>JAESFW010000015.1_pt1 | contig 724404 bp, 705 predicted proteins | sample 9269481 | NCBI WGS metagenome assembly JAESFW01 (sample SAMN14515350, study PRJNA621654) | algae metagenome | isolation source: Lyngbya sp. HA4199-MV5 and co-occurring heterotrophs from soil with... | place: USA: Ahupuaa O Kahana State Park, Hawaii | collected 2009-07-21 | reverse complement strand
GACGCTGACCACCAATCTCGCGGTCGCGCTCGCGCGGATGGGCCGCAAGGTCGGTGTGATCGACGGCGATATCTACGGCCCCTCGCAGCCCAAGCTGCTGGCGACCGAGGGGATCAAGCCCGCCGCCACGCCCGATGGCGCGCAGCTGGTGGCGATCGACAGCCCCCACGGCGTCAAGGTGCTCTCGATGGGCCACATCGTCGCGCCGGGCAAGGCGCTGGCGTGGCGCGGGCCGATGACCGGCAAGGCGCTGTCGCAACTGGTCGATGCCGATTGGGGCGAGACCGATCTGCTGCTGGTCGATCTGCCGCCGGGGACGGGCGATGTGCAGCTGTCGATGCTCTCCGCACACCGCCCCGATGGCGCGGTGCTGGTCTCGACCCCGCAGGATCTCGCGCTGATCGACGCCGCGCGTGCTGGGCAATTGTTCGAACAGGGCGAGGTGCCGATCATCGGCCTCGTCGAGAACATGGCCGGATACGCCTGCCCGCATTGCGGCGAGATGAGCGATCCGTTCGGGCAAGGCGGGGTCGAAAAATTCGCCGCCGCGCTCGACATCCCCTTCCTCGGGCGGGTGCCGCTGACCCTGGCGACGCGTATTGCGGGCGACAAGGGTACGCCGCCCGCTGCCGGGGACGACGAGACCGCCGCGCCGTTCATGGCGATTGCCGAGCGGCTCGCGCGCTGGCTCGATACCGGGAAGATCTGAACGATGCGGGTGACGCGGCGCGGGGTGCTGGCCGGGACGGCGATGGGCGGCGGCTTGCTGGTGGCGTGGTGGCTGATGCCGCGCAGCTACCGCACCCCGCTTGTGGCGGCCAAGGGCGAGCAGGTGTTCGGCGCGTGGCTCAAGATCGCCAATGACGGCGTGGTTACGGTCGCGGTGCCGCAGCTCGAGATGGGGCAGGGGATCACCACGCTGTTGCCGCAGATCGTCGCGCATGAACTGGGCGCGGACTGGCGGCAGATCGCGGTCGAGCCTGCGCCGGTCTCGGGCGCCTATGCCAATATTCCGCTGGCGCAGAAATGGATCGCGCTGTGGGATCCGGTCGCCGCCGGGCTGTCGGCGGGGACTGACGCGATGATGGCAGCACGGTTCGCCGGATCGCAGCGCTTCAACGCCACCGCTGCGGGCACCTCGCTCGCCGCCTATGAGCAGCCGTGCCGCGAAGCCGCTGCCGCCGCGCGTGCGATGCTGACGCAGGAAGCCGCCTCGCGCTTTGGCGTGGCGTGGGAGGAATGCGAGGTCGCGGGCGGCTTTGTCACCCACGGCAAGCATCGCGCCAGCTTTGGCGAGCTGGCCGAAGCTGCTGCCGAATGGTCGCCCCCCGATCCGCCCCCGCTGCGGCCCGAAGCGATGCGCGAAAAGCCGCTGTCCGCCGATGCCGAGGATCCGCCAGCGTTCCCGCGGCTCGATCTGCCCTCCAAGGTCGACGGCTCGTTCCGCTTTGCGGGCGATGTGCGCCTGCCGGGCATGGTGTTCGCCGCGATCCGCCACGGGCCTGCCGATGGATCGGAGCTGACCGGGTTCAACCGCGAGGCGGCTGCCGGGATCAAGGGGCTGGCCGGGATCGTCGAGAGCAAGCGGTGGCTCGCGGTCGCTGCCACAACCTGGTGGAGCGCCGAACAAGCGCTTAACGCGATGAAACCGCGCTTCACGACGACAACACCGGTCAGCAGCAACGAAATCGCCGCGCGGCTCGACACCACGCTGGACGGCGGCGAGGCCTTCCCGATTGCCGAGACCGGGTTCGGCGGCGATGCCTTCGTCCGGGTCGACATGGGACGGCGGTACGAGGTCGAGCCCGCCTATGCCGCCCCGGTCGAAACCGCCTGCGCCGCCGCGCGCTTCGAGGGCGGGCGGCTCGATCTGTGGATCGCCAGCCAGGCCCCCGAACAGGCGCGGATCGCCGCCGCGCGCGCGATTGGCATTTCAACCGAGGACGTCGCGCTCTACCCCATGCCCGCAGGCGGCAGCTTCGATGCGCGGCTCGAACACGATCACGCCATCGAAATCGCGCTGATCGCCAAGGCGCTGGGGCGCCCGGTGCAGCTGACCTGGCCGCGCCGCGAAGAACTGATCCGCAGCCGCCCCCGCGCGCCCGCCTACCTGCTGCTCGGCGCACAGCTGTCGAAGGCCAATCCCGGCGCGATCGAAGCCATGCGCGTCCGCATCGCCACGCCGCCTTCTGCCCGCGAGTTCGGCAAGCGGTTGTTCGGCAATCTCACCAGCATGGCTGCGATCCGCGAAACGGCGGGAGAGCCCGATCCGCTGGCCTGCGAGGGCGCGGTGCCGCCCTATCAGGTTCCGGCCCTGCTCGTGGAGCACATCCCGGTCGAAATCGGCCTCCCCGTCGGGCGGGTGCGCGGCAATGCCTATGGGCCGACCACCTTCGCCATCGAAAGCTTCATCGACGAGATCGCCGCCAAGCACGATCGCGAGCCGCTGTCGTTCCGCATGTCGATGCTCGGCGGCGATGTGCGGCTCGCCGCCTGCCTGCAACGCGCGGCCTCGCTCGCCGGATGGGATGGCGGGGTCAACCAGAGCGGTCAGGGCCTCGCCTGCGCGCGCATCGGCGAAGGGCCGGACGCCGCGCGCATCGCCTGCGTCGCCACCGCGCGGCAGGGTGAAGGCGGGGTGCGGGTGATCCGGCTCTCGGCGGCGGTCGATATCGGCCGGATCGTCAATCACGATATCGCCCGCCAGCAGATCGAGGGGGGCCTGGTGTTCGGCATCGGCATTGCGCTCGGCAACCCGGTGCGGCTGCGCAGCGGCATTCCCGAGGCCAGCGATTACGCCGCGCTGGGCCTCCCCACGCTTGCCGATTGCCCCGAAATGCGCATCGCCTTTCTCGCCAGCGATGCCGCCCCTGCCGACCCGGGCGAGCTCGGCGCGGTGGTCGCCCCGCCCGCGATTGCCAATGCGCTGTTTTCGGCTACAGGCCTGCGGCTGCGGCGCCTGCCGCTGCTATCGGACGGGATATGATCCTGACATTTCTGCCACAGCCTTTTGAGAAGCGCGACGACGCCCGGAAACCGGACGCGCGCGAGGCGTTGGAGCGGCAATGACCTGGCAGACCCAGCGCCTTCCGGGCGACCATCCCCCTGTATCGAGCGGCAAGATCGGCGTCTTGCTGATCAACCTCGGCACGCCCGACGGCCCCGATCCCGATGCGGTGCGGCGTTACCTCAAGCAGTTCCTGTCCGACCGGCGGGTGATCGAAATCCCGCCGATCGCGTGGCAGCCGATCCTGCGCGGAATTATCCTCAACACGCGGCCCCAGAAGAGCGCCAAGGCCTACCAGAAGATCTGGACGGAGCGCGGCTCGCCGCTCGCCGACATCACCGCGCGCCAGGCCGAGGCGATGGTCGGGCGGTTGGGCGAACATGTCGTGGTCGAATACGCGATGCGTTACGGCAAGCCGTCGATCGAAAGCCGTCTTACCGCGCTGATGGCGCAGGGCTGCGACCGCATCCTGATTGCGCCTATGTATCCGCAATATTGCGCCGCGACGACCGCGACGGTGTTCGACGAGGTGGCGCGCGTGCTGGGGGATATGCGCTGGCAACCGGCGCTGCGCTTCGTGCCGCCTTATCACGACGATCCGAACTACATCGGCGCACTCGCCGACGATCTCACGCGCCAACTGCGCGGCCTCGCCTTCACGCCCGAAGTGATGCTGCTGAGTTTCCACGGGATGCCGCTGCAGACGCTCGAAAAGGGCGATCCCTATTACTGCCACTGCATGAAAACCGCCCGCCTGCTGCGCGAGGCGCTGGAACAGCGGCCCGAATTTGCGGGCGTGCGGTTCGAGACGACCTTCCAGTCGCGCTTCGGCCCCGCGCGCTGGCTGGAGCCTTCGACCGATGCGACGCTGATCGCGGAAGGCGGCAAGGGCACCAAGCGGCTGGTGGTCGCCGCCCCCGGTTTCGCCGCCGATTGCGTCGAGACGCTGGAGGAGCTGGCGATCGAAGGCCGCGCGGAGTTCTGCGAGGCGGGCGGAACCGATTACGCGGTGCTCGATTGCCTCAATACGTCCGAACACGGGCTTGCCATGATCGAGGCGATGCTGCGCCGCGAGCTTTCGGGCTGGATTTGAGTTCAGGCTTTATTTACACCAAGGTCAGTAGCGTTCTGAAACCCGATACGGAGCCCCGCACCTGCCATGGCCACGCTTGCCCACGCGCCCACTGTTTCCCCTGACGCGGCGCCGGCCGATTTCCCGCACTGGAGCGAGGGCAACCCGACCGAGGCCGACCTCGCCCATATCCCAGGTGAGGGCGGCTGGCCGCTGATCGGCAACACCTTCAAGATGCTCGCCGACCCGCACGGCTTCGTCCGGCAGCGCATCGCGCGCTATGGCAAGGTTTACAAGAACCGCGCCTTCGGCGGCTGGCAGGTGGCGCTCATCGGGGCCGAGGCGAACGAGCTGCTGCTCTTCAACAAGGACAAGATCTTTTCGAGCGAGCAGGGCTGGGGCCCGGTGCTCGACCAGCTGTTCCCGCGCGGGCTGATGCTGCTCGATTTCGATCACCACCGGATCGACCGCCGCGCGCTGTCGATCGCGTTCAAGCCCGAGCCGATGCGGCACTATGCCGGCGCGCTCAATCGCGGGATCGCGCGCGAGGTGGCCGGCTGGGCCGGGCCGCGCCTGTTCTATCCGGACATCAAGAAGCTGACCCTCGATCTCGCCGCCGACAGCTTCATCGGCCTGCCGTGGGGACCGGAAGCGGACAAGATCAACGAGGCCTTCGTCGACATGGTGCAGGCCTCGGTCGCGCCGGTGCGCCGCCCGCTGCCCTTCACGAAGATGAAGAAGGGCGTTGATGGCCGTGCGTTTCTGGTCGACTATTTCACCAAGGAGACCCTGCGCCGCCGCGCCGAAGGTGGCGGGCAGGACATGTTCAGCCAGTTCGCCACCGCGACCCGCGAGGATGGCTCGCTGCTGCCGGTCGACGAGGTGGTCGATCACATGAACTTCCTGATGATGGCCGCGCATGACACCATCACGTCCTCGGCGACCTCGCTGATCTATCACCTCGCCACCAATCCCGAATGGCAGGAAAAGCTGCGCGAGGAGATCATGGCCGTGACCGGCGGGCCGGACGGTTCGGGTACCCCGCGTGCACTCGATTACGATGACTTGGCCAAGCTCGATCTTACCGAAATGGCCTTCAAGGAATCGCTGCGGATGATCCCGCCGGTGCCCTCGATGCCGCGCCGTGCGCTGCGCGAATTCGAATATGGCGGCTACCGCATTCCGGCCGGGACGATGGTGGGGATCAACGTCTATTGGACCCACCATTCCGAGGATTACTGGGACAATCCCTTCGCATTCGATCCGCTGCGCTTCACCGCCGACAAGGTTAAGGCGCGGCACAAGTATGCGTGGGTGCCGTTCGGCGGCGGGGCGCATATGTGCCTGGGGCTGCACTTTGCGTACATGCAGGTGAAGATCCTGATGGCGCAATTGCTCCAGCGCTACCGCATCGAGGCCGCGCAGGGTTATTATCCCGAATGGCAGGCCTGGCCGATCCCGCAGCCCAAGGACGGATTGAAGGTGACGTTCACGCCGCTTTAAAGCCTGTGTCGGCAGGATCGGGCACGGGCCGTTTTCCTACGCGGCAAAGGTGCGATAGGGGGGAGGCGTTCTTTCCCATCGTCGGCACCCACCACGCGCGACGGCAAGCGCGGAATTATTTTTTATTTGGCCAAAGTGTCAACTTCGATTTTTCGCCGTAATTGCCCGAAATATATTAATAAATTGCGCCAAACACCGCTTGACACCCTGTCAACTTCGTCAACTTCCCATCAGAAATCGACCGCGATCCCGTCGCCTCTTTCCCAGTCGCCGTAGCGGGTGGGGGAGAGCCTTTCGCTGACCACGACGGCCTTGGGCGCGGGCACCGGATCATTGGTCCAGTGCGCGGGCTTCTTGAAGTTCTTCGCGGCTTCGGACTTCTGCTTGGTCATGCGGGACAAATGCACCCGCTGGCGCTTTGTTTCAAGGAAGGTTAGGGGCGCGGGATGCCTCAACCTCCCGGACTACCTGTGCGTCGCGCTGCGCTGCGCCTGCTCGATGCGGTGCTGCGCCGGGGCGAGACGCTGGAGCAGGCCGAAGGCGCGGCGCTGTCCGAGGTGCGCAAGGCGCCCGACCGCGCGCTGGCCCGCGCGATTGCGGGTGAGGCGCTGCGCTGGCTGACCGACCTCGACAGCCTGATAGACAGCGCCACCAAGCAGCGCCTGCCCGACGATGCCAAGGCGCGGATGGTGCTGCGGGTGATGCTGGCGCAGGCGCTCAGGCTCGACACCCCGCCGCACGCGGTGATCGCGACCGGCCTGCCGCTGCTCGAGGGCGGGCCGAGAAGGCTGGCGCACGGGGTGTTCTCGGCGCTTGAGAAACGTGCCCACCCCAACCCCTCCCGCGAGCGGGAGGGGCTTTTACCCCCCGTCCCGACCCTCCCCGAAACCGTGGTGACCCGCTGGGGCGCGGACAAGGCCGCCGCGATCGCCCCGGGCCTCGCCTTCCCGCCCGAACTCGATCTGGCCTTGCGCGACCCTGCCGAGACCGAGACGCGCGCGGTGCAGATGGGCGGAATCAGCCTCGCGCCCGGCCATATCCGCCTCCCGCGCGGCGCTGCGGTGGAGAGCCTTGCCGACTTCAAGGACGGGGCGTGGTGGGTGCAGGACCTCGCCGCCTCGCTCCCTGCGCGGTTGCTGGGGTCGGGAGATGGCCGCAACGCGCTCGACCTGTGCGCCGCGCCCGGCGGCAAGACGATGCTGCTGGCGGCGAACGGCTGGAACGTCACCGCGCTCGACATGTCGAAGCGGCGGCTCGATCTCCTCAAGGACAACTTGAAACGCACCGGATTGAAGGCCGCGCCCGTGCGCGCCGACGCGCTGACGTGGGAGCCCAGGCACCGTTTCGACGCGATCCTGATCGACGCGCCCTGCACCGCCACCGGCACCTGCCGCCGCCACCCCGACGTGCTGCACCGCATCGGCAAGGGGCAGATCGGCGAAATGGTGGAGCTGCAGCGAGGGCTGGTCGCGCGGGCAGCGGAATGGCTGAACCCCGGCGGCGGGCTGGTCTACGCGGTGTGCTCGCTCGAAGCCGAGGAGGGCGAGGAACAGGCCGCGTGGATCGACGCGAATTGCGACCTCACCCCCGCGCCGATCAGTGCGGAGGAGCTCCCTGCCGGGCTCACCCCCACTCCTGAAGGCTGGCTGCGTACCCATCCGGGGATGCTGGCTGACGCGGGCGGACTGGATGGGTTCTTCGTAGGGCGGTGGATTAGTCGAAAGACGCTGTAACCAGGGCGGGGCATCCGAACGAATGGCGCGGCAGCAACCATTCGTGAAAGACCCCATTATGAAGAAGATCCTCCTGCTGGCGACCACCCACGTCGCCACCCTCGCACTCGGTTTCGGGCTTGGGGTGTATTTCCTGCCGATCCTGACCGCTGCGCCCTCACCCGAGGCGGCGGAGCTGGCCGAGGCCGCCAAGGCCGCGACCTATTCCGCCACCTTCAAGAAGGATCTGCCCGGCAGCGACGCGCTGCACTGGGGCACCGGCACGATCAGCGTCACCGCCGACCGCATCGTGCATCAGGGCGAGCTGGCGCCGGGGCCTGACTACAAGATCTACCTCGCCCCCAGTTACGTCGAGACCAAGGAAGGTTTCGAGGCGATCAAGGCGCAATCGGTGCAGCTGGGGTCGATCAAGACCTTCAACGGCTTCATCACCCAAGTCCCCGCCGGGGTCGACATCGAGAAGTACGATACCGTGGTGATCTGGTGCGAAGCCTTCGGCATGTTCATCACAGCGGGCAAGTATCGCTAAGACGGTTCAAACGGTTCCCGAACCCCCGCCCCGCTTCGTACCCGGGGTTCCGCCTCCCTTCGGGTCACAATGAGGAAGCGGGGTCCCGGGCCGAGCCCGGGACAGGGGGTGAGGGAAACTCAGGCCTTGGCGTACTTCTGGAAGCTCTTCCTCAGCTTCATCAGCTTGGGCGGGATCACCGCGAGGCAATAGGGGTTCCGCTGCCCTTCGCCGTCCCAGTATTCCTGATGATAGTCCTCGGCCGGATACCACGCCGCAGTCTGCTCACCGCCGACAAGGCCTTCGATCGTGGTGACGGCCTTCTTGCTGTTTTCCAGCTCCCAGCGATGGATCGCGGCGCGCGCCTCGGCGGCCTGTTCGTCGGACAGCGGAAAGATCGCAGAACGATACTGCGTGCCGATGTCGTTGCCCTGACGGTTCAACTGCGTCGGATCGTGCGTGCCGAGGAACACATCGAAGATCTCGGGCACGCTGATCACGGCGGGATCGAAGGTCACGCGGATACCCTCTGCGTGGCCGGTAGCGCCGGTGCACACCTCCTTGTAAGTCGGGTTCGGCTTGCTCCCGCCAATATAGCCGCTTTCGACCTTGCTCACGCCCACAACGTCGCGGAACACCGCTTCGGTGCACCAGAAACACCCGCCTGCAACGATCGCCGTATCCAAGTCACTCATCGAATTCTCCGTTGGCTTCTGGCACAGATAAGCTAGCAATCCGGAATTGCCATCGAGTCTGGCGCCAATCTTTCATAATCCCCCGGGAGAGACACCATCATGACCAAACTGTTCCTCGCGCTCGCCGCCGCCAGCGGGCTGGCCATCGCCGCCCCCGCGCTTGCCGACCATCACGGCAGGAAGGACGACCATGCCATGCATGGCGACCACGCCAAGCACGCCGATCATGCCGCTGCTCAAGCTGGCGCCGCCTTCGCCAAGACCCATGCCGAGGCGCTGTCCGGCGCGATCAATCACCCCACCCGCGCCGAGGACAAGGCGCGTGACCAGTTCCGCAAGCCTGCCGAAACCCTGAGCTTCTTCCAGGTCGCCCCGAACATGAAGGTCGGCGAATATGCGCCCGGCGGCCAGTGGTATTCCCGCCTGCTGGGCCATTATCTCGGCGGTGAGGGAAAGCTGGTGGGGCTTTTTTTCAATCCCACGTTGTTGAGTACAGACCCCACGCGCCAGCAGAGCATTCGCGATGCGGCGGCAAAGTATCCGGCTGATGTCGCCGGGTTCACTGCCCTTCCCGTCGACAAGTTCAAGGGCATGACCCTCGAAACTATCCCCGACGATCAGAAAGGCACCTTCGACCGCATTCTGGTGATGCGGATGATGCACAACATCATGCGCTCCAACGTCGCCGACAGCGAGATCAAGGCGATGCGCGATCTGCTCAAGGATGACGGGATGATCGGCATCGAACAGCACCGCGCCAAGCCCGATGCACCGTGGTCCTATGCCAATGGCACCAAGGGCTATATGCGCGAGGACGACATTATCGCGTTCATGCGCATCAACGGCTTCGAACTGGTCGGCAAGAGCGAGGCCAACGCCAATCCCAAGGACACCGCCGATCACCCCGAAGGCGTCTGGGAAATGCCGCCGATCCTGCGCACCAAGCGCGAGGACTTGAAGGGCCTCGGCGAAAGCGACCGGATGACTCTGCTGTTCCGCAAGGCCAAGTGATGCGTTAAGGGCGGCGGCATGACCGCACTCACCGTCGCCGCCCTTCAGCTTGCCCTCGGTTCGTCTGACGAGAACGAGAACATCGCCGCCGTCGCCGCGCTGGTCGAACAGGCCGCCGCGCAGGGCGCGCAGCTGATCCTGCCGCCCGAGCTGTTCTCCGGCCCCTATTTCTGCCGCGAGGAGGACGAGGCGCTGTTCGCACTCGCCCGTCCGACTGCCGAGCATCCTTCGGTAGTCGCGATGCAGGCGCTCGCCGCGAAGCTGAAGGTGACGATCCCGACCAGCTTCTTCGAGCGCGACGGACACCACTATTACAACACCCTCGCCATGATCGGCCCGGACGGCGCGGTGCAGGGCACCTACCGCAAGAGCCACATTCCCGACGGGCCGGGGTACGAGGAAAAGTACTATTTCCGCCCAGGCAATGATGGCTTCAAGGTGTGGGACGTGCCCGGAGAAGGCGGTGCGAGCGTGCGCGTCGGCGTCGGTATCTGCTGGGACCAGTGGTATCCCGAATGCGCGCGGGTGATGGCGTTGATGGGCGCGGAAGTGCTGCTCTATCCCACTGCGATCGGCTCGGAACCCTATGACGCCGGGCTCGATACCAGCCGGATGTGGCGCCGCGCGATGGTGGGCCATGCGGTGTCGAACTGCATGCCGGTGGTGGCCGCGAACCGCATCGGCGACGAAGGGGGGCAGCGCTTCTACGGCCACTCCTTCGTCAGCAACGAATGGGGCGATTATCTGGCCGAATATGGCGCGGGCGAGACCGGTGCGCTCGTCGCGCGGCTCGATCTGGCGCGCGCGGCGACGCACCGCGCCGGCATGGGCTTCTTCCGTGACCGCCGCCCGCAGCTTTACGGGCGGATAGCGCAAGATATTTGACGACGACGCGGCCCAATGCACGAGTGGCGCTATCTGATCGCGCTGGGCAGCAACCAGCGCCACCGCCGCTTCGGTCGCCCGCGCGCGGTGCTGCAATCGGCGCTGGCGATGTTGGCGTGGAGCGGCTGCCGGATCGAGGCGGTCTCGCCGATCCTCACCAGTCGCCCGCTCGGTCCCTCGCAGCGCGACTATGCCAACGCGGCCGCGATCGTCGGATGTCCGCTGACCCCGCATGCGATGCTGGGCATGCTGCAGGCGGTCGAGATGCTGCATGGCCGGGTGCGGCGCGGCGCACGCTGGCGCGCACGCACGCTCGATCTCGACATCGTGCTGTGGAGCGGGGGCGCCGTGACCGACCGCACGCACGATGCCGCGCTCGTCATCCCCCATCCGGCCTATGCGCAGCGACGCTTCGTGCTCGGTCCAGCCCGCGCCATCGCCCCCAATTGGCGCGATCCGGCCAGCGGATTGACCGTCGCGCAACTTCATGCGCGCTTGACCCGCCCGCGCCCCCTGCCTAGGTGAGCGCGCCTGCCGCCCCTGCGCGGCACATGTGTGGGCCCGTAGCTCAGTAGGTAGAGCAGCTGACTTTTAATCAGCGGGTCACAGGTTCGAATCCTGTCGGGCTCACCATATTTTTCGTCCTGCCGCTGCACTGCTTGAGGACGGGTTTTTCGTCCTACCGCTGCGCTGCTTGCGGACGGGTTTGTCGCCCTACCGCTGCGCTGCTTGAGGACGGGTTTGTCGCCCTACCGCTGCGCTGCTTGAGGACGGGTTTGTCGTCCTACCGCTGCGATCCGCCGACCAGGTTTTGCCCGACTACTGGGGCGCATCGCCACCACTTCTTAATGTCTCTGCGCCTATCGGCTGCAGATGACAGCCGCGCCGCGCATCGATGCTATCCGCAAGCTGGGGCTTGATGCGCTCCCCGATCGCGACCTGTTTTCGCGCATCACCGTGCTGGCGAGCAAAATGCTCGATTGCCCGATCGCCCTGCTGTCGATCATCGAAGATGACCACCAGTGGTTCCTCGGCCGCACCGGGATCGAGCTCGACCTGACGCCGATCGACGAATCTTTTTGTGCCGTATGTATCCTCGGCGGGGGGCCATTGTTGGTCTCCGACGCGAGCGCAGATCCGCGAATGTGTGACAGTGCGCTGGTCACAGGCGCACCGTTCATCCGTTCTTATCTGGGAGTCCCGATCCGCGCCGAAGATGGGGTGATGATCGGGGAATTGTGCGCGATCTCGCCGCTGCGTGACGCGTTCAGCCCAGCGCAGATTGCGCCGCTGGCAATGCTCGCCGAGCTGGCGGAAAAGAGCATCGCGCTGCACGCCCGCACCCGCGAGCTGAGCCTCGCCAACGCGGCCCTCCAGCAGACCTCGCAGATCTTCCGCCAAGCAGAGGGCGCCGCAAATGTCGGGAGCTGGCGGGTCGATCTCACAACCGGCGAACTGCACTGGTCAGATCAGGTCTATGTCATCAACGGGCTCGATCCCGGCCAGAAACTACCTGTGGAATCGGCGATCGATCTTTACGAGCCTGAAGACCGGACAATGGTGACGCGCGCACTTGAAGAGGCGGTCAGGGAAGGCAAGCCGTTCAGCTTCGAGACCACGATCAACCGCCGCGACGGGCAGCAGCGGCGCATCAGGGTAGTGGGTGAGCGCGTCGATGTTGGCGGCCAGCCCGACAGTGTCGCCGGCGTGGTTCTGGATTGCACTGACGAGCATCTGCGCAATGTCGCGCTCAAGCGCGCTGCCGAGCGCGATCAGCTCACCGGATTGCACAATCGCGCCAGCTTCGATCGCCGCTTGGCGCGTGCGATGCAGCGGGTCAAATCCGAGCCAGTGACCGTCGCCCTGCTCGATCTCGACGGGTTCAAGGATGTGAACGATACGCTCGGCCACCTGGTCGGCGACAAGGTGCTCCAGACCATTGCGCACAAGCTCAAGCAGCACACTCGGTCAGGCGTGTTCCTGGCGCGCTGGGGCGGCGATGAATTCGCGATGCTGTTCCCCGCGAGCATGTCGCTCGACGACGTTTCGCGCTTCCTCAAGGACCTGCTGCGTTCGTTCGGTGACTTGGCCCCGCTCGGCAACGCAGGTATGAAAATCGGGGCAACCTGCGGGATCGCGCGCATGGACACAGCGGCGAGCAGCGAGGAGATCATGCGCCGCGCCGATCTCGCGCTTTACCGTGGCAAGGAGGAAGGGCGCGGCACCTTTGTGCGCTGGGACGAACAGATCGAAGCGCACCAGTCCGAACGCCAGCAGGCCATTGCGCGGCTGAGGCAGGCGCTGGTGTCTGGCCGTATCGCGGCCGCCTATCAGCCGATCATCGATCTCGAGAGCGGCGCAGTCGTATCGGTCGAGGCGCTGCTGCGGCTGAGAGACGAGACCGGCGCATTGCTGGTCGCGGGCGACGTCTTCGCCGCCCTGCTCGATCCCGATCTGTCGCGCCAGGTGTCGCGGGTCATGCTCGACCAGATCGTGGCGGACGGCCTTGCAATCCAGGCGCTGTTCGGCAGCGCGTGCCGCATCGGGCTGAACCTGTCCGAAGCTGATCTGCGGCACGGGGATTTCGTGCGCCACCTGATCGATGTGATCGATGACAGTGCATTGAGCCCGGCCAATGTCACGATCGAAGTGACCGAAACCATGCTGATCGACGCGCGCGGTCAGGTCCGCGCCTCGCTCGCCATGCTGGATGCTTGCGGCTTCACGATTTGCCTTGATGACTTCGGCACCGGCTTTTCCTCGCTCACGCACCTGCGCGCCTTCCCGATCCACAAGGTCAAGATCGACCGCGATTTCATCGCCGGGATTGGCGAAGATCACCAGTCGCGCCTGATCGTCCAGGCGATTGTACAGATGAGTAACAGTCTTGGCCTCAGGGTCGTCGCCGAAGGAGTCGAAACCGAGGAGCAGGAGATTTTTCTGCGCGCAGTCGGCTGCCGCCATGTGCAGGGCTATCGCTATGGTCGTCCGGCGCTGCTGGAGGATTTGCGCTTCGCACACACGCCTCCCACGGCAAGAAAGCGCGCCTGATCAGGGTTTGAGCACCGCCTCGAGTGGCGTGTCACCCGCCCCGAACACAAGGGTCGTCAGCGCGGCGCCGGTGCCGATATTGACGCGGTTCTCCTGCCGCAGCCACACATCGGTGAGGATTTGCGAATTGACCCGCAGATTGACGCCCCCCGCGGGTGCAGGGACTTCCTGATAGACCATCACATTCCCGCCGCTGATCTCGCTGCCGACATAGGCCGGACTGGCGGGATGGCCGTCGATCTCCAGCAGGAACCGGCGCTGGACATAGCGGGCGAAGGCTTCGCGGCTGGCCACGCTGCCGACGATATCGGGCGCCTCGCTGCCCTGCCTGCGCAGTGCGTGTTCGGCGTCGTGCACCGGCACCTGATGCACCAGCTCGATGCGGGCCGTGCGCGGATTGATCGTGATCGTGCTGATCGTGATCTTCTGCTGGTGCGCCATCAGCGGCGCGGCCAGCAACAGTGCGAGGATCAGCGCGAGCCGCCGGATCATTTCTTGTCCGAATCCGGTTCGGCCCCTGCTGCTTCACCCATCAGATCGCGGTTTACCCGCGCCTTGCTGGCCTCGTCCTTGAAGGCTTCGATCCGGCTCGGGATGATACGGCGCGGATAGTGGTTGTTCTCGATGTCGGCATCGCCCGTTTCCCAATCGGGATCGAGCACCACCTGCACCAGCTCCTTGCCGCGCGGGAAGACCAGCAGCTTGGCGACTTCGCGCGCGTTGCGGCGCCAGATTTCGGCGGGGATGTTGAGCTTCTGGGTCGAACCGTCCTTGAACGTGAGGCCAAGGATCACCGGCATCACCAGCCCGCCCTTGTTGGTGAAGTTGAGCACGTAGTAATTCGCGTCCTCCTTCACCGCGCGGTCGAACGCGGCGCGTTCCCACGGCTCCAATCCGTCGAGGAAATCCTTGTAACCCTTGGTGTCCTTGGGGGTGACGGTGAATTCGTCGTTCTTGTCGTAGAAATCGGTCACGCCCGGATTTTCGAGCACCCAGATCGGCAGACGCTGCTGCTCGTTGAGGCCAATGCCGACCGGATCGGGTTCAGCCTCGCGCTCGGCCCGGCGGCGGGCGAGATCAATGTCGGGATCCTTGGTGTCCATCTTCAGCCGGTAGATCGAATCCAGCGAAATATCGACGTGATCGGTGGTGTAGAACCACCCGCGCCAGAACCAGTCGAGATCGGTGCCCGAAGCCTCTTCCATGGTGCGGAAGAAGTCCGCCGGGGTGGGCCGCTTGAATTTCCAGCGGCGGGCATATTCCCTGAGGGCGAAATCGAACCGCTCGCGCCCGATCACCGTGTCACGCAGCACGTGGTAGGCCGCCGACGGCTTGCCATAGGCGTTGGAGCCGATATCATTGATCGAATCCGACTGGGTCATGATCGGCTGCTGCTGGCTCGACACCATGTAAGGCACCAGATCGCGCGCCAGGCTGCGGGTCCACGGCATCTTCGGGTCCCATTCGTAACCCGCGACCGAATCGAGAAACGAATTCAGCCCCTCGTCCATCCACGTCCATTGCCGTTCGTCCGAATTGACCGTCATCGGGAAATAGATGTGCCCGACCTCGTGGATCACCACGCCGACGAGGAACATCTTCTCGGCCAGCGAATAGGTGCGGGTGCCGTCCTTGTTCAAGGTGGTGCGCGGGCCGTTGAAGGTGATCATCGGGTATTCCATCCCGCCGACCGGACCGTTCACGGACTGCGCGGTGGGATAGGGATAATCGAAGCTGAAGCGCGAATAGACCTTCATGGTGTGCACCACCGCGGCGGTCGAATATTTGCGCCATAGCTCACCGCCTTCCTTGGGCCAGAAGCTCATCGCCATGACGGTTTCGTGCGCCGCGCCGGGCTGCTTGTGCCCTTGCGCGTCCCAGATGAACTTGCGGCTGGAGGCCCAGGCGAAATCGCGCACGTTGGTGGCCGCGAATTTCCAGATGCGGGTGCCGGTTGGGCCGCTGGCTTCGTTGGCGGCAGCTTCGGCGGGGGTGACGATGAACACCGGCGCATCGGCAGTCTTCGCCGTTTCAAGCCGCTGGCGCTGCGCCGCGCTGAGCACCTGATCGGCGTTCTGCAGCACCCCGGTCGACGCGACGATGTGATCGTCAGGCACGGTCATTTCGACCGCATAGTCGCCGAATTCGAGCGTGAACTCCCCGCGTCCGAGAAACTCCTTGTTGTGCCAGCCTTCGTAGTCCGAATAGACCACCATGCGCGGGAACCACTGCGCCATCAGGAAGATGTCGTTGCCGCCCTTGCGCGGATCGTCGGGGAAATGCTCGTAGCCGGAGCGCGCGACCACCGCGTCTTCCTCGACGATGTTGAACGCCCAGTCGATCGCGAATTCGGTGCTCTCGCCCGGCGCGAGCGGCTGCGGCAGGTCGATGCGCATCAGCGTGCCGACGATGGTGTGCGGGAGCTTCGCGCCCGTCATCGTCGTCACCGCGCTGATATCGTAGCCATAGTCGTTGTCGGCCATCGATTGTTGGCGGCGCAGCTCGTCCATCGAGAGCTTGGTTGGCTCGCTCGCCGAGCCGAGGCTCACCTTCGGCCCGCGCCGTCCCGCACCGCCGAACGCATCGGTCAACTCGGCCATCGAGTCTTTCTTGAAGATGTTCTGATCGAGCTGCATCCACAGCCACGGCAGGCTATCCGGCGAATTGTTGGTATAGCGGATCGTGGCCCGCGCGGTCAGGCGGCGCTTGGGCTCGTCGAGCGTCGCGGTGATGCGGTAATCGACCTTCTGCTGCCAATACTGGTGCCCCGGCGCTCCGCTCGCATTGCGCACCGTATTGGGATCGGGAAGCACCTCGTCCAGCTGTCGGAACTTGTCCTGATAATCCCCCTTGGTCTGCTGAACCCCCTGAGCGGCGGCGGGAATGGCGAACAGCAGGGCGGCAAGCAACAGCACGAAACGCAAGGGCGCTCTCCGATAAGCAAAGGAAGCGGCGGAGAGAGCGCAAAACCGGCGCGCGCGCAAGCGGGTTTCCGGCGAACGACATGGGATTGTCTTCGTGGCGGCTTTGCCTCTATCGCCGCAGGCATGACCGAGCCCGTCTGGCACGCCCTGCACGAAGCCGCCTGCGCGCGCGGGGACAGCACCTATCGCGATCCCGAAACCGGCTATACCGTCTTCACCCGCCTTGCGCATCTGGCGCGCGGCAAGTGCTGCGGATCGGCCTGCCGCCATTGCCCCTATGATCACGAAGCGGTGCCGCGCCGCCGCGAAGCCGAGGAAACCTCCCGATGAAGACCCGCGCCGCCGTTGCCTTTGCCGCCAAGCAGCCGCTCGAAATCGTCGAGCTTGACCTCGAAGGGCCAAAGGCAGGCGAGGTGTTGGTCGAGATCATGGCAACCGGGATCTGTCACACTGACGCCTACACGCTCGACGGGTTCGACTCCGAGGGGATCTTCCCTTCAGTGCTCGGCCATGAAGGGGCCGGGATCGTGCGCGAGATCGGGCCGGGCGTTACCAGCGTGAAGCCCGGCGATCATGTGATCCCGCTCTACACGCCGGAATGCCGTCAGTGTAAGTCGTGCCTCTCTGGCAAGACCAACCTGTGCACCGCGATCCGCGCGACGCAGGGCAAGGGGCTGATGCCCGACGGCACCACCCGCTTCAGCTACAAGGGGCAGCCGATCTTCCACTACATGGGCTGTTCGACCTTCAGCAATTTCACCGTCCTCCCCGAAATCGCGGTCGCCAAAATCCGCGGGGACGCACCCTTTCAGAGCGCCTGCTACATCGGCTGCGGGGTGACGACGGGCGTGGGCGCGGTGACCAATACGGCGAAGGTGCAGGTCGGCGACAACGTTGTGGTGTTCGGGCTCGGCGGGATCGGGTTGAACGTTATTCAGGGCGCGCGGCTGGCCGGGGCGGGGCTCATCATCGGGGTCGATATCAACCCGGCGCGCGAGGAATGGGGCCAGCGCTTCGGCATGACCCACTTCCTCAATTCGTCAGGAATGAGCCGCGAGGACATCGTCGCCCGCATCGTCGCTATGACCGATGGCGGTGCGGACTACACCTTCGATGCCACCGGCAATACCGAAGTGATGCGCACCGCCTTGGAAGCGTGCCACCGCGGCTGGGGCACTTCGATCATCATCGGGGTAGCCGAAGCGGGCAAGGAAATCGCCACCCGCCCGTTCCAGCTCGTCACCGGGCGCAACTGGCGCGGCACCGCGTTCGGCGGGGCCAAGGGCCGCACCGACGTGCCCAAGATCGTCGATATGTACATGACCGGCAAGATCGCCATCGACCCGATGATAACCCACGTGATGGGGCTTGAGGACATCAACACCGCCTTCGACCTGATGCACCAAGGCAAGTCGATCCGCTCGGTGGTGGTGTTCTAGCGCCGCACCTTCCCACCCGTGGTTAACCGGGTGGTTACACCGGGGGTTTATGGCGTGACGCAATGACCGAAGCCGTCCCCGCCTCGCTGGCCGCGCAGGTGCGCAATGCCGTGCTGTGGCGCTCGGGCAGCCAGGTGCTGACCCAGATCGTCTCGTGGGCCTCGACGCTGATCGTGATCCGCCTGCTCGCGCCCGAAGACTACGGCCTGTTCGCGATGGCGCAGGTGATGCTGGTGCTGCTCAACACCATGAACGGTTATGGGCTGGCGAGCGCGCTGATCCGCGAGCCCGAGGTCAGCGAGGAACGGCTGCGGCAGACCCTGGGGATGCTGATCCTGCTCAATGGCGCGCTGGCGCTGGTCCAGTTCCTCGCCGCGCCGTTGGTGGCGGCGTGGTTCGGGCAGCCTCTGGTGGCCGACATTCTGCGGGTGCAGGCGCTGCTGTTCCTTGCGATCCCGTTTTGCGCGCTGCCGCACGCGATCCTCAGCCGCCGGATGGACTTCCGCCGCCCCGCACAGGTGCGGCTCGCCGCCGCGCTGGCGGGGGCCGCGACCGCGCTTACCGGAGCGCTGTCGGGCTGGGGGGTGTGGACACTCGCCTTCGCGCCGCTGACGATGCTGGCGACCGAGGCGGTGGGCATGACCTGGGCCGCGCGCGCGCCGATCCGCCCTTCGTTCCGCTTCACCGGCGCGGGTCACATCCTCGGCTTTGGGGGCGTGATGACCGCGACGCAGCTGTTCTGGTTCGTGCAGAGTCAGGCCGATGTGATGATCGCAGGCCGCGTGCTCGATCCGCACACCTTGGGCATCTACACCACTGGGCTGTTTCTCGCGCAGCTCCTCGCCGCCAAGTTCGTGCCGCCGGTCAACGAGGTTGCCTATGCCGCCTATGCCCGCCAGCAGGAACGCGGGGCTGAGCCGCTGCTGGCGACGATCCGGCTGGTGATGCTGGTGGCGCTGCCCGCCTATGCCGGCCTGGCGGTGGTCGCGCCGGTGCTGGTGCCGGTGCTGCTCGGCGAGAAATGGAGCGCGATTGTGCCGCTGCTGCCGATTCTCGCAGGCGCGATGGCGATGATGACGTTGCAGATCCTGTTTGCGCCCGCAACCAATGCGCGCGGGGTGCCGGGGGTGGCGCTGCGGGTGGGGATTGTCGGCGCGGTGGTGATGACGGGCGCCTTTCTGATCGGATCGCGCTGGGGCGTCGAGGGGTTCGCACGGGCCTGGGTCGGGGGGATGGCGGTGCTGACGGGCGCGACGGTGTGGCTCTCCGCCCCGGTGCTGGGGCTGCGACTGGCGGCGCTGGGGCAGGCGATTGCCCCGCCGCTCGTCGCCGCAGCGGCGATGGCGGCGGGAGTGGCGCTGCAGCTCGCGGTGCTGCCGCCGATGCTGCCACTTGGGGCGTTGGTGCTGGCGGTGACGCTGGGGATAGCGCTCTACGGCGGGGCGCTGCACCTGATCGCGCCGGAGCGTCTGGCCGAGGCGCTCCGGTTCCTGCGTGAGCAGGGCGAACCCGAAGCAACCCCTGCCAAAAGCGCTTGATTGACAGGGCTTCGGGCTTGCGGTCTGGCGCAGGGATGACCTCAGCCCGTCCCGCGCCGACCGCCCGCACCTACCTTACCAATGGCATCGCTCTGGCGGTGCACGAATGGACCGCGCCGGAAAGCAGCGCTGCGCCGCTGGTGTTTGCCCATGCCACCGGATTTCACGGGCGGGTGTGGGACGCGGTGATTGAACGGCTCCCCGATCATCCCGCCTATGCCCTTGATATGCGGGGACATGGGCAGTCGCGGGCTGACCCGATCGACGATTGGCGGATGCTGGCGCGCGATGTCGCGGAGTTCACGGAGCTCGCAGGATTGAGCGGCGCAGTGGGGGTCGGGCATTCGATGGGAGCGCATACCCTGGTGCAGGTCGCCGCCGATCATCCGGGGGAGTTTGCGAGGCTGGTGCTGTTCGATCCGGTGATCCTCGCGCCCGAGTTCTACAGCATTGAAAAACCGCTGTTTACGCCCGAAAATCCGCACCCCGCGATCCGCCGCAAGCGCGACTTTGCTTCTCCCGAGGCGATGATCGAACGCTTCAGGGACCGCGATCCCTATAACCTCTTCGACCCCCGTGTGTTCGAAGATTACTGCATCTATGGCCTTGTTCCGGCAGGAGAAGGCTTTGAACTCGCCTGCTCGCCCGAGATGGAGGCGAGCGTCTATGCCGCGAGCCGCAGCAATCCGGGCATCCTAGAGGCTGCGAAGACGCTCGACATCCCGGTGCTGGTGGTGCGCGCGCAGGCGAGCAATCTCAATGATTTCAAGAGCTCGCCGACCTGGCCCGAGCTGGCTTCCACCATGCCGCAGGGGACCGACCTCCACCGCCCCGACCGCACCCATTTCCACCCCTTCGAGGACCCGGCGGATGCGGCGCGGATAATTGCCGAATGGGTCGATTAGATTGTTCCACGTGGAACATTGCCCGCTTGCTTTTGGGTTGCGGCCAGCAAGTCGCTGATATCGCTGCGCACCTGCGCGATCACTCCCGCATCAGGCTGTAGGATTGACGCCCCCACCTGCTGCGCCAGCCCGCCGTAGAACTGCCTGAGGCTGTCCCCCAGCGGATGGTCCGGCGCAACCGACCTTGCAAGCCACACCAGCACGCTCTGCGCTCGCACAAGTGCCGCTCTATGCGCCGCCAAAGACCCCTCAACAGACGTCGAAAACGCGGCAAGAGGCGTCAAGACAGTGCCAAGCGCGGCCTGCACTTCTTCAAGGCAGATGCGGGTCAATTCGGCACTCCCCGCCGCCTCGATCCGCGCGTCAAGCGCCACGCGGCGATAAGCTGCTGCCGGGTTGCGGGCGAGCATCAGCACTATTCATGCCCCTCAATTGTCCGCCGACCACAGATCGACCTGCTGGCGCAGGAAGGTCAGCGTCGATTGCGAGGCGGCGACCTGACGTTCGGAGGCGGCAAACTGGCGGGTGAGGCGCTCGCGCAGACTTTCCTGCTGTTCGGCGATGGCTTCCAGCCGCGCATCGCTCGCCGCCAGCTGCGTTTCGAACCGCCGCAGCGAACCGCCAAGCGAACCGGGATCGGTGACGAGGCTGTTCTCGCGCGCGAAGCTGTCGATGGTGGCGAATACGCCGGAAGGCCCGACGGTGAACATCGCCGCGACCGCATCGACCCCGCGTTCGAGCGCCGCGTCGAGCCGCGCGGAATCGAAGCGGAAGGTGCCGTCGCGGTTCAGCGCCAGCCCGAGATCGGCGAGCGTCTGCGGTTCGCCCGCCGCTGCCCCCGGCATCACCACCCGCCCGGCCAGCCCGGCCAGATCGCGGCGTAATTCGCGCGCGCCGCTGTCATTTCCCAGCTCGCCCCCGACCGGTGCGGCAAGATCGTTGAGCTGCGACACGATATCGTTCAGCGCCGCGACGAAATCGCCCATCACTCCGGAAATCGCCGCAGGGTCGTTGGCAAAGGCCAGCGTCGTCGGCGCGCCGGTATTGGTGGCGGTGAGGTTGAGCACGAAGCCGCCCGGCAGGCCGGTGACGCGGTTGGTCGGGCTCACCATCGCCACGGTGTCGAGCCGGAAGGCGGCATCGCGGGCGGTGGAGCGCAGCTCGCCTGCGTCGGAGGCGGGGTTCCAGCCGAGATAGCTGAGATCGCCGGGGGCCGAAGCGCCGCCCGCACCCGCGGCCTCCAGCACGAAGCCGCTCGCCGCGCCTTCGCTGCCCTTCATCACCAGTTGCGCGCCGTCCGGTCCCTGCGCGACATAGGCGCTCACCGCCCCGCCGCTCGCCTGCGTGATCTTGCCCGCGAGCGTGGCGAGCGTGTCGGTCGCGGTCACGGCGATGTCGATGGCGGGGCGCGCGGCATCGGCGGTGAAGCTCGCTCCGCTCACCGTGCCCAGGCGCAGCGTCAGCGTGCCTTCCCCGACCAGCGCATCGCGGCTGGCATAGGCGCGGCCCACGAGGGTCTGGCCCTGCGCCAACTGCGTGACCTCGAGACTGAAGCTGCCGCGCGGCGCAAGGCCCGCAGGCACGCTCACCCGCGCCACCGCCGCGTTGCCAAGCGTCGCGCGCGGGGCGAGGTCACCGGTGCGGATTCGGTCGCCCAGCGCGCTGGCGAGGCTCGTGACCGATCCGCGCAACTGCGCGGCGGCGGAAATCTGCGCCTCAAGCCGCTCGCGCCGCGTTTCGATGGTGGTGCGCTGTCCGGCGAAGCTGGCAGCGGAGATGTCGCTCGCCAAGCGGATGAAATCGACGCCGCTGCCAGCGCCAAGCGCGGAGATGATCGAGGAGCCGGGGTTTTCCATGCCTGGGAGTACGGGTGTGCGGGGGCGGATTTAAGGGCAAAATCCTCCCCTTCAGGGGAGGGGGACCATCTGCGCCAGCAGATGGTGGAGGGGCGGGTGCGGCTTTCCGAAAAATCGGATTGTCGGATCAGCCGAGCCCGCCCCTCCACCATGCTGCACATGGTCCCCCTCCCCTAAAGGGGAGGATTAACCCGCCCATCCCCATCGAACCTAAGCGCCTCGGGCACATCGACCACGGGACGCCTCGGCTTCTCGCCGCGTTTCAGCGCCAGCACAAACGCCACCAGCGCAGCAATCGCCACATACAGCTCCTCGCGCACCATCTGGTTGGGCTGGGTGGTGAAATAGACCGCGCGGGCGAGCTGCGGGTATTCGAGCAGCGGCAGCCCGATTTCGCCCGCGATTTCGCGCATCGCCAGCGCCGTCTCGCCGCGCCCTTTCGCCAGCACCACCGGCGCGGGCGCAATCGCCGGATCATAGGTCAGCGCCACCGCGAAGTGCAGCGGGTTGACGATCACGAACTGTGCCTCGCGCATTGCCTTGGCCACGCCGCCGCGCGCCAGATCGCGTTGACGCTGGCGGCGTGCGGATTTCATTTCGGGCGAGCCTTCGGCCTGCTTGTGCTCCTCGCGCATTTCCTCAAGGCTCATCTTCAGCCGCTTGTCGCGCTGGAAACGTTGCAGCGGGTAGTCGATCCCGGCGATCACCATCAGCCCGATCAGCAGCGCGCCGACGAGGCTGGTGATCGCCTCGGCAGCGAAGCCGACCTGCGCCTTGAACGGCACCGTCCCCAGCGCCAGCAGACGCGGCATCCAGTCACCCGCCCACCACCAGGCGATCCCGCCGAGCAGGCCGAGCTTCACCAGCCCCTTGCCCAGCTCGATCAGCCCCTGCCAGCCGAGGATGCGCTTTATGCCGCTCAGCGGATTGATCCGCGAAGCCTTGAACCCTGCATTGCCCGCCACAAACCGCCCGTCGCCGGGCAGCATTTGCGACAGCACGGTCGCCGCGGCCACGATCAACCCGATGGCCGCGACCGGCGGCAACACCGCCAGCGCGGCATCGCCGATCAACGCGCCAGGTGCGAACCCGTCGAGCGACGCCCGGTCAAAGTGGAATCCCGCGCGCGCCACCTGCGCCATGCTGTCATTGAGCCACGGCCCCAGCGCCATCAGCGCCAGCGCGCCCGCTCCCGTCGCCGCGAAAGTAGCAAGCTCGCGCGAGCGCAGCACATCGCCGTTCTTGGCGGCCTCCTCGCGGCGCTTCGGGGTCGGGGCAAAGGTCTTTTCGCCCGCGCTCTCCTCGGCCATCAGCGCGACTCCACGAGCGCGGCGGACTGATCGAGCGCGTCGGCGATCACGGTCTTGAACTGCGCGGTCATCACCGGCATGGCAATGATCAGCGCGGCAATCCCGGCGAGCACGCCTGCCGGAAGCCCCAGCGCGAACAGGTTCAATGAGGGGGCGGAGCGGGCAATGAGGCCCGTCACCACCTGCACCAGCAGCAAGACCAGCACCACGGGAAGCGCAATCGCGGCCGCGGCGGCGAGGCCCAGTCCCATGAACATGACGATGCTCTGCGCCTGCCACGCGCCGAAGCCGCCCTCGCCCGCGGGGAGCAGGCGGTAGCTTTCGACCAGCAGCTCGAACCACAAGAGGTGCGCGCCCGTGGCGTAGAACAACAGGCTCAGCACCAGCCCGAAAAACGTTCCCAGTGCCCCCGATTGCGCGCCGCTGGCGGGGTCGATCGAGGTGGCGATGGCAAGGCCCATCGTGCCCGCAATCTGCTCGGCGGCGATCAGGGGGATGGCAAAGGCGAGTTGCAGCACGAAGCCCAGCGCCGCGCCGACCAGCACTTCATGCAGCACTGCCAGCACGGCTGCAAAGCTCAGCATTTCGGGCGCGGGCGGCAGCGGCACGAAGCTCGCGATGAAGAACCCGAACACGAGGCTCAGCAGGATGCGCAGCGGCGCAGGCACCGCCATCCCGCCGACCATCGGCGCAGCCATCAGCGCCGCTCCGCAGCGGATCGAGAGGAACAGGATCTGCCACAGCTGCGCCTCGATCCCGCCGAGGCCGAGGTCGAGGACGTTCACGGAATTACGCCGAAAGCTGCGCGACCTGCGCCATGATCTCGCGCAGGAAATCGGCGAGCAACCCCATCATCGCCGCCCCCAGCACCACGAACACGAGGGCGGTCATCGCCAGCTTGGGGATGAAGCTCAAGGTCTGTTCGTTGATCGAAGTCGCGGCCTGCACGATCCCGACCACGAGCCCGACCACCAGCGCCGCGATCAGCGCGGGGCCAGCGATCAGCGCGGTCACCCACAGCGTCTGGTCGGCGAGCGCGAGGAGGGCGGCGTCCTCCTGCATTATGCGAAGCTCATCGCGAGGCTGCCCATCAGCAGCGCCCAGCCATCGACCAGCACGAACAGCAAGAGCTTGAACGGCAGCGAGATGATCGTGGGTGACAGCATCATCATGCCGAGGCTCATCAGCACGCTCGCCACGACGAGATCGATGACGAGGAACGGCAGGAAGATCATGAAGCCGATCTGGAACGCGGTTTCGAGCTCGGAGGTGACGAAGGCGGGGAGCAGGATCGAGAAGGGGATATCGCCGCCGCTCGCAAACTTCGCCCCGCCCGCGATGTCCGAGAACATGATGAGGTTCGCCTCGCGGGTCTGGGCGAGCATGAAGGCGTGGAACGCCTCACCGCCGCGCGCGATGGCCTGATCCGCGCCGATGGTTCCGGCGGCATAGGGGACAATCGCCTGCGCGTTCACGATGTCGAGCGTCGGCGCCATCACGAACAGCGAGAGGAACAGCGCGAGCCCCGCCAGCACCTGTCCGGGCGGGGAGCCTTGCAGGCCCAGTGCCTGCCGCAGGATCGCCAGCACCACGAGGATGCGCAGGAAGCTGGTCATCATCAGCACCAGCGCGGGGAGGATGGTGAGCAGGCTCATCACGACCAAGAGCTGGAGCGAGAGGCTCAAGGTCGTGTCCGTGCCAGCGCCCTGATCGCCGAGTGCGCGCTCGATCGCGGTACCGACGCCCGCCGCCACGGGGTTTGGGGGGGCTGAGGCGGCGGCGGGCGCGGCGGCGAGTGCCCCATCGGGCATCGCCAAGAACATGGTTAACGCGGCAAGGCAGGCGAGGGCTGCGCGCAGGAGCGGGGCGGCAGGCATTACGCGGTCTCCGAAACCGGTGCTTCGCCGAGCCGCACGAGGCCGTGGCGGGTGCAGCCCAGCAGGATCTCGCGGTCGCGGAAACGCACCACGGCGAGCTTCGTCCCCGGCGCGATCAGGCTGGTTTCGACCAGTTGCAACTGCCGCCCGAGGGTATCGCCCGGCGCGCCATGCAGCCGCGCTTGCAGATAGCGGGTCAGCCACAGGCTCCCCCAGATCAGCCCGCCAAGCAGCGGCAGCAGCAGCGCGAGGCGCAGGAAATATTCGATCATTGCGCCGCGCCTTCGAGCGGTTCGGACAGCGGCGCGATGTCCTGCCCGTCCTCGCCCACCAGCGTCACGATCCTGAGCGCAAAGCGCCCCTTGTCCGCGACCACCTCGCCGCGCGCGATGATGCGGCCATTGGCGGTGACATCGAGCAGCTCGTCGGTGAGCCGGTCGAGCGCCACCAGGCTCCCCTCGCCGAGCATCAGCATCTCGCGCAGCGGCATATCGGTGCGCCCGAGTTCGACCGCGACGCGCACGGCGACATCACCGAAGCGGGAAAAAGCGGCGGGTTGGTGGGCACTCATGCGCGGGCTCCCGGGTTAAGGGCTGAAATGTCGGTAAGGCGCAGCGCGAGCCGATCATCGGCGGTGCCGATGCTGCCCTGCGCCAGCGTGGTATCGCCCACCAGCAGCGGCACCTGCCGCGCCATGGCGAGCGGGATCAGATCGCCCGAGCGCAAGGCCGCGAGCCGCGCCAGCGGCAGATCGACCTCGCCCAGCACCGCGCGCAGAGTCAGCGGCACGCCGGAAAAGGGCGCGGCCAGCCCGGTCGCTGCGGTGCGGGCTGTGGACGACACAGCTTGACCTCCTCCCGGCAGCAGCCGCTCGAACCGCTCGGCCTCCAGCGTCAGGTGCATGCGCCATTCGCCTCCGGAAGCATTGGCGACCGCCAGCGTGACCATCAGGCACGCCGTGTCGGGGGCAAAGGGCTTGAGCCGCGCCGCGCTTTCGCTGCGCATCACCACTGCACCCTGTTCGTCCGTGCCGCCCGCCGCGCGGGCCAGAGCCCGCGCGATCAGGTTGGCGGCGTCCTCGATCAGCAGCGCGGCGGAGCGCGGCAGGGCATCGGGAGCAGCGCCCGAAGCCACAAGGCCGGAGCCGCCGAACGCGCGGTCTGTGAGCGCCAGCGCAGTCGCCAGATCGACGCTCAGCAGCACGGTTTCCCCAGATGGCCCGCAGCGCAGCAGGCTGTTTGCCGCCACCGGCCCGATCCGTTCAAACGCTGCCGCGCCGGGCAGTGCCTCGGGCTCGCTGACGCTGACCGAAAGGCGGTCGCCGGACAGCAACGGCGCAAGGTCATCGGCCAGCACGGCTGCGAGGTCACGCCGCCACGCCGCCAAAGCTGCCGCACGCTCCTCTGGCCGCGGCCCGCGGGCGATCAGCGCGTCGCAATGCTGCGCGGCAGTTCGCTCGGCGGCAAAGGCGTGCGCCATCCTCATTGCACGAGGAACCCGCGAAAATGCACCGCGTCGATGCCGCCGAAGCCCTCGTTCTCCTCGAGCACCTGATTGATCGCGTTGGTCAGCCGCTGGGCGAGGCGCGCCTTGCCCGCGACGTCATAGACTTCGGCCTCGGGCGTTGCGGCGAGCTGCGCGAGGATCGCCGAGCGGATCGCCAACTCATGGTTCTTCACCCATTGCAGCACGCGCCCGTCGCGGCGGGTCGAAACGGCAAGTTCCACCTGCACCAGCCCCGGCGAATCCGCGAGGTTGGAGGTGAAGCTCTCCTCGAAGGAGTAATAGACCGTGCGATACTTGCTGCCGCCTTCGCCATAGACCGGCTTGGCCGCGTCCTTGGCGGCCTTGGCGTCGGCGATGGCATAGGGGTCTTCCTCGCCCTTCAGCACCAATTCTGGCTTGTCGGGCTCGTCCTTGCCGGCATCGCCGCCGAGGTAGCCCATCGCATAGGCGCCGTAAGCCCCGCCCGCGCCAACGCCGAGCAGCAGCACCCCGGCCAGCGCGAGTTTGAGCATCCCGCCTTTGCCGCCGACCTTAGCAGGCGCAGCGCCGCCCTGACGGCGGTCGACACCGTCCCATTCGGGCTTGTCCTTGGCTTTGGACATGAAATTCTGGCTCCCTGTTGCTCACCGTCCGCTCAGGCGAACAGCCCGCGTGGCTGGGGCGCGGTGCCGTCGGCATCACCCTCTCCCGCGCGACCCGCCACTGTGGCGGTGGTGTCCGGCTGGCGGTGCTGCGGACGCGCTTGGCCGTCCCCGTCGCGAGTTGATGAATGGCCCAAGTATGGTGAAGACGAGCCTTGACCGGAGTTAGGGGAAGACCCGTAGCGCTGGTCGGAGCCTGTCTGCTGGCCTGTGCCGGTGCCGGTGCCCGCACTCGATGTTTCGGACAGTGCCGCCACCGCACGCTCGGCGAGCGCAGCCTGAACGGCGGGGACAAAGCCCGGATCGCGGCTCGCCAACACCGCGCGCCAGCCTTCGGTGGCCGCGGGCTCGATGCGCAGATTGACGAAGCCGAACTCGGCATGGCGCAAGGTCATCTCGGGTCGCGCGGCGCGCAGGGCTTCGCGGATTTCGCCGACCTGCGCGATGGTGGATTCGATCTGCGGAGCAGCGGCGCGAGGCTCGGCGCGTTCGGCGACGATCGGGGCCGGGCCGGGCATCGCCGTAGCGGGAGGCGCAGCAGGCGCGGGCGTTGGCGCGGCGCTGCCTGCCGGGCCTGCCGGGGCAGAGGCTGATGTTGAGCCCAGCAGCTCCTCGGGCAACGATGCAACTTCCTCCGGCGCTGCGGAAGGTGTTGCCGACGGCATCGCACCCACCCGGGCAGGCGGCGCGGATGGCGCAGCGATGGCGCGAGCGATGGCGCGCACCGGCGGGGGCGCCGGCACGGCTGGCGCGGGCGTAGCCGGAGGCTGCGCGATTGGCAGGGTAATCTCCGCAATCGCTACAGGCGGGGCGAGCAGCGCGGGCGCGGGATCGGCTTGCACCGCATCCTCGGGCGGAGCCTCCGGATTTCCGGTCTCGTCGCTTGTCTCGGGCTGCGGCGCCGCGACAGGCGTCGGGGCGGGCGACGCCTCGGCGGCGGCGGGGATCGGGGCGACAGCTACAACCTCTGGATCAGCTATGGCCGCTTGCGAGGGGGCGACGGGGATTGGCGGCGGCAACGCCGTGCCGCTGTCCGGCAGATTGGTGCCGTCCGGCAGCTGCAATACGGGCCGCACAGGCACTACGCGCGGCAGCGGAGCGGGTCGCGGCATCCCCGCAATCTCGCTCGCACCCGGAGGCGAGCTTTCGGGCAACACCGCCTCAAGCAGCCCGGCAAAGTCCGCCACCGCGCCCGCCTCGCGCACGCCCGCGCCCGGCTGTGCAAGCACGCCGGACGCGGGAGCGCCAGGAGGGGCCGTGAATTCGGGGAGGAGCGGAATCATCAAGTCATCCTTTGCGAAGCAGGCTCAGCCTTCGCGGTTGTTCTGCAACTTGCGTGCCAGTGCGCTCGCCTCGTGCTGCGCGGTGCGGCGGGCCATGGCGGTATCGAGCGCGGCGCGGGCCTCGGCCTCACGCTCGCCAAGCCGCCGCGCGCGGGTTTCGGCCTGCGCGAGCGCCTCGGCCTGCCATGCGCGCTGGCGCGCGGCGTCCTCGGAGGCGTTGCTCGCTGTCTGCGCGAGCTGAGCGAGGCTGGCGGTAAAGCTGGCACGGCCCGCGAGAGCCGCGCCGTCGGTATCGCCGGGCTGCGGCGCGCTGGCGGCGACCAGTGTCTTGCTGCGTGTCGCCACCACTGCGCTGCGCGCCTCTGCAGCGAGCGCTTCGGCCATGCCGCGCAGGGCCTGCCGCCGCGCCACCCCGGCGATCAGCACCTGCTTTTCAATGAGCGCGAGCCTGCGCGCCTCACGCATCACCCGCCCCCATCATCGCGGCGAGTGCAGCGTGGCTCGCGGCGAGCGGTTCTGCACTTCCGCGTGCCTGCATCAGAAATGCGTCGATCTGTGCCGAACGCGCCAGCGCCTCGTCGAGCAGCGCGTCGCTTCCGGCGCGATAGGCGCCCATCAGCACCAGATCGCGGTTGTCCTCGCGCGCCGCGATCAGCGCGCGCATCCGGCGGGCGGCGACGACGACATCGGCGGGGACGAGATCGTCCATCACCCGGCTCAATGAGGCGGGCACGTCGATCGCCGGATAGTGCCCGCGCTGCGCAAGACTGCGCGACAGCACGATATGCCCATCGAGGATCGCGCGCGCGGTATCGACCACCGGATCGTTCGCATCGTCGCCATCGGCGAGCACGGTATAGATCCCCGTCACCGCCCCGCCGGAGCGCGCCGAATTGCCCGCACGCTCCACCAGCCGCGTGATCGCGGCCAGCGCCGAGGGCGGATAGCCGCGCGCTGCGCCGGGTTCCCCCAGCACCAGCGCCAGCTCGCGCGCGGCGTGGGCGACGCGGGTCAGGCTGTCGAGGATCAGCAGCACCCGCTTGCCTTGCGAGCGGAAGTATTCGGCAATGCTGCTCGCATATTGCGCCGCGCGCAGCCGGAGGTTGGGGGCGTGATCGGCAGGCACGGCGACCACGACGATCGCGCCTCTGAGGTGGCTGCCCATGTGGCGATTGACGAAGTCCGAAACCTCGCGCGCACGCTCGCCGATCAGCGCGACCACGGTGACGTCGGCGACCGCGTGGCCCGCGATGGTATCGACCAGCACCGACTTGCCGACGCCCGAACCGGCCATGATCCCGAGCCGTTGTCCGACACCCATGGTCGCCAGCGCATTGATTGCGCGCACGCCGCAATCGAAGGGCTGATCGACGCTGGCGCGCTCCAGTGCCGCCTCGCGCTGCCCGGCGAGGGGCCAGGCCTGTGCGAGATCGAGGCGCGGGCCGCCATCGATGGGCGCTCCCAGCGCATCGACCGCGCGCCCCAGCAAGGCCGGGCCGACCCGCACCTCGCCCGGATTGCCGAGCGCCCGCACCCGCGCCTGCGGATGGAGCAGCATCGCATCGCCCAGAAGCATCATCAAAGAATGGCCCGCGCGAAAGCCGATCACTTCGGCAAGACACTCGGTGTCTGCGTCGTTTTCGATCAGGCCCAGCGAGCCGACCGGCAGCGGCAGCCCTGCGACCTCGATCAGCCCACCGTCGCAGGCAACCACGCGCCCGGTCAGCACCGGGCCGCTCGCCACCGGCGCGGCGCGCATCCGCGCAAGGTCGAGCTGCAATTCGGCGATCATCCGCGCACCGCCGCAGCGATGGCGCGGCGCCATTCAGCGGGACCGTCGCTGACGGAGCCTTCCGGCCCTTCGACCACCAATGCGCCGCGTTCGAGCGCCGGGTCGGGTTTCATTTGCCACCCCGCCATCGCGCCTTCGTCGAGCAGCGCAATATCGTCAGGATGGAGGCGCAGCGCGAGCATATCAGCCGCCCCGCCGATCCGCGCCGCCGCCGCTTGGCAGCGGGTGAGCAAGCTCACACGGTCGATCGCGCATCCGGCGAGCGTGCTCTCGCACAATGCGATCACCGTCGCGGCGAGATCATCGGCGAGGGCCTGGAGCGCGGTTTCGTCGAGCGCGCGGAACGCCAGCCGCAGCGCGCGCTGGCGAGCAGTGGCAGCTTCAGACTCGGCCAAAGCTTCGGCCCGCCCTGCCGCCAGCCCTTCGGAATAGGCGCGGGTGAGCGCGTCGTCTGAGGGTTCGTGAACCGGCTGCGCTTCCAGTTCGGGCGCGGACGCGGCAAAGGGGAAGGCCTCGCGGAATCCCTGCGGCGCGTCCACCAGTGCCAGCCACGCTGGCGCGGGGGCAGGCACTTGCGCCAGCGCGGCGATCCATTCAGACGAATTCGCCATCGCCGCCTCCGATCACGATCTCGCCCGCATCGGCGAGCGCGCGCGCGACCTCGACAATCGCCTTCTGCGCGGCAGTGACTTCGGCCTTGGACAGACGCCCGCGCAGCTCGATCTCGTCGCGGATGCCGTCCGCCGCGCGGCTCGACATGGCGGCGAAGAACGGCGCGCGTTCGGGCTCCTTGAGGCCCTTCAGCGCGTCGACCAGTTTCACATTGTCGACATCCCGCAAGAGCCTTCCCATCGCCATCGGATCGAGCGCGAACAGCATTTCGAAGGTGAACAACTCCTCCTCGATCTTTTCGGCGAGCGGCGCATCGCGGCTGGCGATGATCGGCAGCACGGTGTGGCGCAGCTCGCCCGCCGCCCGATTGATGAGGTTCGCCGCCTCGCGCGGTCCACCGAGGGTGAGCGCCGCCGGACCGAAGCTCGCCGCCATGCGCTGGGTCAGCAGCGCGTCGATCGTGCCGATTGCGCTGGCGGAGATCGCGCCGCTCTTGGCCACGCGTTCGACCACCAGCGATTGCAGTTCGAAGGGCAGCATCGCCAGCACTTCGGCGGCAGGTTCGGGATCGATCAGCAGCAGCAGCGCGGCGATCACCTGCGGATGTTCGTCGAGGATCAGCCGCACGAGCACCGTCGGCGCGAGCCAGCGCGCGATTTCCAGACTGCGCGGGGGCATGTCGGGGGCAATGCGCTGCATCATGCTGTCCGCGCGTGCGGGGCCCAATGCGGTGTCGAGCAGCGCGCGCACCCGGTCGTCGCGCCCGCGCTGGGGGAGCATCTCGCGCGACGCTTCGCTGGCGAAATCGGCGATGGCTTCGGCCATGCGCGGCTGATCGATCTCGCCCAGCGCGAGCATCGCCGCGCCGAGCCGTTCGAGTTCGCCGGGGGAGAGCCGCGCAAGCAAGGCGCTCGCTTCCTCGTCGCCGAGCAGCATCAGGAACACCGCCGCGCGGTCGAGCCGGTTGGGCAACGCCGCGGTGGCCGGTTCGGCCAGTCCGGCTCCGGGGGCGATCATGCGCTGGTCTCCGGGCTGCCGGGACGCGGCGCTTCGAGCATCCGCTGGAGCGCCTCGACCGCGCGTTCGGGCTGGCTGCTCGCGAGCCGCCGCGCGAGTTCGACCTGGCGCGGCAGGTCACCGGTTGCGGTCAGCGGCGCGCCGCCCGCGCCGTCGTCATCGCCGATCATGGCGAGCAGCGTGCTTTCGGCAGGCGCGGCGTGCGGCGCTTCGCCTTTCCCGCGCAGCTTGCCGATCAGCGGGCGCACCGCAAACAGCAACACCAGCAGCACCGCGATCAATGCCGTGCCATAGCGCACCAGCATTGCAAACCACGGCTCCTCGTAAACGGGCGGCGCTTCAAGGCTGGCGATGTCGAACTTGCTCGCCACCACTTCGACCATGTCACCGCGCTGCACGCTTGCGCCGACCGCTGCGCTGACCAAGGCTTCGAGTTTCGCAGCAGAGAGCGGCGCGGCGGCCTTCAGCGCCTTGTCGCTGACTGCCACCGCGACCGAGAGCTTTTTGAGGCCCCCCGGCTGCGCGGTGGTGACTGCAACCTCGCGGCCCAACTCATAGCTGCGCTCGGCAGCGCTTTCGGTGTCGCTTGTGCCGCTCACCGGCAGCGGGGCGGGTTGCGGCGCGCCGTCGACGAGCGTGGCATCGGGCGGGGGCGTGTTGGCGGTGACGCCGGGCACGCCGCCGACCGGGCCGGAACCCGTGCGGCTGGCGCTGCGCTGGCTTTCGGCCCGCACCACGCCTTCCTTCTCATAGGTCTCGCGCGCCGAGGTGACTTCGGTGTGATCGAGCTCGACCTGCACCTGCGCGGAGAAGTTGCCCTCGCCCAGCAAGGGCAGCAGCAGCGCATCGACCTGTTCGCGCAGCTTGGCTTCGTGTTCGCGTTGCAGCGCCAGCGTCTCGCCTTCGGGAGCCTGCGCCTTCGACAGCAGCCGCCCGGAGTGATCGACCACCCGCACCGCGTCCGCGCCCATACCCGGCACCGATGCGGCGACCAGATTGACGATCGCCTCGACCTGCGGCTGCGAGAGGCTGCGCCCGCTCACCAGCCGCACCATCACCGATGCCGAGGGCGCGGAGTTCTCGCGCACGAACACCGAGCGTTCGGGGGTGGCGAGGTGGACGCGGACATTCTCGATCCCGTCGATCTCGCGGATCGTCAGCATCAGCTCGCGTTCGCGCGCGAGGCGCAGGCGTTCGCCTTCGAGCGTGCGCGAGGTGCCCATCGGCATCGCATCGAGCATCGCGGTTCCATCCTCGGGCGCGGCGATCCCGGCATCGCTGGCGACCAGCATCCTGGCGCGGTAGAGATCGTTCTCCGCGACCGAGATTGCGCCGGTCGCGTTGTCGATGGTGTAACCGATCCCGCCGGTATCGAGCGCCTCGACCACCTTGGCACGCTCGGCATCGGTGAGGCTGGTGTAGAGCACCCGCTCGGGCCCGGCGGCGAGCACCGACCACAACAGCCCGGCAGCCGCAAGCGCCCCCAGCCCGGCGAGCGCCGGAACTGCGCGTGCCAGCGCAGGCTGGCTGGCAAAGCCCGCGACCTGCGGCGGCAGCATGGCGCGCCAGCCCAAGGCGTTGGCTTGCGCAGCGGCGGGCGGACCTGCGACGTGGGCAGGCACCGGAAGCGTTGGGTCGGCCATCTATCAGCCCCCCATCCGCATGATGTCTTGATAGGCATTGAGCAGCTTGTTGCGCACTTGCAGCGTGGCTTCGAAGGCGACGCCGGCTTCCTGCCGGGCGAGCACCACCTGCGCGATGTCGGTCACCTGGCCGCGCTCGTAAGCGACCTGCATGTCGCTCGATCGCGCCTGCGCGGCGCTCACCTGCTGCATCGCGTTGGTGAGCGTATCGGCAAAGCCAGCGCCGGGAGCCTGCGTCGGCGCGGGCGTCTGCCCCGCCTCGCTCGCCGCGCGCACATCGCGCAGCGCCTCGCTACGGGCGAGCACCTGCTGGCGCAGCGCCATCACGTCGGAGACGCCAAGGCCGGGCCGGACTGCGTTCATGCCGCGCCTCCCGCCGCCAGCATCCCCGCGCCGCGCATCGAGGCGAGGCGGTAACGCAAGGTGCGCTCGGAGATGCCCAAGCTGCGCGCGGTCTGCGCGCGGTTGCCGCCGTGGCTGGCGAGGGTCGCCATGATCGCGCGCGCTTCGGAGGCGAAGGCGACATCGGAGAGCGATGCGCTCGCGGCGCTCACAGCGGGTGTGGCGCGCGCAGTGTCGGGCACGGGGCGCACGGCGGTGTCGAACACTACGTGCTCAGAGCCGATCACCGTCGCCTCGCCCGCCAGCAGGATCGCGCGGCGGATGACGTTCTCGAGCTCGCGGACGTTGCCGGGCCAGGGATGCGCTTCGAGCAGCGCCAGCGCGTCGGCAGCGATCCAGCCTTGGCGGCCCGGCGCAGCGGCGTGGCGCAGCAGCATCCCGAAGGCGAGCGGGGCGATATCGCCGGGTCGGTCGCGCAGCGCGGGCAGGCGCAAGGGGAACACGTTGAGGCGGTAGAGCAGGTCCTCGCGGAACCGCCCGGCCTCGACCTCGGCAGCCAGGTGCCGGTTGGTCGCAGCGACCACGCGCACGTCGACGCGGATCGGGCGGGTCGCGCCCAAGGGCAACACCTCGCCCTCCTGAAGCGCGCGCAGCAGCTTGGCCTGCAGGGCGAGCGGCAGTTCGCCGATCTCGTCGAGCAGCAGCGTGCCCTTGTCGGCGGCGCGGAACAGGCCCTCGGCGGCCTCGCCCGCACCGGTGAACGCGCCCTTGCGGTGCCCGAACAGCAGCGCCTCGAGCATCGCTTCGGGCATCGCGGCGCAGTTGACCGCGACGAACGGGCCGTCCGCGCGCGGCGAGAGGCGGTGGACGAACTGCGCCATCACCTCCTTGCCCGTGCCGGTCGGGCCTTCGAGCAGCACCGGGATCTCGCTTGCGGCGATGCGTTCGGCGAGGGTCAGCAGGGCGAGCGTCTGCGGGTCGCCTGCAATCGGCCAGCCGCCCTGCGCCGAAGCTGCGATGAGCGCCGCGCGGGCTTCAGCCGGGCTCGCCGGGTCATAGGTGAGCGCGATCTGCTGCGGAGCGGTCAGCGCCAGCACGGGCGCCGCTCCATGCGTCAACCCGATCGCCACCTTCCCGCCGCGGGCGATACCCGCACCCATCACGATCCGGTCGCGCTGCCAGCAGCCGCCCATCAGCGGCACGGTTATCCCGATCAGCGCCGCGTGGTCCTGTTCGCCGCGTGCGGCGGTGTCGGCAGTTACGATCATTGATGGCCCCCGTGAGAAGTTCACGGCAGACCTTTGCCGCCTGCACGCTGGCAATGTGGCAAATTTAAGCCCCCGTAGGATCACCTATGCCGGGCCTCGCCGCACCGCGCCCCGGACCTGTTCCATTTGCCGGGCGCCGTCTCTTGAGCGCCAATAAGACATTGAGAAAGAGCGATTTCCATAGAGGCTTAAACATCCCGGCGGACAGCCGCTCTATGGCTCAGCAGCGGCGGGCCTTTCGTCCTGCATGACCATTCGGGAGTTTGAACAATGACCACGATCAACACCAATATCTCCGCCCTGCGCGCCCAGAATGCGGGTGCATCGGCGAACCGCATGCTCGGCACCGCGATGGAGCGTCTGTCGACCGGCAGCCGCATCAACAGCGCCGCCGACGACGCCGCCGGTCTGGCGATTGCTTCCTCGATGACCTCGCAGATCCGCGGCATGACCCAGGGCGTGCGCAACGCCAATGACGGCATCAGCCTCGCCCAGACGGCGGAAGGCGCCTTGAACGAAGTGACCAACATGCTCCAGCGCATCCGCGAGCTGGCGGTGCAGGCCGGTTCGGACACCTACGGCGCGACCGACCGTGACAACATCCAGGCCGAAGTCGACCAGCTGACCGCACAGATCGGCCAGGTCGTGACCAACACCGAGTTCAACGGCGTGAACCTGTTCGACGGGACGGCAACCACTGTCACCGTCCTCGCCGGGGCCAATGCCGCCGACACGGTCGATCTGACGCTGACCGACCTCACCACGCTGACCGCAGGTGGCGGCGCGGCCGGTTCGTTCGACGTGACGGGGGCCGACGGTTCGGCCGCACGCACCGCGCTCGCCGATGTTGACGCCGATATCGCCGCGATCTCGACCAACCGCGCGACACTGGGTGCGGGGCAGAACCGTCTGCAATCGGCGGTGAACAACCTCACCAACGTCTCGACCAACCTGTCGGACGCGCGTTCGCGGATCATGGACACCGACTATTCGGCGGAAACCACCGCGCTCGCCAAGGCGCAGATCCTCGGCCAGGCCTCGACCGCGATGCTGGCACAGGCCAACCAGTCGCAGCAGAACGTCCTCTCGCTGCTGCGTTAAACCCTCCTCGCCCATCCCCCCAACGGGCGCACTCAGCCCGGAGCCGCAAGGCTCCGGGCTTCTTTGTTCAGGAAAGTGCCTGTTGGAGACACATGAGACACTGTCCAGAGAAGAAAAACCCGCCTGCCGAACGGCGCGCGCAGTCGCACCTGCGGAAAGGTCGGCAAGGGTCGTGTTGCGGCGGTCCATCGGGCGAGCCTGACAGGCGGGCCGGAAGTAGGAAAGCGCGCGCACTCTCCCCTATTGCAAAGTCACAATATCCTCGTCGCCGTCCGTCCGCCCGTAGAACTGCATTAGCTGCACCAGCAACTCGCAGCGGTCGGTCAGGGTCTCGGCTTCGAGCAGAGCCTGCTTGCTCGCCGGATCGAACGGCGCGATTTGCGAGACGCCGTTGATGAGCGAGCGATCGTCGAGCCGCTCGACCGAATCCCAGTCGACGCTGTAACCCTGCCGGTCGGCGAAGCGCCGCGCCTCGCGCTCGAACCCGCCGCGCTGGGCGTGGCTCAGGGTCTCGTCCTCGTCCTCGGCGTAGATTTCCGCCTCGATCTGGCGGAACGCGGTGGTGACTTCCAGTTCGCGCACCAGCCGGAACCGCGCCACGCCTTGAAGCACGAGGTTATAGCGCCCGTCGTCCATCGCCTGCACCTCGCCGATCCGCCCGACGCAACCGACCTTGAACAGCGGCGCGCCTTCGACCGGCTTCTGCGGCTGGATCATCGCGATCTGGCGATCCCGGATCAGCGCATCGCCCACCAGCGCGCGGTACCGCGGCTCGAAGATGTGGAGCGGCAGCTGCATCCCGGGAAACAGCACCGCGCCGGTCAGCGGGAAGATCGAGAGGCGGCGGGTCATGGTTGGGGTCATCCGAACAATACGCGCGACAACCGCCTGCGGACGCCGACCACCCACTCGTCTTCAAGCCCCGTCGCCTCGAAGATCTTGAGCAGTTTGGTGCGCGCGGCGCCCTCGTTCCATGCACGGTCGGCGGCGATCATCGCGAGCAGCGTGTCGGCGGCCTCGTCGCGGTTTCCGGCGGCAAAGGCAGCGTCGGCGAAGGCGAGCTGCGCGTCCATGTCTTCGGGATTGGCAGCGGCAGCGCGCAAGGCGGCAAGCTCGCCGTCATCGACGCGGGTGCCCGCGAGCTCGAGCGCCGCGCGGGCCGGCGCGATAGCGGGATCATTGGTGAGGCGCAGGTCGCTGTCGATCACCGCCATCACCTGCTGGGCCTGCTCGGTCTCGCCCAGTTGCACCAGCGCGCGGACAAGGCCGGCGTGGGCCGGGGCATTGTCGGGCGCGAATTCAGTGATCTGCGCAAAGATGCTGGCGGCGCGCTGCGGATCGGCGGCGGCGAGTGCCTCCTCGCCCATCTTGACGAATTGCGCGAGCTCCTCGGGCGAGGGGCCTTGCGGCGCGCCCGCTGCGCCCTCCGCCGCGCCCGCCTGCACCGGCAATTGCGCGAGCAACTGATCGAGCATCGCCTTCAGCTGCGATTCGGTCCGCGCCGACGTAAGATCGGCGACCGGCTGGCCCTGGAACATCGCATAGACCGTCGGGATCGAGCGCACCTGGAACTGCGCGGCGATGAACTGTTCTTCGTCGACATTGATCTTGGCGAGCACCACGCCCTTGTCGGCATAGTCGGCGGCGACCTTTTCCAGCACCGGGGTCAGCGCCTTGCACGGCCCGCACCATTCGGCCCAGAAATCGAGGATGACGAGCTTCGTCTGCGACGGATCGACCACGCTGCTGCGGAAACGCTCGACCGCCTTTTGTTCGTCGATGCTCAGTCCCATGCTGGCCAAGGTCAATGCTCCTGTCGTTTCGTGGCGGCGCTGTGCGCGCGGTTCTGGCCCCAATGTGGGGCGTTGTCGGCGGATGTGAAGCGCGCATCTGTGCTGGCGGTTCCGGGCGCGGCGATCAAGCCATAATCGGCCCGATTTTGCGCTTGCAGCATTGACTCATTTTACGCTTGCAGCGGCGCAGGGGCGCTGCTAATCGCGCCGCCTCTCCGACGGGAACCACGGCCTTGCCGGTTCCCGCCAGCGCCAGTGAGCGGGCGTAGCTCAGGGGTAGAGCACAACCTTGCCAAGGTTGGGGTCGAGGGTTCGAATCCCTTCGCCCGCTCCATTTTTCCTCAAGAAAATCAAATATTTCTCTCTCCCAGAGGGACTTGATTTTTGCTTACAAGTCGCGAAATCGGAGGCGTGTAAGCAATATGTAAGCGTGATTTGCACCCTCCTGCAGAGCCTGAAATTCTTTGCTGAATACGGCGTTTTTTTGCGCGCAGCGGTCTGGTAGCGACGGCGATGCGCCGGGACGGTCGGCTCAATGCCGAGCGCCGCGCACAGGAAGGCCGAGGTGAGTTCGGCGACCAGTTCCTCGCGGGCATAGGCTGCCGAACCGAACCGTCCGGTCTGGTCGCGGCCGAGCCGCGAGGCGTGGCCGGTCCAGTGGCCGAGCTCGTGGAGCGCGGTGCGGTAGTAATCGATCTGATGATGAAAGGCGGGCTGCGGGGGGACCTGCACATAATCCGCTGACGGCGCATAGAAGGCCTCGGCCCCGCCAATCCGGAAATCCGCAAGCGTCGCCGCGATCAGCGCCTCGGCAGCCTCGTGCAACTCACGTTCGGGCAGGGGCGCGGGCGCGCTGACCAGCCCTTCGGGCAGGCCCTCGCACTGCGCGATATTGAACACGGTGAAGCGCTTGAGGAACGCAATCCCGCGCGGCTCCTCGCCCCGCTCACTGCTCTCCCCCGCCTCGCGCTCGCCCTTGGGCACAAAGCGGTCGGCATAGAACACGGTGCGCCCGCGCTCACCCTTGCGCACGGCTCCACCAGCGGCGAGCGCCTGCCGGAAGGTCAGCCAGTCCTGCGAAGGGTAACCGCCCTCGATCACCGCGCCCCACAGGATCAGGACATTGATCCCCGAATAGGCGCGACCCGTCACCGCATTGCGTGGCAGGCCGGGGGCGGCAACCGCCCTGCTCCACGGCCTGACCCACGGGAACACCCCTTCCTCGAGCTGACTGATGATGCTCGCGGTCACCTCGTCATGGAGCGACCCGCGCGGCTCCCGTGCGCCAGCGGCGCAGCGCGCCGCCCTCCCATGCCTGCTCCTCGCACTGCCCTTGCCATTTCCACGCGCCATCATCCGTCTCCCGAACTGTCCGAACTCCCGCACACCGGCCCGGCGGAAGGGGCGGGGTGGGCGGTGACAGCGACCAGGAAGGCGCGGGCGGGACAGTCGCATCCGCATCGCGCACATGGGCCTCGTCCCGGCCTGTGCGGCAAGGACCGCAATGCAAATGGAGGACCCGGTCCCGTCAGGGCCGGGTTGCGGCTGACCCGACCGCGCCCAGACGGGAGCGCCGCCCACCCCGCCACTTGCGCAGGGCCTCTACCAGCTACGCCGGCGCGCATGCGCGCCGTCCGCAGACCCTACCATGCGTCATGACAGGCGAGCGACCAGCGAGCTCGGCCAGCAAACTATGCGCACCCCGACCGCAGGCAGGCCATGCATCATGACCTGGGCCGGACGATCCGGCGGGACCCTGTCGCCGGGCAGGCCGGGCCTATGCCCATGCTGGCCGGAGGCGGCGTGCGCGCGGGGCCCAAGGCAGGCAGCGCCGCGCCCTCAGGCGCAGGGCCGTGAGGCACTGCGGGACAGAGCGCGTCATCAGGCCCGCTCCGCTTGCCGGGGCGCTGCGGGGTGCCCCCCCCGCAGATGGGGTAACCGGAGACGGCGCGGCGGCTCCGGATCAGGGGAAGGCTTTCCCCTGTCAATGAACCTTGTTCCCTGATGTACCGATCATGTCAGGGTCCTTTAATTGCGCTCAGGGGGCACGACCGCTGCGTCTGCTGCGCACGGTTGGTGATGCTGGGGATCGACCGGATGGTACGGAACCAAAAATCATGCATTCAGAACCGCGAACGGGGCCTTGTTGCGAAGCTGCCCTATCTCCTTGATGGCATGCCCTTTTCGGAATTGGGGGTCTCTCATCGGGATCAGCGGTACGATGCGTGCCAGCTTGCAGGTTACCAGTGCTGATACAGCTGCGTGCGGGAGGCATCGCACGACTGTGCAATGTGATCGACGCTTGCGGGCGACGTCGACCGAAAGCCATCGAACGGTTCAACAAGCGAGCGGACACGGACATTCCCGAATTCCCTGGTCGGTCGAAGCGTTTCAGGAGCGATGGAGGTCAGCCGGGTTAGTTCCCGCGAGAATGCAATCGCATGCCTGGTGAGACTGTATCGGCGCAAACATCTGCCGTGACATTGTGGGGATCGCCTGTGCCTCCCCCCTCTTTGAGACGTTACGTTGCAGTGCAGCGATGAATGGCGTGCACGGACGTCTTCCTGCGCCTTAATCAGTGGATAGTGGGCCGGGATTAAGCCATAACAATGCTGCATTGCAAAAATCTCATCGGCACAAAAGCCAGAGGGGTCGACATGGCGGATGCTGACATGTTTGCTAAAGATTTAGCAACGCAGAAAACGCTGCATTCTGACGAATACGCAATCCGTCGGTTGGGAATGGTGACTGGCCGCCATGCTCACTTGCGCGACGTTCGGATGCGGATCAGTCTGGTCATGGTTTTGGCGGACATGATCGCAATAACGATCGGGGTCACCTCGGCGAGCCTGGTCCGGTCGGAAAACACGTTAAGCGCTCAGGGCCCAGAGTTGGCCGCGATCCTGACTGCCTTCTATTTGGGCTCCGCCGTGGCCAACAATGGCTATGACGCCAGGACGCTGGCCAGTCTCTCGCGCTCGATAAGGGCTGCATTGACGGCACTCGCGCTGGCGGCGATGCTGACCATGGGCCTCGGCTTCGCGCTCAAGGTATCGGACGACTATTCGCGGCTCGCCCTGACCGCGAGCCTGTTCATCTCGGCGAGTTTGCTTGTTATGCTGCGTGTTGTGCTGCGTCGCTACGTCGATCGGATCGCGCCGCATGGTCTGATCAAGCGGATGCGGCTCAGTCATGGCGTCCGAGTCTCCCCTGCCCTAGGCGAAGCGCTCATCGATGTCGACGTATTGGAGATCGAGCCCCGGCTTGACTGTCCTGATACGCTCGACCAAATCGGCAACCTGCTGCACGGCGCCGACGAAGTGGTGGTATCCTGCCTTCCCGAGCATCGCGAGTTATGGTCTGCTGCCCTCAAGGGTCTGGGCGTCAGGGTCGAGATGGAAGTCCCTGAAATTCGAAGCCTCGACATCATCTGCAATGAGCGGCACCAACCGTTTCCCACCGTGCTTGTCGGACGCGGACCGCTGAATACCGGCGACCAGATCGTGAAGCGCAGCTTCGATCTTGCGATTGTCCTGTTTATATTGCCGGTGCTGCTGTTCATCACTCTGGCCGTCGCAGTACTCATCAAGCTGGAGGACGGGGGGCCGGTGTTGTTCCGCCAACGCCGGATTGGCCAGGGAAACCGGCTCTTCACGCTCTACAAATTCCGCAGCATGACCGTGACCGGTGCAGACCATCAGGGCACGCGCTCGACGACGCGGGATGACAAGCGGGTCACCCGGGTTGGCCGGTTCCTGCGCCGTACCAGCATCGACGAGCTGCCGCAGCTCTACAACGTCCTGCGCGGCGACATGAGCATCGTCGGGCCGCGACCGCATGCCGTCGCCTCGCGCGCCGGCGACCTGCTGTTCTGGGACGTCGATCACCGCTACTGGTGGCGGCACGCCGCCAAGCCCGGCCTCACCGGACTGGCACAGGTGCGGGGTTTCCGGGGCGCCACGGATACGGCCGATGATCTGCGCAATCGCGTGCATTCGGATCTCGAATATCTCGAGGGCTGGACACTGTGGCGTGACGTCATGATCAGCGCGGCGACCCTGAAGGTAATTCTTCACCCAAAAGCCTATTGAGGCTTCAGGGCAGTCAAATTCCCTTTCCCAGCTCCTGACCCATGGCCACCCTTTGAGGCCAAGCCATCGTCAAACGACGACAGAACCCTCGCCCGGGTTATTGCCAGGGGTTTTGCCTATTTGGCGCCGCTGCGTTAAGATGCCCTTCACGGTCGGCCAGTAGAGGTGACAGGTGGATGCGCAGTTCTCGGGGGAATGAGGAGGTGAGCCAGTTGGTCAAGGCGGAATCGCGCGATTTGGGCGCGCTGGGATTGCTCGACGCAAACCACCCGGCTAGATCGCCGACGACAGGTCATCCCGGTGACCGCAGCAAGCGGGCCCGGCAGGTTACGGCTGTCGCCATTATCGGGGCTACGCTCGGGTTCTGGGCGATGCTGCTCTGGGCCCTTCTTGGCTGAGCGACGTATCGTTGTACCTCAGGCGCGGTAGTATTGCGCATAGCGCCTCGAATGATAAAGCCCCGTTTCCTCGGAGGAGTTCGCGGAGACCATAGTCAGCACCACGCCATCGACGATCGTATGGTCGATGGCGAGAGAGCCGATTGCGCTCTGCAGTGCTTTCAACGGGGTATGGCCCCAGCGCGCCGTCATGAGAACCGCATCGGACAGCGCGGCAACAGCGCGCGCATCGGCGATGCCGAGTAGCGGCGGCGTGTCCAGAAGGACGCGATCGAAGCTCTGTCCAAGCCGGTCCAGCAGCGCCCGCATGCTTTCACCGCCCAGCAGATCTTCAGCGAGGAAAGTTTCACCGATCGCAGGGAGGAGATAGCAACGCTCAACCCGATCGGCGACCAGAGCATTTTCGAGGGCCTGTTCGCCCCGCAACACGGACACCAGTCCGACCGCGCCGCTCCCGCCGGATTCCTCGATCAGCCGCCCACGACGCAAATCGGTATCGACGATCACAACCCGTTCACCCGCCAGCGCCATCACGCGACCCAGTGCGAGCGCCGAACTCGTCTTGCCCTCGCCCGGCAGCGCCGAGACGATCGCAATCGTCCGCGGGGGCTGCGGGCGCCCCAGCAGCGCGCGGCGAACCACGCGATAGGCCTCGGCAAATCCGCTCATTGGGTGTTTGATGATCGTCTCTCCAACGTTGGCTGCGGTTTCGACCCTCAAATGGGGGATCGTGGCAAACACAGGTACGCCTAGCTGCTCGATATCGCTTACCGAGCGGACCGCGGTCGAGAGGATTTCCTGTGTGGCGACGACTGCTCCCCCGGTGAACAGCGCCAGAAACGCGATCGCGATGAGTAGCAACGGCCGGTTGGGGGAGGTTGCGTGCAAAGGCACGGTCGCCTCGTCCACGAGCACGGCCTGTGGTACCGTAGTCTCATTCGCCGATTGGGTCTGTTGCTGTTCGACCAAGGCCATGTAGCGGGCATTTGCCGCGTCAGCACTGCGCACAAAGCTATCTTCGGCTGCCGCCTTGCGCGCATCCGAAGCTTGCTTGCGCTCGAGCGCCACGAGATCGGCGCGCAGGCTCTTGGCCCGCGCTTCGCTCGCGACGGCCTCGCTTTCCAGACCGCCGATAACGCGCTTCGCTTCGACCTCGATCTGTTCATCGAGCGCGGAGAGTTGCTGGCGAATTTTCACGGTTTCGGGATGCTTTTCACCATAGCGTGCGGTGATCTCTCCTTGCCGCTCAACAAGCAGTGCACGCTGGGCGCGAAGCCCGCCAATCACTGGCGATCCGAGTACCGCCGAGACAGCGTCGATGCCGCCGCGCGCGATCTGGCGTTGTGCGGCGTCGAGCCTGGCGCGCGTAGCCGAAGCGTCGGATTCAGCCGTCGCGACCTGATTGGAAAGCGGATTGATCTGCTGATCGACCACCGTCGCCTCTCCCGACTGTACGATGCCGGCAGCAGCGCGATATTGCGCCAGTTCGGCATCAGCGGATCGGGCCTCGGCTTCCGCGGCCACGCGGCGCTGATCGAGAAACTCGACTTCGCGCTCCAGCGATGCGAGCCGACGCCGCTCGTTGAAGGCAATATAGGCTTTGGCGATGCCTGTCGCGACCCGCGCCGCGAGGGCCGGATCCACTGTCTCGTAACGGACGTTGACGATATAGGTGAGGCCCTCGCGCGCCACCGTCAGGTCGCCCATGATCCGCCGCGCTACTGCGTCAATCCGCACAGCACGGTCCGCTTCGCCCATGGTGAGCGGCGGCATCCCGGCGACCAGGACCGGATCGCGATCCAGATTAAGCCGACGCACGGCATCGGAAACGATCTCGTGCGAGCGTATCACGCTTGCCTCGGTATCGATGGCACCTTGATCAGGCCGTGCAGTGGTCAGATCGCCAAGCACTGCCGCGCGCGAGGGTTCGATGCGGATCCGCGCATTGCCGACATATTCGGTTGGCAGCATGAAGACCAGGACGGTGCCGGCGACCATCACCACAGCCGATACGATCAGCAGCATCCACCAGCGGCGGTGCAGCGTGCCCACAACTGTTGCACGGATCGATTGGGCCATGCCGCGGCTCGATGGCTCGGGCCTGCCGGCTTCCTCGAATTCCGAATCCATCAACATCGTGCATGGCCCTCCGGTTACAATTTCAGTCGCAGCGAGATTGTGGCCCGAATCTCTGACAGTCTGGATGATGCGTCGGCACCGAATTCGGTCCAGCGCTCACTGGCGTTGATGTCCGCGCCCAATTCCAGGTTCCGCGATGCGAGATAGCGTGAAGCAATGCCGGTGCGAAATACTTCGGCACGCGCCTCGATGCCCACGAAATCCTCGACAGCATAGTCCGCTGCGGCGCTGAGGATGAGATTGCGAAGGAGCTCGTGATCGACACGAAGGGTTCCCCCGGTATCGAAGAAGCCGCCACTGGCGATGGTCGCGTCTTCGACCTCACGCCGACCCGAAAGGGTTACGGTGGTCAGCTTGGTCGGGAAGTATTCAACTTTCGCCTGTACCGTGAGGCCTTTGATGTCGCTGTAGATCGGGGCACGAAAGACGCGGTCGACGTAGCCGGCACCGAACGACGCGCGCACCAGATCGGCAAGATCGGTAGTCACGCCGCCGAGTATCCGTGTTTCGTGCGAGTCACGATTGGCGATGCCCGTGGGAAGATTGCCGGGATAGTCGGTGGTGGCATAGCTCGCCAGCACGAACAGGCCGGTGTCAGGCGTAAGTCCGTATTCCAGCCTCGAGCCCGCGCGAATGATCTCCCGGTCGCGCGAATCCTGCGCAACCCGCTCGCCGTTTGCCAGCGTTAGCGGATCAAAAGCGAGATCGGTGTAGTTTCCGAATCCCACGATCCTGAGGCGGTTGACGCGCAAGTCAGCCACCGCCCGCAGCGTGGTCTGCTGGAACTGCGCGGAGGTCCGGGCGTCCGGAACGGCAGCGCCCGAAAGGCGCGACTCATAACGTTGCGCAGTCTCGGCCGAGACGCGAAACAGCATGGCATCGGAGACGTCGAGCTGACCGCGAAGAGCCAGCGACCAGCCATTCTCATTGCGCTCGGTCGCCTCGAAGAACCGATGGAAATCACCGTTGGCCGCGAATGACAGGCTGTGCCGCGACCAGATCGAGTTGACCGAAACACCGCTCGTGACCCTGACGAAAGCATCGGATTTTTTCTCTATCGTGGATTCAAAGACATTGTCAGTGATGCCCAGCCGGGCTTCGGCATAGGGATAAATCATGAAAGCGCCCGCTCGGATAGCGACCGGGTCCCATTCCGGACGGGGCCGATCGAGCACGCTTTGGTTACGGCCGCGATCGAACTCAGTCGTGACGGGCAGCTCGAGTTCGGGGATCTCGATGATCTGTGCGCGCGCCGACGTCCCGCCGACATTGACAGCAGCGCAGATCAGAAATGTCCCCATTATGCGTTGCATGGCTATCCCTCAATTCAAGCCGCGCAGATCGCGGCCGAGCGTCGGCTTGGCAGTCTAGAAATAACGTTCTCCGATGCGGATGGTGTCTCCGGGCTCAACCATGAGGTCGGGCGTCAGTTCGACCTTGCGCTCTTCGCGTTCGCCAGCGCGGCGCAAGAAGACGCGACGCTTGTTGGCGCGATAGGTAAAGCCCTGCGCCTTTGCGATTGCGTTCAGAACGGTGAGCCCGTCCGCATAGGGATATTCCCCCGGCTCGGCGACCTCGCCCATGATGAAGAACGGGCGGTAGGTCAGCACTTCGACGCTGACCTTCGGATCGCGGAGATAGCCGTCGGCAAAGCGCGTCTCGATGTTGGCTGACAGCTCCGCGACCGATTGTCCGGCGGCAGGGATGCTGCCAATCAGCGGCAGCGACAGCATTCCGGCGCCGCTGACAACGAATTCGCCCGACAACGACTGTTCGTTGAACACGATGATACGGACCTTGTCGGCCACGCCGAGCTTATAGTCCGATTCCGCGACACTTGCGGCAGTATCACCGTCACTTTCCTGGGTGCGCGTGGCAGTTTCAGGCTGCGGAATGGTCTGGGCGCAGGCCGATGCTGGCAAGATCAGCAAGAATGCAAAGGCGGCGGTGATACTGTTCGGCATGATGTTTTCCGGGTTTGCGGTTCGTTCGGCGGGCGTGTTGAGCGATCGTCAATGCCGCGACGTTCGCATCCAATCGATTTTTCGTCCGGTGAGCGCGGCGGCGAGATTGGAGAGCTTGCCTGCCGCGATCGTCGGCAGTGCGGCGAGATCGGCCAAGCTGAGGAGATCCCGTCCGTGCCGCAGCCAAGCGAAGCCTATCGCCGCGCTCAGCAGGGCCAGCGCCACGAGTGCCAGCCAAAGACCCGTCATCACCCCGCTGGCTGCGGCGACGATCGCTTCGAACCCGAGCGTCAGCAGCACCGCACCACCCAGCAGGCTCAGCGGCGGAATCATCAGGTCGACGGCGCGTGCCAGGATGGGCCAGGAGCGGCGACGCAATGCAGCGCCGATCAGCCGAGGGACGTGGCGGACCGCGCTGCTCATCGAGCCCTGTTCCCAGCGGGCGCGCTGACGCAGTTCGGCCTCGGTGTCCGCCGGTAGCGGACTCAGGATAACGGCGTCGGGGCAATAGAGCGGGAGCTGACCGAGGCGGCAGAGATCGAGCCCAAGCACAAGATCCTCGACGATTTCCGGCGAACCGATCCGTATGTTGGCGAGATGGGCGGGGGCGAGCGCCAGACCGCTCCCGGTCATCAGGCCCGGCACGCCCATTCGCTGGCCGCCGAGCTGGCGTGCGTGGTTCTTGATCCGGATCGCAAAGGCATTGAGCCGACTGCGTCGCGATCCGTCCGGTGAGGCGGTAAGCAGATAGCGGCCCTGCACCGGTCGGCCGGTCTCGGCGAGCGCCGCGACGAGCCGCCGCAGTGCATGGGGCTCGACCGTACAATCGGCATCGACGAAGACGACTGGCCGGTCGCGCATTGCCCCGGGAATCGCGGCAAGCCCGAATTCGAGCGCGAAGCCCTTGCCGCGGCGCTCGGCATCGCACCGCTCGACTGCTTCAAACCCCATCTCGCGCGCGATTGCGGCGGTGGCATCGGTGCAGTTGTCGGCAACGATAAGGGCGTGATCCTCAGGTCGCATAGCGAGGCGCAGGCTGCGCAGTGTATCGGCGATGACCGACGCTTCGTCATGCGCGGGTACGATCGCGACGAAGGGCGGCGGCTCCGCATTGATGGGCGACGTGGCGGAGCGGCCGGAGAGAAGCATTTGCGCAAGGAAAAAACCGGTAAGCGCGCAAAGCAGCGCGGCCGGCGTGACAAGGAGGATGAGCAGCACATCGGTCATGCCCGCACCGGCACGGTTTCGGGATCCCGGAACAATGCCGCAAGGCGCGCGCCCTCGCGTTGGGCGTCGTGCTTCTCGCGCACCAGCGCCCGCCCGATCTCACCCATTCGCGCGAGCTCGTCGGGCGAGGCCGCCAGACACGCTGCGACCGCATCGACGATCGCGGCGGTGCTGCCTGAACTGAACAACCAGCCGGTCCTGCCGGAGATCACCAGTTCGGACATCGCCCCCACGTTGGTAGCGAGCACCGGCAGGCCCATCGCCAGGGCCTCCATCACGACCACCGGCAGTCCCTCGGCAAAGCTCGGTAGCAGGAAAGCCCGCGCCGAACGAAGATACGCGCGCACCTCAGCTTCGGTCGCCCAGCCCGTGATCCGCACGCAATCCCCTACGCGATAGCGGTCGATCATCCTCTCGATCTCGGCACGCATCTCGCCATCGCCCACCAGAACCAGCTCAATCGGCATCCCGTGTGCCTTGAGTATCGCCACCGCTTCGATAAGAAGCGGCTGGCCTTTCTCCCGGGAAAGTCGCGCAACACTGACGAAGCGCGGCACACTCACGGGTTTTGCCGGTTCGGCGAGGAAGGCAGCGGACACGCCGCAATGGACGATGTGAATCTTCTGCCAGTCGGCATGTCTACTCCAGCGATAAAGCTGACTGGCGCAATAATGGGTGATCGCGACCACGAAACGCGCGCGCGCGACCTTCAGCCCAAGTTTCATGAATTTCGGGCAGTCAAACTCATCCTGTCCGTGCACGGTGAAGCTATAGGGTCGATCGGCGATCGCAGCGGCGAGCATCGCGACCTCCGCGGCGTTCGTGCCGAAATGCGCATGCAAATGTTCGATGCGGTCGCCCAGCATGCGTTGCGCCAGCAAGGCCGCCTCGGCCAGGCTGACCAGATGCAGCGCGATCGTGCGGTTGGTTTTCCGCATCATCGTCAGCGAGAGCCGTGTCGCCCTGGCCACGCCGCCCGGTCGGCGCAGCACCATGACGACAAGGGCGATGAAGCAGCCGATCAGGCCGCGCCGCAGCAGGTAGAAGCAGCGCTGCTGCTCTGCGCGATCAGCAGGATCGACGATGTCCGCGTCCCAGCCGCGCAAGGCGTAACGGCGGACCGCCATTCCCGTGCGCTCGACCATCTGCAATTCGCGCCGGATGAAGGTGTGGCTGACCTTGGGATATTCGGTAGTGAAGTAGCCGATGACCGAGGGCCCCACGCCGGAGGTACGCCGCAGCATCTCAGCGCAATCCGTCGCGTGAGCCGGTCAGTGGTGCACGCGAGCGCGCCATCGGCCAGATTTCCAGCCGCAGGAACTGGAGAAAGATGGCCGGCCCATCCAGCAGATAGCGCTTCCACATCCGGCGCGGATTGCGGAGCAGGCGATGCAGCCACTCGAGAGACAAGCGCTGCATCATGCGCGGTGCGCGTACTTGTCGGCCGGTCAGGAAATCGATACTCGCGCCAACCGTCAACGCGACACCGCGCTCCCGGCCGGCGCTGGCAATTTCAACTGACAGCAGTTCCTGTTTTGGTGAGCCAAGGCAAATCAGCAAGAGATCCCAGTCGGAAAGCACGCAGGCATTCAGACAAGACCGCCAATCGGGCGAACCGGGAGTTAGGCGTGCCGCTGCGGGGATATGGGACAGCCGGTGCCACGGGAAACGTTGCTTGAGCGTTTCGATGTCCTCGCGCGTCGGCCCTACGATCGCGATCCTGATGCCGCTCACCGAAAGATCGGCGAGAATATCGGCGACCAGATCGGACCCCGGATAGCAGGCCAGGGTCTTCCCGCGCACCCGCGCGAGCATCGCAAGGATCTTGCTGTCACAAATGCGCAGCGCGGCATCCTCAACAGCGGTGCGCGGGATCGTGCCACGGTTGTAGCGAACAACAATATCGACATTGGGCGTACAGATTGACGCATAGGGGCGCCGGCTCGCGGACAACACGGCGCCGCGTATTTCCTCGCGCGACGCATTCACAAATGTCAGACCCATGAACGGGCGGTCGCCCGCGTAAGGCGGCGCGATATGATGCGGCTCGGCGGTGAGCGCCGCATCGTGCGAAGGCGGCGCAGGAGTTTTGCCCGGACTGAATTTCGGCACAGCAAACCCTCGCTTCTCGCACGCATCCTGCAGCTCGGGCTGCCAGGCCGTGCCGCCTCACGTTTCTCGACGACATCATATGTGCGCTTGCGAAATTGCAGTGCACCAACATTCTGTTGGACCGTGCGTAATCCGAGTTCGAGCGTTGCCACCGCCCGTTTCTAAACAAGTCATTCTGACGTAGACAGCTCATCATGAAGTCGGTGACTTAGCAGGTTATTCGGCTCGCCAGTCATGGCCTGCAGATTGCTGGTGTTTCCTTGTGACCCGCATATAATGCCGCGTCGCGCCTCGAATTCATGCTGCATCGCGGCATTGTCTGTTTTGCCAGCGACCGCCAAGAATCCGGCCGGTCTGCCAATCCGCGCTTTGCGTACCAACCTCTCAGCCTGTTTTCGGGGGTGATCTTGTCTTTAAGGCGCGACGCAGTCTGGACAGCGGCAGACATATTCATCACCTCCGGATTGGGATTCCTGTTCCGGTTGTTGGTAGCCAAATTGTTGGTCCCCGAGCAGTTCGGCTTGGTCGTGATGGTGTTGGCGGTCGTCGCGCTGATCCAGGTTGTGAACGAATTCGGTTTCACTGCCGCGCTCGTCCAGAAGGAAGAGGCGAAGCTTGCGCCTGCTCTGGTCAACACCACCTTCACAGCCTCGCTGATCGTGTCAATTGCCGCCACCTTGGCCACCGCCTTCGTCGTGGCACCGCTTGCGGCCCGGTTTTACGGCCAGCCGAATGCCGAGCCGTTGCTGATGGCAATGGCTCTCGTTTTGCTGACCGCGCCCTTCAGCACCGTTTCGGCGGCGGTGCTCTACCGCGAGCGGCGCTTTCGCAGCCTCGCAGTCAATCGTGCAGTCAGCACCCTCGTTTCGATGGGGATTGCCGGACTGATTCTGAGCGTTCGCCCAGACCCCTGGGTGGTGGTGTGGCAGGTGCTCATCGCCGCAGTGCTCTCCACCATCGGCCTGGTGGTGCTCAGTCGCTGGCGCTTCCGCCTGCGGCTTGACCCCGTTTACCTGCGCGATGTGCTCGGATTCAGCGGCTTTGTGTTGGTCAGCGACGTGATGGGACAGGTCAACGGCAATTTGGGCGTCTTCGTGATTGGCCGCCTCCTGCCAGTCAGCGATGTCGGCTTGTTTGGCCTTGCCGTTTACTTCACCGAGTCCGTGCGGCGCATGGTTATGTCCATTCTGAACCGCGTCACGTTTGTCCATTTTTCGTCGGTTCAGAGCGACCCCGATGCTTTGCGCCGCACCTATTTTTCCGCTGTCACCTGGAATTGCCGGCTGCTGTTTCCGGTAATGGTCGGAATGATGTGTTTCGGGCCGGCATTGCTGGTCGCGTTTCTCGGCGAGATGTGGCGGCCGATGGGTCCGGTCGTCGCGATCCTGTCGCTTGCGATCATCATCCAGACTGCCGGCGGGATGACCTCGACACTGTTCAAGGCAGTCGGAAAGCCCGAAATAGAGATGGCGGTGATCCTCAGCACCAGCGTGTTCGTGCTTATGCCGATGATCATTGCCGGAGCGGTGCTGGGCGGTCTGACCGGTGTGGCGATCGGGACCGTCATTGCCAAGGTGATCGCCGTCATCGTCCGCCAGGTGCTCATCGAGCGTATCCTGGGCGGGACGGCGATGCGGGTGCTGCGCATCGCCGGTCGGCTGCTGGTCCGGCAGCTGCCAATCGGCATCACCTGGGGTGCGGCGCTGGCGCTGAGGCCGATGCCATGGATTGCCGACGTTGCGCTGCTTGGCTTGGGTCTCACCATCTATGCGTTGTGGGAACTTCGGGAGGAGATCCGCGCCTCCATCGGCTGGCTCAAGAAGGTCGCCCGCGGTTCGCGCGGATCCTTGGCGCACGAGAGAAAGGCATGACCGAAGGAGCTGTCGTGCGATGATGCAGAAACTGATCTGGAAAGTCCGCAGTCTCTTCGCACCGATGCGTTGGCAACTGTTCGACCTGCTGTCGGCGCGGCCGCGGCTGTCAGCATTCTACTACGCCGTGATGGACGGCTCACTCTCTCGCGAGGGTAGCGGCGTGCTTGCTGGCCGGGTCCGCTTCCGGCGCGATCTCGCCAGCGACCAATCAAGTTATTTCCTCCTTCGGCGCAACATCCACCGGCTTGAAAAGGGCCTGATCATGCGACCGCGCAAGCCGGTGTTTGCGCGCGACTACCTGCGCGAGACAATCGACGTCTACGCGCGGCTCGTGCGATCCGCCGACGGCCAATGGTCGAGCGAGCGGCGCTGGGCACGCGACGTGCTGCGCGTCTATTTCGAGAGCGTCGATCCCCACGAGCCGGTGATACGCGCTGCGCGCGCGCTTTTCGACGCGCTGGAAGACGAGGATGCCGGACCGACCGATCATAGTGCCCCGCAAATTCCTTTCGCGCGCGATCTGAGCGGCGATCCGCCGGTTGGTTTCGATAGCTTTCACAAGCTGTCAACACAGCGGCGGTCGGTGCGCTGGTATCGCGACGAGCCGGTCGATCGCGCGCTGCTCGACCGGGCCTTTGAAGTCGCCAACCAGGCACCGAGCGCATGCAATCGCCAACCGTTCGTCTATCGTGTCATCGACGATCCCGCGCGGGCGCGCCGGATTGCCGCCATCCCGCTTGGCACGCAGGGCTTTTCCGACAAGCTCCCGGCTGTGATCGTTCTGGTCGGGCGGCTGCGCGCGTATCCTGAGCCGCGCGACCGTCACGCCATCTACATTGACGGGGCGCTTTCGGCGATGGCGCTGATGTACGCGCTGGAAACCCTGGGCCTGGCCAGCTGCCCGATCAACTGGCCGGACATCGAGCCGCAGGAGCGGATGATGGCCGCCGAACTCGGTCTCGAGCGTGACGAACGGGTGGTGATGCTGATCGCCTATGGCTGGCCCGACCCGACGGGACTTGTGCCGCGGTCGTCAAAGAAAGATCTCGACGAGATCCGCGTCTATGCGTGAGGATGGTGATTTGAACATCGAGATTATCGGCATCTGGCCCGCCAACAAGGGGGCGTTGCTCATGCTGGAAGCGGTGCGCGCCAAGCTCGCTGAGACCTTGCCGCGAGCCCGGCTTGCGGTGCCGGTGTCCTGGGCTGCGGACGACCGGCTGGCGCATGGCCTGTGGGCTACTCCCGGCGGCGAGAAGCTGCCGCGGTCGATCGCATTTTTCGACCGCGCGCCGACGCCATTGCGCGCCCGTCTGGGCTACCTGCGCGAAGAGGAAATCGACGTGCTGCTTGATGCGTCGGGGTTTGGATATGGCGATGCCTGGGGTCATGACAAGCTCGCCCAGCGGCTGGCGAAGCGGCTGGATGTTTGGAAGACCGGTAGCAGAAAGGCTGTGATGTTGCCCCAGGCGCTTGGGCCATTCGAGCGTCCCGGCATGGCCGAGACGTTCGGTTCGGCCCTTGACCGGCTCGATCTGGTATTCGTCCGCGATGCCGCGTCCGCTGCATATGTCGAGGCCGTCGCACCTGGTCGACCGAATCTGCGGCGGGCGCCCGATTTCACCAATCTGTTGCATCCCGCGCTGCCGCCGGCCCTCGAAGCACTGCGCGGGCGATCCGTCGTGATCCCGAACGAGAAGCTGGTGAGCGGCAAGGGCGACGAGGTACGCTGCACCTACCGCGAATTCCTCAAGCTTGCGATCGAGCGGCTGCGCTCCGCCGGGCATGATCCTGTCTTGCTGGTGCACGAAGGTGCCAAGGACCGCGCGCTGGCCAGCGAGGTGGCCCAAACGCTTGCCGCTCCGATCCAGATCGTCGACCATCCCTCGGCTCTGGTAACGAAGGCGATCGTGTCGGCGGCCGCAGTCGCCGTGTCCTCGCGCTTTCACGGGCTGGTAAGCGCGCTGTCTGCGGCGGTGCCATCGCTGTCCTGCGGCTGGAGCCACAAATATCGCGAGCTGATGCGCGACTATGGCAGCGAGGAGCTGACGCTTCTGCTCGACAAGCGCGACAGCTGGGACGCTGCACTCTCACTGCTCATCGAACGCGCCGGCGATCCCGCCTTTCGCGAAACGCTGCGCGCGCATGGCGAGAAACAGCGTGCCGCAAGCGAAGCGATGTGGGGTGAGGTGCTGGAATGTATCGCATGAACACAGCCGCGGAGAACGACACGGCTCGGCCTGACGTAAGCGTGATTATTCCGGTTTGGAACGGCGAACGCTGTATTGCCCGCTGCCTCGATGCCCTTGCCGCACAGAGTCTGGCGCCAGACCGCTACGAGGTGATCGTTGTCGACAATGGCAGCAGCGACGGCACCGTCGCGGCGGTGCGCGCGCGATCCGGGATCAAGCTCCTCGAGGAGCCCGAGCCTGGCTCCTATGCGGCACGCAACCGCGCGATCGAAGTCGCGCGCGGACGATATCTTGCATTCACAGACGCGGATTGCGTGCCCGAGCGCGACTGGCTGGAGCAGGCGCTTGCCTGCGCCCAAGGCGATCCGTTGGTGGGCGTGGTGGCAGGCCGGGTAGCCTTCTTCCACGAAATCACCGGCGGCAGCGAGATCTGCGGCGATTACGAGCAGCTGTTCAACCTCAACCAGGAAAACTACGCACGTGCAGGCACTTGCGCCACCGCCAACTGGACCAGCCCGACCAACATCGTCCGCCGGCTGCAAGGCTTCGATGCGTCCCTGAAATCGGGTGGTGATTTCGAGATGGCGAGCCGGATCCGTGCCGCCGGCCTGTCGATCCGCTATTGCCCGACCGCCGTGGTGCGTCACCCGGTCCGCGGGCGCTTCGGCGAGTTGGTCGACAAGCGCCGCCGCACCGTTGGCGGCAAATGGGCGATGCAACAGGGACGCATCTCGGCGCTCGGCTTTGCGCACGGCACAATGATGACGGCAATCTACCAGTATCGCGATATCGTGCGCGCCGAGGGTATGAGCCTGTGGCGCAAGACGCGCGTCGGGGTGCTGGTCATGGTGCTGACAGGTTCGGCGCTCCTCGAACAGGTGCGACTTATGCGTGGCGGCGCCCCGCGGCGCTCGTGACGTGTCCAGCCCGAGCCTCGCGCGCCGCTGGATGACGCAGAAAGGCCGCAGCATATCCGGCGATGATGAACCAGAACATCCAGTTCACCACCAGATAATGCAGCATGTTATCGGAATAGCAGACCACGGCAAAGGCGGCGATCGCCGAGACGGCGAACGCGCGCTCGCGGCGCGCTGCGCCGCGCGTGAACGAGGCGACGCCGAGCAGCAGCAACAGCGGCCAGATAAACGCGATAAGGCCCGGAAAGCCGGTTTCATAGAGGAGCTGCATGTAGACATTGTGCGCCCCGCTGCCGGGGACCGCGGCGAGCGAGAAGAACTTTTTGGAGCGCGGCTCGAAGGATTCAAAGCCATGGCCGGTCAAGGGCCGCTGCATCGCTTCATCCCAGGCCGCCTGCCACAGGAAGATGCGCCAGGTTCCCGAATCAAGCCTGATCGCATCGGCGCCGGAGACGTCGCCGCGTGCCGCTGCCACGGCATAGTCGTAGCTGATCTCCTCGCCATGCAGCGCCTCGGCCAAGCGTTCGGATACCTGCGGGACCGCCAGGGCCAGGAGCGGGGCGGCGATAATTGGCAGCACAAGGGACGGACGGGCGAGCAATGTGTAAAGGACCATGAACACATAGAGCCCGAGCCACGCACTGCGCGTCTGGGTGAACAGGATGCAGACCATCGCGAGCAGCATCAGCGCCGCGTGAAATGCCCTGGTGCCAAGACTCATACTGCGCGCCGACAGGATGATGTGATAGAGAAAGCTCGCATAGATCATCAGGAAGAACGCAAAGATGTTGGGGTGGGTGAACAGCCCCTGCAGCCGCACATCGGTTCCGACGAGCGCCAGCGCCACCAGTCCGCCGAAGATCGGGAGGATGCCCGTAGCGACGATGACCCGGCGGAAGAGTCTGATATCGCGTCCCGGCAGCGCGTAGGCCGCCGATATCAGGGTAATCGCGGCATAGGTCGACATGTTGAATATGAGTCGGAGGGCATCGCCCGGCACCGGAGAGGATGGCGAGGCGATCAGGCAGATGATCAACAGTGGGCCCCACAGCGCCGCGGTCAGCCCCAGCGCGACGCTGCGCCGTCGAACGATCCCCAGATACGCCGCGACGAAGGCACCGCAAGCGAACACCAGCAGGTTGAGCAGCACGCCCGGCGTTACACTGAGCTCGCCCATCGCAATCGGAAACAGGCTGAGGGGCTGGTCGAGCGCCGGACGCAGCACCAGAATTGGCAAGATCAGCCAGGCAAGGGGCAAAAGCCAGATCGTACGCAGCGCCCGTTCAACAGGTTGACGGGCGATCGAACGAAATCCTGCGTCGCCTAGAGTCTCAGCCATGACCAACAAACCCCACGCGCCTGCTTCCCGTCATTTGGGTGTTCTCGATGGCTGGCGTGCCATGAGCATCCTGTTCGTCCTCGCCGGCCACATGCTGCCGCTAGGGCTCAAGCCGTGGCAGTTCAATGAGACCGTTGCAGCGGCCGGAATGGCGCTGTTCTTTACCTTGTCGGGCTTTCTCATCACCACCTCACTGTTGCGTCGGCCCGACGTCGTGCCGTTCCTGATCAAGCGCGTGACCCGCATCGTGCCGCTGGCCTGGCTGTACGTCGCCATATTCATCCTCGCAGCCGGTGCCGCGATGCCCATCGTTTTCGCCAATCTGTTTTTCTACGCCAACAGCTCGCAGCGCTTTCTCGCTTACGGCCCGCATCTGTGGAGCCTTGCCGTCGAGATGCAATTCTATGCAGGGGTAGCGCTGTTGGTGTTCGTAACCGGGCGGCGTGGACTGTTCGTGCTGCCGGTCGCAGCGGTCGCCGTAACGCTGAGCCGCGCCTGGACGGGTCTCGACTTCTCGATCGTGACCGTTCTCCGGATTGATGAAATCCTGGCCGGGGCCTGCCTCGCACTGTTGTTCGCGCGGCTGCCCCCGGCGCGCAAGCCTGGGCCGAATGTTACGCTGCCAGTCTGTCTTGGCCTCGCAGCCCTGCTGATCTGCACCTACCAGCCACTGCGACAGGCTGTCCCCGCCGTTTCGCTCGCCCGCCCGTACCTCGCCGCGTTTCTCGTGGGGATGACGCTGATCGGCGATGGCCCGCTGGTCGGCACGCTCCGTTGTCGACCATTTCGCTACATTGCCACCATATCCTACGCGCTTTACGTCATCCACCCGACAACCATGCTCGGCTGGCTCGGCAGCGGCGGCGTTCTCGAACGCTATGCCAAGCGCATGTTGTCGCTGGCACTGACCTTCGCCGGGGCCCATGCCTCCACCTATTACTTCGAGCGGCCAATAACCGAGTGGGGCCATCGGATGGCGAAACGCTTCGGCACGCCTCGCCACACAACCCCGCTCGAGCCTTCCTCCAGCGGCGCAAAAAGGACGCAGACCAAGTCCTGAAAGAGCGACGCGCACGGGCTCAGCGTCCGCGAAGCTGGCCAAGATGCAGCTTCGCAGCAGTCATCAGCATGTGGATCGAAGAGCGGCGTTTCGAGCGCCGACTGGGCCGCACGAAGTTCTCGATCGCGGCGCCCCAATAGGCCTTGGGCATCTGGGCCGAATACAGCATCGTCTTGGCGAGAAGCAGACGGTGGAAGCGCGCCATATCGTCGTCCGCGCCGTGCTTGCACGCCATGTCGCGAATGCGGTCGAAGACCACGAAATGCCCCTCTCTGACCCGGTCGACATTGCGTGAAATCCGGTTCTGGGCGTCGAGATGATAGAGCGTCAGCGGTTCGCGCGTCACGCGCAGCCGGCCATGGTGCCCCAGTCGCAACCACAATTCCCAGTCCTGGCAACTGGGCAATTCGGCATCGAAGCCGCCAACCCGATCGAACACCGATCTGCGCATCAACGCGGTCGAGCAGCTGCCGATGATATTTTCGTAGTAAAGATCCTCGAGCTGCACTTCCTGGTCGACGCTGGTCACCCGATCCCCAAGCCCGGGAATCCGGTAGCGGATGTTGGTGAACACCGCCGCAACATCGTCCTCGAACAAGGCCAGCTGCCGCTCGATCTTGTCGGGCATCCATTCGTCGTCCGAATCGAGCAACGCGATCAATGTCCCGGTCGCCGCCGCTGCGCCGACATTGCGTGCCCTGGGCGCACCTCCCCCTATCGGATTCTCGATCAGCGTGAAGCGCGGGAAACGATCAGCATAACGGCGCACCGCCGCCGCCGTCCCATCGCCCGAGCCGTCGTCAACGACGATCATCTCCTCCACCGGTACGGTCTGACGGGCGACACTCTCAAGCGCGCGGCCAACCAGCGCCTCGCGGTCGCGCGCAGGGATGACTACCGAGATGCGATGGGGGAAGTGTGCCACGGCTTCTCCAAGAAAATAGGTTGGGGGGTGAGTTGAAGCGACTGCTAAAGCGGCGGTGCCGATGAAAACAGGATTGCGTCTCTTCGAAAACACCGCTTGTCGTGCGACGTTATCGCAAGCGGGCGGGTTATCCTAAAACGTCATTCTTGAACAAACGGATTGCGGCGAGTGCTCGCAAAATGGAGGTCGAAGGCAATGAATGCGCGCCTAAGCATCGCGCTCGCCATGGTGGTCGCGGTCGCAGCCGGCGTACCACTGCTCATCGACGAACCGCTCCGCTCGAGCATGGCCTCCCAGACCACGCCCAAGCCGCGCGCGCTTGTTGCTCAGCCGTTTTCCAATACCAGCATCTGGAACACGCCGATCGGCAGTGGCGCGCAATATCGTGACGCGGACGACCCGGAGACGAAATTGCTGCGGAGCAAGGACGCCGGCGGTCCCGGCGGCTCGTATACCTGGGTGGCGACCGATACCTTCAGCGTCTATCGCACCGACGCATCGGACGAACTGGCGACCTGGCATTACGACAGCCGCTCCGCGACCGCCCCATGGCCGCTGGCCGGTCCAATCCGGTCCGGTTCGGTCAGCATCCCTACCCCGCCGCAGGTCGAGTTCGGCGGCGGGACCGATCGATGGGCGGTTCTGATCATGCCCGACGGGCGCACCGCCTATGAGATGTGGAAGGGCAGCCGCAATCCAGTCACGGGAGACTATCACGCCCGCTATCTCGTCCGTACCGATCTCGCCGGATCGGGAATCGCCAGCGCCGACGGGCGGTCGGAAGGCATTCGCGCCTTTGGCGGATCGCTGTTCGGCGGCCTTATCCGCTGCCGGGAGCTGGAACGCGGCGAGATCCCGCATGCCGTTGCGATGCTGCTGAGCGCGACCCAATTGCGCAAGGGTGCGACCATGAACGACCAGAAGGTTTGGCCGGCGACCACGACGGATCGTGGCGGCGACAACAAGTATTCCGGACTGGTGCCGATGGGTGCGCTGGTCGCGATCCGGCCCGACGTCGATCTGGACTCACTGGGGCTCACCCGCGAGGGGCTCGCGCTGGCGCGCGCCTACCAGCGCTTCGGTGCCTATGTCGTTGACCAGGCCGTCGACACGATGACGATCGCTGCGGTCGAGAAAGGGTGTCGGAGCGCAGTTCTGGCGCCACTCTTCAAGGACCGGGCCAAACTGCTGGCCCATCTCGTCCGGGTCACCAATAACGCGCCCGACGCTATCGGGGGAGGGGGCTCCCGGATGGCCGCGCCGCCGCCTCCACCGGAGCAGCGCGCGGTCGGTCGGTATTGACCGGCATCCACGCCGATCAGAACGGGACGCCGGGCATGGCCGGAGAGCGTGTCTCGGGCGTCGGGCTGGCGGACGGGCAGGGGTAGGCCTGTTTCATGGCGCGGATTGCGACCGAGGCCGCCTGGCCAGTGGCAGCGCCGGGCACTTCGTCGACGTAGCGGACGAGGATGTCGCGCAGATCGCTTTGCGCAATGGCCGCCGGGATGCAGAATTCACGGATCGAGAGCCATGCCTCGTAGGCGCGCACCGAATCGTGCACTGCCGCCAGATAAGAAAAGCATTGCGCCACGGCATCGATCGAACTTTCGCGGCAGCGCGCGGCGAGCTCGCCGCCAGTCAGATAGCCGATCCGTCCCGGCGGGGCCGGCAACGAGACCGGCGGGGCCGATTCGGGGGCGAGAAGGGAAGTAGCCTGAGTCGCAGCCGCTATTGCGCCGAGCAGTGCAGAAAACGGTGACAAATGGCGTTCTCCGGACGGGTCAGCCAGGGCCGACGCGGGAGGTTACATGCTAAGTGGTGTGTATAGTACGTTCAACCTCATGGAGCAGCCTGCTTGCGGCCGACTTACTCCCCTACGATCGACCAATGCATCGAACCCGTGCGCATGATCGACATTGCGCCGCACGATATGGCACCTGATCGGCGGGTATTGGCGATAGTCGTACTGATATGCGTCACTGGCGTTGCCGCGGCGCTGGCATTGATGTCTGGCGCGCTTTCTGCCGAGCCCCACGGATCCGACTCTCCAGGGCCGGTGGTGCGGATCGGGCTGGTGCCCAGCATCCCCACCCCAGACGACCAAAGCGCGCTGGCACCAATATCGGCGAGCGAAGCGGAGCAGCGCAATGCTGCGCTGCCGGTGTCGATCGAGCCGGTGACGACTGCCGCGCCGTTCTTCGCTGCCGGGGCAAACCCCGCCGCAAGAACCCGCGCGCTCGATTGTCTTGCCGCAGCAATCTACTACGAGGCCGGTAGCGAGCCCGTCGAGGGCCAGCGCGCTGTGGCGCAGGTCGTTTTGAACCGGGTCCGCCACCCCAGTTTTCCGAACAGCGTCTGCGGGGTGGTGTACGAGGGGTCTTCCCGGAAGACCGGCTGTCAGTTCACCTTTACCTGCGATGGATCTCGGGCGCGAACGCCAACCCCGGCGAGATTGGCGCGAGTACGCAGGATAGCCTCCGCGGCGCTGGCGGGCCACGTCTACGCACCGGTTGGGCTGGCGACGCATTATCACACCGACAGAGTGTTTCCCTATTGGGCGCAAAGCCTGGACAAGGTCGGCAATGTCGGCGCGCATATCTTTTACCGGTGGCAGGGAGTCTGGGGTCGGACCGCGGCCTTCCGGCAGATCTATTCGGGCGAGGAGCGGGTGCCGGAATTGTTCAAACCCGAGGTCGCGACTGACGCTGGCCTCGCGAGCGATGTCCGGGCGAATGAGACGCTGGCGATTGCCGGCTTCGAACGTCGCGTCATTGCTCTAAAGGGTTCAGACACCGCGATAGCCGAGCCGACGATAGAAGGCACCGAGCGCTGGATCATCCCGATGGACCCGGGGGGTTAACCGGGGCGAGGCCGAGCGGCGACGATCGCTCGTTCCTGCAGAGCGATGCCTTGCAAAGTTCAATGGCAATGAGGGCATGGAAGGCTTGGAGCTGATCGAGCGGGTGAGCCGCTGTGTCGCGGAGGTATTGCACCTTGTGCCGCGGGGTGGCCGGCAGCCGCCTGCGGCCGTTGGCGCAATACCTCCCACAGGTTGGACTGCGATGCCGGTCGCGCACACCGGGACAGGCCGGAGAGCTATCGCCGCTCCCTTGGGACAAGCGTCAACGCCCCTGAGGCGCAGGTCGGCGATCGGTTCGCAGGCGCACGCCGCAACGATCGGCGCTCGTGCGAGCAAGGGCTTTGGGGGCTGTCTCCGCCATCACGGCCGGGACCAAGCTGCGCATAGCGCCGTCCGACTGCGCTGCACAACGCAGCTCCTCCCTGTTCCTCCCGCGCTGACTGGGAAGCAATGCGGTCGGCGATGAACGCGTGGCCATCGGCACCATGGTGCCGCTCGACCCACATCGCCATCGCCCAGAGTTCCTTTTCGCGGGTCATCGCCATCAGCCTGACGGTTGCCCCACGCTGCCCCGCGCAAGCGCGCCGACCTTGCGGCTACTCGCAGGCCTTGCCGTCGCCGTCCCGGTCCAGATGGCGGCCATAGCCCGGTTCACCTCGGTAGATGGGGGCAGCACCAGCCGCGCGCGCGGCATCGCAATTGGGGTAGTAGACAGGTCTATTGGCAGGGGGTGTGGTAGACTGCCCGGCACTGGCACCGCCATGGCAGTGCCTTCCACCATTCTTGCGGTCGTTATGGCATCCGTCCGCGGCAAGGCCGCCGGGGTGAGCTCCGGCAGGATCCGGCGCGGCCAGCACGAGGATCACTGCGAGCATGGCCATCACCCATGCCGCCAGCAGGGCCGCGGCTTCGATCGCCAATGCGGCCGATGTTCCTTTGTCGCCCTCGCCCCACTCCTTCATCGGCAGACGTGCCTCCCCCAGTATCGATCCCACCGCGCAGCCATTCCGGATGCAACCATCGCGCAAGACAGATCGCCGGTCCTCGGCGATCGGCACCATGCAGCGGTCCGGCTGCCTCCTCCAGAGCCGTCGGAGCGGCATTGTAGGGTTGGACCGCGAACGAGGACGTGCCCGTGGGGACCAACGCCTATGGGTTCACCGACCAGCCGCACCAGCGCGTCCCGCGCGTCTCTGGCGCTGGCTTTGGGGCACGGATGGCCGGGTTTGCAGGTTTCATCGATCTCCCGCGCGGCAATGCCGGCCAGCCGGATCCGGGGACCTTCGGCACACCACACCGGGCCATCACCATCCCAGACAGCCACCGGTGTGCAGGCAAAGGTCTCTCCCGCCGGGACAGCCGCGAGGAGAAAGAGTGAGATCATATTCCAGCGGGCTTTCGGACAAGGCGGCAACGGAACGAAAGGGCAAATAACATCCGGTCATGATGCGATCAATGGTCTGGAATAATTACCATATTGTCATCGGCCTCGGGATCGAATTTGCTGACCTTCAGAGTCCCGCCATGCGAGAAGCCCGATCCGTCCTCGGCTGCGTGCGCCGCAAGCAGGAATCAGGATCTGCTGTCTGCCCCACCTGACTCATAGCCGCATCCAGGCGATGACGCCGAGGATGACCGAGCCGATGAGGATGACCAGTAGCAGGTCAGTCTCCCACCAGGTCCCGTCTCTCGCCCGCACATTCGAAACCCCGAAGAGCCCCGCAATGGTGCTTCTCACCCGCCGCAGAATTCTGGAAAATAACATTGCCGCAAACTTACAGCAACGTTGTCGATTCTGCGATACGGGATTGGATGCTGCACGCTGGGTTGCTGATCGTAGACGACCTGCGCGCGATGACGTTGTCGGTTAAAGTGCGGTGTGGGGAGCCTCAGGCGGCGTGATTGATCGACGCAATCGTCACCAATTGCATGATATTGCATAGTTTCTTTCAATACCATACAGGCCAATGCCCAAGCCGTATGGAGTCGGCCCGATGCCAGTTTTTGACCTCGGATATGCCCCCTCGCCGCACCGTTCCTCGCGACCTGGCTTCGACGGGACCAGCCTGCAAGCGTTCTTTGCAGCTTTTCCTGATGACGAGGCATGCTCGGAGCATGTCTTCACGAGGCGCTTCGGACCTGATCCCCAGTGTCCGCGCTGCGGGCGGTCAGGGCGATGGCGCAAGCACGCTGTCCAGAAGCACTATTTTCACCCTTGCGGCGGCATACTGTCACCGATGACCGGGGTGGTGTTCTCCCATTCTCGTATCTCGCTGCAATTATGGTTTTACGCCATGCTCCTTTTCGCGGATTCGGCGGAGGGCATCTCGACATCGTTCCTTGCAAGGCAATTGGGCTTTTCTGACCGGACCGCTTTCCGCATCAGCCAGCGGATCCGCCTACACCTGGCGGCATTGGAGGCAAGCCCGCTGTGTGTCGCAGACGGCGGCCCGATTGTCGTCCAGCTCGCCAGGCTTCGCCGGATCGTCAATATGCAGCGAAACGCGACAAATACCGCAACACTGCTCTTGATCAATGATCGGGAGCGAGTGAACGCCTTCGCCATCAAGGATGTAACTCAAAGGATCTTACGCATACATCTAAGACCCTATCTGCAAGCTCGACATCGAATAGTGACCGATTGCCCTTGGACATACCGCGTAATGAGAAATTATTCTTCGGGAACGCCTTTGGCGGATTTCGACCCGACTTATTTCTTGGAGCGCGCTCCGGGAGAGAATATCAATCACGGTTTCATGCAATATCTCAATCTGAGCTTTGCCGATCAGTACCGAGGCGTGACGCTTGCCAATGCGTGGCTCTACCTCAGAGAATATCAATTTCGTTACAATCGCAGGCATCAATCTGCGACGACCTTCTGGGACATGGTCGCGCACTTTCCGCTACTCGATGAGATGAACCTGGCACGTCTCACGTCGATTAACCTGTTAGGGTGTCGGACGGATTGACTGCGCTCGGCCGATCATGACAAACATTCTTGAATTTGCCCGGCGCTTTCCTTCCGAGGATGCGTGTCTCGAAGCGATCTTCAATGCCAAATTCGGCGATCATTCCCCGTGCCCTCGCTGCGGCAGGATTGGCGCCTGGGGCAAAGTCAGGAACGCGAAAAAGTACTTTCATAATTGCCGGACCCAGACCTCGCCGCTCAAGGACACCATCTTCTATCGGTCCAATCTTTCCCTCATGGCTGGCTTCTACGCCATGCTGCTCTTTGCTAATTGTTCGTACGGGGTGAGATCGTCGTTCTTGCGCAAGCAGCTTGGTCTCCTGCCGAAATCGGCACATCGCCTTTGCAACCGGATCCGGCTGCACATGGCGGCCTATGATCGGCCTGCCGCACTCGGTGGTCCCGGAAAACTAGTGGAAGTCGACGAGGTGCTGCTGCGTCATGTGCGGCGGCCAGGGCATGACCGACTCCAACCCACGACCATTCTGGGCATCGCTTGCGACGGCCATGTGCTCACCGGGATTGTCGTCGATCGGAAGCGCCGGACCCTGCATGCCTCCATTGAAAAACACGTTCGGCCCGGCTCGACGATCGTGACCGACGATTGGGCGGCCTACAAAGGCCTCGAAGCGCTGGGCTTCAATCACATCGCGGTCAACCATTCCCGCGGGTTTTTCAACGAGCGCGGGTATTCGACCGGCAAGATCGATTCCTACTGGGCCACGCTGCGGCGGACCATGCGCGGCTATCACCAGGTCGGACCGCATAATCTGTGGATGTACCTGGCCGAGACCGAGTGCAGGTACAACGCCAGGCGCGAACGCGCCACCGCATTTGAGCGCATGATTGCCAATTGGCCGCCCATCACGCCCGAAACCATTTGCACGTTGGAACAACGGTTCGATTGGCGGCACTTGCCCGAAGCTCTGGATCTGCGTGGCGCGACGGCCCAGGTGTCAGTGGACGCATCCGCTTGATGGCAGGTGGCCCAGCCACACCCCATGCGCATGCTTTGCTTCGGGGTCCGGGTACCGCCGTCAGCCTGTCAAGGGCCGCGATCGACGCCGGTTCGTATGTGCCGCGGACGGCAAGCTCATGGCTCGTCCAGCCTGCGGCACCATGCGGCCCATTCGCATCGAGCGAGGCAGTGCTGCGATCAGGTGCTTGCGCAGACCCGAGGCGCCGACGCCGCCGGCTCGCATCTGGCAAGGAAGTCGCACATCACCGAAAAAATCCTTAATGCCGCGTCAGCCGAAGTTTACGAATTATTGATACCTTATTAAGCATAATCCTGCCGATAACGAGGCAGACAATGGCATATATTCTGGTCGCGGATGATGATCCCCTGTTGGCGGATCTCGTGCGTTTCAAGCTTGAGGCAGCAGGACACCGTGTGGCGTTGGTCGAGAACGGCCAGGAGGCACTGCGTTCGATCAACGCAGAGCGCCCGGCAGCGCTGGTTCTCGATGCCATGATGCCGATTGTCTCCGGTCCGCAGCTGGTGCAAGCTCTCAAGGCCGATCCCTCGACGCAAAACATACCAGTGATCATGTTGACCGCGCGCAAGGGTGAGGACGACATCGTGAGTGCGCTGGAAGCCGGCGTCGACGATTACATGACCAAGCCGTTTTTGCCCGACGAGCTCGTACTGCGGATCAATCGCGTGCTGGCGCGGCCAAGGCCCTGACGTGGCGCTCGCGCAAATTCTCGGCCTTTGTGCACTGACGATAGCGGCGCCGGCGGCAGAAACCGGTCAGCTGGTGCCAGCCGTGCCACCTGTTTCGAATGCACGTGACGTGCTCGAATCGGCGCTCGAGGCGCGCGCGGCCGGCGATCACGCGAAGGCAATCGCTCTGTTCGAAGCGGCGGACCGTGAGCGGCCGAACGATCCCACGATCCTGAGATTGCTGGGTACCGGTTATGCCTATGTCCGGCGCTTCGAAGAGGCCATCGCAGTTCTGCAGCGCGCGCGCGCGATCGCACCTCGCGACCAGGATATCGCGCTGGCACTCGCGCGTGCGCAGCTGTGGTCGGGCGCTGTCGACGCGGCCGCCGATACCGCCGAACAGATTGCAAGGGACGATACCCACAACCCCGAATTGCCGGTGCTCGCGCAGGCAATCAACCGGGCCCGCAATGCCGACCCGGGTTTTGCGCCCCGTCCGCTTGTGGCAGTGACCAAGGGCCTATCGTGGGTGCGTGCAGACAATGGCACGGGCGCGCGGTGGCACGACACGATCGGGACGATCGCGGTCCCGCTCGCGCCGCGCACGACGCTCAGCATCGAGCTCGAGCGGGAAAGCCGCACCTCGCTTGTCGATGTTCGCGGCCAGACGCGGCTGGACCGCCGGTTCGACTGGGGCAGTGCCTACATTGCCGCCGGAGCCACCATCGAGGCCGATTTCCGCGAACGCTGGGGCGTGAGAGCCGGCGGCGAGGTCGCTGTTGCACCAATGCTGCAATTGACTGGAGATGTGCGCTATGCCGAGTTTGCTGCAGCGAGGGTCGTTGCGATCGATCCGGGCGTGCGGTTCACCAATCCCTCCGATCGCTGGGCAATCGCCGTGCGATCGATTAATCTGTGGGATGAGCAGGACGAGCACCGCCAGGGGTGGGCGCTGCGCGGCGAGTTTCAGGCTGTGCCCCGGCTGCGGCTGACGGCGGGCGGCGCGACCTATCCCGATACAGAGGCCGGCGTTACGCGGCGCTTGCGCGCCGCATTCGGCAGCGTCGTTTTCGGTCTGAATGAGCGGATCGTGCTGCGCGCCACCTTCGAACACGAGGACCGCCGCGACAGTTTTGTTCGCAATTCAGGCGTGATCGGGATCAGCGTGCGCCTGTGAACACGACCCTGTCATCCTTGGCTGTCGCCCTGGATACCGCGGCAGGGGCAGCGGCGGCCGTATCAATCGTCTTTTCGGTGGTGAGCGGGCTTGCCATGTTCACGCTCTATCTGCGCCGCCTGTTCGCGGAGCGGCGGCTACGCACCCAGAGGGGCGAGGATATCGAACTGTCGCGGCAACTGATGGCCGCCCTCGATGAGCCCGACGAGGAACAGATCCGCACACGCTTCAGCCAACTCGAGCATGAGCAGCGGATGCGGGTGTTCTCCCACCTCCTGCAGCTGGTGAGGGGCGAGGATCACGAAAAGCTCATGCGGCTCGCCAATATTCTCGGTGTGCCCGACCGTATGATCGAGCAGCTGCGCGCGGGCAATGCTGCAAGCCGCGTTGACGCGATCCGGGTGTTGGAGCGTTTCGGACTGCCGCGCGCGCTGGCCGCGATCCGGTGGTGCCTCCTAAACGATCCCGACCCGGATGTGCGCCTCGAGGCGGCCGCAACGCTGGCCCGGTTGGGCAAACCGCCCGCGCCGGGCGAACTGCTTGACCGGCTCGAATTGCGTGATGGCCGCGTCAACCGGCTGCATGAGGCGATCCTGCGCGCCGGCGCGCCGATGTTTGCCAAGGAGTTGACAGACCTCGCGCGCAATCCCGCCAGCGGTTCGGTCCGCCCGTTGCTGGTCGAGGCACTCGGCTGGTCCGAGGATTTCGGCGTGCTCGCCGCGCTCGGCGAGATCGCTGGCGATGATGATCCCGAGGTGCGCGCCGCAGCGATCAGAGCGGCCAGCAAGCTTGCGCATCCCGGCGCGGCACCGTGGATTCTGCCGCTCCTGCTCGATCCCTTCGATCAGGTCAGGATCCAGGCGGTAAAGGCGTCCGGCAAACTGGGTCTGACCGATGCCGTGCCCGTGCTGATGGGCTTGACGGAAAACCAGTCCTGGTGGGTCCGCAACCGCGCGATCGAGGCCCTCAATCTTCTGGTACCGGGGCAGATCCGGTCCGAACGCGCGATCGGGTTGCGGCAATGACCGCCGCATCGACATGGATGGTCTGGGGGCAGGGCATGGTTCTGGCGCTGGCATGGAGCAGCATGCTGGTGGTGATCGCGCGCAATCTGGTTTCCGTGATCCAGCTATTGGTAGCGGCATGGGTTTTCGCGCGCCGGATCAAGCCAGCGGAACGCGCCATGGACCTGTGGTCGCGTTACGAGGATCTTGCGCCGCCGGTGTCGATCGTTGCGCCCGCGTTCAACGAGGAGCTCTCGATCGTCGACAGCGTAAAGGCGCTTCTGGCCCTGCAATACCCGGAATACGAAGTGATCGTCGTCAACGACGGGTCGAAGGATGCGACACTCGCGCGCCTCATCGAAGCGTTTGACCTCGAACCGGTCGATCGCCAGCAGCTGATTGCCCTCCAGACAACCCGGATACTCGGCGTCTATGGCTCGCCCAACCACCCCAATTTCCTGGTGGTCGACAAGGAAAATGGCCGCAAGGCCGACGCCGCTAACGCCGGAATCGGCTTTGCCAGGACGCCGCTGGTGTGTGTCATCGATGCCGATTCGATCATCGAATCCGATGGTCTGCTCCGCGCCACCGAACCGTTCATGACCGATAATGGCGAGCTGGTCGCAGTCGGTGGTGCGATCCGGGTCGTCAACGGCAGCGCCGTTGACGGCGGTCACATTACCGACATGCGCGTCTCGGACAAATGGCTCCCCCGCTTCCAGATTGTCGAATACATGCGGGCCTTCCTCACGGCACGGATCGCCAACGCCCACACCGGAACCTTGCTCCTTATCTCCGGGGCATTCGGCATCTTCAAGCGTACCACGCTGGTCGAGATCGGCGGCTATCGCCATGATACCGTCGGCGAGGATCTGGAGATCGTGACCCGCATCCACCGCCACATGCGCGCGACACGGCAGCCCTATCGGATTGATTTCGTGCCCGAGATCGTCTGCTGGACCGAGGTGCCCGAAACACTGGCGGGGCTGCGCAACCAGCGGTCGCGCTGGCAACAGGGCGCGCTCGAGACGCTGACCGCACATCGCGGCATGCTCGGCAATCCGCGGTACGGACGGATCGGGCTGGTGGCCATGCCGTTGATGGTGCTCGAAGACATTGTCGGGCCGCCGGCCGAGTTGATCGGCTATCTGGTTGTGCCGGCGGCTTACGCGCTCGGCATTCTCGAACCGCTCACAGCGCTTGCCTTTCTGAGCCTGACGTTCGTGTTCGGGACCGGAATCAGTATCGCGACGCTCGCGCTCGAAGAACAGCAGCTGCGCCGCACGCCGAACGCATCCGATCTGGCGCGCATCGCGCTCGCTGCCGTCCTCGAGAATTTTGGCTACCGGCAGATCAATCTCGTTTATCGGTGGCGCGGCATCTGGCGGTTCTTTCGCAACGAAACCGGCTGGGCCGCCGTGCCACGCACCGGCTATGCCCGCTCTGCCGACAGCAAGACAGCCTGGCCGCTGCCCGCCGACCGGCGCGCTGCCGAGGCAGAGCCTGACCTTTACGACCAAAGCCAGACCGACGCATCGGGCCGGGCTGAGGCCGACCGGACGGATGCGGTCGCCGCATCGGGGCACCGGTGATGCGCGTCGCCGACTTGCAGGCACGGCAGCTCGCGACACGCGCTGCCGGGATCGTCGTCATCGCCGTGCTTTTCGGCCTGCTCGCCTACCTGAGTGTCACGCTGACCCGCGGCGACACGCGGATTGCCGCTGTCTGGATTCCGAACGCCTTCCTGCTCGCCATCATGTTGCATCGGGGTCGCTTCGACCCCGCGCTGACGCTCGCCGCCCTGGTCGCCAATAGCATCGCCAATCTTGCAGCGGGCGACATAATCAGCCTGGCCATAGCGCTCAGCGCCGTCAATAGTGTCGAGGTTGCGCTGGTATCTTACGCCTGCCTCAGTCGCAGCAAGGCTGGGCCGCAGATCACCCGGATGCGCGACCTGCTGACGTTTTGCGTCAGTGCAGGCGCTATCGGTCCGGGGTTTGCGGCTGGCTTTGCGGCGGCAATCCTGTCGACGCCCGGAACCTTCGATTTCGGTCTCTGGTTCAACTGGTGGCTGACCGATAGCCTCGGCCTGCTCATTTTCACGCCCGCAATCTGGATCGGACTGGATACTCTGAGTGGACGGGTCAGGCCGCCCGCCGCGAGTGCCAGGGAATGGATGCTGGTTCTCGGGGTCACCGGTCTGGCGACTGTGTTGATCTTCAGCCAGACGATGTACCCGTTGCTCTTCGTCGCCATGCCGTTCGTGCTGCTCGCGGTGTTTCGTCTCGGCGTTCTCGGCTCGGCTGCGGCAACCATCATGATCGCGGCGATCGCGCTGATCGCGACCCAGCAGGGGGTCGGCCCGATGATGCTGGTTCGCGGAGATCAAACCGACCGCCTGCATGTCATGCAGGGCTTCCTGGCGGTTGGTTTCATTATGAGCCTGCCTATCGCCGTGACGCTGACACGCCGCGAGGCGATCGCTGCCAAATTGCGGCGGAGCGAGGCAGTCAACCGTTCGATCCTCGACAATATGCGCGAAGTGATCTTTCGCACCGATGCCAAGGGGTGCTGGGTGTTCCTCAACCCTGCCTGGAAGACAGTGACCGGCTACAGCGTCGCGGAAAGTCTCGGCTGGGAGACCACGCGGCTTCTCCACCCCGACGATCTCGTCGCCGCGCAAACGATCTATCCCGACCTCGTTTCGGGAAAAATCAACGAATGCACCCTGCGGCAGCGGTTCTTTCGCAAGTCCGGCGATTGCGCCTACATCGAAGTGAGTGTCCGCGCATTGCGCGACCGGAACGGGACCTTTACCGGGACCACAGGGAATATTCGTGACATCACCAATGACACCTTGGCGCAGAAGGCCATCGCCGAGCGCGACGCGCAGCTCCTGCTGCTTGCCGAGAACGCGACCGATGCTGTTTTTCGCCTGTCTCTCGACGGGCGCTGTATCTATGCGTCCCCCTCCTCGGAAAGGCTGCTTGGTCTGGACCCGCGCTATCTGGTCGGAGCCAACATGCTCGATCGTTTTCACCCTGACGACAGCGCCCTCGTCGAGGCCACTTTTGCCGAGCTCGGCAGCGGCGCGCGCGATCTGGGGATCGTCGCCTATCGCAGCGAGATGGTCCGCCAACCGGGAACATATCGTTGGCTCGAAGCGCATCTGGGGCTGGTGCGCGACCCTCTGACCCTTGCACCCCTCGAGGTGATCGCCTCGATCCGCGACATCTCTGCCACCAAGGCACTCGAGGAGGAACTACGCATCGCCAGTGTGGTTGCCCAACAGGCTGTGCAGGCGAAGGCCGCGTTCCTTGCGAACATGAGCCATGAGATTCGCACGCCGATGAACGGAGTTATCGGCTTCACCAATCTGCTCATGCAGAGCGACCTGACGGCAGAGCAGCGGCGGCAGGTCGATTTGATCGCCGAATCCGGGCAGGCGATGATGCGACTGCTCAATGATATTCTCGATGTATCGAAGATCGAAGCCGGACAGATGCAGGTGGTCGATGAGCCAGTCAACCTTGGCCATCTGCTGCGCGGCGCGATCCGACTGATGGAGCCTGTGAGCCAGGCCAAGGGCCTTTATCTCAGCCTCGAGCTTGATCCATCGGTCCCACCACTGATGAGCGGCGATCGCACGCGCTTGCGCCAGATCATGCTCAATCTGATCGGCAACGCGATCAAGTTCACCAGCGAGGGCGGCGTGACGATCCGCGCGAGCGTTATATCACCCGGCGAGATCCGCATCGACGTCGAAGACACCGGCATCGGCATCGACCCCGCGCAGGCTGAGGCGATCTTCGACAAGTTCGCGCAAGGCGATCCGTCGATCGCGCGCCGCTTTGGCGGCACCGGGCTGGGTCTGTCGATCAGCAGCCAGCTTGCCGGCCTGATGGGCGGGCGGATTGCGCTCGAACACCGCGAGGGTGGCGGCACCATCTTCACGGTCAATCTGCCGCTGCGCGTGCTCGAGGCGCCGATGGTCCCTGTTGCGCCGGAAGCCCCCGCGGTTGCGGCCGTCGGGCATGGCGGGCGCCGGGTTCGGGTTCTTGTCGCGGAAGATCATGACATCAATCAGGAGCTCATTATGGCAATGATGGCACAGGCAGGTATCGAGGCGACCATCGCTGTCGATGGTGCCGACGCCATCAGGCAGGTCGAGCTGGCGCAAGCAAGCGGAGCGCCATTCGAGCTCGTTCTGATGGATATGCAGATGCCGCAGGTCGATGGGCTGGAGGCGACCCGGCGGCTGCGTGCCGCGGGTTATGGCCCGGAGCGTTTGCCGATCATTGCGCTGACCGCCAACGCCTATGCCGAGGACATCGCAGCGTGCAAAGAAGCGGGCATGCAGGATCACCTCAGCAAGCCTGTTTCTTCGGTTGAGATGCTCGATACGCTCAGACGATTCCTGCCGACAACGCCATCGGACGTGCCAGCGCCGGGCGACAGCGCGCAATTGGGCGAGCTCGAACAACGCTACCAGAAACGAAAGCGCGCGCTGTTTTCGTTGATCGAGGCGGTTTCTTCCGCCGACCCGATCTCAGATGATCAATGCGAACATGCGATCGCCGAATTGCACAAATTCGCCGGCGTAGCCGGGATGTTCGGCGACCACGCGCTGGGCGCTCAGGCGGGCGCGCTGGAGAACAGACTCCGGCTCGCAGATAGCGACGAGCGGTCGGCGCTGGTGCGCGGGTGGCTTGAGGAAACCGCTTCCGAACGCGCGTAGCGCGTCGATCGCTCGTTTTGCGGCGTTGCGCCAACCGCGCGACTTGCGATGATAACCGGGCATTACATACCCTTCGCCCTGGCATCGCCCGATCGCGCGCTCCAGCGACGGGTTATTCCGGTTGGATGATGATCGGGGCAAGACCGACGCGACGACCTTCGGCGCAAGATCGGACGGATCGCAAAAAACGGGCATCGGCCGAACGGGGATGGTCAAGGAAGAGCCGATGGTCCTTGCCGCGCGGTCGCGCAGCTTGCAAACCGGACGCCGGTCCGCTGCGGTTCAGCCCAGGATATTCTCGACGATCGTGTCGGTCGCCCGCTCGTGCCAGAGCAAGGAATAGACAGCGTCTCGAAGAGCGCGGCGATCGGATCGGGCGGCACGCGGGTCTTCAAGCGATCGCCGCAGCAGCTGCGACATTGTCTCGACCGGTCCGGTTGGCTTTTCAATCACGAGGCGGCCGGCGATTTCCGCGGCACCGTCCCTGTCGCCGGACGCGATGAGCGCGAGCATGAGATGGGCGTGCAGCAGCGGATCGGGATTGGAATTGAAATCGGCGAGAGCCCTCATCTTCTCGGCCTCGACGAGCGAGTTTGGCGGCGATGTAACACATGCAAGAGAGTTCGCCTGAACCGATGCGACCATGGTTGGATAGGACGAGCCACGTGTCAGGGCGCGGTCGATATACATCCGTGCATTGGCGCAATTGCCAGTGGCGAGCTCGACTTTCGAGGCAACGAAATTGGCAAAGGCATTGAATTCATCGATTTCCAGGGCGGTACGCAGTTCTGACCAGCCATATCCGGACTTGGTTATGGGCTCGCGTCGCGAGGCTTTGGCCTGGTAGAAGGCGAAGGCACGGCGGGCGTGCCAGAACGGCCGGAAATCGCTGGCAGGAAACGCCGCCAGACACCTGTCCACGAGTTCGGCGGTTTCCTTTCCTCTGGCCCGATGGTTCTCGACGCTGAGGAAGCACGCATAGTCGCTGCTGTCGGGCTCATCCACGCGCTTGAGTTCGTTGCGCGCGATCTTGCCGGTCGGAGAGGTCATGTAGACCAGGGCGGCTTCCATCTCGGCTGATGAAAACTTTCCCTGCCGGTCGAGAAGAAACACATCATCAGTGTAGATGATGGTCCCTTCCTTGTCCGACAGCGAGACAAGCATCACCGGCCTGCCGTTTTTCTCCGAAAGCGTCAACTTGACGAGGTAGTCAGGAAGGATCCCCTTGGTTCGCCCAGGTGCCGGGGACGAAACGAAGGAATTCTCCAACTGGCGGTTGGCGATGATTTCCATCGCGCCGATCTGGGATGGGCCAACAGCGCCATTGGCGATTGGCAAGGTCGCGTTCATCATCAGGGCCGTGGTGGGCCGGGCGGGATGTTGCGCGTCCGGCTGACCCCGGAGAAGGCCAAAAGCAATGAGCACCAAGGCGACGATCGCGACACTCGCCATGGCCAATGCACGGCCTCGCGATGCGGACATCCTTACTGGCGGGTCCGGGCGCGTGTCGGACGGTGCCGGCGGGCTCGTGGGAGCATCGTTCGGTGCCATCGTCGCCACGCGTTCAAGCATGAGTCGATAGGATCCCTGGTCGATCTGAATCCGGAGTCCGTTGCCCGGCAGATTGCGCGCGTAGTAGTTGTCAAGATTGCGGCGGAGGCGGGATATCTGGACGCGCGGATAGCTGTCGTGCTCGACGTCGTAATCGGCGTCCTTCCCCAGGCCGTCGACGGCAATTTCGTACTGGGTCGGTGGCCGGGTTCCGGTTATCGTGTGCTCGGCAAGATAAGCGAGCAAGCGGCTCTGCATCGGCGCGCGCTGAAAAATCAGATCGCGCAGAACCCTGGCGACTTCCAGCCGCAATTCACGGTCAAATGTCAGTTGAGGTGCTTCATCTTGCGACACGCTATTTCCTTAACGCCTGATTCAGAAGCATGTTTTCCAAATTAAGTTTCTTGAAGAATATTATAATCCCCACCGGAGCATCTCCGCCTAACGCTCCGATATTGCACAACGTTACAGCGTTACAATGCAGGCTGTAACTTAAGAAATGCTGTAGGCCTCGGCGTGAAACGGGCGTCAGTAACGGTGCGAAACTCCAGGCTGGCAAGTCCCTCGTATATCATCGTAGAATTGGTTTTGCGGACTCGCCGACAACCATTCGGCCGACCGTCGGATCACAGTGATTTGATTTTCTTGGGAGCATTCGGATTGCCGGGGGGCGGCTCTGGCTGTCCCATTGCTAGGAAACGCTGCCCGATACGGCGTCGCCAAGGCCGGTGTGATCGGGTTCGGAGGTAGTGCGCAATGGCAACACTTGAGAATAAAAGGGACGCAGCGATGATGCCGGACGAGATCCCGGCACCACTCGAGCGACGTCAGAACGAACGCTACCGATCGACCTATTTGCACTGCTGCGTCGTCGCCGACGGCGAAATGATGCTCGGCCTTATTCGCAATGTATCGACCGGCGGTGTCCGCATCGAAATCGAGGCAGACCTCGAAGTCGGAACAGGCATCAGCTATTTTTGCGAGACCCACGTACTGGTCCCGGGCACGATCGTCTGGCGGTCAGGCAACTCCTACGGGGTTCGGCATCTCGAGCGCGACGCGTCCACACGCGGAGACTTCCCCGTCCGTTCCGTCCGGGTTCCGTGCCGGGCCGAAGCGCGGGTGTGGGTTCGCGGCGCTTGCCACAGCGTCTGGCTCGACAATATCTCACTGGGCGGAGTGAGGGTCACGGGGCTGCCGGATTTTCGACCGGGAACCCTGTGCACGGTCGAATTCTGCGGACTGCAGTTCGAACTTATGACGATCCGGTGGTCGAAAGACGGGAGCACGGGGCTGCGTTTCGCGCAGCGCTTCAATCGTGACTATCTTGCCCGGCTTCTCGAGGACAAGCGTTTGGCGCTCGACAGCGTCGGCGTCGCGGAACCCAGCCGGAAAGATGCACAGGCCTCGGCCAAACGCGCACCCAAGCCGCCGCGCATGACCTTGCGGGAGGCGTTCGGTTTCCTTCGCTTCATGTTCCTGCCACCTGAAAGGCGCTTGGCCGTGCTCCTCGGATGGGAGCGGTGACATCGGCGCTGGTCATCCGCGCGGTTGCGCAGCGACGGGAATGTGCATCCCGCCACCATGCGGCGATGTCGGCACCGTCGGCGCGCGTAACCACTATGATGGCGAGTTCTCGCGCGGCATGCGACGGCACATGTCCTCGCCATCCCGATCAGTACAAAAGGGGCGCAGTCGCCGTAGCTGATTGCGGCGTGTAAAGTTCCCGCTGCCATGCCTGTTGTCGCGGATTGCGAAACGACCAACCGAGGATATTGGTGCGAGCAACCCCAGCACGTTCCTGCTCCCCTGTGCCGGTGACGGGGCCGGAACCCTGTGCCATGCACGGTGTGCCCCCTTATACAATATCGAGGCGCAGTCGGCGGTGTGGTCGTTATGGTCTGAAGCGCGCGCACGCGCTTTGGGTAGGGCAGCATCCAAACTAACTTTCCCGCATCTTCTCACGTCCGGTTAATATTGACCAACGCGCTGGCGAGCCGTGCGCAATTCATTGCCGCCATCGCCTGGCGAGTATGAAACCCGACAACCGATCAGCATCCCCTGCGACGCGCAATCGGTGGGTAGCGACGGCATTGCCTGAATTGCGACCTTCCTAAAAAATGAAGGTTGCGGTCAGGCGTTTTTGCCTATCGATGGCTGGCAATCATTAACTGGCCGATCGGTGAAGTCTGGGGGGGGCGGCGATGGGACGTTACCAAATCACACAGGCAAAGTCCGCCGCAAGGAGCGTGTGGCAGAGCCGCCCTGACGAGCGCGCCGAGCAAGGTCGAGACCACGGTGAACGGCACACCAGCCATGAACCATCGCGTTCCGCGCGCGCGAATGTCATGCGGAACACCGCCGCGCAACCGGCGGTGCAGTGCCGGGGGCGTCCACCTCTCGCTGGGGCACGTGTGGCCAATCAGGGCGCAGGCTCGCGCATGTTCAATCGGCAGGTCGCCGGGCGCGCAGCAATGGAACACCTGCAACGACCGATCCATCATTCCGGCAACACGAATCGATGGTGCGATGCGTCGCATGCAAACACCCCCCCTGGAGGGAAATCGCGAGCCGGCACAGGCAATCTCCCGCGGTGGATGGTGAGCGACCGACCCGGATTCATTCCAGCCAAGTCATTGTGAGCAATGATCTTATTCCCGGACGAAATAGATGGACGAGAATCAGCTTGAGAATGAGAAGAAAATTGCGGAGGGTGCGAGCGTATCCAGCGACGCCTTCAGCGACGTGATCGCGGCTCCAACGCGGCCCGATACCTTGCAGCAATTGGCCGTCATGCTGGAATCTGTCGCGCGAGATCTCAGGTGCAGTGCAAGAATGGGTCAAACAGAGGATATGGACGACTTGCGATTGGTCCACGCGGCGAAAAAGACATATTCCCGGCGCAGGCAAAGGGAATCGATCTTTGGTGATTCCAGCCTTGCCGATGGTCCTGCATGGGACATGCTGCTTGATCTCTATGTTTGCGCGCAAGAGGGCCACGCGGTCCCGGTAACAAGCGCCTGCATCGGCGCAAGCTGTCCCCAGACGACCGCCCTGCGATGGCTCAACGCTCTTGAGAGCTATGGCCTTGTCACAAGGTTTGACGATGATCGGGATCTGCGCCGGACATTTGTGGAATTGACGCCCTTGGGGTGCGAGAAGGTGGCGCAGGCTTTGCGCCTCTGAGGGCGGTCTTGAACTATTGCTCCGAGGCGCTTGAAACCCAGCCATTGAGGCACGATGCACCGGATCGGACAATCGCCATAAGGCTTTGTGAAGCGGGGGACAGCACCCCGGCGTGTCTGCCGACGTTATCAGGTCAGCGGGCCACAACCGAGTCCGACATGGGTGCGAGTTTTGCCAGCAGGCGGTTTTGTGCAGCAAAGGGTACCCGCGCCTCGCGCATTGCAGCTTGCAGATTTTCGACGAGGGCGTTGAGATCGGCTTTGGTGACGCCCATGTCCGCGTGCGCGGCACGCATATCGCGGCCCGAGTAGTCGCATCCCGCGCCCAGCAGGAAGCAGAATTGTTCGCCGAGCGTGCGTTTGAGCCGCACCATATCGTGTGCGACGAAGATTTCGGCGATGCGCGGATCGGCTTCGCTGAGCTCGACGGTCCGTGCCGCGATACGTGCGATGCCTTCGCGCCCGCCGAACGCAGCGGCGAGTTCCGCACTGGCGTAAGGCAAAGCCCCCGCGTTGGCGTTTGATTGGAGATAAGGCTCGACCGGCAGCTCGCCGGTAACCGCATCGGGTTGATTGCGCTTCACACCGAACTCGGCGTCCCAGTCGGTGCCTTCGGCGGGAGCCTGTTGGAGCAGCATCAGCGCGGCCGCCATGGTGGTCAGAAGCATCGGCATGGTTCCCTCAGATGGATCAGAATGCGACTTGCGCGGACACAAAGCCGCCACGCTGGTCAGGGATAGTGGCAATCGACCCCAAATCGACATAGGCTACAGTCAGGGTGAGATGGTCGGTCAGCGCATAGGCTGCAAACAGGTCCATCCAGTCGTCCTCGCCAAGTCCGAGGTTGTCGGGCTTGCTGCGATATTCGGCACCGATCACCGCGCGGCGCGACAGCTGGTATGCGAGCGATCCTTCGACCTGCAGCTGGTGGCCAGCCCGTCCCGAACCGAAACCGAGCAGGCCCAGCTCGTTGGCTTTGGTGTAGCGCAGCGTCGCATTGATAAGCAGGCTGCGCGACAAAAGAAGCTTCGTTGCACTCAGCGTGTAATCTGTGCCTTTGTCGTCGGATGCTCCGAGCGCGCGAACCAGATCGCCATCTCGGCTGCGTTTGTGCTCGACGCCGATCGCGATCTGGGGCAGCCAAGCCTTGCCGTAAAGCAAGTCGCCGACAATGCGCAGTTTCGCGCCAAAGGTGTCGAGATTGAAGGTGTAACCTTTCCCGATTCCAAGGGCCGCACCCACGTCGCGGGTATCGAAGTCGGCACGGGCCAAACTCACCTCAAGCCGGTCACCGAGCCCGACCCCAATTCCATAGGAACGCCAGCCATAATCGGGCAGTTCGATAGCCGTGAAATGGCCGGTCGCACCGATCCCACCCGGCATCTGCCGTCCACCGATCGTTGCCCAACGGGCAAGCCCGCCGCCTGAGGAGCCTTCCACAGTAGTCACGCCGTTGGTCAGCAAGAGCTTGCCGCCGTCAAAGACGTCGACCTTGCCGATCCGCAAGTGGCCCTCGTCCCGGACGTCAACAATCTCGGGTGTTTGCGCCGCGTCCGGCATTGGTCCGGCTTCGGGTAAAGCCGGCATGGACGCGACCGGCTGCGATCCGCGGGTCTCGGACGTGATGCGGGGACGACCGTCGGGCTGCCCAGCGGGACCCGGCATTTCGGTTGCAAAAGGCAGCGCCGCGGCAGGGCAGAGCGCCATCAGGCATGAGGAAAACATCGCCATGGCGAGCGCCATTAGGCCGACAAGGTTAAGCCTCCATAAACCGTCAGTCGAAGTTTTCTTAACATGTCCGCGATAGTGGATTTGCCCTAGTATGCGTGATTTGAAATCTTCATGTACAGGCCTCTCGGGGCTGGTGGGCTGCCTCGTCGCAGTCGGGTTTGGCGGAGCTCTCTTGCAGGCTGCGCCGCCTGCGAGCCTGCGCGTTCAGGTCGTTGATGGCAACGGCGTCCCTGTCCGTGATGCGGTGGTCGAGCTGCGCAGCAACACTGCTGCCAACGCCGCGATCCGCTTTCCCTGGAAGATGGGGATGGCGCAAAAGGACCAGCAATTTCTGCCTGGCACTCTGATCGTCGCAAAGGACAGCACGGTTGCCTTTCCCAACCTCGATGCAGTGCGCCATTCGATCTACAGCTTTTCGAAGCCAGCCCGGTTCACGATCGAACTCTATGGGCGTGACCAGACCCGCACGCACACTTTCGCGATCACCGGCAGCGTCAAACTGGGGTGCAACATCCACGACCAGATGCGCGGCTATATCCGTGTTACGGATACGCCCTATGCAGGGAAAACCGATCACAACGGCTTTGTGACACTGCAGGGCCTGCCCGGCGGAGCGGCCCGGCTGACCGTTTGGCATCCGCAGCTGCGCGCGCCCGGCAACGAGACCACATCGGCGCTCGGTATCAGCGGCGGTTTACAGACTCGCAAATTGAATGTGCTGCTCCGGTGAGGCTGGTCGCGGCCCTTGCAAGCCCGCTCAAATCAGGGCTCGCTCAGATCGGGAAACTGCGCGCAGCAACGCTCAGCACCCGCATTGCGCTGCTTTATGGCGGTCTGTTTGCAGCGGTACTCGGACTGGTTATCTCATTGGCCGTCGGCGGATTGGTGCGTTTCGGCGAAGCAGGTGCCGCGCGCGACCTCGCTGCCAACGCACGGGTTTTCGATGAAATTCTCGCGGCCCGGGGCCGCCAGTTGAGCGACCAGGCCGGGGTTCTGGCGCGTGACTTCGGCTTCAGGGAAGCGGTCGCAACGGGCGATGCCCCGACCATTGCCAGCGCACTCGCCAGTCTCGAGACGCGGGTGCACAGCAACATGGCTTTCGTGCTCACCACCGAGGGCCAGGTGCTCGGTGCGGACACTGCCAGTTTACCTGCCGCTGAAGCGCTGTGGACGCGGCTCGATGAGGGTGGTGAGCGCGGAATTATTGCATCGGACAAGGGATTGGCGCTGGCCGCAGCGGCGCCCATCGAAGCGCCCGACCTGATCGGTTGGCTGGTTATCGCCCAGCGGCTTGACCGCGCCGAGCTTGACCGGCTCGTCGAGATCGCGCCGATCGCACTCGAGGCGCGGGTTGTCGAGATGAAGGCGCAGCCCGCGTGGCTGCGCGCCGCCGAACCGGACAAGGTTTTTGAACACGAAAAGAGCGAGAGCCACCTCTACCATGTATCCGACCTGCCGGTACTTCAGGACGGTATCGTCCCGCGTCTGGTGCTGAGCCACTCTCTCGAGGCGTCGCTCGCCGCCTACACCAGCCTCAAGCGGTGGCTGGTCGTGCTCGCGATTGGCGGGGTGCTGCTGGTTCTGGTCTTGAGCTGGAGGGTTGCGCGCAGTGTGACCGAGCCGCTTCAGCGGCTTGATGAGGCAACCCGGCTGATCGGCGAGGGGCGCGAGATCAGCCTCGAGATCGCCACTGACGACGAAATCGGCAGGCTAGCGCAGAGCTTCAACGAGATGGTCGTCGCAATCGCCGAGCGCGAGCGCGAAATCATCCATGTCGGACTGCACGATGGTCTGACCGATCTTCCCAACCGCAAGCTTTTCACCGAGCAGCTTGCCAATGCCCTTGCCCGGCGCGACGCTGGCAAGCAGGTGATGGTGGCCTATGTCGATCTCGACGACTTCAAGATGGTCAATGACACCCTGGGTCATCCGGCGGGCGACATGCTGCTGCGGTTGGTCGCCGATCATTTGCGCGCGGACTTGCCCGATGCGCTGATCGCGCGACTGGGCGGCGATGAGTTCGCAATCCTGATCGACGGGATCAGTGACAAGGCCAGTCTCGGCAATATCGCAGACCGGTTGCAGCGCTGCTTCAATCATCCGCTCGCGATCAACGGCCAGCACGCCGCTTGCGGTGCAAGCATCGGCATCGCCATGGCCCCCACCGACGGCGAGGACGGCATGACGCTGATGAAGAACGCGGACCTTGCCCTGTACCGCGCGAAACGCGAGGGTAAATCGACCTATCATTTCTTCGAACCCGCGCTCGACGAAGCAGCGCGACAGCGTCGTCAATTGGAAATCGATCTGCGCGCGGCGATCAGGGAAGGCGGATTTGAACTTAACTTCCAGCCACTCTACAGTGTGGCAGCAAGGCGGATTACAGGTTTCGAGGCACTTATCCGCTGGAACCATCCGACCCGCGGGCGGGTCAATCCGGCAGACTTCATTACCCTAGCCGAAGAGACAGGCCTTATCGTTCCGATCGGCGAGTGGGTTCTTCGTGAAGCATGTCATCAGGCCAGCCAATGGCCGGGCGATGTCGCAGTTGCGGTCAATGTCTCGCCCCGGCAGTTTATTGCGAGCGGTCTCGCGGGCACCGTCCTTTCGGCCCTGTCAGCCAGCGGCCTGCCGCCCGAGCGGCTTGAACTCTAGATTACCGAAAGCATCTTCATCGCCGACGTCGATCAGACGCTGTCGACGCTTCACGGTCTTCGCAATCTTGGCGTGAAGATTTCGCTCGACGATTTCGGAACAGGCTATTCGTCGCTCAGCTAACTTCGGTCGTTTCCCTTCGACAAGGTCAAGATCGACAAGAGTTTTGTCGATGACCTTGGCACCAGTAGCAATGGCCATGCCGTCATCCGCGCGATCACCACCCTCGCCGACGCCCTTGGCATGGAGACCCTTGCCGAGGGCGTGGAAGACATGGACCAATTCGATGTGCTCGCGCGCGAAGGTTGCCAGAACATCCAAGGGTACCTGTTTTCAATGCCTGTTGCAGCCGACGCTGTGGCCGGTTTGCTGCTGGGCGAAGTGAGAACGCAACGCCACGTTCGCGCCTGACCACCTTTTCAATTTACCTGTGGCTGCGACAAACTGACGGCGGGCAACCCTCATTCGGTTCACGATGGCGTTCCGTGCTCGCCTGGTCCGAGCGCTAGGCGCCCGGTCTGGCCCGGTTCGCCGTCAAACTGAGCCTGACGGACTGCCGACAACCTTCCCACCCCACAGATTTTGCCGTCGCGTGCTTTATCGGCGAGGGACTTTCGCAGGGCAGGCTGGTGCGATACGCACGAATAAGGATCGGGTCGCTCGGGTTTTCTGTTGGCGGATAAACGGCGATGCCAGCCTTCGGTGATGCCCGTGATTGCCCGATTGTAGACAAAACCCAAGAGGTGGGCAGAAGCACCCTTGAAGCCCGCCTTGTTCCACATGACCTAACGCGGAGCGAGGATAATCTCGTCCTGCCAGTCGTCGCGCGCCTGGACATGCAAGGTCCAATATGCCTCCGCGATGAGCTGCGGGTCGAGCGCGGTTCCCGCTGCAACAACGCCGGCCACGGTCACCGTCGCGACGTGGATTCCATCTCGAGCCAGAACCGGCGCAACAGCGTGAACCCAGCCGCGCAGGCCGGATTTGGCTGCAGTGAGCGCGGCCACATCGCCGCCTGTTTCCGGCCGCAGCGCCAATCCACCGCCGGTAAAAAGCATGGTTCCGGCCCCGGCAGCCTTCATCGCCGGATAAGCCTCCTGCGCACAGGCAACCCCGCCTGTAATGCCGAGGGTGAGATCGCGGGCAAATTCTTGCGGCGGCAACTCCATTGGATGGCGCTCGCGCCAGACCGCACCGTTATAAACGAGCACCGAAGGCGGGCCGAGTTCTTCGGCAATGGCGCTCAACGCACTCGCAAGGCCATCAAGATCGGCAAGGTCGGTGGCGTAGGTTCGCGCGGCACCCCCCTCGGACGCGATTTCCGCAGCATATTCCGCCAGTGCATCGACGCGGCGCGCGAGCAGGCCAACGGTAAAGCCCTCGCGCGCGAATCTTTTGGCCACGGCAAGGCCAATGCCGGGGCCGACCCCCGCAACCACACACACCGGCGGCCTGCTCATGGAGCGACCGGCCACCAGTCGGGCAGCGGGCGTCCTAGCGCTTCATGCACCTGAGCGATCGCAGGCATGCCGATGACCGGCGTGAACTCGAAGGATATCAGCCCTGCAACCACCTGGGGATAGGTATCAAACCGGGCCTTGGCCGCGTCGACGCTTTCCGCCTCCAAAATCATGAAGGTTTGAGTGTAGGCGGGGTCCATATAGGCCTCGATGATCAGGCCATCGCGATAGAATTGACGCCCGAAAGCAACCTCGACATCCATGTCCGCCAGCAATGCGCCGGGGGTCGCGGCGGCGGTCGGCCGGCTGGTGGCGAAGATTCGCATCGGGTATCGCTCCTATCCCAGAATCATCGGTGCGAGCACCGGGGCCATCAGCATCTCGAACTCGAGATTGGTTGCCGAGACGATATTCTCGACGATCCGCCCGTTGACCACGCGCGCCACATGCGTCTCATCGAACAGGATCACGCGACCGGTCGGCTCGAGTCCGAAAAAGGTTTTTGCATGACGCTGGCGCGAATGGAACCGGGTAACCACCCGGGTTCCGTCAGCAGAGACGAACTGGTCGATGATGCGAAGTGGCTCGTCGGCCGGGAAGGCATCGACGAAGGCGGTAACGATGGCCTTGTATTCTTCGCGTCCGTCAATCGGACCAATTGGCTTCAGTCCAGTGATACCCTGGACCCGTTCGGCGAGCAGGGCATCGGCGGCAGCAAGGTCCGCGCGTCCGAGAAACTCGATCACAAACCGGGTAACGATCGACGATGGGTCGCTCATTTGAGTCTCCTTCGATTGTTATGATATCCGCCAATCAGCATCCACACTATACGTGATTGAACATAATCATTATCGGTCTAGCGCATGAATTTGACGACGCTCGATCTCAACTTGTTGCTCGTGTTCGATGCGATCCATGCAGCTGGCAGCGTCACCGGTGCCGCCGAAAGACTTGATATGCGCCAGCCGGCGGTCAGCGCCGCTTTGGCACGGCTGCGCATCGCTCTCGATGACGAGCTGTTCGTGCGGGCTGCGGGAGCCATGCAGCCGACCGCCAAGGCCTTGCGCATCGCTCCGGGCATTACGGCGGCTATTGCTGGACTGTCGCAAGCTCTGGCAGACGCGATCCCGTTCGCGCCTGCCCAAAGCGAGCGCAGCTTTATCATCGCCAGCACGGATTATACGACCCTCGTGCTGCTTCCCAGCCTGCTGGCGGCGATTCGCGAAGAGGCACCACGGGTCGCGCTCCGCGTTATCGGCTATGACAAGGACGATGTTCCAGGCTTGATCGACAGGGGCGAGATTGACCTGGCGCTCGGGGTGTTCCGCCAGCCGCCCGAGCGTGCGGTGCGGCAGCGGTTATGCGATGAACGGTTCGTCGGGATATGCCGCTCCGGCCATCCGCGCCTAATTGACGGTGCAATGCGCCTCGCCGACTATATCGAAGCCGAGCATGCGCTCGTATCCGTCCGTCGCGATATGCGGGGAGAGATCGATGCCCTGCTCGCAGCGCGCGGCTTGCAGCGACGCATCGTGTTGGCTCTGCCCCATATGCTGGCTCTGCCGGGCGTCGTTCGCGCCACCGATCTGGTTGTCGCGGTCCCGGAAAGGGCGGCGCGGCAGATTGCCGATGCCAGTCTGACGGTGTTCGAGCTACCGTTTCGCCACCCAGCCTGGAACATCGAGATGCTGTGGAATGTTGGGATGCGCTCTGATCCTGCCAGCCTGTGGATCCGATCGGCGGTGGTTCGTATTGCACGAGGTCTCGGAAACACGCCGGGCGGTCAGTGAGGCACGGCCAAATTTCTTCATGCGTGTGGATGTTTGCTTGAAGGAAACGTGGCACCATAACCTGCTCCGAACCTTCCGGCTGCAAGGCGAGAATGGCCGGTCAGCGCAGGTCCATTGAAGCGGCGTTCTGCGCGCTGGAGCAAACCACACACCAGCGTTGGCGATCCGGGTGCCTTGTGCGTCCGGCCTGCAAAATACGGTCATTGAAGCCCACGATCACAGAAAGCGCCTTTCACGAGTTCCGGCACCAGATCTTTCCTACCGGTCACGGTCCGGATTGTGAGCGGCCCTAGGGGGCTTCGCTCGCGCGCCGAGCGAAGCCCGGGGCAAAGGGCGCGGCCAGCACCACGGATTCCAGGCGTTTTGGGTGATCTGCGGCCAGCAACGGACCCTTGCCAATCCTGCTGGCGGCACAGCTAGAGTTACCGCTCGCATGTCACAATGCGGCCATGTCCACCCAAAACTGAAGGGTTAATCCCGATTGGCCCTGCCGACTCAGCGCCAGAGCACGCGTCAGGATGTTCCGGCCTTGATTACGCCAGAACAGAGAGCAGAGTGGAGCAGCTTACGAGGGCCAATTCGTCGGTCAAGGAGCGCGTATGCCTCTCTCGGTGCAAATTCATCACCAGCGGACGCTTGCCGAGACAGCTCGGCACATCTGTGTGTCACGCGGCGGTACATGGTCCGGCGCCAGGGGCATGGCTCGCTGCCCCGCGCATGACGACCGCACGCCCTCGCTCGGTGTGTCGCTTGGCCGACAGGCTATCCTCTTCCATTGCTTTTCCGGATGCAATCAGCAGAGCGTGCTATCGGCATTGGCGCGCGAAGGTTTTGAGGCTCCTGCACTTTTCTCAGGGCCTACGACGGCCTATATTCCCGAGCCTGCCAGAACTCGCAAACCCTCGGCGGCAGCGCTGAGGATCTGGCGCGATGCACAGCCACTGCGTGCCAGTCCGGCAAAGGCATACCTTGAGAGCCGCGGCATCCTCGCCGCATCTCCGGTGCTGCGCTTCCATCCACGAACGCCGCTTGGTCCGAAGGGAAGCACCCGCTTTTTGCCGGCCATGATTGCGGCGGTCAGCCTCGACGAGGGACCGATTGCAATCCACCGCACGTTCTTGTCGGGGGATGCCAAGGCTAGGTTCGACAAGCCGAAGCGCGCGCTCGGCGCACTCGGTGAAGCTGCTGTCCGCCTCTTCGCTCCGGCCTCCGGCAAACTCGGCCTTGCCGAGGGCATCGAGAGCGCGATGTCGGCCTATGCTCTCACCGGCATTCCCGTCTGGGCGACCCTGGGCAGTGAGCGCTTCGGCCTCGCGAGCGTGCCCGAGAGCGTGACCGAGCTTCACCTCTTCGTCGATCACGATGCTGGCGGCGAGCTGGCCGCATCGCGTGGCCTGGCCGCTTATGCCCGCAATGGGCGGACGATCCGGGTCCGAAAGCCGTCATCACGCGACACCGACTGGAACGATGAACTTACAGCATGGCTGCGCCGCAAGGCGGCGCCGTAGAGGAGAGAGAGCTTCTCGAATTCCTGATCCGGCAGAGGGCGTGTCCCGATGCCTTCATCAGGAGGACGAATTGCCATGTTTCAGTCAGACCTGTTTCCCGCCGGCGAGCAGTTGCCGTCAACGCCTTTGACCTACGCTATTGGCACCCGAGTTGCCGAACTTCTCGCTTCGGGACGTCACCTTACCCGCGCTGACATTTCCGGCCTCTTCGCTGAAGAGACCGGCGCCCTGGACTGGGGAAGCGCCTGGACCATCGACGACTACAACAACGCGGTCGAGATCGGCGCACTGCTCTGGCTACGAGAGTCTTCGCGCATCGATCTGGCGACGAACGTGCACGAAGCCGAAGCGCGGTTCGACTGGCTCGAAGCAGCCCTGCCGCCGCGGCACGTGCGCAGCGAAGGACAGGTCGAGCTCCAGCAGTTCTCGACCCCGCCGATGCTGGCTTGGCTGATGGCAAAGGCCGCAGCTGTCTCCCCGCACGACACGCTACTCGAACCGTCCGCAGGCAATGGTGCGCTTGCCATTTGGGCCAGTGTCCAAAACGGTCCATTGTTCGTGAACGAGATCGATCCGGCACGACGAGACGGTCTGGGTCACATCTTCCCTTTGGCGACGATCACCGCGCACGACGGCGAGCTGATCGCCGACCTGCATCGCGGCGCGCTCCCGTCGGTCGTGCTGATGAACCCGCCATTCGCTCGTAGTCGGGAACGCGGCAAAGACGGTGAGGCTGCCAAGCGTCACCTGCGTGGTGCAATCCGGGCCGCTGCTAACGGGGCGAGGATCGTCGCCATTATGCCCGAAGGCTTCGATGCTTCCACGTTCGCCGAGGGACAGGACGAAGCGTCTCTGCTCCTCGATGTTCGCTTGAAGCAGATGTTTCGACGGACGGGCACGGGAATTGCCGTTCGCCTGGTCGTCTTCGACAAGAGGCCGATTGCGTCTTTGCCCGCAATCACCGGAGATACCTGCGACCTGATCGCGCTCCACGAGCTTATTACCGCGCTTCCGCCACGCGTAGAGACCTCCGCAAACATTCACCGCATCCCAGTCGGCAAGCCAGTCCGCCTCGTTGGCAAGGCTTCGACCCAACGCACGCCGGTTCGGCCGATGGCGCCGTTTGCGGTGTCTCCTGCAGCCACAGCAACTGCGATCGAGCTGACCTATTCGGTCCTCCCCGACCCCGCGCCGGTGCCCGAACAGACCGGCATCTACCTGCCTTACCGCCCCAGCCGCATCGCGTTCGAGGATGCGCCGGTTCATCCCACCCCGCTCGTGGAATCGGTCGCGATGGGTTTGGTCGCAGCACCCCAGCCGGACGTCACACCGCGCCTTCCCGCTTGCTGGCAGGCCGAGGGCCTTCTGTCCGAGGCTCAGTGCGAGACACTGGTCTACGCTGCACAAGCCTTCGCGCGCGACCTACCGGGCCGCTTCATGGTCAGCCAGGAAGACACTGCGCTCGAACTGTCCGAAGATGGTCACGCCTACAGACAGGGCTTTTTTCTCGGCGACGGGACCGGAGCGGGCAAGGGACGGCAGATCGCAGCGGTCATCATGGACCGCTGGCTGGCAGGCGAACGTCGTCAGATCTGGATCACCAAGAACGAGGCGCTGCTCGAAGATGCACGCCGCGACTGGGAAGCGCTTGGCGGACTGCCACTCGATCTCCAGCCGCTCTCGCGCTGGAAACTTGGCCACCCTGTCACAATGTCCGAAGGCATTCTCTTCGTGACCTATCCGACTCTGCGCTCGGGGCGCGCCGAGGATACGCGGCTCGACCAGATCCTTGCCTGGGCGGGTGAGGATTACGATGGCGTGATCGCCTTCGACGAAGCCCACGCCATGGCCAATGCGCTTGGGGGCTCCTCAACCCGCGGCAAAGTCAAGGGCTCCGAACAGGGGATGGCGGGCCTCCGGCTGCAGAACCATCTCCCGCGCGCCCGCGTGCTCTACGCGTCTGCCACCGGTGCCTCGGACATTGCCAATCTTGGATACACATCCCGGCTTGGCCTCTGGGGACCCGAGACCGCATTCCCGACCCACGAGGCGTTCATGACCGAGATCCGCGGTGGCGGCGTGGCGGCGATGGAACTCGTCGCTCGCGACCTCAAGGCCCAGGGACTCTACCTTGCCCGTGCGCTGTCCTTCGCCGGGGTCGAGTACGAAATACTCGAACATAGCCTGACCGACGCGCAGGTTAGGATCTATGACGCTTATTCCGAGGCCTGGGCAATCATTCACCGCAACCTCGAAGCCGCGCTCGAGGCAACCCGCGCGGTCGATGAGGACAGCGGCGATACGCTCAATCGCAACGCCAAAGCGGCAGCGCTGTCGATCTTCGAGGGTGCCAAGCAGCGCTTCTTTGCCCAGCTCCTGCTTTCGATGAAACTGCCCAGCCTGATCCCCGCGATGGAAGCGGCGCTTGGCGAGGACCATTCGGTTGTCGTGCAGCTGGTCTCGACCGCCGAGGCCATGCTCGACCGGCGCCTTGCCGACCTGTCCGTGGAAGAACGCGAAGCGCTCGATATCGATCTGTCCCCGCGTGAATATGTCATCGACTACCTCGCCAAGAGCTTCCCTGTGCGCCTGATGCAGATCTTCGCCGACGAGGACGGCAATCTTCGCTCCGAGGCGATGAGCGACGAGGAGGGCAATTGCGTCTTCTGCCCGCGCGCCATTGCCGCGCGTGACGCGCTGATCGAGCAGCTCTGCGCGCTGCCGCCTATCGCCACTGCGCTAGACGCGATCATCGAGCACTTCGGAACTGACGCCGTGGCCGAGGTCACGGGCCGGACCCGCAGGCTTGTCCTGGGCCGCGATGGTCAGCAGCGCCTCGAACGGCGTAGCCCCAGCGCCAATGTCGCCGAAGCACAAAGCTTCATGGAAGGGACCAAACGTATCCTGATCTTCTCGGACGCGGGCGGCACGGGACGATCATACCACGCCGACCTTGGCTGCCGAAACCAGCAGCGCCGGGTTCATTTCCTGCTCGAGCCGGGCTGGCGCGCCGACAACGCGATTCAGGGTCTCGGTCGCACCAACCGCACCAACCAGGCCTCGGCCCCGCTGTTCCGGCCGGTGACCACTGACGTGAAGGGTGAACGCCGCTTCATCTCGACCATTGCGCGAAGGCTCGACGCATTGGGCGCGCTGACGCGCGGCCAGCGCCAGACCGGCGGACAAAACCTGTTCGACCCGGCCGACAATCTCGAAAGCGATTATGCGCGCGACGCGCTCAGCCGCTGGTTCCAGCTGCTCTATGACGGCAAGCTCGAAGCCACGAGCTTCGGCGACTTCGCCCTGCGCACCGGCCTCCGGCTCGAAAACCCCGATGGCGGGCTGACCGACAATCTCCCCACGATCCAGCGCTGGCTCAATCGCATCCTCGCGCTGCCGATTGCGCTCCAGAACGCCATATTCGATGAATATCTTGGCCTCGTCGAAGCGCGGATCGAAGCCGCGCGCGAGGCCGGAACGCTCGACCAGGGACTGGAAACCGTGAGGGTCGATCGCTTCACGGTCCTCGCCGATGAACTCCTGCGCACTGATCCGGTGACCGGAGCGGAAACACGTCTCGTCTCGCTCGAAGTGACGAGGCACCTTCGGCCCCTACGATTGCAGCGCCTGGTGCGGATGCACGAGATCGGCAGCCCGCACGCGATCCCGATGCGCAATATCCGTTCGGGCAAGGTCGCGCTGTCGGTTCCAGCCCGTCGCCTTATTGCCGACGACGGGGCTGTGATTGATCGCCGACGCCTTCTGCGCCCGCTCAAGTCCGCGAACTGGACGCTTGAGGCGCTCGTTGAAAGCCACTGGGAAGAAATTGTCGTTACCGCATTCACCAGCGCCTGGCGAGCCGAGGAAGAGGAGGCCGCCGCTTCACCTGTGACCGAGCGCGTCCATCTCGCCACCGGGCTGCTGCTGCCGGTCTGGAAACGCCTGCCCGGCGATCATGTCCGGGTCACCCGGCTCGTTGCCGAGGACGGCCAGTCGATCATCGGTCGCGAAGTGCTCGATATCGATGTCGCTGCGATCGCCGAGACCTTTGGCCTCTCGGGAGTTGCCGGACCATCGGCTGAGCAGATCGGCGAGCTAGTCATCGCCAGCGGCAAGCCGCTGGGCCTCGCAAGCCACGATCATCTCACCGTGAAGCGCTCGCTGGTCGGCGGTGAACAGCGCCTTGAACTCACCGGGTTCTCGCCTGACCGGCTCGACTGGTACAAGGGCAAGGGCTGCTTCACCGAGATTATCCGCTACCGCACGCGGCTGTTTGTCCCGGTGTCGAGGGCAGGCCAGATACTCCCGGGCATCGCAATCGAGCCTTGAGCTTTGCAATTTCCAAGTCGCGGACTATATAAAGACCAAATTCAGTCCTAAGGTGTTCTATGAAACTGGACCAGCGCATCAAACCGATCAGCTATCTGAAGGCCCACAGCGCCGAAATCATCCGGGAGATCGGAGATGGCGCCGGGCCGATGGTCATCACGCAGAATGGCGAAGCCAAGGCAGTTCTGCAGGATGTCGCCAGCTACGAGCGCGCGCAGGAAACGCTCGCCCTGCTAAAACTTCTGGCGCTCGGACAGGCCGATGTTGCCGCCGGTCGGACCCGCCCGGTGGCAGGCCTTGCGGAACGCGTACGAGGTAAGTCAAACTGAATGATGACGGCCGCCGTAGCGATCGAGATCACCTCCGGTGCGGAGCGCGATCTTGCGGGTATCTGGCAGCGCCGCCTGACGCAGCGCGGGCCGGATGGCGACGATGGTGCGGACGCACTGCTGGATGACCTCGTCGCGTCTATCGAATCCCTTTCGAACAATCCTCAGAAAGGACCGGTTCCACCGGAACTTGAGACTCTCGGGATCACCGACTTTCGGCAATTGTCGCGCGCTCCATTCCGCATCATCTACGGTTATCGGCCCGAGCCAGCACCCGGTCAGGTGACCGTGCTCGTAATTGCTGATGCGCGCCGGGATTTTCGGACGCTTCTCGAAGAGCGCTTGCTCAGCAGCAGATAGGGATCGGCTCCGCTAAAGAGGTCAGGGTCCGAATGAATCTGAGCGCTGCCTCCGATTGCGCTCAAGTTTCCCCCTCATCTCCTCCCCTCCGAGAGACTGAATGAATCGATAAGCTCCCGTGTCGCGTAGCGCCGGAGTCTGATCGCGTCTTTCCTCAAGTCCGGGCGAGTAATCTGCCTGTGCCCAGTGATGACGGGCCTGCGGATGGGTTCGCGCATCGAAAACAACTGCTCTCATGGACTGAACTCAACCGATCCCTGATCGCCCCAGCCCGGTCGTATAGATGGTCGCCACAGCCGTCGAAGAGAGTGGAGGGAGCCCTTTGGGCTTGTGGGCCTCGTGATCCTCACTTGCGCCTTCATTCCATCAGGAGAACACCCATGATCCAGTCGATCCCCTTGAAGAAGCTTGTTCCGAGCCCGCGCAACGTTCGCAAGTCGAGCGACGTGCTGGCCGACCTCCAGCTACGGGCAGACATAGCCGCGCGCGGCCTGCTGCAGAACCTCGTCGTGCGCAAAGGAAAGCGCGGCAAGTTCGAGGTCGAGGCAGGCGGTCGCCGTCTCGCCGCGCTGCTGGCGCTGGCCGAAGATGGCACCTTGCCTGACACGCACGAAGTCACCTGCCTCGTCATCGAAGGCGAAGAAAGCGAAGTGCGTGAAGCCAGCCTTGCCGAGAACTTCCAGCGTCTCGCGATGAACCCGGCCGACGAGGCGCAGGCCTTCGCATCGATCATCGAGGCAGGCGCTACCGCCGAAGACGTAGCGCGCCGCTTCGGCCTCACAGTCCGTTTCGTTGAAGGACGTCTGCGCCTCGCAAGCCTCGCACCCTGCGTCTTTGAGGCGCTCGCCGAAGGCAAGATCACGCTCGACATGGCCAAGGCCTACGGCGCGATTTCCGATGTCGAGCGCCAGGCACATGTCTATTCCGAGCTGCGGGATGCCTGGTACCAGATCACGCCTGACACGATCCGCCGCATGGTGCTCGATGCCACGGTCCGCGGTTCCGATCCGCGTGCCGTGCTCGTCGGACGCGATGCCTACCTCGCCGCGGGTGGCCGGATCGAACGCGAACTGTTCGACGACGATGCCAGCGAGAGCTGGATCGATGTCGCGCTGCTCGAGGACCTCGCGCACCAGGCCATGGAAGAAGCCGCAGAAAAGACCGCGCTCGAACATGGCCTTGCCTGGGTGCGCCCGACGCTTGGCACCTATGTCAGCCATGACCTTGTCGAAGGTCTGAGCCGTCTGCCCTGCGAGCCTGCGCCAATGACCGAACAGGAAGTGCAGGAACTCGGCGAACTCGAGGCCGACTACGATCGCGTTGCGGCCGTGCTTGAAGACGAAGACAGCGACGAGGATGAGGTCGCCAAGGCCGAGCTGGAACTCGTGGTGATCGACCGCGCCATGCGCGCGCTCAATGACCGGCCGCCGGTACTCGCCGACGAACTGAAACAGGAAGCCGGTGCCTTCCTCGTCCTCTCGCGCAATGGCGAGCCGAGTCTGGTTCCGCAGTTCTATACCGAGACCGAAGTCATCGCTGACGAAGGTGTGGTCGAGGCCGTCGAGGAGAGCGGAGCGGTGAAGCCTAAGGGAACCTCTCTGTCGCAGCGCCTGCTCGACGAACTGGCCATGCAGCGCCGCGGCATCCTTGCGATCCATCTCGCCAACGATCCGGCATTGGCGCTCGACTTCTTGGTCTTCACGCTCGCCGATGCCGATGGGCATGACTGGCGCGCCAAGAAAGCGTCGACGCTCGTCGGCTCGATCGCGTCCGGCCCGGTTGCCGGGTTCGAGGCCAAGGATGCGCCGGCGAGCGCTGCTCTGGCCGAGTTTGCAGGGTCGCTCGATGAAAGCTGGCGTGCTGGTGAAAGCGATGTCGAGCGGTTTGCAAGGTTCCGGGCGCTTTCTGACGAGGCGCGTTCGGCCTGGCTCGGTCATGTCGTCTCGCGCACACTCGTTGCCAGTCTTGCCTGCGAAGGCGAGCGTTCGGTCCCGATGCACGAGGCGCTGGGCTCGCTCCTCGAAATCGAGACCGCGCATTGGTGGCGTCCCACGGCGGCGAATTACTTCGACCGGGTGGCCAAGGCCCGCACGCTCGAAGCGCTCGATGCCGTCGGCGGTCCCGAACTGGTCAGTCGCTATGCAGCCTCCAAGAAGACCGAACTGGCGAGCGCAGCCGAGCGCATCTTCTCGGGCAATTTCATCGGTGAGGCTGACGTCAAGGAGCGGGCGCAGGCCTGGGTTCCGACGATCATGCGTTTTGCCGGTGTCGAAGAACTCCGACTGGTTGACGCCGAAGCCGATCAGCCGATCGGCGACGTTACGACTGACGAGATTGCCGAGCAGGCTGCCTGACCCCTCCTGACAGGTCCAGGTCGCTCGGCGGGCGGTCCGTTCCAATAGGGACGGGCCGCCTTTTCCATGTCAAATTCTGGGCCGATAGCTGACAGTCCGCTTCTAGGCGCAAAGATAGGCAACCCTGCCGCTCGTCAGTCGAACTATAGCCTTAGCCGTCATCACTAAACGAGAGGAGAGTGAGCTTTGCTCTCCCTTGACCCGGGCATGTCCGTCCGGGCGATCAGGAGAGCTCCCGTGACCAAGTCTCGCCGCACTGCTTCAGCTTCGCCCGCTCAGCGCATCACCGCCGCCATCATCGAAAAGCTCGAGCAAGGCACAAAACCTTGGGTCAAGCCGTGGCGCGGTGTGCCGGTCTCGCGGCCCTTGCGCTCCTGCGGGACGCCTTATCGCGGGATGAACACGTTCTGGCTGTGGATGGTGGCCGATGGCTGCGGGTACGCCTCGCCCTACTGGATCACCTATCGCCAGTGCCAGACGCTCGGCGGACAGGTCCGCAAGGGCGAGAAATCGACCATCGCGATCTTCTACAAGAGCTACACCAAAGAGGTCGAGACTGCCGAAGGCGAGGCCGACACCGAAAACCGGCGCGTGCTCAAGACCTACACCGTGTTCAACGCCGACCAGTGCGATGGTCTCCCTACATTCTACCATCCCAAGCCACGCGTTGCCGCGCTTGAGCCCGAAGGTCGCGAAGAGCGGCTTGATACCTTTTTCGCCGAGATCGGTGCTGACCTGCGGCATCATGGAGCCCAGGCCTATTACGAGCCGCAGCGTGACCGGGTCACCATGCCGCCAGCCGAACTCTTCGAAGCCTACGATCACTACTATGCGACACTCGCCCACGAGCTGTCGCACTGGACGGGTCATTCCTCGCGGCTCGACCGCGATCTCAAGAACCGCTTCGGTAGCGACGCGTATGCTGCCGAAGAGCTGATCGCCGAACTTTCCTCGGCAATTCTTGGGGCCGAACTGGGTTTACCGGTTGCCCACCTCGACCATCACGCCAGCTACATCGCGTCCTGGCTCAAGATCCTTAAATCGGACGAGCGCGCGATCCTGACCGCTGCAGCCAAGGCTGAGGAAGCTGCGAGCCTGCTGCTCGGACTGGGCGGATACCACCCAAGCGAAGGCGAGACTGATGTCGATCTCGCTGATGCAGCCTGAGGAGCGGTGAGATGGGACGTTCCGTCAGCTATCCAACCGGCTCCGTGGTTGCCTTTCGTCTGCTTGATGACGGCGAGGACGAAGATTTCGACTGGGCCTACGAGTGCCTCGTCGATGAGGTCATCGATACCACGAAGGCGGCCTTTCCTTCCTTTCAGTGCTTCGATGGATGGCGCGGCCGCGAAGATCGTATCGTCCTGCGCAACGCCTTCGCCGATTTCGGCATATCGACCTGGTGCGGGCTCGCCGCGATCTGGCTCGCCGAACGCGACGATGCCCGGTACTGGGAGGCCGATTTCTCCAACCCACGAACAGCAAGGGCACGGCACTGGCTTGGCCAAGTGTCGAATAGGTTTATCGACCTGTTCGGTGAACTGCGCCTAGTCGGGCGGTTCTCGAATGGCGAAGCGATCTTCGAAAGCTCCCGATCTGTTTGCGACACCGGGGCCTGATCCTGCCTCGTCCCTGTCCGCCGGGAGAGGCCCTTGGGCCGGTCGGGGCGCGCCGCAACCTGCGGCCCGTCGGCCCGTGTTGCCCGCGCCGGCCTAGGGCCGCAGGTTTCCCGCTACGCGGTGCGCCTCGCCCCTTGTCCCGGCCCTGATCGGGCTCCGGCGGGCAAGGCCGAGGCAATGGTGCCTCCTCTCCTTGTCTGCACGATCAGATCAGGAGACACCCATGTACGACAGCTTCATCGACCAGTTGAGCGGCCTCGACCTCTCAGGCCTCAGCATCAGGCCAGCTCCCTTCAACGCAACCGACTTTCCCTGCGAGGATGCGATCGACCAGACGCTTGGCGCCGTATGGTCGGACCTTTTCGCGATGTTTTCCGACACGGCCCTGGAAGCTGATGCCGAGGACATTGCCTGGGGCGTGGTCAATCTGTTTCACCGTGCCGCCAGCCGGAAGTCCGCTCAGATCGACCGGGCCAGCGACGAGATCCGGGTCCTCCTCGCATCAGCCGATGGCTCCGAAGTGCACTCGAGCAATCTGGAAGTGCAGGTCGAGCGCGCGCAGGCCGCCGAAGCCAGCATGCTGGCGTTCGAGCAGATGCGCGAGGCTGCGGCAGCACTCTATCGCGACGAGACCGGTTCCTCGTGGAAGCCTGTTTCGGGCTCGCGCACGAGCCACTCGCGGGGTCTCACCTCGGCCGTAATTGATGCCCGCGATTTCCTCCGCGCACGCGCCGAGAACCGGCGTCATGCCCTCATCCCGGAAGGAACTCCGGTGGTTTTCGCCGGTGGTCGTCAGAGCTTCGAGAGCACCGAAGACGCGCGCGTTTATGCCGACAATATCTGGGCGACGCTGGACAAGGTGCGCGATGTGGTTCCCGATCTCTTCCTTGTTCATGGTGGCGACGGCAAGGGTGCCGATCGCCTCGCCGCGAGTTGGGCTGAACGCCGCGAAGTCCAGCAGCTGACCTATTCGCTCGATCGTCGGCTTGGTGCCCGCGCCGGGTTCAAGCGCAACGAGCAGATGCTCTCGCTCAATCCGCGCTACGTTGTCGCCTTCCCGGGCAATGGCGTGACCGAACGGCTTGTGATCGATGCCAAGACGCGCCGGATCACCGTAGTCGATCGTCGTGGCCCCTTGGGCACCTCTCCCGGGTCCTGAGGGGCGTCGCGTCATCTGCATCTGAATTGCCCGGATGTGCATTCGGCGCCGACCCGACTATGGACCGGTCATGCAACTTGACGATCTGCTGCAGCGCTACTTTGCCACCACCGACCTCTCCGGGGTTGCCCCCTACACGTTGTCAGCCGGCATCGAGCATTGCCGGGTCGATCTCGGCCTTGAGGAGGACCGGGGCAAGCGCTTTGCGCTGTGGTCGTTCCTGCACATGTTCGGGTCCGCCCCCGATCTCGATGTGGCGTTCGAGAACGAGGAAGATCGGGAAGCAGCCCGCAACGTCATGGATCTTCTGGCAGCATCGGAGGGCGATGGGGCAGACTGATTGCAGCAGGGTCACGTGAGCCTTCAGACCCGCACCCGATACCCATCCGGCTTTTGTCGCGAACAGTCCTGAACCAGGTCAGGTGAGGACAGCAACCCGTTCCTTTGACGACCGTGTGGTCGCGCTTCGCGCGCCTGCCCGCACCACCCGTCATGAACAGGTTCCCCTTGGAGCTTCGCTCCTGCTGTGCAGTCATCCCATGCCCTGCTTCTTCTGGATGTTCGCAAGCCGGAGATGGTCTCCGGTTTGAGGAACTGAAGGAATACAACATGACCAATATCGCAATCCTCACCGGCCGCATCGCCCGCGATCCCGACACCCGCGAAACGAAGGGCGGCACCAATGTCACCGGGATCACCGTCGTTACCGATCGCCCCGCACGCGACAAGGACGGCAAGACCTACAAGGACGAGAACGGCTTCACCGCCAAGGAAAGCGAGTTCCACCGGGTGACCTGCTTCAATGGCCTTGCCAAGACCGTCGGCCAGTACTGCTCCAAGGGCCAGTTGGTCAGCGTCCAGGGCCGCATCCACTACACCCAGTGGGAGGACAAGGACGGGGTTACGCGCTACGGCACCGAAATCCTCGCCGACAAGGTGGATTTCCTCTCCCGCGGCAACGGGTCGGGTGAAGAAGGCGACAACACCGACGCTCCCGAGATCGACTGATATCTCCCGTCAGGATCGATCCCGCTCGGAGGGGCGCTGTCCAGAACGGACAGCGCCCCTTTGGTTTCCTGTCAGGACTGTCGCAGATACCAGACAGCTTCGCCATTCAGAGTGCTGAAGCCCAGGCGTCGATCGACGCCGCGGTGCGATCGAGCACGTCGGGCTGGTCGTAGTAGCTCAGATGCGGCGTGTCGCCATCCCACTGCAGCGTCTTGTGCGTCGAAGGCATAGCCTCGAAATGGCGCCGGGCAGCGCCAGGCAGGAAGCTGTTGTCGCTATGGATCAGCAGATAGGGTTTGGTGAGGGTTCGCGCGGCGCTGATCGATTCATAGGGCAGGAGGTCCGCATCGCTCATCACGGCATAGCGGTTGTCCCACAGGCCCTTGTCCGCCCACACATGATACCAGTCCCACACGAACTTGCCGGGCATGCCGACGTTCATGTCGACCTCGTCGACGGCAGCGACATAGTCGATCTCGCCGGTCGCCTCATATTTCGCCTTTGCAGCCTGCCCCTGCGCGAGGCGCGCGGCATAGCCTTCCTCGGTCAGCCATTCGATGTCGCCTTCGTGATCGCGGTATTGCCCCGCGAGGGTCACCCCGGCTTTGATCGCATCGTCTTCGGCTACCGCGCGCAGCATCTCCGAGCTGCCCTGGCAGATGCCGAGACCGATCAACCGCTCGGGTTTGACCCCGGGCTGACGGCGCAGGAACGCCGCTGCGCTGATGATGTCGGCGACCTTGTGGAAGGGGTTCTCCCAGGCGCGGGGTTCACCCCCGCTTTCGCCCCGATACCGGGTATCGAATGCGAGCGCCGTGTGCCCCATCGCCGCAAGGCGCTGCGCATATTGCGTCGGTGCCTGCTCCTTCTGGAAAGTCATGGGGCCGATGATGACGAAGGCTGCGCTGTCGGGCCGTGAAATCGTCGGGCTGTAGAGGTCGCCGACGAGCGACACCCCGGCTTCCGCGCTGTCGAAACGAACCTTGGTGATGGATGGATTGATCATGGCTTGCTCCTCGTGTTTTAGTGATGAGGCGCTTATGCCTGTGGCGACAGGTTGCGGATTGAACGGTCGTCCGAAGTTTTTGAACGATCCTGCTATTGCGCCGAACGGAAGGCGCGCGGTGTCGTACCGGTGAGACGCTTGAAAATCCGCGTGAAATGGGCCTGGTCGGCAAACCCGCAGGCAAGCGCAATGTCCGACAGGGGACGGCTCTTTTCGCCGAGCATGCGTTTGGCCTGTTCCGCCCTGTAGTCCATCACGAACTGGTAGGGACTGTCGCCGAGGACCTCCTTGAACAGGCGCGAGAAATGCGCGGGGCTCAATCCTGCCACGCGTGCCATCTCTTCGATGGCGATCGGCCCGCTGAAGCGCTCGGCGACGAAGTCGAGCACACGCTTGTAATGGCTGGCGGTGAACCCGCGGCTGAAATCGAGCGCTTCGCCGCGCAGTTCGCCATAGCGCTGGATGAGCTTGACGAGAAAGATCCGCGCGAGCGATTCGTACATCACCTCGGAGCCCGTCGCGCGGTTCTTCAAGGCGTCCAGCAGCATGACACCTGACTGGCAGAGATCGGAATCGTGTGCCTGCGGCGTGTCGCGCAGCTGGCGCGGTCCCAGCACGAGCCCGAGCTCGCTCGCCGCGAAGCGCTCGAGCATGGCGGGCAGGATGGTGATCACGATGACTTTCGATTTTTCATGCCAGTGCCAGCCATTCCGGATCCCGGCAGGCGTCAGGACGATTTCGCCCGGAAGGTAGACGAAGTCGCGATGGGTCTCGTCGCGCCAGTTCTCCACCCGCATCGGCGTCTCGCGCAGGTTGAGGAGCAAATGGTGCTGGGCGAAAACCTCATGCGGCATGCGTGCAGGCTCGGCTTCGAAATATTCGAGGTTGAGGAGTTCGGCCGCCCGGGGGCGCACGACGTCGAAGCTGCGCAGCAGCGCCTCGGAAGGGTAGATATCCTGGTAGTTGATCATGCGATGACGGCCCGGCAGGTCCCTTCTGCCCAGCATAGTCGTTCGCGGGCCGTCACTGAAACACAATCGAGAGGCGAGGAGGCATCCTGCCCCTGGGCGCGAAGAGCGGCAGTGCTACCTGGTTTCCCGCACTCAGGCACCACGTTAGCCCGCAACTCCGGAGCGGACGGCAGGCCACAACGGTCATGGTCGCATTTCACGGATCGCCAGTGTGATGGGCCGGTGTCCGCTGCGTCAAGGACGTGCAGGGCCCCACCATTTTGACCGAACCGGACGGGGTCCGGCGCGAACAAAATCGTTTCCCCCGCCGCCGCTGGCGCGGTCGCCCCGGGGGCGATCCTCTGACCCTGCGACCAGCAGCCCGTCCGCCTTCCTCCTGTCGCCTTGCGACGAAACTCAGGAGGAAATCATGGCCACACCTGCACGACTTCAGGCGAATACCGAAAGCTACTTTGCCGCGCTGGCGCTCGCCGAACAGCGCGCCCTGCACAGCTTCTTCGATCAGCATGTGATCGAGGACGGGTGCCGCGGCTACATCGCGCTCGACGAGGGCGACTACAACGCGCTTCCAGCGCATCTCGCCGCGCGGATCGTCCACACCGTTCACGGAGCGATGCTCGACGAATTCTGATCCGGCCCATCTGGGCGGGAGCCGCATGCGGCTCCCGCCCTTTTTCATGTCCGCAGGTCGTCTCGCCCGCGCATGGTGTGGTGCGGGGCTGTGGACGCGCTCGGTCCCGCGCCGCCGTGCGGCGGCGCTCCTGCGGGCGCGGCACCACTCGTGCCGGGCCCCGCGCGCACGCCCGGCCGGCACCGGGTCGGACCGGCGCGAGGCTGGCGGGATCGACAGCTGCCGATCCCTTGCCTTGCACGCGCTCCTTGGCCGTCGCCGTTCCGGGGGTGCACATCCTTTGCACGGCAGCGGCGACGCGCGCTGCTGATCGAGGGGCGACAATCACGGTCGATCCAGATTGTCGCTCCCCTCGCGCGCCGCCGCTGCGCGAGAAGCCTCCGCAACATGCGGTCGCTGGCCGCATCCATCCAACCCTCGCGGAGATACGCCATGAACGCGGTTCCCGACCCTATTCGCCCCCGCTTCCTCAGAACGCCCGATGCCGCGGTGCACCTCGGGCTCTCGCCGCGAACACTCGAGAAGCATCGCTGCTATGGCACCGGTCCGGTCTACCACAAGCTCGGCGGACGGATCGTCTATCGCCGTGAAGACCTCGATGCCTGGGCCGAGCAGGGTCTGCGCCGCTCGACCAGTGACCCCGGCGTCGGCACTGTCCACCCCGCCAAGCGGCTCGATAGCTACACGCCTCCGGTGAAGCGCTGAGACAGGCGATGGGTAGCAGTTTTTCGGCAACGGGCACCGGGGCGGGCACCCTCGAGCGCTTCATGGGCGTTGCTGGTGGCATTGCCGTGCGCGATGCGCAGGATCTCATGGCCTGGCCCTTCTTCAGCCTCGCCAAGTCGAAGCGCGTTCGGCCGATCGACTTCCGGATGGGCGAAGTCTCCATTCTCGTCGAGGCGACGGCCGAACACGGCATGGCGACGATCTGGGATGCCGATGTGCTCATCTGGTTGGCGAGCCAGCTGGTCGAGGCGCGCGACGCAGGGCGAACCACCTCGCGGCTGGTGGCCGCCACGCCGCACGAAATCCTCGCCTTCACGCATCGCGGAACGGGCAAGGCGAGCTACGAACGCCTGAAAGCGGCGCTCGACCGCCTCCAGTCGACCAGCGTCGCGACCTCGATCCGGCAGCGCGGCGCGCGGCGCCGGCACCGCTTCTCCTGGATCAACGAATGGCGCGAGATCATCGCTGCCGACGGGCGTGCGCATGGCATCGAGATGATCATCCCCGACTGGTTCTATGAAGGCGTGCTCGACCGCGCACTCGTCCTGACGATCGACGAAGGCTATTTCGCGCTCACCGGAGGGCTCGAACGCTGGCTTTACCGGATGGTGCGCAAGCACGGCGGACGGCAGAGGCATGGCTGGAGTTTCGAGCTCGCGCATCTTCACCGCAAGTCGGGCGCTCTTTCGCCGCTCAAGCGCTTCGCCTTCGAGCTGCGCGCGATCGTTGCTCGCCAGGCGTTGCCCGGTTACCAGCTGGCGCTCGACGAGCGCTACGGACGCGCTCTCCTGCAGTTCGTGCCTGTCGACCCCGACCTCGCCGAACTCGCACAACGCCGCATCGCGCGCCGCCCTGTGGAAAAGTCGGCGTGATGCACGGACGATCAGGAACCCTCACACACGGACGATCGGGAACCGGAGGCACGGACGATCGGGAACCGGCGTTAAGGTCAAGCAACTGGAATCCAGAGGCTTTTGCGCGCCCTAACAGTGCTAACAGGGAATCCTTCGGATTCCTGCTAACGCAGCAACGCCTGTGCATGACCCGCGGCGTGCCGCCCGGATCGCTACCGTGCGAGGAGAGGTGCGGCGAACCACCGCTGACCCATGTCACGCTGCTCTGGCGCGAGGGCGAACACGAGGACTGGGTGCGTTTCGGCAAGCCGGTGGCAGAGCGGGTCATCGACCGTAGGCGGCGGATCGAGAGCTATGCGCCCGGGCAGGTCTTTGCGCTCGTGCGCTGGGCGTCGAACGCCTACGGCACCGTCCGCTCGACACTCGATATCGTCCGCGCCGTCGGGCGCGGTCAGGCGTTCACAACGCTGCCACTGGTCGACCCCGGCGGTGAGCTGCTGCTCGCAGCCAGGGGCTGGGCAAAGGTGCGCGCCGTGTTGCAGGCGATCGACGGGATCGAGGCGGCAGGAAACGATCCCTGCCACATCGCGCCCGATCACTGGCGCCACATCGGCAACCGGCTCGCCTGCGGCATGCAGCCGCGCGCCTATGACGGGCGCCGTCACCGCGCATGGCTGGCGCGCCGAAGGCTGCAGCCATGAAGCTGCGTACTGCTGTCATGGCAGGCGTCGTCGCCGCAGCAACGCTTGCAAGCGCGGCACTTCCGCTCGCGCAGGTGCTGGTCTGGAACACGACGGCCAGCGTGCCCACGGGGCTCTACCGCATCGAACGCGCCGACGATCTGCAGATCGGCGAGCGGGTCGCGATCGCGCCGCCACCGGCGCTGCGCGCACTTCTCGCCGAGCGCGGCTACCTGCCGGCGGGCGTGCCGCTGCTGAAAGAACTCGCCGCACTCGAAGGACAGACCGTGTGCCGGACCGGCCCTGTGATCGCGATCGACGGCGCGCCGCGCGCATCGGCGCGTCGGCACGACACGCTGGGGCGCACGCTGCCGGCCTGGACGGGCTGCCGCACGCTTGGCGCGGACGAGATCTTTGTCCTCAACACAAATGCGCCGGACAGCTTCGACGGGCGCTATTTCGGGCCGCTTGCGCGCCATACCGCGATCGGCCGCGCGGTCCCCGTCTGGACCGACGAGGCGGGCGATGGCGCGCGCGTGTGGTTCGCCAAGCCGGCACTCCGATTTCCACCACCGCCTAACCAGGGAGAAAACCAATGACTGCAATCGGCACTTTTCACGCCACGCCCGAAGGCTTCGAAGGGCGGCTGCGCACGCTCACGCTCGATGTCCCACTGACGATCGTGGCCGAGCGTCCGGGCGATAACGACAAGGCGCCGAGCTTCCGCGTGTTCGCGGGCGAAGGCGACGAAGCCTACGAGGTCGGCGCCGGCTGGACCCATGTCGGCGAGAAGGCCGGCGAGTTCATCGCGCTCGTGCTCGACGATCCGGCGCTGCCTTTCTCGCTGCGCGCCAACCTCTTCGCGGGCGACGACGCTGCGCATGTGCTCACCTGGACGCGCCCCACGCGGCGCAAGGCGAAGGATTGAGCGATGCGCGCCCGCTTGCGCCGCCCGGCGCTGTTCGGGGTGCTTGCGCTTGCAGCGCTGCCCCCCACCCACGCTCAGCCGCTTGCAGAGCAACCGCGGCCTGCGCGCATCGCGATCGAGGCGCATGTCGATGAGGCCTCGCGGCGCTTCGGCATGCCTGCGCACTGGATCTGGGCGGTCATTCGCTTGGAGAGTGCGGGACAGGTCCGCGCGGTCTCGCGCGCGGGGGCGATGGGCCTGATGCAGCTCATGCCCCGCACCTGGGAGCGTCAGCGCGCACGCTTCGGGCTCGGCGACGACCCGTTCGATCCGCGCGACAACATTCTCGCGGGCACGTCGTATCTGCGCGAAATGTACGACCGCTACGGCGCACCGGGCTTTCTCGCGGCCTACAATGCGGGGCCAGGGCGCTACGAGGCATGGCGCGCGGGACGCCGCGGGCTCCCGCGCGAAACGCAGCTTTATGTCGCGCAGCTCGCACCGCAACTGCAGTCGGACCGCCTGTTCGCTGCAGCCGAAGCGCTTCCCGAGACTCGGCAAATTGCAGAAGCGCTTGCGGCAGGCGGTGCAACCGAAGCGCAGTCAGCGCGCAACGGCGACGAGGCTTTGGTCAATCCGTTCGCGCTCCCGGCACAGCCGGCGCACGATCTCTTCGTCGCCGTTTCAACGGCAGTCGATCCATGAGCGCCCTGCATGCGGGGTCCGTTGGTTCGTCGCACGCCCCGGATGAATTCGAGGGAGTTGCGTCCGGGATTAAGGAAAGGGAGGATGGCAAGATAAAAGCACCGCCGTCGGCCGGGGTGCAGGTGGTTGGTTTATCTGGGGAATATGCGCCGTCACAGCTGATCAGGCGCCGTCGCAGCCGCAGGAAACGCGCGCAAATTCAGGGCTTCGGGCGACGGCAAGGTCGGTTCTGAGCGTGGCGGACGACGATTTCGATGTCCGCCCGGGGCGCAGCCGCGACCAGGGCGCAGGCAATTATCGCAAGGCGAAGAGCCTCGTCGGCCGGGTGCAGCAACTCGGTCGGCGCAGCGGGCGGGCGCGCTCGAGCCTTATCGGCCGACCGGCGCGCGGAACCGGACGGTTCGGCCGCGGCCGGCAAGCGGCCATCGGGCACCGGTCGGGCCGGTTCCAGCGGCGAGTGATCGTCAAGGCGCGGGTCGTTCGTCATCGGGGCATACGCTTCCACTCGGCACCGCTCGCTCGTCACTTGGCCTATCTCTCGCGTGACGGCGTCACGCGCGATGGTGCTGACGGGCGGATGTTCGACGCCAGCAGCGACGTGGCGGACGGCGAGGCCTTCGCGGCGCGCTGCGAGGATGACCGGCACCATTTCCGCTTCATCATTTCGCCCGAGGATGCGGCGGAGTTGCGCGACCTCAGGATATTCACCCGCGAGCTAGCAAGCGACATGGCACGCGACCTCGGCACGCCGCTCGACTGGGTTGCGATCGATCACTGGAATACGGCGAGCCCGCATGTCCATATGCTTGTGCGCGGCGTGGCAGGCGATGGTGGCGATCTCGTGATCGATCGCGGCTATATTGGCACCGGGCTGCGCGCCCGCGCCGAAGAGCGCGTGACGATCGAGCTCGGGCCGCGCAGCGAACGGGAGATCGAGGCGGCGCTACGGCGCGAGGTCGATGCCGAGCGCTGGACCGGGCTCGACCGGCGACTGCAGCACCTGCGCGGTGATGACGGTGTCGTCGATCTGCGACCGGAAACCAGCCGAAGGACCGGCCACGACCCGGGCGTTCTGATTGGCCGGACGCAGACGCTTGAACGCATGGGTCTGGCCGAGCGCATCGGTCCTGCGACCTGGAGAATATCCGAACGGTTCGAGCCGACGCTGCGGGAACTCGGCGAGCGCGGCGATATCGTCAAGACGATGCACCGGGCGATGGCAGCGCGCGATCTCGCCCTCGCGCCCGACCGGCTCGTCCTGCAACCGGCGCAAGGCATTTCGGCTAAGGACACGGTTGTCGAGGGACGGCTGATCGAGCGCGGGCTTCACGACGAACTCACCGGCGAAGCCTATGCGATTGTCGATGCGACCGACGGGCGCACGCATTATCTGCGCTTTCCCGAGCTCGAGCGAACCGGCGACGCCGCGCCGGGAGCGATCGTCGCGCACAGTCGCTGGACCGACCGGGGCGGACGCGACCAGGCGAGCCTGCTTGCCCGCTCGGACCTTCCGATCGAGCGACAGATTGCCGCGCGCGGCGCGACCTGGCTCGATCGCCAGCTGCTGGCACCGTCGCAGGATCGGGCGGATGCCGGCTTCGGAGCGGAGGTCGGCGCGGCGCTCGACCGGCGCATCGACTGGCTCGCCGGGCAGGGCCTGGCGACGCGGCAAGGCGGGCGCTTCGTCTTCGCGCGCAATCTGCTCGCGCGATTGCGCGACGACGAACTGCGCGAAGCGAGCCAGACAATCTCGGCGCGGCTCGGGACAGAAGCACGGACGGCCAGCCCGGGCGATGCGGTCGTCGGCACCTATAGCGAGCGGCTCTCGCTCGCTTCGGGAAGGTACGCGCTGATCGACGATGGCATGGGTTTTCAGCTCGTCCCGTGGCGGCAGGATCTCGAGCGGCATCTCGGCGCCGAGGTCGCTGGCCGGCTCAATGAACGCGGCGGGGTCGACTGGAGCTTCGGGCGCAAGCGCGGCCCCGCGATCTGAGGAAGTTGCTTCGATGAACGTATTGAAAATCGCACCATGTGACGTATATTTAAGCATCAGGAGATGCGACATGGCAAGTGCAGCCGTCCAGCATGCAGAAGCGCCACCGGGGCTTCAGACCTTCGCGGGCGATGAAGACCGGCGCCGCCTCACAGGCGCGGCCGTGAAGGCGGTTCTGCGGCTGGTCGATGCCTGGGGCGCCAGCAACGCCGAGGGCGCAGCGCTGCTCGGCGTTTCGGAAAGCACCTGGGACCGGATGAAGGCGGGCCGCTGGGAAGGCACGCTGAGCCAGGACCAGCTGACGCGCGCCTCGGCGCTCATCGGCCTCTTCAAGGGTCTCCATCTGCTCTTTGCCAACGATCTTGCCGATCGCTGGCCGCGGCTTCAAAACCGCGCGCCGGTGTTCGACCGGCGCTCGCCGGTCCAGGCGATGATCGAGGGCGGCATCCCCCGCATGCTCGAGACCCGGCAGTATATCGACGCGCTTCGTGGCGGGCTCTGATCCGGCGGGCGACCTCCCGCTCGCACGCGAGGCCTTCGACCGCACCACCCGGCTCGTCTCGAGCGCGCGGCTGCGCGACGCGGTGCTTACCCCGCTCGCCGACGACCCGGAAGAGCAGGCGCTGCTGGCAGAGATCGAAGGCGCAACCAGCAGCCGGCTGATCGCCGAGGAGCGCGGCCTTGCAGAACTTGCCGCCGACGAGCTGGTGCACGGCGTCCCGCATGCGAAGTTCATCAACGCGAGTTTCGCCTACGCCAAACCACGGCAGCCGGGTCGCTTCAACCCGGCCACACGCGGTGCCTGGTATGCCGCGCTCGACGCGGAAACCTGCATCGCGGAAGTGGGCTTCCACTTGACTCGCGCGCTCGCCGATGCGGGCGACTTCCATGCGGTGGTCGAATATGGCGAGATGATCGCCAGCATGGCCGGGGTGTTCGTCGACCTGCGCTGTGGTCCCGGGCACCTGCCGCTCGATCCCGATCCGGCGGCGGGCTATCCTTCCGGCAACGCGCTCGCAGCCCGCGCGCGCGCCGAAGGCCATAACGGGATCATCTATCCCTCGGTTCGGCACGCAGGCGGCACCTGCATCGCGGCGCTGTGGCCCAATGTCGTGCAGTCGGTCGTCCAGGGCGCGATCTACCGGCTGACCTGGGCAGGCAAGGCCGACTTCACGGTCGAGGCGCTCTAGCCGCGCCTTTCCTTTGCTGCGCCCGGACGCACTCGGAGCGAAACGCGCTTGCGTTCCGGTTCCCGGCTCGGCCTCCTCCACGCCGAAAGGAGACGCTTCATGTCTGCGACACGGATCCTGTGGGGCCAGATCATCGCGGTCTTCACGCTCACTCTGGCGGGTATCTGGGCGGCGACCCAATGGACCGCTGCCGCGCTGGCCTACCAGTCAGAGCTTGGTGCGGCCTGGTTTATGGCGTTCGGCCACCCGGTCTATCCGCCCTGGTCGATCTTCTGGTGGTGGTTCAGCTACGAGGCATACGCGCCGCGTATCTTCGAGACTGGCGGGATGATCGCCGCCTCGGGCGGGCTTGTATCGGTAGTCGTCGCGATCGCCATGTCGGTCTGGCGCGCGCGGGAGGTGCGGAACAGCGCGACCTACGGCTCGGCGCGCTGGGCCGGGCGGGCGGAGATTGCCCGCGCCGGCCTCCTTGGCGGCAAGGGCGTGGTCATCGGGCGTCACGCCAATCTCTATCTGCGCCATGACGGGCCCGAACACGTGCTGTGCTTCGCGCCGACCCGCAGCGGCAAGGGGGTCGGCCTGGTCGTCCCGACGCTCCTCACCTGGCCGCATTCGGCGATCGTCCACGACATCAAGGGTGAGAACTGGGAGCTGACCGCGGGTTTTCGCGCGCGCTTCGGGCGGGTGCTGCGCTTCGATCCGACCTGCGAGGCCTCGGCCGCCTACAATCCGCTGCTCGAGGTTCGGCGCGGCGTCAACGAGGTTCGCGATGTCCAGAACATCGCCGATGTCCTCGTCGATCCCGAAGGCTCGCTCGAGCGGCGCAACCACTGGGAGAAGACCAGCCACTCGCTGCTGGTCGGCGCGATCCTTCACGTGCTCTATGCGGAAAACGACAAGACGCTCGCCGGGGTCGCGGGCTTTCTCTCCGACCCGGCGCGATCGATCGAGGCGACGCTCACGGCGATGATGCGCACGCCGCATCTGGGCGATGACAGCGTCCATCCGGTGGTCGCCAGCGCGGCGCGAGAACTCCTCAACAAGTCGGAGAACGAGCGCTCCGGCGTGCTTTCGACCGCGATGTCGTTCCTGGGGCTCTACCGCGATCCCGTCATCGCTACGGTCACGCGGCAATGCGACTGGCGGATCGCCGATCTCGTCGATCCGCGCCGCCCGGTGACGCTCTATCTCGTCGTCCCGCCCTCCGATATCAGCCGCACCAAGCCGCTCATCCGGCTGATCCTCAACCAGCTCGGCCGGCGCCTGACCGAGGACCTGTCCGCCGGCTCCGAACGCCAGCGACTGCTTCTTATGCTCGACGAGTTTCCGGCTCTCGGACGGCTCGACTTCTTCGAGAGCGCGCTCGCCTTCATGGCGGGCTACGAGATCAAGGCGTTCCTGATCGCCCAGTCGCTGAATCAGATCGAAAAGGCGTATGGGCAGAACAACGCGATCCTCGACAATTGCCATGTGCGTGTGTGCTTTGCGACCAATGACGAGCGCACCGCCAAGCGTATCTCGGACTCGCTCGGCACCGCCACCGAACTGCGCGCGATGAAGAACTATGCCGGGCATCGCTTATCTCCCTGGCTCGGACACTTGATGGTCTCGCGCACCGAGACGGCGCGCGCGCTGCTCACCCAGGGGGAGATCATGCAGCTGCCCGATACCGACGAGATCGTGATGCTGGCGGGCGCGCACCCGATCCGGGCGAAGAAGGCGCGCTACTATTCCGACCTGCGGCTCAAGGGGCGCGTGCTGCCGCCGCCCGCCACCGCGAAAGCCGAGGACAGCTCTTCGGCGGGCAACTGGGAAGGGAAGCAGCTGCGCTCTTGCGCTCCCGAGAAGGGCTCTGGGGCGGCATGCGAACTGGATGAGGAGGACGCAGCGACGGAAGGCGGCGTTCGCTGCGAGCCCGAGCTTCCCGAGCACGAAGCGATTGTCTCTACGCCGCAGCCAGTTCCCAACGAATTTGCGTTCGATGATCGGCCTTCCGACGAGGACGCCGGACGCAACCAGCGGATCGCCGAGCAGATGCGCGCCAATGCGCAGCGCGCGGCGCTTGATCCCGGCGACGGAATCGAGCTGTGAGCAAGGGCAACCGGATCAAGCACACCTTCCGCCTGCTGCCGCAGCTCTCGCGCCAGCTCGCCGACTATGCCGGGCGCAAGCGGGTCTCGCAGGCGGCGGTGGTCGAGGCGGCGGTCTCTTCGTTCCTGTCGCCCGACGGGTCGGAGCGGCTCGAGGCGGCGTTCAGCCGGCGGCTCGACCGTATCTCGCGTCAGCTCGACAGGCTCGGTTACCATGTCGATGTCGGCAACGAGGCGTTCGCGCTTTACCTGCGGCGCTGGCTCTCGGCGACCGCGCTCCCATCGGGCGGGGAGACGGCCGCAGCGCGCGCGGAGACCGAAAAGCGCTTTTCCTATTTCGTCGAAGCGCTCGCGCGACGCATGGATGGCGGGCGTCTGCTGCACGAGGAACTCGTTCGCGCAGACGAAATCGATGATCAGCAAGAGAGCAGAGGGGCGCACGGAAGTGGATGACGGCGCCTGATCAGTATTGGACAGGTGCAACCATTCCAACTGCTTGCTAGAGGTTCAGCGATGCGCACCGATCTCGACCATCTTCCACCGCAAAAGCAGCGCGAGCTGGAATGCGTAGTGCAGCTGATCTTCGAGGAGTTCGACGACGCCTTCGCGCTCGCAAAGCACGAGTGGAAGAAAGCCGGACGCATCCTCAAGGTGATCCTCTACGGCAGCTATGCCCGCGGCACCTGGGTCGACGAACCCCACACCGCCAAGGGCTACCAGTCGGATTACGATCTCCTTATCATCGTTAACGACAAGCGGCTGACCGACCGGGTGAAGTACTGGGCCAAGCTCGATGACCGGCTGATGCGCGAGTATGGGGTCACGAAGACACTCAAGACCCCGGTCAACTTCATCGTCCACACGCTTCAGGAAGTGAACGACGGGCTCGCGCACGGGCGCTACTTCTTCATGGATGTGAAACAGGAAGGTGTTGCGCTCTACCAGTTCGACGACACCGAGCTGCACACGCCCAGGCCCAAGACGCCCACACAGGCGCTAGCTATGGCGCAGGAGTATTTCGATGAGTGGTTTCCGTCGGCGATGCAGCGGTTTGAGTTATCAAAGCTCGGATTGGAGCGCGGATTCCTGAAACCCTCAGCCTTCGATCTGCACCAAACAGCTGAGTTCCTTTACCACTGCGTACTACTCGTTTGCACCTTCTACACGCCCCATGTGCATAACCTCGGCTTTCTGCGCACCCAAGCCGAACGGATCGACGCGCGCCTCACTTATGTCTGGCCGCGAGAGACCAAACGTGATCGCGCCCGCTTCGAGAAACTCAAGGAAGCCTACGTCAAGGCGCGCTATTCGAGGCACTACCGCATCACCAAGGAAGAACTCGACTGGCTCGGTAAGCAAGTCGAGGAGCTGGGCCGCGTGGTGCACGAGATATGTTTGGAGCGGATCGCCGAGTTGCAGATTCAGATTGAGTAAGCGTACGGACCGCCCACTTATGCCTTCGGTTTCAACTACCGTTTTGCGCCCTTATCCCAGTCATTCGACCACTCCGAGCATTTTCGCGAAAGCCGACGTCGAAATGATCATCGCCTAGCGGCAGCAATGTCGGACGTTGCTGCCATTCCCAAGCGGTCGGTTCTGCGACAGGTTGGTTGCCAAAACCCGACATACAGCGAAGACTCCACTGGGCAGGAACTGCGCCCGCAACTGGGCCGATTGGAGACTGTCAGCTTTTCGTGCGGATGGCGACGCTCGTATTCACCGGGTTGACGAGCACACTTATATTGGCAAGACAGAGCGCATGATCGCCTAACTGCCCCCTAACTCTTAAATGAGAGCATTGCACACCGTCCGCCTGACAGCCCTTACCGGTTGCGGGCCGTCGGGCATCTTAAGGGGCACCGCAGCTTGCGGTCAATAAGGTTCTCTACATGACTTACGATTTTACGATACGCGCCATGCGGCGCGAAGACCTCGATGGTGTTCGGCTTGTTTTGGACAGCACCGGACTGTTTCCCTCGTCAATGGTGGAAGAGATGGCCGAGCCATTCCTCAGCGGCAAAGCACCGCATCTCTGGCTGGTCGCTCTAAGCGAGGATGGAGTTTCCGGCTTTGCCTATTGCGAGCCCGAACGCATGACCGATGGGACCCATAATCTTCTGGCCATTGCCGTCGCTTCAGATCATCAGCGAAGCGGCGTCGGTGCGGCGATGGTTCGCCAAGTGGAGAGCTCCGTGCGCGATCAAAACGGTCGGCTTTTGCTTGTCGAGACTTCGACCGATCCAGACCAAGACGGCGCACGGTCGTTTTACCTGAAGAACGGTTTCACCGAAGAAGCTCGCATTCGAGACTTCTACGCCCCGGGCCAAACTAAGGTCGTGTTTTGGAAAAAACTTTGACATATTGCCGCACCTGCCTGTTTGGCAGGTGCGGCAATAACCTAGGCATCGCGACGTCGATGAATGAACGACAGCTTCAAAAGTATCCAATATACTTTCTCAGTGGCAGAAATGTTAGCGATCTAGACCGTTGCCGCGCGGATCGTCTCGATCGGCAGGAACATAGTCCTGGTGCCGGCAGGAAAGACTTGGAAGCCGTATTTGGCGTAGAAGCCGACCGCCGCGTCGTCGAGGGCATGGACGACCAGCGCGAGCGCGCCGGCCTCGCGCTCGACCAGCAGGGTCCGCTGGATCGCTTCCTTCAACATGTGCGGTCCTAAGCCTCGGCGACTGTGTCGGCGATCAACAGCAAGCCTGCCGAGCACCATCACAGGGACCGGGTTGGGCAGGCCATGCCGGTGTTTACGCGGCACCTCGGCCCGGATCACGCTCCCGAGCGCAAGCGTATAGTAGGCGAGTACTTGCATGCTCGTATCGGCGACAACGTACGTGCGCGAGGCCTTACCCTCGTTATCGAGCGCGTGCGATCGAAGCCATTCGTTAAGCGGATCCTTCCCGCAGTCGAAGTCATCGAGCCGATGCCCGGATCCGATCGGTACGGGCGCTCGGTAGGTTGAATGGCCTGCGAGTTCGCTTACGCCCACGGCGACTTGGCGGCCATGAGGTCGCTCAAGGCTGCGTTCGGCTTGATCGGACGGGCAAGCGCATCGGCGAACGCCTCGCTGGCGGCAGCGTCGAGATGGAAGACCCGCTGGTCCAATAGAACGTCGATCGCGGTCTGACGCGCGCTGTCCAGCACGAACTCGGTGCGCGACTTACCCATCGCAGCCGCCGCGGTATCGATGATTTCGCGCGTTTGCTCGGGTAAGCGCATGGTGATTGTCGCATCCGCCTTGGGGCGGACGCGAGTGCGGTCTTCAGTCTTGTCGAGCACGGTGGCCATTTTCGATCTCCTATGGCCCGTCTACACTCAATGTGTTGACAATGTCAATACAGAAACAGGAATTGGCGTCGGCGCGGGCGGTCCTCGCGTTCGGCGAGACTCGGCCCGTCGCTGTAATATGGCCATCGGTCATTCCGACCGAAGGAGTCGTATAATGGGAGTATCCGATCTCGATCCTGGCGCACACGGACGGCGTCCGTGGAACTCAGGCAACAAGGTTGGCGCCAAGCGTCCACTCAAACCCCGCGATGTATGGGCAATCCGTTTCTTTCTCGACGAGCACCGACGATTGCGTGACCGGGCGCTGTTCGATCTGGCGATCGACAGCAAGCTGCGTGGCTGTGATATCGTGAAGATGAAGATTGGCGATATTGTTGCAGGAGGAGCGCTGCGTACGCGCGCGACTGTCATTCAGCAGAAGACCAACCGACCGGTGCAGTTCGAGTTGATGACCGAAGCTCGCAAGACGTTGTTGACCTGGCTGACGCGTCGCGGCGGCACGCTCGACGACTTCATCTTCCCGAGCCGGGTCAACTACATGGGCCACCTTAGCACGCGCCAGTATGCGCGGCTTGTCGATGAGTGGGTCGGCGCGGTCGGGCTGAACGTCTCAGACTACGGCACGCATTCAATGCGGCGGACGAAAGCTTCACTGATCTACAAGGCGACCGGCAATCTGCGGGCGGTGCAGATCCTGCTCGGGCACACGAATATCGAGAACACGGTGCGCTACCTTGGCGTCGACATCGACGATGCCATCACACTGGCGGAGCGGACTGAGATTTGAAGCCTTCGGCTCCTCCTCGGGGCGGAGGAGCCGCTCTATACCGCGTGAACGTATGGCAGCTGACAAAGACCACTCGAACGGAAAGGAACGACCGCTTTGTTGGCGACATTGGCCGCTTACCCGAGCGGTTCTAGACATGGCAGCTTACGACCCAGGACGTGTCGTTCATCTGCGGGCTGTGACCGACGGCTTCTGACAGACGCCGCCGACTTGATTCCCCAAAGTGGCCAATCCGGTTTGCGCCTTCAAGGAAGTCGCTCTCGGCGTCGCGCGTGCGAGCCGAGAGCAGACATTCAATCAGATGGCCCAACGATCCTGGCCATTATTGGACCGAACGGGTTCTTGAGAGCTGCCCCTCATCTGACAGGCAGGTTCTCATCTCGGCTGAGCTTGCTCGGCAGCGCGTTTGATAACATCCGCCACAGCCTGAGGGTTAGAGATCATGACGACGTGCGAGGCATCATCAATCACCACCGTCGTCTTCGAGCCTGCGCGTTCGGCCATGAAGGCGAGCCCCGCAGCAGGGATGTTCCTGTCGCCGCTGCCGTAGATGAACCATGACGGCAGCGTCTTCCAGGCCGGCTCGCCCGCCGGTTCTGTCAAAGCCGCTTCGGCGATCGGCCGCTGGCCTGCCGCCATCAGGGCTGCCTGATCGGCCGGCACATCATGGGCGAACTGTGCGTGGAACTTGCTCTGGTCAATGTAGAGGTCGACGCCGCCACCCGATAGCTTCACGGGGGCCGCAAGAGCGGTGCCCAGTGTGCCGCCCGGGAACTTGCCCGCAAGCTCTCCGGTTGCCTCGCCCCGATCGGGCGCAAAGGCGGCGACACAGACCAGCGCCTTGACGTTCCTCTGGCCTTGAGCGGCGCCGGAGATTACCGCTCCGCCATATGAGTGGCCGACGAGCACGACTGGAGTGTCAATGCTCGCGACGAGGCGTGATACGTAGTCGGCATCGGCTTTGACGCCCCGTAAGGGGTTGGCGGCGGCGACAACCGTGTAGCCGTCCCGGACCAGGCGTTCGGTCACGCCATTCCAGCCGGACGAGTCCGCGAACGCCCCATGTACAAGGACGATGGTTGGCTTTTCTGGCTCCTGAGCATGAGCGGTCCCGGAAAGCAGTGCTCCGGCGAGAACGGCAATTGATGCAAGCTTGGACATGACAATCTCCTTGGATGTGAGTGAGAGCGGACCGTCAGGCGGCCCGCTTGGTCAACGGTGTGGCAAAAGCCTCGCCCGACACGTCGATCGCGACTTTGCCACGTATTCCCCGTGCACCACCGTTCTCCAGCAACTGGTGCGCCTCGGCGATGCGCGAAAGCGGCAGCGTCGCGCCGATCACGGGCGTGACCAAGCCACGCTCGACAAGGCTTGTAAGCGCGTCGAGCTTGCCCCGGTTCTGTCGGGTGAAGACGAAGTGATAGGCTGCGTTTTTACCCCATGCTTCGATGAGATTTTGCGGCTGCGCTATGTCAACGATGCTGACCACCCGCCCGGCATCCGCCGCAACGAGCGCGCTCTTTGTCAGCGCGTCACCGCCGATGGTGTCGAAAACGACGTCGACCCCTCGGCTCCGCGTTAGCATCCCGACGGCCGCGACATAATCGTCTGAGCTGTAATCGATGACCTCATCCGCGCCAAGCGAACGCACGAACTCGTGGTTGCTTCCGCGTGCCGTTGTGATGACCCGCGCTCCCATCGCCTTGGCGACCTGGATCGCGATAGTTCCAACGCCGCCCGCACCGCCGTGGATGAGGATCGTTTCGCCGACCATCAACTGCGCCCGCTGGACGAGCGCCTCCCAGACGGTGCCTCCCACCAGTGTCAGGCTCGCCGCTTCGACGTGCGTCAGGTTCTGGGGCTTGCGGCCGACAAGCTCGACGTCGGCGACGTGCTGCTCGGCGTATGAGCCGCTGCCGCCGAAGATCTTCGGCGTGTAATAGACCTCATCGCCCACCGCGAACTCCTGAACGTCGGACCCGACCTCCTCCACGACACCCGAGATATCCTGCCCAATGATGGCGGGCAGCGACACGTAATCGGCATAGTCGCCGCGACGGATCTGATAATCGAGCGGGTTGATGGCGGTAGCGTGCACGCGCACCCGCACCTGGCGCGGAGCGACCGGGGGTACCGGTACCTCGCGCCGCTCAAACGCATCCGGTCCACCGAAGCGAGTAAGAACGGCAGCTTTCATAGTCATGGTCATCGGGCTTCTCCGTTGTGATCGGCATCCCCTGCGAAGTTCGCCTGACGCCTGCGCTCATGTCTCATTTCTCAGTTGCACACGGTAGCGGCGCGAAATTAGGATCAGCTTCAACAAATCTTTGAAGGTTGCCATGGACCTTAATGATCTGAAGCTATTCGTCCGCATCGCTCGCCTGGGCAGCATCAGCGCGGCGGCCCGTGATCTGAGCCTTACGCCCGCCGCCGCGAGCGCGCGGCTTGCGGCGTTTGAGAGGCGGCTGGGCGCGCGGCTCCTGCACCGAACCACGCGCCAGGCGACGCCAACGGTCGACGGGCAGGCGTTTCTGCCTCACGCCGAGCACGTCCTCGACGCAGCCGATGCCGCTCGGGCTGCTTTGGGACGAGAGCAGGCATCCCCGCGCGGGACGCTCCGGATTGCAGCTCCGGCCTCATTTGCGCGTATGCACATTGTGCCGGGCCTGCCGGACTTCTGCGCCCGCTACCCCGATCTGGCCCTCGATTTGCGAATATCAGACAGCGTGGTCGATCTTGTCGAAGGCGCGTTCGATGTCGCCGTCCGCTACGCCGAGCTGAGCGACTCGTCCTTCATCGCGCGGCGCCTCGCGCCGGATCGGCGAGTCCTCGTCGCTTCGCCCGACTATATTGCGCGGCGCGGACGACCACCCACGCCTGATCACCTCGCCGAGCATACATGCCTCGTCGTCGGAACGCTCGATCTCTGGACCTTTGAGGGCGCAGATGGGAAGCTGATCGAACGACGCGTGTCACCTGCACTGCGCATCAACGACGGCGAGGCTGTGCGGAACGCAGCCTGCGCGGGCCTCGGTGTCGCGTGGATGGCGACATGGTGCGCTGCCGAAGAGCTTCGGAGCGGCGCCCTTGTGCCAGCGCTCCCCGCGTTTCCGCTTGTCTCGACCCAGTCGCTCTGGGCGCTTTACCCAAGTTCCCGGGAGCTCGCACCGAAAGTGCGCGCCTTCATTGATTGGATGGTCGATCGAATTGGGCCTGAACCCTATTGGGATCGCGGACTGGAAGTCTAGCTGATGTAGGACAATGGCATATCGACGGCTGAAAAACACCCTCAATACTGGCCTTTCAGCCTCGGAGCGGACGGTCAGCTTTCGACCCAGAGTAAGTCGTTTGGCGGCCTAGGATTGAACGGCAGCTTCGTGTTGAAACCTTCTATCCGCGCGGCGCGAATACGTCTGGCGGCGAGGGGTCCAATTGCGGCTTCAATCGCCTGGATCAACAGCACCTGAAAGCTGACAGACCTCACGCCGCTAATTACCGTTGCGCTTCCGGCAGGCTTGGCCGCACGCGTAACATTGGCCAGCTTCAGCGGAACAGCGACCACCACGAAAGCGCCCGCCTCCGCCGCTTCTGCCGCCGTTCCCGCCTTGGCCGCAGGACCGAGCTCGTCGACGAGGCGGCTCAGGGCTTCCGGCCCTCGCGAATTAGCGATGATCACATTGTAGCCGCACATTATCGCGGCTCGGGCGATGTTGCTGCCAACTTCGCCCGCTCCGATGATCCCGGCGTTCGTCACGCCCTAGGCCCCGAACGCGCCGTCGATGGTGTGCATCGCACCCGTGACGAAGCCCGCTTCCGGTCCCGCCAGCCAGGCCACCATGGCCGCGACCTCTTCGGGCCGGCCGTGCCGCTTGATCGCCATGAAGCTGTGCATCAGTTCCCTGTTCGGCCCGTCCTCGGGATTGGCGTCCGTATCGATGGGTCCGGGCTGCACGACATTCACGGTGATCCCGCTCGCTCCGAAATCCCGGGCAAGCCCGCGCGCCATGCCCTGCAAAGCCGACTTGGTCAGCGCGTAGGCCGCCATTCCGGGAAGGGGCATGCGGTCACCGTTCACAGAACCGATCACGACAATCCGCCCGCCGTCAGGCATGTGCCGCGCCGCCTCGACCGAGGCGTGGTATGGCGAATGGACGTTGACCTGGAGGAGCCGGTCGACCGCGTCCGGACTGTGCGCGCGCGCATCGCCGTAGATGGCGTAGCCGGCATTGACCACGAGCACGTCGAGCGGGCCGGTGTCGCGCACGCGTGCGATCACCGCGTTCCGGTCGCCGCTGTCGGTCAGGACCGCGGTGGCGCCGGTTTCGGCCGCAAGCTGCTCAGCGGCGTCGCGCGAGCCGAAATAGGTGAAAGTGACGTTTGCACCTTCCTGTATAAAGCGGCGAACAATCGCTGCGCCAATGCCCCGGCTGCCACCGAGCACGAGAACGGACTTTCCTTGAAACGCCGACATTGCGCTGTCCTTGCTATTTATGTAAGGTTCACTACATAAATATGATCTAAGCCCAGTCAAGGTTTTTGTAGTGAATGATACACAAAAGGTGCGAGTCCGGGGGCGCCCTCGGCGATTCGACCCGGAGGAGGCGGTGGCCACCGCGCAGCAGCTCTTTCATGCGCGCGGCTATGACGCGGTCAGCATAGCGGATCTGACGGAGGCGCTCGGTATAAAGCCGCCGAGCTTTTATGCCGCATTCGGTAGCAAGGCCGGGCTGTACGCCCGCACGCTTGAGCGTTGGGCCGAAAACGGGGCGATTCCTCTGGCGGAGATCCTTCGCCGCGATCGACCGGTGGCCGAATCCCTCGCAGCAGTGCTCGAGGAAGCGGCCCGTCGCTATGCCGCCGATCCGGATGCCGGTGGCTGCCTCGTCATAGAAGGCACGCGTTCCAACGATCCGGAAGCTCAGGAAGCCGCGAGAGCTTACAATAAGACCGGCGAGCGCATGATCCACGACTATATTGCCATTCGGCATCCGCAGGAGGCGGTGCAATTAGCCGATTTCGTTGTCACCACCCTGTCGGGCCTCTCGGCCAAAGCCCGCGACGGGTATGGCCTCGATCGGCTGCTGGCGACGGCCAGGATTGCGAGCCTGTCCGTCGGCCTGTCCTTGTCCGCCTGAAAGCGGACGGCGTGTTAGACCGGGCCAAAGCGTGCGCCAGTTCGCAGAGCGTTTTCTCAGCGTTGCTGCGCCGGCGTCGTACCAGGTCGCAGGTACGGAAACATGTGGGCGACATAGTCTGATTTGCCCAGGTCGATGCCCTCGCCACGCAGGATCGCGTAGGCGACCATGACATGAAAATAGAACTGGGGCTGGGCCCAGTCGCGGGCATATTGCTCTGCGGTCAGGTCGAATATCATTCCGTTTGGCAGAGCGTGGGCGATCAGCGCCGCAGAGTCGGCGTGGGCCGCTCTGGCTGCCAGCTCTTCCACGAAGCTTACGGTCTCGCCGATCCGCGCCCGTGCCTCGGCGATCGAGCCGGGACGCTCGGCCGCGTTGCGCCCCTCATCCAGCAGCATCTCGACCGTTTCTGGAAAAGCTTGTTCCAGTAGTCGGCACACGCCCTCGTGAGCTTGCGCGCAGGCGAAGCGGACCTGAGTGGAGAGCGGGAACATGTTAGCAGCGAGGCGCGCGGACATGAGCGCATCTGCCTCGCCGCGCAGGCCATCCAGCACGATGCGGATCTTGTCTTCGGCCGAGAAATGCCGCCGGGTCTGGCGCCGGATGTCCTTCACCACCCGCTCAGCAGAGGCCTTCGCTGGCGATTTTTTCGAGGAGGGTCGGGGCTTCATCTTCGTTCCTTCGTCACTACGACGAAGCCCCAACCCTCCTTAAATCACAACCTCAAATCTGTGCCATGGGTGCTGACGGCGGACACCGCTTACGTGTAGCGGACGAGCCGGACGCGACCGAACTAACCCCGCACTTCCGCGTTGGCGTCCTTTGCCGAGCCCCCGTAGCTGCGGACATCATCTCGGCGGACGCCAAACTTCTGCCGAGACTTCAGAACATAAGTGTTGGGCTTCAATGAAGGCGGCTCCTCGCAAATAGGGTTTGCCGTACGGATGGCCGAAACATTAGCGACGACTCGCGTAGCCACGAAGTGGTCCAGTTACGCGGTGAAATTTGGTCCAGGCTCGATGAGCGGCTGACGCGCGACTAAGGTTTCGCCGGCTTGGTCCGCAATGCATTCATTCCACCCGGCCAATGATTGTCCATAGTACGTTATCTGGAGGTCAGCCAGATGCCAGCCCCAACCAATGCCCACAGGGCAATGCTTGCGCCGACGAAAATCGTCCAACGAATGACGGCAGGGAATTTTTTGCTGTCGGCGAGACTGCGCTCGTCCAAAATCGGCAGTGGTGGATCAGTGGATTGTTCGATCACAGCGCTCGTCGTTCTACCGCCGAATGACGGCTGAACAAGAGAGCTTGCGCTGGTCAGGACTCGCAGTTCCCGGTCGCTCAGCGGCTCTGAAAACGTGGCTCCGTGCAACGGTCCGCTTGTCCAGACAGTTCTGCAAAACTTGCTGATCTGGTCCGGCATTTCAACGACGAGGTATGATCCGGTTCTCAGCGGCAGTTCGGTCTCGAACAGGAACCCGGAAGCGGACAAATTATGGATCGTCAAAAAATGGCATTCCGGCGCGATGTCGATCCAGCGCGCGCCGAACTGGACGCGCCAGCGATTCTCGCGGCGACGCTCATGTAGTTCTTCACGGATTTGGACCCTAGGAATCGTCAGACTCCTTTTTTGTTTGGATCGATCATTGCGCTTTTGTTTTGACAAAGGTTTAAGCTGGCTATGCGGAAGTACAGCGGGGCGATCTGATTATCGGCCCTATCCGGTTTTCCCTGCACCGAAAGACACATCGCCGGTCGAGGCGGAGACGTTACCGGCACGCCCCATCGTGCACGTGTTGGACCGCCACCGCCTCGATCTGAACAGCAGTGCGTCCAGCTTGTGCTAATCGACAATCATTTGTCTTCTTTTCACCTGCGTCGATGGATGACGGACCGAGCAGCAGGAATGCTCACGTGACCGTCCGGCTCAGTCTGGCAGTGCTTGGCTGACGACGGCTTCGCCCCGATGTCGGTATAGCTGCAGCCTATCGCATCTCCGAGACTCGGCGATCGATCGAAGCCACTGCTCGGTCGAGCAGTTCGGGCTGGTCGCAATAGCCAAGGTGCGGCGTATCGCCGTCCCACAGCAGCGTCTTGCGGGCCGACGGCGTGGCTTCGAAATGGCGACGCGCAGTGTCTGGCAGGAAGCTGTTGTCGCGTTGGATCAACCGATAGGGCTTGGTCAGCATGCGGGCCGCACCGATCGATTCGTAGGGCAGCAGTCGTCCATGAACGATCGAAAAGGCACCATCCAGCTCTGCTGACCGCCAAACCCCATGCTCAGGATTCGTCCGAACGGATGCCTTGTCTTGAATCGCGCCGGTCGCAATGATCGGTGAGCGTCGAGCCTGTCATGGTCGAGGGCAGGCTCAGGCCATACGCGGCCTTTTTCGTTTCTTCTCTAGCGTTTGCTCATCACCAAACGCTGTTGCCTCGATCCAAAATCATGTCTCTTTGATCGGCCTTGCAGACGCAGCCGGAGGTCGGCTGCCGAAAATTGAGGCGACCAATGAGCGTTGTTCCGATCCGGCTCGAAGCGAACCAGCGTGGCACCCGCATGCTGCGTACCGCTTTGGGGGCCGAGATTACCAGCTGGCTGGCTGACCCGACCGTCATTGAAGTGATGCTGAATCCCGACGGGCGCCTATGGGTCGACCGGCTGGGCCTCGGCCTTGCGGCAACCGGCCAGCTGGTAAATCCCGCCGATGGCGAGCGCATCATCAGGCTCGTCGCGCATCACGTCGGCGCCGAAATCCATGGACGCACTCCGCGAGTGTCGGCTGAACTGCCTGACGGGGGCGAACGCTTCGAAGGCTTGCTGCCACCTGTTGTGGCGGCACCCAGCTTCGCCATCAGGAAGCCGGCGATCGCGGTCTTTACGCTCGCGGATTACGCTGCGGCCGGGGTCATGACCGCCCAGCAGGCGGTCGCACTTGGCGCCGCCGTCCGATCACGAAAAAACATTCTGGTGGCCGGCGGAACCTCCACCGGCAAGACCACGCTCACCAATGCGTTGCTTGCCGAAATTGCCTTGAGCAATGACCGCGTGGTCCTGATCGAAGACACGCGCGAGCTCCAGTGCACTGCGCCCAATAGCGTTGCGCTACGGACGAGGGAAGGTGTCGCGACGTTGACCGATCTGGTCCGCTCGGCGTTGCGCCTGCGTCCCGACCGCATCCCGATCGGTGAGGTCCGGGGTGCCGAGGCACTTGATCTGCTCAAGGCGTGGGGCACGGGGCATCCAGGCGGGATCGGCACGATCCATGCAGGTTCGGCGCTTGGCACACTGCGGCGGATCGAACAGCTTGTTCAGGAAAGGGTCGTAACTGTCCCTCGATCGCTCATCGCCGAGACGATCGACGTGATAGCGGTTTTGGCCCGCACCGCGACGGGACGGCGGCTTGCCGAACTGGTCGAGGTCACCGCGCTCGACGCAACAGGCGAATACACGCTCAAACCGCTTTGCACGCCATCGGGAGACCTCTCGTGATCCAAGCCACCACGCGCACGTGGATGCGCCTAAAGATGCTTCTTCTTTCCGGCACAGCCGTGCTGGCAGCCTGGACCCCGGCGCAAGCTGCTGGATCGTCCATGCCCTGGGAGGCACCGCTCCAGGCGATCCTTGAATCGATCCAGGGCCCGGTCGCCAAGATCATCGCGGTGATCATCATCATCGCCACCGGCCTCGCGCTAGCCTTCGGCGACACCTCGGGCGGCTTCCGGCGGCTGATCCAGATCGTCTTCGGCCTGTCGATCGCCTTTGCCGCCTCCTCCTTCTTCCTCTCATTCTTCTCGTTCGGCGGCGGAGCGCTGGTCTGATGGAGGCTGGCGCACCCGATCTTCCGCCGGGCTTCGTGGTTCCGGTGCACCGCGCGCTGACCGAGCACATCCTTTTGGGCGGCGCACCGCGCGGGCTCGCGATCGCCAATGCGACGCTCGGCGGCGCGATCGGGCTCGGGCTGCAGCTGTGGATCGCCGGGCTCGCCTGCTTCGCACTCGGCCATGCCGCCGCGGTCTTGGCGGCGCGGCGCGATCCGCAGTTCGTCGACGTCGCGCGGCGGCACCTGCGCTTTCCGGCGTATTGCGGGGTCTGAGCGATGCTTTCACTTCGCGAATACCGGCACAAGGCCGACCGTCTCGCGGACTTCCTGCCCTGGGCGGCGCTCATTGCACCCGGCGTCGTCCTCAACAAGGACGGCAGCTTCCAGCGCAGCGCGCGGTTTCGGGGGCCCGATCTCGACAGCGCCACGCCCGCCGAGCTCGTCGCGGTGACCGCGCGCTTGAACAGCGCGCTGCGGCGTCTGGACTCGGGCTGGGCGATCTTCGTCGAGGCGGTCCGCCGCCCGGCGCAGGATTACCCCGACTGCGGGTTTCCCGATCCGGCCTCGGCGCTGGTCGAGCGCGAACGCACCGCGCAGTTTGCCGAGGAAGGCGCGCATTTCGAGAGCCGCTACTACTTTACGCTGCTGTGGATGCCGCCAGCCGAGGATGCCGCGCGCGCCGAGAGCTGGCTTTACGAAGGCAAGTCGTCGCGGGGTGTTGACCCACGCGCGCTCTTCGCCGGCTTTGTCGACCGGACCGACCGACTGGTCAAACTGTTCGAGGGCTTCTTCCCCGAGATCGGCTGGCTCGATGATGGCGAGACGCTGAGTTATCTTCACAGCTGCATCTCCACCCGCACCCAGCGGGTGCGCGTGCCCGAGACGCCGATGCATCTCGATGCGCTGCTCGCCGATGAGCCGCTCACAGGCGGGCTCGAGCCGCGACTGGGCTCGGCCCATCTGCGCACGCTGAGCATTACCGGCCTTCCGAGCGCGACAATCCCGGGACTGCTTGACGAACTCAACACCCTTGGTTTCGCCTATCGTTGGTCGACCCGCGCGATCATGCTCGACAAGAGCGATGCGACGAGGCTGCTGGCGAAGATCCGGCGCCAGTGGTTCGCGAAGCGCAAGTCGGTCGCCGCCATCCTCAGGGAGGTGATGACCAACGAGGCCACGGTCCTGCTCGACAGCGACGCCTCGAACAAGGCCGAGGACGCCGACCTGGCATTGCAGGAACTCGGTGCCGATCATGTCGGCATGGCGCTCGTCACCGCCAGTGTCACGGTGTGGGACGCGGACGGCGCGCTCGCCGCCGAGAAGCTGCGGCAGGTCGAGAAGGTCATCCAGGGCCGCGACTTGACCTGCGTGACCGAGGGCATGAACGCGCTCGAGGCATGGCTCGGCTCGCTTCCCGGCCACGTCTACGCCAATGTGCGACAGCCGCCGGTTTCGACACTCAACCTCGCGCATATGCTGCCCATCTCGGCGGTCTGGGCCGGACCGGAACGCGACCCGCACTGGGATGCGCCGCCGCTGTTCTACGCCCGCACCGAGGGCACAACCCCGTTCCGCTTCGTGCTCCATGTCGGGGATGTCGGGCATACCCTGGTCGTCGGGCCGACCGGCGCGGGCAAATCGGTGCTGCTCGCCTTCATGGCGATGCAGTTCCGGCGCTATCCGGGCGCGCGGATCGTCGCCTTTGACTTTGGCGGGTCGATCCGCGCCGCCGCGCTCGCCTGCGGCGGCGACTGGCAGGATCTCGGGGCGAGCCTTGCCGCCGATGGCGAGAACAGCGTCCTCCTCCAGCCGCTCGCCGGGATCGACGATCCCGCGACACGCAACTGGGCGGCTGGCTGGCTGCAGGCGATCCTCGTGTCGGAAGGCGTCATGCTCGACCCTGCGACGAAGGAGCATCTCTGGACCGCGCTCGGCTCGCTGGCGAGCGCGCCGGTGGCCGAGCGCACGCTCACGGGTTTGGCGGTGTTGCTGCAGTCGCTGCCGCTCAAACTGGCGCTCACGCCCTATTGCCTCGGTGGGCCGTACGGCCGTCTGCTCGACGCCGAAGGCGAGCGGCTCGGGGCGTCGGACTTCCAGGCATTCGAGACCGAAGGGCTGACCGCGTCGGCCGCCGCGCCGGCGGTGCTCTCCTACCTCTTCCACCGGATCGAGGCACAGCTCGACGGCGCACCGACACTGATCATCATCGACGAGGGCTGGCTGGTGCTCGACAGTCCGGGCTTCGCCGCGCAGCTGCGCGAATGGCTCAAGACGCTGCGCAAGAAGAATGCGAGCGTCATCTTCGCCACGCAAAGCCTTGCGGATATCGAGGGTTCGGTGATCGCGCCCGCGATCATCGAGAGCTGCCCAACCCGGGTGTTCCTCCCCAACGAGCGCGCCCTCGAGCCGCAGATCCTGTCGATCTACCGCCGCTTCGGACTCAACGACCGGCAGATCGAGATCGTCAGCCGGGCGACGCCCAAGCGCGAGTATTACTGCCAGTCGGCGCGCGGCAACCGCCTGTTCGATCTCGGATTGGGCGAGGTGGCGCTCGCCTTTACCGCCGCATCCTCGAAGCAGGACCAGCGCGCAATCGCGCGGATCATCGAAGAGGCGGGGCGCGAGGGCTTTGCCGCCGCCTGGCTCGCGTATCGCGGGCTCGATTGGGCCGCCGACCTGCTTCCCGGCGCACGTGCCGAGGAGACTTCCCCAGCCCCCCAAGAAGGAGTCCCCACATGACCCGTTCCCGCTCCATTCGCACGCTCGTCGCAGCGAGCGCGCTTGCGCTTGCCGGTCTCGGCACTTTTGCTTCGACACCCGCACACGCGCAATTCGGCGGGATCGTCTATGACCCCTCGAACTATGCGCAGAACGTGCTGACCGCGGCGCGCACGCTCGAGCAGATCAACAACCAGATCCGCATGCTGCAGAACCAGGCGACCTCGCTCGTCAACGAGGCGCGCAACCTCCAGAGCCTGCCGCTTACGATCGCCCAGCCGCTCACCGAGCAAATCCGCCAGACGCAGCAGCTGCTCGATCAGGCGCAGCGGATCGCCTACGACGTGCGCGCTATCGAGACCGCCTTCGACCGGCAGTATCGCGGCGTTGCGCTCGGCACCTCGCAGCAGGCGTTGGTCGACGGCGCAGAAGCGCGCTGGCAGAACAGCGTCGCTGCCTTCGAGGATGCGCTCAAGGTCCAGGCGGGCGCGGTCGCCAATATCGAAGGATCGCGCGCCGCGATCGGCGATCTGCTGAGCGCCAGCCAATCGGCCGAGGGCGCGCTGCAGGCCGCGCAGGCGGGCAACCAGCTGCTCGCGCTCCAGGCGCGCCAGCTAGCCGATCTCACCGCGACCCTTGCGGCGGACAATCGCGCGCAGGCGCTCGACGCGGCCGAGCGCGCTGCGGCCAAGGCGCAAGCGCGCGAACAGCTGCGGCGCTTCCTTGCCGAGCGTCCGCGCTATGCGCCCGGGCAGGCACGCCGCGTCGGCGAGGACTGACCTCATGGATGGCAAACTCCTTGCGCGGATTGGTGCCGCCGTGTTCGTCGGCCTCGCAGCGGCGATGACGCTCCTCCAGCTACGCGAGGAGCCTGCGCTGCCCAGCGATCCGCTCCTTGCGGTCCAGCCTCTCGATGGCGATCCGCTGGCGTTGCAATTGCGCGCCTGCGCACAGATGGGCGAGCTGGCGCTGTCCTCACCCGACTGCCGCGCGGCATGGGCAGAGAAGCGGCGGCGCTTCTTCAGCGTCGAGCACGGCGAGGCCTATTCCGGGCTTGATGCCACGACGGGCGAAGCTGCGGCGGGAGTGTCTCGCGCTGTGGAACCGGAGACCTGAGATGGGCGGCACGGGCGTCGTCGATCGCTTCCTCGCGATCTTCTCGCAATACATCGACAGCGGCTTCGGCCTGCTGTCGGGCGAGGTCGCCTTCATCGCGACGACGCTGATCGTCATCGACGTGACGCTCGCGGCGCTATTCTGGAGCTGGGGCGCCAACGACGACATCATCGCCCGCCTCGTCAGGAAGACGCTGTTCGTCGGCATCTTCGCCTACATCATCGGCAACTGGAGCACGCTTGCGAATATCGTGTTCGAGAGCTTTGCGGGACTTGGTCTCAAGGCGAGCGGATCGGCCCTGGGCGCGGCTGACCTGCTTCAGCCGGGGCGCGTCGCGCAGGTCGGGATCGACGCCGCCTGGCCGCTGCTCGAAGCAATGCAGGACCTGCTCGGCTATGTCGGCTTCTTCGAGAACTTCCTCCAGATCGTGATCCTGCTGCTCGCCTGGGCGGTGGTAGTGATCGCCTTCTTCATCCTTTCGATCCAGCTCTTCGTCACGCTGATCGAGTTCAAGCTCACGACGCTCGCAGGCTTTGTGCTCATTCCGTTCGGCCTGTTCGGCAAGACCGCCTTCCTCGCCGAGCGCGTGCTCGGCAACGTCGTGTCCTCGGGGATCAAGGTGCTGGTGCTCGCGGTCATCATCGGCATCGGCTCGACGCTCTTCGCCGAGTTCACCAGCGCGATCCCGGGCGAACCGACGATCGAGGACGCGCTCGCGATCGTGCTCGCTAGCCTGACGCTGCTGGGACTCGGCATCTTCGGTCCCGGCATCGCCAACGGCATCGTCGCCGGGGGCCCGCAACTGGGGGCTGGCGCTGCCGCCGGCACCGCGCTCCTCGCAGGTGGCGCAGCGGTCGGCGCTGTTGCCGGCGCGAAGCTCGCCGGAGGTGCAGCGGCGGCTGCCGCGTCGTCTGTTGCTGGCGGCGCGTCGCGCGCGGCAGGCGGCGCTACGATGGCCTACGCCACCGGCTCTGCCGGGAAAGGCGGCGGTGCTGCCGTCGCTGGCGGCATGGCCGGTGTTGGTCGTGCAGCCGGCGGCGTAGCGATGTCCCCCCTGCGCAAGGCATCCGAGGCCGCCCGGGCGAACTTTCGCGAAGGCGCGCGCGGCGCGGTCGGCAATATGGGCGGGCGGATCATTCCGGCGCCTGGCGCGCCCGCCGCCGCAGCCGCTGACCGGCCGGGCATGCCTGGCTGGGCCCGCTCGATGAAGCAACGCCAGAGCCTTGGTCACTCTGCCTCGCTCGCCGCGCACACGGTGCGCAGCGGCGACGGGCACGGCGCCGGGGCATCGATCGACACACGAGAGAAGGATTAGGCATCCATGTTCAGACGCCCCTCGATCCGTTACGGCAGGACGCCGCAGCCCGAGACCCCTTATCAGCGCGCTGCACAGGTGTGGGACGAGCGCATCGGCTCCGCGCGGGTCCAGGCGAAGAGCTGGCGCTTTGCCTGCTTCGGCGCCCTCGGTCTCTCGGCAATCCTGACCGGCGCGCTGGTCTGGCAAAATGCGCGCGGGACGGTCGTCCCCTGGGTGGTCGAGGTCGACAAGCTCGGCGAGGCGCGCAGCGTCGCACCCGCAGAAGCAGGCTTCACGCCGGGCGATCCGCAGATCGCCTTCCACCTCGCGCGCTTCATCGAGCATGTCCGTGCGTTGCCCGCCGACCCGGTCGTGGTGCGCGCCAACTGGCTCAGGGCCTACGACTTCGTCAGCGATCGCGGCGCGCTCGCGCTAAACGACCATGCGCGGGTGAACGATCCGTTCGCCTCGGTCGGCCGCGAACAGGTGGCGGTCGATATGACGAGCGTCATCCGCGCTTCGCCGCAAAGCTTTCGCGTCGCGTGGGTCGAACACCGCTACCGCGACGGGGCACTCGCCGAAACCTCGCGCTGGACCGCCATCCTCGGTGTGAGCGTCCAGCCGCCACGCACCTCCGATGCGCTCACCCGCAATCCGCTGGGCATTTTCGTCACATCGATCAACTGGTCAAAGGAGCTTGGCTGATGACACGTCCGAACCTTTCTTCCTGCCGCAGAGCCCTGGCGCTGTTTGCGACCGCGGCGCTGTTCGCCGCGCCGCCGGTCCTCGCTACGCCCATCCCGCAGGCGCGCGCAGCATCCGCCGCGCTCGGCGCGTATGTGTCCAATCTTCCGATGCTCGCGCAGCAGGCGCGGCTGCAACCGGCTTCCCCTTCGCGGCAGGTCTCCCCCACTGCCGCGCGCCGCTCCCCTGCGCCTGGCCCCGAGGCGCAAGTGGGAGCGGCGAACGAGGCGGCCCGGGTCGAGCCCGAAGATGCCGGCTTCGAGAATGCGATCCAGCGCTACGCCTACAGCGAGGGCGCGCTCTACCAGGTCTACACCGCGCCGGGTCAGGTGACCGATATCGCGCTCCAGGAAGGCGAGGCGCTGGTCGGTCCGGGACCGGTCGCCTCGGGCGACACAGTGCGCTGGATGATCGGAGACACGCTCAGCGGGACGGGCGCGGCACGGCGGGTGCACATTCTCGTCAAGCCGACCCGAGCCGGGATCGCCACCAATCTCGTGATCAACACCGACCGGCGCACCTATCACCTTGAGCTGCGCGCGACACCGCGCACCTGGATGGCGTCGGTCAGCTGGACCTATCCGCAAGACGAGCTCATCGCGCTGCGGCGCGCCGAAGAGACCGCGGCGCGCGCGGCACCGGCGGCAGACGGTCTTGCGCTCGAGCAGCTCAATTTCGATTACCGGCTTTCGGGCGACCGACCGCGCTGGCACCCGGTCCGGGTCTTCGATGACGGGCAGCGCACGCTGATCGAGTTTGCACCCGATATCGCGCGGGGCGAGCTTCCGCCCTTCTTCGTGCTGGGCGAGGATGGCGCGGCCGAGCTCGTCAATTACCGCGTCTCGGGCCGTTATCTCATCGTCGAGCGGCTGTTCGAGCGCGGCGAGTTACGGCTTGGGGCCGGGCGCCGCCAGCAGCAGGTGAGGATCAGCAACCGCGCCTGGAGCGGGTCGTGACCGCTGCGTCCGGCAACGCGGCACCCGGTCCCGGCGCATTTCGCGACGAACCAGTCGATGCCGAGAGCGCCGTGCGGCTGCGCGGCGAACTGCCCCGGGTCGTGCGCCTGTCGCGCAAGGCGATCGGCCTGGCGAGCGCCGCCGGAGTGGCACTCGTCGGCGGCGCGCTGATCTTTGCGCTGAGTCCACCGACAGCCGATACCCCCAATGAACTCGCCAACACGGGTGGTGTGGCGGTCGCCGAAGGCCTTGCCTCGGCTCCTTCCGACTATTCCGAGGTGCCCAGTCTCGGCCCGCCGCTTCCAGGCGATCTCGGCAAGCCGATCCTCGATGCGCAGGATCGCGGCGCGGTGGCCGCGCTCCCTCCGATCGGCGCTGCACCGCCTGCAGCGCAGGCACAGCCGCCCGACCCCGCCGAATTGGCTCGCAAGCGGCTCGCACAGGAGCGCGAGGCGGCGCGAGCGAGCCGGCTGTTTGTTGGTGGAAGTGGGAACGCTTCGGCTCCTGCGGTGGTGCCGAGCCAGCCTGCAGGGCCTTCGCTTGAGGCCGCGCGGAGCACCGCCCCGCGCGGTCCCGTCTCGTTTCTCGAGCGGCCGGTCAGCCGGCAGACCGTGTCGTCTGAACGATTGGTCCCGGCCCCCTCGGATGCGGCGCTGCTCGCCGGCTCGGTCATTCCCGCTGCACTTATCACCGGCATCCGCTCGGACCAGACCAGCCTCGTCACGGCGCAGGTCACTCAGAACGTCTATGACAGCCGCTCCGGTCGCAATCTGCTGATCCCGCAGGGGGCACGTCTCGTCGGTGATTACGCGTCCGACGTGGGCTTCGGGCAGCGCCGCGTGCTGCTCGCCTGGACGAGGCTGATCCTGCCCGATGGGCGCTCGATCGTGCTTGAACGCCAGCCCGCCTCAGACCCCTCGGGCTATGCCGGGCTCGAGGACGGCGTCGACTATCACTGGGACGGTGTCCTTCGCGCGGCGCTGGTCTCGACGCTGCTCGGTATCGGCGGCGAACTCGGATCGGATTCGGACGACGATCTCCTTCGCGCGCTGCGGCGCGGCGGGCAGGACAGCATCAATCGGGCCGGCGAACAGGTGGTCTCTCGTGAACTCGATGTGCGCCCGACGCTGACGGTGAGGCCGGGTACGCCGGTGCGCGTCCTCGTCACCCGCGACCTTGTTCTGGAGCAGGCGTCATGACCCGGCTCAGGCTTTCAGACATTACCGACGAGAAGCCGGTCAAGCTCACGATCGAGATTTCGGCGCGGCTACACCGCGATCTGGCAAGCTATGCGGCTGTCCTCAATGGGGGCGCAGGCGCTGGTGCGCCCGACCCGGCTGAGCTGGTCGCCCCGATGCTCGAGCGCTTCATGGCGAGCGACCGGGAATTTGCAAGGGCTCGCCGTTCGCTGACCTGCTCGTCGCAGCACCAGGAAGGATCGTTGCAGCGATGATCGCCACAACGCCTGTATCCATAATGGTTTGAGTTTCGGACCTTCCTTTTGCAAGAAGAGTCTCTATTTCACAGGCGGGAACCTGGGTTCTCGGCGACCGGGTATCGTTATTGATGTCCAGGCGTTAGCTAAAAGTAACGATGCGCTTGCCAACAGGTGCTTCCATTGCCCGGTCGTTCTATATCCTCGCAGCACTATTTATAATTGGATTATAAGTTGGATCGCGATGCTCTTCACGTCCAATCTGGGGCTGCGGCAATAACGTCGCGATTGTAACGAAAGGAGCAAGTCATGAAGGACCGCAAGCTCAGCGAAAGCCCGGTTGTCGAACTCGGTCGCGCGTCGGTCGAGACCAAGGGCGGCGGGATCGTCTTCCCCGATGCCAGTGGCGGCCTGCGCAACGTCGCTCCCGGCATTGTCGACGACTGAACGGAACCCGGAGCGCGGCCTTGCCGGTTCGCGCTCCGGCTTCTTCGTACTGACCAATGACCGAGTTCGTCCAGCCTGAAACTGCATGGTGCATGGCCGGCGATCAGGTCATTTTTCTTGACCTCCGCCACGATCGCTATTTCCGCCTCGATGAGGCCTCGCAGCAGGAATGGCTTGCCGGTTTCGATCACGGGCAGCCGCCCACATGGTTTCAGCCGCAGGCACTGGCGCGACCCGACGACTGGCAAAACCCCGTGGCGATGTCCCGCACGCTCCGGGATCCAAAATTCAGTCTCGCGCGGGTGGCGCAATCGCTCTGGGTCCAGCGGCGGGTGGAGGCGAGGCTGGCGTCGCAGCCCTTTTTGGCAGTTCTCGAGGATCTGCGCCGACTCATCGATGGCAGAACGCGGCCCGGCGCGCCGCTCAGCGCGCGTGGCCAGGCGCTTGTCGCCGGGTTCGAATATGCGCGGCTCCTGCGCTCGGCCGTGGACCGGTGTCTCCCGCGCTCGATTGCCCTGGCGGGCTCGCTCGCAGCGTGCGGGGATCGAAGCCATCTCGTGATTGGCGTTACCATCGCCCCTTTTGCTGCGCATAGCTGGGTGCAGCATGGCGAAACGGTTCTCAACGACAGCCTGGCGGAAGTCCAGCGCTACGAGCCCATTCTCGTCGTATGAACACGGTCAGGTTCATCCTGGCCGTACCATATTCAACGAAGCGGTCTCCTTATCCCGTGCGCGTCGACGCCCCCACGGAAACGCAAGGCATGGACGCCGCATTCTGGGCATCACCGGAAACGCCGGTCCGCCGACTTGCCGGATCCGCGCTGGCTCTCGGCACCGTGTTTGCGAAAGCGCCAAGGGACAATATGGTCCGGGCGATTGACGCTCCTGCTTCGGCACACGACCACGCCCGCATTCTGGCACGCGAATATTGGGGAGCCTATGTCGCGCTGTTGTGGGACGATGCGCGACCATCCTTTGCGGTCATGGTCGATCCGTCCGGCCTCGTTCCGGTCTTTCATACGCGCGCACCCGGGCATCATCTCTTTGCTTCCGATCCATCGCTTCTGGATGCGGTTCCAAGCTATCCCGATCTCTTCAATCATCTGTTGAGACCCGAACTTCGTCACCGCCGAACCTGCCTGAGCGGCGTTGCGGAGGTGCCGCCCGGCGCACTCGCTATCGCGGCAGGTCACCGTGTGGACGTCCTTCAGCTCTGGCGGCCGGAAAGGTTCTTCCCCGATGGCGATATCTCGACCCTCTGCGATGCCGCGGCGCGACTGCGCGAGTGTGCGATCCAGACGATCGGAGCATGGGCGGGAACCTTCGGGAAAGTCGCGGTCGCCACATCCGGCGGCGTCGATTCCTCGCTGGTGTGTGCGGCACTGGCGCATACCACGACCGCCTTCGAATGTATCTCGCTGGCAACATCTGATCGCAGCGGTGACGAGCGGCTCCATGCCCTCGCGGTCGCAAACCATATCGGGGTTGGCTGCACCAGCAGGCTCTTCGATCCTGCCGGTTTCGACCCGGCGAGAAGCGCATCAGCAGGCCTTGCACGGCCTTCGCGGCGCGCGTTCCTGAACCTGTACGACGATGCGTTCGAAGAGGCACGGCTCGCTTGCGGTGCGCAAGTGGTGCTGGATGGAAACATGGGCGACAATCTGTTCTGCTACCTCACGTCGGCGGCCCCCGTCATCGACCGGCTTCGCGCGGAGGGGTTCGGTCAGGGGGTTATCCGCACCCTCGTCGACATGTGCCGGATAACCGGGGTCAGCATGCCCGTGATGGCAATGGCCGTTCTCCGCAGGCTCGCCGGTCGCGGCGCCCAAGATCCCTGGCCTCCAGATTACCGGCTGATCAATCCGGCCCGGGCAGCGGACACAGCCGATCCGCTGACGCCATGGCTGGAGAACTGGAGCGCGCGCCGGGATGGCCGGATCGATCACCTGCGACTGATCATGCATGCACAGAACCATCTCAACGATCTCGCCGGTCCCCGGCGGCGCTTCTCGCCTCTCGCCAGCCAACCGCTGGTGGAGCTCTGCCTGGGTATCGACACCTGGCTCTGGACCGAAGGCGGCATCAATCGCGCGGTTGCCAGGCGTGCATTCGCGTCCGACCTGCCAGAGCCGATTGTCCAGCGGACTTCAAAGTCGGGTCCCGACAGCCTCATCCGCTTTGTGTTCGCGAAGAATCGCCTCGTCATCGCCGAACGCCTGCTCGACGGGTGTCTTGCGCAGCATGGTCTGCTCGATCGTGCCGCCCTCGAGCAGGCCCTGCGGCTCGATGAATTCCGTGATGTCATGCTGGTCGAACGCATTCTCGATCTGCTCGAAGCCGAGAACTGGGTTCGCTCGGTCAGCCGCTGACCCGCTGGCACCGCAGGTCAGCTCGGCACGCTGTGGCGCGCCAACCATGGCAAGCCACCGTTCGTACTGAACGGCTTTTTCCGGCGCGCAGTCGATGCGCCCGGCAAGCCAGAATTCGAACCACTCAAGGTTGCGGCGATAGATCGCCAGCCGGTGCGCCGGCTGCCATTTGAAGTGTGTTTCGCCGGGAAAGACAAAAAGTTCGATCGGTCGCCCACGGTGCCGGTACGTCTCGACGACATCGAGGGCACCTTCATATTCACTGTCGGAGGCCTGGATCAAGATGGGCACACTGACCTGTTCAACATTGAGAAGCAGCGAAATGGTGCGCCAGAATTTCTCGCCGCCGGGCTCAAAATAGGGGTAGCCCATCTCCCGAAGGAACCGGGTGAAGCCCGGCCCGGCGGCAAGCGCGTAGGACCCCATGTCCTCGCAGCAGGTTCCGAGCGCAGCCACCTTGAACACGTCCGAATTGATCAGCGCGTACTGGACGCTGGCTCCTCCGTCACTGAAACCATGGATCCCGATCCGATCGGAATCGACCACGCCCCTTTGCACCGCCATCCCGATCGCCTGCTCGAGCGACGACAGAATCTGCGCCCGGTCGGCCCAAGGATCCGCTACCAGAGTCCTCGTCTCGATCACATTGCGCGCCGCGCGGGCGGCAGGCAGCAGACCCGGGCGATGGAAACTCAGGACCGCAAACCCACGTGCCGCAAGCGGCTGCACCGGCACCTCGTTTCCGGTGCCGCCACGCAAAAAGCCGCGGCTCTCGTACTGAACGACGACAAGCGGGTGCCGCTGGCCGGGCAGATGGTCGGGGGGCAGAACAAGATCCGCGAAACTTTCGACACCATAGGCGTTGCGGATGAACAGCCGTTCGACACGGCCGAGCTTCTGGCGGGCGAACTGCGGGTTCGGGTCATAAAGCACCCGCTCGGCACCCGATCTGCTATCGAGCGCCACAAGACGCCGTGGCCGCGTGGAGCTTTCGCGTCCGCACAGCAATTCCGTTCCCGACAGCTGGCATCCGGTAAGCAGATCCGGGGTGACAAGCACGCGCACCGGTGCCGCAGCGCCCGCCTTCCAGCGCAGCACCGCTGTCTCGTTCTTTGCCCAGCCGGTCCGCTGAAGCGCGATCAGTGCCTGGTCGTCGTGCGACCACCAAAAATCCTCGATCCCGTCGCAGACGGCGCTGTCACATATGCTATGTTCTCCGCTTTCATCCTTCCGCACCCATTGCGTCGGACTGACCAGATATCCGGGTTTTGCCGGTTCGAGCCAGGCCAGCTGTCCCGAGGGTCCTCTCGCGAACAGGATAGCCGTGTCCGGCAGGGACGTGGGCCTTGGCGGCGCCAGCAGCTCTTTTTCCGGTGCCGTCGTCGGGCGCGCGGTGCCATCGGCCACCGAAACCGTGTGAAACTCGCTTGAAATCGGGCCGCCCGGGATCGGATGATCGGCAAACTGCGGCGAGAACCGCTCATCGAAGAGATATCCCTCCCGACCCTCGTCAGCGATGGCCCGCATCGCCTCAGCCACGCCAGGCCGGGACGTTACGACGATGGCCGATCCATCGCGCGTCCAGGCGAAGGTGTCGATGCCGGCAGGCTGCCGGGTTGCCTGCCGAGGCGACGATCGTCCATCCGGATCGGCGATCCACACCTGCGTGACACCATTCTCGCGGCGAAGGTACGCAACAGACGCGCCGTCGGGCGACCATTGTGGCGGACGGGCCTTCTGCCAGCCAGCGTAGACCACGGCAAAATTCCGCAGGGGAAAATCGGCGAAGTCGAATTCGCCGCCCCGACCAATCTCCTCTGCCGGTTGCCCGCCCGATAACGGGACCACCAGAATCTTCTGGCAGTAGGCATTGGCATCCGGATTGGCGCGGTTGACCATCACCGCAATCTGCCGCCCGTCCGGCGCGATCGCGAACGCGCTTGGCCCCTGATCGGCCATCGGTCGTCCAAGATCGGCAAGTTGCGCTAGGTCGCGTACGGTCAACCGGCTTGCGCCATTGTCCGGTTCCGGCTGATTATCGAAGGCGGCGCAGGGATCGGTCACGGTCGGGTCGGTGACCGGGACCGGGACAACCACCTGCGTCAATGTAGCCAGAAGGACCGCCCCGATCAAAATCTGGTCCTCACACCGAATGTGATGAACCGGCCGATCGGCGAGAAATTGGTCGAATCATAGGGCGTATCGGTCGGGAATGTCTGGCCGATCTCCTGCGGCTTGTCGTTGAGGATGTTCTGGGCGTTGAGCGACAGGTCGATTCCCGGACGGCGACCATCGTCACCGGTCAACTTGTAGGTGACGCCGACATCGATAGTGGCACGCGGCGCAAGGCGCTGTTCCTGCGCGAAGCGACGATCGACGAGTGCGCCCAGATAGTTTGCCGCTCCGTTGAGATTCAGTCGTCCGAGCTCGGCGCGGACACTGCCCCGCATCCGGAACTTCGGTGGATTGAAGATGATCCCGGCAAGCTGTGATGCAGGAACGCCCGCCACGAGTCGCTGTTCGCTGTCGAGCCAGCTCGCCGAAAGCTCGAACCCGATCGATCTTTCGGTGGCGAGCTTATGATCCCAGGCGACCCTCGCATCGAGGCCTTCGACAGACCAGTCCGCGACATTGGTGCTGCGATTGTCGACCAGCGCGACGACGTTCGAAGGGTCGAAGGGCGCACCGGCGAAATTGCGGAGCCCGAACTCGGTCCCGGAAATGAGGTCGTTCAGCAGTTGCGGCGTGGGTCCGAAATCGATCAGGCTCGCGTATGCCGGATCTCCGAAGGCGCCCGCGATCGATCCTGCGATCGGTTCCGTCACGCGGTCCTTGTACCTGACGTCATACCAGGTCGCCGACAAGGTCAGCCCGGGCAGCGCATCCGGCTGCAGCTCGAAGCCGACGGTCCAGCTCCTCGCACGTTCCGGGCCAACATCGGGATTGCCACCGACAGCAAGCAGAATCGTTTCCGATCCGCTCCCCGCACCGAAGATGAATGCGGGCAACAGCACCGCATCGTAGAAGACAAATTGCTGGTAGAGGGTCGGTGCCTTGAACGAACGCGACCAGGTCCCGCGCAGCGTCAACCCGTCGATCGGCGAGTAGCTCACTCCGACACGCGGAGTGGTCAGCGATGCGAGGCCCGGATAGTCCTCGTAGCGAATGGCTCCCGAGAGCGTGAGCTGTTCGAAGCCCGCGCTGCGATTGCGACCGGAGATGAGGGGCAGATAAAGCTCGGCGTAGCCGAAGCGCGACCGGCGGGTCCTGTCAAAGGCCGTATCGAAACTTGCGTCGGTCCGTGCGAAATCGAGGCGGTTATTGCGGATACCTGCGCCGAATGCGAGCCGCGCGTCGCCGCCCGGCAGAGCAATCACCGGCCCTTCAAGCCCGACTTCGACCGATACGATCTCATTGAGGTATCGCCCGATCGATGTGCTGGGCTCAAGACCCGGTATGGTGGTCGTCGTCTGAAAACGGCTCCGGTCCCGGCCATAGACCCCCGAAACCTTGCCCTGCCATCCAGTCCCCAGATCGAGCTCGATCGACGGGGCGACCGCGTATCCTTCGAGCGAGGGGCTGCGCGCAATGCTCAAGACGTCGGTTCGGATCGAGTCGCTCGATGTGCGGTGAGAGTACAACGCATCGACACTTGCGCGCACGCCCGGAGCAAGATCCTGCTGTGCCGTCAAGGTAAAGGCATGTCGCTCCATCTCCGGAAACAGGGTCGCGCCTGGATCGAGCATTTGCGCATAGGAGCGCTGGCTTGCGACAATCTGCGAGTTGTGAGCGAAATCGTAGGCCAGCAGGGCGCTGCCGGTGTTCCAGGCCGTGCCGCCGACAAAGTCGAACTGCTGGCGGAAATAGCCGCCATCGGTGGCGGCCCCCAACTGGCCCGACGCAGCAACGCCCTCGAAATCGCGCCGCAGGATGATGTTGATCACACCGCCGACCGCATCGGACCCGTAGAGCGCGGAGGCTCCGTCCGGTACGAGCTCGACGCGCTCCACCGCGGCGAGGGGAATGGCGGAGATGTCGACGCCCTGGAACGCGGAGTTGTAGGGCAGGCGATGCCCGTTGAGCAGCGTCAGCGTCGCGTCGGCACCGAGCCCCCGCAGATTGGGGCTCGAGGCCGAATTGACATTGTCGTTGGTCAGTCCGGCACCAAAGCCGACGCCGGGGTTCTGACCACCGGAGAAATTCTGCGGCAGCGAGCGCACCGCTTCGCCCAGATCGACCTGTCCGGCTCCGACTATCGCCTCGCGGTCAAGGCTGATCACCTCGCCGATGACCCGTGCGCCCCTGATCCGCGTACCGGTCACCACGATCGGGCTCTCTTCTGTTGGGGCAGGGTCGGATTGCTCTTGCATCGCTCCGCCCGCTTCCTGTGCCTCCTCGGCCAGTGACGGCGATGCCAAAGCGAGGAGCGACGCTCCGGCGAAGAGTGCTCCCGATCGTGACCGATTTGTCATTTTTCTCGTCTCCCTGCTGCGGCGCTGTAACCTTGCTGGTTCTGCCGCCGGGAGAAGAGACGCAGGATCAGGCTGTCACCTTAGTTTCAAATGAAATTATTTTCGCGCCAGGGTGGAACGGAGAAGGACCCTCACAGACCGCACGATGTCCCCAGCGCTTCGCGCAGGTGCCGCAGCGCTTTCATCATGTGATAGTCCACCGTCGGCAGCGCGATCCCGAGTTCGCGGTGGATCTCGCGATAGGATTTCCGCTCGAACCGGCTCATCGCGAAGACCTTCGCGGTCTTTTTCGGCAGGGCGGCAATAGCATTGGCAAGCACAGCCTCGACTTCGTCGGCTTCAAGCACCTGCTGCTGCACTGCTTCCTGTACCCCGTGGTGATCCTCGGCGATCGGGATGGTGACAAGCCGGCGGCGAGCCTGTCGGAGAAAATCGATACCCAGGTTCCTGGCGATGCGCCTCAGAAATACCGGTGGATTGTCGAGGTGCGTCAGATGGGGACTGGCGGCCACTCGCAGGAAAACTTCCTGCATGAGGTCACCGGCATGGTCGCGGCCCACAATCCCCGTCAGATAAGCAAGAATGGCACCGCGTTCGGCCCGATAAAGCGCATCGAGCACAAGGCTGCGCTCGCATTCGCATCGGGTTCGACCCGGGGCGAAATGCGGCTTGCACGACGGCGGCCGCAGCTGCGCACCGAAAAATACATCGAGCATGAAACGAACGGGCAGGCGCGAGCGAGCAGTGATGCCGGTTGGCAACCGTCTCTACGTGTCCAGCTCAGATGCCGCCGTAGCGAGTGCACCGCACCCCGCTTGCCCGGTTCGGCCGCCGGGCCAAACGGACCAGCGCGCATTATGTCTGGCGGAAAGATTCCCGCGATCCTGGCCAGCCTTGTCGATCGCGCGCGATCTTTGTGCCTGCGCTCCGACCTGCATGCAAGAAGTAACTGGCATAAGTTATTCTTGCCAATCGACAGTTTCGGTTTCCGAGTTGGTGATCTCGGTCAGCCTGGCCACGGCCCTCGGAAGTACCGGAAAGGGGGGAGGGACCTTACTGCCTCTCGGAATTCGTCGCCTTCCTCCGACACTCTAGGCTCGTGCCAAGAGAAGGGGGTGCCTCATGGCCCGACTACCCGCCTGGCAAAGCCGCTGCGAAGGCTTCGATTACTCGGATTTCGCGCAGGAATTTCTGCGCCGCAATCGGGTCTATCGCGAGCAGTACGCGCGGCTGCTGGATGCTGACGGGGGCGCAGCGCGCTCGCCCGACGGCGTGCGGGCGGCGCGCGCATGGGGTCTCGAATTTCCTGTTCGACCCCGATCTCGACGCTGGCCACTCGCCCGCCGCCTGGAACAGCGAGACCAATCCCAGCGTTGTGGTGCTTCTGGCCGCGCGCGACGCAGACCCGGCGCACCACCTTCGCATCGCCGGCCGCAGGATTATCGCCGATCATTCGGACGATAGCGGCCGGTCTCTCGTGCTTGAAGGACCGAGGCGGCGGCATCGCGTCCGCATCCTGACACCACCTCTGGAAGGGTGGAGCGGCCATGCGCTCATCACCGATGACTGGGTTCCGACCCGCCTTGCGGCGCTCGCGGCCTACCATCGGCTGGAAACAACCGACGCGCAGACCGCGCCCAGTCGCTTGCTGCGGCCAACGGTTTATCAAGGGCGCCGACTTGCCTTGCTCCTCGCGATACTTGATCGGCTCGCCGCGCCGGTGAGACCGACGACCCGTTTGCTTGCACGCGAGCTGGTGTATCCGCGACTGGAGACCATGCGTTCCGCCGAATGGAAATCCTCGACGCAGCGACGACAGGTCCAGCGACTTGTTACCGAAGCCCGCGCCATGTCCAGAGGGGGATTTCAGGATCTGCTGCGGCCGCCGCCACAAATACGACCGAGGGGTGATGTCACCCGAGACACTTGAGAGCGCGATCGCCCGCCCCTCGTTCTGGATGTCCAAAGATCACAGCGGAAAGCTTTTCAAGCAGGGCGAAATCGCTAATTAATCAGCCTCCTTCGCCACATACATTCCAAGCGGCGGAGCCAAAACACGGCCCATCGGGGGTCGCACGGCAGATCAGTTCGATCCGGCGGAGTGGAATCGGCGGACCGGGCAACCAGCAGGCGGTTGCGTCAAGGCATGTTGGACTGTGCCTTGCGGATCGAACGGGCAGGGTCATGCACAAGCATTTTGCGGAGGATTTCGCATCCGAACTCATCAACGTCGCCACATACGCACAACTCGATATAGCCCTCGGCAGGGCAGCAACGCGTCTCGGCTTCGATCATTTTGCGCTCAGCCTCGAACTGCGCTCGGGCTCCACGAATGCGCATGGCTTGCTAATACACAACTATCCTGCCGAATGGGCAAAGGTCTATGTCGGCTTCGATCTGGCCGGGCAGGACCCGGTGCGCCGCGCGTGCGACAAGAGTTTCATAGGCTTTGCCTGGGGCAGCCTCAAAAAACTGATCCCCCTGACCCGAGGCGACCGGCAAATGCTCAACATTGGCCGCGAATGCGGACTTGGCGACGGCTATACGGTCCCTCGCCATTTGCCGGGTCTCGCAAGAGGTTCCTGCACCTTTGCGGTCGCGCCGGATCGGGAGTTGCCGCAGCCGCTGCTTACGCTCTCCGAAACCATCGGCACGCTTGCCCTGAGTTGTGCACTAGGCCTGGGGCCGACGAAGCGCGACGAGACGGTCCCGGTGTTGAGCGATCGCCAGCGCGAATGCCTGCTTTGGGTCGCTCGCGGCAAGACGGCGGCCGAGACTGCAATCATTCTCGGGATCAGCGCCGAGACGGTTGTCCAGCACCTCAAGATGGCCCGCGAACGCTATAATGTGCACTCCAAGCAGTCCCTCGTCATCGCTGCGCTGTTTGACGGTCTGATCGGCTTCGCAGATATCATCCGGTGGCGCGATCTGGAACGGACTGGCCGCGCCTTATGATCGACATTCCGCAATCGGTCGATTTCCGGCAACGCTTCGCCTTGCCTAGACCGGCCCCTCCCCAGTTCTTGGTATGTCTTGCCGCCGACCGGTCTGGTCTGAGGTCGTCACCCTTCAAACGACCAGGTGGCGAAAATGCAAAATACATTCGACGTTCATCGGATAACCGCAGGTGATCCGGCTCTGCGAGCAATGTTCGAGGCGCGTAAGCGCGTCTTCGTCGACATGCTGGGCTGGAATATCCCCGTTGTTGGCGATCGCTACGAAGTCGATCTTTTCGACGACGCCTTTGCGACTTATGTCATTCTTTCGGGTCCCGATGGCGGTCATCGTGCCTCGGCGCGGCTGCTCAGGACCGTGCGCCCGCACATCCTCGGCGACCTTTTCCCGACCCTCAGCGAGGGCCCCGTACCGGCGTCCGACGACATCCGGGAAATTACGCGCTTCTGTATCGAACCGACGCTCGACAGGCGCGAGAGGCGCCAGGCGCGCAACGCATTGGTCAGCGCGCTCGCCCGCCACGCGACCACTGACGAGATTAGCTCCTATACGGCGGTGGCCGAGCCAAACTGGTTTCGTCAAATCCTTGATTTCGGCTGGCGCTGCTCACCGCTGGGGAAGGCTCAGCGAGTCGCGGGTGAAGAGCTGGTTGCCCTGCGCATCGATATTGATGAGCACACTATCAGCCAGCTTGCTGCGACCGGGATTTACACTGACGCCCCCTATCGCGTCATCGGAAGCGAACTGGAGCTTGCGGCATGAGGGACTGCAAGCAGATTTCCTGGCTCGATCGCATCCGGACTGACGGATATTGCATCATTCCCGGACTTGTCGATCCGTCAGTGATCATGGACCTCAACGCCGATCTCGAAGCGGCATTCGCGATGGCTCCTCTTGGCGATGGCAATTTCTACGGGTTCCGGACGCAGCGCTTCGGAAGCCTGCTTCGCCGGTCGGCAAGAGCGGGGGAACTGGTGCTCCAACCTCAGGTTCTCGCCATGGCAAGGGCCATTCTCGGCGATGCCTGCGACCGGATCCAGCTCAATGTCGCACAAGCGATCGCAATTCACCCTGGCGAAATCGAGCAATTCCCGCATTGCGATCATGATATGTGGGCCGGAGCCAAAGGCGGGCACGAATACCTCGTCAACGTCATCTGGCCACTGACCGGCTTTACCGCCGCCAACGGTGCAACCCGGATCTATCCCGGCACGCACAAGCGCACGGTGAGCGACCTGTCAGAACTTGGCGAACCGATCATTGCGGAATGCCGTCCCGGCGATGCAATCTGCTTCCTTGGCTCCACTGTCCACGGGGCGGGAGCCAACCTTACCGGCGATGTCCGGCGCGGAGTGGTAATCGGCTACAGCCTTGGCTGGCTCAAACCCTACGAGAACCTCTGGCTTGCCTACCCTCCGGACATAGCCAAGACCTTTCCTGCCGAACTTGCCGCGCTGGCGGGCTACGAGCAGCATCGCCCGAATCTGGGGAACTACGAAGGCCAGTGTCCGTCGATCCTCCTCCAGGACCACCCTCCTGATTTTCCTCAGCCGACCGATGCACTGCGGCCCGATCAGCTCGCCGCTGTAGCAGCGTTTGCCCAAGCGAGGCGGGCGGGCGAATGAGCCCGGCACATGTCCTGGAGCCGACCTACCGGCGGCTGAAGCACGCCATCACCAACGGGACGTGGCAGGGAGGGGCGAAACTCGAAGCCCAGCGTCTCGCCGACGAGTACGGCGTAAGCATGACTCCGGTCCGGGACAGCCTGAACCAGCTGGCAGGTGAAGGCCTTGTGGAACTGACGCCGGGACAGGGATTTCGGGTGTCGCCCGTAACCGAGCAGGTCTTGCGGGACATGTTCGAGGTCAACGCAGTTTTGCTTGAACATGCGAATCCGCCCCGTTCAAGGCTGCCCGCTGCGGCTCCGGGCGTCGAACACGGTGCCGAGTATGCTGACCGGGTTGAGACGGTGTTTTCGGCTCTCGCGGCAGTTTCCGACAACAGATTTTTGCGTTCTGTTGTTGGTCATGTAAGTGCCCGAGTACGCGTAGTTCGCCGTATCGAGCCCGTCGTACTGGCTGACGCAACCGATTTGATCGAGGGATTGGAAGCGAGCATGGCGGGCCCGGCATCCATCCGGCGTTCGATGGTCGCTCGCTATCACCAGCAATGCCGGGCGTGTATCCCGCAGCTGATCTCACGCCTCGAGGCTCGATAGCCGAAGGATATTTGCCCGTTCCCGCGTGCAATCCGGCCAATCACGCAGCAGCCAGACCGTTGACGACGAACCGCTTCGCAATCCTTGCGGGCTACTTTTTGATCTTAGCGTTGAGACACGTGTCCATCGAGCAGTCTGGCTATTTGGTCAGCGACCGCGGTCGCTGCCGCCCTGAGCGGTTCGTCGATATGGATGTATCGCTGGGTAATTCCTCGCGATGCATGCCCCAGAAGAGCCGCAATCGTAAGCTCCGAGTACCCAAGGCCGCCCGCCACGCTGGCAAAGGTGTGCCGAAGCACATGCGGTGTCACATTTTCAATGCCAGCCCTTTGGCAAACGCGGTCAAGCACACGAACGACGCCAACGAAATGGCCATCCCCCCAGTCAGCTGGGAAGAAGAATTTTGATCCGGTATCCGGTTGCGAGATGAGAAGGTCGACAGCGGCTTGCCCGACGACGCGGCGCTGCGCACCGGTCTTTGTTATCGCAAAATGGACCGCGTTCTCCTCCTGCAGCAGCCACGCCCGTTTGAGACTAAGTGCTTCAAGCCGGCGAAAGCCGGTCAGGAGCAGAAGCCTGATTACGGCAATCCCTTTGGGATGCTCGTGATCTGCTTCCGCTTCTCTCAGCTTGGCTCCAAGCTTTCTTAGTTCCGCCTGCGAGAGCCAGCGCATCTTCGGTGTGCTGGCCAGACGCCTGACACCACGCGCCGGGTTCCTGTCGATCTCGCCCAGCCTAACGGCATGTTCAAGGATGGAATGGAGCGTTGACATGGTCCTTGACGCAACGCCGTCTCCGCCTTTGGTAGCGCCACCTCGGCTACCGACACGCGGTTTGGAAGTGACGCCCGCCGCGATATCAGCTTGCGCGGCTTCAATGTCGCCGAGCTTGAGTGTTTCGATGATACGGTGACCAAGCAGGGGCTTAATGTGTGCCTCAATCCGGCTGCGATCCATCGCGAGGGTAGAGGTCTTGATCGGCCGACGACTGCGGCCGATGATCTTCCCGGCCTCTGCCCGATCGAGATACCAGTCACACACCTCGCCAACGGTATGCCCGCGAAGCTGCCTCGTCTTCTCGGTCGGATCGGTACCCTTCGCGACTTCGCCGAGCATAATGCGGGCGCTCCGGCGAGCCTCTTCGACAGTCATAAGACCGAAACGGCCAATGACCTTTCGGCGGCTTTGTCCGGCCGGATTGCGGTATTGAACGACAAAGCTCTTGGTGCCCTGATACCCGACAGAAATGCCAAAACCACGCAGTTCAGAATCCCATACGAACTGATTCGAACCTTTGACCGCATCTCTCGAAGGTTTCAGAGCTTCGACGAGACTTTTTGTGATTTTCGGCATCGCTTCAATACCTTAACTCGAAGGTGAGAAATTTGCTTACTTTTGACGCCGGATTGGCCAAATTTGCTTACTTTGTAAGCTTTTTGGGTCAAATTCTGGCGTAGGGCTGGTTACCATCAGCAAATTTACGATGCAATATTTATATTAAAAATAATACTTTATGGTATAGTAGCGTAGTTTCCGAAAACCCCGAAAAAACGCCTCGGGCGAATTGCCAAGGTTGGGGTCGAGGGTTCGAATCCCTTCGCCCGCTCCATTTGCCGACATGTGATGATCGTGCCAGCAGCGCCGCCACGCGGCCTGCGCCGTGTCGCGTTTGCGTCGCACCTTGCCCCATCGCTTTGCCCCATCGCGGATTTCCGCTTGCATCCTGCCCCAAGCGCGCTAGGCGAATGATACGTTATCACATACTGCCTTCAGAGAACCAGATGTCGATCGCCAACTTCCGCCTCGTGCCTTCGCGCCTCGCCCTTGCCAGCGCGCTCGGCCTTGTCTGCCTTGCCCAGCCCGCGCTGGCCCAGACCGCACCTGCCGATCCTGCGGTCGAGGACGACTTCCACAATCGCCAGACCGACGAGCAGGGCAACATCATCGTCAGCGCCTCGGGGCTCACGGAGCTCGATCTGCTGGCGGGCACCAGCGTGCTTGAGATTGGCGATATCCAGCGCGATACGGTGAACGGCCAGATTGGCGACCTCCTGACCAAGCTGCCCGGCGTGTCCGCGACGAGCTTTGCCCCCGGATCCTCGCGCCCGGTGCTGCGCGGCCAGCAGGGCGAGCGCGTGCGCGTGCTCGTCGACGGGGTGGGCACGGCGGACGTCTCGAACACCTCGGTCGATCACGCCACCACGATCGAACCGATCACGGTCGAGCGGATCGAGGTGCTGCGCGGCCCGGCCGTGCTGCTCTACGGCAGCCAGGCGATCGGCGGCGCGGTCAACGTCATCGACAAGCGCATCCCGACCCGCGTGCCGGACGAGGACTTCCACCTCGATGCCTTCGCGGGCGTAGATAGTGCGAGCAACCTGCGCACCGGCGCGGCTTCGTTCGACGTCGGGCTCAGCGACAGCCTCGTGTTCCACGTCGATGGCTCGTGGCGGGAGACCGACGACATGGAAATCGGCGGGTTCCAGGTCGGGCCGGAGCTTCGCGCCGAGCTGCTGGCTGACGCGGATGAAGAGGAAGCCGACGGCGAGCTGGAGGAAGCCGCCGAACTGCGCGAAGCCGCAAACCGGCGCGGCACCGTGCCCAACTCTGCGATGGAAAGCTGGACGATCAACGCCGGGCTTGGCCTGGTGCTCGACCAGAGCACCTTCGGTGTCGCGGTTGGCTGGTACGATACCAGTTACGGCGTGCCGACCCGTCCCGGCGCCGGCCACCACGGCGGCGAGGAGGAAGAGGGCGCAGAGCTGGTCACCATCGGGCTCAAACAGTTCCGCGCCGACTTCAAGGGCGACATTGACCTCGGTGACGGCGCTTTCGAGCGGCTGAAGCTGCGGGTCGGATACTCCGATTACACCCACACCGAATTCGAAGGGGCCGAAGTCGGCACCACCTTCGATTCGACCAGCGTCGAAGCTCGCGCCGAGCTGGTGCAGGATGCTGACGGCGTGCTGCGCGGTTCGAGCGGCGTGCAATTCACCCACCGCGATTTCACCGCCGTGGGCGCGGAAGCCTATGTGCCGCCGAACCTCACCGATCAGGTCGCGCTATTCACGCTGCAGGAATTCGGTACCGGCCCGTTCCAGATCGAAGCCGCCGCGCGCGCCGAATTCACCGACGTCGAAGCCCAGACCCTCGGCATCGCCCGCGATTTCGAGACCTTCTCGGGCGCGCTCGGCCTGGTTTACGAAGGCATCGAGGGCGTGCGCATCGGCGTCAACGGCTCGCGTGCCGAACGTGCGCCGTCAGCCGAGGAGCTGTTCTCCAACGGCCCGCACATTGCCACCCAGGCCTTCGAGGTCGGCGACCCCAATCTCGATGTCGAGAGCGCGTGGGGCCTCGAAGCCTTTGCCCGCGGGAGTATTGGTGCCGGGACGTTCAACCTCACCGTCTTCAAGCAGTGGTTCGACAGCTACATCTACCTTGAGGATACCGGCGAGGAAGAGGATGACCTGCCGGTATTCCAGTATCTCCAGCAGGATGCCGACTTCTTCGGGGTCGAGGCCGAGATCTCCTACCCCGTCATCGACACCGACGGGTTCAAGCTGCTCTCCGATGCCCGCGCCTCCTATGTCGAGGCCGAGCTCGCCGATGGCACCGCCGTCCCGCGCATCCCGCCGCTCTCGCTGCTCGGCGCATTGGAAGCGCAGACCGGCGCCTTCGACATACGCGGCGAGGTGCAGTGGTTCGACGAACAGAACCGCGTCACCAGCTTCGAAACCCCGACCGACAGCTTCACGCTGGTCAACGCGCTGGTCGCCTGGCGTCCCTTCGCCGAGAACCAGAACGTCACCCTGCAATTGGCGGCCGACAACATCTTCGACGTCAACGGCCGCCGCCATGCGAGCTTCACCAAGGATTTCATCCCGCTGATGGGTCGCAATTTCCGCGCCAGTGTGCGGTTGAGTTTCTAAAGCCCTGAGAGAGCCCCCGCGCAGGCGGGGGCTCCTTGGGCTGTTATTCTTCAACCGCGAACGTCAGTTCGGCGTGCTCCTCGAGCCGCTTGACGAGGTCTTCGCCGAGAAAGCTCCCCGGCGTCCCGATCCCGCCCGGCTTGGTGCAGGCCAGCAGCGCGATTCCCGTCTCGCTCAGCATCCGGCTGGTCGAGCCGTAACCCGGATCGTAGCGGCCCTTGACCCCGTATTGCAGCCGCGCGCCATCATCCATGTCGGCGACGAATACGACATCGTAAAAGCCGTTCTCGCGCTCCTCCTTGGTCGGCCCTTCGCCGGGCTTGGGGGGCTTGGCGCCGAACGGGTTCTTCATGAACTCGAGCGCCGCCTGCGCTGCTGCCTTGCCCGCATCGCCGGGGCTGGTCAGCATCATCTCGTCATAGCGGAACCCCTCGCCATAGGGGTGGCCGAGCAGGAAATTGGTGCGGTGCACGTTCTTGGTGTTGATCGGCGCCATCACGAAGGGCGCAGACCACTTGCCGAGATCGTCCTCGTAGGCCGGGATCATGCCCGAGGGCTGGTCCGGCCCCTCGAAACCGGGGGTCAGCGCGAAGGGATTGCGCAGCACATTGATGATCGAGACGTTCTTCGCCGCCGCCTTCATCGTCGCGCCGAGGCTTGCGGCGGTGCCGCCCGAGAAGGTGCCCTGCATCGCCCGCACGCGGCCACGGATGCGCGGGGCAGGCTTGCCGAACTTTGCGACGCAGGCCTTCTGCGTCATCATTACGCCGAGATCGAAGGGGATTGAGTCGAACCCGCTGGAAAAGCAGATGCGCGCGCCGCTCTTTTCCGCCGCCGCCTGATGCTCGGCGATCTTCTCGGCCATCCACGCCGGTTCGCCGCACAGGTCGGCATAGTCGGTGCCGGTGGCAACGCAGGCCGCGACCAGCTTGTCGCCATAGAGCTGATACGGCCCGACGGTGGTGAGGACGACGCGGGTGCGCTTGCACATGGCCTCAAGATCGGCGCTGTCATCGGCATTGGCGACCACCAATGGGGTGGTGGCAGGCGCGCCGATCTCGTCGCGCACTTCCTCAAGCTTTGCGAGGCTGCGGCCCGCCATCGCCCACTTCGGCGCGTCGGCGCGGCCCGCGTAGTGGTGCGCCAGATACTCCGCCACCAGCCGCCCGGTGTAGCCGGTGGCGCCATAGACGATGATGTCGAATTTGCGGGGTGCGGTCATGCGGGGTTCCTCGTATCGTTCAACTTGAACGGTTCGGCGGATGGGCTAAGCGCAAGCGGGCTCTACGACAAGCAGGTCTTTCGAAGCTGTTGGGAAGTTGACAAAGTTGACACCGTGTCAAGCGGGTTTTCTCGTGATTATCATCGTCGATTCAGCGCATTATGGCCAACTTGCGAAGTTGACAGATCGCCCCTGAAATAATATTTTTTTACGTGTTTTGAAGCTCATGACGCCGACTCTAGCGCCCGCTTCAACCGTAGGAAAGCGGCCCGTAGCGAGCAAATCTCCGCGCCGCAGGCCATGCTGGTTTCGCGCAGAGACCGCAGAGGAGCAGAGAACGCGGAGAAGGTTACGCGGCGAAGCCGCGGGTTTGTTCACACGAAGCCACAAAGGCACAAAGAGCGCGCACAAGGCCGCGAGCGAAACCCTTCTTCTTTGTGGCTTTGTGCCTTTGTGTGAGAAACGATTTGAGGGCCGCTGGCGCGGCGAAGTGCAAACCCTCTGCGGTCTCCGCTCCCCTGCGTTCTCTGCGTGAACCCCACTTCCCTTACGCAACCAACCTCTACAATCTCGGCAAAGTCACCCCGCGCTGGCCCATATATTTGCCTGCGCGGTCCTTGTAGCTCGTCTCGCAGCGTTCGTTGCCCTTGAGGAACAGGAACTGGCACGCGCCTTCGTTGGCGTAGATTTTCGCAGGCAGCGGCGTGGTGTTCGAGAACTCCAGCGTGACGTGCCCTTCCCAGCCCGGCTCCAGCGGCGTCACATTCACGATGATCCCGCAGCGCGCATAGGTGCTCTTGCCGAGGCAGATCACCAGCACATCTTCCGGCACGCGGAAATATTCGACCGTACGCGCGAGCGCGAAGGAATTGGGCGGGATGATGCAGACATCGGTCTCGCGATCGACGAAGCTGTCGGGATCGAACGCCTTGGGGTCCACCACCGAGGAATTGACGTTGGTGAAGATCTTGAACTCGGGCGCGACCCGCGCGTCATAGCCGTAGGACGACAGGCCGTAAGAGATCACCCCGTCACGCCGCTGCGCCTCCACAAACGGCTCGATCATGCCGTGTTCGAGCGCCTGGGCGCGGATCCACTTGTCGGAAAGAATCGCCATTGGAGATGGATTCCCGATGCGCGAGGGCAGGGCAAGGGCGTCCCGCCCGATATCCCCCTTTCCCGGTTCCAGACGCAATCCGAGGTGGAGAAGCATTATTCGGAAAAAATGCACGAGCGGGGCGGGGCACCGGTTTGGCCAGCTTGTCTCAGGGCCGCATAGCCCTTCCGACCCGCAGTGACACAAGCGAAGACTACCAGGGATTAATGGTTCACATTACCGCAATCTTGGGCCTGCAAATAGGATCGCATTGCTATTGGACTCGATCAGGATCCGACCGAAAACGCCCTGGAGATATTGACATGACCACCTTGAAAACGTCGCAAAGCATCAAACCCGCAGCTCTCGCAGTGCTGGCCGCACTTGCATTCGTGCCGGCCCAGCCCGCCTTTGCGCAGGCCCGTGGCGACCGCACCGAAGACCGCGTCGACCGGCGCGAAGGCGCGCGTGATCGCAGCGTCACCACCGGCGCGGCCGACCTTGCCGAGGACCGTGTCGATTTCCGTGAGAGCCGGGTCGACCGAAACACCGGCCCGGCGCGTCCGGCGGACTACACCAACCCCGCTTACCGCCGTCCGGTGGCCGGGCCGGCCACCGTGGTCGTCTATCCGACTGTCGTCGCGCCGCGCGCACGCTACTATGGCAGCGCCTATGTCTACCGCCCCTATGGGCCGGCCTATTTCGGGTATGGCTACTACTACACGGATTCCGATGCCGCCAAGTGGCTCGCCTTCACCGCGATCACGCTCAAGCTGGTCGACGAATTGAGCGAGGCGCAGGCGCGGAAGTACGAACAGGCGCAGATCGAAGCGACTGCCGCTGCCGTGGGAGAGAGCATCACCTGGGAAGAGAGCGGGGCCAGCGGTTCGGTCACCGTCGTGCGGCAGGGTACCAGCACCTCAGGCAAGCAGTGCCGCGAATTCCAGCAGACGGTGGAAATCGGCGGCAAATCTGAAAGCGCCTATGGCACCGCCTGTCTGCAAGAAGACGGATCTTGGAAGATCGTTTCCTGAGTTGAACGTTCGACCAACCGGCGGCGCTGATTTCCTCACCTGGTTCGAATTCGCTCCCGAACATGAAGCCCTGTTCGACGATTTGCCGGTGCGGCTGAGGCAAACCCGCGAATGGAGCTATGCTTCGCGCGCGATCGATATCGGGCTCACCCGCACGGCCTAACCCGCCGCCAGCAGGCTCGCGTTGCCGCCGGCTGCGGTGGTGTCGATGCACATCACCCGTTCGGTGGCGAAGCGCGCGAGGTAGTGCGGGCCACCTGCTTTCGGCCCGGTGCCTGACAGGCCCTCGCCGCCGAACGGCTGGCTTCCCACCACCGCGCCGATCTGGTTGCGGTTGACGTAGAAATTGCCGACCCGCGCGCGGGCCTGAACCAGCCGCCGGGTTTCGGCGATGCGGCTGTGCAGGCCGAGGGTGAGGCCGTAGCCCGTCGCGTTGATGTCCGCGATCACCTGCTCCAGCTGATCCGAGCGGAAACGGGCGACGTGCAGCACCGGGCCGAAGTTCTCGCGCGCGACGTCCCGGATCGAGGGCACTTCGATGATGGTTGGCGCAACGAAGCAGCCGTTCGCGGCTTCGGGTGGGAGCGGCAGGCGCTCCACCGGCCAGCGCTTTGCAATGCAATCGGCGATATGCGCTTCAAGTAAGCCGAGTGCATCCTCGTCGATCACCGGGCCGACATCGGTGGCGAGGTCCGCCGGGTCGCCGACATGCAGCGCAGCGAAGCCGCCGCGGATCATTTCGAGCGCCGGCTCGGCGATGTCTTCCTGCAAGTAAAGCACTCGCAAGGCCGAGCAGCGTTGCCCCGCGCTCTGGAACGCGCTCGCCAGCACATCGCGCACCACCTGTTCGGGGAGCGCCGATGAATCCACGATCATCGCGTTCTGCCCGCCGGTTTCGGCGATCAGCGTGGCGATCGGCCCGTCGCGGTTCGCCAGCGCGCGGTTGATCGCGCGCGCGGTGTCGGTCGATCCGGTGAAGGCGACGCCCGCGAGACGCGGGTCGGCGGTGATCATCTGGCCGACGTCGCCCGCGCCGGGGAGCAGTTGCAGCGCCTCGGGCGGGATGCCCGCTTCGTGGCACAGCTTGACCGCGAGCGCGGCGATCAGCGGCGTCTGTTCGGCGGGCTTGGCGATGACGGAATTGCCTGCCGCGAGCGCCGCCCCGGCCATGCCAATGAAGATCGCCAGCGGGAAGTTCCACGGGGCGATGGTCGCAAACACCCCGCGCCCGTGGAGGCTGAGGCTGTTCTCCTCCCCCGTCGGGCCCGGCAGGATCGTGGGCGCGGCGAAGTGCTCGCGCGCGCCCTGCGCATAGTAGCGCAGGAAATCGACCGCCTCGCGCAGTTCCAGCACGCCGTCGAGCAGCGTCTTGCCCGCCTCGCGCTGGCACAGGCTGAGGAATTCGGCGCTGTGGCGCTCGAACAGATTGGCGGCTTCTTCGAGCAGCAGCGCGCGCGCCTCGCCGCCCAGCGCATCCCAGCCGGGCTGAATCGCGGCGGCGCGGGCGAAGGCGGCGTCGACCTCTGCCGGGGTGGCATCGCGGCGGGTGCCAATGATGGCACTGCGGTCGTGCGGGCTGGTGACGTTGGTGACCGCCCCCGCGCTTGCCGCCGGGAAGGTCGGCTCGGCGCGCCAGTGGACATTGGCGAGGTTCGCCAGCCGTCCGAGCAACGGCTCGCGCACTAGTGGATCGCTGAGGTCGATCCCGGCGCTGTTCTGGCGCTCCCCGAAGATTGCTTGCGGCAGCGGGATCGCCGGATTGCGGCGCGGCGAGAGCGCGGCCAGCTCCGCCACCGGATCGCCGACCAGATCCGCCGCCGGAATGTCGGCATCGCCCATGCGGTTCACAAAGCTGGTGTTCGCGCCGTTTTCCAGCAACCGCCGCACCAGATAGGCGAGCAATTCCTTGTGCCCACCGACCGGCGCATAGATCCGCACCGGGGTGGGGTTGTTGCCCTCGATCCGGCGCAGTGCCTGATAGACCTCCTCGCCCATGCCGTGCAGGCGCTGGAACTCGAATGGCCGGGACGCGGAGAGCGCCTTGATTGCGCCAATCGTGTAAGCGTTGTGCGTCGCAAAGGCCGGGCGCAGCACGTCGCTGTGTTCGAACAATCGCGCGGCGCATGCGAGATAGGAGACATCGGTCGCGACCTTGCGCGTGAACACCGGGTAGTCGCTGTGCCCGCCGACCTGCGCGAGCTTCACTTCGCTGTCCCAGTAAGCGCCCTTGACCAGCCGCACGAACAGCTTGCGGCCATGCCGCCGCGCGAGCTTGCCCGCCCAGTCGCACACCGCGAGCCCACGCTTCTGATAGGCCTGAATGGCGAGGCCGAAGCCTTCCCAGCGGCTGCCGTCGGGACGGCGGAACAGCTCGTCATCGGCGACCAGTTCCTCGATAATGTCGAGCGAGAGTTCCAGCCGCTCGGCCTCCTCGGCGTCGATGGTGAAGTGAATGTCGGCATCGCGCGCCTTCGCCGCCAGCGCCTTCACCATCGGCACCATCGCTGCCTTGGCCTCGTCAGCATGGAAGAAGGTGTATTGCGGGTGGAGCGCGGACAGCTTGACCGAAATCCCCGGCGAGGCCGCAACCCCCGCCCCGGCCTCGCGTGCCAGCCGGTCGAGCGCGCTGTCATAGGCCTGCCGGTATTTCTCGGCATCGGCGAAGGTCATCGCCGCTTCGCCCAGCATGTCGAAGCTGTGCGTGATCCCCTGCGCCCGCTCCGGCGCGGCGCGCTTCAGCGCTTCGTCGATGGTGCGGCCGAACACGAACTGGCCGCCGAGGATCTTCATCGCCTGGCCGGTCGCGGTGCGGATCACCGGCTCGCCCAGCCGGTTCATTGCGCGCTTCAGGGCACTGCCCATCCCGCGCTGGCGCTCGTCCGGCGGATCGAGCACTTCGCCGGTCAGCATCAGCGAGAAGGTCGCTGCATTGACGAAGGTCGAGGCGCTTTCGCCCAGATGCTCGCTCCAGTCGATGCTGCCGATCTTGTCCCTGATCAGCGCGTCGGCGGTGGCGGCGTCGGGCACCCGCAGCAGCGCTTCGGCGAGGCACATCAGCGCGATGCCTTCTTCGGTATCGAGGCCGTATTGCTGGAGGAAGGCATCGATCCCGCTGGCCTTGTGCGCCCGCGCGCCTTCGATGAGGTCGATGGCGAGGCGGGCGGCGTGGCCGTGGACGCGCGCCGCCGGGGCCGCCTGATCGAGCCGCTCGGCGATGCAGGCCTCCTCTTCCTGCCGGTACGCGCGGCGCAGATCGGTGCGGTCGAGGGCGGCGGTGGCGGGACGGTCGGCCATATTGGATTTCACCTGAAACGAATCCGGAGGTCTGCCCCGCGCTCTGAACCCAAGACCCGCGCGCTTCAAGATCGCTGTTGGCGATTGATCGCGGCCCCGCGCGCGGTTAGCCTGCGCGCCAAAGGGGCGCTGCAATATGCCGATGTTCTGTTTCTTCTGCCGCGACGGTGAACAAGGCGCGATGTTCCGCGAGCACCTTGATGCCAAGCTGCACGCGCATTTTGCCGAGCACGGCCACCACTTCGCGGTCGCCGGGCCGCTCTACAAGGATGACAGGATCGTCGGCTCGCTGCTGGTGATCAAGGCCGATAGCGAGGCCGAAGCGCGCGCGCACCTTGAGGCCGTGCCGTTCTACGAAATGGGCGTGTGGCAATCGATCCGGGGTGACCGCTACACACCGTTGTTTGGCGACTGGGCTTAGGGTCAGGCCCCTAGCCTACTCGCACAGCCCCGCCGCGCGCTCGGCGATACCCTTCAGGCCCTTGCACTTGGGCTTCTTGGGCGCAGCCTCCTCGCCCGTTTGCGCAGTGGTGCCGGACATGCCGGCCATCTCCTCCATCCCCGGGATCAGCATCGTCGAGGAGCGGAACCGCACCCGCGCGATCCAATCGGGGTTCCACGGTTTGCGGGTGTCGGCGGGGCGCGGGGGGTAGGCGAAATCAGCTTGCGGGCCATAGGCCTGAAGGTTGATCATCATCCCCTCGCCGCTCGCCTTGATCACCTCGGCGGGGACAGTGCAGTCGCGCTGTTCGGGCGGCATGACCGTGCCTGCCGTGATCAGCTTGCGCACCCCGGCGGGCGAGATCCAGTCCCATAGCGGCCCGCCGAAGGCCTGCTGCTTGGACGAGGCCCACCACACCATTTCGGTCGGGGTGCCGCCGCGCCCCCCGTTCTTGGCGCCATCCTTCGCGCCGATTGCCCAGGCATAGTATCCGGTCGCTTTGTCGAGCCCCTGCCACGCCACCTTGGTGCCCCCCGCAGCTGCCGTGCTGGTGCTGGCCTGCATGGGCGGCATGAAATCCTCGCCCAAGGTGAAGTCGATCTGTTTGGCATAGGCAGCGGTGATCTTGTGCGCGCCAAGCAGCGAGCCATTCGCGGGGACGACCTTGCGATCATCGCCATTGGGCCAGGTGGTATAGGTGCGACTGTTCGCGGTGGTGACTTGCCAGTCTTCGGGCAGATCGACCCCGCCCATCATCAAGCCCGGCGGCATTTGCCCGGCGGCCAGCTTGGCGAAGTCGATCACCACCGGCTGGCCCTTGGGCGCGCGCTCGCCGCAGCCCCAGAACAGCAGCAGCCGCCCGCTGGGGCGCTGGAATTCAGCCTCACCGCTGCCCCCGCCCCGCACCGGCCCGAGCAGTTTGACCGAAGTGCCGAGCCCGGCGGGTTTGGGCATGAAGTGGATCGCTTCGGGCTTGGGTGCGGGCGTGCCTGCTCCGTGGTGCAGGGTCAGCAGCCGCACCGCCTGCGGCTGGCCGCCGCGCATCATGTCCATCATCGCGCCAAGCCCGCCGCCGCCCGCGCCCATCGCGCCCATCCCGCTCATGGTCGCCGCGTCCATGGCATAACGCACCGGGCCGGGTGAAGCAGGCTGCGAGGAGGCAGTACCGGAAACGAGTGCGGCGGTGGTGCCCACCCCGGCCAGCAGCAAAGAAGCGAACACAGACACGCGCATAGCGATTCTCCCCAACCGTGCGGGGAGCATATCACATTGGTGCCGCTACCCGAACAGCCGCCCGGCCACCGCGTCGAGTTTCGCCAGCAGCTCCGGATCGTGTTCATCCGGCGCGGTGATCACGGCGTCGTCCAATGCGGTGTCGATGGGCGAGGGCTTGCGGGTCTTGGGCAGCGCGGCGATGAAGTTCGTCACCGTCGCCCGCGCCAGCACGCCGTTGGCTTGCATCTGCACGATCACCTGCGCAACGTCGACCGCCTCGCCTTCCCGCCAGCAATCATAGTCGGTCACCATCCCGACGAGGGCATAGGGCAGCTCCGCCTCGCGGGCGAGCTTGGCTTCGGGCATCGCGGTCATGCCGATCACGTCCGCGCCCCATTGGCGGTACATCCGGCTTTCCGCGCGGGTCGAGAACTGCGGGCCTTCCATCGCGAGATAGGTCGCTCCCACCGCGACCTTGCCGCCCGCCTTGCTCACCGCCTTGGCCGCCATCTCCGACAGGCGCGGGCAGACCGGATCGGCCATCGAGACATGGGCGACAAAGCCGCTGCTGAAGTAGGTCGAGGCGCGGCCCACCGTGCGGTCGATGAACTGTTCGGCAATCGCAAAGCGCCCCGGCTCCAGCTCCTCGCGCAGGCTTCCCACCGCGCTGATCGCGAGGATATCGGTGCACCCGGCGCGCTTCAGCGCATCGATATTGGCGCGCGAATTGAGTTCGGTCGGGCTGATCGGGTGCCCGCGACCGTGGCGCGGGAGGAAGCGCACCTTCACCCCGCCCAGCGTGCCGCACAGGATCTCGTCCGACGGATCGCCCCAAGGCGTTTCGATCGCGATCCACTGCGCGTCCTCGATGCCGTCGATGGCATAGAGGCCCGATCCGCCGATGATCCCGATGCACCATTCCTTGGCCATGTATGCGCTTGCCTTCCGGTCGCCGTTCGGGAGTGGGCTTAGGTCAGATCGAAGCGGGTCGGCAAGGCCTTGCGGACGACCTTTTCCGCCGCCGCGAACGGCCCGGCGATCAAGGGGCGTGCCTGCATCGCCGCATAATGCGCTGCGAGGCTCGGCCATTTGGCGAGCGGGGTTTCGGCCACCAGCGCCACCTGCATCAGCACGGTTGTGACGGTGATGTCGGCGATCGACAGCGCATCGCCTGCGAAGAACGCGGCCCCATCGAGCCGCGCTTCGAGCACGTCGAAGATCGGCGGCAACTGGCTGGCCCAGGTGTCGCGCGCCTTCGCAAGATCGGGTTCCTCGCCCTTGCTTGCGGCAAAGAAGATCGGGCGGAAGATGCCGAGGCCGCCTGCCATCGCCAGCGCGGTATCGGCATATTCCTCGATGAACAGCGCGGTGCCCAGCGCCATCGGATCTTCGGGATAGAGCGCGGGCGCGGGGTGCTTCTTCTCGATGAAGGCGCAGATCGCCGAGCTGTCGGCGATGGTGCCCGCAACGCCTTCCTCGGCTACCGAACGGTCGCGCAGCACAGGAATGCGCTTCATCGGCGAGATGTCGCGGAACCACGCGGGCGGATCGAAAACGTTGATCGCTTCGACCTCGTAATCGACGCCCTTTTCGATGCACAGCCCCGCCACCTTGCGCACGAAGGGCGACAGCGGGCTGCCGTAGATCACCAGAGCGGGGCGGGAATCGGACATGCGCGGCATCCTCTTTTGTTGTGTTGCGCCGCCTCCATAGGGCCGTGTCGCAATAGCGCAATCGCTAGGCGATACAGGACGCCGGAGCGCCTACACTTGCTACCAACGGAGCGATTGCGTTTTGCATTGCAACGCGCCAGTTTCATGCAGCAACCCAACGCGAGTCCCCCGATCGCGGACGAGAGAGGAACAATCATGGCCACCAAGTATCAGAACCTCATCAACGGCAAGATGATCGGCACCGAGCGCTGGCTCGACGTGGTCAACCCTGCGACCGAGCAGGTGATCGGGCAGGTGCCCGCTTGCGGCAAGGCGGAACTGGACGAAGCCGTCGCCGCCGCGCGCGCCGCGTTCAAGACCTGGAAGAACACCCCGATCGAGGAACGCCGCGCCGCGATCATGGCGATTTCGGGCGCGATCAAGGAGAACGCCGAGGAGCTGTATCGCCTGCTCACCAGCGAACAGGGCAAGCCCCACGATCAGGCGCGCGGCGAGATTTATGGCGCGGCGGGCATGAGCGCGGCGCAATCGACCCTCAGCCTCGAGGACGAGATCAACGAGGACAGCGATGCGCGCCTCAGCCGCACCCGCCGCGTGCCGGTGGGCGTGGTTGGCGGGATCGTGCCGTGGAACTTCCCGGTGATGATGGCGATCCAGAAGATCGTGCCCGCGATGCTTTCGGGCTGCACCATCGTCTTGAAGCCCTCACCCTTCACCCCGCTCACCACCCTGCGCATTGCCGAACTGATTGCGGACAAGGTGCCCGCGGGCGTGGTCAACATCATCACCGGCGAGGATGATCTCGGCCCGATGATCACCAGCCATCCCGATATCGACAAGATCACCTTCACCGGATCGACCGCGACCGGCAAGAAGATCATGGAAGGCGCCAGCGCGGACCTCAAGCGGATCACTCTGGAACTCGGCGGCAATGACGCCTCGATCGTGCTGCCCGATGCCGATCCCAAGAAGGTCGCCGAACAGCTGTTCTGGTCGAGCTTCTCGAACGCCGGGCAGATCTGCGTCGCGGCCAAGCGCGTCTATATCCACGAGGATATCTATGACGAATTGAGCGCCGCGATCGTCGACTATGCTAAGACCGTAAAGGTCGGTGACGGCAGCGAGCAGGGCACCGGCGTCGGCCCGATCCAGAACAAGAAGCAGTACGAGCGCGTGCTCGAGCTGATCGAGGATGCCAAGACCAACGGCTACCAGTTCCTGCTTGGCGGTAACGTTGACCCGAGCGGCACCGGATACTTCGTGCCGCTGACCATCCTCGACAACCCGCCGGAAGATGCGCGCATCGTCGCCGAAGAGCAGTTCGGCCCGGTCATGCCGCTGATGAAGTTCTCTTCCGAAGAAGAGGTGATAGCACGCGCCAACAACTCGGAATACGGCCTTGCGGGCGCGGTCTGGACCGGCAACCCCGACAAGGGCGTCGAAATCGCCGAGCAGCTTGAGACCGGGACGGTGTGGATCAACGAATACCTCCATCTCTCGCCCTTCGCGCCGTTCGGCGGGCACAAGCAGTCGGGCTTCGGCGCGGAATACGGCAAGGAAGGCCTCAAGGAGTTCACCTATGCGCAGGTGATCACCGTGAAGAAGGACAATGTCCCCGCGTAAGGCCGCGTGGGCATTTCCGCTGACGAGTTGAGCGCCGGGCTGGCGCGGGTGTGTACCCGCGCTGGGCTCGGCGCTTTGTCGCCGGAGCCGCAGCGGCTCACCGGCGGGGCGGTGATGGAGAGCTGGCGGTTTCGCACGGCACCACCCCCAATCCCCTCCTCTAAAGAGGAGGGGGTTTATGTGCTGCGCCGCGCGCCCTCCCTCGCCTTTATGGAGGGGCGGCCTTACGGGCACCATGTCGAGGCGGCGCTGATCGAAGCCGCGCGCGCCAAGGGTGTCACCGCGCCGGAAGTCGTGGCGGTGCTGGAGGAGGCGGACGGGCTCGGTTCGGGCTTCGTGATGCGCGCGCTGCCGGGGACGGCGGACCCCAAGGTCATTCTGGCGTGCGACGATCCGGCGGGGCTGCTGCGTGAGATTGCGCGGGACTTGGCGCGGACACACTCGCTCAGGCAGGCGGACGTGCCGGACGGCGTGCCGGTGATGGATTACCAGACCGCGATTGCCGACTTGAAAGCGCAGTTCATCGAGGCGGGCGGGGATCGCCCGATCATCGCGCTGGGGCTCAAGTGGCTGGAGGACAATTGCCCTCCGCAGGTCGAGCCCGTGCTCAACCACGGCGATTACCGCATGGGCAACCTGCTGGTCGAAGGCTCGGCGCTTACCGGCGTCCTCGACTGGGAAATCGCCCATTTCGGCGACCGCCACGAAGACTTGGCCTTCGGCTGCATGGCGGTGTGGCGCTTCGCCCGTTACGACCGCCCCGCGCTGGGGCTGGGGTGCATCGAAGACTACCTCGCCGCCTACGAGGCCGAGGCGGGGGTGACCATCGACCCTGCGCGCTTCCGCTTCTGGACGATCTACCGGACGGTGTGGTGGGCATTGGGCTGCCTCAAGATGGCGGCGCAATGGCGCTCGGGCGCGGACCGGATGCTCGAACGTGTGGTGATCTCGCGCCGGACGAGCGAGCAGGAACTCGATCTGCTGCTGCTGCTGGAGGAGGATGCGCCAGAGGAGGAGCGGGCGCGCGACATCGGAACCCTTTTCGCCTGGAATCAGGATTGGGGCGAAGCGCAGGACCGCGAACTCGTGCTTGCCGTTTCGGAATGGCTCGACACGATCAAGGACAAGCTGACGGGCCATGACCGGTTCCAGCTTGCGGTCGCCCGCAATGCGCTCGGCATGGTGTATCGGAACATCTCCACCCGCCCGGCAGAGTGGGACAAGACGCTCTCCGACAGCCTGCTCTCAGGGGAGCTTGGGATCGACGCTCCCCAGCTGTTGGCAAAACTGAGACTTGAGGCTTTGACCAAGCTCGAAGCAGACGTCCCCAAGTACCCGGCACTTCGCGTTGCGCGGGCAAAATGGACTGGAGCGCAATAATGGACTTCGCCATCCCCGCCGACCTGCAAGCCTATCTCGACGAACTCGACGCCTTCATCGCCGCCGAGATCAAGCCGCTGGAAAGCCAGGACGACAACATCCGCTTCTTCGATCACCGCCGCGAATATGCGCGCACGGACTTCGAGGCGGGCGGGCTGCCCCGGCACGAGTGGGAGGAACTGCTCAAGGTAGCCACCCGCCGCGCCGACAAGGCGGGCCATTGGCGCTTCTCCGCCCCCAAGCGCTACGGCGGCAAGGACGGCAGCAACCTCTGGATGGCGGTGATCCGCGAGCATTTCGCGCGGATGGGCCTCGGCCTTCACAACGATCTCCAGAACGAGCACTCCATCGTCGGCAACTTCCCCTTCGTCGCCATGTTCGACCAGTGGGGCACCGAGGAGCAGAAGGACGAATTCATCCTCGGCGGGTTCGAGCGCAAGCGGCGCGTCGCCTTCGGCCTCACCGAACCCAATCACGGCTCCGACGCCACCCACATGGAAACCCACGCGTCACGCGAAACCCGCGACGGCGTCGATGGCTGGCTGATCAACGGCGAGAAGATGTGGATCACCGGCATGCACGTCGCCACCCACTGCGCGATGTTCGCGCGCACGGGCGGCAAGGCCGGGGATGCGAGCGGGATCACCTGCTTCCTCGTCCCCAACCCCACACCGGGCCTCGAAATCGAGGAGTGGATGTGGACCTTCAACATGCCCACCGACCACCCGCGCCTCAGCGTGACCAACGTGTGGGTGCCGGACTCGGCCATCCTCGGCGTGGAAGGCCGCGGCCTCGCGCTGGCGCAGAGCTTCGTCCACCAGAACCGCATCCGCCAGGCAGCGAGTAGCTGCGGCGCGGCGCTCTATTGCATCGACGAGAGCGTGAAATATGCGCGCGAGCGCAAGCCCTTCGGCGAGGAGCTGGCGCGCAATCAGGCGATCCAGTTCCCGCTAGTCGAGCTGGCGACGCAGGCCGAGATGCTCCGGCTCCTGATCTTCAAGACCGCGTGGGAGATGGACAACATGCCCCACGAAGAGATCGAGCGGACCATCTCTGACAAGGTCTCGATGTGCAATTACTGGGCGAACCGGCTGGTGTGCGAGGCGGCGGACCGCGCGATGCAGGTCCACGGCGGCATCGGCTATTCGCGGCACAAGCCCTTCGAGCACATCTACCGCCACCACCGCCGCTACCGCATCACCGAAGGCAGCGAGGAAATCCAGATGCGCAAAGTGGGGGCGTATCTGTTCGGGTATCTTGGGCCGAAGCGGGGGATGTATGGGTGAACCGTTGTGAGTCCCCGCGAAGGCGGGGACCTCGGGCGGTGGCGCACAAATTCCTGAGACCCCCGCCTTCGCGGGGGATCACAAATGGTCGGCGCTGGGATGACGGGGGTTGGTTTGAAATCGACAAACGACATTGCCCCCTCTGGCAATATCCTTGCGCCCCGCTAGTCTCCCGCCCCGACAGAGGGAGACTGAATCCATGCGCCACCTGACCGCCGCCCTGCTTGCGGGCGTCGCCTGCCTTGCCGCCACCACCGCGCCGCTCGCCGCGCAATCGAAGGGCAAGGACGCCAAGGCCGAAGAGAAGTGGAGCGTCGAGACGCCCAAGGGTGCGGTGATCCGGCAGGTTCCGATCAAGACGGATGAAGGCACGTGGATGGATGTCGACGTGTCGCCCGATGGCCAGACGCTCGCCTTCACGCTGCTCGGCGATATCTACACGCTGCCCATCACCGGGGGCACCCCCAAGCGCATTGCCGATGGCCTCGCATGGGACGTCCACCCGCGCTTCTCCCCCGATGGCAAGCGCATCGCCTTCACCTCGGATCGCGGCGGCGGGGACAATATCTGGGTGATGAACGCCGATGGCACCGACAAGCGGCAGGTCACCAAAGAAGATTTCCGCCTGCTCAATCAGCCGAGCTGGTCGCCCGACGGACAGTTCATCGCGGCGAAGAAGCACTTCACCACCGAACGCTCCGCCGGGACGGGTGAAATCTGGATGTATCACGTCAGCGGCGGCGGCGGGGTGCCGGTGGTCGAGCGCGCCAATGAACGGCTCCAGAAGGAGCTGGGCGAGCCGGTGTTCGCGCCCGATGGCAGCGCGATCTACTACACCCGCAACACCACTTCGGGGAACACCTTCGAATACGCGCAGGATTCGAACGCGGGCATCTTCGCGATCGAGCGCAAGGATCTGGCGACCGGCGAAGTCTCGACCGCGGTCGGCGGCTATGGCGGCGCGGTGCGGCCCGCGCCCTCGCCCGATGGCAAGGAAATCGCCTTCGTCCGCCGCGACAAGGACCAAAGCCAGCTGTGGGTCAAAGACCTCGCCAGCGGGCGCGAGCGGATGATCTACGGCGCGCTCGACTTGGACGTGCAGGAGACCTGGGCGGTCACCGGGGTCTATCCCAATACCGATTGGCTGCCCGACAGCAGCGGCATCGTGTTCTGGGCGGGCGGGAAGCTCAATCGCGTGAACCGCGACGGGAGCGGCCATGCGGTGATCCCCTTCGCGATCAACGACACGCGCGGGGTGGCCGATGCGCCGCATCCGGCGATTGCGGTTTCCTCCGACAGCGTCACCACCACCATGCCGCGCTTTGCGACGCTCTCGCCCGATGGCGGCCGCGTGGTGTTCGAAAGCCTCGGGCGGCTCTATACCAAGTCGGCCAAGGGCCGCGACCTGCCGCGCCCGCTGACCGATGACAACAGCGGCGCGCTCGAGGCCTTCCCCGCCTTCAGCCGCGACGGCAGCCGCCTCGCCTATGTGCGCTGGACCGACGCGGGGCTGGGCGAGATCATCGTCGCTGATGCGAATGGCCAGAACCGCCGGGTGATTGCCGGGCCGGGGCATTACGGCAGCCTCGCCTTCTCGCCCGATGGCAGCGTGATCGCCTTCGAGAAGCGCGAGGGCGGGTTCCTGACCGCGCCCGAGCAGTCGGAAGGCGCGGGCGTCTATGTGGTGTCTGTCAGCGGAGGCGAGCCAAAGCTGGTCACCCGCAACGGCGGGAGCCCGCAATGGGGCGCGGCCTCCGACCGGCTGTTCCTGGTGGCGGGCGAAGGAACCGGGATCGCGCTGGTCTCGACCGACCTCAACGGCGAGGCCAAGCGCATTCATGCCAAGGGCGATCTTGCCAGCGACATGCGCCTTTCGCCCGATGGCCGCACGCTCGCCTTCCGCCAGAATTACGAGGTGTTCGCGATGCCGCTGATGCCGGGCGGCAAACCGGTCGACGTCAGCGAAACCGGCGGGGCGCTCCCTGTCACCAAGGTCAGCAGCGGCGGGGCGGATTATTTGGGCTGGGCCAAGGGCGGCGCGACTTTGTTCTGGTCGATCGGACCGAGCCTGCAAAGCGCCGATGTGGCGGGCTTGTTTGCGAGCGCGCCCAAGTCCGATGCGGACAAGACCAAGCCCTTCACCCCGCCCACCACCGGCATTCCGCTGGGCGTGACAGTCGCGGCTGCCAAGCCGACCGGCACCACGGTGATCACCGGCGCGCGCGTTCTCACCATGCGGCCCGGTCTCGCCGCTGACGACGCGGGCGTGATCGAGAACGGGCTGATCGTGATCGAGGGCGACCGCATCACCGGGGTCTATGATGCGACCACGGTACGGATCAAATTGCCCGAAGACGCGCGGATGATCGACGCCAGCGGCAAGACGATCATGCCCGGCCTCGTCGATGCGCACGCGCATGGGCCTTACGGGGTGGGCGACCTCATCCCGCAGCAGAACTGGACGCTGCTGCAGGACCTCGCGCTGGGGGTGACGACGGTCCACAATCCGTCCTCGCAGGCGAGCACCGTGTTCGCCGCCGCCGAACGCCAGCGCGCCGGGCTGACGCTTGCCCCGCGCATCTTCTCGACCGGCGAGGTCATTTATGGTGCCAAGGCCCCCGGCTTCTTCGCGCGGATCGACAGCTACGACGATGCGCTCGCGCATGTGCGCCGGATCAAGGCGCAGGGCGGGATTTCGGTCAAGAACTACAACCAGCCGCGCCGCGAACAGCGCCAGATGGTCGCGCGCGCGGCGGCTGCGGAGAACATGCTGGTGGTGGCCGAGGGCGGATCGCTGTTCGGGATGGACATGAACCTCGTCGCCGACGGCAATTCCACCATCGAGCACAACGTGCCGGTCGACGTGTTCTACGAAGACGTGCTGCAATTCTTCGGCAAGTCGAACAGCAATTACACGCCCACGCTGGTGGTCACCTATGGCGGCCTCGCGGGCGATCCCTATTGGCGGCAGGCGACCGACGTGTGGGAGAACCCGCTGATGGTCCACACCCCGCCGAAGCAATTGCTCGCCGAAACCGGGCGGCGCGGGAAGGCGCCCGACTGGGCCTATGTCGACGACAACAATGCGCGCGAGGCGCGCAAACTCGCACAGCGGGGGGTAAAAGTCAGCATCGGCGCGCACGGCCAGCAGGCGGGCATCGGCGCGCACTGGGAGCTGTGGAGCTTCGCGCGCGGCGGGATGAGCGCGGTCGAGGCGCTGAAGGCCGGCACCATCGTCCCCGCGCAGTCGCTGGGCATGGCCAAGGATATCGGCAGCATCGAAGTCGGCAAGCTCGCCGATCTGGTGATCCTCTCAGCCGATCCCACCGTCGATATCCGCAATTCGGACGATATCGAGCAGGTGATGCTCGGCGGGCGGCTGTATGATGCAAAGACCATGAATGAGGTCGGCACCGGCGATGCCAAGCGCCTGCCCTATTGGTGGGAAAGCGGGCAGGCCGGTGACGCGGGCGGCTCAGCCGAAGCGACCAGCGCGGGCCGGGGCCATTCGGATGGGGATGCGGGGTAATGGGCTGGCTTTCCGCGTAGCGGCTTTTGGGTTCGCGCCAAGCACCCAAGAGGCCAAGAGGTTGCACGGACTTCGAACCGGGTGCTCGCTCTTGGCCCACTTGGTGCCTTGGCGCGAACCTACTGAAAGCCTGCGGCGCAGAACGGACGCCGGTTACACCTCCCTCTCCATCAACCCCCGCAAATCCGTGAGCGCCTTGGCGCGCAGCTGGTGCACGCGCGGCACGCTCACTTCGAGGATCGCCGCGATTTCGGTGAGGTTCAGTTCCTCGACGAAGAACAGCTGCAGCACCAGCTTCAGCCGGTCGGGCAGCGCGATCATCGCCTGCAGCAGCCGGTCGCGATCCTCGGCGGCGCACAGCGCCTCGAAGGGATCGGGATCGTCGCTGGCGAAGGCCATGCTGGTCTCGTCATAGGCATCGTCGATCGGAGTCAGTTTCACCTCCGAGGCTTCGATCGCCAGCAGCTCGGCATCGCTCACCTGCATCGCGCGGGCGAGTTCGGCGCGGCTCGGTTCGCGGCCCAACGATCCCCGCAGCGACGCGAGCGCGCGTTCGTATCCGACGCGGCGGCTCCTCGCGGTGCGACTGCCCTGCGCGGCGCGGCGGACCTCGTCGAGCATCGCCCCGCGCACGCGGATCTTGGCATAGGCGGCGAACCCGTCCTCGGTCGGGCCGGTGTGGCGCTGCGCACATTCGGTGAGCGCGACGATCCCCGCCTGCATCAAATCGTCGATATCGAGCCCGTCACGGCCCGCGCCGTTGATGTGCCACGCGGTGCGGCGAACGAGCGGGAGGAAGCGGCGCACGCGGTCCTCCACCTCGGCGCGAGAAGCCGCATAGGGCTGCGCGGCGGCGAAACCGGCGACATCGTGCTTCATGCGGCGAGCTCCTCGGGCTGCGGCTGATCGAGCGTGGCATCAGCTCCGCCGATTACCCCGACCACCGCAATCGGCTGGGTCGCAGGCAGTTCGGCGATGGAGAGGACGAGGCAGCGGGCGCTGCGGGTCTTGAGCAGCGCGGCGAGCGCGCGCCGCGCGGGCGGCTGGACGATCAGCGCGATCGCCCCGCCCTCGGCCGCCGCGATCCGCGCGGTTTCGCGCACGATCAGGTTGCCGCAATCGGGCTCGATCAGCGGCTGGCCGGTGGCAGGATCGACCATCCCGCCAAGGATCGCTGCCTCAAGCGCAGCATCGAGGGTAACGACCTTCAGCGGCTCGCCCGGCGCAGCGACCCGCGCGGTCAGCCGCGCCCCAAGGTCTGCACGCACGGCGTCGATCACGGTATCGAAATCGGTGCTCTTTTGCAGCGCCAGCGCCAGCGCGGTGAACAGCGGCTGCGGATGCGCGAGCCCGATCCCGTCGGCAAGCAGCGCGCGCAGCGTGCGGGTGAGCGCGGCGAGCGGCAATGGATCGGGATAGACCGCTTCGACCAGCGCAGGCGCGCGGGACTTGAGGCCGTCCACCCATTCGCGCACCTCGTCCGGGCCGAGCAGCTGATGCGCGTCCGACAGCAACGCCTGATTGGCGTGGGTGGCGATGACGGTGGAGGGATCGACCACCAGGAACCCCTCGGCAATCGCGTGGTCGCGCGCGGCGGGGGCAATCCACAAGGCGGGGCAATCGAAGCTGGGATCGCGGGTTGCCTCGCCGGTGAGCCCGTGACCGGGGCGCACCTCGCCCGCGTCGATGGCGAGCAGCTTGCCCGGACGCACAGCACCGCGCGCGGCGCTCACCCCGCCGATCAGCAGCGCGTAATCCTGTGCGGCGAGATCGAGCGAATCCCGGATCCGGAACTGCGGCAGCACGAAGCCGAGATCGCGCGACAATTGCTTGCGGATGCCGGTGATACGGGTGATCAGCGGCGCGCCTTCGGCCTTGTCGACGAGGCTGACGAGGCCATAACCCAGCTCCACCGTCACCAGCGTCGCGTCGCTGACATCGGCGAGCGCGATGGCGTCGGGCGCGGGTTCTTCGACCGGCGCTTCCACCGGAGCGGGCGCGGCGGCGCGGCGTTTGCAGTGCCACCAGATCGCTCCGGCAATGGCGGCTCCCGGCAGGAAGATCAGCTGCGGCATGGCGGGCACCAGCCCCACCGCGCCGAGGATCAGCGCCACCGGCAACCACCCGCGCGGATCGGCGAACTGGCCGCCGATCTGTCCGGCAAGGTCTCTCTGGTCGGACACGCGGGTGACGATCGCAGCCGCCGCGATCGACAGCAGCAGCGCAGGCACCTGCGCCACCAGCGCGTCACCAACCGCCAGCGTGACATAAACCTCCCCCGCCTCGGTGGCGGAGAGGCCGTGGCTCACCATCCCGATGGCGAAGCCCGCGACGATATTGACCGCGAGGATCAAGAGCGCCGCCATCGCATCGCCCTTCACGAACTTGGACGCACCATCCATCGAGCCGTAGAAATCCGCCTCGACCGTCACCTCGCGGCGGCGTTCGCGCGCTTCGTCGGCGGTGACGAGACCTGCGGCGATGTCCGCGTCGATCGCCATCTGCTTGCCCGGCAGCGCGTCGAGCACGAACCGCGCGGAGACTTCCGACACGCGCCCCGCGCCCTTGGTGATGACGATCATGTTGATGATCATCAGGATCGCGAAGACGAACAGGCCGACCGCAAAATTGCCGCCTACGAGGAACGCCGCGAAACTCTCAATCACATGGCCTGCTGCCGCGCCGCCCTCGTGCCCGTGGACCAGCACCACGCGGGTCGAGGCGACATTCAAGGCGAGCCGCAGCAGCGTCGCGAACAGCAGCACGCTGGGGAATGAAGAGAAGTCGAGCGGGCGGCGCGCGTTCAAGGCGACCATCAGCACCGCAATCGAAATCGCGATGTTGAGCACGAAGAAGATGTCGAGCAGCACCGCCGGGATCGGCAGCACCATCAGCGCCAGCAGGGTGAAGATGCCGAGCGGGAGCATCAGCCCGGCCGGCATGGCGGACAGGCGCGCGAGCGGGTTTGCGCGGGTGTTGGCGAGCGCGCTCACAGCCCGAACGCCTTCAAGGTGCCGTAAGCGCGGCGCACCTGCGCGGGCGCGGCGGCGGGATCATGGCCGAAGGTCGCGGCGAGCAGCTGCGACATCGAGGTGCGGGGCTGGCGGGGCAGTCCGCTCGCATGGGTCAGTGTGGGCGAAGTTTCAGGGCCGAACACAGACTGATCCGCCACCATGTACGGCGTGGTCACAGGTGAGCGGCTCTCACCTGCACGGCCCAGCGCATTTTCGAGTTTCCCGCCGATCACCTCCATCACCTGCGCCAGACTGCGCGGCGCGCCGTCGGGGGCGAAGAAGATCGCACGGTTGGCGGCGGCGGGCTTGGTGAACAGCGCGGGTGCGCTCTGGCCAGGATCGGCTTGCAATTCGGAGAGGAACCGCGCCGCGCCGCCACTCCCGAGGAAATGCGCGAGGTACAGCTCGGCATGGTCGGGCTCGCGGCCCAGCACCGGCGCGAGGTGCGCGCGGTTGTCCTCTGCCAGCCCTGCCGCCATCAGGCTGGCGACCTGCGGATCGCTCCGCAGCGCGAGGATCGCCGCACGCTGCGCCGGATCGGCGACATGGGCGCTGCCCCCGGCGCTTATGCCGATCTGGTCGGCCATCGCGCCGAGGCCGAAGCGCGCCCCATGCTTTTTGACGGTATTGAGCCAGGTGCTGTCGATGAATTGGTAAAGCCCGGTCGCGCTTGAGGTTGCGGCCTTCGCATCGGGGTCGAGTGCGGATTCGATCTCGGCCTGCGCAAGCAGATAGTTGAAATCGATGCCGGTCGCCTGCGAGGCCGTGGCAATCGCGGCTTCGACCGGGGTGCCTGACGCGGCGAGCGGGCGCGCGGCGGGTTGCGGGCGGCCCTCACGCACTGCCTGATGCGCGCGGGCGGCGGCATCGAACCCGGCGCGCAGCGTGCCGCCCGGCAGGCCGAAGGATGAAGAAGTCTGGCTCACGCGCCCCCCGTCTGAAATCAGTGGCCGCCACGGGCGGCCCAATCAGAAGGGAAACAGCAAAGGCCGTGCCAACTCTGGTTAACGCAAGCAGGCGTAGGCCGCGCGCGGCGGGTGGCTCGCGCCGCCCAGCGCTTCGATCCGCGCCGCGACATTGGCGGCAAGGAGGTTGCGCACTCGGCGGTTGACCTCGTTCAAGTGGCGCGCGGTTTCGGCGAGGCCGCGGGTCTCACCATCAAGCGGCTGCGGCCCGATCGCGGCGAGCGTGTCGCACAGCGAGAGCTTATCGCGCGCGGCGCAAACCAGCGCATCGGCATCGAGCGCGGCAAGCGCTTGCCGCTCGGCCTCCAGCGCGGCAATGATCTGCCGCAGATTGTCGGCAAGGGTTGGGCCAGCTGTCACAAGCTCAATCCGCGTCCGGCAGCGACAGGCTGACCTGCGCGGCGATCATCGCATCGGCGATCTTGGCCGGGACCAGCGGATAGGAACCATCGCGCAAGGCGGCGCGGATCTGCTCGACGCGTTCGGCATCGACCGGCGGGGTCGCGTCGGTGCGCGCTGCGCTGACCTCGACCGCAATGCCGGCGGGTTCAGCCTTGGCCCCGGCGCTTGCAGGGCTGCGCGCTCCAGCCTGCGCACGGTCGCTCGCCGCCAACGCGCGGGCGCTGCTGATGCCGGGCAGTTTGCTCAGTTCGACAGAGGGCATGACACACATCCTTAGTGGGTTGCTGCAAGCGAGAACGACGCGCCGAGGCAGCGTTTAAGAGGGCGTTAAAGAAATACTCAGTTCGCCGGGATGACTGCGAGGCCGGGGCGTTCGATGCGCGCGCGCAGCGGTTCGCCCCGCCGCGCGGTGCGCACGAATATCCAGTCGCCGATTGCGCCGCCCTCCACCGCTTCGCCCGCCTGCTGGACAGAGAACCCGCGCCCGCGCACGGCGATGGTGATGGCGTCGCCGCGCTTGACCGCCGGGCGGGCGGGCTGACCTGCCGCCGCCGTGCCAGCGACGTTGTCGACGGCGACGAAGATGCGCCACGCGTTCGGGCCGGCACATTCGACCCGCACCGCGGTGCGCGCCGGGCTGTGCCAGCTGACCGCGAGCGGCGCGGCGCAAGCGGCGAGCTGCAAGCGGCGGTCACTCGCCATGCGCGCGCCGCCGGGCTGGCCGATGGCGGCGCCGGTAAAGGCTGCCACCGCCTGATCGATCGCGGCGGGGTCAGTGAACCCGCCGGCCTGCGCGGGCGGATCGCAGAACGGCAGCAGCATCGGCAGCACCAGCGGGCTCAGCCGCAGGCCGTCGAGCCATGACATCGGGGTATCCATAAGCACTGCTCCTTGGGCCCGGCGCAATTGGTGCGCGGTCCTTCGCCGCCAGACAGCAGCAAAAGCCATGCCAAGCGGCGGGCGGACGGCAGCACAACAGCAGGCCGAGGTGGCCTTACGCAATCACGCTGAGGTCGGCGGCGGCTCGCTTTAAGCATGACGGGTTAGACCGCGGTTCGACCAATCCACTGTCAAAGCGAAGACTCTGCCATGTCATTCCGCCCTGCTTTCCTGGCCCGCTCGCCCCGCACATCGCGGTCGGTATTCCCGCCTGCCGCGACGGAAGCGGCAGAGCCGACCCAGAGCCGCGCCGATGAAGCCCGCCGCGCGCTGATGGAGCGGATCGGGGACTTCATCATCCAGCACGATCTTCCTGTGAGCGCGCAGAACCTTGCCACGATCTGCGGCGGGTTGTCGGGTTCGCACCCCGAACTGGCGCAGGCCTTTGCCGCGCGGGAGATGGCGGGCGAGCCGATCGACCAGCGCTGGCTCGATACGCTCGCGCGGCTCGATCCCGATGGCCATGCGCGCATCGCCGAAGTCGAAACGCTGATGGACAAGCTCGAATATGCGCTTATGCGGTTCGCCCAGACCACCCGCTCGGCGCACAGCGAGACCAGCGACCACCGCGCCTCGATCGGCCACCAGATCGAAGCCATGGCCGCGCCTGCGGATATCGCGCAGGTGCTCGATCTCTCGCGCGCGATGCTCGCGCGGATCGAACAGGTCGAAGCGGCAATGGTGCGCAGCGAGGCCGAATCCGAAAAGCTGCGCGAAAGCCTCGCCAAGGCGCGCCTCGAAGCCGATGTCGATCACCTCACCCGCCTGCCCAACCGCCGTGCCTTCGAACGGCGGCTGGTCTCGGCTGCGATCGAAGCACGCGCCAAGCGCGAGCCGCTGTCGCTCGGCTTCTGCGATGTCGACCATTTCAAGTCGATCAACGATCGTCACGGTCACGAAGCAGGCGACCGCGTGTTGTGTGCGATTGCATCGACGCTGAGCGAATATGCTGGCGACGGGTGCTTTGTCGGGCGTCACGGGGGCGAGGAATTCGTGGTGCTGTTCTACGGCATGGACAAGGACGCGGCGCGGCTGCGGCTGGATGTGATCCGCGCCGCGCAGGCCGGGCGCCAGCTGATGAACCGCGAAACTGGCCAGCCGTTCGGACGGATTACCTTTTCGGGCGGGGTCGCGGAAGTCACCGAGAACGCCGATACGCGCAGCGCGCTCGCCCGCGCCGATGCCGCGCTCTACCGCGCCAAGGAAGAAGGCCGCAACCGGGTGATCGTCGGCTAGAGCGCTTACTTGCTGCCGCGCGCGATCACCGTGTCATAGGCGAGGCTGGCGTAGATGTCGTCGCTGTCGCCCGCAGCAATGATCGTCCGCACCGCCACCCCGCGCGCCTGCGCGTCGGCGGCCAGCGCTGCGGCGGCTTCCCACGCCCGCTGTGCTTCACTTGGGCGATACTGCGCAAACACGGTCAGGGTCGCGCGCGGATCGCGCGGCTGCGCGGCGAGCCATGCACCAAGGCTCGGCCCGCCAGCGATAGGGCGATAGAGCGCCTGCGCAGGGGCAACCTCCAGCGCGCGCGCCGCATCTTCGCTGCGCGCATCGGAATCGGCGAGCCGCTGTCCGGTCTCGGCCTCGGCAGCGGGCAGGGCCGAGAGCGTCACCAGAAACAGGATCAGCGCCAGATCGGCGAGGATCAGCTGCCAGCCGTGGCCGCTACGCGCGGGTTCGATTGTCGCGGTCATGCCACCCCCCGCAGATGCGCGCGGCGATCATTGGCGGCGGACGGGATGCGGGCGAGCTGATCGGCGAACCAATCGGCCAGCGCCTCGCGCTCGCGATCCTCGGCGAGCCCACGCCGGGTGATGGCACTCGCCATCGGAAAGCACACCCTACGCGGTAAACCGCCCTTCTATGGGAAAAACTGCAATAAAATCAGTGCGCGCATTCAGCAATGCGCTCGGCAGATCGGTAGCCGTTGATGGCTATGCGGTCCCCAATAATTCGCAGAATTTCGGGACTTTAGCTGGCAGTTCTGATATTGCTGATGGCCATATGGTCCCCGCAGCAAAAAAGCAGGGCAACAGAGCCTTTCTTGACGGCAATTTCGCACGCCGGAATCTGCCGCTGAAGGCGAGCGAATATTGCATCTGGGACACCGAGCTGGCGGGCTTCGGATTGCGGGTTCGCCCGACCGGCAACTATTACTGGTTCGTGCGGCTACGCCATCGCGGCAAGCATCGGCGGATCACGCTTGGAAAGAGCACCGACCTCGACGCAGCACTGGCCCGCTCGCAGGCGCGCCGATTGCTCGCCGAGGTGGCGCTGGACGGCTTGCCCAAGCGGGTGGTGGTGCGGTCAACGCCGACCATGAACGATTTCGTGGCGACCTATTTCGAGGACCTGTCGCGCGTCTGGAAACCCTCGACCGCAAAACGCAACGCCGATGCCTGGCGCGGTGACCTTGCCCCCCACTTCGGTGACATTCTGGTGGCTGACGTCACCAAGGCAGATGTCGTGCGCTGGCGCGATGCTTTTGCAGGCAAACGCGAGGCGCGATACAACCGCGCGATACCCGTGCTGGCAGCGCTGCTGAACTATGCCGAGGCGTTGAAGATGCGCCGCAAGGGCTCCAATCCGTGCCGCGGTATGCCCCGCTACAAGCGGCAAGCGATGGAGCGGTATCTCACCCCGCGCGAATACGCGCGCGTCGGCGCTGAACTGCGCGCGCAAGAAGCCGAATTTCCGGCACAGGTGGCGATCCTACGGCTGCTACTTTTCACCGGGGCGCGTCGCGGCGAGATCGAGGGGCTGCGATGGGACTGGGTCAAGCCGCCTCGACTGGTTCTGCCTGACAGCAAGACCGGCCCGAAGGTGATCTGGCTGAACAGTCAAGCATTGGCGGTTCTTGAAGGCATTGCTCGTGTGGGGGAGTGCCCATACGTCTTTCCCGATAGGACTGGAACGAAACCGATCAGTCTCGAAAAATGGTGGGAGAATTTCCGGCGCCGCTGCGCCTTGCCCGATGTACGTCTTCATGACCTGCGCCACAGCTTTGCCTCGACCGCGATCATGGACGATGTGCCGCTTGCCACGATCGGCAAGCTGCTGGGCCATGTGCTGCCCGAAACGACCGCCAAATACGCGCATCTGGCCGACGAGATCGTCGCAGACGCAGCCAAGCGCATTTCCGGCTCTCTAGCTAACTCGCTGGGGCTGCACGCATGACCGCGCTGGGGCTCAAGCGGGTCGTCGAGGAGGCGCTGGCGCGGGTCGGCGCTGACATCAACCTGATCTGCATCCCTAGGGGCAAGCCACGCACGACGAGCTGGCTCGGGATCGAGCATGGGTTCGGCATCCGGCACTACGCCTCTGGCCGCAACGTCTACATCGTGCAGACGCGGATGGGCGGCAAGCTGCGGACGGTAACCTTGGGGCCGACGTCGGTTCTGACACGCGCGCAGGCGACGCAAGTGGCGCGGGTCGTGCTGGCATATGCGCGTGTGGGTGAGGATCCGGCCAGTGAGCGCAAGCGCATCCGGTCGGCCCCGCGCTACAGCGATTTTCTCGACGAGTTCTGGGAAAAGTGGGGGACCCGCTGGACGCTAAAAACATGGAACGTGAATGCCAGCTACCGCCGTCTCTATCTGCAAGATGCTTTTCAGGGCCTGTGTATAGACGAGCTGAACGAGGAGCACGTCACGCGCTGGTTCGCCGAGGTCAACCGGCAGACCGGGCCAGGTGCCGCGAACATGACGCTGGCGCTTCTGAACGCAATGCTGAACAAGGCGGAGGTCTGGGGCTACCGGCTCGAGAACACCAATCCATGCCGCGCCGTGCGGATGAACCGCCGCAACCATCTGAAGCGCTTCCTATCGCACGAGGAAATGCAGCGCCTCGGGACAGTGCTGGCCAAGGAGCGCGCCAGCGATAAGCCATTGTGGGCGCTTGCGGCAAAGGCTGTGACCCTGCTGGCGCTGACCGGGTGTCGGCGCGGGGAAATTCTCGGTCTGCATTGGCAAGACATTCACGGCATCCGCCTGAAGCTCCGCCACGGCAAGACGGGGCCGCGCATGGTGTGGATGGGAGACGACGCGCGCGCCGTATTAGACACGTGTCCGCGCTACAAGGGCGTTCCCTGGGTGTTCTGGAATCCAACCTTGAGCCAGCCCGTCAAGGACTTGCATAAGTACTGGAACAAGTTCCGCGACGACGCTGGCCTTCGCGATTTCCGGCTGCACGATCTGCGTCATAACTTCGCGAGCCATGCTGCGATGAACAAGGAGACGCTCCCGATGATCGGACGTCTGCTTGGCCATGCTCGTGTTCAGTCCACAGCCCGCTATGCCCATCTCGATGACGGACACGCGCTGGAAGCGGCGGAACAGATTGGTGCAGCTGTCGAGCGCATGCTGGGATGAGGCTGCCCGTCATGGATTCGCCTGAAGGGGAGCTTCGTCTGGCATCGGTGTCCGGGAAACCGATGCCGAACCGGCAGCTTCTCCACGATCTTTGCCAAAACCTGCCGTTCAGAAAGCGACCCCGAAATGGTCAGTGGCAGCACACCGGTTCCCTTTCCAATCGCTGCCGTTCTCATCCTCCCATAGCATCAGGTATGGGTGCGCAGTGCAAGGCGCGCAGCTAGCCCCAACCCTGTTCGCGCAAAGTCGCCTGCATCGCGCGGCTGACCGGGACGGCGAGGCCGCCTCGCAGGGTCAGTTCAGCCTTGCCTTCACGCCGCACGAGCGCCTCGACCGCGCCACGCGCTGCCCACCAGCTGCGATGCACCCGCGCCCCGGCGCTCTCGGGGAGCAGCGCGCAAGCATCGACCATGCGCATCAGCACGAGATCGCTTCCCGCATCGGTGTGGATGCGAAGATAGTGGTCCTCCGCCTCGATGGCGATCAGCCGCGCGGTGCGCAGCCCAATTGCCAGCTTCTCGGCGATCAGATCGGGGAGCGGGGGAAGCGCCGGATGAGGGAGTGGAACGCCAACCGGATCGGGGGGAGGCTCCGAACCGGAAGCTGGCGGCGCGGTGGGTGCGGCCTCGGGCACCGCTGTCTCGGTCGCCGCCGCAAGATAGTTGATCGCGGTCAGCACCAGCGTGAGCACCAGCACCGCACCGAAGAAGCTCGCCACCAGCCCCGGCGTGATCGCCTCCAGACCGAAGAACAGCGCGCTCGCCACCACCACCAAAAAGGTGTGCGGCAAGGACACTGCTGCGGCGACCACCACCACCTCGGCCCAGCGATGCCGCGCCAACCCACCCCACCCGCTCACCAAGGTCGTGAAGACCAGGCCCAGCACCGATCCCGGCAGGATCACGCTTGCCCAGTAGGCAAGCCGCTGGCCGAAGGGCGCCATATCGGTGCCCAGCGCGCCGACATAGGCGAGCAGCACCGTTGCAGCGGCGCCGATCGTCAGCCCGCGCACCGCCCGGCGGCGCAGCGTCGTTGCATTTGGCGAAGCGTGAACGGCGGGCACAGTCATCTCGCGTATCGGGCGGCGCCACTGACGAAATCGGCGGCGACAAGCGGGCTTTAGCGAGGCCATCGACGCTTCCGCAAGGCCCACGTCGCAAGGGCCGTATCAGGAGACATCACCATGACGACCCGCACACTGACCACCATCCTGGCTGCGACCTGCATGGCGCTGGGGAGCTCCGCCGCCTCCGCCGCAGCCGCTCCCGCGACCGCCGTCGCCGCCGCCACGCAACCTGCGGGCGTGCTCACCATCGTGTTCGAGGGGATCGAAACCCCCACCGGCACCATCATGATGAGCCTGTTCGACAGCGAGGCCGCTCATGACGAGGGCGGCGATCCGGTGCAGGTCGCGATGGCCCCGATCAAGGGCACTACAGCCACGGTCGCGTTCGAAGGCCTCGCGCCTGGCGACTACGCGGTCAAGGCGTTCCATGATGTCGATGGCGACATGCAGATGAGCACCAACCCCTTCGGCATGCCGACCGAGCCCTTCGCCTTCTCGAACAACGCGCCCGCACAAGGCGGCCCGGCGAAATGGGAGGCTGCGCGTTTCGCGGTCACCCCCGGCGCGAACCGCATCACGATCACGATCAAGTGAGGGAGGCACGGAACATGATCGATCGCAGGCAATTGCTTCGCGGCGGGATGATCGCGGCCGGCGCCGCCGCAATCCCTGCGCCCCTGCTTGGCGCCGGCCGGTCGCCAGCCGACTGGACGCTGGCGCTCACCGACGTGCCGAGCGACATCGCCCCGCGGGCGCTGACCCGGCTGCACGGCCGCGCTCCCGAGCTGCACGGCACGCTTTATCGCAATGGCCCGGCGCGCTTTCGGCGCGGGGCGAGCAGCGTCGGGCACTGGTTCGATGGCGACGGGCTCGTGCGCGCCTGGCGGATCGAGGGTCCGAGCGCGAGCCTTGCGGCGCGCTTCGTCGATACGCCCAAGCGACGTCTCGAGGAGCGGCTTGGCCGGATCGTGCAGCCCGGTTTCGGCACGCCCGCGCGCCCCGGCAACGTGCTCGGCGGGTCTGACGACGCCAACCCGGCCAACACCAACGTGATCGCGGTCGGGGGGCAATTGCTGGCGCTGTGGGAAGCGGGATCGGCCTTCGCGCTCGATCCGGAGACCCTTGCCACGAAGGGGCCGGTGACCTTCCGCCCCGATCTGAAGCAGATGCCCTTCCTCGCCCACCCGCGGATCGAGCCCTCGGGGCGGATCTGGAATCTCGGCTCGGGCGGGGAAAGCGCCTTCGTCTGGCGGCTGTCGGCCACCGGACAGTTCGAGGCGGGGCAGGTGATCCGCCTGCCGATGGCGAGCTATTTCCACGATTTCACGGCGACCGCGCGGCATCTGGTGATCCTGTGCCAGCCTTGGGTGCAGACCGCTTCGCACGTGCCTTTCGTCGAAAGCCTCGCCTGGCAGCCCGAACGCGGCAGCCGCGTGCTGGTGATCGACAAGGATGACCTCAGCAAACGGCGCGAATACGAATTGCCGCCGCTGTTCTTCTTCCACCTGGGCGATGCATGGGAAGAGGCCGATGGCACGATCCGCTTCGATGGCTGCTTCCACAAGGATCCGGTCTTCCCGATCCTCGGCGCTTCCGCGCTGGTCGAGGGGCGGCACGAACATGGCGAGCGCCCGGAAATGGCGCTGGTGACACTGCGCCCCGATGGCCGTGCCGAACTCGCCCCGGCGGGCTTCACCGGCGAGTTTCCGCGCAGCGCCTCCGAGCTGGCAGGCCTTCCCCGGCAGCATACGGTTTACGTCGGCGGCTATGACGGCAAGCGACCCTTCGCGCGCAGTCTCGGTGTGTGGGACTGGCGGCGCGAGCGCAACGAGAGCCATGATTTCGGCCCGCGGCAACTGGTTGAGGAATTCGTGCCTGCGGGGCCTTACCTGATCGGCACCACGCTCAACCTCGCGGTCGGGGCGAGCGAACTCCACGTGTTTGACGCGCGCCGGGTGAGTGACGGCCCGCTTGTCTCCTGGCGCAGCGATGTGGCGCTGCCGCTGACCTTCCATGGGAACTGGGTGGCGACCCGATAATCTGGAGGAAGGCGCCAGGTGGAAGTCGATCATTGTGATTGCGCCGACCTCAGTTGCAATCATCGAGATGGGCCGTGCTCAATCCTGAAAGCCGCTTGGCGGATTCCGGCGCAAGCAGACGTTCATCGCTCTTATGGGAAAGGACTAGGTTTGGGTCGGAAGCCGTCGCGGCTCAGAACGGGCTACGAATGACCGTTTTGCTGCGGTCGCGAAAAATTCCTGCCATTCCGCGCACGACCCCATAACGGTCATGCGCACTTCCGCCGCGCTTGCCGTAGCTGCACCAGGGGTGACATCCGTCATGTCGCTGCGCTGACGCCGGGCACTGCCGCGCCATGCGGCTGCGGGATAGAACGGGCTCCACAGTCAGGAGAACGATCATGCCGTCCCATTCATCCCCCATCGCCTCGATCGTCGCCGCGACCAAGGCTTACGGCGCGCACCGAGTGCTTGATGGTTTCGACTTCACGCTGGAGGCCGGATCGGTCACCGCGCTGCTTGGTCCCAATGGCGCGGGCAAGTCCACCGTTGCGGGACTGTTGACCGGTCGCTTGCGGGCCGATGCAGGCACGGTCCAGCTCTTCGGCCGTGATCCGTCCGCCCAGTTGGCCCGGGCGCGCATGGGGATCATGCTGCAGGCGGGAGGTCTGCCCGAGACGCTCACCGTGGCCGAGGCGGTCGATCTGCACGCGGGCTATTTCGCCCGCCGTCTGCCGACCGCCGCGGTGCTCGAACAGGCGGGGCTCACCGCGCTGGCGAGCCGTCGCTGTGACCGGCTGTCGGGCGGCGAGGCGCGCAAGGTGCAGTTCGCAATGGCAATCGCCGGTTCGCCCGATCTGCTGGTGCTGGACGAACCGACCACCGGCTTTGATCCCGAATCCCGCCGCGCGATGTGGGATGTGGTCAGGGCCAAGGCCGATGCGGGCACCGCCGTGCTGCTCGCGACGCACCACATGGACGAGGCCGAGGCGCTGGCTGACAGGATCGTGGTGATTGCGGGTGGCCGCATCATCGCCGATGGCGCTCCGGCGGCAATCAAGGCGCAGGTCGCGGCGACTGTAATCCGGCTGCGCACGCGCCTGCCTGCCGACCGCTTCCGTGCTCTGCCCGGCGTGGCCAAGGTGGAGACCATGGGCGCCGACCTGTCGGTGCTGACCACCGCCCCGCGCGCGAGCCTTGAGGCCGTTTTCGCAATCGACCCGGCGCTCCAGCACTTTGAGGTCACCGGGGCGAGCCTTGAAGATGCCCTCGCCAATCTTGTTCAGTCCAACCGTACCATCCTGAAGGAGGCCGCATGATGTCCGATCTGATCGCACCCGCACCCGCCGTCTATGCCCGTGAAAGCTGGGCCGAGATCATCAAATCTGCGCGCATGCCGCAGTTCATCATCCCCACTATTGCTTTGCCGCCGGCCTTCTACGCGCTGTTCGCGCTCGCCATGGGACAGGGCAGCGCCGAGGTGGCGACCCGCACGCTCGCGACCTTCGGGGTGTTTGCGGTGATGGGCCCGGCGCTGTTCGGCTTTGGCGCCAACATCGCGGCTGAGCGCGAAAGCGGCCAGCTGGAATTGAAGCGCCTTTCCCCCATGCCCGCCGGCGCGCAGATCGCTGCCAAGGTCGCCGCGACCACAGCGTTCAGCCTCGTCGCCTTCGTGCTGCTCTATGGGCTGGGGCTCGCCGGGGGCGTATCGCTCAGCGCGCTGCAATGGGTGATGCTGGTGAGCGTACACACCCTCGCGATCATCCCCTTTGCGCTGATCGGGCTTGGCATCGGCTACCGGCTTGGCCAGAAAGGCGCCATTGCGGTGGCCAATATCGTGTTTCTGGCGATGGCCGTGCTTGGGGGCCTGTGGATGCCGATTGCTGTCTTGCCTGAGGCCATGCAGACCATCGCCTGGGCGCTGCCGTCCTATCATCTGGGTGAAATAGCCCTGATGGCGGTGGGCCAGCGCGAGGCGGCCAATCTGTGGCTGCATGCCGGGCCGCTTGCGCTTATCACGCTCGCCGCCGCCGTGTTCGCCTGGACGGGCGAGCGTCAGCAGGCCAAGTAAGATGACGCAAGGCCAGCACAGCGCGAAGGCCGGGGGCCGGATGCTGCGATGGGAAGCCATTGATCATCCGGCCATCTGGCTTGCCTATCTGCCGCTGTTCTTCATCCCGTGGTTCATCAAGCTGCCGAGCCCTGCGCAGATGATCGCCGCAGGGATCGGGCTGGCGGTGTTTCTGGCGGTCTATTTCATCTCGCTCAAGGCTGCCGGGTGGCGATTGATCGGGCTGGCGATTGCAGCGCTGCTCTTGTCCTTCGCGCTGGCATTCACGAACAGCAACTGGACGGTAATTGCGGTCTATGCCGCCGCCATGATCGCCGAACTGCGCCCCGCCTGGCGCGCAAGCCTTGGGGTGGGCGTCTTTGCTGCGGCCAGCGCCGGGCTGGCACTAGCGACCGGACAGCCCGCCATCTACTGGGTGCTGGGGGTGTTCCTGATGGTGATGGTCGGGATCGGCAACATCTCGCGCGCGGCCTTGCAGGACAAGAATCGCGAGCTCGCTGTCGCGCAGGGCGAAGTGCGCCAGTTCGCCGCCGCGGCCGAGCGCGAGCGGATCGGGCGCGATCTGCATGATCTGCTCGGCCGCACGCTGACCCTCATCGCGATCAAGGCCGATCTCGCCGCGCGCCTTGCCGACAGCGCTCCGGACAAGGCGACCGCCGAAATGCGCGACATCGCTGCTGCTGCGCGCGAGGGCCTCGCCGAGGTGCGTGCGGCTGTCAGCGGCATGACCGGCGCCAGCCTCTCCCGCGAAATCGCAGGGTCCAAGACCGCGCTCGCCGCCGCCGGGATCGCCTGCGAGATTGAGGGAGATGCTGAAGCCATCGACTCCGGCACCAGCGCAGTTCTGGCGATGGCGCTGCGTGAGGCGGTAACCAATGTGATCCGCCATTCGGGCGCGCGCACTTGCCGCATCGCGCTGATCCAGCAGGCGGGCGGGCTTGAGCTCAATGTCAGCGACGATGGCGACGGACAGGCAGTGCGCCCTGGCGGAGGGCTCGCTGGCCTCACCTCGCGCCTCACGGCAGCAGGGGGCGAACTGGCCATCGAGGGTGATACACGCGGCACACGGCTGACGGCACGTGTGCCGCAGGGGGCGCTCCCATGATCCGCATCGTGATCGCCGAAGATCAGGCATTGGTACTGGGTGCGCTGGCAACCTTGCTCGGCCTTGAAGGCGATATCGACATCATTGCCCGCGTGGGTGATGGTGCTGCCGCGCTCGATGCGGTGCGAGAGCATAAGCCCGATATCCTCCTGTCCGACATTGAGATGCCGCAGATGACCGGCCTTGATGTGGCAGAGGCGATTGCCCGCGAAGGGCTGGCGGCGCGGGTGCTGATCGTCACCACTTTTGGCCGTGCGGGCTATCTGCGGCGCGCGATGGATGCAGGCGTGCGCGGCTATCTGCTCAAGGACACCCCTGCCGATGCGCTGGCTGCCGCGATCCGCAAGGTGGCCGCAGGAGGCCGCGCGATTGCACCGGAACTGGCCGAACTCGCCTGGGACGCGCCCGCCAATCCGCTCACGGAACGCGAACGCGATGTACTGCGGTTGGCCGATGAAGGCCGCTCGAACAAGGAAATCGCGCGCCAGCTTGACCTCTCGCCCGGCACTGTGCGCAATTACCTCTCCGAAGCCTCGGCCAAGATGTTCGCCGCGAGCCGGATCGAAGCCGGGCGTATCGCGCGCGAAAAGGGGTGGCTGTGACTCGCGCCATGACGCTTGTCACCCCGGCGCGCTGACAGCCTGCACTGCCGCCGCCGCAGCAGATGCGGCACTCCCTCAGGCAACAAAGGAAGTTGCCGATGAGATGGAAGAACGCAGTGATGGTGACAGTGGGAATTGCCGCCTTGCTGGGCGGGGCGGCGCTGTTCAAGGGGCTGTCGCCGCATCGCTACGGCCTGCCGGAGATCGAGGTGCTTCCCCCCGGCGCGACCGGCAAGCGGATCGCGCAAGGGGAGCTTTTCGGCAACTACTTCCCAGCGCAAGGCCCGGATGCAGGCGTCGGCTCGCACCCGGCGGTGCTGCTGCTCGGCGGATCGGAAGGCGGGCTGGGCGGCGGCGCGCACCAGATGGCGCTGGCGCTGCAAAAGGAGGGCTTCGCTGTTTTCCACCTCGCCTATTTCGGTGCGCCGGGCCAGACCGATGCGCTCGAGGGGATCCGGCTCGAACTGTTCGACAAGGGGCTCGATTGGCTGAAGACACAGCCAGGTATCGATCCGGCGCGGATTGCGGTGATGGGCGCATCCAAGGGCGCAGAGGCCGCGCTGCTCGTCGCCGCGCGCCGCCCCGATTTGGCCGCTGTGGTCGCCGGCATGCCGACCAGCGTTGCCTGGAACGGTGTCAACTGGGCCAGCGGCGGGCAGAGCGAACGCGCTTCTTGGACCGCAAACGGCAAGGAAGTGCCGACCATGCCGTTCGGCAACTGGGATCAGGCCGATGGCATCATCAGCGTCTATCGCACGATCGAGGACCCGGCCCGTCAGGCCGAAGCGGAGCGCGCCGCGATCCCGATCGAACGCGGCCGGGCCGAAGTGTTGCTGGTGTGCGGCGAGGCGGAAACCATGTGGCCCGCCTGCCCGATGTCGCAGCAGGTCGCTGCCCGCAGCAAAGCCCGTTCCGGCCCGCCCGTAACCGTGCTCGCCTACCGAGATGCAGGCCATTTCGTTTTCGGCCCGCCGATCGCGCGCGACCACCGTTTCTATCCGCGGCTCGGAGAATATGGCGGCAGCGTGGAAGGCAATGCCGCTGCGCGGGCCGACAGCTGGCCGCGGGTCATCGCCTTTCTCAGGCGTGCGATGGTGGATACCTGAACGCCCTCGGCAAGGCTGATCATTTTCGAGGCACGCCCGCATCGGATCGATCAGACCCGCCATTCGCCAATCCACCCACGAGCGGCCATGAACCGGGCAGATCAGCGAACCTGGGAGCGGTCTTGCGGCTTTGCCCCGCTTCTGAAAAATTCCTGCCTTTCTGGAAGCGACCCCAAATCGGTCGTCATCGCTCCAGTTGCAGCAGTCAGAACTGCGACCGTGCGCTGAGATAGAAGCTCCGCCCGGGCTCGGGGAATCCGTCGGTGAGCGCGAAGCTCTCGTCGAAGGCGTTGCGCACGCCTGCACCCAGCACGATGCCGTCCGCAACCTCGTAATCGATCCGCAGGTCAGCGCGGGTGTAGGCGCCGGTGCGGTAGTAGAGTGCGCCGGTGGGCGTTACGGTCCATCTGTCGGAGGTGATTTCCAGCGAGGGGATGACGGCGAGGCGCGCGGTCGGTGTCCATTGCGCCCATACGAACCCCTTATGTGTGGGCACGCCGATCGGCTCGAAGGCGGGGATGCTGGGATCGGTGAAGTTGCGCTCGATCCAGGTGTAGTTGCCGCCCAGTTCCAGCGTCTCGCTGACGCGCGCGTTCACGGCGGCCTCTGCGCCGTAGTATTCGCCCTGACCGACATTGCGGCTCTGGCTCACCATCGCGTTGTTGAAGATGAAGGGGAAGGCGACGATCGCATCGTCGAGCCACGAATAGAACGCCGCGCCTTCGATCCGCATCGCGCCCAGCTGCGTGCTGCCGCCGAGTTCGAGATTGGTTGCGCGTTCGGCTTGTAGATCGGGGTTCGAGGTCGCCCCGCCGAAGCGCGAGCTGAACCGTTCGAACAGCGTCGGGAAGCGCGTGCGCGATGAAAGCGAGAGGTGGGCTTTGCTGGCGGCGTCGACCTGCCAGCTCAGACGACCTTGCCCGTTCCACGCGTCGGCATCGACCAGCGGATAGTTGACGAAGCTCCCGCCGGTGCGGGCCGTGTTGACCACGAAATCATCCGACTGGATCAGATCGCGCCAGTCATAACTGCCGCCCAGCGTCAGGGCCAGGGTCGGCGTCACTTGCAGCGTGTCCTCGAGCGCGACGCTGAAGGTATCTTCGCGGCTGCGCTGCGGCGGTTCGATGAAGCCGGTCGGGAAGACTTGCGAGAACTCGACATGCTCGTCGCGGCGATAGTGGAAGGCCAACGCGATGCGGTTGCGGCCAGCGGCGTAATCGAGCTGGGCCGAACCGCCATAGGCCTCGTCCTCATACCAGCTGTTGAACACGCGCCCTGCGGTCAGCGTCTGGGTGGTCTGGGTGCGGTCGTCGAATCCGCGAAGCAGGTTGTCGAAGCTGTTGAGGTAGGCCCGGGTCTTGAGGGTCACACCTTCGGTGATCGCGGTGGTCGACAGGAAATAGACGCTGTCGAGGTTCCAGAACGGCCAGCGCCACGATTGTGCCTGCGGCGAAGTGACGTGGAAAGGCGCATTCTTGGAACCCTCCTGCCGGGTGTAGGAGATCGAATATTCGTCGGTCGCATTGGGGGTGAACCCGGCCTTGAGGTTGAGCCGCCAGTCCTCGGTGCGGCTGAGTTCGCGCGCGCCGCCGTCTTCCGTCGCAGTGGGCTCGAAGCCACCGGCAAGGTCCCAGTGATCGGTGAACTGGCGCGCAAAGCTCGCCTGCGCATACCACGTGTCCTGCGCTGTGCCGATCCGGCCGAAGGCGGTGTAGCCCGCGTAGTCCACTCCGCGGTCAAGGTTCAGCGTGCCGCGCACCTCGCCCTCGATTTCGCGGGTGGGCCGGGTGGTCACGAGATTAATCGCCCCGCCGAGCGCGCCGGGGCCATCGAGCACCGAGACATAGCCCTTGGCGACCTGCACTTCGGCGAGATCGGGCGTCAGGAAGCGCCCGAAATCGAGGCGATTGTCATAGGGCAGATAGACCCTGATCCCGTCGATCGAGAGCGGCACCTGAAACCGGTCGAACCCCCGCACGAAGATCAGCCGCTCGTTGCGCGCCCCGCCGCTGTTCGAACCCACCACGCCGGGCAGCAGGTTTACCGCATCGTCGAGCGTGTTGCGGTTGAAGGCGTAGATCGCCTCGGCGGTGAGGGTTTCGCCGGTGACCGCGATGCCTTCGGGCGGATCTGCGGAGACGATGATCTGGCCGAGGGTGAAAGTGCTGTCCTTCTCGGGCTCTTCCTCGACGCTTTGGGCGAAGGCGGCGGCAGGCACCATGAAACACGTCGCCGAAGCGAGAAGAACCAGACGAAGCATGATAGACCCCTCAATTATGCCGAATTGCCAGTTGCCGCGGCGAGCGACTCGCTATATTCAAAGGAATATAGGCAAACTCAGTGGGGGCAAGTATGCAAATGGCGCGAATGTGGATGGCGGCCTGTTTGATCGGTCTGGCATCGCCCGCAGCGGCGCTGGCGCAGGCGGCGCCTCCCGCCTGCCCTCAACCGGTCGCGGCCGAGGGGGTGCTGGACCCGTGGAACAGTCCGGCGAAGTTCACCGCCGGTCCCCTCACTCTAGGGCAAGCGGCGCGGGTAGCCCTGATGCCGGCATTCACGGTCGACTTTGTCGTCCCCCCGGGCCGCAAGTCCGATGATCCCAGCTTTGGCGCGGTTTACACCCTCACCATTACCGAGCCCGGGACCTATCGGGTGGCGCTCGCCAGCGCGGGATGGATCGATGTGGCAGGCAAGGATGGGGTGATCGCATCCACGGCCCACGGCCACGGGCCGGAATGCACCGGGATCCGCAAGATGGTCGATTTCCCGCTGACCCAGGGCACCTATAGCGTCCAGATCGCCGCAAACCCGGTGCGTCACACCACGCTGCTGGTCGTTCGCCTGCCCTAACCGATCGGCACCACCTGCGTCGCCAGCCGCGCGACCTCGTCGCGGTCGTGGCTGACATAGAGGATCGGCAATTTCAGCTCGTCGCGCAGCCGCGCGATGACTTCCATGATCTCTTCCCGCCGCGCCCGGTCGAGCGAGGCGAGGGGCTCGTCCATCAAGAGGAAGCGCGGGCCCGACAGCAGCGCCCGACCAATCGCCACCCGCTGCGCCTCCCCGCCCGAAAGCGTGCGCGGCCAGCGATCGAGCAAATGCGCGATGCCGAGGAAGCGGGTGGCCTCGTTCAGATCCATCCAGCGATCCTCGGGCCGCGCCAGCCTCCAGCCATAGAGGAGATTGTCGCGCACCCGGCGGTGCGGGAACAGCCGACCGTCCTGGAACACGTATCCGGCGCGGCGCCGGCGGGCGGGCAGATCGACGCCGGCCGCCGCGTCGAACAGCACGACGCCGCCGACCGCGATGCGCCCCGCATCCGGGCGCAGCAGTCCGGCAACCATGTTGAGGAGCGAGGTCTTGCCAGCTCCCGATGGTCCGAAAAGTGCGGTGAGCCCGCCTTCGCTGGTGAAGTCGGCGGCGATGATCCGCTCGCCCAGCCTGCGCTCGGCCCTGACATCAAAGGCCATCGCCGCTCGTCCCCTGCCCGGCGCGGCGGGTCAGCACCTCCGACACGACCAGTGCCGCCAGCGAGAGCGCGACGGCCATCAGCGCCAGGCGGGTCACCGCATCCTCGCTGCCGGGCACCTGCAGCGCGCTGTAGATCGCGATCGGCAGCGTGCGGGTCTCGCCCGGGATGTTCGAGACGAAGGTGATCGTCGCCCCGAACTCGCCGAGCGAGCGGGCAAAGCCCAGCACCGCGCCCGCCAGCATCCCGGGCAGCGCCAGCGGCAGGGTCACGCTCGCGAACACTCGCACCCGCGAGGCGCCGAGCGTCTCAGCGGCCTGTTCCAGCCTGCGGTCGACCGCCTCGATCGACAGGCGCATCGCCCTTACCATCAGCGGCAGCGCCATGATCGCCGCCGCCAGCGCCGCGCCGGTCCAGCGGAACATGAAGGTGAAGCCCAGCGTCTCGGCCAGCCAGCGCCCGGCGGGGCCGTTGTTGCCGAAGGCGATCAGCAGCAGCCAGCCGGTCACCACCGGAGGCAAAACCAGCGGCAGATGCACCGCCGAATCGAGTAGGATGCGCCCGGGGAAGCGCACGCGCGCCAGCACCCAGGCGAGCGCGAAGGCGACCGGCAGGCACGCCGCGACCGCCATTCCGCTGACCTTCAGCGACAGGGCGATGACCTCCCACTCCTCGGGTGAAAGCTGCATCAGACAGAGGTCTCAGCGCGTGCCGAAGCCGCGCCGGGCGAAGATCGCCTTGCCCTCGCGCGAAAGGAGAAAGGCGCGAAAGCCTTCGGCTTCGCGGTTGGTCGAACGCTGCAGCAGCGCCAGCGGATAGGTGATCGGCGGATGGGTGCCCGCGGCAAAGGTCCCCACCACCCGCACCTTGCGCGAGGCGCGGGCGTCGGTCGCATAGACGATCCCGAACGGCACTTCGCCGCGCTCGACCAGCGCCAGCGCGGCGCGCACGTTCTCGGCGCGGGCGAGCTTGCCGGAAACCGATGCCCAGACCCCGAGGCTGGTCAGCGCCGCCTTGCCGTAACGCCCGGCAGGCACGCTGTCCGGATCGGCCATCGCCAGCCGGCCATCGCCGAGCGCGCGGGCAAGCGGGAACCCGCGGGCGGGCGTCAGCTGCACCTTGCTGCCAAGCGGCGCGATCAGAACCAGCCGGTTGGACAGGAAAGCTGCGCGGCTGCCCTTTCGCAGCAGGCCTTTGGCGGCGACGTAATCCATCCATTCCTCGTCGGCAGAGACGAACATATCGGCAGGTGCGCCCGCTTCGATCTGGCGAGCAAGCGCGGATGATCCGGCAAAGGAGATCACCGGGCGAGGGTGCCCTTTGGCAGCCCATGCCTGCGCCGCATCGGTGAGCGCCTCCTGCAAGCTTGCCGCGGCAAGCACCACCGGTCCGCGCTCCTCCGCCCGCGCCGGAGAAAATCCGAGCATCAACAGCGGCAGCAGCGACAGCCAAACGGCAAGCGTGCGAAACGGCTTCACGTGATGAACTCCCCTGCTATCTCCCGCCATATATGGCAGGAGCAGCAGGAGGCCAACGGTAGAGTCAGTCTTTCTGGCTGGCCCTCGGCGCGGCCAGCATGGCTTCGGCCAATGCAGCCCGATCGGCAGATGCAGATGCGTCAATCAGTCCGCGTTGCAGTGCGCGATACCGCGCCAACACCTCATCGCCAAAATCTGTCAGCCGCGCGCCGCCCCCGTGCGCACTGCCGGGCGCGGTAGCGACCAGCGGCTCATTCCAGCAGCGGTTCATGGTATCAACCAGCAGCCAGGCGCGGCGGTAACTCATCCCCATGCTGCGCCCCGCCGCCGAAATCGATCCGTGCCTTGCGATGGCATCAAGCAGATCGGCCTTGCCCGGGCCCATGGCGATTTCCCTGCCGCAGTAGAGGCGCAAGATGATCTTGATCGACGGATCGGATGACATGTCTGGCTTGTTAATGCGGCTCGGCGGCCCACGCAACGTGACCGGCAGCAAGACCAAGCACAAAGGCATTGAGCGGCCATTCCGATTTCCACCCATTCTCGGTCATGAGCTGGGCTGCTGTGCGATCCTGAAAGCTGCACGGCGGCTTTGCCCCCCTGGAGAAAAATTCCTGCCATTCTGGAATCGACCCCTTCTTGGACGCGCAGAGCAGTCATGAGCTTTGCGCAAAGCGGACGTGGCGCAAACTTCGTTCGTCGATGGCGAGTGCAGAGCCGGCTCAATAATGGTAGTCACCAAACCATGATCGCCAGTTACGTCGCCAGCGCAAAATCATCTTGGTTTGATACCACTAAGGCGTTTGTCTCGTTCCTGCGCAGTCCCCGACCAAATAGCCCCCGCCCTATGACTGCCCGATCGAAGATGGTCACCATTGTTTGGCTGTTCGTTTTGTCGGCGTTGGTGACCGCCGCCTTCGCTCTTGCAGCGTTACCCTTTCTCTTGATGTCAGAGCCGACCGTAGCTGGGGGATTGAGCAACGTCATCGATCAGCCTGTTGTGACCATGGTCGTTACGGTTGTAATTCTCGGACCGTTGATCGAGGAAATGATGTTTCGGGGGTGGCTGATCGGGACTTGGCAAGCCTTGATTGGGACAACGGCTTTCGTCGCAATATTCTACATAGCCCCGCCATTCGCGAAGGACTTCGTCGACGCACCTTTATTTGTGGTCCAACTCGGAATCACGGCTCTTGGTTTGGCTGTCGTCTATGCAATTGCGCTGATACAGCCTCGTCCGGCTCTAAAGTATTTTGACCGCGTGTTTCCGATAGTCTTTTGGGCACAAGGTGTCTTGTTCGGAGCTTTGCACTTTGGAAATTTATACTCGGAGTCGATAGCTCTACCTCTCCTTATGACCCTTCCGCTTGTCGTTTGTGGGTGGCTGTGGGGCTATGCAAGGGTCGTTCTCGGATTGCCTGCCGCATTGGTTCTGCACATAGCATACAACGTTCCGTCGGCCGTGGGCATGGTAGCCCTTATGGCGATGCCAGCCTAATGGCAGCTTAGGACCTCCAGTCGCAAATACCGGACAGGCAGCAAACCACCCACCAGCAGTCATTCCGGATGGCAAGCGGGAAGCCCAAAAGCTGCCGTAGCCGATAGTTTTCATCCTGATCGGCCCGCGACACCCCGGCGATAGGGCCAGAGTCCTCCCAGCCAGTGTTTTCGTATAAAAACGGGCAGCATCTGCCCGACCAGGCGCGTTTATGCTGCCAGCAGCAGCTCGATCCGCTCGACTTCCCTGGCGAACTCGAACCTCAGCTGATCCCGCTCATCCTCGGGCAACCAATTGGCCATCTGCGGGAAAACCACCTTGTGGTATTTGAACGTCTGCCTGTCCCAAGGACATTCGGCCTGAGCGCTGCGAGCCTCGGCCAGTATCTCGTGCAACTCACGGCGGACCTCATCGCGATCCGGTTCGTAGGAGGGAGAAGGCACATCGTCGCCGAGGTCGAAGCCCAACTGGGCCGAGCCACCGAACAGATTGCCAGAATCTTCCGCCATTTACTTGTCCAAAGCCGTTGCGGGCACAGCGCGCCCTGTGCCACAGAATATGCACGGGAGGCATCGGGTGACGCAAGCCAAAACCATCGAAAAGGCTGTGGGGGAATTCGGCGCTTCGGCCAAGGCCAAGCTCGCGGGCGGTGACGGTCAGCCGGAGGATCAGCTTCGCGCGCCGCTCGAAACTCTCTTCGCCGAGGTTGCGGCAATCCTGCATCCGGCAGTGCAGAACCTTGTATTGACCGGCGAAACCTCACTTGCGGAGATGCGTACCCGGCCCGACTACGCGGTCAAGGTCAAGAACGCCCTCGTCGGCTTCATCGAGGTGAAGGCCCCCGGCAAGGGGGCCGACCCGCGCAAATGGAAGACCGGCCACGACAAGGAGCAATGGGACAAGCTCAAGGCGCTGCCCAACCTGCTCTACACCGATGGTGACAGCTTCTCGCTGTGGCGCGATGGCGTGCTGGTCGGGCAGATCGTTCACCTCGATGGCGGGATCGAGCAGGCGGGAGCGAAGCTCGCCGCGCCGCAAACCTTCCTGCCGCTGCTGAGCGATTTCCTCACATGGAACCCCATTCCCCCCAGAAGCGCTACCGAACTGGCGCGCGTTTCCGCGCGGCTGTGCCGGTTCCTGCGTGACGAGGTGCTGGAACAGCTCGGCGCGTCCGAAAAGAACGCGCGGCTGACCGACCTCAAGGACGACTGGAAGGCACTGCTCTTCCCCGATGCCGATGACGAGAAGTTCGCCGATGGCTATGCGCAGGCCGTCACCTTCGGCCTGCTCATGGCGAAGTCGAAAGACATGGCGCTGACCGGTGGTCTCGACCATGTCGCGCGCGAACTCGGCAAGGCCAACACGCTGATCGGCACCGCGCTGCGGCTGCTGACCGAACAGGACCTCAATCTCGGCCCCGCGCTCGATACGCTGACCCGCGTGCTGGACGAGGTTTCGTGGGCCAAGGTGTCCAAGGGCGATCCCGAGGCCTGGCTCTATTTCTACGAGGATTTCCTCGAGGTCTACGACAACAAGCTGCGCAAGTTGACGGGCAGCTACTACACCCCGCCCGAAGTCGTGCGCACCATGGTGCGCCTGTGCGACGAGGCACTCAAAAGCCCCCGCTTCGGCATCGCCGATGGCCTTGCTGGCAAGGATGTGCATATCGTCGATCCGGCGACCGGATCGGGCACCTTCCTGCTGGGCCTGATTGAGCGGATCAAGGCCACAATTGCCGCGCGCGATGGCGAGGGCAATGTTGCGGCATCGATGAACGAAATCGCGGGCCGCCTGGTTGGCTTCGAGCTGCAATTCGGGGCCTTCGCTGTGGCACAGCTACGGCTGCTGGCGGAGATGCTGGAAATCGGCGCAAACGCCACCCCGCGCCTGTTCGTCACTGACACGCTGGGCGATCCCTTTGCCGATCTCGAAACCGGACAGGGCATCTACCGCGAGATATCGAAATCGCGGACCGAGGCGAACAAGGTCAAGCGCAGCGAGCCCATCACCGTCGTCATCGGCAACCCGCCCTACAAGGAGAAGGCCAAGGGCAAGGGTGCGTGGGTCGAGAACGGCAGTCCTGCCAAGCAAAAGCGCGATGATATTCCGCTCAATTCCTGGCAGCCGCCCAAGGAATGGAAAGTGGGCGCGCACGCGAAACATCTGCGCAACCTCTATGTCTATTTCTGGCGCTGGGCGGCATGGAAGGTGTTCGAGCAGGGCGCTGGTGACCGCGATGATGATCTGCCCGGTCAGGAAGAGCTTTCCGGGATGGTCTGCTACATCACTGTGGCGGGCTTTTTGAACGGCGATGGGTTCCAGAAAATGCGCGCCGATCTGCGCGGCCAGTGTGACGATATCTGGGTGATCGATTGCACGCCTGAGGGCCACCAGCCCGATGTGCCAACGCGCATTTTTCAGGGGGTGCAACATCCGGTCTGCATCGTGCTCGCAAGCCGCTCTCGTGAGCCCGGCAAGGACGCTGCGCGGGTGCGCTACCGGGCGCTCGCGAAGGGTCGTCGCGAGCAAAAATTCGAGGAGCTGAAATCCATCACGCTGGCGGGCGGTGGGTGGAGCGATTGCCCCTCCGATCCGCGCGCGCCCTTCCTCCCGGAACTGCGCGAAGGGTGGGGCGCATTCGCCCCGCTCGATGCGGTGATCGGTGATTGCGGTTCGGGCGTAATGCCAGGGCGCACATGGATCATCGCCCCGGATGAAGTGTCGTTGAAGCAGCGTTGGAAGCGGCTTGTTGAAGAGCCAAAGGCGGACAAGCGCGCAATGCTTTTCCAGCCCCATATGCGCGATGGCAAGCCCGGTGACAGGCATATCGGGAAGTCTGGAAAGGCGCTTTGGTGGCCTCAGCGCGAGGTGCTCACTGCTGTCGAAGATGCACCAAAGCAGGTTGATCACGAGGACCAGAAACTACGGCTTTTGGCGCGTCGCGCTCTCGCTGGAGAGGCTCCGGTTCGATACGGTTTCCGGTCGTTCGACCGCCAGTATATCTTGCCCGATGCGCGGGTCATCAATCAGCCGAATCCGGGCCTCTGGGACAACTACAGCGACAAGCAGATTTTTCTCTCTGCGCTTATGGCGCACAGTCCGAAATCCGGCCCTGCAATTTCAGCTACGGCTCTCATCCCCGATCTCCATCAATACAAAGGCTCATTCGGCGGCCGAGTTTTCGCCCTCTGGAAGAACGCAGCCGCGACTGAATCCAACATCTCCCCTACCGTTATCGCGCTGCTCTCCAAGGCATTTGGCGGGCCAGTCGATCCGGTCGATATCTTCGCCTATGTCGCGGCGCTGCTGGCCCATCCGGCCTACACCGCCAGCTTCGCCGAAGACCTTGTCCGGCCCGGCTTGCGCGTGCCACTGACTGCCGATGCGGCGCTCTTTGCCGAAGCCGCAAAGCTGGGCCGCGAGGTGATCCGGCTGCACACCTTCGGGGAACGCTTCGCCACCGAAGACCCGCCCCGTCCGCCGCGCGTTGGCGAAGGTGGCCCGACGCAGCCCAAGGACGGCGCAATCCCCTCCACGCCCGAGGGTTTTCCCGACACGCTGGAATACGACGCCGCCAAGCGCCGCCTGCTCGTCGGCACCGGCTTCATCGACAATGTTCCGCCCGCCGTCTGGGCCTATGAAGTGTCGGGCAAGCAGGTGCTGCGCCAGTGGTTCAGCTACCGCCGCAAGAACCGCGAACGCCCCCTGATCGGCGACAAGCGCCCGCCTTCTCCGCTGGGCGATATCCAGCCCGATCGGTGGCTGCCCGAATACACCAGCGAGCTGATCAACGTGCTCAATGTCCTGGCGCTGCTGGTCGAGCTGGAGCCGAAGCAGGCGGACCTTATGAAGAGCATCTGCGACGGCCCCCTGATCCCCGCCAGCAAGCTGACGCTATGAGCCCGTTCGTCATGGTTGGCATCGCGTGTTGGGATCCCGGACCTGCGGGCGAAATCAATGCCGCGAGCATACCTGCCAGTGATGGCTATTTGGTCCCCATTCCGGAACAAACCAAGATCATGGCCAGGGCATCGCACCAATCTCACGGCCGCATGGCCCCGCTTATCCCCACCGGAAGCCCGAAAAATCATGCACTTCCAAAAGCCGCTACAATTTCAGGATCACGGCCAAAGTCCCTCTTGACGAAAGCACACCCTATGCGCCAGCAACGCGCCATAAAGCGACGTCAGCACGGCAGTCGAAACTGCCCCCATGATCGCAAGGCTGGGGCTGGCTGCCTCGACGGGAGCAAGCTGGGTGAGGCCGTAAAGCGTCCCGATCATCCCGAACACCGGCGCCAGTTCGCCCGCCCAGGCGAAGACCTGCGCCGCCTCGGCATGTCGCGCCTGGTGGCGGACGCGCTGCGCGCTGCGGGCATCGCCAAGGCTCTCGACCGTGCCGTAGCGCAGGAACGTTTCGAGCATCAGGCCCAGCGCGTGGTCAGGCGGCAGCGCGGGGTCGGCGCGGTGCGCCCCCTCGCGCGCGATGGCCGTGATGGCGAGCGCCAGCGCGCGGCGATTGGCTTCGCTATCGAGCCCGCGTCGCAGCAGCCGCGTGGCCGCGCGCAGAGCCGCACCGAAAGCGTGCCAGCCGCAGCGCGCCGCGCAGGCCAGCACCGTGCCCGCCAGCACGATCGCAAAGGCAGCGGGATCGAGCAGCGAAGTGATGGTATCCGGCATTGGGCCCCCTGGCTGGCTTGGTCTGACCTCCAGAACGACGCGGCACCGCGCGGATTAAGCCCCGGCGCTCCCATCGGCAGCGATTTGCCCGACAGGGATGGCCCTAGCGGCAAGCATTTGCCGCCCGCTCCCCGCAATCCTTCTGATGCAAGGCGGCGCGGCATATTTGGCACGCTTCCTGCTGAACCCCTGACGCAGCGGCGCATCCCCGCGCGGCAGGCAGGAGGTCTTTCGCATGAACGAGCGGCTTTTCGGAATTCACGGCGCGGCGCTGACATTGCGTTCGGAACGCATGGGCGTGATCGCTTCGAACATCGCCAATGCCGCCACGCCCGGCTACAAGGCGCGCGATATCGACTTCAACGCGGCGCTCGACGCGCGGCTGAACGCCGCCAGCGATCCGCGCGCCGGAATGGTGTGGCGCAAGCCGACCATGCCGTCGATGGATGGCAACACGGTCGAACTCAATCGCGAACAGGTCGCCTTTGCCGAGAACGCGGTGGCGTATTCGGCGACGCTCAGCTTTGTGCAGGGCAAGGTCAACACCATCACCCGCGCGCTGAAGGGCGAATGACCATGCCCGAGCGCACGCCTATGACGCTGTTCTCAATGACCACCCGCGCAATGAGCGCGCAGATGGTGCGGATGAACGCGGCAACATCGAACCTCGCCAATGCAGGGTCAGTCTCGCGCACCGAGGAAGGCGCCTATCGCCCGATCCGCGCGGTGTTCGCCACCGAACTCGACCGCGCTTCGGGCCTTGCGGGGGTCACGTCGAGCGGCCTCGTGCGCGCCGAAACCGCCGCCACCAAACGCTACGACCCCTCGCACCCGCTCGCCGATGCCAGCGGTCACGTGTTCGAGGCCCCGGTCGATGAGACCGCCGAGATGGTCGAGATCATGGACAGCGCGCGCCAGTACCAGAACCTGGTGCAGGCGCTCCAGACCGCCAAGCAGCTGATGCTCGAAACCCTGAGGAGCCAGTAATGACCGAAACCACCACGATCAATCCCGCCACCGCATCGACGCTCGGTCGGCTCAACACGCCTTCGCGGCTCAGCGATGGCGGCCTCAGCTCGCTTGACGGCGGAGATTTCCTGCGTCTGCTGACCACCCAGCTGACCTTTCAGGATCCGCTCGAGCCCACCGATAACGAGGCGATGCTGGCGCAGATGGCGCAGTTCTCCTCGCTCGCGGCGACCACCGAGAGTGGAGAGACGCTCGAAGATATCTCCGCCAAGCTCGACCGGCTGATCGCCGCGCAGGAAGCCGCCCTGCGACCCGCAACACCCCAGCCCTGACCCTTCATTTCCAGCCACAAGGAAAATCGCCAATGTCGTTCTTCACTTCCCTCAGCGGGCTGCGCAACGCCGAAACCGACCTGCGCGTCATCGCCCACAACATCGCCAATGCCGAAACTGTCGGCTTCAAGAAGAGTTCGGCGCAGTTTGCCGATCTGGTCGCCAGTGGATCGGCCACCGACCCGCGCCGCACCGCCGGGATCGGCGCGACCGTTTCCGCGATCACGCAGGATTTCGCGCTCGGCCCGCTCGAACAGACCGGGCGCAGCCTCGATATCGCCATCGACGGTGACGGGTTCTTCGCGCTCGCCGACCCCTTCACCGGCGATCTCAGCTTTTCGCGGAACGGCAATTTCCGCCTGGATGCCAGCGGCGGATTGGAAGATGCGCTGGGCAACCGCTTGCAGGCCTTCCCGGTCGATGCGGCGGGGAACCCGACCTCCACCACCCCTGGGGACGTGATCGTGCCACTCACCAACGCTTCTGGCTCGGCGCTTGCAAATGTCACCATCGACAGTCGCGGGATCATCAATGCCGCCTATGCCGATGGCACCGCGGTACCCATCGGGCAGGTGGCGCTCGCCACTTTTGCCGCGCCCAACGGGCTGCGCCCGATCGGGCAGACCCAGTGGCAGGCTTCGGGGGATTCGGGCGCACCCGCGTTCGGCAGCCCGAGCATCGGCAATTACGGCAATATCCTCAGCGGCGCGCTCGAACGCTCCAACGTCGATCTGGCCGAGGAGATGGTTTCGCTTCTGACCGCGCAGCGCAATTTCCAGGCCAACGCCCGCGCGATCGATACCGCCACCCAGATTTCGACCACCGTGATCAACCTGCGCCAGCAGTAAGCACATGGACCGGCTGATCTACACCGCGATGACCGCGATGAACGCGGCGATGGACCGGCAACGGGTGACGGCGAACAATCTCGCCAACGCCTCGACGCCGGGCTTTCGACAGGAAATCTTCGCGGTCACGCCTGCGACCCTCAAGGACGGCTCGCTGGAAGCGCGCGCGCTGGCCCGCGGGCAGGTGCGCGGGGCGGATATGCGCGCGGCGCGGGTGGTGCCGACCGGCAATCCCTTGGACGTGGCGCTCGAAGGCCGCGCGCTGCTCGCCTTCCAGTCCCCCGACCGGCAGGGCGAAGTCTATTCGCGGCGCGGCGATCTCAAGGTCGGCGCGACCGGGGTGATCGAGAATGGCGAGGGCTTGGCGGTGCTCGGTGAGAGCGGCACGCCCATCACGGTGCCGCCCGGCTTCGGCATCGAAATCGCCGCCGACGGCACGATCCTCGCCCGCGATCCGGCGGTCGCCAATGGCCCTGCCGAAGCGATCGACAAGCTGCGGCTGGTCTCGCCCGAAGGCAGCGGGCTGCTCAAGGGCATCGACAGCTTTCTGAAGGTGCCGCGCGGCGGCGTGCTGCCGCCCGATCCGACCGCGCGGCTCAAATCCGGCGCGCTCGAACAGTCCAATGTCGAAACCGCCGACACGCTGGTGGCGATGATCGAAGCCCAACGCGCCTTCGAACAGCGTGCGAAAATCATCCGCACCGCCAACGAACTCGACGAAGCCTCCAGCGGCCTGATGGGCCTGCGCTGACCATTTCCAAGGAGCACCGACCAATGCCCACCTCGGCCCTTCACGTCGCCCGCACGGGCCTCGAGGCGCAGGATGCGCGGATGCGCGTTATCGCCAACAACCTTGCGAATATCGGCACCACCGGGTTCAAGCGCGACCGCGCGGACTTCGCGACGCTCGCCTATCAGGAACAGCGGGTCGCAGGCCAGGCTTCGACCGGGCAGACCGCCTATGCGGTCGGCCTCAATCTTGGCACCGGGGTGCAATTGCAGGGCACCAGCCGGATCGAAACGCAGGGGACGCTCAACACCACCGGCAACAGTTTCGATCTGGCGCTGGATGGCCCCGGCTATTTCCAGGTCGAGCTGCCGCCGGGCGGACAGGTCGGCTTCACCCGCGCGGGCAATTTCACACTCTCGCCCGATGGCACGCTGATCACCGCGCAGGGCTATGCGCTCCAGCCGCCGGTGCAGGTGCCTGCGGGCGCGCAGTCGATCACCATCGCGCCCGACGGCACGGTAAGCGCTCTGACCCCCGGCAATGCCGAACCGACGCTGCTCGGCCAGCTGACCATCGCCAGCTTCGTCAATCCGGCAGGCCTGCGCGCGATCGGCGACAATTTCCTGGTCGAAACCGCCGCTTCCGGCCCCGCCGAATTGGGTTTCGGGGGCGAGAACGGGCGCGGCAATGTGCGCCAGGGGATGCTCGAAGCCTCGAACGTCAACGTGGTCGAGGAGCTGGTCGAGATGATCGAGGCCCAGCGCGCCTACGAGATCAATTCCAAGATGGTGAGCGCGGTCGACGAGATGCTGCGCAACGCCAACCAGACGTTGTGAGGGGTGCGATGAAGACGTCCGCCTACCTCCTTGCCGCACCGTTGCTGCTGCTCTCCGGCTGCATGGGCATGGGCGGCAGCGGACCGCAGGCAGGGTTCACCGCGCCCCCGCCTCCACCCGCAGCGCCGAACAGCGCTTCAACCAGCGCATCCAATGCGGGCGCGATCTTTCAGGTCGGCAATGGCTATGCCGGGCTCGTCACCGGCACCCGCGCCCGCGCGCTGGGCGATATGGTGACAATCGTGCTGGTCGAGGCGACCACCACCACCAAGAGCACCACCGGGCGCACCGCGCGCGAAGGCAGCTTCGGGATTACCCCACCCACTTCCGGCCCGCTCGATTTTCTGAACCCCGATGCCCTTAAAGCCGCCGCCGAAGGGACGTTCACTGGTGGAGGCAATGCCGCACAGCAAAGCCGCCTCAACGGTGCGGTCGCGGTGACCATCGCCGCGATTTACCCCAACGGCACCGCCGAAGTGGTCGGAGAAAAGCAGATGATGTTCAGCCAGGGCGAGGAATGGGTGCAGTTCGCCGGCCGCATCCGGCTGATCGACATCGACAGCGAAAACCGCCTCGCCTCCTCGCAGGTCGCCAATGCGCGGATCATCTATTCGGGCAAGGGCGCGGTGCAGCAGGCGAGCCGTCCGGGCTGGCTCAGCCGCTTCTTCAACTTCATCTCGCCGCTGTGAGGGGACGCATGATGCGCCAGCTACTCCATTCGCTTCTCATCGCGCTGACACTGATCGCCGCGTGGACGCCGACCGCCGCCGCCGCCGAACGCATCCGCGATCTCGGCCAGTTCGAAGGCCTGCGCGCCAACCAATTGACCGGCTACGGCGTGGTGGTCGGCCTGCAAGGGACGGGCGACAACAATCTCGAATATGTGACCGAGGCGATGCGCGGCGTGTCGGGGCGATTGGGGCTGCAATTGCCGCCGGGCGTCAACCCGCTGCTGCGCAATGCCGCCGCGGTGATCGTCACCGCGGAACTGCCGCCCTTTGCCAAGCCCGGCCAGCGGATCGACATTACCGTGTCGACCATCGGCCAGGCGCTGAGCATTCGCGGCGGCGCGTTGATCCTCACCCCGCTCTACGGCGCGGACGGGCAGATCTACGCGATGGCGCAGGGCAATGTCGCGGTCGGGGGCCTGGGCGTATCGGGCCGCGATGGATCGCAGGTGAGCGTCAATGTCGCCACCGTGGGCCGCATCGCCGACGGGGCGAGCGTCGAACGCGCGGTCGCCACCGGGTTTGATCTGTCACCCACCCTGCGCTTCAACTTGCACAAGGCCGACTTCCTCACCGCCGCGCGCGTGCGCGATGCGGTCAACGCGCGCTATCCAGGCATGGCGAGCATCGCAGACGGGGTGAGCATCGCGCTCGCACTGCCGCAGGGCAATGACCTGCGTTCGGCAATGATGGCCGAGATCGAGATGCTGGCGGTGACGCCCGCTCCCGTTGCAGCGAAAGTGATCGTCAACAGCCGCACCGGCACGGTGGTGATCAACGATGCGGTGCGATTGTCCCCCGCCGCCGTGAGCCATGGCAAGCTGGTGATCCGGATCGAGGAGAATCCCGCCATCGTGCAACCCGCCCCCTTCAGCCGGGGCGAGACCGCAATCGAGGAATCGACCGACATCAGCGTCGAGGAAACCTCCGACCGGGTGGCGTTCATGCCCGGCGCGGCCTCTTTGTCCGAAATTGTCGACGCCTTGAACCTGCTCGGCGTCGGTGCATCAGACCTCGTGGTGATCCTTGAAAGTCTGAAGCAGGCTGGCGCGCTGCAAGCCGAAATGGTGGTGCTGTGATCACCCCCGCTTCCCCCACCAGCGCGCCGCTTTCCCCCGAGCGTGCCGAGCTGCGCAAGGCAGCCGAGGGCTTCGAGGCGATCATGATCCGCCGGATGCTTGCCAGCGCGCGCGCTGCCAACATGGCCGAGGAAACCCCGCTCACCGGCGGCGGGATGCAGCAGTTCCAGACCATGCGCGATGAACATTTCGCCGATCTCGCCGCCAAGTCCGGTGCCTTCGGGTTTGCCCGGAGTATCGAGGCACAGCTCGCCGTGCACCTGCCCGGTGAAGGAGCACGCTGATGCCCACCGCCATCTTCTCCATCGGCCGCAGCGGGCTTTCTATCTCGCGCCTCAATCTTGAGCTGACCGCGCAGAACATCGCCAATGCCGCCAACACCGATTATTCGCGCCGCTCGCTCACCCAGGGCGAGCTGGTGATGACCGCGACCATCGGCAACAATTCCGCAGACTCGCTGGGCGGCGTGCGTCCGGGGGTGATCGTGCGCGCGGAAAGCGCGCTGATCCAGCGGCAGGCGCGCGATGCCGGATCGGCGCTGGCGGCGGCGGAGAGCGAATTTCTGGCGCTGCGCGAGGCCGAAGGTGCGCTCGAAATTTCGGGCGTCTATGGCGCGATCACGGCGTTCGAAGCGGCGCTGACCCGGCTCGAAGGCAATCCCACCGAGCCCGCCTTGCGGATTTCGGCGCTGGAGAGCGCGCGGGCGCTGGCCGCCAATTTCCAGGTCGCGGACAGTTCGCTGGCCAATGCACGTGCGCTGGTGCAGGGCGAAGCGAGCGCCGAGGTGCTTGGCGTCAACGAACTCGCGGCGCAGCTGGCCGATATCAACCGCGATCTGGTCGCAGCGCGCGAAGGCACCGCAGGGCGCGCGGCGCTGCTCGATGCGCGCGACACTGCGCTGCGCGGGCTCGCCGAACAATTCGCGATTGTGCCGACCATCAACGCCAATGGCACCGCCGACGTTACGCTGTCCGGCACGCCGCCCGTGGCGCTGGTGACGGGCGGCGTGGCCGCGAGCGTGAGCGTGAGCTTTGCTGCCGATGGCACCGCCGCCTTCGCCGTTGACGGAGCCGGTTTCGCCCCTGATGGCGGCGCGATGGCGGGCCGCGCGGCGGCGCTGACGCAGATGGCCGGACTGCAAACCGAACTCGATGCCCTCGCCGGATCGGTGATCGGGATTGCCAATGCCGCGCAGGCGAGCGGCGTGGACCTCGATGGCGCGGCAGGCCAGCCGCTTTTCGCCGGCGCGCGCGCTGCCGATATCGCTATGGTGCTGGGCTCTGCCAATGGCCTCGCCACAGCGCCCGCCGGCTCGCCCGCCGGGAGCCGCGACACCGGAAATCTCGCCGCGCTGCTGGCCGCGCTCGCCGCGCCAACCGGCCCCGCTGCCAGCGCCGATGCGATGCTGCTGGGCCTGTCGAGCCGCGTCGCCGCGCTCGATACCCGGCGCGATGGCCTTGCGGTGGTCGCCGCCAGCGCCGAGGCGGAACTGCTCAGGGAAACCGGGGTCGATCTCGATACCGAAGCCGCCAATCTGGTGCGGCTGCAACAGGCGTTCGAAGCCAATAGCCGGGTGATCCAGGTCGCCACCGAGCTGTTCGATACGCTGCTGGGCCTGCGGTAAGGGAGCGCGCACCATGAGCTTTGTCAGCAATTCGACCGGTTCCTTCTTCAACCGCTCGCTCGCCCAGATGGCGAGCTTGCGCAGCGGCATCGAACGCACCCAGACGCAGATTGCGACGGGCCTTAGGATCGAGCGCGGTTCGGACGATCCCGCCGCTGCCGCGCAGCTGCGCAGCATCGCCCGGCGCACGGCGCTGGCGGAGGGCGAAGGCGACAATGCCGCGCAGCTCGGGCAGGATCTGGGTGCAGCGTCCGAGGAAGTCGAAGCGGTCACCGCGCTGCTCCAGCGCGCGCGCGAGTTGGCGGTGCAGGCCGCCAACACACCGACCGGGCCGGACGGGCGGCAGGCGATTGCCTTCGAGCTCGAGCAATTGACCGAGGAATTGTTCACCCGCGCCAACGCCGCCTCGCTGACCGGCGAGCCGTTGTTTGCCGGGCTCTCGTCCAGCCCCGCCTTCACCCGCGATGCGGCGGGCAATGTCAGCTATGTCGGCACGCCCACAAGCGGCGCTGTGCCGGTCGCGCCGGGCACCGCCATCGAGCGCGGGCTACCGGGCAGCGAGGTGTTCGAATTCGATCTCGGCGGGACGCCCTCCAGCGCCTTTGCCGTAATCGGCGGGTTGGCCGCGGCGCTCGGCGGCGGCTCTCCTGATCCCGCAGGGGCCGCGCTGGCCGCCATCGACGGGATCGACGCCGCGCTCGATACCGCCAGCCGTGCGCAGACCATCCTCGGCACCCGTCTTGCGTGGGTCGAACAGGTGCAGGTGCAGCAGGCCGACCGCGGCGTCGCGCTGGCCGAGCGCCGTTCACGGGTGGGCGATACCGACATCGCGGAAGCGATCGCGCGGTTGCAGCAATCTCTGACCGCGCTCGAAGCGACCCAGGCCGCGTTCACGCGCGTCAGCGGGCTGTCGCTGTTCGACGCTCTGCGCTGACAGGAGCCATCTGCTGTGTTCGTTGCCATTGGAATCGTGGTGCTGCTCGTCATGGTTTTCGGCGGCTTCCTGCTCGCAGGCGGCGCGCTCGGCCCGGTGCTGGCGGCGTTGCCATTGGAAATGATGATGATTGGTGGCGCGGCGATCGGGGCGACGCTGATCGGCAATTCGATGCACGAGATCAAGCTGCTCGGCGCAGGGCTGATGAAGGTGTTCAAAGGCCCGAAATACACCGATCAGGATCACATCGACGTCATCGCGCTCACATCCAAACTGATGAAGCTCTTGCGCGCAGAGGGCGCGGTGGCGCTGGAGAGCCATGTCACCGAACCGGGGGCATCGGCGATCTTCAGCGAATATCCGCGCCTCCGGAACGATCCGGTCGTCACGGCGATGATCTGCGATCCGCTGACCCTGCTGGTGGTGTCCTCCGGCACGCTCGATACCCATGCGGTCGAGGACGTGATCGACAGCACCATCAAGACCCAGCTGCACGAAATGGACGAGCCGACCCACACCATCCAGGCGCTCGCCGATGCCTTCCCCGCGCTGGGGATCGTTGCGGCGGTGCTGGGCGTGATCAAGACGATGGGTGCGATCAGCGAGCCACCCGAAGTGCTCGGCAAGATGATCGGCGGGGCGCTAGTGGGGACGTTCCTCGGCGTGCTGCTCGCCTATGGCTTCACCGCGCCGATGGCGAGCCGGTTGAAGCAGATCAATGCGCATGATCAGCAGATCTTCCATTCGATCAAGCAGGTGATCATTGCCTCGCTGCACGGCTATCCGCAGCCCTTGGTGCTCGAAGCCGCGCGTTCGGGCCTGCCGCCCGCGCACCGACCCAAGCTGACCGAGCTGCTCGATCTGATGCGGGGCCGGTGAGGTGGCGGAAGCCGACGCCAAACTGGCCGCGCCTGCGCCGATCATCGTCAAGAAGGTCACCGTCGTCGCGGGCGGGCACCACGGCGGGGCGTGGAAGGTCGCCTATGCCGATTTCGTGACCGCGATGATGGCGTTCTTCCTGCTGCTGTGGCTGCTCGGCGCTACGGAAGAGAAACAGCGCAAGGGGATCGCCGATTACTTTGCGCCGACATTGGTCAAGCTGCGCGAGGAGACGGCTGGATCAGACGGACTGCTCGGTGGCTCATCGATCACCGATGTGGATAATTATCCCAATGCCATGGGCCAAACCGGCACGCAATCGATCACCATTCCGCGCGGCGCCACCGGCGGCCCCAAGGAGTCCGGCCCGCGCATGGACGACGCCGAAAAGGTGAAGCAGTTGCGCGACAAGATTGACGAAAAACTCGCCAGCAATCGTCAGACCCGGCACTTGGCGCGTCAGGTCAAGGTGATGCGCGCGCCCGAAGGCGTACGCATCGATCTGGTCGACGATGCGGACTTTTCGATGTTCGAACTCGGCACGACGATCCTCACCAAGGAAGCGCGCGCACTGCTTGGGGCGATGGCCGAGACGCTGGAAAGCGAGACGTCGCCATTGATCCTGCGCGGGCACACCGATGCGCTGCCGTGGCGCAGCGGAGTGGCGGCGAACAACTGGTCGCTTTCCACCGGGCGCGCCGAGGCGACCCGGCAGGCGCTGGTGCTCGGCGGGCTGCCGATGCAGCGCATCGCCCGTATCGAGGGCGTAGCCGATACCGAGCCTTTGGTCGCCGACAACCCCGCCGATCCGAGGAACCGCCGCATCTCGTTGCTGCTGCTCGACGGCAGGGCCGGAGCTGTCAGGCGGTAGTCGTCACCGCTCCGGCACGAGACTCCCGGAACGCCACCGACAGCTGGCGATAGGGGCGCGAGGTCCAGGCAATCCCTGTCAGCACCATGCCCAGCACCCCGGTGAGCGTGAACACCAGCGCCATCCCGCGCTCCGGCCCGGTGCCGAACCACCCGCCGATCAGCTCTGCCCCTACACCGTCGGTCATATAGGGTATCGCCCAGAACTGCGTGATCGGGCCGATCAGAAACGCGGTGAGCGGCGCGGCGGATTGCTCGACGGACTGCGCAAAGCCGAACACCCGCCCCTGTCGCTCGAACGGGACGACCTGCTGCAAGGTGGTCTGCTCGGCGGCCTCGGCGAAAGGGCTGAGCAGCAGCCACAGCACGCTCCCCGCCGCCAGCAGGATGATCGAGGACTGGATCGCGAACAGCGCGGCGACCATCCACACCGCCACATTGACCAGCATCAGCGTGCGCAGCGGCTTCGCGCCAAGACCCATCTTGGCGATGATCACGCCGCTGAGGATAAACGCGGAGGAGGCCAGCGCCCACAGCATCCCCCACGCCTCGACACTCATCAACGACAAGCCGTATCCGTCCATCAGCGCCATGAACACGCCGCCCAGGAGGTTGTTGAGCGTGCTGAACGCGATCAGCGCCATCAGCCCCGGCACCGCGTTGATCACGCGGATGGTGCCGGCAAGGTCGATGCGCTTGGGTTGGTCGGGGGTGTCGGCAGCAGGCTCCGGCTCGTCTATCTTGACGGTGGTGAGGTGGGCGAATGCCAGCGCGCAGCCCACCAGCGCCAGCACCAGTGTGCCGCGCATCCCGTCCCACGCCACAAGGAAACCGCTGATCCCCGAGGTCAGCATGAAGCCGATCCCGGTGACCATCCCGACGAGGCCATTGGCCTTGTCGCGTCCTTCGGGCTCGATCAGCGCCGTCACCAGCGTCGGCATGGCGATCAGCCGCAGATTGCCCGCGATCACCCCCAGCATAGTAACGCCGACGAAGCCCCACAGCCACACCGCATCCTGCCGCACAAGCACGGCGGCGGGCACCAGCGCCAGCATCGCCAGCGCGCCTGCATAAAGCGCAAACGAAGCCAGGCTCGAGGCCAGCATCACGCGCTGCTTGCGGTGGTGATCGATCAGACTGCCGAACCAGATCGCAAGGCTCGCCGTGAGGCCGAGATATATCCCGCCGATCATCCCGGTCACGAACACCGATCGGGTTTCGAGGAAGGCCCAGAACACCAGCGCGAACCATACCGTCAGGTTGACGAGGTTCTGGACCAGCGCGTTGGCGAGAATCAGATGGAAGGCGCGCATTGGCGGCACGGCTCAGATCCCGAAGCTGCCCTTCAGCCCGTCAATCACATATTGCGCGGCGAGCGCGGCGAGCAGCACGCCGAGCAGGCGAGTGATTACCGCCTCGACCCGGTCGCCCAGCAGCCGGATCAGCGGGCCAGCCGCGACCAGCGCGGCGGCGGTGATGACCAGCACCAGCCCCAGCGCACCGAGCACTTCGAGCGATTGCGGCAGGCCGTTGGCTTCGTTCATCAGCAGCATCACCGCCGCGATCGCGCCCGGCCCGGCGAGCATCGGCATGGCCATCGGGAACACCGACACATCCTCGATCTCCGGCGTGGCGGCGACCTTCTCGGCGCGGCTTTCGCGGCGCTGGGTGCGCTTTTCGAACACCATGTCGAAAGCGATGAAGAACAACATCAGCCCGCCCGCAATGCGGAAGGAGTTGAGCTCGATATGCAGCGCGCCGAGCAATTCCTCGCCGAACAGCGCGAAGATCAGCAGGATGATCGACGCGATCCACGTCGCGCGCAATGCCATGCTGCGCGCCTGTTGCGGGGTCGCGCCCTTGGTCAGCCCGGCATAGATCGGCGCGCATCCGGGCGGGTCGATCACCACGAAGAAGGTGACGAACGCAGAGAAGAAAAGTTCGGTCAGCACCATGTATCGCCCGCCGGAAGGTCAGCCGCCCTCACCATCAATCGGGCGTCGGCGCAAGGCTTTGTTCAAAGGCGGTGAGCCAGCGGCCCTCGTAGAAGTACTCGGCGGCGGCAATGCGGGTGCCATCGGCCCGGTGCTCCCAGCGCCAGCGCAGCGTGCCGTCGCGTGACAGGCGCGCATCGGTCTTGCCGTCCTCGCCCACCGGGATCGCCGGGGGCGGAGGAATTTCACCGCCACCGCGCGGGCACGAGGCGACCATGCCTTTCACCGCATCGATCGCGGTGACGACGATGTTCCCGTCCTCGACCGGTTTGCGCGGCGGAGGCTGCGGCACGTCCGGCCCGCCTGCATCGAAGGTGTAGCGATATTCGCCGCCCGCCTGCCGTTCCCAAACGGTCAGGAAATTGCCGACGGTACCATCGGGATCGGTGAAGCGCCCCTGGCTAACCGCGAGTGCACCGTCGCAGCTGATCACCACCGCCCGCGGTTCCCACTGCACGGCTTTCGCCGGATCGGTCTGCGTCGCCAGCCACGGCTCGATCGCGAACGGGCCATTTGCCCCGTGGAGCAGCGCGCCGGGCGCGGCGAACATCCGGAACGCGGTCCACTGTCCACGTTCGCGCGCGGCGCGGGCGAAGGCGATCTCGGCAGCGACGATGGTGCTCGGCTGCGCGGCCCCCGGCGCATTGGCCAGCGCGCGGTTGATCTGCGCCACAGCACGCTTGTTGGGCTTGGGCGGACCACCGCTGCCCGCACAGGCGGTGAGGATGAGCAGCAAGACCGCAGCAAATAGCCTCATTCTCACCTCCGCTCAGGCTGAGCTTGTCGAAGCCCTGCACTTTCTTTGGGCCGTAGCTTGAAGAAAAGACAGCCCTTCGACAAGCTCAGGGCGAACGGAAATTGATTAGAGATCGTTGGGCACATCTAGCCCAGCGTGCTGATGCGCAGCCACCAGCGTGTTCCTCAGCAGCACCGCGATGGTCATCGGCCCGACCCCGCCCGGCACCGGGGTGATCGCGCCCGCGATCCCCTGCGCTTCGGCAAAAGCGACATCGCCCACCAGTCGGCCCTTGTCCTTGCCCGGCTCCGGCGGCAGGCGGTTGATGCCGACATCGATCACGCTCGCGCCCGGCTTGATCCAGTCACCGCGCACCATCTCCGGCCGACCCACCGCTGCGACCACGATGTCCGCGCGGCGCACCACATCGGCGAGGTTTTTCGTCCGGCTATGCGCGATGGTGACCGTTGCATTGGCATCGGTGAGCAGCTGCGCCATCGGCTTGCCGACGATGTTCGAGCGCCCGATCACCACCGCGTCGAGCCCCGACAGATCGCCCAGCCGGTCCTTCAGCAGCATCATGCAGCCGAGCGGCGTGCAGGGCACAAACCCCTCCTGCCCGACACTGAGCCGCCCGGCGTTGATCACGTGGAACCCGTCAACGTCCTTGTCAGGATTGATCGCGGCGATGATCGCCTGTTCGTCGAGCCCGCCGGGCAGCGGCATCTGCACCAGAATGCCGTCGACCGCCTCGTCCTGATTGAGCCGCTCGACCAGCGAGAGCAGCGCGGCCTCGCTGGCGTCGGCGGGGAGGCGGTGTTCGAAGCTGGCGATCCCGGCTTCCTCGCAGGCGCGCGCCTTGGCGCCGACATAGACCTGGCTCGCCGGATCCTCGCCGACCAGCACCACCGCGAGGCCCGGGCGCCGGCCGGCCTGATGGGCGAACGCCGCCGCCGCCACGCCAACGCGCGCGCGCAGCCCTTCGGCGAAGGCCTTCCCGTCAATCAACGCGGTCACACTCACAATCAGGCCTTCAGAATGCTGTCGAGTACAAAGATCAAGCCTTGGAGTCCGAGCACGAGAACAAGCGGTGAAAAATCAATTGCGCCGGTATCCGGCAGGATCTTGCGGACTGGTCGGAGCACTGGACCTAGAAGCAGGTCTATTGAGTTATAGATCTGACGGAGGAATTCGTTTCTCGGGCTCGCCACATTGAACACGAACAACAGGCTGATCACGAACTGAACGAGAACCAGCATGATGAGAACTTTGGTAACCATCGCCAGAAGTCCAACGATTATCGCTAGTGCCTGCATAGCAATTGCTTCCTTTGGTCGATTGCGGAGAGCTGATGAGCAGCCCGATGGAGTCCCTTGCGAGGCGTATTAGCGTGTTAATACGCTCAGCGCCATAGCTGTGTTCCCGGGTGCCAGCAGGTTCAGGCCCTTACAAGGGTGCCCGCGCCCCTTGCGGTGAAGAATTCGAGCAGCATCGTGTGGCCCACCCGCCCGTCGAGCACCACCGCCGCCTCACAGCCCGATTGCACCGCGGCGACGCAGGTTTCGAGCTTGGGCACCATCCCGCCGCGGATCACGCCCTCGGCGCGCAGCTTGGCGATGTCGGCGGGGGTGAGATCGGTCAGCAGCTCGCCGTCCGCATCGAGCACGCCCGCCACGTCGGTCAGCAGGAACAGCCGCGCCGCGCCCAGCGCCGCCGCGATCGCGCCCGCCATGGTATCGGCATTGATGTTGTAGGTCGCGCCGTCCGCTCCGGGCGCGATCGGGGCGATCACCGGGATCATGCCCGCCGCCACCATCGTATCGATCACGCTGGTATCCACCGCCGCAGGCTCACCGACGAAGCCCAGATCCACCACCTGCTCGATCTGGCTGTCGGGATCGCGGGTGGTGCGGGCGACCTTGCGCGCGGTGACGAGCCCGCCGTCCTTCCCCGAAATGCCGATCGCGCGGCCCCCGGCAGCGGCGATCCAGCTTACCAGCTCCTTGTTGATCGCGCCCGACAGCACCATTTCGGCGACCTTGGCGGTGGCCTCGTCGGTGACGCGCAACCCGTCGACGAAGGTGCTCTCCACCCCCAGCTTGCCGAGCATCGCGCCGATCTGCGGCCCGCCGCCGTGGACCACCACCGGGTTGATGCCGACCGCCTTCAACAGCACGATATCCTCGGCAAAGTCGCGCGCGGCCTCGGGATCGCCCATCGCGTGGCCGCCGTACTTCACCACGAAGGTGCGCCCGGCATAGCGCTGGAAGTAGGGCAGCGCCTCGATCAGCACTTCTGCTTTGGCAAGGTCGGTCTTGTCGGTCACGGGCGCTCCCATCTGCTGCTTGCCGCGCGCCCTAGCGACTCCGAGACGCGGGGCCAAGCGGCTTGCGTCATTGGCGTTTGCCGCACCGCATGATAACGTTCCCGGCGGAGGCACCAATGGCAGACAATGACAGCGACGATACTCCCGGATCGGGGCGGCGGGGCGGCGAGCGGCGCAAGCAGCAATTGCCGTTCGAGGGGCCGGACCGCCGCAAGGCCCCCCGCCGCTCGGGCGAGGACCGCCGGGCCGATCCGCGCAGCGAAGGGACGCTCGAGGAAGGCACCTAAGCGGGGTCGATCGCCGCTGCCAGCGCCGCGAAGTCCGCGTGGCCGGTGACGGGCGCGATCCGCTCGGCCCACAGCGCGTCGATCTGCGCGGCGACTTCCGGCGGCAGCACCCCTGCGTCGCTGCCGACCGCCTGCACCTTGGTCGAATCGCTCGCCGCCGGCACGCCGACGCGCTCCTCAAGCACTTTGCAGAACATCGCGTCGTCGAAGCGGTCGTAATGCGCGTGCATGAACGCGCGGCTGGTCATCCGCTCCACCTCGGCCGCGCCTTCGGCTGACAGCTCCAGCCCGAGGAACCCCGCCATCCGCGCGATCATCGCCGCGCGGTTCCTGGCCGCCCAGCGGTAGCTGGCGAGCAGCGTGTCGGGTTCGTTGCGGCGCGCGTACCAGCTCAGGAGGTGCGTCGCGTAGTCGCAGCCCCCCGGCCCGCCGCTCAGCCACAGCGGCATGAACTCCGTCAGGCTCAGCGCACCCGCCTCGATATGCCAGCCGTCCATGAAGCGGTAGAACGAGACATAGGTCTCCTTCGGGTCGCGCAGGGTGACGATGTAGCGCGCGCCCGCAGGCAGGCGCTGGTATTCGCGGTGCGACTTGAAGCCGCGAGGGGCGGCGCGCTGGGGCGCGTTCATGTCGAAATCGAGCGGGAGCGCGGTGTCCTCCCACGGGGTCATGCGGCTGATATCGTCGAAGTCCATATCGCCCGCCCCGGTCGCCGCGATCATGCGGATCTGGTGGAACATCTGCTGCATCAGCGTGGTGCCGCTCTTGGCCCAGGAGGTGATGTAGACATCGCCCGGCTGCGGCGTGATCGCATGGCAGGCGCGCGGCGCGACCGCCTGCGCGACCGCCATCATGTTCATCCCCATTTCCTCGAGCGTGCGCGCCCGGCGATTGAGTGGCCCCGGCATGCTGTGTCTCCCCCGCGTCGCGCTCCCCGGCGGTGAGTGTGGCACGGCGGGCGCGCGGGGGGAAGGGGCGGTTTCGTTCAGGTTCGCGGCTGTTGGAGACACATGAGACACTGTCCAGGGAAAGAAAAACCGGGCTTGGCAGGGGTGGCGGCGGAGGGGGTGTCCGCAAGAGGGCGCGCGGCGGGCGCGGGGCGCAGGCAAGGACATGGCGGGGTGGAGGGTAGACGCGGTGCGGTGGCGTAGGAAAGCTCGATCAGCCCATGCGGAAATAGGCGAACGCCCCCACCACGGCGACGATCTGGAGCACCGCGATGGCGTGGAGATTGTTGCAGAACGGCTGCTTACGGGTCTTGTGCCGGAACACCGCGCGCCCCGCATAGGCGCCGGGCGTGCCGCCGAGGAACGCGAACCACAGCAATGTCGCCTCCGAAATGCGCCACTGGTTCCGCTCAGCCCGCGACTTGTCGATCCCGAACGCCGCGAAAGCGTGGAGATTGATCACGATCAGCGCGATGGCGATGTTGGCGGGGGTGAGGAGGGCCTTGGCGGTGGCGATACGCTCGGGGGTCACAAGGGCGGCGAGGTTCTCCATGGGCGTGTGTTAGGGCGCAAGGGGTTGAGGAAGGGTTGCTTTTGGGTTTTCGTGCCCGCCCCCGGCCCTATGGACGTGCCCACCCCCAGCCCCTCCGGCAAGCGGGAGGGGCTGGGGGTGGGCTGAAGCTGAACGCTATCCCGCAATTTCATCAAATAGCCGATGCAATCGTCGGTCTATGTTCTGCCGCTGTCGAAGGCGAACCCAATTCAACATCTCTACCAAGTCACGATCTTCGAGCGGCAGAATGATCCCTCGATCGTCGCGAGCAGTATCTCTGCATCTTTCAACAAATCGGTTCCGGTCGTCGAATGAACGTCCCATCAAGAATCCTAAGCGGCCTCGCAACGGGGAGAAGCGACCCGCAATCTGGTCAAGTTCGGGGTTAGCGCAATCTTTGGAATAGTTCTTACATTCAACGATCAGTTTTCGGCACCCCACACGCGGATGGGCTAACATGCCCGCAAAGAACCCGATCTCCGCATTGTTCGTGTAGACCATGTCAATACGTTTTCTTCCCTCATGAATTTCATACTCTTTCTCAGGCATGATCAACGAAGGGAAGAAAAGGAATTCTAGCAGACCAACACAGAATTTGTGGTAGCGGTCAGCGTGAGCACTTCCACGATCAATACGCCCGAGTTCTAGCGCTAGCTGCTCTGCAAACACAGCCTCATCGAATCCCTCGACTAATTCGTCGGTGGAAACCTCGGCGGGTATCTCAAGTGCCAGTTTGTAATTGGCAAGCACTTGCGGATGCTCAACAGCGAACCTCGCCAAGAACTCCTTGTCGATCCGGTAATGCGCCTTCAAACTATCTTTTGTAACACGTCGTCGTCCGTTTTGCAGAACTTCCACTAAAGCGGTATCGTTCGCGAGATGTTCGTCCCGAAGATAAGATAAGACAAAATGATCGCGAAACTGTTCGTGTGAAAATGAGAGGTTCCATCGAACTGCTGATTTTGGTACGAGTAGAATCTTACGACCGTCAATTATTGGCAACCGCGTATAGCCATTATCCCATTGCGCCGTTCCTTGATTCCAAAGGAAACCGGAAGGGATGCCATCCGACAGCGGGATACCATGAAGCTCGCATTGAGCTTGAGTAAATTGTATGAGCTGCCGCCTGATTACGTTAGTCGTAATGTCGGAAATCTTGTCCTCGCCGATCAGCGGCACGAACAACTCGCAGTCCGAAAGCTCTGTCAAAACGCCTGTCTGTGCGGCCCGACTTCTGCGTATCCGCTCATAAAGTTGTCGAGCCTGGATTGCACCGATTCCACGCCCCGAGGGCCTTCCACGAGAAAGGCCGAGCGAAGTTTCGTTAGGCTCATGTAAGCCGTCCAAAAGGCGCAAGCCTTCAGCGCCGCGGTCATTGCGAATTGCATCGACGATCGCCTGAAAAAACGAGGTAATCGCCGAATTGCAATCTTGTGACCATTCATCGCTTCCGCGACTGAGTGGTACTGGATCGATGTAGAGCGCTTTATCGCGATCAGTATCGACGTCGACGAAGTCGAGCTGAGCTTGATGAAGGTTGAGGCGAAAATGTTCTGAGATTTTCGCCATTCACCCCTACTCCGCCGCTTGCACCCCAAACAACCCCGCCTCAGCCTCACCCGCAACATCGCCCTCGTTCGCGGCCTTGGCCTTCTGGCGCTTGTCAAAGCTCGACCACACGGTGTTCCAATCCCCCCTTGTGGCACCCTTCGAATACTCGGTCGCGCGCGTCTCGAAGAAGTTCGCGTGCTCCACCCCGTTCAGCAGCGGCGCGAGCCACGGCAGCGGGTGTTCGTCGATCATGTAGATCTCCTGCAGGCCCAACTGCCGCAGGCGCCAGTCGGCGATGTAGCGGATGTAGCGCTTGATCTCCTTGGCGCTCATCCCGTCGACGGGGCCCATTTCGAAGGCGAGGTCGATGAAGGCGTCTTCCAGCCGCACGGTCTTCTGGCAGATGTCGATCAGGTCTTCCTTGACCGATTTGGTGAGGCACTGGCGTTCCTCGCAGAAGGTGTGGAACAGCTTGATGATGCCTTCGCAGTGCAGGCTTTCATCGCGCACGCTCCAGCTGACGATCTGGCCCATGCCCTTCATCTTGTTGTGGCGCGGGAAGTTCATCAGCATCGCGAAGCTGGCGAACAGCTGCAGCCCCTCGGTGAAGCCGCCGAAGGCTGCGAGCGTGCGCGCGATATCCTCGTCGGTATCGACCCCGAACTGGCCGAGGAAATCGTGCTTGTCCTTCATTTCCTCGTAATCGAGGAAGGCGGAGTATTCGGTCTCGGGCATCCCGATCGTGTCGAGCAGGTGCGAATAGGCCGCGATGTGCACCGTCTCCATGTTGGAGAAGGCAGCGAGCATCATCTTTACTTCGGTGGGCTTGAACACCCGGCCGTAGTTTTCGTGATAGCAGTTCTGCACCTCGACATCGGCCTGGGTGAAGAAGCGGAAGATTTGCGTCAGCAGATTGCGTTCGTGATCGGTGATCTTCTGCGCCCAGTCGCGGCAATCCTCTCCCAAAGGAACTTCTTCGGGCATCCAGTGGATCTGCTGCTGGCGCTTCCAGAAATCATAGGCCCAGGGGTACTGGAACGGCTTGTACGTGGAGCGGGCTTCGAGCAGCGACATGGTGAGAACTCCTTGGGTCGATCTTTATAGCAGATGGGGCGCGGGCTGAAAAACGGGCGAGCGCCGCGTCAAAGGTTGAAGGCGATGATGGCGAGGCAGGAAACCAGCAGCATCGAGGCCATGGGGAAGTGGATCATCGCCGCGTTGCGCGAATGGCCGGGGACGTTGCGTTTGAGCTCGGCAAAGGCGCGCACGAGGAAGATCACCGCGACCACGGCTCCGAACACCCCGCCCCAGAACGGCAATCCCATCGCGTTGCTCCTCCCCGCCCGCCGCGAACGGCGCGCTTTGCGTCAAATCATCCGCCGCACCGGGAGGACACCGCGTTCCTCCTCGTAGACGCAGCGCGCCCCGTCCCAGTCGGCCGCGGCGAGCTTTTGGAACACCCGCTGCGGGAGCGGCCGGACGAACTCGATCCCGACCCGCGATCCCTGCCGCCATGCGACTTCGGCCATGTGCGGCCCGGTGCCGCCGATGTAGAAGCGCACATATTCGCCAAGCCTGAGCCGGCCCTGTTCGTCCTCCACACGGCAACCGCCTTCGGAGAGATCGGCGAGCGGAATATCCCACTGCATCCCGCGCGAGGTGCGCAGAGATCCGGTGGCGTTGATCGCGATACGTTCGGAGCGGCGGCTGAGCACAGATCAGATCCTCACTGGCAGCTCAAACATTCCTCGTAATCGGTCTGCTCGCCATTGGCCGAGAGCTCGATCTTGGGTGCTTCGGTGGTGTTGTCGGCCTCCACCCCGCCGACGAACCCGGCGCGCTGCACCGACTTCGACCGCAGGTAATAGAGCGACTTGATGCCGCGTTCCCACGCCTGATAGTGGAGCATCATCAGATCCCACTTGTCGACGTCCGCCGGGATGAACAGGTTCAGCGACTGCGCCTGATCGATGAACGGGGTGCGATCCGCCGCGAATTCGAGCAGCCAGCGCTGGTCGATCTCGAAGCTGGTCTTGTACACCGCCTTTTCCTCCGGCGAGAGGAAATCCAGGTGCTGCACCGATCCGCCGCGTTCGAGGATCGAGTTCCAGACATTGGTCGAGTTCTTGGCCTTCTTCTCGAGCAGCTTTTCGAGGTACGGATTGCGCACGATGAAGCTGCCCGACAGGGTCTTGTGGGTGTAGATATTGGCCGGGATCGGCTCGATGCAGGCGCTGGTGCCGCCGCAGATGATGCTGATCGAGGCGGTCGGCGCGATCGCCATCTTGCAGCTGAACCGCTCCATCGCGCCCATGTCGGCCGCATCGGGGCACGGCCCGCGCTCCTGCGCGAGCAGCATCGAAGCCTCGCACGCCTTGGCGTGGATGTGCTTGAACATCTGCAGGTTGAGCGCCTTGGCCATCGCGCTTTCGAAGGCGACGCCCTTCTGCTGCAAGTACGAGTGGAAGCCCATCACCCCGAGGCCGACCGAACGTTCGCGGTCCGCCGAGTACTTGGCCCGCGCCATCTCGTCCGGCGCGCGGTCGATATAGTCCTGCAGCACGTTGTCGAGGAAGCGCATCACGTCCTCGATGAACTGCTTGTCGCCCTTCCACTCTTCCCAGGTTTCAAGGTTGAGCGAGGACAGGCAGCACACCGCCGTCCGGTCATTGCCGAGGTGGTCGATCCCGGTCGGCAGGGTGATTTCCGAGCACAGGTTCGAAGTCGAGACCTTGAGGCCCAAATCGCGGTGATGCTTGGGCATCATGCGGTTCACGGTGTCGTTGAAGACGATATAGGGCTCACCCGTCGCAAGCCGGGTTTCGACCAGCTTCTGGAACAGCGAGCGCGCATCGACCTTGCCGCGAACCGAGCCATCGCGCGGCGACTTCAGCTCGAACTCCGCGCCTTCGCGCACCGCGTCCATGAACTCGTCGGTGACGAGCACGCCGTGGTGGAGGTTCAGCGCCTTGCGGTTGAAATCGCCCGAAGGCTTGCGGATTTCGAGGAACTCCTCGATTTCGGGGTGCGAGATGTCGAGATAGCACGCCGCCGAGCCGCGCCGCAGCGAGCCCTGCGAAATCGCCAGCGTCAGCGAATCCATCACCCGCACGAAGGGAATAATGCCCGAGGTCTTGCCGTTCAAACCGACCGGCTCGCCAATCCCGCGCACGCCGCCCCAATAGGTGCCGATCCCGCCGCCCTTGGAGGCGAGCCACACGTTTTCATTCCAGGTGCCGACGATCCCTTCGAGGCTGTCCTCGACCGAGTTGAGGTAGCACGAGATCGGCAGGCCCCGGTTGGTGCCGCCGTTCGACAGCACCGGCGTCGCGGGCATGAACCACAGGTTCGAGATGTAGTCATAGAGCCGCTGGGCATGCGCCTCGTCATCGGCATAGGCATCGGCGACGCGGGCGAACAGATCCTGATAGGTCTCGCCGGGCAGCAGATAGCGATCGGTCAGGGTTTCCTTGCCGAAATCGGTGAGCCGCGCATCGCGTTCCGCATTGGTAACGACCGTGAAGCGGCGGTCATTGACCTTCTTGCTGTCACCCTTGGCCGCATCCTTGGCGGCGGCCGCCATCGCGCCCGCCAAAGCCTCGCCCGCCTTGGCAGCGATCAGTTCTTCCGAACCCGCATCGGCTTTCTTCATCGCCACAGCCTTTCCTTGCCCCGCAGACGTCTCGGCAAGCGTGCCCACATCACCATCGTTCACCACATCGTCCGGCACGTTATCGCTCGCCTTGAAATCCATCTGAAGCCCCACTTTGTCCCACGAATCGGTGTATGACACAAAGGGCCATGTTCCGATTCTGTTCTATACCTGACGGTCCACAGACTTGCCAACAGATTGGTCCCTGAACGGGTCTGCCGCCGCCTCTGATGATCGCCCCACGGCCTCAATCGGAGCCCCCGTCCGGAGCGAATCCTCCCCCCGATGCCCCGATCGGGGCTGCGGACGATTCACCAAGGCTTGGGGGTCCGGTTTGGGCCGAACCACTAGATACTGAATCAGCCGCGATTCCGCGTCAACGGGCAATTAATGCGGAAATAACCATCCATCGCCGTAACGGCAGGCCCAAAACCCCCGCGACGCGTGGAACAAGCTTGAGTCGCGGACCCCGCAAGCCCCAAATTGAATCTGTGAAGAAAAATATGGTGATTGAATCATTCGAATCCAGCGCTGAATCTTTCGCGCTGGGGTGCGCATGATTGTTGCGCTAGGTTGCGCTGATGCTTGAGACCGTTCCCGCCACAATCCTCGACGATCTCAAGCGACGCCACGCAGAATCGGGGCGTCACTACCATGACTGGACGCATGTCGAGGCGCTGCTTGGTCATTGCGAAGCTGCCGGTGATCGCATCCATGATTCTGGCGCGGTGCTTTACGCGATCCTGTTCCATGATGCCGTCTATGATCCGCGCGCCAAGGACAACGAGCGCCGCAGCGCCGAGCTGCTATTTGCCAAGCACCCGCCGTTGGCGGAGGACAGCTTGGACCTTGCCCGGCGCATGATCGAGGCAACCGAAGGGCACGTCCTGCCCGAAGACCTTAGCGGAAAGGCGCTGGATGATTGCGCCTATTTTCTCGACATGGACCTCGGTATCCTGGGCGCGAACGAGGCGCGCTTCGACATCTACGAAGACCAAATTCGCCTCGAATACGCGCATGTGCCGGACGATGCGTTCCGTGCAGGGCGCGCTGCAGTGCTGCGCCATTTTGCGGATCGCGAACGGCTCTATTTCACCCAATGGGGGCGGGACAGATTCGAAGCGAGGGCGCGCGCGAATATCGCCCGCTCGCTCGCCGCGCTTGGGAGTTAGGCGCTACGCTGGCGCCTTGACGCTCGCCGTATGCGCCACGATCTCCTCCGCCACGCGCAGAATAGGCGGCTGTGGGATGTCATGCCCCCAGCCGGGGATCGTCACCAGCTTCGCGCGCGGGATGTGGCGCAGGCTCACGCCATGCTTGAAGCGCATGCACCCCCAGTACGAATGCCTGATGGCCATTCCGTGAAGGCGGGCGTCAATGGCACTCGAGATGCAGCTCCGCCTTGTCGAAAGCGCCGGCGTCCAGATCGCTGCGCGAAATGAACGCGTAGATGGCTCCGCAGTCGCCCCACAGAGTTTCGAGCGCATAGTCACAGGCCAATTGCAGCAACAGCAATTGTCCGGTCGGGTGCGGGCCGACATCGCTCTGCACGCCGTCGGAATAGCCGCCCATGCGGTGCGGGCGGTTGTCATAGAAGCTGCGCAAGTGCGCCTCGAGGCCGGGGATGACTTCGGCGGGAACCAGCGTGCGCAGGGCTGGGTCAAGGTAGCACCGCTTGGCCTCATCGGCGCAGGCGCTCTTGAGATGGTGCGAAAGCCGGACGAGAAGCTCCAGTTCGCGTTCGACCACGGTGACTGGCAGGCCGCGTTCATTGCTGTGTCCCCAGCCGAGCGCCCAGATGGTTTGCGAGGCAGCGAGTTCGCCCTTCAGGGCCTGCCATTCCGGCGGACTCAAGGGCGCATCGCGGCCCGCTGCTTCGGCACGATCGCGCAGGGTCACAAGGCCAGCGTGCATGGCCGTCTCAATATTCGCTGCCCCTTGGCTATCGAGAAATGCGAGCAGTGATTGCGGATCGGGGTAGCGCTTGAGCAGCGCCTCGACATCGCCCAGCCCCTGTTGCAGCTTCTCGATATGCGCACGGCGCCTTGCTGCGGCCTCGTCCAGCGTCGCAGGATCGGCAGCCAGCAGTTCGGGCACGTCTGGCTTGTCCGCCCACTTCGCGAGCTCAGCCTGCTTGACGGCGACAACCCCCTCGAACCCACCGGGTGCGAGCAGCTTTTCGACCATATTGGCATGGTAACGCGCGGCATTGGCGCTGCCGCGCGGATCGTCCATCGCCTTTACGGCGCGGTCAGCCGCCAGCGCAATGCAGCCCCAGCTGAACGGTTCGCTGACCCCGCTCCATGGTCGGTTCTCGCCGATGTCCTGCCCGTCGTAGAGCAGCGCATCGAGATTTTCGGGCACGGCGTAGGCCGTCCCGTCACGCTCGTAGAGCCGATTGGGCATGGCGACGAGATCGACGGGGATGCGCGGATAGGCGGACTCGCGGCTGATCCAGCTGGTACTGCCGGTGTACATGCCGTCGTGCACCGGGCCGATATCGGCGGGCGGCAGGCGCTCTTGGCCGGTTTCGCGGATGTGGAGGAAGCGGAAGGTTTCCGGCCCTTCGAATCCGCAAGCGTTGCTGTTGGCGAACAGCAGCAGCCATCCCTCACGCGGGCCGTGTCCGCCCCACAGTTCGGGCGGGCAATCGGCAAGCGCAATCTGGCAGACAAAGTGCAACGGCACTGGCCCGTCGTCCTTTCGCTCGGGATTGATGCCGCGCGGCCATTCGATGTGTTCGGGCATCATGGGATGGCCGCCGATCCACGAACGCGGCGGTTCGTCGCGCGGCGGCACCTGCTTGCGCAGGAACACGGTCACATCCTCGGTTTGCGGTTGCGATTGCGGTTGGCGGGGCTGAGGTCGGGGCTGCTGCGGCTGAGTTGAGGCGGTTGACTCGGGCCGCAGCCACTCGCTCTCCTGCGGCTCGGCGGCGGCGCGCGCAAGGAAATCGGTGCGGCGCGTGCGTGCGGGTTGATCGGCCGTTTCAGGCGGCCATATTTCGTCGCTCACACGACGTCCACGCAATTGTTTCACTAGCACGAGCACTGCGAAGATCAGGATCGCCGGCCAGAGCATTCCCCAGAAATCCATACACTCTCGCCTCCAGCTGGCAGGCAATTAAGCGCAAATTCCTTAAATATTGAGAAAATCACCTAAGAGACGACTGCTTGACCGTCACCCACCCCGCGCATGCGTCACGATCTCCTCCGCCACGCGCGGGATCAGGGGTTGGGGGATGTCGTGGCCCCAGCCGGGGATCGTCACTAGCTTGGCACCCGGAATGTGGCGCGCGGTGTCCTCGCCCGCGGCGAGCTTGACCAGCGGATCGGCCTCGCCGTGCAGCACCAGCGTCGGCACGCGCACACCCGCCAGCCGCGCGCGGCGGCACCCATCGTCGATGATTGCGGCAAGCTGGCGCGGCGGGCCGGCGGGATAGACCGAGCGGCGGACATTGCGCAGCGTCCGCTCGCGTTGCCGCTCGGGATCGAAGGGGAACCCGGGGCTGCCGATATGGCGCGCGATGTTAAGCCCGTGTTCCACCAGCGTGTCTTCGTCCATGCCCTTCAGCGGGGCGATCAGCGCCTGCATCGCCGCCTTCTCCGCCGGGGGCAGCTTGCTGTTGCCGGTGGTCGACATGATCGAGGTTAGGCTCAGCAGCCGCTCGGGGTGATGCACCGCCATCAGCTGCGCGATCATCCCGCCCATCGACGCGCCGACCACATGCGCCCTGTCGATCCCCAGCGCGTCCATCAGCCCGATCCCGTCTTCGGCCATGTCCTTGAGTGTATAGGGCACGCGCGCGGGCCAGCCGATCCGCTTGCGCAGCACCTGCACGGGCAGCTTGGGCGCGCGCGCGCCGTCGATCTTCTGGCTGAGGCCGATATCGCGGTTGTCGTAGCGGATCACGCGATACCCCGCCGCCGCCAGCGCCGCGACCAGCTCGTCCGGCCACAGCGTCATCTGCGCGCCGAGGCCCATCACCAGCAGGATCACCTCGGCATCGGGGCTTCCCTGCTCTTCATAGAAAATGTCGATACCGGTGGTGGGGACAGTGATGGTGGGCATGGTCTCTCCGCGTGATGGCGTTCGCGCGTACCGATGCCTGAAAATCCCGCCGCACCCAAGCCCGCAATGACACGCCGCCCCCATCCTGCCACTTGCGCCCGGTGCGAGGCCGGACGGGAGGCAGGCGGGAGCGGCGCGTCTGGCCCCTTTGCGCTGGGGCCAGTCCCGGCGGTCAGGGGGACTGTCCTAACCGCCAAGCAGGATCGTGCGGCCTTCCGGATCGGTGGACGCGAGGTAGGCGGCGCGCCGGGCATCGCGCTGCGCGACGAGCCTGCGATGGTCGGCCTTGTCATCGGCAAAGATGATGCTTGCGAGGAACCGCGCATTCTTGCGGTTGGTCACCGGCACTTCGTCCAGCCCGTCGAGCGAGCGCACTGCGTATTTCGCCGCCCAGCGGGCCGCCTGGTTCCCCTTGCCGTCGAGCACTTCGATATTCGCCGCACGGCCATCTGCGCCGAGCGTGAAGGCGACCTCGACCACGGCATTGTTGGGCAGGAAGGTGCGGCCGAGCGGAGCCCGGGCAAGTGCGTGGTCAAGTTCACGGGTGGTGTCCTTCTGCCATTCCTGCATCTGCTTGACCGAGGAGACAACGATCGGATCGTCGGCGTCTCCGGCGGCGGCGGGTGCGGCAAGCGGCAGGGACATGGCGGCGGCGCAGGCGGCCGCAGCGGCGAGTTTGGCAAAGCTGTTCATCGGATCATCCTCTCGAAAAACGAAGACGATCGAACGCGAGGACCTGTGGCACCGAGCACCAGTCCCTACACTCGTGCGGTGGCTCTGTTGGTCGATCCGACCCGGCGGGGTAGCGTTTGCCCGGGTCGAAGCGGAAATTGCCGGATCGCATGATTCTTTCAATCGCGCCTCGACAAGCGGGCGGATTCTGTCGCCGGAAGTGCGGTTGGCGACGATAAACTGCATGGGCGCATCGACGAGGGGGCTAGAGGCGCGCGCCGATGGTGAAGTCCTACGGAGATTTGGAATCTGTAATCTACTGGGATTTCCACGCGGGGCCGCTGATATCGAAACCGCGCGCGGCGAGCTGGTCGAGGACCCCGCCGCTCTCGGCCAGCACCCGCAAGGGGACAACCGCCAGCGTCGTGCCCTTGGCCGCGCTCGCCTCGGCGATGCGGTCGACCCAGATGGTGCGCAACTCACTGCCCAGCGTCTCGTCCGCCCACGGCCAGCAGCGGCCGAGCGCGGTTTCGAGCGGGTTCGCCATTACGCTTGGGATATCATAGCGCCGCCAGTCGGTTGCGCGCTTGGTAACGATATCGGGGCCAGCCTCGACCGCATCCATCGCGGCGGTGAGGCAGGGGATATGCGCGGTCGGCGGCGCATCGGCGAGGTTGTCGATGATGTCCTCGCCGCGCAAAGTGGCGGCGCGGGTGATCGGCACATCGGCCTTCTCGGCAGCGTCCTTGACCACGTCCGAGACTTCGCGCGCGGTATCGCGGTTGAAGCGGAGCTCGCTGCGCAACATCTCGAAGGAGGTGAGGAGGAAGGACTGGCGCGCGTAGTCCTCCTCATGCGCGGCGCCGAGCTTTTGGAGGCGCGCCCACTGCTCGGGCGAGAGGTAGTCGCTCGCCAACGTGTCATCGGGCAGCTTGGTGAACTTGCCGCCCGAGAACATCAGCCGGAAGATATCGCCCGGCGAAATCCTGGGCCGCGCGCCGAGGATGACTCGGTCGGCCTGCGTGGTCGCATCCTCAAGCCGGTCGGGCTGCCAGGGGGTGCTCTTCGGGATCGCCCGCATCTCGCCGACGAGGATGACGGTGCCGGTGGGCGTATCAATCGTCCACATCGGCGCGCCGGACCGCTGCGCGGTGACGACGATGGCGTTTTCGGTGGGGGCGGGGTCTTGGGCGGCGAGGGGGGTAGATAGCAACGCTGCAAAGCAAAGGATCGGCAGAAACTTCGTCATCGCGTGATGCCTTCGAAAGAAATCGTTCACGTCTTGACTCTCCACAGATGAACCCTGACCGAACCTCCCCTCACCGCTCGCCCTGAGCTTGTCGAAGGGCTGCTTTGTCTTTCGGGCCAGGGTGCCAAAGAAGTGCAGTCCTTCGACAGGCTCAGGACGAACGGAGTTTGGTGAAATTCCTACGGCACCAGCACCGTATCCCGCGCCTCATCCGCCAGCTCGGGAAAATCGAGGGTATAGTGCAACCCCCGGCTCTCCTTGCGGGCGAGCGCGGATTTCACGATCAGTTCCGCCGATTGCAGCAGGTTGCGCAATTCGATCAGGTCGGTCGTTACCCGGAACGCGCCGTAATATTCGTCCACCTCGCGCATCAGCAGTTCGATGCGGCGCGCGGCGCGTTCCAGCCGCTTGGTCGTGCGCACGATGCCGACGTAGTTCCACATGAAGCGGCGGATTTCCGTCCAGTTCTGCTTGATGACGACTTCCTCGTCGGAGTCGGTCACGCGGCTTTCGTCCCACGGCAGGATCGCGGGCGGGGCCTCCAGCGTGTCCCAGCGCGCGAGGATGTCCTGCGCCGCCGCCTCGCCGAAGACGAAGCATTCGAGGAGGCTGTTGGACGCCAATCGGTTCGCGCCGTGGAGGCCGCTTTCGGTGCACTCGCCCGCTGCCCACAGGCCGGGAATATCGGTGCGCGCGTCGAGGCCCACCACCACCCCGCCGCAGGTATAGTGCTGGGCGGGGACGACCGGGATCGGCGCGCAAGTCATGTCGATCCCGAGGCCCAGCAGCTTGTCGTAGATCGTCGGGAAGTGCCCCTTCACAAAGTCCGCAGGCTGGTGACTGATATCGAGATGCACGTAATCGAGGCCGAACCGCTTGATCTCGGCGTCGATCGCGCGGGCGACCACATCGCGGGGGGCGAGCTCCATGCGCTCCTTGTCGTAGAACTCCATGAAGCGCTTGCCGGTGCGCGGGTTGATCAGCCGTCCGCCCTCGCCGCGCACCGCCTCGGTAATCAGGAAGTTCTTGACGTCCAAGTGGTAGAGGCAGGTCGGGTGGAACTGCATCATCTCCATGTTGGAGACGCGCGCGCCAGCCCGCCATGCCATCGCGATCCCGTCCCCGGTTGCGCCGCGCGGGGCGGTGGAGAACTGGTAGACGCGCCCCGCCCCGCCGCTCGCAAGGATGGTGGCGCGCGCGACATGGCGCTCAACGTGCCCCGTGGCCTCGTCGAGTGCATAGACACCCCACACCCGGCCCGCGGCGGAAAACTGCTCGCGGTGGCGATCGGTGATGAGGTCGATGCAGGTGCGCCCGGGCAGCAGGGTGATGTTCGGATTGGCCTCTGCGGCCTTGAGCAACGCCTCCTGCACAGCCCAGCCGGTCGCATCGTCGACATGGACGATGCGGCGGTGCGAATGCCCGCCCTCGCGGGTGAGGTGGAGCGTATCTTCGTGGCGGTTGAACGGCACGCCGAGCTCGCACAGCCGGTCGATCGATTGGGGTGCGCGGCTGATCACCAGTTCGACCGTGGCGAGGTCGTTCAAACCCGCGCCTGCCACCATCGTATCGCGCACATGGTTCTCGAAGGTGTCGCCCGCATCGAGCACCGCGGCGATCCCGCCCTGCGCCCAGGCGGTCGATCCGCCGGTGAGCGAGCCTTTCGCGAGCACGAGCACTTTGCGCGTTTCGGCCAGCGCCAGCGCCGCCGTCAGCCCCGCCGCGCCCGAGCCGATGATGAGAACGTCGTGCGTCATGTCAGCGGATCACTTCAATGGGAACGCCGCAATCGAGATCGGCCCAGGCGCGGTCGGCGGTGATCGCGGGGCGGCCAAGGTGCTTGGCAAGCGCAAGGCAGGCGCGGTCGCCAAGCGAGAGCCCGCGATGGCGGGTGAGAGGCCGCAACCCGCCTGCAAGCAAGCTCTGCTCGTGATCAAAAGGGACGACATCAAGATCGAAGGGGCTGAGTGCCGCTTCAATCCAGTTTGCGTCAAACCCGGCATCGAACAATCGGGCAATCACCTCCGACAGATTGACCGCCCCAATACAGGCGCCCGAAACCCAGCCGTCCGCTTCGTTCACATCAATTTCGTCGAGCACCGCCGCCAAGACGACCGACGCGTCGAGAACACCTCCACTAACCGCCAAGAGGTCTATTCCTTGGCCGCTTCGGCGCGGCGGTCGGCAATGAACTCGTCCACGATGGAACGGCCGGGTCCGATGTGCGCACGAGCCTGGATCTGAATTTCGCGCAGTACGTCACGGAACGGGCGAATGTAGAGCTGCCCGTCGCGCAACTCGATATTGACGCTGTCGCCATCCTTGAGTCCCAGCTCGCGACGGAACTCCGCAGGCACCTGCAAGCGGCCACCGCTGACCAAACGCCCTTTCTGCATGTTCACCTGCCGACCCTCCGCCATGATACAATTCGATTAGAATATACAGATGGCGGGATTTCGGCAAGTAAGCGCTTTGTGACGGATCGTTACTCCGCCCCCGCCGTTAGCTGGACAAACACGTCCTCAAGGTCAGCTTCCCGGGTGGTAACATCTTCCACAGTGAAGCCCATCTGCTGGACATGATTGAGAATTTGTCCAGCGTTCACCTTGTCCCGGTCATAGGCCAGCGAGATCCGGTTGCCCTCCAGCAATTCGTAACGGATGATGAAATCGCGGTTGAAGGCTCCGCTGTCGGCCGCCTTGTAAGGAGTCTTGTCGACCGTCACTTCGACAACCTTCTCGCGCGCCATGTCAACCAGTTCGCGGGTCGGCTTGTTGGCGATCTGTGTGCCGTGATTGATGATCGCAATGCGGTCGCACAGCTCCTCGGCTTCCTCGAGGTAGTGGGTCGTGAGCACCACCGTCACGCCTTCGCGGTTGAGATCGCTCACCAGCTCCCACAACTGACGGCGCAGTTCCACATCGACACCGGCGGTCGGCTCGTCGAGCACTAGGATCGGCGGCGAGTGCACCATCGCCTTCGCCACCAGCAGCCGCCGTTTCATCCCGCCCGACAGCGTGCGCGCGTAGGCATTGCGCTTGTCGGCGAGGCGTACCGCTTCGAGCAACTCCGCACTGCGCCGGAGCCGCGCCGGGATGCCGTAGAAGCCCGCCTGGTTCTCCAGCACTTCGAACGGGGTGAAGAACGGATCGAAGACGATTTCCTGCGGCACGATGCCGATCGAACGGCTGGCGTTGCGGCGGTGCTTGTCGATATCGAAACCCCAGATATCGACGCTTCCCGAGGTCTTGTTGACCAGCCCGGCAAGGATGTTGATCAGCGTCGATTTGCCCGCGCCGTTGGGGCCAAGCAGGCCGAAGATCGAGCCTTGTGGCACATCGAAGCTGACCCCGCCCAGCGCCAGCTTGCCTTCCGTCACCGCACCGTTCGCGCCCTTGGCTGGGGCATAGCGTTTGACGAGGTTGTCGATGCGGATCGCAGGTTCGGCGGACATGGTGCTGCCCTAGGCAAGCGGCACTCCAAAGGCAATTGCGCTCGGCCCGCGCGGGTTGTATCGGCCAGCGCCATGAGCATTGCCCCTCCCGAAACCCTGCTGGTCGATACGCATCGCGTGAGCTGCGACGGGTCCAGCGGCATCCGTGGCGGCGCGGGTTATCGCCCCGCCGCGCTCGGCCATCCGCGCGTGTTCCTCGAGATCGACGAGCATGGCTATGTCGACTGCGGCTATTGCGACCGCCGCTTCGTGCTGCGCGGCGGCCCGGCGGACGGGGCGGATCAGGCGAGCCTGCCCGATATCGCGGCCGGGGCTGGTTAGGACTGCTCAGCGCCGGTTAAGGCGCGCTGTGGCTCTCTCCCGTCCGCCGACTCAGGAGATCGCGCCATGACCGCCATCCGCTTCGCCACTGCCGCCGTGATCCCGCTCGCACTGCTCGGCGCGTCGTTCAGCCCGCTCGCGGCGCAGGACACGCCTGAGCAAGACTTCGAGGCGATCGCTAATCCCGTCAATACCAAGGGCGAAGCGCGCCTTTCGCGCCTGCTCGCGGGGCGGGTTGCCGGTGAACCGGTGCGTTGCATCCGCTCGCTTCCCAGTCAGCGGATGCAGACCATCGACGGCACCGCCTATGTCTATGGCTCGGGCAACACGATCTACGTCCAGCGCACCCGCACGCCGCACCGCATCAACGACAATGATGCGCTGGTGACCAATCGCTTCAACGGTTCGCAGCTGTGCCGGCTCGACATCATGACCACGGTCGACCCGGTAAACGGCTTCTTCACCGGCGCGGTGTTCTTCGAGGATTTCGTGCCTTACACGCGGGTCAAGGGTGACGGCTGACCGGGTTCGGCCCACTCACGCCCGCGCCATGGCGTGCATCCGGGCGATGATCTCCTCGGCCTGCAGCATGATGCGGTCGATCAACTCCTTGCAGGTCGGGATATCGTAGATCAGCCCGGCGACCATGCCGCAGCTCCACGCGCCTTCATCCATCGCGCCGTCCATCATGATCTTGGGATAAACGCCCGCGACTTCGGGGAGGATGTCCTGGATGGTGATGGCATCGCCCAGTTCCTTCTCCTTGACGATCAGGCGCTCGACCGCCGCATTGTTGAGCACGCGTTCGGTGTTGCGCAGCGGGCGCATCACCAGCCGGGTGTCGAGTTCGCTCGCGGCGAGGATCGCCTGCTTGACGTTGTCGTGCACCGGAGCCTCTTTGGTGGCGATGAAGCGGGTACCCATGTTCATCCCCTGCGCGCCCATCGCCAGCGACGCGACAAGGCTGCGCCCGTCGGCCATGCCGCCAGAGGAGACGAAGGGGATGTCGAGTTCATCGGCGGCGCGCGGCAGCAGGATGAAGTTGGGCACATCGTCTTCGCCCGGGTGCCCGCCGCATTCGAACCCGTCGACGCTCACCGCATCGCAGCCGATGTCCTGCGCCTTCAGCGAGTGGCGCACCGAGGTGCACTTGTGGATCACCTTGATCCCCGCATCTTTCAGCGGCGGCAGCAGTTCGACCGGGTTGCGTCCGGCTGTCTCGACCACTTTCACCCCGCCATCGATCACGGCCTTCACCAGTCCCGGATAGTCGGGCGGGGTGAGCGTTGGCAGGATGGTGAGGTTCACGCCGAACGGCTTGTCGGTCATGTCCTTGCAGCGCGCGATCTCGTTCGCGAGTTTCTCCGGCGTCCCCTGCGTGAGGCCCGTGATGATCCCCAGCCCGCCGGCGTTCGACACCGCCGCCGCCATCTCGGCAAACCCGACATAGTGCATCCCGCCCTGGATGATGGGGTGCTCGATTCCGAACATTTCGGTGATGGCGGTCTTCATGTGGTCTGTCTCCCGGATGGCTGGTTGGCACGAATCACAAGCGGGTTTGCCGCGCTGTTGCAAGTGCGCATTTCGGTGAGGCGCGGGCCAACCGGTTCAGGTTCCGCCCCGTCTCGCTGATGTTGGAGACACATGAGACACTGTCCAGGGAACAAAAATCCGGCAGTGCGATGGCCGCAAGGCGAGCGGACGCCCGCGAAGCGGCGCGTGGGGGATAGGGTGGGACGGCGGGTCATCAGAACGTGATGCCGCCGCACGCGCTGGTAGGAAAGTGCGCCTATCGCGTGAAGGTCAGCGTGAAGGTCACCGGCACGGCGGGCGTGATCGAAGGCAGCTCCGCCAGCGCGCGCAGCTCGCCCAGCTCGTCGGTCAGGCCGAACATGTCGGTCGAGACGATCACCGGCGCGGTCGGCACCACGGTGACGCGATCGGCGGCAACGCGGGTGACGAGCACCTCGGTTTCGACATCGCTGGTCGCGCCCTTGATCGCGACGGTCGCCTTGAGCGGGCGGGTAAGCGACTGCCCGACCGCGAGGCCCGCAAACGCCGCCGGATCGAGCTTGGCTGTGACGGTCGCCTTGGGGTTGTCCGCCACGGCAAAGAAAATCTCGCGCATCCGCTCGTTGCGGATATCGACCCCGGTGTTGACCGAGGCGAGGTCGATGTCGAGCGTCGCCGTGCCGTCCGCCGCAACGCTGCCCGCCAACTTGTCGAAGCGGTTGTTCTCGGCCACCTCGCCCGCCTTGATGCTGACATAGGCAAGCCGCGAGCCCGCCGGGTCGAGCGCCCAGGTGCCTTCGGTTACTGCGGCTGCTTCAGTCGCGGTATCCTTGGGCGCATCGGCAGGCTTTTCCGCGCAGGCGGCTAGGCCGAAGGCGAGTGCGGCGGCAAGAGCAAGCGGGCGAAGGTTCGGCATCACGGGCATGGACCTCTTATTCAGACACTGCGGAACGTGGCGATATTAGATTCTGCGCGTGGCTGGAAGGGGAAGATGCGGTGGGCTGCGAAAGTTCAGTCCCACGCCAAACGCAGCCCCGGATATTGCCGGATGTTCGCATCGGCACTCATCAGCGGCATATCGAGCGCCAACGCGTGGGCGACCAGCATCCGATCGACGGGGTCACGGTGGATATCGGGCAAACTGGCGGCCATCGGCCAGAGCGCGGCGGGGAAATCGAGAACGCTGATGTCCAAACCTTCGAGTATTGGCCCGAGTGGCCCAGCACCTGCGAACCGGCCGCGCTTTTCGAGATCGGCATATTCCCAAGCGATCACCGCACTGATTGCCAGTTCCGTATCGGGATCGACCAACGATTGTAGCGCATCGGCGGTCAGGCGCCTGTCACCCGCCGCCATCCAGACCATGATGTGAGTATCAAGCAGCAGGACCAAACTTGCGCTCGTAATCTTCGTCCGGATCCACGCGATCACGCTTGAGCGCCTCAAGGCTCAAATCGGCCCCTTTGAAAGCGTCCTTGTACATTCCGAAAACGGCCCGCCGCTTGGCAATGATCTGCTCGCGGGTCAGCGGCTGGGTGCTGCGGGCCGGGACAAGCTCGGCCTCGGGCTTGCCGTCGCGCTGGATGATCACCCGCTCTCCCGCCTGCATCGCGCGCAGCAGTTCCGAGAGCCGTGTCTTGGCCTCACCGATGTTGACGTGGATGGTCATGCTTGACCAAATAGCTTGACCAAGCAGCTTGGTCAAGCTTCCGGCGGCACCTTGCGGTGCCGAGTGAACCGGCCGGAATGATCCCCCGGATCATTCCGCGTCACGGTTCACTCCCACTCGATCGTCCCCGGCGGCTTCGACGTGTAGTCATACACCACCCGGTTGATGCCCTTCACCTCGTTGACGATGCGGGTCGCCACGCGGGTCAGGAAACCCGCGTCGTAGGGGAACACGTCTGCCGTCATCCCGTCGGTCGAGGTCACGGCGCGCAGGGCGCAGACAGAGTCATAGGTGCGCCCGTCGCCCATCACGCCGACGGTCTTGACCGGCAGCAGCACCGCGAAGGCCTGCCAGATCGCGTCATAGAGGCCCGCGTTGCGGATTTCCTCGAGGTAGATCGCGTCGGCCTTGCGCAGGATGTCGCAGCGCTCCTTGGTAACCTCGCCGGGGATGCGGATCGCAAGGCCTGGGCCGGGGAAGGGGTGACGGCCGACGAAGATATCGGGCAGGCCCAGTTCGCGGCCGAGATCGCGCACTTCGTCCTTGAACAGCTCGCGCAGCGGCTCGACCAGCGCCATGTTCATGCGCTCCGGCAAGCCGCCGACATTGTGGTGGCTCTTGATCGTGACGCTCGGCCCGCCGGTGAAGCTAACGCTCTCGATCACATCGGGATAAAGCGTGCCCTGGGCGAGGAAATCGGCCCCGCCGATCTTGCGGGCTTCCTCGTCGAACACGTCGATGAAGGTCTTGCCGATGAACTTGCGCTTGGCCTCGGGGTCGGTGAGGCCCGCGAGCCCGCCGAGGAACAGCTCTTCGGCCTCCACGTGGACGAGCGGGATGTTGTAGTGATCGCGGAACAGGGTCACGACCTGCTCGGCCTCGTTCATGCGCATGAGGCCGTGGTCGACGAACACGCAGGTAAGCTGGTCGCCGATCGCCTCGTGGATCAGCACTGCGGCGACGGCAGAGTCCACCCCGCCCGAAAGGCCGCAGATCACCCGGCCTGTGCCCACCTGCGCGCGGATTTCGGCGATCTTGGTCTTGCGGAATTCGGCCATCGTCCAGTCGCCCGCGAGCCCGCAGACATGGCGCACGAAGTTGGCGATCAGCCGCCCGCCATCGGGGGTGTGGACAACCTCGGGGTGGAACTGGGTGCCGTAGAACTTGCGCGCTTCGTCGGCGATCACCGCGAAGGGCGCGCCGTCCGAGGTCGCGACGATTTCGAAACCGGGGGCGAACTGCGTCACCTTGTCGCCGTGACTCATCCACACCTGATGGCGCTCGCCGACCTGCCACAGCCCGTCGAACAGCGCGCATTCGGCGGTGACGGTGAGGAACGCGCGGCCAAATTCGCCGCCTTCGCCGGTCTCGTGCCCCGGTCTCACTTCGCCGCCGAGCTGGTGGCTCATCACCTGCTGACCATAACAGATGCCGAGGATCGGCACCCCCGCATCGAACAGCGCCTGCGGGGCGCGCGGGCTGCCGACGTCGGGCACGCTGGCGGGCGAGCCGGAGAGGATGATGCCCTTGGGCTGAAGCCGCCGGAACGCCGCCTCGGCCTGCGTGAAGGGGGCGATCTCGGAATAGACCCCCGCCTCGCGCACCCGCCGGGCGATCAGCTGGGTCACCTGGCTGCCGAAATCGACGATCAGGATGCTGTCGGCGACAGCCGAGTCACTAGGGGCGGGGCTGGGAGGGTGCGCGTTCATGGCGGCGGATTACGGAGCGCACCGGATGCTGTCCAGCGCGGGATCGAGTATTGCAACAAATGCAACCTACCTTGGGGTTTTCGCATTTGAAATCGTGATGGGCGGACACCACTTGGCGGGGGTGCGGTGACGGGCCGGGGTTCTCTCCCCTCTGCCCACCCGAAAGGATCACCGCGCGGCAATCGTCAGCCGAACACGGCCCGATTGTCCGCCTGCCTGACCTGGCGGGACTGGCCCGGCTCTCCCCCCCTCGCTTGGCCCTCCTGCCCGTCATTGCCCATGCCAAGGCGTGGGCAAGCAGCGATCGAGACGCGGTCACTAACTCTCCCCCCCCCTGAAATGGTGACCGCGTCTCACGCTGCGGGCTACGGACTTTGCGCGATTGATCGCCTTATCCGATGACTATGAATTACGTTTTGTGCGTGCTTGGGGTTGAAATTGTCTCACACGTTTCCATTTATTGCTTCGTCCGGTCGGTTCTCCCCTCCCCCCTCGGCCGGCCGGACAGTCCCTCACACAACAGAACAAGGGAGCACAGACATGCGTATCAGCGAAAAGGCTATCGCGTTCGTCCTCGCGCTTGCGATCAGCAGCACGACGTTCAACACGTTTATCATTTGAGGCCTCCGCCTCGGGTATCGTGTAACGACCGGACCAGCGACAACCACCATCGGCCCGGTTGCCAGCAACGGCAGCCGGGCCGCGGTGATTCTAGTCCACGCCGCCCAGCCGCGCGGCTTCCTCGCGCAGCTCGCTCTTGAGCAATTTGCCGATATGGCTGCGCGGCATTTCCGCAACGGTATGGAGCGCGGCGAGGCGCTGGGTCTTGCCGAGCCGCGCGTTGACCGCCGCCATGATCGCCGCCGGGTCAGCCGCGCCGCCTTTTAGCACCACAAATCCCACCGGAGTTTCGCCCCAGGCGCGCGAGGGCACGCCGACCACGGCGGCCTCGGCAACGCCGGGTTCCTTGAGCAATTCGGCCTCCAGATCACTCGGGTAGATATTGAACCCGCCCGAAATGATCATGTCCTTCGCGCGGCCCACCAGCTCGACGAAGCCTTCCGCATCGACCCGGCCGATGTCGCCCATGCGCTGCCACACCGCGCCCCCATCGGGATCGGCCAAGTAGCCCTCGCGGGTCTTGCCTGGCTGGTTCTGGTAGCCGCTCATCATGGTGAGGCTGCGCCCGATGAGGTTGCCGGGGGTGCCGGGCGGCACTTCGCGGTCTTCATCGTCCAAAACCTTCAACTCGCTCCCCGGCGCGGGGCGACCGACGGTGTGCAGCTTGTCGGGGAACTCGTGACAGGCAAGCAGGCACACCACGCCGCCCTCGGTCATCGAATAGATCTCGATCAGCCCGCCCGGCATCCGCCGCAGCACCTCGCGCTTCAATTCGGCCGAGAACGGCGCCGAGGTGCAGTATTTGAGCTTGAGGCTGGTGAGGTCGAAATCGTCGAACCCGGCGAAATCCATCAGCCGTTGATACTGCACCGGTACCAGCATGGTGATGGTGGCGCGATCTGCCTCGGCATGGGCGAGCCAGCGCGCGCAATCGAACTTGCCCATCACCCGCACGCACCCGCCCGCGAGCAGCACCGGCAGGAACGCGACCATCGTGGTGTTCGAATAGAGCGGAGTCGAAGCGAGCGAGCGTACGTCCAGCCCCGCCCCCAGATAGGACAGCGCGGTCGGCGCGAATTGCCGCCAGCGCATCTGGTGCGAATGGACGATGCCCTTGGGGATGCCGGTGGTGCCGGAGGAATAGATGATGTTGAACGGGTCTTTGGGATCGGGCGTGAAATCCGGCGCGCGGGCTCCCGGAGGGGCCATCCACTGGTCGATGCTCGCCAGCGGCACGCGGATGAGATCGGCCATGAAGTCCGGGCCGAGTTCGGCGGATTTCGCTTCGTCGATGAACAGGTGGATCGCGCCCGAATCCCGCGCCATCCCTTCAAGCTGCTCGGGCGAGGCGCTGGTGGTCAGCGGCGCGGCCACCCCGCCCGCGCGCACCGCCGCGAGGAACACCAGCGCATATTCTACGCAAGAGGTACCGAGGATCGTCACCGCCTGCCCGCGCTGCAATCCGGTCTCCACCAGCCGCGCCGCCAGCCTTTCGACCAGCCCGACCAGCTCCGCCCAGTAAACCTCGCGCCGCTCATCCACGAGCGCCAGATCGTCTCCCTTGATCCGCGACCACGCCATGAGGATGTCGGGGAAGGCGCCGAAGGGCTCGGCAAGGCGGCTCATCATCGTCTCGGAGTTCATGGCGCCTATGCATAATCACCGGCCAGCACCGCGCAAGGATTTGCAAGGAGGCTCGCAGAAGTGGCAGGGAGCAAAAAAGAGGAGGGGAACCCATGAAATTCAGCACCACTATCGTCGCGCTCGCCGCGCTGTCTTTGACCACCCCCGGGTCGGCCGCCGAGCCGCCGCAGCGGGTGCTGGTGGTTGTCGCGCATCCCGATGACGAATTGACCATGGCCCCGGCCCTCGCCGCACTGGCAAGGCAGGGGCGCAAGGTGACGATCCTGTTTGCCACCACCGGCGATCAGGGGCCGGGGGTTACAGTGCGCGAACGCGGACCGGAACTGGGCGAAGTGCGGCGCGGCGAGGCGCTGTGCTCGGCCAAGGCGCTGGGTGCGGAGGCGCTCTTTTTCGACGCTGTGGGCGACGGCACGCTGGCCCAGTCCCCGCAAGCCACCGATGCGCCCGCCCGCCGGTTCATTACGCAGTTTGCAAAGCACTATGTCGATATCGATCCGCAGCTGGTGCTGACCTGGGGCCCGGACGGCGGCTATGGCCACAGCGATCACCGCATGGTCAGCGCATTGGTGAGCGAGACGATGCAGTCGCTCGCCGCGGCCTATCGCCCGAAGCTGCTCTATGTCGGCATACCCGCCGGGCGCCTGCCGCCGGTGCCCGACATGTCGCGCTGGGCGGAAACCGATCCGGCACTGCTTACCGAGACCCTGCGTTACACGCCTGCCGATCTCGAAGCCGCCAAGGCTGCTGTACAGTGTCACCAGACCCAGTTCGATGCGACCATGCGCGGGGCGATGATGCCGCTGTTCGATGCCACCATGTGGCAAGGCAAGGTGCATTTCCGCCCGGCGTTCTGAACCGCTCGACAAACCGCTCCGCACACTCGTGGAAAAGCACCGCCAGCGGGCCTCCCGCAGTTGGGTTTCCGCGCCTCAGCGCCTATATCCCCGGGATGGACGATAACACCAATCAGACCCCCGCAAAGCTGCCCAACGCCAACGAATATGGCGCGGATTCGATCAAGGTTCTCAAGGGCCTCGACGCGGTGCGCAAGCGCCCGGGCATGTATATCGGCGACACCGACGACGGATCGGGCCTGCACCACATGGTGTTCGAGGTTTCGGACAACGCGATTGACGAAGCTTTGGCGGGCCATTGCGACCTCGTCCTCATCGAATTGAACCCCGATGGTTCTGTTTCCGTGGAAGACAACGGGCGCGGGATTCCCACCGGGATGCACCCCGAAGAAGGCGTCTCGGCGGCCGAAGTCATCATGACCCAGCTCCACGCGGGCGGGAAGTTCGAGAACACCTCGGACGATAACGCCTACAAGGTCTCGGGCGGGCTTCACGGGGTCGGCGTGTCGGTGGTCAACGCGCTCTCCGAATGGCTCGAACTCACCATCTGGCGCGAGGGCAAGGAGCACTGGATGCGCTTTGCCCACGGCGATGCGGTTGCGCCCTTGGTCGAGCGCGGCGCGGCCGAGCCCGGCAAGAAGGGCACCCGCGTCACCTTCAAGGCCAGTCACGACACCTTCAAGAACGTCACCGAATTCGATTTCGAGAAGCTTGAACACCGCTATCGCGAGCTTGCGTTCCTCAACTCCGGCGTGCGCATCAAACTGCGCGACAAGCGCCACGAGGAGCAGGTCGAACACGATCTCTATTACGAGGGCGGGATCGCCGCCTTCGTGAAGTATCTCGACCGCAACAAGCAGGCGCTGATCGCCGAGCCGATTGCGGTGTCGGCTGAAAAGGACGGGATCGGGATCGACGTCGCGCTGGAATGGAACGATTCCTATTACGAGAACGTGCTCGCCTTCACCAACAACATCCCGCAGCGCGACGGGGGCACGCACCTGGCCGCCTTCCGCGCCGCGCTGACCCGCACGCTCAATAACTATGCCGAGCGGTCGGGGATGCTCAAGAAGGAGAAGGTCAGCCTTTCGGGTGAGGATATGCGCGAGGGCCTGACCGCGATTGTCAGCGTCAAGCTGCCCGATCCCAAGTTCTCCAGCCAGACCAAGGACAAGCTCGTCTCCTCTGAAGTGCGCCAGCCCTTGGAAGCGCTGATGGGCGAGAAGATGACCGAGTGGCTGGAGGAAAACCCCAATGATGCGCGCGCGATCATCCAGAAGGTGATCGACGCCGCCGCCGCGCGCGAAGCCGCCCGGCGCGCCCGCGAAATGAGCCGCAAGGGCGCGATGAGCATTGCCAGCTTGCCCGGCAAGCTCGCCGATTGTCAGGAACGTGATCCGGCCAAGTCCGAGCTGTTCCTGGTCGAAGGGGACTCCGCAGGCGGCAGCGCAAAGCAGGGCCGTGATCGCAAGACGCAGGCGATCCTGCCGCTGAAGGGCAAGATCCTCAACGTCGAGCGCGCGCGGTTCGACCGGATCATCAGCTCCAAGGAAGTCGGCACGCTGATTCAGGCCATGGGCACCGGCATCCGCGACGAATTCACGCTTGAGAAGCTGCGTTATCACAAGATCGTGATCATGACCGACGCGGATGTCGACGGCGCGCATATCCGCACGCTGCTCTTGACCTTCTTCCATCGCCAGATGCCCGATATCATCAAGGCCGGGCACTTGTTCATCGCCCAGCCGCCGCTGTTCAAGGTCAGCAAGGGGCGCAGCGAGGTTTATCTCAAGGATCAGCCCGCGCTCGATCGCTATCTGGTCGATGCCGGGCTGGCGGGCCGGGTGCTGGAGACCGCGGGCGGCGCGCGGGGGGGTGAGGATCTGCGCGCGATCGTGGATGGCGCGCTGCGGCTCAAGAACCTGCTCGCCTTCGTGCCCAAGCGCTACGATCTGGGGATCGTCGAGCAGATGGCGCTGGCAGGCGCGCTCGAACCAGGCCTCGCCGGTGCGGCGCTGGCCGATGCCCTGACCCACGCGGCTCAGCGGCTTGGCGCGGGCGACCGTGAAGCGCGCTGGAACGCCTCGCAGCGGGCCGACGGCACGGTGATCTTCGAACGGCTGTGGCGCGGCGTCACCGACGTGCACGAGATCGACGCACGGTTCCTCGTCAGCACCGAAGCGCACAAGCTCCACGGCCTCGCCACCGCGCAGGCCGAGCCCTATGCCACGCCCGTGCGGCTGGTGCGCGCGGGCGATGCCGCTGCCGAGGAGCCGGACGCCGAACCCGCCAGCGACGATCCGCTCGCCGAAGACGCTGAATCTGGGGCCGAAGAAGCCGTGCCCACGCCGGTCATCGTGGCCGACGGCGCGATTAGCCGTCCGACCCAGCTGCTCGACGCGATCTTCGCGGCCGGGCGCAAGGGCCTGTCGATCAGCCGCTACAAGGGCCTCGGCGAAATGAACGCGGAGCAGCTATGGGAGACCACGCTCGATCCCGACAACCGCGCGCTGCTGCAGGTCAAGGTCGAGGACGCCGACGTCACCGACGAGATCTTCACCCGGCTGATGGGCGATATCGTCGAGCCCCGGCGCGAATTCATTCAGGAAAACGCCTTGAACGTCGCGAATCTCGACGTCTAGCCAGCCCGGAAAGCCCCGCATGGCCCAGCAGCCCCACCGCACCGATGAATTGCAGCACGCCAGCTTCCTGATCATCCTTGCGGTGGTCAGCCTGCTGATGGCGGTGATCGTCTGGCCGTTTGCCCAGCCGCTGCTGTGGGCGGCGCTGACCGCTATCATGTTCCAGCCGCTTTATCGCAGGATTCTCGTGCAGGTGCGCGGACGGCGCAATTCGGCCGCTGCGCTGACCCTGTTTGCGATCTTCTTCTTGCTGATGGTGCCTGCGCTGTGGATCGGCTCGCTGGTCGTGGAGCAGGCCTTCGTGTTGGTGGCGGCGATGCAGCAGCAGCCGCTCGATCTGGCGATCTTGTTCGAACAGGCGACCGCCATGCTGCCCGATTTTCTGCAGCAGCAGGTCGCGCGCAGCGGCTGGGGCGACATGGCGATGGTGCAGGCCCGGTTGCAGGAATTGCTGAGCGAGAGCGCGGGCATGATCGCAGGGCAAGCGGTTTCGATCGGCAGCGGAGCGCTGAGTTTTGTGCTGGCGTTCGGCGTGGCGCTGTACGTCATGTTCTTCCTGCTGCGCGATGGGGAGCGCATCGGCCGCACGATCATGCGCGCCGTTCCTGTCGAGCGTGACATAACCGACCGGCTGAGCGAGCGGTTCCTCGGCATCGTGCGCGCGACCATCAAGGGCACCGGTGTGGTGGCGCTGGTGCAGGGCGCGCTGGGGACAATCACCCTGATGATTGCAGGCGTCCCCTCGGCACTGCTGTTCGGGGTGATCATGGCGATTTTCTCGCTGATCCCGGTGATCGGTTCGGGCGCCGTCTGGGTGCCTGCTGCGCTTTGGCTGCTGCTGACGGGCGACACCTGGCAGGGCGTTTTCGTTTTACTGACCGGCTTTTTCATCATTTCATCGGCCGACAATGTGTTGCGCCCGATCCTGGTGGGCCGCGACACCGGCATCCCGGACTGGATCATCCTCGTGACGACGCTGGGCGGGATTAGCCTTGTCGGCTTTTCGGGCATCGTTCTCGGGCCGCTGGTGGCGGGGCTGTTTCTCGCCAGCTGGTCGATCCTGCGCGAGCAGCGAGAAGAAGACGAGGAATCCGTCCGCGCTGAACCGGTGCTGGTCGATCCCGATGGTCGCGCCCTGGCTGCTGTCGAAGCGGACTGAGCGCGATGCAATCGCTCGTCACTCCGGGTTCGCAGGGCGAGGCAGTCGGGCGGCTGGTGCTGGCCGGGCTGGTGGTGGTGATGCTGCCGTCGCTACCGTTCGGGAACTGGCTGGTCTATCCCTTCGTGATCCTGACGACGTGGTTCCACGAGATGGGCCACGGGCTTGCCGCACTGGCACTGGGCCAGCACTTCGAGCAGCTGATGATCTATGCCAACGGCTCGGGCGTGGCGCAGAGCTCCGTCGATCCCGATGCCTCGCGCTTCACGCTCGCCGCCATCGCGGCGGGAGGCCCGTTGGGGCCGAGCGTGGTCGGCGCATTGCTGATCGTCGCCAGCGCGCACCATCGGCTGTGGCGCCCGGTGCTGTGGTTTGCGGCAGCGGCCATCCTCGCCAGCGTCGCGATCTGGGTGCGCTCGCCCACCGGCACCATCGTCCTCCCGCTGGTCGCCGCGCTGCTGGGCTTGATCGCGTGGCGCGCTTCGCCCGGTTTTGCGCGGTTCAGCGTGCAATTCCTCGGCGTGCTGGGCGCGATGAGCATGCTGCGCGACTGGAACTACCTGATGACCGAGCAGGCGGTGATCGGCGGGCAGGCGATGCTCTCGGACACCGGGCAGATCGAAGCGGTGCTGGGCTTGCCACATTGGTTCTGGGCGGGGGCGATCGTGCTGGTGTCGGCGGTGATGGTCGGCGCGGCGCTCAAGTATGCCCTCGCCGAGAAGCGGCTGCGCCTGCCGCCGAGGAAGCTGCCCGCCAACGTGCTGCAGTTCCGCCGTAAACGCTGACGCTTCTGGCAGTGCCGCCACGCGCGGCATCGGCGTATTCTGCCGGGCATGGACATCACCGAAGTCGCCGACCGGCTGGCCATCGCCGAAACGCTTAGCCTCTATTGCCGCGGGATCGACCGCTGCGATGCCGAACAGCTCGCCTCGGTGTTCACGCCCGACGCGCGGATCGACTATGGCGACGGAGCGAAGTCCCCGGCCGAGACGATCCCCGGCCTGATCGCGGGCCTCGGGGCCATGCGCCTGACCCAGCACAATATCGGCAATACCGTGATGCGGCTCAATGGCGAGAGCGCCAAGGCCGAGACCAACTGCGTCGCGCTGCACATCATCCCTACCCCGGATGGCGCCATCGAGCTGGTGGTGGGCGGGCGCTACCTCGACACGCTCGAAAAGCGCGAGGGCCGCTGGCGGATCGCCGAGCGGCTCTATGTGATGGACTGGAACCGCACGTCGCCATCGACGATGCAAGATGCGGGCGGGCTGTTCGACACGCTCAAGCGGCGCGGCGCGCGCGGGGCGGACGATCCGGCTGCGGGCTGGTGGAGTTAGTTATAGAGCCAAACTCCGCTCACCCTGAGCTTGTCGAAGGGCTGTCCTTCACTTCGCTTCCAGCACGACGCCGGAAAGAAAGTGCAGCCCTTCGACAAGCTCAGGGCGAACGGAAAAATGCGTCAGGACGCCACCCGTAACGCATTAACCCCCGAGGCATCCGCCCCGGCCTCACCCGACAGCCCGATGAACATCGTGTCGACAATCCGCGCCAGCTTCGCCTCGGTCAGCTTGTCGCCGAGATAGATCAGCGCATCGGGCAGGGTGTAGTTCGAGATCATCTGGTTGATCAGCGACAGCGCCTCGTCGATCTCCAGCCCGGCGAAGAAGCCTTCGGCCTGCGCTTCGGCGATCAGCTCGCACAGGTAGTGATCGGCGAGATCGACGTAGCTGCGCACCCGCTCGAAATTGGCGGCGCCCATTTCGCACAGGTTGGTGAAGTGCTCGGGATCGTCGCGGAACCGGGCCTGCGAGATCACGAAGCGACGGCGGAAGAATTCGTACATCTTGCGCTGCGGCGGCAGGTTCGAGGCGAGCACCTCCTCCATCACCGCCATGTGCGGGGCGAGCCAGGTCTGCGCGATGGCATCGAACAGGTCGTCATAATCGGCGAACAGCGCCTCGAAACGCGCGCGGGTGAGGCCGCTTTCGGCCATCGCGGTCGTCCACGGCACTTCGACGCCGCGTTCCTTGACCAGATCGAGGACTTGCCGCGCAATCCGCTCGCGTTCGGTTTCGCGGGCTGTTTCGGTCAATACCATGTCGATCGCGCCTCCTCACGCGAGGGCCAAGATAGGTCAAACAGGCCCGCGCTTAAAGGGTCGCTCGTCGATTTTTTGTGCGCCGCAGCACGCAAGACGCGCCCCGGATGGCCGATCAATAACGTGGCGGCAGCGGGAAGAAGGCCGAGGTCTTGCGCTTGTAAGCGGCGTATTTGTTGCCCTTTGACCTGTCGAGGCCCTTCTCCAGCAAGGTCACGCCGGACCATTTGGTGAGCGTGAAGCTGAGGAACAAAGGACCGATCACGGTCGCCGCCGCATAGCCCCACCCGGCCGCCGCGCAGGCGATCCAGATGCCCCACCACGCGCAGAAATCACCGAAGTAATTGGGGTGGCGGGTGTACCGCCACAGCCCGGTGTCGAGCACCTTTCCGTGATTCGCCGGATCGGCCTTGAATCGCGCCAGCTGCCAGTCGCCGACCCACTCGAAGAACACGCCCACGCACCACACCCCGAAGCCGAGCCATGCCAGCGGGGTGATCGGCGCAGGCTCGGGGCTCGCAAGAATGCCGACCTGCGCCGGGCTCGAGACCATGAACAGCAGCACCGCCTGCATCAGCCACACCTTGGTGAGCGCGGCCTGCGCGAAGCGTCCGGCCTCGCGGTCCTTCTTGAGGATCAGCTTGTACCGCTTGTCCTCGCCTTCCTTGCGCCAGCGCAGGAACAGATAGATGCCAAGCCGGAAGCCCCACGCGGCGGTCATCGCCATGATCAGCGTGGCGAGGTCGCCCGGCCCGCCCGGCACATGCAGCCAGCTCGCCACCGCGAGAATGGCCATCCCCGCGCCCCAGAAGGCGTCGATGAAGCTGACGTCATTGATCTTCACGCTGATTGCCCACTGGATCAGCACCAGCACGATCAGGATCGCGGCGTTGATGGCGAGCAGTTCAAACATCGTTCTTGCCTGCAATGATGTCGCGCGCCTGTTGTTCCAGCACCTTGAAGCGCTCGTAATCGGGGAGCTTCGAACGGAACCACTCGGCGATCCTGAGCAGGTCTTCGCCATAGTTGCCGGTCGGCACCATCGGCGGGCCGAAGCTGATGATCCGCCGCGCATTGTCGGCAAAGGCGGGGATGATCGGGACATTGGCGGCGCGGGCGATGTGGTAGAAGCCCGATTTCCACTTGCCGTCGGACTTGCGCGTGCCTTCGCAGGCGATCACCAACGCGAGTTCATCGCGGCGCTCGAATTCGGCGGCGACCTGCTCGGTGGCGTTGAGGCGGCTGCGGCGATCGACCGGGATCCCGCCCATGTCGAGCATGAAGCGCGTCATCGGCCATTGGAACAGCGTGTGCTTGCCCATGAAGTTGGGGCGGATGCCTTCCTCGTGCGTCGCCCCGGTGAAGAACACGAAATCCCAGTTGGTGGTGTGCGGCGCGCCCGCCAGCACGTATTTCTTCAGATGCTTGGGCAGCGGGGAGTCGATCTTCCAGCCCCTGAAGTACCAGATGGCAAGGATGATCCGGCGCACGATGCGCGACAGCAAGGTCGGCTTGCGAGTATGACTATGCGGCAATGGTATGATCCCTCTCTCGCGTTCATGTCTGCCCGCAATCGGGGGAGTTACGCAAGGGAAAGCGTGGGGGTTTCAGACTTTACTAATAGTATTCGCCGTGTGCAGCCCGCCTTTCGGCGCGCGCCGCCTTCGTCCGTTTCAGAGGCTCGCGAAGCGCAGCTTCTCTTAGCTTCGGACCGCCACAGCCCTGCAGGAAAATTGTTAAGCGGTGAGATGCTTCTAAAAGCCGATCTCCGTCAGCGTTGATCTCCGCTGACGTTATCGCCTTGAGTTCTAATTCGATGCTCCCGCTGACTTTCTCTTTCCAGATCAAAACTTCGCCACTGTCTGGGTGCCGGCAAAGTGCGCGATGAGCATAGGCATTACGGTCGACCATCGCGCCGTTAATATCATCTAGAATGTCATCAAGAGTGTCTATCTTGCTCGCGGATGCGGCGTTTAGCTCCGCGGCCGCACGAAGAATTTTGTCTTTTAGTGGGCCGGATAATTGGTTCGTGAGAGCCAAAGTCTCGATATTGTCGATTTTGAGGAAGACACCAATTGCAGTCCTCACGCTGTCTTCAGCCTGCGCGGCGCACAGCATGACGCGACCAATTGCGCGGAGGTAATCATCCGGAATACCGTTAGGATCGAAATCGTAGATTATCACATCCGGAATACCCCAAACGCAGGCCGCTCGGCGATCGGGGCTTCGAGGCACGCGGCAAAGGCCAGCCCCAGCACATCGCGGGTCTGCACCGGGTCCACCACGCCGTCGTCCCACAGGCGCGCGGTGGCGTAGTAGGGGTTGCCTTCGTCCTCGTATTTCTGGCGGATCGGCGCCTTGAACGCCTCGGCCTCATCGGGTGTCCACGAGTCCGCATCGCGGTGGACGGTGGCGAGCACCGAAGCCGCCTGCTCCCCTCCCATCACCGAGATGCGCGCATTGGGCCAGGTGAACAGGAAGCGGGGCGCGTAGGCGCGCCCGCACATCCCGTAATTGCCCGCGCCGAAGCTGCCGCCGATCACCACAGTGACCTTGGGGACGGTCGCGGTGGCAACGGCGGTGACGAGCTTCGCACCATGCTTGGCGATGCCCTCCGCCTCGTACTTCCCGCCGACCATGAAGCCGCTGATATTCTGGAGGAACAGCAGCGGAATGCGGCGCTGGCACGCCAGCTCGATGAAATGCGCGCCCTTCTGCGCGCTCTCGGAGAACAGCACGCCGTTGTTGGCGAGGATCGCGACCGGCATCCCCCAGATATGGGCGAACCCGCACACCAGCGTGGAGCCGTAGAGCGCCTTGAACTCGTGAAACTCGCTGCCGTCGACCAGCCGCGCTATCACTTCCTTCACATCGTACGGCGCGCGCACCTCTTCGGGGATGAGGGCGTAGAGGTCTTCGGCGTCGAACTTCGGCGGACGCGGGTCTTTGAGCGCCACGTCCTTCGCCGCGCCGGTGTTGGCGCCGAGGTGGCTCACGATATCGCGCACGATGGTGAGCGCATGCTCGTCATTCTCCGCGAGATGATCGACCACACCCGATTTCCTCGCGTGCAAGTCGCCGCCGCCCAAGTCTTCCGCGGTGATTTCCTCACCCGTTGCGGCCTTCACCAGCGGCGGGCCGGCGAGAAAAATCGTGCCCTGGTTGCGGACAATCACCGTCTCGTCGGACATGGCGGGGACGTAAGCGCCTCCGGCAGTGCAGCTGCCCATCACGCAGGCGATCTGCGGGATGCCGAGCGCGGACATATTGGCCTGATTGAAGAAGATCCGCCCGAAGTGGTCGCGGTCCGGGAAGACCTCGGCCTGATGCGGCAGGTTCGCGCCGCCAGAGTCGACGAGGTAGATGCACGGCAGGCGGTTCTCCTGCGCGATTTCCTGCGCGCGCAGGTGCTTCTTGACCGTCATCGGGTAGTAGGTGCCGCCCTTCACGGTCGCATCATTGCACACGATCATACATTGGCGGCCCGAGACGCGCCCGATGCCGCAGATGATCGAGGCGCCGTTGACGTCGCCCTCATACATGCCGCCCGCCGCAAGTTGCCCGATTTCGAGGAGGGGCGAACCCGGATCGAGCAGCCGCTCAACCCGCTCGCGCGGTAGGAGCTTCCCGCGCGACACATGCCGCTCACGATGCTTCTCCGGCCCGCCCAGCGCGGCTTCAGCCACCCGAGCGCGAAGTTCCTGCGCGAGTTGCTGGTTGTGCGCAAAGCGGGCCTTGGCCTCCGGGCTCTCGCGGTCGAGTTTGGTGGTGAGGGTGGGGGCAGTCATCAGGTTGGCTCCGTGCGCCCGCAGGCAAGTTCGAGCTTGAGGCCGTCGGGATCGGCGAAGAACACCGCGTGATAGTCGCGGCCGTATTGCGGATAATGCGCCGGAGCGTCGAGCACCGTTGCGCCGATCGACACCAGCAAGGCGTGCAGTCCGTCGACATCGGCCGGATCGTCGGCGGCCCAGGCGAGGTGGTGCAGGCCGGGTGCAAAGCGATCCGGTGCGCGGGAGGCGTTTTCGCCTTTCGAGCGGACGATGCCGACCGAATGGAACGGCCCCTCGCCCTGCCAGTCCCAGTCGGTCCCGTCAGGATATTCCTGCGAACGCGCATAGCCGAGGTAGCCGAGGACATGGTCGTAGAATGCCCGCGAGGCTTCGAGATCGCTCACCGACAAGTCGATATGATGGACAAGCCCGCGCAAGCTCACCCCGCCGCCCCGATCAGCATGATCCGCGCGCTTGCATGGCCGAGTTTTGTGGTGATGGTGGGGGCGGTCATACGCATTCCTCCCCGGAACGGGGAGGGGGACCATCCGCAGGATGGTAGAGGGGCACCCTCAGCTTCTCAATCCGCTCATCACAAATCAGGACAATCCGCCTCACGACCGCTTCCAAATCCTCCAGCACGCGCAGCGCCGGAATGCGCGTGGTCGCAATCCCCTGCGAGCGCAGCGAGGCCGAGCGGTTACGGTCGCGCTCGGCCTGCGCTCCAGTGTCATGCACCCAGCCATCGACCTCGATATCGAGCCGCGCCCTCGCGCAATAGAAATCAAGCACAAACTGCCCCGCCGGATGCTGACGCCTGAACTTGTGCCCGCCGGGCCGCTTGCGCAATTCGCGCCACAGCACGGTTTCGGGCAAGGACATCTCGCTGCGCAACTTGCGCGCGCGTTTCACGCTGTCGCGAGGGCCGGAGATCACGCGGGGTGCCCCTCCACCATGCTGCGCATGGTCCCCCTCCCCCGGTGGGGGAGGATTGCGTCCGGTGCTTCGCGGTCGAGTTTCGAGGTGCGGGTTGGGGCGGTCAAGAATCGAGACTTCCGGGCTGCACGCATTTGATCGGCGTGTCTTGGAGCCGCAGCTTGTCACTCAGCCCTTCGCATATCCGTTCTAGCGCCTCGCTCTCATCGACCGACCAAGTCGTGGCATAAGCCAAAGCGCCGTGTCGTACGACATCCCCTAGAAAACGCCCAAAAGTGTACGGGTCTTCCATCTGATAGGCTGCTATCTCCACACGCGAGCTACCATCAGCACCAATCCGCGCTTGGATCAGATCTTCCCAATCTTCGTTGCTCACGCCCATCACCCCGCCGCCCCGATCAATTCGCGCCCGATCAGCATCCGGCGGATCTCGTTGGTCCCCGCGCCGATGTCGAGCAGCTTGGCGTCGCGCATATACCGCTCCACCGGCCAGTCGGTGGTGTAGCCCGCGCCGCCCAGCGCCTGCACGCTCTCCGCCGCCACGCGGAAGGCGTTTTCGCTCGCCAGCAAAATCACCCCTGCCGCGTCGAAGCGCGTCGTCTGGCCCGCATCACACGCCTTCGCCACCGCGTAGGTGTAGGCGCGGGCCGATTGCAGGGCGACATACATGTCGGCGACCTTGGCCTGCATCAGCTGGAAGCTCCCGATCGGCTTCCCGAACTGCTTCCTCTCCCGCAGATAGGGGATGACCGTGTCGAGGCACGCCTGCATGATCCCAAGCTGCAACCCGGCAAGCACCACGCGCTCGTAATCGAGGCCGCTCATCAGCACGCCGACCCCGCCGTTCAAGGGCCCCATGATGCGGTCTTCGGGGATAAAGCAGTCGGAGAACACCAGCTCGGCGGTGGGCGAGCCTTTCATGCCGACCTTGGAAATCTTCTGGCCGATGGCGAAGCCCTCGTCGCCCTTTTCGATCAGGAAGGCGGTGATGCCGCGCGACCCTGCGTGGCCGTCGGTCTTGGCATAGACCACCAGCGTATCGGCCTCGGGCGCGTTGGTGATCCAGAATTTTGTGCCGTTGAGGACATATCCGCCCTGTACCGCATCGGCCTTCAATTTCATCGAGACCACGTCCGACCCCGCGCCCGCTTCGGACATCGCAAGGCTGCCGACATGCTCGCCGGAGATCAGCTTGGGGAGATATTTGGCCTTCTGCTCATCATCCCCCCAGCGGCGAATCTGGTTGAGGCAGAGGTTGGAGTGCGCGCCGTAGCTGAGGCCCACCGAGGCGCTGGCCCGCGACACTTCCTCGACCGCGATCACGTGCTCAAGGTATCCGAGACCCAGCCCGCCCCATTCCTCTTCCACCGTGATGCCGTGGAGGCCCAGCGCGCCCATCGGCTCCCACAGCTCGCGCGGGAAGCGGTCTTCGCGGTCGGTGCGTTCCGCCAAGGGCGCGATCTGCTCGTCGGCGAAGCGCGCGGTGGTGTCGCGGATCATTTCCGCGGCCTCGCCAAGCTGGAAGTCGAAATCGGGGGTGGCGCGCATTTTATGTCCTGCGGGGGTAATGATTGTTCTGGCGAACCGCATAGCAAGCACTTGGGCAAAGGCCAATCGGAGACGCTGGCGCACCCGCAGCAACCTCGCTAACCGTGCATGCAATGACTGCCGCCCCGCCCCTGCTCCGTTTCGACGGTGTCACCTGCCGTTTTGGCGCAGTGATGGCGGTCGGCGGCGTCAGCTGCGAAATCGCAGGCGGCAGCTTCGTCGCGCTCGTCGGATCCTCGGGTTCGGGCAAGTCAACGCTCTTGAAGACCGTCAACACGCTGGTTCAACCGAGCGAAGGCCGGGTGCTGTTCGCGGGCGGAGATGTGAGCACGCTGCCGCCAGCGCGTCTACGCCGCCGGGTCGGCTATGTGTTTCAGGGGATCGGGCTGTTCCCGCACATGCGCGTCGGCGAGAACATCGCGATCGGCCCGCGCCTGACCGGCGAGACACTGCCGCCTGAACGCATCGCGGAATTGCTCACGCTGGTCGAACTCGATCCCGCGCTCGCCAGCCGGATGCCGGACGAACTCTCCGGCGGGCAGCGCCAACGGGTTGGCGTGGCGCGCGCGCTGGCGGGGGAGCCGGAACTCCTCATCATGGACGAGCCCTTCGGTGCGCTCGATCCGGTGACCCGCGCGGCGCTGGGTCACAAGGTGCGCGAATTGCACGAGCGCCTCGGTCTGACGACAGTGATGGTCACGCATGACATGGCCGAGGCGCTGCTGCTGGCTGACCGGGTGCTGGTGATGGACAAGGGTGAACTCGTCGCCGACCAGACCCCGGAGGCCTTGCTGACGGGCGGCGGCGGGACCGTGGCGCAGCGGCTGGTGGCCGTTCCGCGCGAGCAGGCCGAGCGGCTGGCGGCGATGGAAGGCCGGCTGGCGTGAGCAATATCTGGGACATCCTGCCCGGCCTCGGCGACAAGCTGGCGGCGCATGTGGTGCTCTCGGCGAGCGCGATCGGCCTTGCCATGCTGATCGCATTGCCGCTGGCGGTGTGGGCCAGCCGCTCGCAGGTGGTCTCCCGCCTCGCCTTGAGCCTTGCGAGCCTCGTCCAGACCATCCCCGCGCTGGCGCTGCTGGCGCTGTTCTTCCCGCTGCTGCTGAGCCTTCGCGCGGTGTTCGGCGAGGGGCTGCCGACGCTGGGCTTCCTCCCTGCGCTGATGGCGCTGACGCTCTATGCGCTGCTGCCGATCCTGCGGAACGCGGTGACCGCGCAGGCCAATCTCGATCCCGGCGTGCTCGAGGCCGCCGATGGCGTGGGCATGACCAAGTGGCAGAAGCTGACGCTGGTCGAGGCCCCGCTCTCCGCCCCCTTCATCATGGCCGGCATCCGCACCGCGAGCGTCTGGACCATCGGCGCGGCGACGCTGGCCAGCACCATCGGTCAGCCGAGCCTTGGCGATCCGATCTTCGCGGGCCTCCAGACCCAGAACTGGGCGCTGGTGCTGGCCGGATGCTTGGCAAGCGCGGCGCTGGCGCTGGCGGCGGACAATCTGCTGTGGGTGATCGAAGTCGGCCTGGCCAAGCGCGCGCGATGGATGACGCTGGGCGGTATTGGCGTGGTTTTGCTGGGTATTGTCGCCGCTTTGTGGGCGCAAAGCAGCACCAGCGATGACCGCCGCATCGTCATCGCCGCCAAGCAGTTCTCCGAACAATATATCCTCGCCGCGCTGATCGGGGCGCGGCTGGAGGACGCAGGTTACGAGGTCGAACTGCGCGAGAACCTCGGCTCGGCAGTGGTGCATAGCGCGGTGGCTTCGTCGAACATCGACATTGCGGTCGATTACACCGGCACGATCTGGACCAATTACCTGAAGCGCACCGACAACCCCGGGCGCGAGGAGATGTATCGCACGATCGTCGATTGGGAGCAGCGCGAGAACGGCGTGAAGGTGCTCGGGCGGCTGGGGTTCGAGAACGCCTATGCCTTCGCCATGCGCCAGGATCGGGCGCGCGCGTTGGGCGTCGCTTCGCTCACCGATCTGGTCGCGGTTGCGCCCTCGCTGACGGTCGGCGGCGATCCTGAATTCTTCGAGCGGCCCGAATGGATCGCGGTCCGCGATGCCTACGGAATGCGGTTCGGAAGGACACGCAATTTCGCGCCGACCTTCATGTACAACGCGCTGGCCGGGGGCGAGGCCGACGTCATCAGCGCCTATACTTCCGACGGGCGGATCGCGGCGGACAGGCTGGTGGTGCTCGCCGACCCCAAGGGCGCGCTGCCGAGCTACGATGCGCTGCTGATGCTCTCCCCGCGCATCGCCGAGGATGCAGGCGTGATCGCCGCGCTTGAGCCGCTGCTGGGGGCAATCAGTGTCGAGGCGATGCGCGAGGCGAACCTGGCGGTCGACCGCGAGGATGCGCGCAAGATGACGCCCAAGCAGGCGGCGGAGGGGTTGGCGAAGAAAGCTGGGTTGTAGATTGACGGAATGAGTCCCTCCCCGTCCCGCAGGGATGGGGAGGTGGCAGCCCGCAGGGCTGACGGAGGGGTTTGGCGCGGCGGCGGACTTTTACCCCTCCGTCACCGCTTCGCGGTGCCACCTCCCCATTGCTTCGCAACGGGGAGGGACGGTTCAGCCTCTCATGAACCCACCCGCCGCCACACCTGCGTCTGGCAGAACGGCCCGACACAGCCCTTCACCTCAAGCGTGCCCGGCCCCGTCCTGCGGATCACCGAGCGGTAGCTTTTGCCATTCTTGGGATCGTAGATCCGCCCGCGCCACACCTCGCCATCCGCAGCAAACCCCGACAGCACCGGCAGGCCGAGCAGCCGCCGCTTGCGCAGCGCGGGATCGGGGTTGTTGACGTCGCGCTGGTCGAGCCCTTGCGGCGGCGCGACGATGAACCGCTCGATCGTGCCGCACAGCGCCTTGCCGCACGGCGCGACGAGGACAACCGCGTCCTTCTCGGCGGTGGTCCAGCGCCCGGTGACGGGTTCAGCGGCCTGAGCGGGCGCGGCCATGGCAACCAGCGCCCCGAACACCATCATGCGCCAGCCCGCCATCATTCAAACCCCACCCCGAACGGCCAGCGCCGCCCGCATACGCCCATAACCTTGAACAGTGTACCCATCTGGCTCGATTCGACCAGTCGGTCGCGCTGGCGCTTGAGCTTGTCGCCATCGCGCGGGTTACGGCGCTGGAGCGCCTCGAAGCGCGTGTCGATCCCCATCTGGCGCAGCCATTCGCCCTGCATCTGCACGCCCATCACCTCCGCGCCCTGCTCGTCGGCAACCTGCCGCAGCAGCTCGAAATCGACATGCGCGGTAATGTCCGCCTCGCCCGGATGCGCGAAGATATCGACCTTCTGATGCGACTTCAGCGCCTGGACGGTGGACCCGGCGCGCAGTTCGATCTGGCCGTAGTCGATGACCAGCGCCGCGCCGCCCTGCTGGGTCAGCCGCTGCGCGATTTCCGCCATCATCGCCACTGCCGCCGGACTGGTTTCGATCATTGCCCCTTGCGAGGCCTTGAGCCAGCTGCGCGGGACCATGTGGTCCATCCGCTCCTTGCCCGCGACGAAAGTGAAATCCTCGCCATCGAGCCCGACCATCCGGTCGAACCACCCGTCGGCTGATCGCACCAGCTGGTGCACCGGCAGCGCATCGAAGAACTCGTTGGCGACGATCAGCAGCGGGGCATCGTCGGGAAGAGTCGAGAGGTCGTGGTGGTGGTGGCAGCCGGGAAACGCCTCGCGCTGGAGGGCGCGCAAGGTCGCCGAGGTTTCGACGAAATGCACCTGCGGCGCGAGATCATAGCGCGCCGCCGTGCCCAGCGCGTCCCGCGCCAGCGTGCCGCGCCCCGGGCCCAGCTCGACATAGTGGATGTGCTTGCGGCTGCCCATCCGCACCCACAGATCGGTGATCCACAGCCCCACCAGCTCGCCGAACATCTGCGACACTTCGGGCGCGGTGATGAAATCGCCCTGTTCGCCCAATGGGTCGCGGCTGGCGTAATAGCGCGCGTTGCTCTCGCCGATATATTGCGCAAGGCTGATCGGGCCGGTCTCGCGGATCAACCGGCGCACGCTGGCCGCGACGTCGACCGTCGCGCGGGCGAGCAGCTCGGCTTCGAGCCGGGCCTGCTCCTCCTCGGCGGCCTTGGCGGCAGCGGCGGCTTCGGCTTCAAGGCGCGCCGCTTCCTCGGCAGCGGCCTTGGCGGCGGCTTCGGCCTCCTGTCGGGCCTGCTCCTCGGCGGCAGCACGGGCGGCAGCTTCGGCTTCGAGCCGCGCCTTTTCCTCGGCGGCGGCTTTCTCGGCGGCGGCTTTTTCTGCAGCGATCCGGGCCTTTTCCTCGGCCGCGGCCTTTTCGGCAGCAAGGCGCGCCTGCCTTTCGGCTTCCGCCTTGGCCTTGGCTTCGGCTTTCGCTTTGGCCTCGGCTTCCGCCCGGGCCTTGGCTTCGGCGGCGAGCCGCGCCTTTTCTTCAGCCTTGGCTTTGGCTTCGGCTTCGGCCTTCGCCTTGGCCTCTGCGGCGAGCCTGGCCTTTTCCTCGGCCCTGGCCTTGGCTTCGGCGTCAGCTTTGGCCTTGGCTTCGGCAGCGAGACGTGCCTTTTCTTCGGCTTCTGCCTTGGCCTTTGCAGCCGCCTCCGCCTTGGCCTTGGCAGCCGCTTCCGCCTCGGCGCGCTTGCGTTCTTCGGCTTCGAGCTGCGCTTGCCTTTCGGCTTCGGCGCGGGCGGCGGCTTCGGCGGCGAGCCGGGCCTTTTCCTCCGCCGCAGCCTTCGCCTTGGCTTCCGCCTCTGCTTCCTTGCGGATGCGGGCTTCTTCGGCTGCGCGCTCCTTGGCCTCCGCGGCGGCGCGTTCGCGTTCCTCGCGTTCGGCCTTGGCCTGCGCTTCGGCGGCGGCCTTGGCGGCGGCGCGTTCTTCCTTGAGCAACCGCGCCTGTTCGGCAGCTTCAGCCTTGGCCCGTGCATCCGCTTCGGCCTTGGCGGCGGCTTCGGCTTCAACGAGGGCTCGAGCCTCTGCCTTGGCGCGTGCGACAGCCTCGGCCTGCGCGGCCGCCTGTGCCTCGGCTTCGGCCTTCAACCGCGCCGCTGCCGCCGCGCGCGCTTCTGCCGCGGCGACCTCGGGTTCGACTGCGGGTTCGGGATCGATCAGCCGCAAGCGGCTGACCCACGCCCCGGCACCGGTCAGGCGGGCACGGTCGTCCCCGTCCCCAGCGGCTTCTTCAGCAGCGCGAAGACGACGACAATCAACCCAGTCAGGATTAGCGGTATGGTCAGCCATTGGCCCATTGATAGCCCGGTGCGGACGGCAAAGTCAGCCAGTTGTGCATCCGGCTGACGAAAAAACTCGTTAACGAAGCGCGCGATCCCCATGCCGAGCGTGAAAACGCCCGCCAAGAGGCCAGGGCGATAGCGCGCGCGGGTGGTCCAGAACAGCAGCATCATGATGATGAGCAGCGCCAGCCCCTCCAGCCCCGCCTGATAGAGCTGGCTGGGGTGGCGCGGCAGATCGTCGGCAGCGGGGAACACCATTGCCCACGGCACGTCGGTCGCGCGGCCCCACAGCTCGCCATTGACGAAATTGGCGAGCCGCCCGAGCAGCATCCCCATCGGCACGCCCACCGCGACGTAATCGACCACGCGGATGAAATTGAGTTTGTCGCGCCAGGCGACGAAGGCCATCGCCGCCGTCACCCCGATCAACCCGCCGTGGAACGCCATCCCGCCATCCCACAGCCGCAGCAGCTTCCACGACACGAACCCTTCGCCCGAAAAATCGGTGAAGGCGCTGGGGATGCCGGTCTCCCCGCCGGTGTAGAACGCCGCATAGCCCAGCCGCCCGCCGAGGATCACGCCGAGCGTGCAGTAGAAGAACAGATCGTCGGCATGGCGCTGCGCCATCGGCGCGCCGGGTGCTTTCAGCATCTTCGAGGTGTGCCAATAGGCAAAGATCACCCCGATCAGATAGGCGAGCGAGTAATAGCGCAGCGTGAAAAAGCCGAGATCAAGCCCCGGACGCAGGCCCAGATCCGCCCAGTAGATCGGATCGGCAGCGCCGCTTGCGGCAAGTAGTGACAGCACGGAGCGAACCCCTTATTGGCGATGTTATGCCATATCGGCGGGCCGGAGATGGCCTTCGTCGCGGGTGCTTCTGGCACAGCGCGCGGGGCAGGGGAAGGGGCACCGGATCGTCGCCAAGGCTTGGGACACGAGGCCCGGTTCGCAAAGCCGAGCTGGCCTGCACAAGAACTAGAGAGAGAGGACCATCACCGGATGCCCACGCAGCTGGACAATGCGCTCGAAGCGATCGTCACCGGCCTGACCCAGCCCGGCCAGCCCTTCGTCACCGTGCCCTTCACCCGCGACGGGATCGAAATGCCCGCCTTCGCCGGCGCGCCGCCGAGCCTCGCCCATTACTTCGCGCACTTCGCCAACCAGAACCGCGATCTACCGTTCATCGTCGATGGCGACATCCGCCTGACCTTTGGCGAGACCTATGCCGCCGCGACCTGCGTCGCCGAAAGCCTGGTGCATGATCACGGCGTCGCCAAGGGCGACCGCATCGGCATTGCCGCGCGCAATTCGGCCAACTGGATGATTGCTTACATGGGGATCATCATGGCGGGCGGTTGCGCGACGCTGCTCAACGGCTTTTCGAGCGGCGAAGAACTGGCCTACGGGATCGAGCTGGCCGAGTGCAAGCTGGTGCTGGCCGATGATGGCCGCGCCGCGCGGCTCGACGGGCTGACGCATGGCGCGAAGCTGGTGCTGTTCGGCCACGGCAATGCCCCCTCCGAAGGCCTCGCCAATGTCTGGCGCGTGCCCGAAGGCACCAGCGCGGCGATGGCGATGCTGGCCGAGATCGGTCCGGACGATATCGCCACCATCCTCTATACCTCGGGTTCGACCGGCAAGTCGAAGGGCGCATGGTCGGACCATCGCGGCGTGGTGCACGGCGTGATGAACTACGTCGCGCAAAGCGCGATGGCGAGGGTCCACATCGAAAGCCAGGGCGAAGTGCTCACCGATCAGCCCTGCGCGCTGGTCGCGGTGCCGCTGTTCCACGTGACCGGCGAAGTGCCGCTGTTCCTCCAGAGCTTCGCCATCGCGCGCAAGCTGGTGCTGATGCCCAAGTGGGACGCAGGCCTCGCGATCCGGCTGATGGCCGAGGAAAAGGTGACATATTTCGTCGGCGTGCCGCTGATGAGCTACGAAATCGCCAATCATCCCGACCGCGAGAAATACGACCTGTCGGCCTGCAAAAGCTTTGCCGCAGGCGGCGCGCCGCGCCCGGTCGAGCACGTCACCCGCATCAAGGAAGCCTTCCCCGGCGGGTTCCCGCTCTTGGGCTATGGCCTCACCGAAACCAACGCGGTCGGGTGCGGCAATTTCAACGAGAACTATCTCGCCAAGCCGGGTTCGACCGGGCGCGCCAGCAAGCCGATGGTGGAACTCGCGATCCTCGACGACGCGGGCAATCATCTGCCGCAGGGGCAGGTGGGCGAGGTGTGCATCCGCAGCATCGCCAATTTCCGCGGCTACTGGAAGAACGACGAGGCGACCGCAGCCGCCTTCACCGCCGACGGCTTCTTCCGCACCGGCGATCTCGGCTATCTCGATGCGGACGAATATCTGTTCATCGTCGACCGCAAGAAGGACATTATCATTCGCGGCGGCGAGAACATCTCGTGCATCGAGGTCGAAGACGCGATCTACGCACATGACGACATCGGCGAATGTTCGGTGTTCGGGCTTCCCGACGAACGCTTTGGCGAGGTTCCGGCGGCGGTCTACCGGGTCAAGCCCGGGCATCCTGCCATCAGCCCGGGCGAGCTGCGCGCCTTCCTGCTCACCCGCATCGCGCCGTTCAAGGTGCCGCTTGAACACCAGATCTGGCTCTCAGAGGAGGACCTGCCGCGCCTCGGCACGGCGAAGATCGACAAGCGCACGGTGAAGGCGCGTTATAGCAGCGAGACTGTCGCCGCGTGAGCGGGCGGTGATCCCCCGGCGCGTCCCCGGACAGCGCACGATCATTGACCGGCGCGCGCTGGCGGACGCGGTGGCCGCGCTGCACGCTGCCGGGGGCGAAGGCGCGCGCGCCGAGATCGTCAAGGTCCTGCGCCGCGCGCTCGATGACGGGCGCGCGGAGCTCGCCCGCAGGCTGGCGGATGCGCCGTCTGCCGGTCACGAGGTGACGGGCGGCTTTTCTTTCCTGATGGACCAGCTGCTGCGGGTGATCCACGATCACGTCACCACGCATATCTATCCGGTCGCCAACCGCACTGCTGCCGAACGGCTGGCGATCCTCGCGGTCGGTGGATATGGTCGCGCCGAGATGGCGCCGCATTCGGACCTCGATGTCGCATTCATCACCCCGATGCGCCGCGCCGCGTGGTGCGAGCAGGTGATCGAGACGATGCTCTATCTGCTGTGGGATCTGGGCCTCAAGGTCGGCCATTCGAGCCGCACGGTCGGCGATACGATGCGGATGGCAAAGGAAGATCTCACGATCCGCACCGCGCTGCTCGAAAGCCGGTTGGTGTGGGGCGATCAGGCGCTCTACGAGGAGCTGCGCAGCCGCTTCTGGAACGAAGTTGCCAAGGGCAGCGAGCGCCAGTTCCTGACCCTCAAGCTCGCCGAACGCGACGCGCGGCACAAGCGCATGGGCGACAGCCGCTATGTCGTCGAACCCAACATCAAGGACGGCAAGGGCGGCCTCAGAGACCTTCAGACGCTCTACTGGATCGGCAAATACGTCCACCGCGTCGGCAGTGCGTCGGAGCTGGTGGACGTGGGCCTGCTCACGCCTGCCGAATATCGCAATTTTCGCCGCGCCGAGGGATTTCTGCTGGCGGCGCGCTGCCACATGCACCTCGTCACCGATCGCGCCGAGGACCGGTTGACCTTCGACCTGCAACGCGCCGTGGCCGAACGGATGCAGTTCGCCGACCGCCCCGGAAAGAGCGCGGTCGAGCGCTTCATGCAGTACTATTTCCTGCAGGTGAAGCGCGTCGGCAGCCTGACCGGCGTGTTCCTGTCGCACCTTGACGAGGAGTTCGCCAAGAAGCGCCCGCGCACCGGGTTCTTCGCCGGATGGACCCAGCGTCCGCGCCAGTTCAAGGGCTACACCGTCGAGGCCGGCCGGTTGCGCGCGCCGGGCGATGACTGGTTCCGCGCCGATCCGGTGCGGCTGATCGAGGTGTTCCAGCTCGCCGAGGCCGAGGGGCTGGAGGTGCATCCCGAAACCATGCGGCAGGCAGGGCGCGACGCGCGGCTGATCGACGGCAAGCTGCGCCGCGACAAGCGCGCCAATACACTGTTTCTCGATCTGCTGAGCGGTCGCAAGGATCCCGAGACCGCACTCAGGTGGATGAACGAGGCGGGCGTGTTCGGTCGCTTCGTGCCCGATTTCGGCCGGGTCAACGCGCAGATGCAGTTCGACATGTACCACCACTACACCGTCGACGAGCATACCATCCGCGCGATCGGATTGCTCTCGCAGATCGAGCGCGGACTGCTCACCGCCGATCACCCGCGCGCCACCCGCGAATTTCCCAAGCTCGCCTCGCGCCGCGCGCTCTATGTCGCGGTGCTGCTCCACGACATCGCCAAGGGGCGCAGCGGCGATCATTCGATCCTCGGCGCGGAGGTGGCGCACCGCCTTTGCCCGCGCTTCGGGCTCGACGAGAAGGAAACCGATCTGGTCGCCTGGCTGGTGCTGCACCACCTGCTGATGAGCCGCACTGCGCAGAAGCGCGATCTCACCGATCCCAAGACGATCGAGGATTTCGTTGCCGAGGTGCAGAGCCTCGAACGGTTGCGCAATCTCGCGATCCTCACTGCGGTCGATATCCGCGCGGTCGGGCCGGGAACGTGGAACAGCTGGAAGGCGCAGCTCTTGGGCGAGCTTTACGATGCGGCGCAGGAACGGCTGCGGCTGGGTCACAAGGGCCACGGGCGCAAGCAGCGCGTCACGGCCAAGAAAGATGCGACTGCGCTTCTGCTGGGCGATCAGGACCACCTGGTCGACGGCGTCGGCGCGCTGCTGGGGGATGCATACTGGATCGCCGAGCCCGAAGACATCATCGCCAGCAACCTCACCCAGTATGACGCCGCCCGCGCGGCTGGCGAGCAGCTGTCGATCGTCTGCGCGGTGGACGAGACGCGCGGCGCGACCCGCGTCAGCGTCATCGCCGCCGACCATCCGGGGCTGTTCTTTCGCATGGCAGGCGGCATCCACGTGGCGGGCGCGAACATCATCGACGCGCGCATCCACACCGCCAAAAGCGGCTATGCCTTCGACAACTTCCTGGTGCAGGACCAGCACGGCCAGCCGTTCCGCGAGCCTGCGCAGATGGCGCGCATTGAAAAGGGCATCCGCGACGCGTTGCTGGCGCGGATCGAACTGGTGCCCAAGCTTGCCGCGCGCCCGCTCGCCCATTCGCGGGCCAAGGCCTTCGATGTCGCGCCGCGGGTCGGGTTCGACAATGATGCTTCGGGCAACTTCACGGTAATCGAAGTCACCGCGCGCGACCGTCCGGCGCTACTCAACCGGCTCGCCTATGCGCTGTTCAAAGCCAATCTCATCGTCCATTCGGCGCACATCACTGCCTATGGCGAGGCGGCGGCGGACACATTCTACATCACCGATCTCACCGGCGCGAAGATCAAGGCCCCCGAACGGCTGGCCGAAATCGAAGCGGCTCTGCTCGAAGCTAGCAGCGATAATCGCCAACAGCAGCTTGAAAAAACATAAAAAGGAAAGTCTCCTTCACCCCGCGCCACGGGGAGCGACGATAGGTTGCAATTGTGTGACGTATTGCTATTCGGTCCGCCCCAAAAAATGAGAGAGAGAGATTTACAACATGTCATCCTCGCAACCCCTGTCGCGCTCCCTCCGGCTCGGCAAGCTGGCGCTGCTCGTTTCGGCCGCCGCGCTGACCCCTGTCGCTGCCTTCGCGCAGGACGCCGAAGCGCCCGCGGAGGACGAAGCCGCCAGCACGCTCGACACCATCAACGAAATCCTCGTCACCGGGACCAAGACCAAGGATCCCGAAAACGTGCAGGACGTGCCGCTGGCCGTGACCGCGTTCAACGAAGGCACGCTTGAAGCGTTCAAGATCCGTGACGTCTCGGGCCTGTCGTTCCAGATGCCCAACGTCAGCCTCGACCAGATCGGCACCAGCCGCGGCCAGGCCAACTTCCAGATCCGCGGGCTGGGCATCAACTCCTCGATCCCCTCGATCGACCCGACTGTCGGCACCTTTGTCGACGGGGTCTATCTCGGCATCAACGCGGGCGTGGTGTTCGACCTGTTCGACCTCGACTCCGTCGAAGTGCTGCGCGGCCCGCAGGGCGTGCTGTTCGGCCGCAACGTCACCGGCGGCGCGGTGCTGATCAACACCGGCAATCCGACCGAGGACTTCCGCGGCAAGTTCCGCGCGGCAGTCGACGGCCCGGCGCTCGATAGCGGTCGCGGCGGCGCGAACTACACCGTCAGCGGCGTGGTTTCCGGCCCGATCATCGAAGACACGCTGCTGTTCAAGGTCGGCGCGTACTACAACAAGGACGAAGGCTACTTCACCAACCTGTTCGACGGATCGAACCACGGCGCGGCGGAAACCAAGATCCTGCGCGGTGCATTGGAAGCCCGGCTGGGCGCGCTGACCCTGCTCGGCAAGCTCGATTACTTCGAAAGCGACGGCGATGGCCCCTCGGCCCAGAACCGCGGGTTCTTCGATCGTGACAGCTTCGATTTCGCGATCGACAATCCGGGCTCATACGCCAACGAGATCTGGACCGGATCGCTCACCGCGACGATGGACATCGGCGCAGGTACGCTGACCAACGTGTTCGGCTGGCGCAAGTATGACGCGACCACCGATGCCGATATCGACGCGACCCGCAACTTCCTGTTCCATTCGACCACCGAAACCGCACAGGAGCAGTTCTCGAACGAAATCCGCTACGCGATCTCAACCGAGGACGGGCTTGACCTGACCTTCGGCGGCTTCTGGTTCGACCAGAACATCGCCTATACCGAAGTGCGCCGCTTGCCGCTCGCCAGCCCGTTCACCTTCTACGGCGGCGGCGCGCAGGATCACGAAGTGCTCGGGCTGTTCGCCAATGCACAATACGAGATCGTCGAGCGCTTGTCGGTGATCGCGGGGATCCGCTGGAACCAGGAAACCAAGGACGCGGCCATCACCTACGTGCGTCCGCGTCCGGCCTGTTCGGTGGTGCAGGGCACCTGCCCGACCTCGGGCCGCAACCCGCTGCTGCTCAACCCGGTGACTGGCCTCACGACCGAGAACAACGGCTTCACCGACGACGTGCGGTTCCGCAACGTCTCGCCCAAGCTGGGCCTCCAGTATGAATTCGACGCCGGCCAGATCTACGGCCACTGGAGCCGCGGCTTCCGCTCGGGCGGCTATAACTTCCGCATCACCAACGCCAACGCCTTCGAACAGATCGCACTGGCTCCGGGCGGTTCGCTGGCGTTCGACGAGGAAAAGGTCGACACCTATGAAGTGGGCGGCAAGTTCCAGACTGCCGACGGCGTGTTCACCTTCAACGCGGCGGCTTACGTCACCAAGATCGACAACATGCAGCGCGAAGTGAACCAGTCGTCGCCGACCGCAGGCGTCGCACAGTCGATCTTCAACACCGCCAACGCCACGATCAAGGGCTTCGAAGCCGAAGCGCGGCTGCGTGCCACCGATACGCTGATCCTGACCGCCAACCTTGGCGTGATCGATGCCGCCTATGACGAAATCCTGTTCGACATTTCGGGTGACGGGGCGATCAACGAGCGTGACCTCGCCTTGAGCCTGCCGCGCGTCCCCCCGGTGACGGTGGGCGCGGGGCTGATCCACGAGCTCGATCTTGGCAGCAGCGACATCCTGACCCGGGTGAACTACCAGTACCGCGACGAGGCGGCCTATACCGACGACAACTTCGGCTGGCTGAGCGACCTGCACAACCTCGAAGCCAACATCACCTGGAACACCCCGATCGAAGGATTCTCGCTGTCGGTCTACGGGCGTAATCTGTTCGACGAGGTGCAGGAAGGCGGCGACACCCAGATCCCGTTCGGCGGCCCGCTGTCGAGCGGCGTGCGGCGTCCGTTCTTCGACAACCCCGCGGCCGGCACCTTCTCGCCGCTGCTGCGTGGCCGTAACATCGGCATCGAGGCGATGTTCGAGTTCTGATGAGGACCCGGTCCCTTCCCGTTGCACAGCAATGGGGAGGTGGCAGCCGCCGAAAGGCGGATGACGGAGGGGTAAGGCCGCACGCGCCAGACCCCTCCCCACTCGCCTCACGGCGAGCGGTCCCCCTCCCTTCGGGACGGGGAGGTTCTATCCAAGAAACTACCCCCGCTCCCCGAACAGTGCTGTGCCGACCCGAACATGGGTCGCGCCGAGCATCACGGCGGTCTCGTAATCCCCGCTCATGCCCATGCTGAGGCCGGTGAGCCCATGATCCGCCGCCAGCTTCGCCAGCAGCGCGAAAAACGGCGCAGCTTCGGTGTCGGCAGGGGGGATGCACATCAGCCCGGCGAGCGGCACGTCGGCTGCGCGCACCGCATCGAGAAACGCAGGCAGCTCGGCAATCGCGCAGCCGCCCTTCTGCGCCTCGTCCCCGACATTCACCTGCACGAAGCACGGAACCCGCTTTCCCGTCTTGTCCATCGCCTTGGCGAGTGCGGTGAGCAGGCTCGGGCGGTCGAGCGCATGGATGACATCGAACAACGCCACCGCTTCCTCGGCCTTGTTCGATTGCAGCTGGCCTATGAGGTGCAGCTCGATATCGGGATGCGCGGCGCGCAAGGCGGGCCACTTGGCGGCGGCTTCCTGAACGCGGTTCTCGCCGAACACCCGCTGGCCTGCGTCGACCAGCGGCTGGATCGCGGAGGCATCGTGCGTCTTGCTGACCGCGATCAGGGTAACGTCCTCGGGCGCGCGGCGCGCGGGCTTGCACACGCGGGCGATATTGGCGCGGACGGTTTCGAGACGGGCGGCGGCTGTATTATCCATGGGCGCGCTCTATAGCGGGTGGGTGACGCGCGCAAACACCCTCCCTCACTTGTGGCTGCTGAGCGATGCGCGCAACGATGCAGGGCTGGAGCGCGCGCTGACTCATCTGCCGCGCGGGTCGGGCTTCATCTACCGCCATTACCATCTGCCCGATGGCGAACGATTGTCACGGTTTCGCACGCTGCGCCGGATCGCACGGGCGCGGGGCCATATGGTGATCCTCGCCGATTCCGCACTCACCGCGCGCGAATGGGGTGCGGACGGGATCTACGGCAGCCCCCGCGCGCTGTGGCCGCGTCGACGGGGGCTGTTGCGCCTCGCCACAGCGCACAATCTGGCCGAAATCGGCCTTGCCGCGCGGCTGAGGGCGGATGCGGTGCTGCTTTCGCCGGTTTTTCCGACGCGCACGCACCCGGACGGAGCAGTGCTTGGCGGAGTGCGGTTCCGGCTGCTGGCGCGGCAAACCAAGCTACCTGTGATCGCGCTCGGCGGGATGACGGGGAAACGCGCCCGCGCTCTGCAATGGCCCCGATGGGCCGCCATCGACGGGTTGAGTTGATTTCCTCACACAAAGTCACAAAGACACAAAGGGTTGCTCGACATTGCCTTCGCGTCTTTGTGACTTTGTGTGAGTGAAAATACCTCTGCGCGGACATCACTGCACCATGCCGTTCATCGCACTTCCCTTGACCGGAGTCCCGCGAGGATTCATGGTGTGTTCCGCTCAGGAGACACGACTATGGCCAGCCGCGCGGCCCATCCCGTCAAGACCGGTCGCCAGACCGATGCCGAATGGCGCGCGGGCCTGCGCCGCGGGATGCGCCGCCTTGCACAAATGACGGGCGCCGGGCTGCTGCTGGGCGCGATGGCGTTCCTCGGGCTGGCGCTGGCGAGCTATACCCAGACCGATCCCAGCCCCTCGACCGCCGCCGATCCTTCCCAAGTCGCCAACTGGATGGGCGCGGGCGGCGCATGGATCGCCGACCGGGTGCTGCTGGTCTTTGGCCTGCCCGGCGTGCTGCTGCTGCCGCTGCTCTACGTTTCGGCGCGCAAGCTGTGGCGCGATGTCGAAAACGGCGACGCGCCCGAAACGACCGCGTGGTGGCTGCCCACCGCACTGCTGCTGATCGCCATGACGCTGATCGCCACGGTACTGAGCCTCGCCTTCGAAGGCCCGGGCGGCACCCTGCCCGCGCAATCCGGGGGCCTCGCCGGCTTGCTTGGCGCAGGCGCGATCGAGGCGGTGGCCGCGCGCTTCGGGGCGGAGGCAGCGGGCTGGGTGATCCTCGGCCTTGCGCTCACCAGCCTTGCGGTGGCAGTCGGCCTCTTGACCCGGATCTTCGCGATCGACTGGCGGATGCTGCTGAGCCTGCCCGATTTCCTCGGCGGTGGGACGCTGGCGGGGCTGCTGCGCCGCCTGCCGCTGCCGGGCCGCAACGCCGCTCCTGCGCTTGCCTTCGCCGAGGATGACGACGCACCGACAGCCCGCTCGCGCCGCGTGGCCAAGGGCGTCACCGCTCCTGCCGAAGTCGATGAACGCCCGCGCCGTGCGCCGGAGATCAGCGATCCTTCCGCCCCGCCCAAGCGCGCCTTGCCCGCCAAGACCGCGCAGGGTGACATGTTCGCCGCCTTCAAGCTGCCGAGCCTCGATCTGCTGGCCGAGCCGCCTGCCGACAAGGGGCCCAAGCTCGACAAGCTGGCCCTGGAACGCAACGCCCGCCTGCTCGAAAACGTGCTCGACGATTTCAATGTGAAGGGCGAGATCACCGCCGTGCGCACCGGCCCGGTGGTGACGATGTACGAACTGGAACCCGCGCCGGGGATCAAGGCCAGCCGCGTGATCGGCCTCGCCGAAGACATCGCGCGCAACATGAGCGCCATCAGCGCGCGCGTATCGCCCATCCCGGGGCGCACCGTCATGGGCATCGAACTGCCCAACCAGGATCGCCAGACGGTGATGCTGAAGGAACTCGCCGCCTGCGCCGCCTTCGCCGATTCCAAGGGCAGCCTGCCGATCATCCTCGGCAAGGATATCGCGGGCGAGCCGATCATCGCCGATCTCGCCGCGATGCCGCACGTGCTGGTCGCGGGGACGACCGGATCGGGCAAATCGGTGGGGCTGAACGTCATCCTGCTGAGCCTGCTCTACCGCTTCACCCCGTCCGAGCTACGCCTGATCCTGATCGATCCCAAGGTGCTCGAACTCAAGACCTATGACGATATCCCGCACCTGCTCTCGCCGGTGGTGACCGAGCCGCACAAGTCGGTGCGCGCCCTCAAATGGGCCGTCGAGGAAATGGAGCGGCGCTACCGGATGATGAGCGCAATCTCCTCGCGCAACATCCACTCCTTCAACGAGAAAGTCAGCGCCGCGATCGCCAAGGGCAAGCCGCTGGGCCGCCGGGTGCAGACCGGGTTCGACCCCGAAACCGGCGAGCAATTGTTCGAGGAAGAACAGCTCGATTACGCGCCGCTGCCGCAGATCGTGCTGATCGTCGACGAGCTCGCCGACCTTATGGTCACCGTGGGCAAGGAAATCGAAGTCCTGATCCAGCGCCTCGCACAGAAATCGCGCGCGGCGGGCATCCACCTGATCATGGCGACGCAGCGGCCTTCGGTCGATGTCATCACCGGGGTCATCAAGGCCAACCTGCCGACCCGCATCAGCTTCAAGGTAACCAGCCGCATCGACAGCCGCACGATCCTGGGCGAACAGGGGGCCGAGCAGCTGCTGGGCAAGGGCGACATGCTCTACAAGCCCAATACCGGCGCGATGGTGCGCGTCCACGGCCCGTTCGTTTCCGACGAGGAGGTCGAGGCGGTGGCCGATTTCTGGCGCTCGCAAGGCGCGCCCGAATATGTCGATGCCGTCACCGAGGAGCCCGAGGAAGGTTTCGGCTTCGGGTTCGAGGACGAATTCACCGCTTCGGACAATCCCGAGGAGCGCAAGTACCGGCAAGCCTGCCAGATCGTGATCGAGAACCAGAAGGCATCGGGCTCGTGGCTTCAGCGCCAGCTGGGCGTCGGCTACAACACCGCGGCCAAGTGGATCGAGCGGATGGAGGAAGACGGCATCGTCGGCCCCGCCAACCACGTCGGACGGCGCGAGATTTATCGCGACCGGGACGGCAACCCGTTGTAATTGCACCGGTCGACCGGTGCAGGGATGCAACGTCCCGAAATTGTAAATCAACGGTAACCCGCGCGTCACCGTGACGTCGCAGCAGCGTCACGCATCGGTGTCACGGCCAAGGCCTCTCTCCACCAACAGGGAAGGCCAAACATGAACCGCACCCCGTTCCCGCGCGCCTCGTTGCTCGCGCTTGCCGCCACTCTGGCTACCGCCCCGCAGTCTGTCTTCGCGCAGGAAACCGACGCCGCCACCGAGGACGAGACCGCCTCGGGTAACCAGATCCTCGTCACCGCGCAGAAGATCGAACAGCGCGCGCTCGACGTGCCGATCACCATCACCGCGACCAGCGGCGAGCGTATCCGCGAGCTTGGCGTTACCGATCTCGACGAATTGTCGTTCTACACCCCCGGGCTGCTGATCCAGGAGCAGAGCGCCAACAACCCCGGCGTGGTCATTCGCGGCATCACTTCGGACAGCGGATCGGCGCAGGAAGGCCCGCGCGTCACGCTCTATTACAACGGCGTCGATATTTCGCGCTCGCGCGGCAGCTATCAGGCGATCTACGATCTCGAGCGTGTCGAGGTCATCAAGGGCCCGCAGGCGACGCTGTTCGGCACTGCATCGGCGGTCGGCGCGATCAGCCTCGTCTCGGCCCGCCCGCGCGAGGGCTTCTCGGCCGAGGCGCGCGGCGGCTACGGCAATTTCAACCAGACCCTGCTGGGCGGCTTCATCAATATCGGGTCGGACGTGATCGCCGCGCGGATCGCCGGCGAATGGCGCACGCGCGACGGCTATGTCGAGAACCTGAGCGCCAATCAGGAAGACGAGCTCTACGCGCAGGACCAGCTGGGTCTGCGCGGATCGCTGCGCTACACCCCCAACGCCGATTTCACGCTCGACGTGATCGCGACTTACGACCAGCAACGCAACGGCGGGACGCCGTTCGTCTCGGGCACCTTCCCGGCCTTCGCAGGTGCGCCCGGCGGTCCGGCCAACGCGTTCGAGGATGCCAATCTTGGCGGCTTTCCGGCGGGTGCGGCGGCGCTGGGCGATGACCAGCTCGGCCTCAACCGCGAGGTTTATGACCTCAACATCACCGCCGAATACCAGTTCGCCGAAGGCTGGACCTTCACCACCGTCAACGGCTACCGCGAATTCGACAGCCGCGAGGTGTTCGATGCCGACGGCAGCGCCGCGCCGTTCCTCGAATTCACCGAAATCGCCGATGGCTGGCAGGTCAGCCACGAAGGCCGCTTCGGCTATGCGGGTGATAGTCTGCGCGCGAGCGCAGGGTGGAACGTCTTCATCGAGGATGGCCGCCAAAATGTACCTTTCGCGACCGAGGAAGGCACGTACCTCCAGTGCCTGACCACGCTGTTCGGCGCGCCGCTGATCCCCGGCATCCCCTGCGTCGCGCCCGACGGGTCGGTTCCCGCATCGGCGGTGACCGGCATCGCCACGGGCGGCGCGGCAACGGCGATTCCGTACAGCTCGGTTTTCGAGAACCAGGGCCGCAACGAGACCTATTCGGTGTTCGCCGATGTCACGTGGATTCCGATCGACGCACTCGAACTGACCGCCGGCGTGCGCTTCCTCAACGAATCCCGCCGGTCGGGCTTTTTTGCTGACGTTCCCAACAGCGTATTAAGCGGTGCACCACTGATCCCCGGTCAAATCGATACCGACGGCCAAACCTTCACCGCGCAGCGCAGCTTCGATGCGTGGCTGCCGCGCTTCAACGCACTTTACCGGATCAGCGATAATGTGAACGTGTTCGCCACTATCTCCAAGGGCCGCCGTTCGCCGGTGGTGCAACTTGGTGCGACGAGCGACGGGACCAATGTGATCCCCAACCGTACCGACGTCGACGAGGAGATCGTCTGGAACTACGAAGGCGGGATCAAGCTCGCCACCGGTCCGGTCTCGGCATCGCTCGGCGTCTATTATCAGGTCTATGACAACTTCCAGGTCTCGGTTCCGCAGCTCGATGCCAATGGCAACCCGACCGGTGCGTTTGTGACCCAGAGCGCCGGATCGGCCAGCAACCTCGGGGTCGAGGGGGAACTGGCCGTGGACGTCACCGACTGGCTCAACGTGTTCGGCAATTTCGGCTATATCGACGGCGGAATTGACGATGATCCGGCCAACGGCACCTTCGCCGGTTCGCGCTTCCGCTTGCAGCCCGAATGGCAGGCATCGGGCGGCTTCACGCTCGATTACGACTTCGCCGGCGGCGCGCGGTTCTTTGCCACGCCGAGCATCACCCACCGCAGCACCATCTTTTTCCAGGTGCCCAACTCGGCCTTGCTGTCGCAAGGCCCGGTAACGCTGGTCAACGCGCGCGCCGGGGTCAGCTTTGCCGAGGAACGCTACGAGATCGCGGGCTTCATCCGCAATGCGTTTGACGAGGATTACCTGCTGGATGCGGGCAATACCGGAGGGGCGTTCACCGTTCCCACCTTCATCCCGGCCGAACCGCGCTTTTACGGGGTCGAAGTTACCGCGCGCTTCTGACCGCCGCCGTTTTCTTTACCTTTCAGGGGGATGGCTTTCAAAGCCGTCCCCCTTTTTCGTGACGGCGCAGCGGCCGCGATGACCCGCCAATGATGGTTTATCGGCGTGGTTAGGAATTCCTAAACACCCTTACCGTAGCGCTACGGATAACAAGGGGGCTTAGGGCCAATGAATAACACCTCGCGCATCCTTGGCGGTCTGCTGGTCGCCATGCTTGCCCTGTTCATCGCGCCGCGCGCCGCCGCGCAGGACGCGGGCTGGCGGTTGGAGCCCGACGCGCGGATCGAAGTGCAAACCGTCAGCGCCGAGACCACCACCCGCGACGACGATCTTGTGATCGACGGCGAGGCGATCAATCTGCGCGGCCAGCTTGGCGTCGGGCTGGAACGCAAGGGTGTGCGGCTGCGGCTCGAAGCCGACCGGATCGAGGCGATCCGGCTCGGCGAAGGGCGCAACGATGTCGCCCGCGACCGCTTCACCGCCTCGGCCGAATTCGATGTCGAAAAGGACTGGGAACTGCAATTGCAGGCCCGCCACTACGACGATCAGGTCACGGTCGAGGCCAACGATACAGACGAATGGAACGGATCCGCGCGGGTGACGTGGGAACCGCGTCAGCCGCACCGTGTCCGCGTGCAGGGCACCTGGCGGGAGCGCGAATATGCCGACGGCCTGCTGCCCGAAACCAAGGGCGACGGCCCGCGCGTCGATGCGCAATACCGCTATCGTTTCGGCCGCTACCACTATCTCGCCTTCGATCTGCGCGCTGAATCCATCCGATCGGACGATCCTCGGCGCGGCTATAACCGGCAGTCGGGCGGCGTGACCTATACCCACCCGATCGGCCCGGACCTGCGCGTCCGCCCCGCGGTCGAGGTCATCCGCACCCGTTTCGACGGCCGCCTCACCCCCGATGGCGAGCGTCGCCGCGACCGCCTGGTCGTGCCCGAGGTCGAGCTGCTTTGGTGGCCCGGCAAGTGGCGCGTGGAGGCGGAAGCCAAGTATGTGTTCTTCGGCAGCAACGAGCCCGTGCGCGAGCGTGAGGGCTATCGGCTGACGCTGTCGGTCGGATATGCGTTCTGATCTGATCTCCCGTATCAGACAGGCATGGGCGCGCGCGACCCCGCAGGTCCGCCGTCCGTTCTATGTCGGTATCTCCGTCGGCCTTGTGCTGGCGGTGCTGGTGGGGCTTGGCCTTGCCAATACCTCGACTTTCCTTGCGCTGCCATCGACCTTCGAGGGCGTGGCCACCTCGCAGGCCGTTTGGGGCCTGAAGCCGTCCAACCTGCTGATGGTGCTGCCGCTGGGCGCGTTCCTGGTGGTGCTGGCGCGCAGCTTCGTGGGTTTGAAGGCATTCGGCCTGTTCACCCCGATGCTGATCGCGCTCGCGTTCCTCCAGATCGGCCCGGTGATGGGGCCGGTCGTGCTGTGTTCCTCGGTGGCGGTCGGGATGGTGGTGACCCCATACCTGCTCAAGCTGCGCATGACCCGCGTGGGCTTCCTCGGCGTGCTGATTTCGCTGATCGTGCTGGTGCTGGTCGCTCTGCAGATGATCCTCGATACCCAGCTTCAGGTCGACGCCTTCCCGGTGATCGTCTGCGCGCTGTGCGTGGAGCGCTGGTGGAAACAGGTCGGCAAGGACGGGGCCAAGCCGGCGGCCAAGATGGCGTTCAACACGTTTGTCCTCGCGATCGTGATCGAATTCGTGATGGTGTCGGACGTGGCGCTGACCCTGATCGAATGGTCGCCGCTGCTGATGCCTGCAGTCACGGGCCTCGCGATCGCGGTGCTGGGGCGATATCGGGGCCTGCGTCTCTCCGAAATCCACCGTTTCGCGCCGATCTGGCTGGAACGGCGGCGGCAGGCGCGGCTCAGGGCCAACCCCGATCAGCTCGAACTCGATCTCGAACCGATCGACTGGGATGAGCGCCGCGCGAATGCCCCGCCGCTCGAAGGCATGTGGGTGATCGACTCGCGCGAGGATCTGATGTCCAAGCGACGAAGGCGGGTCCCGCAGCCCATCGTGCCCAACAAGGAGGCGCAGTTCGCGCCTCACCCCGACAATCCGAGCCGACCGATGATCCACAATGCCTGGATCATCCGGTCGGCAGAGGACGTTTGATATGCTCAAGCTATTTCGCAAGAAGCCGTCCGCATACGACGCATTGAGCAAGCTGCGCTCGCCCGATCTGTCCGGGGTCGACGAGATCCTCGGGATCAACATGCGCAACGCGCTGATCCAGAAATACAATCCGCGACACGCCATCGAGCGGGCGCGCGACAAGGTCGCGGCCAAGGTCGCGCTGGAGGCGGCAGGCATCAGCTGCACCGGGACAGTGGCGGTGATCGACAGCCACCAGAAGCTCGCGGAATTCAAGCCCACGCGCGACATGCCCGATGCCTGGGCGATCAAGCCCGCGCGCGGTTCGCAGGGCGACGGGATCTTGCTCGCAGTCCGGCGCGAGGGCAATACTTGGTACAAGGGCTCAGGCACGCCGCTCACCGAGGAAGCGGTGATGCACCACATCCAGAAGGTCGTCGATGGCGGCTTTTCGGGCGATTCCGCTGCCGAGGACGCGGCGCTGATCGAACCGCTTATCATCGCCGATCCGGCGCTCGCGAAAATCGTGCCCGAGGGACTGCCTGATCTGCGCGTGATCAGCCTGCACTACACGCCGCTGATGGCGATGGTGCGGCTGCCGACCATCGAAAGCGACGGCAAGGCCAACCTCCACCAGCGCGCGATCGGAGCGGGGATCGACATGGAAACCGGCCTCATCACCCGCGCTGTCGTGAAGGGAACGCCGATCACCCACCACCCCGATACCGGGGTTAACCTGATCGGGTTCGAGATCCCGGGCTGGGAGCGCGTGCTGGAACTTGCCTCGCGCTGCGGGCCTGCGGTGGGGCTGGGCTATTGCGGGGCGGACATCGTGCTCGATGTCAACGAAGGCCCGCTGGTGATCGAGGTCAACGCCCACCCCGGCATCGAAATCCAGAACATCAATCAGGCGGGGCTGAAGATCAGGATTGCGGCGACCGGGGAGGATTTCCGCTAGGCTCGCTCATGATCGCGGGCGGCACGAACGGCCGTGCGCGTTCAGCGTCCTGTGCTTCACGGTCGGCCATTTCTGCGGCAGTCAGCGGGCGAAAGCGGATGGAAACGGGTGTGAAGCTGCCATCGTCGCGCTGGCGGATCGTCACGATCCCGCGCTGGTCGCGGTTGCGCAATTGCTGTTCGAGCAGGCCCGCGCGGTCCTGCCCGATATAGAGCCGCCCGCGTTGCAGCGCCCCCCAGCCATAGACCCCGACCTCGGGCGCGCGGAGCGGATGGCGGCAATCCGCAGCGCCATCGACCCGCACCCGCGAGAGATCGGGCGCATTGCCTTCAAGGCACAGCATCGCGGGCGGCGCGTCGCGCAGCTCGTCGATCCCCGGCCAGTCATATTCGAACTCGATATAATGCCCGCGCAGGTAATCGCGCGGGTCGTAACCGCGGATCGGCACTTCCCACTCGGTGCCTTGGCGATAGGTGGTGTCGCTCAGGCCCCATAGCGCCGCGAGGCCGAGCAAGGGTGCGACAAGGGCGACGAGGCGGATCATGCCTCGGCCTCCGGCGGCGGGGCGAAGGTCTTCGAGACCCGCACCGCCACCCACGCCACGCCGAGGATCAGGAAGCCTGAAAGAATCAGCCCGAAGCCCGAAAGCAGCAGATCGCTCGCCAGTTCAAAACTCAGCACGATCAGCCGCAGCGCAATCACCGCCACCGCTAGCTGGAACACCCCGCGCCATTGCGCCGCCAGAGCGGCAGCGGCGATCCCGACCCACAGGGCCATGAACAGCATGGCGGCAGGCACCTCGGAACCATCGGCAAAGTAGGCCAGCAGGCCTGTCAATCCCGCACCGGCAATGATCGCGCCCGCCATCTTTCCCGACACGCCCGGGCGCGCCAGAACAACACCGATGCCGGCGAGTATGCCAGTTGCCGCCAGCACAGCGATCCCGGCCAGATCATCCGCCAGCCGGCCGCCGCTGATCTCGCTTATGCTGGCGAGCGCGCAGACGAGCGACGCTCCGCCAACCGCATAGGCAAGCGCCGCCTGCTCGACCCGCCGCCAGAACCCGGGCCGGACGCTGCGCGCGCGCGACCACGCGCCGAGCGGCGCAAACAGCACCGGCGAGGCGAGCACTGCGGCGTTCCGGATGATTTCGGCAACGCTCCTATCGCTGGAGCGCCCAAACCCGCCGCTCGTCGATCCATACTCCCATGCGCACCACACCGCCCCGCCGACCAGCGCCAGCGCGACAGGCCAGCTGCGCCCCGTCAGCATCAGCAGCGGTGCGAACAGCGCCAGCCACATCGCCAGCGGCTGCCACAAGGGCGAGGAGGTCTGATAGACCTGCCCGAGATGCCCGAAGAAGGTGAGCCCCAGCGCGGCAATGACGAACACCAGCGCCTCGACTGCCCAGGGCGAAGCGGCCGCCAACCGCGCCTCGCGTCGCCACAACGCCCCCAGCGCGCCCGCAATCAGCACAAGGTGGATCCCCAGCCGCACCGTACCGGGAATATCCTCCCAGTTGGCGGCAATCACCGAGACCAGCCCCAGCCCGATCGCCAGCGCGCCGATCCCGAACACCGCCCATAGCGCCAGCGGGCGGGCGTGCGCGGCTTCGTAGGCGATCAACCGGTCGCGCGCGGCATCGTCAATCAGACCGGCCTGGTGCCATGTGGCAATCTTGCGCGCGCTCATGGGGCGATGCCTAACTGGCCCGGCCCCATGCTGCAATGACCTTACCGTCCTCAGGCAGCGGATGCGTTAGAGCGACAAGAACGCTTACTTCGCCGCGAGTTCGGCTTTCGTCAGCACGGGCAGGTCGCGCACCTTGTCGGCGTTGGCGGCCATCACGTCGGCAGGCATGGCGACCATGCCGACCTTGGCGAGCGGGCCATCCTTGCTCCAGCTCTTGACCCATTCCTCGAGGAACCCGCCGAGGCCCGGGATCGCGCGCATATGCGCTTTCTTGACATAGACATACAGCGGCCGGGCGCCGGGATAGGCGAAGCTGGCGATGTTGTCATAGGTCGGCTCCACCCCGTTCATCGGCAAGCCCTGCACCTTGTCGAGGTTTTCTTCGAGATAGGAATAGCCGAACACGCCCACCGCGCGCGGATTGCCCGCGATCTTCTGCACGATCAGATTGTCCTGCTCGCCCTGATCGACATAGGCGCCGTCGCTGCGCACTTCGGTGCACACCTGCTTGTACTTGTCCTCGTCGCTTTTCTTGAGCGCGGCCATGGCCGGATTGGCCGAACAGCCGACTTCCAGCACCAGTTCCTTCAGCGCATCGCGCGTGCCCGAGGTGCTGGGCGGGCCATAGACGAGGATCGGATCGGACGGCAACGCGGGATCGACATCCTTCCAGGTCTTGGCGGTCTGCGGCTGGCCATAGGGGTTGGCGGCCAGCGCCTTGTAGACCGCCTCGGGCGACAGGTTGAGCATGATCCCGCCCTTGGCCGAGGCAAAGGCGATCCCGTCGAGCCCGACCTGAAGTTCGACCACTTCATCGACCCCGTTGCTGACGCAGGTGTCAAACTCGGCTGCCTTGATCCGGCGCGAGGCGTTGGCCATGTCCGGCGTGTTCGGCCCGAGGCCCGAGCAGAACAGCTGGATGCCGTTGCCGGTGCCGGTGGATTCGATCAGTGGCGACTGCGCATCCGCGTTCGCCCGCGCGTAGTTTTCCGCCACCAGCTTGGCGAAAGGGTAGAGCGTCGAGGAGCCGACCGCGTGTACCGAGGTGCGCGAACCGCCCGCCCCGGAATCGCAGGCAGTGAGCGCTAGGCCAGTCAAAGCGAGTGCGGCGCCCATGCGGGCCAGAGCGGAAATGGTGAGGGTCATGGGCGATCCTTACGAGCAGGTTCCGCTCGCGCTAAGTGCAATTCGTGACATCAATGTTACTTTTTCTCCCGCCGGCAACTGAACTTTGGAGGGGGAGCGTCAAACCGCTCATCCGCAAGGATTTTCATCCAATCCGGACCCATTTGCCTTAACAGCAAAGTAAGGGCTTTGCGGGTAAGGCACTGCGATGCGGGCTCTGTCTCACTTGTTCCGGCTGTGCGCGGCGCTGTTGCTGCTGGCGATTGCCAGCGCGCGCCCGGCATTGGCCGATCATCAGGCCGAGGATTCGCACCCGCCCGTGTGCCACGCGGTGTCGGAGGCTGGCCGCACGGTCGCGGCGATGGTGAAGGCCGGGCCGTGGAACTGCACAGACACGGCGTGGCAGGCCGATTACCCTGTGGCATGGCTGCGTTTCAATGCGCGCCATTGGCTCGACCAGCAAGCACCGCAATACTTCTCCACCCGCACCGCGCGCCATGAAAGCATCACGCTCAGCGCGGTCGATGCCGACGGCACGATCCGCAGCCGCACCTATGCCGAGGCGGATGCCCGCCCATTCGAGGCGGGGCCGGTATTCCAGTTGCGCCTGCCGGAGATCACCCCGGCGACCACCACGATCATTGCGCAGATCGAACTGCCGCACTCGGTCCCGATGCTCGCCGAGGCACAGCTGGTACATGATCCCCAAGATGCCGCGCACACGCAGATGGAAATGATGGTGATGGCGCTGGTGGTCGGGATGCTGATCCTGCCGCTGCTGTTCGATGTCACCTTCTTCGTCGTGCTGCGCGAGCGGTTCGTGCTGTACCATGCGATGATGGTGACGGGCATGATGGGCTATGTGCTGTTTTCGGGCGGCATCGTGGCACCCCTGTTTGCGACGCCGGTGCCGGTGATAGCGATCATGGCACCGCTGTCCTGGGCGATCGGGTGCGGCGCGGCGCTGCTGTTTCTCGGCGAGTTTATCGAACGCGGAGCGCTCGCACCGTGGATGCGGCGGCTGCTGTTCTGGTCGGGCTGCTGGACGATCGCGGTGCCGGGGTTCTTCGCGCTACAGTTCGACTTCACTCAGCCAATCGACGACAAGGCCTATTTCTACACGATTACCCCGGCGGCTGCGATCGTCACTTGGGCGATCATCCATGCGCTTTGGCGCGGCAGCCGTTCCGCCCGGTTTGTCGCCGTGGCGTGGACGCCGTTGATCCTGACCTCGCTTGAGCGGGTGGTGCGCGGGCTGGGGTTCTATGCCGCACCGTCCAGCCTCGATCTGATGATGTTCGTGGCGACCGGGATCGAAGTGGTGGTGATCAGTCTCGCCATCGCTGACCGGTTCTTCGCGCTGCGGCAGGAACGCGATGCGGCTTTGACCGAAGCGCGGATGCTCGAACAGATCTCGACCCGCGACGCGCTGACCGGGCTGATGAACCGCCGCGCGATCGAGGCCCGCTTTCCCGATCTCATCGCGCAGGGTTTCGACACCTTCGCGCTGGTCGATCTCGACCGCTTCAAGGCGATCAACGATCTCCACGGCCACCAGATCGGCGATGCCGCGCTGGTCGCCTGCGCCGAGGCGATGCGTTCGAGCGGCGACAGGGATTCGGTCGCGGTTCGGCTTGGCGGCGAGGAATTCGTGGTGCTGCTGCGCGGCGAACGCACGCTGGACCGCGCCGAGGCGCTGCGGCAGGCGATCCCGCTCCGCATCGCCAAGCAGGTGCCGGGACTCGAACTGCCGGTCACCGCCAGCATGGGCGTGATCGTGCTGACCGACGCGAACCGTCACAAGATGTCGTTCAGCGAGTTCTACGCCCGCGCCGATGCGCTGATGTACGAAGCCAAGGCGTCGGGCCGCAACCGCCTCGCCTATGAGCGCCTGACGGTGTTCAGTCCCCCGCCCAAGGCTGGACGGCGGCGGGCGGCTTAGCCCGCGTTGAAGGGTGCCAGCACCTCGGGCCGCACCCGCGCGAGCCTGCCGGTGGCGCGGTCGAGCATCGCCCAAGTGGTCGCTGCGCTGACGAGGCGCTTGCCCGATGCATCGGTGAACTCGACCCGGCGGAGCGACTTGGCGCCCTGCGCTGGGCCTTCGATCCATGTCTCGGCGGTGACGCTCTCGCCCTCGGACACATTGCCGCGATAGTCGATCTCGTGCCGCACCACGACCCAGAAGAACGCCGCGCGATCCTCGGCCCGCGCCACCGCGTCCCAATGCGCGGTCGCCATGTCCTGAATCCACTGCACCCACACCGTGTTGTTGACGTGGCCGAGCTCGTCGATTTGCTCGGGCTCGGCGACGTATGTGCGGGCGAAGCGGTTGGTCACTGCTCCCCCTCCTGCTTGCGGGAGGGGGTTGGGGGGTGGGATCGAGAATGCATGACGCCTTTCATGCCCACCCCTGGCCCCTCCCGCAAGCGGGAGGGGAGAGAGACTACTTCCCCGCCATTCCCATCTGCCACAGGATGAAGGCATATTCCTCCGCCGTCTCCTTGAGGCTGTTCCAGCGGCCCGACTGCCCGCCGTGGCCCGCGCCCATGTTGGTCTTCATCAGCAGCAGGTTGTCGTCGGTCTTCAGCTCGCGCAGCTTGGCGACCCACTTGGCCGGTTCCCAATAGGTCACGCGCGGATCGTTCAGCCCCGCCGTCACCAGCATCGGCGGGTAGTCCTTGGCGACCACCTGATCGTAGGGCGAATAGGACAGCATATAGGCAAACGCCGCCTTGTCGGTGATCGGGTTGCCCCATTCCTGCCACTCGCCCGGGGTGAGCGGCAGATCCTTGTTGAGCATGGTGTTCAGGACATCCACGAAGGGCACATGCGCGACCACCGCGCCGTACTGCTTGGGATCCTGATTGATGATCGCGCCCATCAGCTCGCCGCCGGCCGAACCGCCGCTCGCCGTCACCATGCCCTCGGCGGTGTAGCCCTTGGCGATCAACCCGCGCCCGGCATCGACGAAATCGTTGAAGGTGTTGGTCCGCGCGAACAGCTTGCCCTGCAGATACCAGCGCCGACCCAAGTCGTCGCCGCCGCGGATATGCGCGATGGCATAGGCAAAGCCGCGATCCACAAGGCTCAGCCGCGTGGTCGAGAAGCCCGGCGGGATCGCGTAGCCATAGGCGCCATAGGCATAGAGATGCAGCGGCCCCGGTCCCTTGATTCCGGCCTTCTTCAATATCTCCGCGCGATCCTTGCGCATCACGATGCTGACCGGCACCATCGTCCCGTCGCGCGCCTGAATGGTCAGCCGCTCGGTCGTGTAGAGCGAAGCGTCGTAGCCGCTGGGGATTTCCTGCGTCTTCAATGTCTCCAGCTTGCCCGTCCCGACGTGGTAATCGAGCACCGTGCTCGGCGTGACCATGCTCTGATAGGCGAGCCTGAGCTTGCTTACGTCATATTCGCGGTTGTCCGACAGTCCGGCGGTGTAGCTCGCCTCGGGGAACATGATCGGCGTGGTGCGTTCGGGATCGTCGTAATAGCGCAGCTCGATCTGATCGAGCCCGTTCTCGCGCCCCTCGACGACGTAGAAGTCCTTGTAGAGATCGAACCCGGTCAGGTAGAATTCGTCCGCCCCGCCGATCACGGTCTGCCAATCGCCCGGCGTTTGCAGGTCGGCCTTGGCGAGGCGGAAATTGATGTGATCGTCGTTGGTCCACACCCACAATTCGCCGTCACGCACATCGACCGAATATTCGACGCCCTTCTTGCGCGCCTTGACGAGGATCGGCTTGGCAGTGGGATCATTGGCGGGGACGAGCCGCACTTCGCTGGTCTCGTTGTCGCCCGCAGCGATAATCAGCCAGTCATCCTGCGCGGAAAGCCCTGCGCCCACGCGGAAGCTTTCGTCGGCCTCCTTGTAGAGCACAACGTCCTGCTCCACCGGCGTGCCTATCACGTGCATCCGCGCGTCGAGCACACGCCACTGCTCGCTCGCCACGCCATAGACGACCGCGGTGTCGCCCTTGACCCAGGTGAAATCGGTCGCGGTCTGCTCGATCACATCGGGCAGCAGATCGCCGGTCTGCAAGTCCTTGATCCGCATCGTGTAGCGTTCCGACCCGTTGGTGTCGGTCGAATAGGCGAGATAGCGCCCGTTCTGACTGACCGACGCCGCGCCGAGGCGGAAATATTCGTGGCCTTCGGCCAAAGCGTTTTCGTCGAGGAGCAGTTCAGCCTTGGCAGCATCGGCCATGTCTCCAATAGCGGGAGCGCGGTAATGCTTGCGATACTGCGCGCCTTCCTCGAATTCGCTCCAGTAGACCCACTCGCCATCCTTCTGCGGCACCGTGCTGTCATCTTCCTTGATGCGCGCACGCATCTCGGTGAACAGCGCTTCGGTGAGCGGTTCTTGGGCCGCCATCTTGGCCTCGAAATAGGCGTTTTCGGCCTTGACGTGGGCGAGCACGTCCGCGTCGTTCACCTCGGGATAGGACTTGTCGTAGAGCCAGTCATAGGGGTCTTCGATGGTGATCCCGTGGTGGGTGTAAGTATGCGGGCGCTTCTCGGCGACCGGCGGCTTGATCTCTGCGGCAGGAGCGGTGGCGGCGGCGGTTGCGGATGTGGTCACGCGGGAGAATTCCTCGTTATTGTGCGCTTGGAGCGGGGCCAAGGTGGTGGCGGCCAGCGCGCTGGCAAGGGCGATATGGCTGATCGGGCGGGTCATGTGCGGTGGTTCCATGTGACGCGTCCGGGTGGAAAGACGCGGGCTTTGAGCCTATGATGGCGGTTCTAACCGGACATTCCTGTGCGGCAAGTGCCTCTCGCCGCTATCCGAGGATCGATCAAATGCTGATGCAAACCCATGAAGCCCGTCTCACCGCCTTGCGCGAGGAGCTGAAGCGGCGCGGGCTCGATGGCTTCATCGTCCCGATCAGCGACGAACACATGAGCGAATATGTCGGCGATTATGCCCAGCGGCTTGGGTGGCTGACCGGGTTCGGAGGGTCGGCGGGGTTTGCGGCGGTGACGCTGACCCACGCGGCGATCTTCGTCGACGGACGCTACACCGTGCAGGTGTGCGAGCAGGTCGACGGCGCGCTGTTCGATTACAAGAGCGTGCCGGGCGATACGCTGTCGGGCTGGCTCGCCGAGGTGTGCGAGCGCGGCGCCAAGATCGCCTATGATCCGTGGCTCCACACCTGGAAATGGGTCGCGGCGCTCGAACAGGCGGTGGAGCCGCGCGGGATCACGCTGGTGCCCGCCAGCAGCAACCCGATCGACGCGGTATGGGCCGATCGCCCCGCCCCCTCGCCCGCCCGCGCATCCGTGCATGACGAGGCGCTGGCCGGGCAATCCTCCGCCGAAAAGCGCGCGGCGGTGGCGGATTGGCTGGCGAAGGAAGGCCACGATGCGGTGGTGATCCCGGCGCTGGATTCGATTGCGTGGCTGCTCAATATGCGCGGCAGCGACGTGGCGCATACTCCGGTGGCGCTGTCCTATGTGATCGCGCACAAGGATGGCAGCGCGGAGCTGTTCATCGCGCCCGAAAAGGTCACGCCCGAGCTGACGCGCCACCTCGGCAACGCGGTGACGATCCGGGATCGCGCCGCGTTCGAGGGCGCGGTTGCGGGCGAATTTGCGGGCAAGAGCGTCGCGCTCGATCCGGATTTCGCGGTGGCAGGCATTGCGCAGGCCTTGCGCGCGGGCGGGGCGACATTTGCCTTCAAGACCGATCCGACGATCCTCGCCAAGGCGGTCAAGAACCCGGTCGAGCAGGCGGGCCAGCGCGAGGCGCAGGCGCGTGACGGGGCGGCAGTGACGCGGTTCCTGCGCTGGCTGGAGGTAGAGGCACCCAAGGGCGGGGTCGACGAACTCGGCGCCGCCGCGCAGCTCGCCGCCTTTCGCGCCGAGGATCCGGCCCTGCGCGACCTTTCCTTCGACACCATTTCCGCGGCGGCGGGCCACGCCGCGCTGCCGCATTACAAGGTCGACGCGGACAGCAATATCTCCATCCCGCCGGGCTCGATCTATCTGGTGGATTCGGGCGGGCAGTATGCAAACGGCACCACCGATATCACCCGCACGGTGTGGGTCGGGCCGGGCGAACCTTCCGCCGAAATGCGCGACCGCAATACCCGCGTGCTCAAAGGCCACATCCAGATCGCCCGCGCCGTCTTTCCGCAAGGCACCTGCGGCGCGCAGCTCGACAGCTTCGCGCGGCAATATCTGTGGGAGGCGGGCGTCGATTACGCGCATGGTACGGGGCACGGGGTGGGCAGCTTCCTCTCGGTGCATGAAGGCCCGCAGCGGATCGCCAAGGCCAGCGGAGGCCAGGCCGGGACGGGGCAGGAGCTGTTCGCGGGCATGATCCTCTCGAACGAGCCGGGCTATTACAAGCAAGGGCACTTCGGCATCCGGATCGAGAACCTGGTGCTGGTCGAGGAACGCCAGATCGCGGGGGCCGAGGGGCGCTATCTGGGGTTCGAGACGCTGACCTTCGTGCCGCTGGATCGCCGCCTGATCGACAAGGCGCTGCTGACGGCGGAGGAAGTCGCGTGGGTGAACGATTACCACGCTCAGGTGCGCGCGCTGCTTGCGCCGAGGTTGGCCGGGGATGATCTGGCATGGCTGGAGCGGGAGACTCGGGCGCTATAAACACTCCCCAAACTTCCGCTTACCCTGAGCTTGTCGAAGGGTTGCACTTCTTTTTGAGTTCTGTGCGAAACGCCTGAAGTGAAGTACAGCCCTTCGACAAGCTCAGGGCGAACGGATGTGGGTTACAAATTGCAAGCAGCATGCAACCCGCTTGTTGGACCGCCCATGTTCCTGTAATGTTCTTCCATCGAGTCGCGAACACTCAGGGAGAAATCACATGATCGGATACGTCACCCTCGGCACCAATGATCTGCCGCGCGCAGCCGCGTTCTACGATGCCATCGCCACCCATTTCGGCGTCGGGCGGATGCTCGATACCGAAAGCTTCATCGGCTGGGGATCATGGGGCGGTGCGCCCGGCGTGGCGGCGACCAAGCCGTTTGACGGCCAGCCCGCGACCGTCGGCAACGGCGTGATGGTCGCGCTCGAGGTCAAGAGCCCGGAAGAGGTGCAGGCAGTCTACGACACCGCAATGGCCCACGGCGGCACCGACGAAGGCGCCCCCGGCCCGCGCGGCGACGAAGGCTTCTACGCCGCCTATTTCCGCGATCCGGACGGCAACAAGCTCAACGCGTTCTGCATGGTCGCGCCTGCCGGTTGAGGTGCGGTGGTGGGGCACAGCCTCGTTCAGGCTGCCCGCGATCCCACTTTGACCAATTCTCCCTGATCGAGGTCGAGGAGCACTACTGGCCGCGAATACCGCTTCTTGCAGACATGAAACGAGGCGATTTTCGAGTAGGGCGTCACTGCAACGCACGAAGTCTGAAATTTTCCCGACACATCTAGCAGAACAATTTCACTCTGCACGAATCACTTAAGCATCGCCAACGCGACGCATCCGCTCTTACCCGTGTCGAACGAGCCAATGACGCTCATGGCTGGAGAAGTTATCAATCGAAGATCGGAAAATTCAGAAATTGATTCTTCGACTATCATAATCTTCGGCTTGATGTCGTCAGCAGCCTCAAAAAGTTTTTCTTTAGTCTCAGCAACAATGACAGCGCAGATCATATTTAATCTCCATCTTTGTTACGAACCAGCAAGTTTTGTCCGGTCAGGTTGCGTGAACAGGCCGAAGGCGTCCCGTGCCTCGCTGACATTCTTCGCCACCAACATGGCTTGGATTGCGTTTTGCGTTGCAGCGCTCAGATCTTTGCGCGCCGTTGGCGGAAACAACGCGTCCAACAAGGTCTTCATCTTGCCGGAATCGACGTCTTCACCCCCATCTTTTGCAACTTTCCTCCAGAGCAAATTAAATGTGTCGTCGTTAAATCCCTGAATAGTATCAGTTCTGAATTGAAGTTCTGCAATGGCGAGCTTGATATCCTTATCAAGATACTCAAAACACCTTTTCAGGAGTGCTGTTTTATTAGGTTCTGGCAAATTGAACTCATCTGCCTTCCGAATGGCCCGCAGGCAAAACAGCATCGTCTCCGTCTGATCGTTGAAGTTCATTTCAACAATCTTCTCCACCGTATCTGCAACCTCACTGGTGGCTTGGGTGGTTGCCCGGCTCAGGCCGCCGTTGGCGATCGCTTCGGTGACGGTGGAGGCTGAGACACCGCCAGTCGTCATCGCCTGTTCGACTGTCGTGAAATCCTTGGTCGCCTGCGCCGTGTTCGCCTTGGCCGAAGCGAGGTTCGATGTGAGGCCGTCGCAGCGCTTCTTTTCTTTCTTGTCGTCCTCGGTCGGGGTCTTGCCTTCGCCGAACTTGCCGGCATTGACGGTGCAGACATTGTCCGTCCCGTCGTCCTTCTTCTTCCAGTCCTTGTCATACGCCGCCTGCGCGGCTTGCTCGGCGGTTTCGGCCGCCTTCTTCTGGTCGCGCAGCTTGTCGTAGGTCTTGATCGCCTCGCCACCCAGCCCGGCGCCCGCGCTACCGCCCGCCATGATCACCACGGGCGTGGGCGCAACCGCGCCGGTCAGCTGCTCGATGGCCAGGATCGACACCATCAGCCGCTGATCGCGCACTGCCTGGATCGAGAGCTCCATCTCGTCATAGCCGCCGCTCAGAAACCGCTCACATGTGCGATACATCAGCTCGCGCAGCATATTGATCGTCTGCGTGCGGGCGATGGTGGTACCGTTTTCGGAGCGCGAATAGGCGAGGTTCAGCGCTGCCTCGAACGAGGCCGGGTCAGCCGTCTTGCCGAACGTGCCGCCAGCGGACAGCGCCTGCGCCATCACCGACACGAAGTCGGGGCTGGGTTCGGCGCAAAACCGCGTGATCTTGGCAGTGTCTTGACTGGCTTCCTGCCACACCGCCGAGAGGATCGCGCGCTGCTTGGCATCGATCAGAATCGCAGAATCGCGGTTGGTCGGAAAATTCTGCGATCGAAAGCTTGTATTGGACGTGGCGTTGCAGGCCGACACCAGCAATGCAGTTGCCAAAAGCAGGTGACGCTTGAGGTTCATTTGCGACTCCCCCTGTGTCATTAACACCGGGAAAGTATCGATCAGAATAATCGTTTTTCAAATCGCAAAGATGATTTGGTGATTATTATCACACTTCCGCTGCGCTCGCTGGCAGTTTCGCCAACGCTGCCCCTCGCATTCACCGCATCAGCCCGCCGATCAGGTTGCGTACGAAGCGGCCCACAATCGGCCCGGCGAGATCGGTCGCGATCGAGCCTGCGGCCGAGGTGACGCCCGAAGCGACCGGGTTGGCGCGCGACTTCTTGCCGAGCACCTTCGACGCCGCCATCCCCGCCGCGCCGCCGATTGCCACTTTCGCGCCCGTTTTCAGCGCCTTCTCCCACAGGCTCGGGCTCTTGCGTGCCTGCCCGCGCACCGCTTCCTCGCCCTCGGCTTCGACCTCCTCGGCGGTGGCAACCGCATCGGCGGCCTTGGCGGCGAGCACTTCCTCGGCGCTTTCGCGGTCGACCTTGGTATCGTACTTGCCCTCGACCGGGCTCACTGACTGGATGATCGCGCGTTCCTTGGGCGTCAGCGGCCCGAGGCGCGAGCGTGGCGGCTTGATCAGCGTGCGCTCCACCACGGTCGGCGCGCCATCCTCGTCGAGGGTCGAGACCAGCGCCTCGCCGACCTTGAGCTCGGTGATCGCGGTTTCGACATCGAGCTTGGGGTTGATGCGGAAGGTCTCGGACGCGGCCTTGATCGCACGCTGATCGCGCGGGGTGAAGGCGCGCAGCGCGTGCTGCACGCGGTTGCCGAGCTGGCCCGCGACCTTCTCGGGAATGTCGATCGGGTTCTGGGTGACGAAGAACACCCCCACGCCCTTGGAACGGATCAGCCGCACCACCTGCTCGATCGTGTCGAGCAGCGCATCGGGCGCATCGGTGAACAGGAGGTGTGCTTCGTCGAAGAAGAACACCAGCTTGGGCTTTTCGGGGTCGCCGACTTCGGGCAGGCTCTCGAAGAGTTCGGCGAGAAGCCAGAGCAGGAAGGTGGCATAAAGCTTCGGCCCGCGCATCAGCTTGTCGGCGGCGAGCACGTTGATGTAGCCGCGCCCGGACTCGTCGCACTTCAGGAAATCGTCGATCTCCAGCGCCGGTTCGCCAAAGAAATTGGCCGCGCCCTGCGACTCGAACGAAAGCACCTGCCGCTGGATCGAACCCACCGAAGGCCGGGTGACATTGCCATATTTGCCCGACAGCTCGCCCGCATTCTCGTTCGCCCACGCTAGGAGCGCGGTGAGATCATCGAGGTCGAGCAGCAGCAAGCCGTTCTCGTCGGCATAGCGGAAGATGATCTGCAGCACGCCTTCCTGCGTCTCGTTCAAGTCGAGCAGGCGCGACAGCAGCAGCGGGCCCATCTCGGTGATGGTGGTGCGGATCGGATGGCCCTGTTCGCCATAGAGATCCCAGAAGATCACCGGATTGTCCGAATAGGCATAGTCGGTCATGCCCAGCTCTTTCGCGCGGCTTTCCAGCTTGTCGGCATGCTTGAAGGTCGGCGAGCCGGGCATGGCGACGCCCGCCAGATCGCCCTTCACGTCGGCGACGAACACCGGCACGCCGGCCGCCGAAAAGCTCTCGGCGATGCCCTGCAAGGTCACGGTCTTGCCGGTGCCGGTCGCCCCCGCGATCAATCCGTGGCGGTTCGAGCGGCCTAGGCTCAGGGCCTGCCGCGATCCGTCCGCGCCCAGCCCCAGAAAGATGTCGGTTGCGGTATCGCTCATTGCCTGTCCCTCTCGCGGCTGTCTCTGTCCGCCTTCCCATATCGCAATTGCGCCGTCTGTCGAGCGCGCGCGTGGGCTGCGTTTCCTACTGCCGGTTTGAGCAGTAAGGCAGGCGGCATGGCCCGCGCTGCGCTCCTTCCCCGCCTTCGTTCGAGCGGGGTTCAACAGGGCCGGTTTTTGTTCCCTGGACAGTGTCTCATGTGTCTCCATCAAGCCCGCAGGGCGCGGGGTTCTCGACAGCGGCGGCATTTGCGGTATGGCTGCCCGGTATGGGTCAACCGCTGCCATTCGTCCTCCTCGATGATGCCCGCGCCGGGGAAGCGGCGGCCGATGCGCTGCTCTACGAGGGGCCGCGCGCGCTGTTCGTCGCGACCCGGCCCGAGGAGGTTGCCGGCGTGCTCGACGCTGCGGAGACCGCACGGCGCGCTGAGGGCGGATCGCTGGCGGGCTATGTCGCCTATGAAGCGGGGCTGGCGCTCGAACCGAAGCTGGCCGGGCTGGCGGCGGCGCGTTCCGGCGCAGCGGGGCCGCTGGTGTGGTTTGGGCTGTTCGATACGTCGCAGCGGATCGCCGCTGGCGATGTGCCCGGCTGGCTGGCAGGCCGCGCGGAAGGCCCCGGCACGCTCGGCCCGATGGACCCGCAGCTCTCGCCCGGCGGCTACGAACACGCCTTCGCCGGTTTGCGCGAGGCGATCCACGCGGGCGACATCTACCAGGCGAACCTCACCTATGCCCTTGCAGGCTCCTATCGCGGCGATCCGGTCGGGCTCTACGCCGCGCTGCGGCCCGCAGCCCAGGCGGGCTATGGCGGGCTCATCTACGATGGATCGCACTGGCTGCTCAGCTTCTCGCCAGAGCTGTTCGTCGCGCTCAATGGCGATGAGGCGAAGGTCAAGCCGATGAAGGGCACCCGCCCCCGCGCGGCCGATGCGGCGGCCGACCGCGCACTGGCCGATGACCTCGCCACCTCGGTCAAGGATCGCGCCGAGAACCTGATGATCGTCGACCTGATGCGCAACGACCTGTCGCGGGTCGCCGAGGCGGGCAGCGTCCATGTCGATGCGCCCTTCGCGGTCGAGAGCTATCCGACGGTGCACCAGATGGTCTCGACCGTGCGCGCACGGCTTGCGCCCGGCAACGGCGCGGCGGAACTGGTGCGCGCGCTGTTCCCCTGCGGCTCGATCACCGGCGCGCCGAAGATCAGGGCGATGGAGCTGCTCGGCGCAGTCGAGCGCGACGCGCGCGGGGCCTATTGCGGAGCGATAGGCCGGATCGATGCGGACGGGAACGCGGCGTTCAACGTCGCGATCCGCACGCTGCGCCTCACCCCCATCGAGAACGCGCAAGGCTCGGCGGTGCTGGGGATCGGCTCGGCGATTGTCGCGGACAGCGAGCCGCTGGCCGAACGCCGCGAATGCGAGGTCAAGGCGGGCTTCGCGCGCCGCGCCGCGCCGGGACTGACCGCACCCCAATGCGACCTCATCGAGACGATGCGGTTCGCGCCGGAGAGCGGCATTGCCCTCCTCGAAGGACACCTCGCGCGGATGAAGGCGAGCGCCGAGGCGCTGGGCTTCGCCTTTGACCGCCACGCGGCGAGGAACCAGATCCAGGCGCTGTGCTTCGAGCTCGATGCCCCCGCCAAGGTGCGCCTGCTGGTGGCGCGCAGCGGGGCGAGCGCGCTGGAGGCGGGGCCGCTGCCTGCGCCGCTGGCCGAGCCGGTCAAGGTTGCTGCGCTGCCGCATCCGCTCGATCCGTCGGACTGGCGGCTCGCGCACAAGACCTCGGACCGCGGCTTCTACGAGGATGCGCTCGCCGCCGCGCGCAGCCTCGGCGCGGACGAGGCGGTGCTGGTGCGGAGCGACGGGTCGGTAACCGAAGGGAGCTGGACCAGCCTGTTCGTCGATGGCCCCGACGGCGTACTGCTCACCCCGCCTGCGCATCTCGGCCTGCTCCCCGGCGTGCTGCGCGCTGACCTGATCGCGCAGGGCAAGGCGCACGAGGGCGAGCTGACGCTGGAAGATCTGGCGGGCGGCTTCTGGCTTGGCAATGCAGTGCGCGGGTTGATGCGGGCGGTGCTCATATGAGCCTTCCGATCCTCTACGAAGACGGCGAAGCGCTGGTGATCGACAAGCCTTCAGGCATGGCGGTCGATCGCCCGCGCAAGGGCGGCATCTGCCTTGAAGACCATCTCGAGCGGCTGAAGCTGGGCTTCCAGCGCGCACCGGTCGCGGCGCACCGGCTCGATACCGACACCAGCGGCTGCCTGCTGCTGGCGCGCAATCCCAAGGCGCTGGCGCGGTTCAACAAGGCGTTCGAGGAGCGGTTGGTCGGCAAGACCTATCTCGCGATCCTCGCCGGGCACCCGCCGGGCACCGGAGGCACGATCGAACTGGCGCTATCCAAGATCAGCTCGGCCGAGAAGGGCTGGCGGATGATCCCGGCGAAGAAGGGCAAGCCCGCGGTCTCGCACTGGGAACTGGTCGAGGAGCTCGGCGCGCACAGCCTGATCCGCTTCCGCCCTGAGACCGGGCGCACGCACCAGTTGCGGGTGCATGCGCTGAAGGGGCTGGGCGCGCCACTGCTGGGCGATCCGGTCTACGGCGCGGGCAACGCGCCGGGCGCGAAGCGGACGATGCTTCATGCGGAGAGCCTGACCGTCACCCGCCCCGGCAAGACGCCGATCGAAGCCCGCGCGCCGCTGCCTGCCGATTTCCGGGCGCTCGGGGTCAGCGATGGATGAGGATGGCCCCGAGCCGCTGATCGACCGCGCCCTGCGGCTCGCCGAGGAGAGCTTCCTCGCCGGGTCCGGCCCCGGCGGGCAGAACGCCAACAAGGTGGCCACCGAGGTCGAGCTCAGGGTCAACATATACGCGCTTCGGCTCGCCCCGCCGGTGTTTGCGCGATTGAAGGCGCTGGCGGGATCGAAGCTGGCGGGGAACGGCGATCTGATCGTCACCTCCAAGGCCTACCGCACGCAGGAGGCCAACCGCCAGGATGCGCGCGCCAAGCTGGCGGCGCTGCTGGACGAGGCGCAGACCGAGCCCAAGCGTCGCGCCAAAACCCGCCTCAACCGCGTCGGCAAGACCGAGCGGCTCAAGGTCAAGAAGGCGCGCGGGGCGGTCAAAGCCGGGCGCGGGAAGCCGCGCGCCGGAGACTGGTAAGCCGCCTTGACTTTTCCCCGTGAATCGGCGAATGGCGCGCCCGTGTGCGGTGTGCCGGGCCTTCCGGGCGCGCCGCTGTTTGCTTTTTGACGCCCGCGTGCAGCACTTCTCCGGGCCGACCCATTTGACAGGAACCCGCCATGGCGAAGCCCACCACCGTCAAGATCCGCCTCGTTTCGAGCGAGGGCACCGGCTTCTTCTACGTGACCAAGAAGAACCCGCGCAACACCACCGAGAAGATGAGCTTCCGCAAGTATGATCCCGTCGCGCGCAAGCACGTCGAGTTCAAGGAAGCCAAGATCAAGTAATCCCGGCTGCGCGCCTGCCGCACCTGCGCGGGCTGCAATGATTCATCGACAGTTCAAGCCTTCGGCATTAGTCCGCTCGGCATGACAAAACCTCGCACTGCTGCACGCACGTTGCTGGTCGGCCTTGGGGTCGGCTTGGCTGCTTTAGGCCTTGCGCCGATGGCTCCAGCCGCCCTCCAGCCGCCGCTTGCCGCCCAAAGCGCCTCCGATCTCGACCGCGTGGTCGGCGCCCTTCGCGAAATCGGCACGATGCGCGCCGACTTCACCCAGACCGACCGTCAGGGCAACACCATGCGCGGCGTGATGACGCTGAAGCGCCCGGGCAAGATCCGCTTCGATTACGGCAAGAGCGCCGATTTCCTCGTCATCTCGAACGGCAAATCGCTCTACATGATCGACTATGCGGTCAATCAGGTCGAACGCTGGCCGATCAAGAACTCGCCGCTGGGCGCGCTGTTCGATCCCGAGCGCGACGTGAAGCGCTTCGGCAAGCTGGTGCCGACCGGTCGGCCCGACGTGTACAGCGTTGAAGTGCGTGATCCCAAGAAGCCCGAATTCGGAATGATCAATCTGATTTTCGTACGCAATCCGTCCGCGCCGGGCGGCTTGCAGCTGACCCATTGGGTCGCGCTCGATGCGCAGAACAACCGCACGCGCGTTCAGCTTTCGAATCAGCAATATGGCGTGAACGTGCCCGAAAGCACATTCACATTCCGCGATCCGCGCCGCTCGACTCGTCGTCCCGGGTGAACCGCACGGCGACGAACGGTTGGATGAACGCGACAGACGCAGGGGCCCGTTCATGTGAGTGAAAGGCGCCAACAGCTAATCATTCTCAACAAGGCGGCCGAAGGGAGGTTTCCCCCCTGTTGCCCACCCTTCATCAAGGGCTGTCTTGTACAAGCGTGACGAACGCTCCATGGAACCCTCGACCCATCGCCCCCGGGTCGAGGGTTTTTTGATCTCCGCCGGTTCATGCAGGCCTGCAAAGCGCTCCGCCCTGCGCTTCCGGTGCTCACGCACATTAAGTGCGCTGCGCGCCGGTTCTCGGTCGAAGCACTTTTCGGCGATGCCTGAACCAGCGGAGGCGTGTCTCGTGGTCCTTCGAGCCTTCTAATCAATCCCACCCAAGCGCCGTGCGGATGATCGTGTAGATCATATTCTGCTCGATCACCCCGCGCGCGCGATCTGCGCCAGGTCCGGTGGCGAAAAGGGCGACATCCTCGCCGGCATGGGTTTCGCTCTCCAGCGGCACGAGCGACTGCTGGCGCGCGGCGATCCCGGTTTGCGGCAGGGGGCGGGAATGGTCGTGATCCTCGCCTTCATTTTCATCATCGCCAAACACCGAGCCCGGTCCATTGGCATAGCCCAAGGTCGTGTAGGGCCTGCCGTCCTCGGCCAGTGCCGGGGTGCTGCCATCGCCGCCATCCTCACCGCGCCCCGCGGGCGGCACCACCAGCCCGAGGATGTCGTTGCCGCGTTTGGGATAGCCCGCGATGGTGAACACGTGGCTGTGATCGGCGGTGACCATGATCAGCGTCTCGGCGGGATCGGTGTGGTCGACCGCCCACTGCACCGCGCGGGCGAACTCGACAGCTTCCTCCAGCGCATAGCCCGCCTGCCCGGCGTGGTGGCCGTGATCGATCCGGCCGCCTTCGACCATCAGGTAGAAACCGTCTGGATCGGTCTTGAGCCGCGCGATCGCCTGCGCGGTCATCTCGGTGAGCGTGGGTTCGGGCGAGTCCGGCTTGCGGTCGGCCATGAAGGTCATGTGGCTGGGTGCGAAGAGCCCGAGCACCGGCTTGTCCATCGGCGCGGCGCGCAGGCTGGCGGTGTCCATGACCACCACGCCGCCGCTTTTCGCGGCCCATTGGGCGGGCAGATCTGCGGCGGCATCGCTGCGCCGCCCGCTCTTCTCGCGGCCGTAGAACATGCCCGAGCCGCCTCCGAGCGCGAGATCGAACTTCGCCTCGGCCAGTTGCAGCGCAATATCCTTGCACCCTTGCCCCCGCTGGTCGGCGGGGATGGCGCTGTCCGCCTCCCAATCGCGGTCGGCGGAGCGCGAATAGACACTCGCGGGGGTGGCATGGGTGAGCCGGGTGGTGGTGACGATCCCCAATGCCAGCCCGCGTGCTTTCACTTCCTCGCCCAGCAGGGGCAGGGGGTGCGCCAAAGCGTCGCGGCACATGCCCTTTTCTGCCGCCGGGCCAATCCCGAGCACGCCGATGCGGGTCTTGGTGCCCGAATGCATCGCGGTCGCCGTCCCCGCGCTGTCCGGCACCTGCGCGTTGGTGTTGTAGGTCTTGACCAGCGCCACGTTATCGAACTTTTCGAAGCTAAGCTGGTTCTCCTCCCCCGTCTCCCCGCGTTTCTGGCCGTCATAGATGCGGGCGGCGGTGATGGTGGAGATACCCATTCCGTCGCCGATGAACAGGATGACGTTCTTGGCGCGGCGCTCGGCAGGTGCATCCTCGGCGAGCGCGGGAGCGGCGGCGCTGGACAGCAACAGGGCGGCGATCAGGGTGCGGGTCATATTGGCCTCCGGGAAACTGCCCCGCCCTATCGTGCCGCCATGTGTCGATAAAGTGAAAGCTGGAATGTTGGAGGAATGGTGCCTAAGTCCGCGCCCATGCTGTCTGTCGCCACCTGGAACATCAATTCTGTCCGCCTGCGCATCGGGCTGGTCGAGCAATTCCTCACCGAACACTCCCCCGACATCCTCTGCCTGCAGGAGATCAAGTGCGAGACCGGGCTGTTCCCGGGCGAGGCGCTGGCGGCGCTGGGATACGTCTATCAGGCGGTGAGCGGGCAGAAGGGCTATCACGGCGTCGCTACCGTCAGTCGCATTCCGATCCGCGAAGTCACCCGCCACGACTGGCAGGACAATGGCGAGGCGCGGCATATCGGGGTCGAGGTAGTGGGAAAGGACGTGCTGGTCGAGAACGTCTATGTCCCCGCTGGCGGCGACATTCCCGATCGCGATCTGAACCCGAAGTTCGGGCAGAAGCTCGCGTTTCTAGGGCGGATGACGAAATGGGCGGACACGCTCGACCGCCCCACGCTGATCGTCGGCGATTTCAACATCGCCCCGCTGGAAAGCGACGTGTGGAGCCACAAGCAGCTCTTGAAGGTCGTCAGCCACACCCCGATCGAGGTCGAAACGCTGGGCCGGTTCCGCGATGCGCACGGCTGGGTCGATATCGGCCGCGAACACGTGCCTGCCCCGGCGCGCTATTACTCGTGGTGGAGCTATCGCAATCCCGGCTGGCAGGAGAACGACAAGGGACGGCGGCTCGACCATATGTGGGCCTCACCCGATCTGGCGAAGCAGGCGAGCGCACACTGCGTGCTGGAAGCGGCGCGGGCGTGGACGCAGCCGTCCGATCACGTGCCGCTGATCACGGAGTTCGATCTCTGAGCGATACGCCATCTCCGTCCCGCCGTGCTGCGCAGGCGGTTGACGCGCTTCGCCACGGCTGGCCGCTGGCGTTTGCGGGCGGGCCGGTGCTGCTGCCGGTCGAAACCGCCATCGCGCAGGACGCGCGCGCACCTCGAATGCTGATCTCCGCCGCACGCGCGGCCACCCTGAAGCTCGCCAACCAGCGCGAGGCAGCTGTGCCGCACGCGCCGGTAGTGATCGCGGGCGGCGAGCCCTTCACCTTGCACGAGGCGCTGCCGATTGCCGATCCCGCGCTCGACCTCGGCAATCCGCTGAAAGGCCCGTTCAAGGCGGTTACGCTGGACTGGGCCGAGACCGCCGCCGCCGCGCTCGAACTGGCGCGGATCGCGGGGATCCTGCCCGCGTTTCTGGTCGATCCCGAAGGCGCAGGCGAGGCGCAACCGGTCGCTGCGAGCGACCTTGCCGCCTATGCCGCGACGGGCGCGCTCAGGATTGTCACCCGCGCGCGCCTGCCGGTCAGCGCCTGCGAGGACGCTGAAATCGTCGCGTTCCGCTCCGCCGCCGACCTGCGCGAGCATGTCGCGCTCATCATCGGCAAGCAGTCGGGCGACCGCGAGCCGCTCGTCAGGCTCCATTCGGAGTGCCTTACGGGCGACATTCTCGGCAGCCTCAAATGCGACTGCGGCCCGCAGCTCGATGCGGCGCTGCATGCGATGGCGGATGAGGCGCGGGAGGGCGGCGGTTGGGGCGTGCTGCTCTACATGCGGCAGGAGGGGCGCGGGATCGGGCTCGTCAACAAGCTGCGCGCCTACCGCCTGCAGGATCAGGGCTTCGATACGGTCGAGGCCAACCAGCGCCTCGGCCTGCCCGATGAAGCGCGCGATTTCCCGGTGGCGGCGCGGATGCTGGAACTGCTGGGCGCGCGGACGATCCGGCTGCTGACCAACAACCCCGCGAAGGTCGCGGCGCTGTCAGCGGCGGGGATCACGGTGAGCGAACGCGTCCCCCACCAACTTCCCCAAAACCCCCACAACGCCCGCTATCTGGCGACCAAGCGCGACAAGGCGGGGCATCTGCTGCTGTGAGCCGGGCTCCGATCGCAGTGACGATCCGGCCAGAAGCAGCGGGCAACGCCGCCACGATCTTCGCGCTGACCAAAGCCGCGTTTGCGCAGATGCCGTTCAGTGACGGGGACGAGCAGCATCTGGTCGATGCGCTGCGCCGCGACGGCGATCTCACCCTGTCGCTGGTGGCAGAAGACACCGCGCGCATCGTCGGCCATATCGCTTTTTCGCCTGTGACCATTAGCGACGGTACGCCGGGCTGGTTCGGTCTCGGCCCGGTGTCGGTGTGGCCCGAGCTGCATCATCGGGGGATCGGGGGGGCGCTGATTCGGCGCGGGATCGCCGATATGCGCGAGCGCGGGGCGCGCGGGATCGTGTTGCTGGGCAGCCCCGCCTATTACGCCCGCTTCGGCTTCCGCCACGAGCCGCAGCTGCGCTATCCCGGCCCGCCCGCCGAATACTTCCAATGCCTTGTGCTGAAGGGCGAATTGCCGATCGGCGAGGTGCGCTATGCCCCCGCCTTCGGTTAGCGCGCCTCGTACTGCCTGATCCCCTCGCCCAACCGGTTACCCTGCATCACCACCCGCTCGCCCGTCCAGTCGGCTAGGAAGGCGCTTTGGCGGATCAGGCCGGGGACGAAGCGCGCCTCGTTGTTCTCGACGCGCAGGCCAGCGGAGGGGTGGAGGATGTCTTCAGCGCCCAGCGCGATGAAGGCCGAGTAATTCTCCTTGTCGCGGCCCTGCACGAACCAGTTGTCGGCAATCCGGCCACGGCTGCCCGCGGGCAGGTCGATCATGTAATTGGTTCCGCGCCCGTTGGCGTCGTCGAAGCTGTTGCCCTCGATCACCACCTCGGCGGCGCGCGCCTTGAGGTAGTGCCCGCCTGTCCCGCGTTCGAACCGGCTTTCGCGCACGGTAAGCGAACCGACATCGCCGACATACAGAGAATGCGCGCACCCCGCCTCGTTCTCGCAGGTGCCAAGGCCGCTGAAGGTCGAGCGGGTGATGAAGATGCGGATCGCCGGATCGGCAGCGGTGAGGATGCCCTGCTGGCTATCGGCAAAGCGGGTTTGTGCGACATTGAGCGCGCCCGCCTCCAGCCGGATGCCCGCGCCATTGCCATCGCCGACCGCGATCCCGGTGAAGGTCAGCCCGCGCACCTCGGCCCCCGTCCCGCGCAGCACCAGCGCCGCCTTGTCCTCGCAGGCGGTCCCTGCGAAGGTGACCGTGCCGGGCTCGGTGGCCTCGTAAACGATCACGCCCGCCTCTTGCACGGCGCATTGGCGATAGGTGCCGGGCTGGATGCGGATCGTTGCGCGGGCATTGCCCACGGCGTTGATCGCCTGCTGCAAGCTCGCAAAGCTGCGTCCGGTTTCGGCGACCGTGAAGGCGCCCTCGCCAGACTGGGCGAGCAGCGCCGCAGCGGGCAGGGCAAGGGCAAGCAAGGGCAGGGCGCGGGCGAGGATCATGGCTGCTTGATTAGCGGGCAATGGTTAAGGCACCATTTGGCGCTTGGCCTTCACCCCCCGGCTTGGCTACACCGCGTTCCGACAACGCCATCGCAACGAGAGGACCCCCCGATGCGCAAGCTTTCCGCCCTCACCGCCCTTACCGGCACCGCGCTGCTGCTCGCCGCTTGCGGCAGTGCCGACGATGCCTCGACCGAAGCGAGCGCCGACACGGTCGAAATGCCCGCCGACGAAGCGCTCGCTCCGGTGAGCGAGACGCCGGTTGCCGATCCCAATGCCACCGCGACCGATGCCCCCGAGGCCGAAGAGGATGCTGCCGAAGGTACGGAGGACGCCGCCGACGCTGCAGCCGAGGTTGCCGGAGAAGCCGCTGCCGCGGCCGAGGAAGCGCCGCGCGCCGGGCCGACCCCACCGACCAAACCCTCGGGGCAATGAGGCAATGCACCGCCGGTTTTTGACGCCCGCTGCCGCGCTTGCCATTGGTCTGGCTAGCTGCGGGGAAGATCGTGCGGATGCCCCCGGCGGGGTCAGCGAGGGCGAGGCCGAGGCGCTCGAGGAAGCCGCCTCGATGCTCGACGAGCGGCAGCTGCCGCCAGAAGCGCTTCCACCCGAGGCCACACCCGCCCCCGCGCCCTCCGCCGAAATGACAGGCGACACCCCGCCGCCCAGCGGCGAGTAGTCGCCCCCCCGCCGCACAGGATCATGACGCCATGAATGCCCCCAGCACCCTCGCCGCACCCCACAACCCCGGCATGGACGAGGACGTGTTCGAGCAGTTCGCCGAGCAGCTCACCCGCTATGTCCGCGAGAGGCTGATCCCCGCCGAAGCGCAGGTGATCGCCGAGGACCGTATCCCCGACGACATCCTTGCCGAAATGCGCGACATGGGCCTGTTCGGCCTGTCGGTGCCCGAGGAACATGGCGGCGCGGGGCTCAACATGACGCAATATGCGCGCGTCGTGAACATCATGGCCTATGCTGCGCCCGCATACCGCTCGATCTTCTCGATCAATGTCGGGATGTTTGCCAGCGCGTTGAAGAACGGTGCCACCGAAGCCCAGAAGGCCGAATGGTATCCGCAGATCGCGGCAGGCCGGATCGCGTGCTTCGGCCTCACCGAACCCGGCTCGGGGAGTGACAGCGCGGCAATGGCGACCACTGCCGTCCCCGATCCTGACGGCAACGGCTGGATCCTGAACGGCACCAAACGCTACATCACCAATGCGCCCCACGCCGATGTCGCGCTGATCATGGCGCGCACCAGCAAGGACGCTCTGCCCAAGAACGCCCATGTCAGCGCCTTTCTCGTGCCGATGAACGCGCCGGGGGTCTCGACCGGATCGTCCGACAAGAAGATGGGCCAATCGGGCTCGCACATCTCCGACATCATGCTCGACGACGTGCGCGTGCCGGGCGACGCGCTGCTCGGCGGGGAGACCGGCAAGGGCTTCGTCTTTGCGATGAAGAGCCTCGACAACGGGCGCATTTCGGTGGGTGCGGCAGCGACCGGCTATGCCCGCCGCGCGCTGGATTCGGCGCTCCGCTATGCCAATGAGCGCAAGGCCTTTGGTGAGCCGATCGCCAATTTCCAGCTGATCCAGGCGATGCTCGCCGACAGCGAGATCGAGATCTATGCGGCCCAAGCGATGATGGCCGACGTCACCGCACGCGCTGACCGGGGGGAGAACATCCTTGTGAAGGCCGCCGCCTTCAAGGTCTTCGCCAGCGAGATGTGCGGCCGCGTGGTCGACCGCGTGGTGCAGATCTACGGCGGCGCGGGCTACCTTGCCGAATACGACGCCGAACGCTTCTTCCGCGATGCGCGCATCTACCGCATCTACGAAGGCACCACGCAGATCCTGCAGCTCCAGATCGCCAAGCACATGCTGCGCGAGTGGGCGGGGCATAACTAGGGGAGAGCAGCGCCCACCCCGCTGCGACTAAGCCCCGGATCAAGTCCGGGGCAAGTCTCGCTCCCCTCCCGCTTGCGGGAGGGGTTGGGGGTGGGCCCGGATTGATATGTACAACCTCCTCACCGACCTCTCGATTGTCGAAGTCTCCAGCTTCGTCGCCTCGCCCACGGCGGGGCTGTACTGTGCGCAGCTGGGCGCGGAGGTGATCCGCGTCGACCACACGGCGGGAGGCCTCGATTACAACCGCTACATGCTGACCCGCGAAGGGCGCTCGCTCAGCTGGGAGAACTTGAACCGCGCCAAGAAATCGGTCGCGCTCGATCTGCAGTCGGGCGCGGGGCGCGAGTTGCTGGTCGAACTGGCGGCCAAGGTCGGCCAGTGCATCACCAACCTGCCCGAGGCGAGCTTCCTGAGCCACGCCGCCGTGCAGGCCAAGCGCGCCGACATGATCTCCCTGCGCGTCATGGGCTGGCACGACGGGCGGCAGGCGATGGATTTCACCGTCAACGCCGCCGCCGGATATCCGCTGATGACCGGGCCGGAGGAATGGGACGCGGCAGATGCGCCGCCAGTCAACCAGGTGCTCCCCGCCTGGGATTTCATCACCGGGGCCTATGGCGCCTTTGCGATGCTCGCCGCGCTGCGCCACCGCGACCGGACGGGTGAGGGCAGCGAGGTGCGCCTGCCCTTGGGTGACGTCGCGATCGGAACAATGGCGAACGCCGGGCTGATGGCCGAAGCACTCTATCGCGGCGCTGACCGCGAGCGGCTCGGCAATGCGATCTGGGGCGCGTTCGGGCGCGATTTCCGCTGCAAGGATGGCGTGCGCTTCATGGTCGCCGCGCTCACGCCCAAGCAGTGGGGCGGGCTTGTCAAGGCGTTCGGATTGCAGGACGGGATCGCCGCGCTTGAAGCCGAGACCGGCGTGCGGTTCGCCGATGGCGACACTCCCCGCTTCCAGCATCGCGCGGCGTTGTTCGCGCTGTTTCAGGCCGCGGCGGAGACGATGGATTATGCCGCGCTCGAAGCGCGCATGGCCGCCGAAGGCTGCACTTTCGAGCGCTACCGGACCGCCTTCGAAGCCGCGAATGATCCGGTGCTGGTGGCGGATAACCCGCTGTTCGGCCCCGCACCCGCCAATCCCTCCGGCTTCGCCTATCCCGCCACCCGCAGCTTTGCCAATCTGCCGGGGCGGGAAGCAGGCGATCCCGCACCCGCGCCGTATCTCGGTGAGCATTCCGAGGAGGTGCTTAGCGAAAAACTCGGCCTCTCCTCGGGCGCGATCGGTAAATTGGTCGATGCCGGGACTGTAGCACTTTCGGATCAAACCAAAACCCGATCACCCTGAGCTTGTCGAAGGGTTGCCCTTTTCTTTCAGCGCTCGGGCAAAAGGAAGGACAGCCCTTCGACAAGCTCAGGGCGAACGGAGTTTAGAGTAATGACCAGACGCGCCGCTATCTGCACCCCCCTGCGCACCCCGGTGGGCAAGTTCCTCGGCGGGCTCGCCAGCATCAACGCGGGCGAGCTGGGCGCGGTGATCCTGAAGGCGCTGATGGAGCGCAGCGGCATCGATCCGGCGCGGGTCGATGACGTGGTGTTCAGCCAAGGCTACGGCAATGGCGAGGCACCCGCGATCGGTCACTGGTCGTGGTTGGCGGCGGGCCTGCCGATCGAAGTCCCCGGTTTCCAGCTGGATCGCCGCTGCGGCTCCGGCGTGCAGGCGGTCGCCACGGCGGCAATGATGGTCGAAACCGGCATGGCCGACGTGGTCGTCGCGGGCGGCGTCGAAAGCATGTCGAATGTCGAGCACTACACACTCGCAGCGCGCGGGGGCGTGCGGATGGGCGACATGGTGCTGCATGACCGATTGTCGCGCGGGCGGGTGATGAGCCAACCGATCGAACGCTTCGGGGTCATCACCGGGATGATCGAGACCGCTGAAAATCTTGCGAAAGATTACGGCATTACCCGCGAAAAGGCCGATGCTTTCGCGGTGCGATCGCACCAGAACGCGGCGAAGGCGTGGGCGGAGAATCGCTTTGCCGAACAGCTCGTCCCCGTCGCCATCCCGCAGCGCAAAGGCGATCCGGTGATCTTCGATCACGACGAAGGCTACCGCACCGATGCCTCGATGGAGACGCTCGGCAAACTCGCCCCGATTGACGTGAAGCGCGATCCGGCGGCCATCGTCACCGCAGGCAATGCCAGTCAGCAGAATGATGCGGCATCGGCCTGTCTGGTGGTGGCGGAGGACAAGCTCGACGAGCTCGGCCTCACCCCGATGCTGTGGTTCGGGGGCTGGGCGGCGGCGGGGTGCGACCCTTCGCGCATGGGGATCGGCCCCGTTCCCGCGGTCGAACGGCTGTTCGCGCGGCGCGGGTATTCTTGGGACGATATCGGGCTGGTCGAACTCAACGAGGCTTTCGCGCCGCAGGTGCTCGCGGTGCTCAAGGGTTGGGGTTGGTCGGAGGACGACTCGCGCCGCGCGATCCTCAACGTCAACGGCTCGGGGATCAGCTTGGGCCACCCCATCGGCGCCACCGGCGGCCGCATCCTCGCCGATATGGCCCACGAGATGCACCGCCGCGATGTGCGCTATGGTCTTGAAACCATGTGCATTGGTGGCGGACAAGGTATCGCGGCGGTGTTCGAGCGGGCAGCATGACGTTCGAGGCGTGGATCGGTCGCGAAACCCGCGCCACCGACCGGCTCGGCGAGGGGTTGGCACACCGCTGGCTCGCCACCTTCGATCTGCCGCGCCCGTACCCACCGATCATGCCGCAGGGCATCCACTTCGCGCTGTGCACCCCCGATGCGCCCACTGCGAAGCTGGGCGAGGACGGGCACCCGGCGCGGGACGACAGCGCGGACAGCTTCCTCCCGCCCTTCCCCATGCCGCGCCGGATGTGGGCTTCTTCGGCCATGACCTTCAACATGCCGATCGCGATCGGCGCGGTAATCGAACGCACCAGCCGGATCGCTGCGATCAGCGAAAAAGAGGGGGGATCAGGCCGCCTCGCCTTCGTCGATGTCGAGCACCAGACCCGCGTCAATGGGACGCTGGCGGTGATCGAGACGCAGACGCTGGTCTACCGTGAGGCGGCGGGTGCCGAAGCACCGCTGGCGCCGCCGCCGCTGGGCGAAGGCAAGTTCGATCCGGCAAGCTGGGAGGCTACCCAAGCCCTCATCCCCTCGCCCGCGCTGCTGTTCCGATACTCCGCGCTGACCTTCAACACCCACCGCATCCATTACGATGTGCCCTATGCTGAACGGGTGGAGCGCTATCGCGGGCTGGTGGTTCACGGCCCGCTGATTGCCAGCCTGCTGCTGCAACTGGCCGCGCGCGAGCTGGGCGAGAACCGGCTGCGGACTTTCAAGTTCCGCGGCCTCTCCCCCGCCATCGCGGGCGAGCCGCTGCATCTGGTGATGCGGTCGGGCGAGGCGGGATATGAGCTTGCCGCCTTTGCCGATGATGGGCGGCAAGTGACGGCGGCTTCAGCGACAATCTGACGCCCTCCTCTTTAGAGGAGGGCCGCGAGACTTGCGAGCTTGCTCGCTAGTCGCAGCGGGGTGGTGCCTTGCGGCACGCGCGACGCTGGCGCGCCGCGCCACCATCCCCAACCCCCTCCTCTGGAAGCGAAGCTGTCCCGCAGGGACAACAGGAGGGGGCTAACCACTCACCCCTTGATCGGCTTCAACACCCCGTATCTCTCCTTCTTCGGCTTTCTGCCCAGCTCGGGAAACTCGATCGGCTCCGGCTCCTCATGCGTATCGGGGACGCGCGAAAGCAAATCACGCACCAGCGCCAACCGCCCCTTCCGCTGGTCGTTGAAATCGACCAGCGTCCACGGCGCGTGGGCAGTGTGCGTCGCTTTCAGCATCGCCTCGCGCGCCTTGGTATACTCGTCGTATTTCTCGCGCGCGGCGAGGTCGATCGGCGAGAGTTTCCAGCGCTTCAGCGGGTCCTCCAAGCGCTCGCGCAGCCGCGCCTCCTGCTGTTCCTGATCGGCGGCGAGCCAGTATTTGAACAAGAGGATGCCGTCATCGACCAGCATCTTCTCAAACGCGGGCGCGGCCTTGAGGAAGGCTTCGACCTGTCCCTCATCGGCATAGCACATCACTTTCTCGACACCCGCGCGGTTGTACCATGACCGGTCGAACAGCACGATCTCGCCCGCAGTGGGCAGGTGCGCCGCGTAGCGCTGGAAATACCACTGGGTGAGCTCCGCCTCGGACGGCTTGGACAAGGCCACGGTGCGGCACTGGCGGGGGTTCAGGCTCCCTCGCACCGCCTCGATCGCGCCGCCCTTGCCCGCGGTGTCGCGCCCCTCGAACAGCACCACCACTCGCGCGCCGCTCGCCTTGACCCAGCGCGCCATGCTGACCAGTTCCAGCGTCAGCGGCTCAAGGGCCGCTTCGTAATCCTTGCGCTTCATGTCCATGCCCGTCTCCCCTTGGTTGTGGCGGGGCCGCCTTGGTAGTATCACTTGCAACGATATGGCGACGCTCGCAGACCCGGCCCCCGATTTCACCACCCTGCCTGAAATGCGGGGCGATGTCTTTACCGCACCGCTCGCCAAACCCGCGCATGTCGGCGAGGACTGGCTGGAGCCTGCGCAGACGGCCTACACCGCTGAGGACGACGCGGTGTGGAACGATCTCTTCGCCCGGCAAATGCAGGTGCTCCCCGGACGTGCGTGCAGCGCCTTCATGGCGGGGCTGGAGAAGCTCGATCTGGGGCGCGGCGGCGTGCCCGAATTCGGCAGGCTCTCCGAAGAACTCGGCGCCCTGACGGGGTGGAGCATCGTCCCCGTGCCGATGCTGATCCCCGATCACGTGTTCTTCTGGCACCTCGCCAACCGCCGCTTCCCCGCAGGCAATTTTATCCGCACGCGCGAGACCTTCGATTACATCCAGGAACCCGATGTGTTCCACGATGTGTTCGGCCACGTGCCGATGCTGACCGATCCCACCTATGCCGATTACATGCAGGAATATGGCCGCGCCGGGTGGAAGGCGATGCGCTACAACCGGCTCAAGGCCTTGGGCGCGCTCTACTGGTACACGGTCGAATTCGGGCTGATCGAGGAAGCAGGCGCAGTGCGCGCCTATGGCGCAGGGATCCTCTCCGGGCCGACCGAGGCGCGCTTTGCGGTGGAAGCCGAAAGCCCCAACCGGATCATGCTCAATGTCGACCGCGTGATGCGCACCGATTACGTGATCAGCGATCTGCAACCGACCTATTTCGTGATCGAGAGCTTTGCCGATCTTTATCGCCAGACGGTCGAGCGCGATTTCGACCGCCTGTACCGCAGCCTCGCGCCGGGGTTCACCTATGCCAATTCGGCGGTGATCGATGTCGACAATGTGCTCAATCGCGGCACGCTGGAATACCACCTGCGCGGCGGGCGCGGCAGCGGGGCGGTGCCGGTTTAAGCGCTAACCTTTCGGTTCCGCCGCGCATGGTAGATGACCAGCGCTATCGAAGCCGATCCCAGCGCGATGCCGAGGCTGGTGAGCGAAAGGCTGCCGATAATCGCCCAGTTGCTCGCGATCTCGCCCGCCACCAGCGACACGACCATGCCCAGAGCGATCTGGCGCAGGATATCGCCCGGCGCTTCGGTGCGCGCGAGGATCGAGGCCAGCCAGCCCAGAGTTGCCCCCAACACGATCAGCACCAGCAACGCCATTTCCGCGAAATCTCCAAAAAACCGGACACCTTGACCGTTTCGACTTCCCAACCACCATCGCAGCGGGTGGTTCCAATGAATCGCGGCTCTATCGAAGTCCCAGCCACACCAGACCGGCGATACCCGCTGCGATGCGGTACCACGCAAAGGGGCCGAAGCCGATGCGCGTGACCACCGCGACGAACAGCTTGACTACCACCAGCGCGGTCAGGAACCCGGCGACCGAGCCGATCGCGATGAGCTCGAAATCGTGGGGCGTCAGCGACGAACCCTGCTTCCACAGCTGATAGACCGTCGCCCCGCTCAGCGTCGGCACGGCGAGGAAGAAGCTGAACTCGGCCGCGGTCTTGCGGTCCACTCCGAAGGCCATCGCGCCGAGGATGGTGGCGCCCGAGCGGCTCACCCCGGGGATCATCGCAAGACATTGCACCAGACCGACCAGCACCGAGGTGCGCAGCGGCACACCCGCCACGCCTGGCCCGGTCGCGGGGGGATTGGCCCAGCGTTCGATGGCGAGGATCGCAAAGCCGCCGATGATCAGCGTCCAGCACACCAGCACCGCATTGCCGAGCATGGTCTCGATCACATCGCCGAAGGCGAGGCCCAGCAGCACCGCCGGAAGGAACGCGACGAGGATGTTGCGCACAAAGGCGAGCGCGCCCCTGTCCAGCCCGAACAACCCCTTCGCCACATCGAGGAAGGTGCGCCAATACAGCACCACGATGGCGAGGATCGCGGCGGGCTGGATCGCGATATTGAACACCTCCCACGCGCGCTGATCGAAGCCGAGCAGTTCGGTCGCAAGGATCAGGTGCCCGGTCGAGGAGACCGGCAGGAATTCGGTCAGGCCCTCGACAATGCCGAGCAGGATGGCGGCGAGCGTGTCGTTCATTCCGGGCGCTTACGCGGCATCGGCGGCGAATTGCAGCCGTGCGAGCCGCGCGTAGAGCCCGCCCGCCTTGGTCAGCACCTCGTGACTGCCCTGCTCGACGATCCGGCCAGCATCGAGCACCACGATCCGGTCCGCGGCGCGCACCGTGGCAAGACGGTGGGCGATCACCAGCGTGGTGCGGTCCTGCATCAACCCTTCGAGCGCCTGCTGGACGAGCTGCTCGCTTTCGGCGTCCAGCGCGCTGGTCGCTTCATCAAGCAGCAGGATCGGCGCATCGCGCAGCAGCGCGCGGGCGATGGCGATGCGCTGTTGCTGCCCGCCCGAAAGCTGCGTCCCGCCCTCGCCCAGATAGGTGTCGAGCCCCTGGGGGAGCGCACGCAGGAAGCTTTCGGCGTTGGCCGCGCGGGCCGCATCCCAAATCGCCTCGTCGCTTGCGTCCCACTTGCCGTAGCGCAGGTTATCGCGGGCATTGGCGCTGAACAGCACCCCGTCCTGCGGCACCAGCGCAATGCGCGCGCGGATATCGGCGGGGTCGGCGGCGGTCAGCGGCACGCCGTCCAGCCGGATCGTGCCGCCTTGCGGGTCGTAGAACCGCTCGACCAGCTGGAAGATGGTCGATTTACCCGCGCCCGAAGGCCCGACAATGGCGATGGTCTCGCCCGGTTCGATCTCTAGCGAGAAGTCGTGCAGCGCGGCGGTTTCGGGCCGCGCGGGGTAGCGGAAGGTGACATTGCGAAAGCTGAGGCTGCCGCGCGCCGGTTCTGGAAGGCGTTCCGGCCGGGCGGGCGGCGCAATCTCGGGCCGGGCATGGAGCAGCTCGGCCAACCGGCTCGCCGCCCCCGCACCTCGCAACAGGTCGCCATAGACCTCGGTCAGCGCGCCCAGCGCGCCCGCCACCAGACCGCCGGTCAGCACGAAGGCGGCGATAGTGCCGCCGCTGATCGTGCCCTCGGCCACCGCCAGCGCGCCGCGCCACATCACCAGCACCACGCCGCCGAACACCAGCAGGATCACCACCGATGTCATCGCCGCGCGCAGCAGGATGCGCCGCCGCGCGGTGGCAAAGGTCTCCTCGACCACGCCCGCGAACCGCTCGCCCTCGCGCCGCTCCTGCCCGAAGCTCTGCACGATCTTCATCGCCGAGAGCACTTCGGTGACATAGGCGCCGACATCGGCAATGCGGTCCTGGCTGGAGCGCGAGACCGAGCGGATCTTGCGCCCGAAATAGACGATCGGGGCAATCACCAGCGGAATGCCGATCAAGAGGCCCAGCGTCAGCGTCGGCGCGAGGAACAGCAGCAGACCGATCCCGCCGATCCCGGTCAGCATGTTCCTGAGCGCCACCGATACCGTGGTGCCCACCACGTTCTCGATGATCGCGGTATCGCTGGTCATCCGGCTGGAGATTTCCTTGGGGCTGTTGACCTCATAGAAACCTGGCGAAAGACGCAGCAGGTTCTGCTGCACTTTCAGACGGATATCGGCCACCACCCGCTCGCCGATCCAGCTGACGAAGTAGAAGCGCAGCGCGGTGCCCATCCCGAGGATCGCGACGATCATCAGCAGATACTGGAACGCATGGCCGATCTCGTCAGGACTGGCAGCGCCGCTGAACGCCTCGTCGATGATCACCTTGAAGCGCCACGGGATCGCCAGCGTCGCCGCCGAAGTGATCACCAGCGCGAGGAGCGCAAAGATAATCTCGCGCGGATATTGCAGCGCCGTGCCGAACACCATCCGCAAGGGTCCAAGCGAGCGCGAACGGGGCGCGATTTCGCTGCGCTCGGTCTCGGCCGGCATGTCGGTAGCTTCGATTTCGGGAGTTTCGGCGTGCATTCTTGCAGCGCTCTAGCCGCGCATTCCGGCAATTTCACGTGCAAAAAGCACTCTTCTCCCACAGCCATGCGGCAAAGCGAGGCGATTGTGCATTGCACAACGAGCGCGAAAGGCGCATTTCACCGCCAAGCGCCCGGGGATCAGAGGCGCATTTGTTCGTCACGCTGGAGGGTCAGCGACCATGCTTTACCAAGCCTACGAGCTGCAGCGCAGCTGGATGTCGAGCGCCAGCGCGCTTGCGGCAATCGGCTCCGAAATGCTGTCCAATCCGATCAATCCGCTGGGCTACACCGGCTTCGGCCCGCTCGCCGCGAGCGCGCTCGACGTGTTCGCCCACGCCACCGCCAGCTACGACAAACCCGAATTCGGCATCCGCGAGATCGAGATCGGCGGGAAATGCTACCCGGTGGTCGAATCCACCGTTCTGCGCCGCCCCTTCGGCGATTTGAAGCGCTTCCGGGTCGAGGGCCTCACCAAGGATCGCCCGCGCCTGCTGATCGTCGCCCCGATGAGCGGGCACTATGCCACGCTGCTGCGCGGCACGGTCGAACGGATGCTCGAAAGCTGCGAGGTATTCATCATCGACTGGGCCGACGCGAAGATGGTGCCGACCGACCGGGGCGAGTTCGATCTCGACGAGTATATTGACTACCTTATCGAGTTCCTCGAACACATCACGCTCAAGAACGAAGGCCGCCGCGCACACATGATGGCGGTTTGCCAGCCGAGCGTGCCCGCCTTCGCTGCGACCGCGCTCTTGAACCTCCACAAGTCGCCCGCCACGCCGCTCACGCTCACCATGATGGGCGGGCCGATCGACACCCGCGAATGCCCGACCATCGTCAACAACATGGCGATGCAGCGCCCGATCGAATGGTTCCGCCAGAGCGTGATCGCCACTGTGCCGTTCAAGTATCCGGGCGCGGGGCGGCGGGTCTATCCCGGCTTCATGCAGCTGTCGGCGTTCATGAGCATGAACCTCAGAAGCCACATGATGAGCCATTACGAGATGTTCAAACACCTGACCGCAGGCGACGAGGCGAGCGCGCAAGCGACCAAGGATTTCTACGACGAATACCGCTCGGTCTGCGACATGACCGCCGAATTCTACCTCCAGACGGTGGAGGAGGTGTTCCAGAAGCACTCGATCCCCAGGGGCGAATTCCGCCACAAGGGCGAGCTGGTCGACATCAAGCAGATCACCGACACCGCGCTGCTCGCGATCGAGGGCGAGCGCGACGACATTTCGGGCCTCGGCCAGACCCGCGCAGCGCTTAAGCTGACCCCGAACCTGCCTGAAGCGAAGAAGCGCTATTACATGGCGGAGGGCGCGGGGCATTACGGCATCTTCAACGGCAGCCGCTGGCGGACGAAAGTCGCACCGGTGGTCGAGGAATGGATCGCGGTGCATTCATAGCGCTTGCGCTCATGCTGAGCCTGTCGAAGCACGAGCGGAAGGTGCAGCGCGACTGTCCTTCGACAAGCTCAGGACGAGCGGGCGGTAGCTAGATTCTCGGTGCCTTCGGCTTCCGGAAAAACACCCGCTTGATCACCCGCTGCGCGGTCCACAGCAGCGCGATCACCAGCGCGAGCAGCACGGCCGCTATCCCGCCAGCAATCTCCGGATATTCGTAAGCGGCCCACAGCAGCCCGGCGGTAGCCACATCCTCCGCGCTCGAGACCAGCACGTTGCTGACCGGCTCGGGGCTGGTGTTGACCACCGCCCGCGCGCTCGCCTTGCCACCATGCGCGAGGAAGCTCGCCCCGCCGCCCAGCAGAAACGCGATCACCTGCGTCGCCGGATCGGATGGATCGACAATCGCCAGCGCCAGCAGCGCCCCGCCGACGGGCCGCACGAAGGTGTGCACTGCATCCCACAGGCTATCGAGCCACATCACCTTGTCGGCGAAGAACTCCACGAGCGCGGCGACACCTGCCACCCCCATCACCCACGGGTTCGCCAGCACCGCGAGGCTCGCCAGATGTTCGGGCAGCGGCAGCAGGTCGAACCGCATCGCCAGACCGGTGGCGAGGATGCACAGATACAGCCGCCAGCCCGACAGCAGGCTGACGCTCCCTGCGATGCCGATGATCTCGATAACGCCCATCCGCGCTTTGTGCGCGCGAAGGGCGCGCACCGCAACCGTCAGGCGCGATCAGCTCCCGGCGACCTTGCGCTTTTCCAGCCACGGGCGGAGCGGGAACAGCCATTGCTCCTTGATCGACAGGGGCTTGCGATCATCCTGCCCCACCACCACGCTCTCGCCTTCGCGATAGGTGCCGAACACCCGGTCCCAGAAGATCACGCTGTTGCCGTAGTTGCAGCGGGTATCCTCGTAACTCAGCGCCGTGTGGTGCAGGCTGTGGTTGCGGATGGTCGTGAAGAAATAGCCGTACCAGATCGGCGGATCGGCCTTGACGTTGCCATGCGCGAACGCCGCTATCGCTCCTCCGACGGTAAAGCTGGCGAACAGCGCGTTGAGATCGATATCGAGCAGCGCGATTACCCCGAGGGTGATCAGGAACAGCTCGATCGGATTGCCGGTGAGTCCCTTCATCGCGTTCAACTGCGTCAGATGGTGGTGCGGTGCATGGGTCAGCCACAAGGGCGTCCAGTTGTGCATCGCGCGGTGCATCCAGTATTGCCCGAATTCGAACAGGAACAACGCGACCATTGCCTGCACAAGGAAAGGCAACTTGGCCAGCCACGGCGTGCCGATGCCCCACGCCTGCTTCAATTCTCCCAGCGGCGAATTGACCAGCGTGTCGGAAAGCGAGCCGATCACGAAGTAGAAAAAGGCGACGTAGAAGACGTCGGTGGCAAATTCGCGCCAATTGGTGCGCCAGCCCGCGTGTCGCTCAAACACGAACTCCAGCAACTGCACGAAAGCGAGGGTACCGAGCCCGATCGCTGTGATCGCCCAGGGTCCCTCGACCCAAGCTTGCGGCGCATAGGCCCAGAAGGCGAGGATTGCCGCCAACGTGGCGGGCGGAATCAGATTGATCAGCGATTGCTTCATCGGCGTGTTCCTCGTGTCGCGGCCCGCTTCACGATTATGTCCTGGTGGAGACGAATACGCGATCTGCCGGCGCGCGTCGAGAGCGGTTCCGATGGCAACCCTTGCCAACGAAAACGGCGCAGGAGTTGCCCCCCGCGCCGCATCCACCTCTTCACAACGCTCAAAGCTGCACTTCGGCAACCTTGTCCTTGTAATCCTTCTTCGGGTCGATCCCGAGCAGCATCTTGATGCCGGCCACCATGGAGGAGGCATCGATCCAGATTTGTGCGTCTTCGGGATCAAGCCGGATCAGCGCGATTTTCGGATCGTCCTTGCCCTCGAACCAAGCGGCAACGAAGCGGTTCCACAGCTTGTCGATCATTGCGCGATCCTGCGTCGTCGACAGGGTGCCGTGAACGGTCGCCCAGAGATCGTGACCCTTCGAGGCGAAATGCGCCATCGCGCGGTCGCTGGCCGCACCAGGTTCGCTGGTGCCGATCATCCGGTAGAGCGCATTGTCGGTCGAGGTGAAGAACCAGATCGGGCCGTGATACTCGTCGTTCCGGTACAGATCGTCGTCCAGCTGCGCCGTCATCGGGCGGGCATGGCCGTCCTCGCCCTCGGCCAGGCCGAGGAACATGGTCATGTCGCTCTTGAGCGCCTTCCAGAACTTCGAACGGATTTCCGCGTCGGTAGCCATGATTGTCTCCCATGTGGTTTGATGGGAGCGACAAGCGCCGACGCGGAGGGAATGTTCCGCTTTAGAAAACCTCGAAGAGACCAGCCGCCCCCATTCCGCCACCAACGCACATGGTGACGACGACGTACTTCGCGCCGCGGCGCTTGCCTTCGATCAGCGCGTGACCGGTGCAGCGCGCGCCAGTCATGCCGTAAGGGTGGCCGATCGAGATCGAGCCGCCGCTGACATTGAGGATGTCATTGTCGATGCCGAGCTTGTCGCGGCAGTACAGCACCTGCACCGCGAAGGCCTCGTTCAGTTCCCACAGCCCGATGTCGTCCATTGTGAGGCCGGTCTGCTTCAGCAGCTTGGGGATCGCGAAGACCGGGCCGATGCCCATCTCGTCAGGCTCGGTGCCCGCGACCGCCATGCCGACATAGCGGCCGAGCGGCTGGAGGCCCTTCTGTTCGGCGAGCTTGGCTTCCATCAGCACCGCCGCCGAGGAGCCGTCCGACAGCTGCGAGGCGTTGCCGGCGGTGATGTTCATGCCGGGGCCCATCACCGGATTGAGGCTCTGGAGGCCTTCCAGCGTGGTTTCGGGGCGGTTGCCCTCGTCCTTGGTGAGCGTGAATTCGACCTGTGAGACTTCCTTGGTCTCCTTGTCGACCACGTTCATCGTGGTGGTGACTGGGACGATCTCCGCGTCGAGCCGCCCCTCAGCCTGCGCCGCAGCGGTGCGCATCTGCGACTGGTAGGCGTATTCGTCCTGCGCCTCGCGGCTGATGTTGTAACGCTTCGCCACGGTCTCCGCCGTGCCGAGCATCGGCATGTACACGTCCTTGTGCATCGCGATCAGCGAACGGTCGGGCGCGACCCGCATCTCGGGCGTCTGAACCATCGAGATCGAATCCTGCCCGCCGCCAACGACGATATCCATGTTGTCGACGATGATTTGCTTGGCCGCGGTGGCAATCGCCATCAGGCCGGAGGAGCACTGGCGATCAATGGTCTGCCCCGCGACCGTGACTGGGCAGCCCGCGCGCAAGGCGACCTGACGGCCGATATTGCCCGCCTGCGTGCCCTGGGTGAGCACCGCGCCCCACACCACATCGTCGATCTGCCCGGCTTCGATCCCGGCACGCTCGATGGCAGGCGCCAGCGACAGCGCGCCGAGGGTCGGCCCGGGGGTGGCGTTGAACGCGCCCTTGTAAGCGCGGCCAATGGGGGTGCGGGCGGTGGAGACGATAACGGCTTCGCGGGTCATGGCTGGGGTGTCCTTAGGTATTGGGGTTAGGCGGGAACCTGGCTGCGCCAGCTTCAAGCGGAAGGTCGAGCGCGCCGCAAATCAGCGACACGCCGTGATAGAATGCGGTAAGCTGGATGATCTCCAGCACTTCCTCTTCCGAGAACTGCGCACGAAGCGCGGTCCATTCATCGTCGGAGAGGCGCTTGGCGTCGAGCAGGGCATCAACGCTCGCGATCAGCACCGCCTCGCGCGCAGACCACACCGGATCGCTCGCATCGCCATGCACCAGCGCGCGCTGCTGATCGGCGTCGATTCCGGCCTTTTCCGCAAAGCCACGGATGTGGACGCCGTATTCATACTCGCACCCACAACGCGCGGTTGTCCGATCGATCACCAGCTCGCGCTCGCGAAGGCCCAGCGGGCCACGATCAAGCATCGAACCTGCGGTGAACTTGGCCCAGGCCCGGTCATGCCGGGCGAGCGTGGTGAACAGCGTCAGCGGCGGCGCACCGCGCATCAGGACGGCCATCGCCCGGGCAAAGGGCTCGGGAAAAGGCTCGGCGAGAGGTTCTATACGAGCCACGGGCATCACACGAAGTATTGCGTGATCCACTCGCAGATCAGGGCGGGCTTGTCTTCGCCTTCGATCTCGATGGTGATTTCGCAGGTCTGCTGCCACTGGCCGGGGCGCTTCTCGACCATTTCGAGCAGCTTCCAGTGGCCGCGAATGCGCTTGCCCGCGCGCACTGGCGCGATGAAGCGGGTCTTGTTGCCGCCGTAGTTGACGCCCATCTTCACCCCGTCGACACGCGGCGCGCCGCCCTGGGCGCCGAGATAGGGGATCATCGACAAGGTCAGAAAGCCGTGGGCGATGGTCCCGCCGAACGGGGTCATCTTGGCCATCTCTTCGTTGACGTGGATGAACTGGTGATCGCCGGTCGCCTCGGCGAACTGGTTGATGCGTTCCTGGCTCATTTCGGCCCAGTCGCTGGTGCCGATGGTTTCGCCGACCTTGGCGGCCAATTCCTGCGCGTTCATGGGGCTCCTCCTTCGCGGTTGCGTTGGCGGAATCCGGTGCCCGCCACCTGTTATGCGGGAGCTTCATGGCGCATCGCAAAGGGGAGCGCAACGGGAACGGCTATGCCGTTACGGCACCGCCGATTGGTCGTCCCGGGGCGTTGCGCGGGGCTGCTGCCGCGCGCGCCGAATCGATCCGTTTGCAGTAGGAATGCAGCCCGATCTGCAGGCCCACCAGCATCAGCATCACCGGCTGATAGGCGATCCCCTGGAACAGCGCGCCGACGAGATAGATCACCGCGCCCATCTGCAGGGCACCTGCAAGCGGCGCGATCCAGCGTTCGCCCTCATCCTCGCGGCCCCGCCAGCGGCGCTGGATGCGCTCCATCTGCCATAGCCCGAGGAGGTGCAGCGCCAGCCAGATGGCGAGACCCGGCCAGCCCTGTTCGCCCAGCACCTCGAAGAACGCGGAGTGGAACGCGCGGCCTTCGTCGACGACTTCCTGATAGGTCACGCTGGTGGTGTTTCCGTCGACCGTCTTGACCGGCATGGTGTAGGCGAAGCGGTTGGCGCGATAGGCGTCGAACCCGCCGCCCAGTGGCTTCCTTTCGACATAATCGAGCGTCCATTCCCACACCGCGACGCGGGTCGAGGCGCTTTCATCGCCGCCAGGCTCGGTGATCGTCGCCATCCGCTCGTAATAGCTTTGCGGCAGGAACGGCAGTGCGGCGAGGCCCAGCGCGCCCGCGCCGGCGACGAACAGCACGCGGCGCTTGGTGTAGCGCAGCATCAGCACGCCGAGCGCGGCGATGCACAACAGGCCCGTGCGCGCCTCGGTGCCGATGGGGACCATCAGGCAGGCGAAGGTCAGCAGCGCCGCAAACGCCGTCACCAGCCAGTGGCGCGGGAACACCGTGCCGTGCCGCACCAGCCACCACACCATCGGAATGAGCCCGATAGCGACCGTCGCCAGCGTCGAGCTTTCGTAAATGCCGCTATTATCGTTGACGAAGAACTTGAGGTTCTCATACCCGCCGCCGCCCAGCACGGTCTTCATGCCTGTGGCGATGACGATCATCCCCACCGCCAGCAGCAGCACCACCGCCAGCCCCTCGAACCGGAGCCGCGTGGTCAGCGTCAGCGGCAGGAAGATCGCGAACAGCAGCGCCTTCCACACCCAGTCCCACTTGACCGCGGCATCCACCGGGAAGGCGGCATTGCCTGTGCTCCACCAACAGTAAAGCAGCAGCGCGAGCATCAGGCCTTGCCTTAGCGTGAAACGCGCGCCTTCCTTGCGGTCGAGTGCCAGCCACCCGCCGAACGCCGCCGCAAACGCGATCAGCGAGACGGGCAGCGTGGTGATGATCGAATAGCCGATCCGCTGCGGCGCGAGGATGTCGATATAGACATACAGCAGCACCCACAGGAACGGACGCCTGAGGCCGAGCACCAGCACGAAGCCGATGAAGGCGAGGAAGGCCAAGTCAAGCATCGGGACCCTGGCCCTGCTTGCGGTGCGCGGGTTTGCGCTTCTCGGCGGCTTCGGCCTTGATCGCCTCGATCGACGGATCGCGGTCGAGCGCATCGCGCGTCACCAGCCGCAGCAAAGCGACCGCGAGCAGGCCATGGCCTAGCACGAGGGCAAATGTGTCAATCACACGGGGGCATATAGCGGCAAGGCAGTTGACGCGCCGTTAAGCACGCCCGCGCTAAACCGCTGCGCATGACCCGCGTGCTGCACGTTCTCGATCATTCGCTGCCGCTCCACAGCGGCTACACCTTCCGCACCCGCGCGATCCTGACCGCGCAGCAGAAGCTGGGGCTGGAGGTGCGCGCGATCACCGGGCAGCGCCACAATGGCGAGGCGGCGAACGACGGCGCGCCCGAGACGCTCGACGGCCTCGCCTTCCACCGGACACCCGGTCTCCCCGCCGGTCCGCCCGCCCTGCGCGAACTCGGCGAGATCAACGCGCTCGACACCGCGATCCGCGCACTGGCGAAGGATTGGCGCCCTGACGTCATCCACGCCCATTCGCCTGCACTGTGCGGCGCGGCGGCGCAGCGGGCGGCGCGGGCGCTGGGCGTGCCCTTCGTCTATGAAATCCGCGCTTTCTGGGAGGATGCGGCGGTCGGGAACCTCACCGGCACCGAAGGCAGCCTCAAATACCGCGCCACCCGCGCGCTCGAAACCCGCGTGGCCAGGCAGGCCGACGCGCTGTTTACGATCTGCGAGGGGCTGAAGGACGATCTCGCCGCGCGCGGGATCCCGGCGGGCCGGATCGGGGTGATGCGCAACGGGGTCGATCTGGCGCTGTTCGGCGAGCCGGTGGCGCGCGGCGCGGCGCTGGCGCGCAAGCTGGGGATCGCCGCCAAGGCCCCGGTGATCGGCTATATCGGCAGCTTCTACGCCTATGAAGGGCTCGACGATCTGATCGCCGCCATGCCGATCATCCGCCAATCGCACCCTGAGGCGCGGTTGCTGCTGGTCGGGGGCGGGCCGATGGATGCGCAGTGGCGCGCGGCGGCGGCAGCCTTGCCCGAACCCGAAGCGGTGATCTTCGCAGGGCGCGTGCCGCACTCCGAAGTCGAACGCTACTATTCGCTGGTCGATGTGCTCGCCTATCCGAGGAAAGCCCAGCGCCTCACCGATCTGGTCACGCCCTTGAAGCCGCTGGAGGCGATGGCGCAGCAGCGCCTCGTCGCCGCATCGAGCGTCGGCGGGCACCGCGAGCTGATCGAGGACGGCGTCACCGGCACGTTGTTCGCCCCCGACGATCCCGCCGCTTGCGCCGCCGCGCTCTCGGGCCTGCTGGCGAACCGCGAGGGCTGGGACGCGATGCGCGCGCGCGCTGCCGCGCACGTCCGGGCGCGCCACGATTGGGCCGCCAATGCCCGCGATTATCTGTCCGTTTACGAACTCCTGCTAGCCCGGAAAGCCAACGGGCACGCACCGCGGACAGGCGCTGCAGCCTCAACAGCGGGATAATGGGTCAATGACAGCGGCGCAGCACGATCAGCCTGAAACACAGGCTCCGGCGCGCGCCCCGCGCCGCCGCGGTCTCGCCACGCATCGTGCCTTCGCGCCCACGCTGGGCCTGTGGGGTGCGGCGCTGGCCGGGTTGTCGGTGCTGGTGCTGCCCGCACAGTTCTTTGCCCACACGGCCACGCGGCTCGGGCTGGCCCTGCCCCCCGTTGCCACGCAGAGCGCGATCGCCGCGTTGTCGGCGCTGGTGCTGGGCGGCATAATGTTCCTGATGGCGCGCCGTGCGGGCCGGAAAGCACGCACATCGAACGATGAGGCGCGTTCGCTCGTCGCCGCCGCCAAGCGCCGCCTGCACACCATTGACCCCCAGCGCGATCTCGGCAGCGCTAGCCTTGACGAGCCGGTCGCCGCTGCGCCGTTCGGCGGCCCCGATCCCGTCGTTGGCCACGCACAAGCGCCAGCCACCGATATGCCGCCGCCGCGCGCGCTCGATCTGGAGGATTTCGCCGCGCTGCCAGGGCGCAACGCCGTGTGGGTCGAGGATGTGCCCGAGGCTGGCGACGCGGCCGAATCGCTCGATCCCGTCCCGCCGGCAATCGTCGCGCCCGCCGCTGCGCCCGTGCCTACGGCGCTTGCGCGGCTGCGCGCCACCCCGCCCGAGCAATTGAGCCTGATCCAGATGGTCGAGCGGTTTGCCGGGGCGCTCCACGAACACCGCGCCGCGCCGCCGGGCAAACCGGTCAGCGCGCAGGATGTCGCCGCGCGCGAAGCGGCGCTGACCGAGGCGCTCCGCGCGCTTGCCGCGCTTTCGGCGGATCCGGGCCGGGGCAGCGCGGGCACTGCGCAATCCGCGCCGCTGCGCGATGTGCTGACCCGGTTGCAGGGCCTCGAAGGGATGCGCGGCGCGGCCTGACCTTTCCGTTCTGCGCAATCTATTGATAGTCTGAATAGGTCTGCGGGAAATAATCCTTCGCGCAGAGCCCTTGCCAAACCCGCTTCCTGTCGGCATGAGGGGCCGAAACCGGGCAAGCGCGGGCCGCAGAGGCGCGCCGCACGTGTCGGCCTCTGACAGATCGGACTTTTTGCAATGGGATACCCTTCCTCCCAGGGTCTCTATGACCCCGCCAACGAACACGACGCCTGCGGCGTCGGCATGGTTGCGCATATCAAGGGGGCCAAGAGCCACGCGATCGTTACCCAGGCGCTCGAAATCCTCGACCGGCTCGATCATCGCGGCGCGGTCGGGGCCGATCCGCTGCTGGGTGACGGGGCGGGGATTCTCATCCAGATCCCCGATCCGCTGATCCGCGCATGGGCCACCGCGCATGGCCATGATCTGCCGCAACCCGGCGATTACGCCGTCGGCATGTGCTTCCTGCCGCAGGACGGGGCCGCGCGCGCCTTCGTCAAGGAGCGGATGGAAGCCTTCACCGCCAAGGAAGGCCAGCGCTTCATCGGCTGGCGCGATGTGCCCACCACGCTGGACGGCCTCGGCGATGCCGTGATCGCCTCGATGCCGGTGATCGAGATGGCGGTAATCGCGCGCGGGGCCAATTGCGCGGATCAGGACGCGTTCGAGCGCAAGCTGCTGACGATCCGCAAGCAGGTGCAGAACCCGCTCGCGCAGCTGGGCGAAAAGCACGGCCTGCCGGACGTGACCGAAACCTACATCCCCAGCCTCTCGACCCGCACGCTGGTTTACAAGGGGCTCTTGCTGGCGACGCAGGTGGGCAGCTTCTATGACGATCTGCGCGATCCCGCCTGCGTTTCCGCGCTCGGCCTCGTGCACCAGCGATTCAGCACCAACACCTTCCCCAGCTGGCGGCTCGCCCACCCCTACCGCTTCATCGCCCATAATGGCGAGATCAACACGGTGCGCGGCAACGTCAACTGGATGAACGCGCGCCGCCGGACGATGGAGAGCGAGCTGCTCGGCCCCGATCTCGACAAGATGTGGCCGATCATCCCGCACGGCCAATCGGACACCGCCTGCCTCGACAACGCCTTGGAACTGCTGATCGCGGGTGGATACAGCCTCGCCCATGCGATGATGATGCTGATCCCCGAGGCGTGGGCCGGCAATGCGCTGATGAGCCCGGCGCGCCGGGCGTTCTACGAATATCATGCCGCGCTGATGGAGCCGTGGGACGGCCCGGCGGCGGTGTGCTTCACCGATGGCCGCCAGATCGGCGCGACGCTAGACCGCAATGGGCTCCGGCCCGCGCGCTTCTGCGTGACGAAGGACGATATCGTCTGCCTTTCTTCGGAAAGCGGCGTGCTGCCGTTTGCGGAAGCCGATATCGTGCGCAAGTGGCGGCTCCAGCCGGGGCGCATGCTGCTGATCGACCTCGAACAGGGCCGGATCATCGAGGATGACGAGCTGAAGTCCGATCTCGCTGGCGCGCATCCCTATGCCGACTGGCTGCACCAGGCGCAGTACAAGCTGGAAGACATCACCGATATCGTCCCCGAACTGGCGGCGGTGCCGCCTTCGGACACCACGCTGCTCGAACGCCAGCAGGCCTTCGGCTACACGCAGGAAGACATCACCCGCTTCCTCGAGCCGATGGCGGTGGAGGGCGACGATCCGGTCGGATCGATGGGCACCGACACGCCGATTGCGGTGCTTAGCAATCGCGCGCGGCTGCTCTACGATTACTTCAAGCAGAACTTCGCGCAGGTCACCAACCCGCCGATCGACCCGATCCGCGAGGAGCTGGTGATGAGCCTCACCAGCATGATCGGCCCGCGCCCGAACCTCTTGGGCCGCGACGCGGGGACGCACAAGCGCCTCGAAGTCGATCAGCCGATCCTCACCAACGAGGATCTCGCCAAGATCCGCTCGGTTGAGGAGGCATTGGACGGCGCGTTCCGCTGCGCGACCATCGACATCACCTGGGATGCCGCCACCGGCGCGGACGGGCTGGCGATGGCCTTGAAGGAAATGTGCTGGGCGGCGACCGAGGCGGTGTTGCAGGATCACACCATCCTCGTGCTCAGCGACCGCACCCAGTCCGAAACCCGCGTGCCGATCCCCGCGCTGCTCGCCACCGCTGCGGTGCATCACCATCTGGTGCGGCAGGGCCTCAGAATGCAGACCGGCATCGTGCTCGAAACCGGCGAAGCGCGCGAGGTGCATCACTTCTGCGTGCTCGCAGGCTACGGCGCGGAAGGCATCAACCCCTACCTCGCCTTCGAGACGATCGAGGCCGTGCGCGCGCGGCGCCACCCTCATCTGTCGCCCGAAAAGGTGCAGCAGAACTTCATCAAGGGCGTGGGCAAGGGAATCCGCAAGGTCATGTCCAAGATGGGCATTTCGACCTACCAGTCGTACTGCGGCGCGCAGATATTCGACGCGGTCGGGCTGTCGTCGGCCTTCGTTGAGAAGTACTTCACCGGCACCGCCACCACCATCGAAGGCATCGGCCTTGCCGAAGTCGCTGAGGAGGCTTTGCGCCGCCACGCTCAAGCCTATGGCGACAACCCGCTCTATGACGGGATGCTCGATGTCGGCGGGATCTACCAATATCGCCTGCGCGGCGAGGAGCATGCCTGGACGCCGCAGAACGTCGCGCAATTGCAGCACGCGGTGCGAGGCAATGATCTGAAGAATTACGAGGAATTTGCCAAGTCGATCAACGAGCAGTCGGAACGGCTGCTGACGATCCGGGGCCTCTTGGAGTTCAAGAAGGCCGACAAGCCGATCCCGCTTTCGGAAGTCGAACCCGCCTCCGAGATCGTGAAGCGTTTCTCGACCGGAGCGATGAGCTTGGGCTCTATCAGCCACGAAGCGCATTCGACCATGGCGATCGCCATGAACCGCATCGGCGGCCGCTCGAACACCGGAGAGGGCGGGGAAGAACCATTCCGCTTCACGCCCATGCCAAACGGCGATTCGATGCGCAGCCGGATCAAGCAGGTCGCTTCGGGCCGCTTCGGCGTCACCACCGAATACCTCGTCAATTCGGACGATATCCAGATCAAGATGGCGCAGGGCGCGAAGCCCGGCGAGGGCGGCCAGCTACCCGGCCACAAGGTCGACAAGCGCATCGGCGCGGTGCGCCACTCGACGCCGGGCGTGGGCCTGATCAGCCCGCCGCCGCACCACGACATCTATTCCATCGAAGACTTGGCGCAGCTGATCCACGATTTGAAGAACGTGAACCCGGTGGCGCGCATTTCGGTCAAGCTGGTGTCCGAAGTCGGCGTCGGCACGGTCGCGGCGGGCGTTTCCAAGGCGCGCGCGGATCATGTCACCATCGCGGGCTATGACGGTGGGACGGGCGCTTCGCCGCTCACCTCGCTGACCCACGCCGGTTCGCCGTGGGAAATCGGCTTGGCCGAAACCCAGCAGACCTTGCTCCTCAACGACCTGCGTTCGCGGATCGCGGTGCAGGTCGACGGCGGGCTGCGCACGGGCCGCGATGTGGCCATCGGCGCGCTGCTGGGCGCAGACGAGTTCGGCTTTGCCACCGCGCCGCTGATCGCCGCCGGGTGCATTATGATGCGCAAGTGCCACCTCAACACCTGCCCGGTCGGCGTCGCCACGCAGGACCCGGTGCTGCGCGCGCGCTTCACCGGCCAGCCCGAGCACGTGGTCAACTACATGTTCTTCGTCGCCGAGGAACTGCGGCAGATCATGGCCGAGCTCGGTTTCCGCACTGTCGCCGAGATGGTCGGGCGGGTCGACCGGCTCGACACCCGCCGCATGGAGCGGCACTGGAAGGCGCGCGGGATTGACCTGTCGCGCATCCTCCACCGCGTCGAAACCCGCGCGGGCGCGCCCCTGCGCAATGTCGAGACGCAGGATCACGGCCTCGACGGCGCGCTCGACAACCAGCTGATCGCCGATTGCCACGCTGCGATCCAGGGCAAGCAGCCGGTGCAGCTCGCGTATGCGGTGCGGAACGTCAACCGCACGGTGGGCGCGATGCTCTCGGGCGAGGTTGCCAAGGCGCACGGGCACGAAGGCCTGCCGACCGACACGATCCGCATCAACCTGACTGGCGTGGCGGGCCAGAGCTTCGGCGCGTGGCTCGCCCACGGCGTGACGCTCGATCTGGTGGGCGATGCCAATGACTATGTCGGCAAGGGGCTGTCGGGCGGACGGATCATAGTGCGCCAGCCTGCCGATGCGCCGCGTGCCGCGCAGGACAACATCATCGTCGGCAATACCGTGATGTATGGCGCAATCGCGGGCGAGGCCTATTTCAACGGCGTCGCGGGCGAGCGGTTTGCGGTGCGCAACTCCGGCGCGATCGCGGTGGTCGAGGGCACCGGGGATCACGGCTGCGAATACATGACTGGCGGCGTTGTCGTCGTGCTCGGCAAGACCGGGCGCAACTTCGCGGCGGGCATGAGCGGCGGGATCGCCTATGTCTATGACCCCGAGGGCGCATTCACGAACCTCGTCAACCACGCACAGGTCGATCTGCTGCCGATCAGCGCCGGACCGGATGCCGAGGAAGGGACGGGACGCCCGGCCCAGCGTCCGCGCTCGGTCCACGATTTCGGCATGGGCGACATGCTGCGCCACGACGCCGAGCGGCTGCGCATTCTGGTCGAGCGCCACCAGCTCCACACCGGCAGCAAGCTGGCGGGCGAATTGCTGGCGGATTGGGACGCGGCGCTGGGGCGCTTCGTCAAGGTGATGCCGCGCGACTATGCAGCGGCGCTGAAGCGGCTCGAAGCAGAACGGCACGAGGCCGAAAGCGTCGCAGCGGAATAGTATTCCCACCCCCCAACCCCTTCCCGCAAGCGGGAGGGGAGCGAGACTTGCTGAGCCGCAGGCGAAGCTAGTCGCAGCGGGGTGGGCCGAGGAACGTGAGAAGGTAAGATAACGTGGGCAAGGAAACCGGATTTCTCGAGCTGGACCGCCGTGAGCGCGACTATCTCGATCCGAAGGAACGGCTGAAGAACTACCGCGAATTCGTCGTCCAGCCGGACGATGCGACGCTGGCCGGGCAGGCCTCGCGCTGCATGAATTGCGGCATTCCCTATTGCCACAACGGCTGCCCGGTGAACAACCTGATCCCGGACTGGAACCACCTCGTCTACGAGGCGGACTGGAAGCGCGCGCTGGCGATGCTCCATTCCACCAACAACTTCCCCGAATTCACCGGCCGCATCTGCCCCGCGCCGTGCGAGGCCTCGTGCACGCTCAACATCATCGACCAGCCGGTGACGATCAAGTCGATCGAATGCGCCATCGTCGATCGCGGGTGGAAGGAAGGCTGGATCACGCCTCAGATCCCCGCGAGGAAGACCGGCAAGTCGGTCGCCATCGTCGGCTCGGGTCCGGCGGGCCTCGCCTGCGCGCAGCAATTGGCGCGCGCCGGGCATTCCGTCACCGTGTTCGAGAAGGCCGACCGTGCCGGGGGGCTCCTTCGCTACGGCATCCCCGACTTCAAGATGGAAAAGCACCTCATCAACCGCCGCTGTGTACAGATGGAGGCCGAGGGCGTGACGTTCAAAACCTCCAAGGAGGTGGGCGTCGATGTCTCGTTCCAGTCCCTGAAGGAAAACTTCGACGCGGTGGTGCTGGCGGGCGGCGCGGAAGATGCGCGCCAGCTGGCGATCCCCGGCGCGGAAATGCCCGGCGTGCGGCTCGCGATGGAGTTCCTGACCCAGCAGAACAAGCGCGTCGCGGGCGACGATGAACTGCGTGCCGCCCCGCGCGGCAGCCTGTTCGCGACCGGCAAGCATGTCGTGGTGCTCGGCGGCGGGGATACCGGCAGCGACTGTGTCGGCACCTCGAACCGGCAGGGCGCCAAGAGCGTCACCCAGCTCGAAATCATGCCCAAGCCGCCGGAAAAGGAAGACAAGGCGCTGACCTGGCCCGACTGGCCGATGAAGCTGCGCACCTCGTCCAGCCACCAGGAAGGCGTCGAGCGCGACTGGGCGGTGCTCGCCAAGCGCGTGATCGGCGATGGCGAGGCGGTCACCGGGCTCGAATGTGTGCGCGTCGAATGGCAGGGCGGGCAGATGCAGGAGATGGCAGGGAGCGAATTCACCATTCCCGCCGATCTGATCCTGCTGGCGATGGGCTTCGTCGGGCCGAAGAAGGCTGGCTTGCTCGAACAGGCAGGCGTGGCGCTCGACACGCGCGGCAATGTCGCGGCGGATACGGAAGCCTATGCGACCAGCGAGCCGGGAGTCTTCGCGTGCGGCGACATGCGGCGCGGGCAGAGCCTCGTCGTGTGGGCGATCCGCGAAGGCCGCCAAGCCGCCCGCGCGGTGGACGAGGCGCTGATGGGGGTTAGTGAATTGCCGCGGTGAGGGGGGGTCAACAAGGCCCTTCAGCAAGGCGTAAATCGGTCAACGGTTTTGGCACGAAGTCCTCGCGCGGCGCGCCAGAGGTGGTCATGAGCCGCTCGGTCGGCAGCTTCACGTAAAGGTCTGTTTGCCCGACCCGCAGGTCTTCGATCGATCCTCTGAGCCCCGCCATCATTGTGCCTTGCACGTCCGCGCCCAAGGACGCAAACCCGATGGCGATGCCTTCGCCCATGCTGCCTGTCCAGCGTCCGACCAGCACGGTCGGGAGGGTGGAGCGATACTTATCGTCGCGGGGCAAGACCTGCTCAATCCACTGGCGCGCGATGCCGGTTTCACGCTCTTCCTCCGGTCGGTTGTGGATCTGGTAACCGCGCGGCTGATTGACGAACCACCCCATGATGGCGCGAGCGACCGTGGTATTCCCGCCGGAGGGGGTATCGCGCAGGTCGAGGACCACTGCATGATCAGAGGGAACCGAACGCATCACCTCGTCGAACGCCGCGATGGTGGCGAAGTCTCCAAGGCTGTTGTTGAACTGAATGCGCGTAACGTCCCCGGCGGCGCATACACTCAATGGGATGCGCGGTTCGCTTTGCACATCATAGAGCGAAGACAGCACGATGTCCCTCGCCGCACCACCAGGGCTTTGGATCATGATCCGTCGCTCACGATCCCGCCGTCCTGCAACTAGGACACGTGCTGCATATTCGGCGCGGGCGGGGGTTACGCGAAGGCCAAGCGCCTGCCAGAATAGCGCCACCGCCCGAGCCGTCGGGATGCCGTCAACCCGTGCGATGACATCACCCGGCACAATGTCGGCATTGCTCGCCGGACTGCCCTCGCGCACCGCATCGACCACGAACCGCCCGTCGCGCGCCACTACCCATAGATCGGCATAGGTCGGCACCACTGCCCAGCTATCGCCGAAAGAACTGCCGGTGATCGCGTGATGGTCCGCCAGCGACGCGATGCGTTTCTCGGCATAAGCGAGCAGCGTATCGTCATCATGCACCGCGTCCCGTTCGCGCGTAAGCGCATCCGACTGCGGCAATTGCCCGCCGGGCAGCTTGTCGAGATAGGCGTATTCTTCAGCGATTGTCGCATCGAGATTGCGCGCCGCATCTGCGTATTCGTTGTCCACCGTAGCGCCGCCGAGGCTCGTCGCCGCGACGATCACAAACAAAGGTGCTGCTGCCTTCATGACATGATCTTGCACGAATTGACGGTTGGAGGAAGGGCCGGACTGGCCCCTCCGGTGGGCACTTTCCTGCAAAAAGGAGAGGGTTGCTGGCGACTGCCGCTCGAAACCAGCCATTTCCTACCGCAACCGTTCCGCGCTACCCCGCTTGCGCCATGAACGCCGCGCGTCATCCCCTGCTATTTCGCCTGTTTGACGGCGCATTCGCGGGGCCAGGTTTTTTCTTCCCTGGACAGTGTCTCATTGTCTCCAACAGCCGCCTCGCGGCGGGCGCTTGGGACGAGCCCCTCACCCCGCGTCGAACACCGCGCTCAGCCGCTCGCCGTGGCCGAATGGCGTGGTCGAATGGTAGAGGAAGCTCGGGAACAGCACGAGCCGCGCCGGCACCGGGGCGAAGGTCGCCAGCGGCTCCATGGCCAGCGCAACGTCGCGCGGCGGGCGGCCGAGTTCGAGCAGACCTTCATCCGCCCCGTCACGCACCACCAGATGGCAGGCCGAGCTCAGCAGCCCCTCGCTGTGGATGTGCGGCACGTGAAAGCCGCCGCCGGTAAGCCGCACCGACCAGCTTGCGGTGATCACCGGCACGCGCTCACCGATGCGGGCCAGCGGATGGTCGGGCGCGAGCGGCGGGCGAGCAGCGGCATAGGCGGCAATCGCGTGCCGAAACCCCGCGAACAGCGGCGCCAGCGCGGGCTCACCCCGCAGGTGCAAGTGGCCGCGCGTCTGCGTCCCCCTGCGCAGGCTCTGCGAGGGCGGGGCGAGCCGGGTGCGGTGCAGCGCCCGCAGCGTATCGCACAGCGCGGCGAAGGCCTGCGTGCCCAGCGCCATGTCGAAGGTCGCGATCAGCGCGCCATCCGGCATCAGCCAGCGGTGGCGCGGGTTGCCGGTCGCGCGCCACGCCAGCTCGGCGAGCGCCCACAGCCGCATGTCGCCGCCCAGTGGGAGGCTGTCGAGCAGATACGCGGCCTCGTCCGCCGCGCCGCGTTGCAGGGCGTTGCGAGCGCGCTGGTAGCCAAGATCGGGAAGATCGGCGGGCAGGTCTGTGAGCAATCCCGCCGCGCGCTCCGCATCGCCCGCCAGCCCGGCATAGCGCGCTTCGAGCAGGCACAGCCCCGGCACATTGCCGATCCTGCGCCGCAACCCGGCGGCGAGATCGGCGGCCTCGCCATGGCGCTCCTGCGCGGAGAGCAGCACGAGGTAGTGGTGCCACAGGCGCGGATCGTCTGGGCGCTGGGCCAGGGCCGCCTCGATCCCCGCGAGTGGTGCATCCTCGCCGAATTCGATCCGCAGCTGCGCGAGGCGGTAGTGCCCTTCGGCCCAGGCGGCATCGGCGGCAAGCGCGGCTTCGAGGTGGGCGAAGGGCGCGGCGTCGCCCTGCTCGGCAGCGGCGACGGCGTCAGAGATCAGGCGTTCGCGATCGTCCGCCATCATGGCTGCGCTCAGCCCTGCCCCCGCCCGCGCTCCTGCACGGCGGCGCGGCGGGCTTCGACTTCCTCGGGGGCGACGGCGCTGTTGGCGGCGCTGGAGCGGGTGGCTTCGAGCGCCAGTCCTTCAGCGAAGCCCAGCGCGTAGCCATCGTCAATCAGCCGCTTGTAGCCACCAAGGAACGCCGGATCGATCCCGGCCATGTCGCCCGCCAGCTTGCGCGCCAATGGCAGCAGGTCTTCAGGAGCGACTACGTGGTTGACGAGGCCCCACGCCAGCGCCGTCTGCGCGTCGAGGAAGTTGCCGGTAAACGCCAGCTCCTTCGCGCGCCCGATCCCGATCATCCGCGACAGCTTCTGCGACAGGCCCCAGCCCGGCACGATCCCGACCCGCGCGTGGGTATCGGCGAAGCGCGCGGTGGTGCTCGCCACCAGCACATCGCAGGCGAGCGCGACTTCGAACCCGCCGGTGATCGCGACGCCGTTGATCGCGCCGATCACCGGCTTCCTGCACAGTTCGATGGCCTTGACCGGGTTGTCCGCCGGATCGGTGGCGTTGGCGCTGCCGAGCGCGCCTGCCTCGCTGCCCAGCTCCTTGAGGTCGAGCCCCGCCGTGAACGCCCGCTCGCCCGCGCCGGTCAGGATCACCGCGCGCACCGCGTCGTCCGCGTCAACCGCGCGCATCACCTCGGCGAGCCGCTGGCGCAGCGCGCGGTTCAATGCGTTCATCGCCTGCGGACGGTTGAGGGTGGCGGTGGCGATGCCATCGGCCACGTCGAGCAGGATCACGTCACTCATAGGGGAACTCCTTGGGCGAGGGTTGCGCGGCGTCCTTCGACAGGCTCAGGACGAGCGGGGTTTGTGCCGGGGTCGCTCATCCTGAGCTTGTCGAAGGATGCTGACCGAATGGTCGCTCATCACAGTCTCCAGTCAATCTCCCCGCGCCCCGCTGCTTCCAGAAACGCATTGGTCTGGCTGAACGGGCGCGAGCCGAAGAAGCCGTTGTGTGCGGATAGCGGACTGGGGTGGGCCGAGGCCACTATCAGATGGTGCGATGCGCGCGCCAAGGCGGGCACCCGCGACGCCTTCTTGCGCGCATGGCTACCCCACAGGATGAACACCGTCGGCTCGCTGCGCTCCGCCACCGCCGCGACACAGGCATCGGTGATCGCGTCCCACCCGCGCCCTGCATGGCTGCCCGCCTGCCCCGCCTCGACCGTCAGCGTGTTGTTGAGCAGCAGCACGCCCTGCCGCGCCCAAGGGGTCAGATCGCCGCTGGCGGCGCGCGGCAGGCCGAGGTCGGCCTCCAGCTCCTTGAAGATGTTGAGCAGCGAAGGCGGCGGGCGCACGCCGGCCTGCACCGAGAATGCCAGCCCATGCGCCTGCCCCGCCCCATGATAGGGATCCTGCCCGAGGATCACGCAGCGCACCTCCGGCAGCGGGGTCAGCGCCAGCGCCGCCAGCCGCGTCCCGCGCGGCGGATAGACCACCTTGCCCGCGCTTTCCTCGGCCTTGAGCCACCCGCCCAGCCGCCGCGCCTCGGCGCTTGCCAGCGCAGGGCCGAGCACGCTTTGCCAGCTTTCGGGGATCGTCTCGCTCGCCATCGCCGCCAAACTGGCACGCCCGGCGTGCGCCTGCCACTGCGCCCTTCCCCTCTTTCCCCAATCGGCGTAGGGGCGTGCGCATGACAGTGCATTTCCACGAAGAAGACCTCCCCGCAGGCGTGCTCACCGGCAGCGGCGCGATCGCCGTCGATACCGAGACCATGGGCCTCATCACCGCGCGTGACCGGCTGTGCGTGGTGCAACTGTCCGATGGCGGCAGCGACGAGCATCTGGTGCGGTTCAACCCCGGCAGCCGCTATGACGCGCCGAACTTGAAGGCGGTGCTGGCCGATCCCTCGCGCCAGAAGATCTACCACTTCGCGCGCTTCGATCTGGCAGCGATCCACCACTATCTCGGGGTGATGGCCGGGCCGGTGTTCTGCACCAAGATCGCCAGCAAGCTGACCCGCACCTATACCGACCGGCACGGGCTCAAGAACCTCGTCGAGGAATTGCTGTCGGAGAGCATCTCGAAGCAGCAGCAGTCGAGCGACTGGGGCGGGCCGGTGATCAACGATGCACAGCGCGATTACGCGGCGAGCGACGTGCGCTACCTGCACCGCCTGCGCGACGAACTCACCGTGCGGCTCGAACGCGAAGGGCGGATGCATCTGGCGCAGGCGTGCTTCGACTTCCTCCCCACCCGCGCGCTGCTCGATATCGCGGGCTGGGCCGAGCACGACATCTTCAGCCATATGTAAGGGCGCCTCTGGCACGATCTTCCCATGTCCCACGCCGAACCCGCCCTTGAAACCAGCGAAGCACGCGCACTGCGCAGCCGGCGTCAGCATTTCGCCGCGCCGGGTGGGCGGCATGACCGGCTGATCGGGTTCCTCGCCCGCGCGCTGCCGATGGCGGTGGGGGTGATTGCGGCGCTGATGATCATAACACCGCTCTCCCCGCGCGGCGAGGTCAGCTTCCTGCTCGATCGCAACAAGGTCGCGCTGATCGACGAGCGGCTGAGCGTCGACAATGCCATGTATCGCGGGCGCGACGACAAGGGCCGCCCGTTCTCGCTGCTGGCGGGTGAGGCGGTGCAGCGTTCGGGAGTCGAGGGGCTGGTGCGGATGCGCGATCTGGTCGCGCAACTGCTGCTTGCTGACGGCCCCGCGCGGCTGAGCGCCGTGGGCGGCGTCTATGATATCGCGGCCGAGACCGTCGCGATCGATGGCGATGTGCGGCTGACCGCGAGCGATGGCTATGCGATGGTCGCGCGCGGGGTGACAATCGATCTCAAGGCGCGCCAGCTGCGCGGCGATCAGGGCGTTTCGGGCGCAATCCCGGCGGGCACCTTTTCCGCACGCACCATGCGCGCCGATCTCGCCGCGCGCACCATCACGCTGGAAGGCGATACCCGCATGACCATGATCCCAGGCAAGTTGAGGATGCCGTGATGACCGATCTCGTCCCCCGCCGCGCGCCGCTGCGCCGCCTCGCTCTCGTCTGGGGGATCGGCGGCTTTGCCCTGACCGCCGCGCTCGCGGGCGGGATGACATTGCACGCACAAGGCATCGCAAGCCACGATTCGCGCGCGCCGGTGTCGCTCGACGCGGGCCGCACCGAGCTCGATGATCGCGCCAATCGCGTGGTGTTCAGCGGCGGCGTGATCGTCACCCAAGCGGGGCTCAGGATTCAGTCGGACCGGATGCTCGCCAATTTCAGCGATGCGGGGCAACTCGAGCTGCAACGCATCACCGCGACCGGCGGCGTGGTGGTGACGCGCGGGGACGAGCGCGCCAGCGGCGACAATGCGATCTACGACTTCAACCGTCGGATCATCACCATGGCGGGCAATGTCAGGCTGCGCCGCGGCACCGACACGCTCAATGGCGGGCGGCTGGTGATCGACCTGCAGAGCGGGTTGTCGAGCGTGGATGGCAGTCCGGCTGGTGGACCCGTGAGCGGCACAAGCAACAACGGCGGGCGCGTGACCGGCACCTTCACCGTGCCGCAGCGCGACACCGGCAAGCCGCCTCAATAGGCATTATCGTGCCGCAGCACCATCACGGTGCGCAGCACGATGCCGATATCGCGCAGCACCGACCAGCCGGCGATATACTCGAGGTCGGATTGCAGCCGGTCGGTGAGGTCCTTCTCCGCCTCGGTCGCGCCGCGATGGCCGCGCACCTGCGCCAGCCCGGTCAGCCCCGGTTTCAAGCTGTGGCGCTGCCAGTATTGCCGGTCGATGTCCCAGAAATACTTGTTGTTCGCCTGGCTGCCGATCGCGTGCGGGCGCGGGCCGACGATCGCCATGTCGCCCATGATGACGTTGATGAGCTGCGGCAGCTCATCGATGCTGGTGCGGCGGATGAAGCGGCCGATGCGGGTGATGCGCTCATCATCGCGACCGGTTGACCGCTCGCCATTGGGGTCGCGCCGCTCTTCGCGCATCGAGCGGAACTTGAACATGTCAAAGAACTGGTTGCCGCGCCCAAGGCGCCGCTGCACGAACAGCACCGGCCCGCCGTCCTCCAGCTTGATCAGCACCGCGATGACCAGCAGCAGCGGGGCGAGCAGCACCAGCGCCAGCACTGCCACGCTGACATCGAACAATCGCTTGAAGATCCGCGCACGCAGGCCCAGCGGCCCGATCGCCACCACCAGCGTGGTGCGGTCCAGCTCCTCGTAGTGATGCACGCCGAGCGCGCCCAATTTGTGCGCGGGCTCGCTGACGATCTCGCCGTAAACCCCGGCGGATTTGAGCAGGAACGCCCAGTCCTCGCGCCGTTCGCGCGGGCAGGAAATCACCACGCGGTCCTGATTGCGCAGCAGCTTGCCCAGCCGGTCGAGCATGAAGGGATCGTGGCTGGCCGGATCGAGCGCCAGTTGCTCGGCCGACACGATCAGCGCACCCGGCAAGGGGAAGGTCCTGCCGCCATCGTCGATCACCAGATGATTGACCACCTGCCCGCCCCAGCGCCGTTCGACCAGCATCGCCACGACCCGGCGTAGCGCCACCAGCAACAGCGCGGTAAAGCCAAGGCCGATCGTCACCGCCACGCGCGAGAAATCATCGTTCGACTTGGTGTAGAAGGCGAGGAAGTTGACCAGCGCCGCCGAAATTGCCAGCGCTGCCAGCGCCTTGCGCGCAGCGAACAGCCAATCGGCCAGCGCTTCGACGCCATAGGTGCGGTTGTAAAGTGCGATGGTGAAGAACACCGGCAGCATCGCCTGCGCCGCCAGCATCGCGCGCGGTTCGGCAAAGCGGCCTTCCCAAAGCAGCGCAGCGAGCGCGAAGCTGAGGTTGAACAGCGCCCCATCGGCCAGCAACATCAGCACATAGGCACGCAGCCGCCGCCGCTCGAGCGACGGGACGTTGGCTGGTTCGGGCAGCTCGGTTTCCGCCGCTCCGATCAGCTGTGGCGTAACGCGGTTCACTCGGTCCTTACCCCTGCGAGGCGTCACCCTCGTAATGTTACTTAGGGGGTCTTACATTGAAAAGGCAACATTGTGCGGGTGCGAAAAGCTGTTTGCCCCCGTTTACGACCGCCTCGACGCATAACGGGCGATTTCGGCCAATTCCTGCGCGAGCAGCAGCTCGGCGGCCTGGCTGTTCGCCAGCAGCGTGCGGTGCAGCCGGGTGAGGCGCGGGATCAGCCGGTCGAGGCGGGTCTCGCGCGATCCGCGCGTCGCGGGCTGGGTCCAGCGTTCGAACTGCTGGGTCATGCTGCGCTCCTCGCGGAAGAAGATGCCGAGTTGCATCTTCTCGCCCGGGCCGAGCGCGGCGATCTTGCCGCGGCTGCCGATCTTCGCGGCGATCTGCGCCAGTTGCGCCGCGCGCCGTTCAAGCGCAAGCGCCACGCCGACCGGGTTGAGGCCGAGCTCGCGCATCCGCCGCACCTCGCCGCCGATCCGCCCTGTCTCGCCGCCGAGCACGGCGTTGACCAGCGGGGCAAAGCCATCGTCCTCGGTCGCCGCGCCGATGGCGGCGTGATCCTCGGCGTTGACGGGTTTGGGCGATTGCGGGTCGGCATCGCAATAGAGCGCCAATTTGGTGACTTCGGACTGCGCCAGCCGCACGTCGAGCCCGGCGGCGCGTGCGATGCGTTCCGCCAGATCTCCGCCGAGCCGCAGCCCCGCCGTATCCGCCATTGCCCGCACTGCGGCGGTCACGTTCTGCAAATCGGGCGGGTGGAACATCGCCACCAGCGCATCCTTGCGCTTCTCGAGCAGCTTGGCGGTGCGCGACTTGTCGGTGGCGGCGGTACCGACGACGATCACCGGGGCCGCCGCGCCCGCCCCGGCCTCGGCGGTTTCGATCAGGAACTGGAGCGCATCATGCGCCTCCTCCCCGCTCGCGCGCACCCAGATGTGGCGCGTGCCGCCGAACAGCGAGGTCGAACGCGCCTCGTCCCCCAGCAAGGCGGGATCGCGCTTTAGGTCTGCACCGGAAAGCTCGACCCGCTCGCCCGCATCGGGCAGCGCGGCGACCAGCCGCTCGGCAGCGGCGCTCGCTCCGGCTTCGTCGGGGCCGCAGAAGAAGAACAGGCCGCAGGCCGTCGCCCCTGATGGGAGGCCGCGGGCAAAGTCCTTCTGGGTCGCCTTCACTGGCTCTGCGCAGCGCGGTTGCGCAAGGTCAGGGCGATCTGCGTCGCCATCCGGTCGGCGATCTCGACAGCGAGGTTTTCCAGCGCCTTCTGCTCGGCGGCGATGGTCGCGTATTCGGAGCTCACCACGTCGATCCCCGCATCCGATCCGGCAGTGGCATCGAGCAGAACGGAGCCGCTCGCCAGTTCCACCAGCTGATAGCGCGCGCGCAGGATGCGGCGCTGGCGGCTGATCGTGTCGTCGTTAAGGACGCCGAGCCCTTCGAGCGCATCGTCCAATCGCACGTCGAGCCGGTATTGCGGAGTCGTCTGCCCCGCTATCCCGAGCCGCGCGTCGAGCGCGTTCTTGACCAGCCAGCCGCCGCGCCCCTGGATCGCGGGCACATCGATCGCCGCGATTCCCTGCGCCACCGCCGCATCGCCGCCGCCCGCATACATCGGCGAAAGCCCGCAGGCGGTGAGCGCCAAAGGGGCGAGGAGGGCGAGGAGGGCGCGCATCAGGTAACGATATTCACCAATCGGTCGGGCACGACAATCACCTTGCGCACCGCCGCGCCGTCGAGCGAGCGCTGGAGGTTGGCCGAGGCCAGCGCGAGGGCCTCCAGCGCGTCCTTGCCCGCCCCCTTGGGCGCGGTGACGGTGTCGCGCAGCTTGCCCATGTGCTGGATGGCGATGGTGACCTCGTCATCGACCAGCAGCGCGGGGTCGACGGCGGGCCAGGGCGCATCGGCGATGAGGCCGGTTTCGCCCATCGCGGCCCATGCCTCTTCGGCCAGATGCGGCATCATCGGCGCGGCGAGGTGGGCAAGCGCGCGGATCGCGGCGGAGCGGCTCGCGGACGGCGCGGCCTTCTCGGTCGCGCCGGTCAGCTCGTAGATGCGCGCCACCGCCTTGTTGAAGCCCAACGCCTCGATATCGGCAGCCACGGCAGCGATGGTCTGGTGGGTCTTGCGCTCGAGGCTCTTGTCCTCGCCTTGGGCCGAGGCGTCGTAGGCCTGGAACAGCCGCCACAGCCGCTGGACGAAGCGCGCGCAGCCCTCGATCCCGGCATCGGACCACGGCAGATCGCGCTCGGGCGGCGAGTCCGACAGCATGAACCAGCGCACCGCATCCGCGCCGTGGCGGGCGATGATCGCATCGGGATCGACGACGTTCTTCTTCGACTTCGACATCTTGATGACGCGGCCGACATCGACGGGCGCGCCAGTAGCGATTTCGTAGGCCTTGTCTCCGTCTTTGCGGACTTCGGAAGGATCAAGAAACTCCGCTCGCCCTGAGCTTGTCGAAGGACTGCTTTTTTCTTCTTCCGGCCCCGAAGTGAAGGACAGCCCTTCGACAAGCTCAGGGCGAGCGGGGGTGGGTTGGGGGATAACCCGCGAATAGGTCTCGTGTGTCACCATCCCCTGCGTGAACAGCGCGGCAAACGGTTCCTTCACGCTGGTCTGGCCGATCTGCGCCAGCGCGCGCGTCCAGAAGCGTGCGTAGAGCAGGTGCAGAATCGCGTGCTCGATCCCGCCGATATAGTGCTGCACCGGCATCCACTTGGCGACCTCTTCGGGGTCAAAGGGCTTGTCGGCGGGCTGACTGGCGAAGCGCAGGAAATACCACGAGCTGTCGACGAAGGTGTCGAGCGTGTCGGTCTCGCGCAGGGCAGGCTTGCCGCATTGCGGGCAATCGACGTGCTTCCAGGTGGGGTGCCGCTCCAGGGGATTGCCGGGAATGTCGAAGCTGACATCCTCTGGCAGCACCACCGGCAGCTGATCCTTGGGCACCGGCACCACGCCGCAAGCATCGCAATGGATGAAGGGGATCGGCGTGCCCCAATAGCGTTGCCGCGACACGCCCCAGTCGCGCAGCCGCCACACAGTGCGCCCCTCGCCCCAGCCGCCAGCCTCGGCGCGGGCGATCACCGCAGCCTTGGCATCCTCGACGCTCATGCCATCGAGGAAACCGGAGTTGACGATCACCCCGTCGCCCGCCTCGGCCTCGCCCTTGAAGGGTTCGCCCGCGCGGGCAGGATCGGACGCGACGACGCGCGCAATCGGCAACCCGTATTTGGTCGCAAACTCGAAATCGCGCTGGTCATGCCCCGGCACGCCCATAACCGCGCCGGTGCCGTATTCCATCAGCACGAAGTTGGCGATGAACAGGGGCAGCGGTTCGCCGGTGAAGGGATGGCGCGCGGTGAGGTGGGTACGATAACCCAGCTTCTCCGCCGTCTCGACCTCCGCCGCCTTGGTCCCGCCGCGCTTGCACTGCTCGATAAAGGCGGCGACCTCGGGGTCGGCGGCGAGGCTCTGCGCAATCGGGTGATCGGCAGCAATGGCAACGAAACTCGCGCCGAAGATCGTGTCGGGCCGCGTGGTGTAGACGGGGAGAGCCTCCCCGGAACGGGGAGGGGGACCATCCGCAGGATGGTGGAGGGGATTGGCCTCATGGCTCGGCGCTTGCGGAGAGTCCCCACCACCACCAGCTTCGCTGGCGGTCCCCCTCCCCGTTCCGGGGAGGATCTCAAACGAAAACTCCAGCCCTTGGCTTTTCCCGATCCAATTCTCCTGCATCAGCCGCACCTTCTCGGGCCAGCTATCCAGCGCGCCCAGCCCGCTGAGCAAGTCCTCGGCAAAATCGGTGATCTTCAGGAACCACTGGTTCAATTTGCGCTTCTCGACCTCGGCGCCCGAGCGCCAGCCCTTGCCGTCGATCACCTGCTCGTTGGCGAGCACGGTCATGTCGACCGGGTCCCAGTTGACGGTCGATTCCTTGCGATAGACAAGGCCCGCCTCATACAGGTCGAGGAACAGCGCCTGCTCGTGGCCGTAATATTCGGGATCGCAGGTGGCGAACTCGCGCGTCCAGTCCAATGCGAAGCCGATGCGCTGCAACTGGGCTTTCATCTGCGCGATGTTCTGGCGCGTCCACCCGCCGGGGTGCACGCCCTTTTCCATCGCCGCGTTTTCGGCCGGCATCCCGAAGGCGTCCCAGCCCATCGGGTGCAGCACCTCGAACCCGCGCATCTTCTGATACCGCGCCAGAACGTCGCCCATCGTGTAGTTGCGCACGTGGCCCATGTGGATGCGCCCCGAGGGATAGGGGAACATCTCGAGGATATAGCTCTTGGGCTTCGGGCTGTCGGAATCGGCGGTGAAGGTGCCCGCCGCTTCCCACGCGCGCTGCCAGCGTCCGTCAGCGGCGGACGGATCAAAGCGGGAATCAGTCATGAACGGGTATCCGGTGGAAGCAGGGCTCAGGAGGCAAGCGCCTGGCGACGCAGATCGCGGGCCTTGGTGAGGATGATGTCCTCAAGCTTCTGCACCGTTGCCGCCTGCACCGGGGCTTCGACCCAGTTGCCGCCCTCGGCCACCTGACGGCTCGCCGCCACGCGCAGCGCATCGGCGCGCAGATCCTGATCGAGGATCGTCACCGTCAGCTTGACCCGTTCATTGGGGTTGGCGGGGTTGGCGTACCAGTCGGTCACGATCACGCCGCCATTGCTGTCGGCCTGCAGCAGCGGCGCGAAGGCCACCGTGTCGAGCGCGGCGCGCCACAAATAGGCGTTGACCCCGATAGTGTTGAGCTGCGCGGCCTGCAATTCGGTGCGCGGGCGATCCCCGCCGCCGCACGCGGCCAGCAGCGCCATTGCTCCGCCGAGCGCCGCAAGGCGAACGCTGCGGGCCAGAACCGGACGGAAAGGGGCGGAAAGGGCGCGTGTCACAGCCGAAAAATCCTCATCATCTGTCGTGGTGACGCTCTATAGCCGCCAAGCCCCGCGCGGCAAGCGTCATCCGCAGCGGGCAGCGGACAAGACCCCACAAGGGCTTTACCCGCGCTGAATTGCCCGCGACTCGGGCATTCTGTGTGCATGGTGCCACAGGTCGTCGCGGAATCGGGCCCCTATCGGTTCAAGGCATTGCAACGACCCCGCGCACGCCTATCAACAACAATATGCAAGCAGCGCGACTCACGTGGCGTTCATCTTGCGCGTGCTTTGGCAATTTTCTTGCTCAAGCTTCATTGAAGGACACAGGCACCACCATGGCGACACGGCCGGACAGGACAGCAAGGGCGCGGCGCAAGCTGCCGCTGCTGGCGCTGTGCGGCGTGCTGGCGCTGGCCGTACCGAGCGCGGGCTTCGCGCTGGTCGATGGTGCAGCCAAGGGCAATGCCCGCTCGTTCACCGCGATGGGCCTCGATGTCTTCACGCCCGCCTCGGTCGATCCGGCGCTCGCCGCGCGGGTGGCCGAGAAAGCACGGGCACGCGGCTTCCGCTTCACCCCAGCGCGCGCGGAACCTTCCTCGGGCGAACGCACGGTAACGGTCGCGGTGCGGATCGATGATGCGACCGCCCGCGCGGTGACGGTGCGCAAAGCGATCGAGGCGGTGCCCGGTCGCGGCGCGGGGCTGAGCGGGCTCGACACCACCCGGTTCCAGCTCGGCACGGCGCGCGGGGTGCAGAGCTTCGCCCGCACGGTCGATCTCAGCACCAAGGTTTCGAGCATGGCCATGCCCGATCTGGCGCAGTTCGAACCATCGGCCCCCAAGGCGGCCGACAAGCCGAGCCGGGTCCAGCCGCGGCTCGAAATGGAAGACCGCGCGATTGCCGGGCGCTCGCCCAATACGCTCGACGCGGTCAGCCAGCACACTGTGGGCGTTGGCGGCAGCTTCCGCCTGTCGCGCAATCTCGATGTGATGGCAGGCGTGCGCTATTCGCGCGAGCGGGAGCGGCTCGATCCGCTGACCAACGCCAAGAAGGACAGCCAGGCGGTCTACGTCGGCACCCAGATCAAGTTCTAAGCCGAACGGAGCCGCGTGACCGCACGCGGCGGTGCAATGGCCGCATGGCCGTTGTACCGATCGGCCCGGCCAGCCGGGCGGCGCGCAGCGCCGAACCGGTCTGACGGGCCGCAGCCGACCGCGCTGGTTCACATAGCTATTCCCCGCTTCCCCTGACCCTACAGCACCGCTAGGTTGCGCGCCATAAACAAAGCCAAGGGGAGAATGTCATGGGCCGTGTAGCCATCGTTACTGGAGGAACGCGCGGAATCGGGGAGGCGATCTGCAAACGCCTCCAGCGACAGGGCCACACGGTCATCGCCAACTATGCCGGGAATGAGCAAAAGGCGGCGGCCTTCACAGCGGCAACCGGCATCGCCTCCTACAAGTGGGACGTCGGCGATCACGAGGCCTGCCTTGCCGGGTGTGCGCAGGTGGAGGCCGAGCACGGCCCGGTGGATATCGTCATCAACAACGCCGGCATCACCCGCGACGGCACGCTCCACAAGATGAGCTTCGAGGACTGGAACGATGTGATGCGCATCAACCTCGGTGGGTGCTTCAACATGGCTAAGGCGACCTTCCCCGGGATGCGCGAGCGGGGCTGGGGCCGGATCGTCAACATCGGCTCGATCAACGGGCAGGCGGGGCAATACGGGCAGGTCAACTACGCCGCCGCCAAGAGCGGAATTCACGGCTTTACCAAGGCTTTGGCGCAGGAAGGCGCGAAGTTCGGGGTGACGGTGAACGCGATCGCGCCGGGCTATATCGACACCGATATGGTCGCCGCCGTGCCCCCACCGGTGCTGGAAAAGATCGTCGCCAAGATCCCGGTCGGAAGGCTCGGCCAGGCGGAGGAAATCGCCCGCGGCGTGGCGTTTCTGACCAGCGACAATGGCGGGTTTGTCACCGGCTCGACGATGAGCATTAATGGGGGTCAGCATATGTATTGAGGCGGGCAGGCTACTAGCGAAGCCGTTCGCTCGGCGAACGGCAAGCTAGGAGCCGGTGCCGCAATGCGGCAGCCCGACTCTCGGCCAGCGGGGCGGCGGGCCACCCCGCCGAACCCGTCTGACGTCAAGCCGGCGGCTTTGCCGTCGGCCCCTCTCCCAACCCTCTCCCGCAAGGGGAGAGGGCTATGGGCCGTCGGCCCCTCTCCCAACCCTCTCCCGCAAGGGGAGAGGGCTTAGCCCTCAATCAAATGTAATCCCCGCGACCTTCCACGCGCCATCCTCCCACGCCAGCGACAGGCTCTCGGTCTGGGTCGTGCCATTGGCATAGGCGGAGCGGAACTTGATCAGCCGGTAGCCGGCGGGCGGCGCAGGCACCCATTCGTTGCCGACGAGATCGCGGGTCAGCAGCTTGCCGAGCGGCGGGCGCACCCGCTCGGAGACCTCGCTCCACACTTCAAGCGTGTTGAGTCGGTGGAACTCCGCGCCGGTGGCGGCGTAACTTTCGGCCCAGCGGCTTTCGTCGACCATCTTGAGGAAGTCCTCAGCGGCGCGGGCTGCGGCGGTCGCCTCGCTCTGGGCAGCAGCGGCAGTCGCTACCGTCGGTGCAGGCGCCAGCACCGACAAGGGTGAGGCGGGGAGGAACAGGGCGGCGATAATCAACGACATGGCAAGCACTCCGGCAAGAGTAAGGGCAAGGCGTTGCCCTACCCACCGCCCGGTGGCGGATGCCGCTGTGTCCTCCAGAACCGCCGCCGCCGCATCCCCCAAAGCCTTGTCCGCAAGAATTTCGGAGAGGCTTTCGGCGGTATCCCCCTCCTCCGCCAGCAAACGCCGCGCCGCCTCGCGGCTGCTCGTGACGCCCAGCTTGCGCCGCGCATCGCGCAGCCGTTCGTTGACGGTGTGCACCGAGAGGCCCAGCGCGCGCGCCGAGGATTTGGCGTCATGCCCGCGCAGCAGCAGCCGCAGCGCGTCCTTTTCCTTGTCGGTCAGCGTGTCGATGGTCGGGGTCATGCGCGAGGTTTAGGGCGGGCCTCGCAGACGGGCCACCCCGAATTTTTCGGGGATGCGCGGCGGCGTTTTCCTACTTGGCGAGGCTTGGGTATGGCTGGGGGGTTCTTTGTCATTGTCGGACAGGTGCCGCGTCGGCGCGTTCTCTTTTTTTCGAACGGCCAATGTGTCAACTTCGCTTTTGGGACGTAATTGTCTGTTCTGTCATAGCAATTCGTCTGAAATCGCGCTTGTCACGGTGTCAGCTTTGTCAACTTCCCAACAGGCCGGTTTGGCCTTTCAGAATCGACAAGCCTCCCGGCGCATCGCGCGCTAGACTCCGGATCGAAGGAGAGCCCCAATGCCCGACCGCATCCTCGTGTTCTACGGCTCCTACCGGCGCGACCGGCAGGGCATTTGGCTCGCCGATTACTGCGTGCGCAACCTCGCGGCGCGCGGGGCCGAGGTCGAGCTGATCGACGCCAAGGCGCTCGACCTGCCCATGCTCGACCGGATGTACAAGGAATACCCCAAGGGTGAGGCCCCGGAGGTGCTGGAAGCGTTGGCCGAGAAAATCCGCACCGCCGATGCGTTCCTGTTCGTGGTCGGCGAATACAACTGGAGCGTGCAGCCGGGGCTGAAGAACCTCACCGACCATTTTCTAGAAGAGTGGTTCTGGCGGCCAGCGGGGATCGTCAGCTACTCCGCCGGACGCTTCGGCGGGGTGCGGGCGGCGCTGGCCTGGCGCGACATCCTCGGCGAGATGGGGATGGTGGTGGTGTCGAGCACCATCGCGGTCGGGCCGGTAAGCGATACGCTGGACGAGAACGGGGAGCCGGTCAGGGGTGGCGGGGCGGCGCTCGAACGCCAGTTCCCGAGGTTCGCGGATGATCTGGCGTGGTGGACGGCCGCGGCAAAGGTGCAGCGAGGAAAGGTCAAGCCGCCTTATTGAGAGACTGAAATCGGGTGACGAAGGCTTAGGCCTTGGCATATATGGGATCTTGGTGACCGCGCATTTCGACCTCAAGGAGATGGATTTCCCGCCGCTTGACCAGTGGCCGGTAGCGGTTTGCGCGTGGCGCGGGTGCTGCATTGAGGTTTTCGCCCGCGCCGAACATTCGGTCGCCGATTGCCTCCGAACACTGGCCGGTGCCGAAGTGCAACTGGGGAAAGAGGCTCTCAATCCGTTTGGCGGCAACCGCCTCAAAGCCTTGCGCGCATGCATCGAGGATCAAGGCTTTGGCGGTCACGGCAAAGCCGCACTCAGACGGATCGCCGACTGGGAGCGGGTCTACGAAGTCCGCGCGCATCTGGCGCATGGTAAAGTAGAGGCGACGAACGGCGGCATCAGTGTGAGTCACATCACCTTCGACGGGAAGGCCGAAACGCGGCACCCGCCGAAGACATACACACGGCGCGAAATGCTTGAAGTTCTCGCCGATATCGAAGCGGCGCAGAAAGCGCTGCACCATCAGCTTGGTCAGATCAAGGCGCTGGCACTGGGGAGGAATAAGCCCAGCCTCGGGTCAAACCCGGGGTGACGGGAAAGGGGGCTTAGGCACCCCCTACCCCCGATACAGCCCGTCGATCCGCTCCTGGTACCGCTCGCGGATCTTGTGGCGTCGGATCTTCATTGAGGGGGTCATTTCCTCGTTCTCGATGGTGAAGGCCTCGTCGGCGAAGGCGAACTGCCTCACCTTCTCGATCACCGACAGGTCGGCATTGGTGCGATCTACCCCCGCGCGCACCGCGTTCTTGAAGGCGGGCAATTCCTGGAGGGCCTTCAGATCGAACTTCTCGCCATTGGCACGCGCCCATTCCAGCGCCCATTCGGCGTCGGGCACCACCAGCCCGACTACATAGGGCCGCTTGTCGCCCGTCACCATCGCCTGCGCAATTTCGGGCTGGAGGGTCAGCATCCCCTCGACCTTCTGGGGCGCGATGTTGTCGCCCTTGTCGTTGACGATCATGTCCTTCTTGCGGTCGGTGATGACGATCCGCTGCTTGTGATCGAGGTGCCCGATGTCGCCGGTGTGGAGCCACCCGTCCACCAAGGTACGCGCGGTCTCGGCCTCGTTGCGCCAGTAGCCGTGCATGACCAGCTCGCCGCGCACCAGGATCTCGCCATCCTCGGCGATCTTGACCTCGACCCCGCGCAGCGCCGGGCCGACGGTGTCCATCTTGAGCCCCGCCTTGGGCCGGTTGCAGCTGATCACCGGCCCGGCCTCGGTCTGGCCGTAGCCCTGAAGCATGGTGAGGCCCATCGCGTCGAAGAAATTGCCGACTTCGGGATTGAGCGGCGCGCCGCCCGAAACCAGCGCCTTCAACCGCCCGCCAAATTTGGCGCGGATCTTGGGGCGCAGCGCCTTCTCGACCACGAAATCGAGCGGCCGGTCGCGCAGGCGCTTCTTGCCTTCTTTGGAGTGCTCGGAGATCTTGAGCGCGCTATCCATCAGATAATTGGCGAGTTTGCCCTGCTTTTCGACCTGCTTCATGATCCGCGTGCGCAGCACTTCGAACAGGCGCGGGACGACGACCATAATGGTGGGCCGGGTTTCCTCGATGTTGCTGGCCAGCTTCTCCAGCCCTTCCGAATAGTAGATCTCCGCACCCACCCCGATCGGCAGATATTGCCCGCCGCTGTGCTCGTAGGCGTGCGAGAGCGGCAGGAACGAAAGGAAGCGTTCGTCCTTGATGCCGAAATCCTCGATCAGCACCTCGGCCGCGCCCGCGACGTTGCAGAGGATCGAGCCATGGTGCTGCATCACGCCGCGCGGCGCGCCGCCGGTGCCGCTGGTGTAGATGAGGCAGGCGGTCTCGTGGCGGCCGATCCCGGCGATCCGCGCATCGACCGCAGCCCGCGCCGCCGCCGCGTCGCCGGTGATGAGCGCGCTCCAGCCGTGATATTCGAAGCTGCCGGTCTGGCGGGACTTGAGCGCATCAATCCCGATCACGTGCTCGATCAGCCCGGTCTGCCCGATCGCGCCCACGAGCGGCGCGAGCAGCTTCTCGTTCGAGACGAACACCGCACGCGCGCCCGAATTGTCGAGGATATGCGCATGATCGCGGCGGGTGTTGGTGGTGTAGGTCGGCACGGTGATGCAGCCCGCCGCCATGATCGCGAGATCGGCGATGCACCATTCGGGGCGGTTCTCGGACACCAGCGCGACCCGGTCGCCATCCTTCAGACCCATGCGGCGCAGGCTCTCGGCGAGCAGGCACACCTGCTCTGCCGCCGAACGCCAGCTTTGCGTCACCCACTTGCCGCCGGTCTTGTGCCCAAGGAACGGCGCATCGCCCTTTGCGTCCGCGCGCTTCAGGAACAGCGCGACAAGGTTCGGCGCGCCGTCGATGTCCTGCAGCATCGGGTCATCCGCAGGATTGACCTCCGGGCTAGCGGAATGGGGCGGCGTGGGGGATTGCACTGGCAAAGGCTCCTGGTCCCTTCAGGTTGTGGTTCGGGATTCGTCGGCGACCCCGTGCGGCGCGCAACCTAGAAGCGGATCGGCGGCGCTTCAAGGTGTGTGGGTGTTCGCCCCAGCTTGCGGCGGGGCTCCGTAATCGAGCTTGGGGATCAATCGCGGATCGACCGCGACCTCCCAGCCGCCATCGGGCAGTCGGCCCAAGGCGTTGGCCTTGACTGGCGCAGGCCCCTTGCGGATGCCGGCGTGGCCAAGCGCGGTCAGCTGCCCCTCCATGCCTTCAAGCACCGTGCCTTCCTCGATCAGCACCGCATTGCCGAAGCTCATGATGAACGGCAGGCCAAGCGCGTCCTGCGCGCCAAGGCCGAAATCGACAAAGCCGATGATCGAGCGCGCGACCTGCACCGGAATGGTCGGGCCGCCGGCCGCGCCGATCACCAGTACCACGTCGCCCTTGGCATCGAACACGATGGTCGGCGCCATCGAGGAACGCGGGCGCTTGCCGCCCTCGACCCGGTTGGCGACCGGCTTGCCGCCTGCTTCGGGGGTGAGCGTGAAGTCGGTGAGTTCGTTGTTGAGATAGAAGCCCCGATGAAACAGCCCCGAACCGAACGCCCCCTCGATGGTCGAGGTGTAGCTCACCGCATCGCCCGCCGCATCGACGACCGAGAAGTGCGTGGTGCCGTTCTCCGGCTCCTCCGGCCCGTCCCCGCGCGCGAGCGGTGCGCCGGGCGGCACGCCGGGTTCGGCCTTGGCGAGCGCTTTGGCGGGATCGATCAGCGCCGAACGCCGGGCGAGGTAGCCTTTGTCGACCAGCCCGGCGACCGGCACGGCGACGAAGTCCGCATCGCCCGCGTAAAGCTCGCGGTCCGCATAGGCGAGGCGCTGGCTCTCCACGAACAGGTGCCAGAAGGTCGGGCTTTGCGGGCCGAGTGCGACAAGATCGAAGCGCTCAAGCTGGCCGAGCATCTGCGCCACTGCGATCCCGCCCGAGGACGGGGGCCCCATCCCGCATACGCGGTAGGCGCGGTAGGCGGTGCAAACAGGTGAGCGCTCCTTGGCCTGGTAGGCGGTGACATCGCTGGCGGTCATGCGCCCGTCCTGCGGCGTGGCAGCGGCGACATGGGCGGCGAGCGCGGCGGCAGGCGCATCGCCATACATCGTCTGCGGCCCTTCTGCCGCGAGGGCACGGAGGGTTGCGGCCAGCGCCGGGACTTTGACTGTCGCACCAATCGGCAGCGCCTCGCCGTCAGCGCTGTAGAACACTGCCCGCGCGTCATCGCTCTTGTCGGCACGGCCCTTGTTCTGGCTAAGCGATTCGTGGAGCCGCCGGTTCATGACGAAGCCCTCGTCCGCGAGCGCGATGGCGGGCGCGAACAGCTTGGCCCAGGGCAGTTTGCCGTACGCGGCATGGGCCTTGGCGGCGAGCGCGACATTGCCCGGCACCCCGACGCTGAGGCCCGAGAACACGCGGCTCTCGCGCCCGAGCAGCTTGCCCTCGGCATCGAGGAAGCGGGTGGGTGTCGCGGCAGCAGGCGCGGTTTCGCGGCCATCAAAGGTCACCAGCGCGCCGTCATCCGCATCCGCGCGCACCAGAAACCCGCCGCCGCCGATGCCTGAGCTCTGCGGCTCGACCACGGTCAGCGCCAGCATCACCGCAATCGCCGCATCGACCGAGGAGCCGCCCTGCGCCAATATCGCCTCGCCCGCTGCCGTGGCGCGCGGATCGGCGCTGCTGACCGCGCCTGCCATTGCTGGCGCGGCGCTGGCGCTTGCTGGGGTCTGGGTGGCGGCACACGCCGAAAGGGCGAGCGCCAGCGGGGCGATCAAAGCGGGAAGGATGCGCATCGCGCTACCGCTATTCGCTTCCCACCGCTTCGGCAATGCTTGCAAAGCCATCGCGCCGCATCAGCGCCTCCAACCCGCGCACGATCCGCGCGCCGAGGCCGGGGCCTTCATAGACCATCGCCGAATAGAGCTGAACGAGACTCGCGCCCGCGCGGATGCGCTCCCACGCGTGTTCGGCCGTCGCGATGCCGCCGACGCCGACGAGCGGGATCGCGCCGCCGGTGGCTTTCCGGAAATCACGAACGCGCTGCAGCGCCAGCCTGCGCAGCGGCGCACCCGACAGCCCGCCGGTCTCGCCTGCATGGCCCGACCGCAGCGCTGGACGCGAGATCGTGGTGTTCGAAACGACCAGCGCGCCCAGCTTCTGGTCAATCGCGATCCGCGCAATCGCCTCGATATCGGCAGGCTCGAGATCGGGCGCGACCTTCAGGAACACTGGCGGCGGTACGGCGCATCCGGCAGCATCGCGGGCGGCGATGACCCCCTCGATCAGCGCAGTCAGCGCGCCCTCATCCTGCAATGCGCGCAGGCCTGGCGTATTGGGGCTGGAGACGTTGACGCAGAGATAGCTCGAAAATGGAGCCATCTTGCGCGCCATAACCGCATAGTCGGCAATCCGGTCGGTCGAATCCTTGTTGGCGCCGATATTGACCCCGACGATCCCCGGTCGCCCGACCCGCGCCCGCAGCCGCTCGAGCGCGGCTTCGGCCCCGCCATTGTTGAACCCCATGCGGTTGATGACGGCCCGGTCCTCGACCAGCCGAAACAGGCGCGGCCTAGGGTTCCCCGCTTGCGGCAAAGGGGTGATCGAGCCAACCTCGGTAAACCCGAAACCCAGACCGAGCAGCGCATCGGGCACCTCGGCATCCTTGTCGAACCCCGCCGCCACGCCGACCGGATTGGAGAAGCGCAGCCCGGCGACCTCCACGGCCAGCGCGTCAGGCATGGGCGCAGGGGCGCGCAGCGGCAGCGCCTTGAGGCCCGACAGCGCGAGGCGATGGCCGGTTTCCGAATCGAGGGCAAACAACGCGGGTCTGAGCAGGCGGAACAGCATGAGTCGCGCCTATGGCAGCGTGGCAGCGGTGTCGAGCGCACGGCCCCGCGACTTTGTGATATTTCGCACGTTTTGGACGCCCGCCGCAGGGGCGCTGTCCCATTATGCGGCACAAATAGGGCTGGGGAAGCGCACCAGCAAACGCGCTTGTCGCTTGCATACAATCATGCGGATGATTCGCACGATACTACGTCTCTTGCGACCCGAAGGGCTCGGAGCAGCAATGCAAAGAGTTCCTCAACTCAGATGGGCGGTGCCTCCGAGGGGGTGCCGCCCTCTTTTTTGCGGTTTTGACGAGCGGTTGAAATGCGGTCATAAAATGCCGCAACCATGGATGCTTCGAATTCTTCCGCATCTGCGCCGGGCCACCGCACAGAGGCCGATGCAGGGCTAACCGCGTCCGCCCTGATCATGCTCGACTACATCGAGCCACCGGCGGCAATCGCGCCCTATGTGACGACACTCTATCACTTTCGCTGCGAAGAGCAGGCGATTCGCGATATTCAGCCCGCTGGAGTCGGCCAGTTGTGCCTGTTCCCGCATGGCGAGGGCGAAATGCACTTTGCCGACGGGTATCGCGATCCGAATCATGCAGTTGGCTTGCTTACGCCGCTGTCGCGCGCGGCGCCGATTGTGGTCGACGGGCCGTTCCATGCCTTTGGCGCTGCGCTGACCCCGGTCGGCTGGGCGGCACTGACCGGGCTCCACGCGGGCGAGCATCGGGACCGCCTGCTGCCCGCACAGTCCGTGCTCGGCCCTGACATCCAGACACTGGGTGAGCGCCTGATCGCCGCTTACCGCGACGGCTCAATGGCGGGGCCGGACTGCGCGCTGGCGATCGGGGATTTCATTGCCGGCCATGTCCAGCCGCTCAACCCGCGCCATCTCGAGCTGATTGCGGGCGTGGGTCGCTGGCTCGCGGCTTCGTTCAATCCCGATGTCGGCGCACTGACCGGCACGGCGGGCTATTCGGCGCGGCAGGTACAGCGGCTGGTCGAGCGCTATTTCGGACTGACGCCGCGCGCGCTCGCCCGCAAGTACCGGGCGCTGCGCGCCGCCATGCTGCTCTCCGCGCCGCAATTGTCGCTGGAAGACGAGGCCGAGATCGCCGAAGCCTTCTTCGATCAGCCGCACATGATCCGCGAGATCACGCATTTCGTCGGTCGTACGCCCGCGCGCCTCAATGACCCGGACACGCCCTATCTGACGGCCATGATCGACCCCCGGAACCTGCGCGAGTTGCTGGGCCAATAGCGGCAGAAACGACAAGCCGCCGACTGGACAAGGGCAATTTTGTTACGCAATGGAAGTGCGCGCGGCAGTTCCGCGCGATGGGTCGCACCACAGCGTGGTTGAGGAAGGGTTGGGTTGCAGTTTCGCGCCAGCATGATCGCTCCACAGGCCGATACGGCAGAGTTGATCAACACCTATTACATCATCGAAACCGAAGCCGGACGGATCGCCGAGCCGATACCCGCCTATTCTGCGCAGCTGCTTGTGGTCGTGCGCGGGAAGTTGCTGATCACCTATGCCGACGGTAGCACCGCGCAGACGTCAACCGTGACTCTCAATAGCCCGCAGTTACGAAGCGCCGATTGCGTGCTCGAAGGGCCGGTAATGATCGTCGGCGCATCACTTACGCAGCTGGGGTGGCAGACCCTGGCCAATCTTCCAGCCGATAAGGTGCATGACCAGCTGATCCCGCCCCAAGCCGTTATCCCTGCGGACATGATTGCAAGGCTCGAAACAGCAGCAGCAGCCTGCCGCGCAGGGCAATTGGCCCCCAGGGACTTGTGTCCGCTGCTTGCAGCACCCGTCACGGCAAGGCCATTCGCGCCGCGCGCCGATCATGTCACCGTCGCTCACGCGATTTCACGCTGGTTGGCCAGTAGCCTCGATCCCGACCTCAGCGAGCTCTACGCCGCTGTCGACGTCTCTGCGCGCCAGCTGCAACGCATATGCCGCCGCTTTTTTGGGGTCCCGCCGGCGCAGGTGCTAAAGCGCTGGCGCGCCATGCGCACGGCCATTCTGCTCGCCCAACCCGGACTCGACGAGACACTCCGCAACCAGTTGCTCGCGACCTATTCAGACCAGGCGCACATGATCAACGATGTCCGCCGTTATACCGGGCGCACCCCGACGCAATTGCGCAGGTATTCGCTGGCTAGCGAGGTGCTGCAACCGGCAGCCCACGGCGACGCTGGTGTCGCCTTGCGCAATCTCGACGACTGAGGCGCTTCGCCAGACGCTTTGCGGTTGTAATCGGAGCGATCCCGTCCTAATTGCCAATTCGGACTGATTCCGTCCGAATTGAGAACCGCTCGCAATGCGCCTGTCCAACCTTGCCGATTACGCCGTCATCACGATGGGCCAGGCCGCACTCCACTGCGGTAACGGGCGGGTGAGCGCGGCCGAACTTGCGGCGGAAACCGGCCTGCCGGTGCCTACGGTGCAGAAGCTGGTGTCGAAGCTGACAGCGGCCGGCCTGCTCCGCTCGGTGCGCGGCGCGCATGGCGGGTTGCAGCTCGGGCGTCCGGCGGCAGCGATCACCGTCGCGGATATCGTCGAGGCAATCGAGGGTCGCATCGCGCTCACGGCCTGCGTCGATCATGTGGCCTGCGATTTCGAGGACGGGTGCAGCATGAAGCCGCACTGGCCGATCATCAACGAAGCGCTGCGCGGCGCGCTGGCGGGCATCACCCTAGCCCAGCTACGCCAGCCTGCTGTGGCGCTCGCCCCCATTGCCGAGGACCATCTGGCATGAGCGAAGAGATCGAACTGCAAGACCGCGAGGCGCGCGAGGCCGCAGCAAAAGCTGCCGATTACGAACACGGATGGTCGGCAGACATCGACACCGAATTCGCGCCCAAGGGTCTGAATGAGGACACCGTCCGCTTCATCAGCGCCAAGAAGAACGAGCCTGCATGGATGCTCGACTGGCGGCTGAAGGCGTTCCGCCTGTGGCAGACCATGGAGGAGCCCGACTGGGCCAAGGTCGGCTACCCCAAGATCGACTATCAGGACGCCTATTACTACGCCGCGCCCAAAAAGAAGGCGACCATCGCTTCGCTTGACGAGCTCGATCCCGAGATCAAGGCGGTCTACGACAAGCTCGGCATTCCCGTGGCGGAGCAGGAAGTGCTTGCCGGGGTCGAAGGCGCGCGCAAGGTCGCTGTGGACGCGGTGTTCGATAGCGTCTCGGTCGCCACCACCTTCCGCGAGGAGCTGAAGCGCGCGGGCGTGATCTTCCTCTCGATCTCCGAGGCGATCCGCGAATATCCCGAGCTGGTGCAGAAGTGGCTGGGCCGGGTCGTGCCGGTGCGCGACAACTTCTTCGCGGCGCTGAATTGCGCGGTCTTCTCCGACGGCACCTTCGTCTATGTGCCCGAGGGCGTGCGCTGCCCGATGGAGCTTTCGACCTATTTCCGCATCAACGCCGAAAACACCGGGCAATTTGAGCGCACCCTGATCGTCGCCGACAAGGGCGCTTACGTCAGCTACCTCGAAGGCTGCACCGCGCCGATGCGCGACGAGAACCAGCTTCATGCCGCGGTGGTGGAACTGGTCGCATTGGACGATGCCGAGATCAAGTATTCGACCGTGCAGAACTGGTACCCCGGCAATGCCGAGGGCAAGGGCGGGATCTACAACTTCGTCACCAAGCGCGCGCTGTGCCAGGGGGACCGCTCGAAGGTCAGCTGGACGCAGGTCGAAACCGGCTCTGCGGTGACGTGGAAGTACCCCTCCTGCGTGCTCAACGGCGAGGATAGCGTGGGCGAGTTCTACTCGGTCGCGGTCACCAACAATTTCCAGCAGGCCGATACCGGCACCAAGATGATCCACAACGGCAAGAACAGCCGCTCGACGATCATCTCCAAGGGCATCAGCGCGGGCAAGTCGAACAATACCTATCGCGGGCTCGTCCGCGTCGGCCCGACGGCGAGCAACGTGCGCAACTTCACGCAGTGCGACAGCCTGCTGCTCGGCGATCAATGCGGCGCGCACACCGTGCCCTATATCGAGGTGAAGAACCCCAGCGCGCAGATCGAGCATGAGGCGACCACCAGCAAGATCAGCGACGAACAGCTGTTCTACGCAATGCAGCGCGGGCTTGGCGAAGAGGAAGCCGTGGCGCTGATCGTCAACGGCTTCGCCAAGGACGTGCTGAAGGAACTGCCGATGGAGTTTGCCGTAGAGGCGCAGAAGCTGCTGGCGATTTCGCTTGAGGGGAGCGTGGGGTGAGAGTTTGCCTATCAGCCTTCGTGCTTACCACTGCACTTCTTGCGTCTGGCTGCTCCAACGAACAAAGCGCCCGATTGGCGACGGCCGAAGCTTTCCGCGCCGGTGCCGAAAAATGCCTTTTGGCAGTTCGAGACGACCGAGAGAATTACGATCAGGCCCGACCGTGTGCGGCCCTAAAGGCGCTTTCGCAGGCATACATCGACAATGGAGGCGGCTTCACGGAGGACGAGGAGCTTGAGTCGAGGCTGGCCGCCGAGGAAGGACGCACGATGGCATGGATGGCGCGCGCTATTTCGGCCTCCGACAACCCAACCATTCGTCTCTGGTGAACCAATGACCGCCCGCAAAACCCTCGCCCTCAACCCCGAGGCTGCCACCGCCGATGCCCCCGCGCTCAAGAAGAAGGGGCGCGGGTGGGAGATTTCGGAGAAGCGGCTCGATGCGCTGCACGAACAGGCGCGCGAGCTGCGGCGGCATTCGTCCGAGGCGCACAAGGCGCTCGCCGCCAAGTTCGCGGCCGCCGACATGGGGCGCTACACCTTCAAGCGGCACGCGGTGGTCGGTTCCGCGATCGTCGATTTCAACTGCCACAACCTCGGCCTCGCGCTGGCGATCGACGAGGAGGGGCAGAACGACACGCTCGCCAAGCGTCGCGACAAGAGCCTCGAGAGCGTCGGCATCGCCGTGATGCGGATCGCTGCCGCCGATATCCTCACCGATATCGACGCGGTGCTCCAGCGCCTCACCCTCGCCATGCGCGAGCGGATCGCGGCCAAGAAGGAGGCCGCCCGCGCGCACAAGGCGGCCAATCCAAAGCAGACCTATTCGCGCCCCAAGCCGCGCACCGACCGCACCGACAACCCCCAAAGCACCCGCACACCCCGGAGCCGCCAGCCATGATCGCCGTACTTCTCGCCCCCATCCTCGCGCTGCAAGCCACCGGCGAGGCTGTGGTCGCGGTCAAGAACGACAACCCGGAAACCTGGAGCGTCGAATACCCGCGCCTGATCCAGCCGCAGGTGATCGATTACCGCCGCTGCCTCAGCGTCACCGACCGCCGCATCGCCGGGAAGGCAGACTTCGAAGCCCAGCACGCCGCCGATCTCACCCGCTGCGCCGCACGCCGCACCAAGGCAATTGCCGAGGCCAATGCGGCGTTTGTCGGCGCCAAGACCGCGATGACGCCGCAGGAAGTCGAGCAGCTGTTCGCCAATATCGGCCACATCCACGTCGCGCGCGGGCGCGATCTCGACCAGCAGTTCGCTGCGCGCATGGCCGGGGCCGCTGCCGCCAGCGAGGCCTATGAAGCGGGCCGCCCCAAGGGGCTGGTGATCGAATTGCACGACGCAAGCGTGGTGAAAACGCGCACCGATGCGACCGCGCCGGCTACCGACGACAAGGACGGACAATAATGCTCACCATCACCGATCTGCACGCCAGCGTTGGCGATAAGCCGATCCTCAAGGGCCTGTCGCTGCACGTGCCTGCGGGCGAAGTGCATGCGATCATGGGCCCCAACGGAGCGGGCAAATCGACGCTGGCGAATGTGCTGGGCGGCAAGCCTGGGTATGAGGTGACCTCCGGTTCGGTTCGGTTCACACCCCGTCACCCCGTGCTTGACACGGGGCTAGGCTTTTCTTCGGGGCAAGAGGAAGGCTGCCAAGCCCCGCATCAAGTGCGGGGCGACGTGGATTTGCTGGATATGGAACCCCACGAGCGCGCCGCCGCCGGGCTGTTCCTTGGCTTCCAGTATCCGGTCGAAATCCCCGGTGTCTCCAACGTCCAGTTCCTGCGCGAAGCCCTGAACGCCCAGCGCAAGGCGCGAGGCGAAGAGCCGCTGTCGGGCGGCGATTTCCTCAAGCTCGCGCGCGAGAAGGCCGCGCTGCTTCAGATGGACATGGAAATGCTCAAGCGGCAGGTCAATGTCGGCTTTTCCGGCGGCGAGAAGAAGCGCGCCGAGATGGTACAGATGGGCATTCTCGATCCCAGCTTTGCCGTGCTCGACGAGACCGACAGCGGGCTCGATATCGACGCGCTCAGGATCGTGGGCGCGGGGATCAACGCGATCATGCGTAGCCCCGACAAGGGCGTGCTGCTGATCACCCACTACCAGCGCCTGCTGGATGTGGTGAAGCCCGACCGGGTGAGCATCCTCGCCGGTGGCCGGATCGTCGAGACCGGCGGCCCGGAACTTGCTCTCAGGCTCGAAGCCGAGGGCTATGATGCGGTGATGGCGTGACGACAACCACCCTTCCCACGCGCCGTGACGAGGCGTGGCGGTATGCCGACATGGGCGCGCTGGCGCGGCTCGGTGTGGGGGCGCTTGACCAGTGGAAGGAAATCGCGCTCGCGGATGGCGAGACGCGGCGGCATGCGATGGTGGTGGGTTCCGACGCGCCTGAGCTTCACCGCATCCGCCTCACGATCGGCGAGGGCGCGCGGGCGGAACTGTTTGTGACCAGCCGGGGAAGCGATTACACCCGCGTCGAGGTGGAAGTGCGGCTCGCCAAGGGCGCGCATTTCGAATTCGGCGGCGTGACCATCGGCGGCGGCGATGCGACGCGCGAATTCGTCACACAGGTCGTCCATGCCGAACCCGAGGCGACCAGCAACCAGACCATCCGCGCCGTCCACTGGAACACCGGCACCGGCAATTTCCTTGGGCAGGTCAAGGTCGCGCAGGGTGCGCAGAAGACTGACGCGGCGCAGGATTTCAAGGGCCTACTGCTCGAAGCCGGGGCGAGCGCCAATGCCGTACCGCAGCTCGAAATCTTCGCCGATGACGTCAAGTGCGCGCACGGCGCGACGGTCGGCGCGCTAGATGAAGCCGCGCGCATCTACATGATGGCGCGCGGGGTCGATCCGGCGGCGGCGCAGCGGCTCTTGGTGCAGGCGTTCATCGGCGATGCCTTCGTGGCGCTGGACGATGAGGCCGAGCGCGCAAAGCTGCTCGATGCCGCGTTGGCGGCGCTGGAGGAGGCTAAGCTGTGACCCTCGCCGCCACGCTCGCCCCGCTTGCCGATCTGCGTGCCGACTTCCCCGGCATGGTCACGCATGAGGGCAAGCCGTGGCACTATCTCGATACCGCTGCGACCGCGCAGAAGCCGCAGGCGGTGATTGAGGCGATGGCGCGCGCGCTGGGTTCGGATTACGCGACAGTCCACCGCGGGGTCTATGCACGCTCGGCGGAGATGACGCTCGCTTACGAGGCCGCACGGCGCACCGTCGCGCGCTTCATCGGCGGTAGCGAGGATGAACTGGTCTTCACCCGCGGCGCGACCGAGGCGATCAACCTTGTCGCGCAGACCTGGGGCCGGGCGAACCTCAAGGCAGGCGACCGCATCCTGCTCTCGCAGGCCGAGCATCATTCCAATGTCGTACCGTGGCAGATGGTCGCGGCCGAGACCGGCGCGGTGATCGACGTCTGCCCGCTCACCGATGATCACCGGATCGACCTTGATGCCGCCGAGGCCATGCTGACCGAGGCGCACAAGCTGGTCGCCTTCGGGCACGTTTCCAACGTCACCGGCGCGCTGCTCGACGCCCCGCGCGCCGCCGCGCTGGCGCATTCAGTTGGCGCATTGCTGCTGCTCGATGGCTGCCAGTCGGCACCTCATATGCAGGTCGATGTCGCTTCATTGGCATGCGATTTCTACGTCTTCTCCGCCCACAAGCTCTACGGCCCGACAGGAATCGGGGCGCTGTGGGCACGCAAGGAGCTGCTCGCCGAAATGCCCCCCTATCAGGGCGGCGGGGCAATGATCGACCGGGTGACGTTTGAACGCACCACCTATGCGACAGGCCCCCAGCGGTTCGAGGCGGGGACGCCCGCGATCACCGAAGCGATCGCCTTCGCCGTCGCGTGCGATTACGTGACAAACATCGGACAGACACGCATTCACGCGCACGAGGCCGCGCTGGTCGCCCGGTTGCGCCGCGAACTTGGCGCGATGAACGACGTTACCCTGTTCGGCCCCGCCGACAGCGCCGGGATCGTCAGTTTCGCGCTTGATGACATTCACCCGCACGATCTCGGCACTATCCTCGATGAGAGCAACGTCGCGATCCGCGCCGGGCACCATTGCGCGCAGCCGCTGATGGACTACCTCGGCGTTCCCGCCACCGCGCGCGCCAGCTTCGGGCTCTATTCCGCCGAGGCCGATATCGACGCGCTGCTCGCCGGGATCGCCCGCACCCGACGGATTTTTGGCAAAGGATGACAGGCATGGACAGCCACCCTTCGGACATGACCGCCGACAAGCCGCCCCGCGCACGGGTTGAGGACGCGGTCGAGCATGACGCGCCGCGCCAACGCGACTATCTCGACGGCTTCCTCGCCGCCAAGCCCGCCCACGATGCCGTCGGCGGCGCAGGCAGCGACCTGCAAGGCGCGGTGATCGAGGCTTTGCGTGAGATCTTTGACCCGGAAATCCCGGTCAATATCTACGATCTCGGCCTCATCTACGGCGTCGAGGTCGATGATAACGCCGACGCCACCGTCACCATGACGCTTACCACCCCGCATTGCCCCGTCGCCGAGTCCATGCCGGGTGAGGTGGAACTGCGCGTTTCGAGCGTGCCGGGAATCCGCGATGCCGAGGTCAATCTGGTGTGGGATCCGCCGTGGGGCCCGCACAAGATGAGCGACGAGGCGCGGCTCGAGCTGGGAATGCTGTGATCGAAGCGCCCGCCTTGACCATCGGCCTTGCCTACTATGCCGACCCGCGCGATGCGGCCGATGTGGTGGCACTGCTCGATGCCTATGCGCGCGACCCGATGGGCGGCGGGGAGCCGCTGGCGGAGGGCGTGAAGGCGCGGCTAGCGAGCGATCTGGCGGCCAATCTGCACGCCTTCTCGCTCATCGCGCGGCTCGATGGTGCGGCGGTCGGCCTCGCCAATTGCTTCATGGGCTATTCGACCTTTGCCGCCGCGCCGCTGGTCAACATCCACGATTTCGTCGTGATCACCGGCCAGCGAGGCACCGGCATCGGCCGCGCGCTGATGGCCGCGATCGAAGGCGAGGCCTTGAAGCGCGGCGCGTGCAAGATCACATTGGAAGTGCTGAGCGGCAATGCACCGGCCAAGGCGCTCTATGCCGCGCTGGGCTATGGCGATTATCAGCTCGATCCCGGTGCCGGGCACGCGCTGTTCTGGCAGAAGAGGTTGACATGAGCGAGACCACGACCACCACCCGCGCCGCGCCAAAGGCCGCCGTCATCCTCACGCCCGCCGCCGAAGCGCGCATCGCCGAGCTGATGGCTAATGCGCCCGCCGACGTCATCGGCGTCAAGCTGTCGACCCCGCGCCGGGGCTGCTCGGGCCTCGCCTATTCGGTCGATTACGTCACCGCCGAGGCGAAGTTCGACGAGAAGATCGTCACGCCGGGCGGCACCTTCTACATCGACGGCGCGAGCGTGCTCTACCTCGTTGGCAGTGTCATGGACTGGCGCGAGGACGATTTCACCGCAGGCTTCGTGTTCGAGAACCCGAACGCCAAGGGCGCATGCGGCTGCGGCGAGAGCTTTATGGTGTAACCCGCCAGAAGCGGTTTACCCCTCCGCCACCAGCCGCGCGATCAACCGGCTTTCGAGCTCGTCAACTTCGCCATCAGCGTCGATCATCTTCTCGAGCCATTCGTTCTCGTAATCGGTCACGGTCTCACCCGCTGCAGCGATCGCGGCATAGTCCGGCCCGCTCTTGCGCTTGCCGAACACCTTGCCGAGGTGGTTCATCACCTGCGGAGCTTCCTGCGCGACGCGGCCCATGAAGCGGCCGACATTGGCCTCGCTGTCGGCAACGAAGGCTTCGAGTTCCAGTTTGCGCTCATGGCTGACTTGCGCGTTGGGCAGGTTGAAGCCCTTGAGGAAGTTCGCCACCCCGTCGATGAACAGCTCGTCCCAGGCGGGGGCATTGTCCTGCCCGAGCGTCTTGTCCTTGAGACGGAACAGCATTTCGGCATCGTGGCGGGTCACTGCCGCCGGGCCGTGGCCACCGCTCGAGAAGATCACGCGGCGGATCAGGTGACACTCGGCGGCGCTGATCTGACCCGCGACCAGACTGCCGCCGCAGCGGGTCGGGCCGGTGCCGGTGAGCACCGCGCGCTCGGCCTGTTCGAGCACGTAGTTCTTGAGTGCGTCGGGCGTGTTCTCGGCACGCTCGACAATGCGCACCACGGTTTCGAGTTCGACCATGCTTTCGGTCACCCCGTCCTGATCGATCTGGCCGATCAGCCACGCGGCTTCCTCGTCATTGCATTGCAGGCGCGGCGGCGTGCCGTTCAGGACGAATTCGCCGATCGCCTCGACGAAGAAGTCGCACCACGCCTGGCTGCGCATATCGAGCGCGGTGTTGATCGCGAACAGCGTTTCGGCTTCCTCGCGGGTGATGATCCCGTCGCCCCAACCCTCGCGCCGCAGGGTCAGCAGCTCCTCCGAGGTGATCTGCGCGTCGGCGGCGGCGCGGTGGGCGAACTCGATGAACGGCGTGGTCATGGCACGGACTATCCCTGTGAAGGTATCGGCCTGCCATGCCATGAACAGGCTTAAGATGGGGTTACCGGCGCCCCGAAACGGCTTCAATCTCGCGGATGCAGGCCCCCTGATCGACCGCCGCGCCGCCTGCGCGCTGCCGGGCTGCGACGTGGGTGGCGGTCGGCTCGGCCCCGGCGTGGACGGGGTAGAGGTAGATGTCGAGCACGCAGGCGCTCCCGGCAAACTGGAGCTTCCTCGCGTCGCCTTCGAGAAGGTCGATGCGCGCAGGCCCGAACCGCCGCACCAGCGCAGGCGCGGAGGAGCCGATCACCCCTTCGAGCCCGGCGGGCGCCATCACCTGCGGCACGACGACGATCGTGCTGCGCGGTGCAGGCGGCGCGGGGGCGGGCCTGGGAGCGCCGCCTGCGCAACCTGCCAACGCCACTAAGGCGAGCGCCCCCGCCCGCCTCATCGCACCGAGCCCCGCTCCTCGATCCGCCGCAGCACCAGATGCGCGCCTGCCGCCGCGCCGATCACCGGAGCGAGGAAGCCCGCAATCGGCAACACCATCAGCCCGGCCACCACCCCGCCGAGCAGAAACCGCTCGCCCGCGCCCAGCGGATTGCCTTGCACATCGCCCCCGCAATGACGCCACCACGCCATATCGGTCAGCTCGCGCCCCAGCAGCACCGCGTTGACGGCGAGGAACACCAGCGCCGGGCCGAACCCGGTGAAGGCCAGCACCGCCGCCACAGGCAGCGCCAGCAGGTTGTAGCCCAGCGCCCGCCCCAACCCGCGCACCGCGTTCGCCAGATCGCGGCGGAACGGCAGGGCCTTCGCGCTCGCCGCCAGCGCCGGATAGTGCCGCACTTCGACCACGGCGACCACCTCATCGGCGAAGAACTGCAGCACCGCGATCGCCACCACGCGGAACAGCAGCCACATCGCCACCGGCACCAGCAGCACCGCCGCGAGCCCCGCCCAGCGCTCGTCCAGCCCGATCCGCGCGCTTGCTTCGGCGAGTGCGAACCACAGCCCCACGCCGAGCCCCGCAAACACCGCCAGCGTCAGCACGATGCTCTTGGCCAGCACCGCCACTACCGCACGGTCGCCCAGCTGGCCGAGGGCTTTGGCGATGGCTGAGGCGACGGCGGACATGGTGCGAGCGATGCGGAACCTCCTGCCCCGAGTCAACGCGCACGCGCCTGCTCGCACACAGATGCTTGGCGCGCGGGTCGAACGCGGCTAGGCGGCGCGGCAACAACCGCAAGGAACCCCTCCGTGACCGCCACCACTCCGCCCCGTTTCGACGTGATCGCCATCGGCAACGCCATCGTCGATGTGCTCTCGCCTGCCGACGACGCCACCATCGCCGATCTCGGCCTCAATCGCGGCGGGATGACGCTGGTGGATGCCGACAAGGCCCGCGCGATCTACGCGGCGATGGGCCCGGCGACCGAGAAGTCGGGCGGATCGGCGGCCAACACGCTCGCGGGCATGGCGGCACTCGGGGCGACCTGCGCCTTCGTCGGCCAGGTCGCGCAGGACCAGTTCGGCGAGGTGTTCCGCCACGACATCCGCGCCGGCGGGATCGCCTTCGATACGCCCGCGCGCCAAGGCGACGTGCCGACCGGGCAATGCCTGATCCTCGTCTCCGCCGATGGCGAGCGGACCATGAACACGCTGCTCGGCGCGAGCCAGTTCCTGCACGCCGACGCGATCGACGATGCACTGATTGCGAGCGCGGGGATCCTCTATCTCGAAGGCTATATGTGGGATCCGCTGGAGCCGCGCGCGGCGATGCGGCGGGCGATTGCGGCGGCCAAGGCGGCGGGGCGCACCATCGCCTTCACCGCCAGCGAGAGCTTCGTGATTTCGCTCCATCGGGCGGACTTCCTGGCGATGATCGAGGACGGGGTGATCGACATCCTGTTCGTCAACGAGACCGAGCTGGCGACGCTGACCGGCGAGGCTGACTTCGAGACCGGCGTAGCGCAGGTCGCGGGCAAGGTGCCGGTGCTGGTCGCGACCCGCAGCGAGAAGGGCGCGATCGCCATCGCCAACGGGACACGCGCCGAGGTCGCCGCCGAGCCGGTCGCCAAGGTGGTCGACACCACCGGCGCGGGCGACCAGTTCGCCGCCGGTTTCCTCACCGGCTGGGTCAAGGGCGAGCCCTTGGAGCGGTGCCTCAAGCGCGGCGCGATCTGCGCAGCCGAGGTGATCGCGCACTACGGCCCGAGGCCGGAGACCGATATGCAGGCGCTGATGGCAGCGCGGTTGTAAGGGGCTCTGTTTGTGTGCCTGCCTCCGCAGGCACATCCTCTGCGCTGATCCTGCCGCTCGCGCACGTGCGCTCGCGGTGGCTGCGCAGCCGGTTCGTTCGACTTAGCGCCACGTTTCCTGAACCAGGAGACACATGAGACACTGTCCAGGAAGCGAAAACCGGCTTCCCTCGGACGGGATCGGTTGGGAGCTGACGATGCGAAAGAGCAGCGCCATGGATAGCGCCGCACCCCGCCCGTAGGAAAGCCCGACCTAACCCAGCGCCACCGCCTCGCGCGGTTCGCGGCGTCCTTGGCGCGGCGGGGCCGCCCGCCAGCCGAGCCAGCCTGCCGCGAGCCCTGCGCCCGCCGCCGCAGCCAGCGTCACCGCATCGGGCAACGCCGCGTAAGCATCGAACAGCGGCCCCGCCCACGGCCAGCTCGGGGCGAACCACATGAGGATCGAGTTGACGGTCATGAAGACCGCCGCCAGCAACCACGGCGCGCCATGCTTGCGGTCACGCGCATAGAGCGCCAGCGCGAAAATCGTGACCAGTCCGTTGCTCACCACGATCGTATCGAGCAACGCCTGCGGACCTTCACTGCCGATCACGTTCATCCACGGGAACCACGCATCCATCAACCGGCTGAAGGGGGATTCGAACAGGATCATCGGCGTCGCCAGCATGTATCCGGCGTGCAGCCGCACGTTGCGGCGGTGCTTCATCGCCAGATAGAACAGCGCCAGATAGGCGACCAGTGCCCCCGCCATCCCCAGCCCGAACGCCGGGCCGACATGGGCAATGAATGGGCTTTCGCGCCCCGCAAAGCGCTCTGCCGAGACATTGATGATCATCGTGAAGCCGACCATCAGCAGCGGGAACAGCGCAAAGCTGGCGAGGCCGAGCTGGCGATGCAGCGCATTCTGCCGCGCATGGATCACGACGCTCTGCGCCAGCAGCAAGATGAGCCAGGTGATCGAGGTGATGGCATGGACATGGAAGCCCAGCGGCATCGGCTTGGCGATCGGCGCGAAATAGCTCGCCCAGAAGCCGCCGAGCACGACCAGCAGCACGAACCCGACGTAATAATGCGCATGACGATACGGCATCGAGACCCCCTTTCCCGATTGCGACCGGCTTAAGGATAGCATGGCTTGCACCGCCGATCAAAGAGCGGCGCTCGCGCCTATTCGTCCGGCACGTATCCCGCGTGGCGCAGCGTCACCATATAGGCCGCGATCTGGTCGATCTGAGGCTTGGTGAGGGTGAAGTCCATGTCCTCCGGGTAGTTGTGCGCCTCGCTCAGCCATTCCGCGAGCGACTGCTGCGACAGGCCCCGCCGGTTGGCGATCGCGGCAAAGCTGGGCGCGGCAGGATTGGGCGAGAGGAACGGCGGCTCGACCGCATGGCACCCCCCGCACGCCGCCTCGACGAAGGCGGGCGCGCGGGTATCGGGCGAGGGCGAGGTCGGTTTGCCGAGCATCGGGGGCGGGTTGTCGGTTCCAGGCGCAGCACAGGCGGCGATGGCGAGGCAAGCGAGTGGGGCGAGGAGTGAAAGGCGGCAGCTCATGCTGATCTTATCCTCCTGTCGCGCGGCTCTTTCCTTGATCGGGATCAAATTCACGCTGGCGGGCCGTCCCCCTCACAAATCCGGCCGCACCGCATGATCGATCTGCATCAGCTCGACCGGCGCACCGCGGACCTTGACGAAGGCGACCGTGACCCCCGGCGAAGGGCTGTTGGGCGCAATCAGCACCTCGTGATCGGCCATCGCGGCGACGAGATCGTCGACCTCGAAAGCGACGTGCGGCGCGGTCTTGACGAGTTCGGGATAGGGCGCACCGGGCCAGTAGCGTTGCCACTGGATGCCGAACGGATTGTCCTGATGATCGCTCACGGTCATCTGGAGCTTGGGCAGATCGATCTCGCCCGCGAACCGCTCGGTGGTTGGAATACCGATATGATTGAACCGCGCGCCTTCGATCATGGGTATCCCTCTTGTCCGTGCCGCCCGGCATTCCTTGACCGGGATCCATTTTGCCGCAAGCCCCTTCCACACGAAAGTCGCTGGAATGACTGCTTTTGGAGAGAGATGTCGCTAAAGCGAGTGACCGAAAGTGGGTGGATTGGCGAATGGCGGCTTTGCCGACCAAATCGCGACGCTAGGGTTTGGGCGCTTCAGGCTCCGCCCTGGCAATCCTCTCGGCTTCGACAGCGGCTCGGGCGATGTCGTTGTAAATTCGGCGAGGCGAGGTATTGCGTGAGGCGTTGTAAAGTTCTGCCACCAATGCCCGATCAAACGAGGTCATCTCGGCGGGCGGGTCCGGCTCGTCAAACAGCGTAAGGATGGTGCGAGCCGAAACGCCCTCTTCGCTCGATGGCGCACCGGTTCCGATCAGCGTTCGCATTGTGATGTAGTCGGCCAGCTGTGCGAGCGTGAAGCCCTCGGCTGCCTCGCGGGCAATCAGCACCGCTGCTCCCGTCATCTCGGTCGTGACGATCGGATCATTCCGGCTGTAGGGTTCAATCACGATCATCTCGCCGACCTCGATGGGCTGGCCATTGAAATCGCGCACGACGACACGGTTCCACGCTCGAACAGGTCCGCGCTCGGCGAGCACACGCTCACGCTCGTAAATCGCCAGATGCGCGAGCTGAGCGGAGTCAGCAGTCAGCCAGCGATCTGATGGGCCTGCCGCTGGTGCCATGAAGGCAACCTTGACAGTAGGTAGGCAGGCCGGATCCGTGTTCGCCCCGACACCCATTGCGCGGGCGTTCTCCCGGATGCGTTCGGCGATGGCCTCAGCCTCTTCGGAGGCGAGGCCGAGAACTTGCGGACAAATCGGATAAAAGAACTTTGCGACCGGGTGGCGCATGCGTGGCGGTCGAACGATCTGTTTGGTGAACTCTCGCAGCTCTTGCTCGCGCTCATTTTCCGTGAGCGGCGGCCTGACGATGATCGTGGTCCCCTCAGGCGTGTCGTCCTGTGCAGCTGCATCTTGCGCCGCTGCTGGGGCAGCAGACAATCCCGCGAGGGCAATTGCTAGCCTGATGACATGCGAGCGCATTATACAGAGGATAACCATGTGACGAAAAGCCGTAAACTGGATTCAGCCCACGACTTGACCACTATGGGGTCACAAGCCGAATGGCGGCTTTTTTCTGGGCGCGCACCAAAGCGGTCATCAATCTCTGGCCTGCTTTATTGACGCTCAATTCTGGCGGGAGCGCTCGCTTTCGGCTTCGCGCCCCGCCTCCCGCGCCACCTCGCGCCAGCCGATATCGCGGCGGCAGAAGCCGGTGGGGAAGGATACCTTGTCGACCGCGTCGTAAGCAAGCCGCTGGGCTTCGGTGACGTTCCACCCCATCGCAGTCACATTGAGCACGCGGCCGCCGTTCGCCACCAGCGCGCTATCGACCAGCGCGGTTCCCGCGTGGAAGACCTTCGCGCCGCCTGCCTCGGCGTCTTTCAGCGCAATCACGCCGCCCTTTTCGGGGGTGCCGGGGTAGCCCTTGGCGGCCATCACCACGGTAAGCGCAGTTTCGTCGCGCAGCGACACCTCCGCCCCCTCGAGCTCGCCATTGGCGCAGGCGAGCATGATCGCCGCCAGATCGCTCTCCAGGCGCATCATCAGCACCTGGCACTCCGGATCGCCGAAGCGGGCGTTGTATTCGATCAGCTTGGGGCCGTCCGCCGTCAGCATCAGGCCGGCGAACAGTACGCCCGCATAGGGATTTCCGTCTGCGCGCATCGTGCGCACGGTAGGCTCGATGATCTCGCGCATCACGCGGTCTTGCAGTTCCGGCGTCAGCACCGGGGCGGGGGAATAGGCGCCCATCCCTCCGGTGTTCGGCCCGGTGTCGCCGTCGCCCACCCGCTTGTGGTCCTGCGCCGATCCGAAGGGGATGATTGCGGTGCCATCGGTCAATGCGAAGAAGCTCGCTTCCTCGCCCACCATGAACTCCTCGATCACGACCTGTGCGCCCGCGCTCCCGAACCCGCCGCCGAACATGTCGGCGAGCGCGGCTTCGGCGTCCGCAAGGTTCTCGGCGATCACCACGCCCTTGCCCGCTGCCAAGCCATCGGCCTTGAGCACATAGGGCGGCTGGAACCGGGCGAGCGCGGCGCGGGCTTCCTCGAGCGAAGCGGTTCGCACATAGCCAGCGGTGGGGATGCCCGCGCGCGCGCACAGATCCTTGGTGAAGCCCTTGGAGCCTTCCAATTGCGCGGCGGCCTGCGAGGGGCCGAAGGTCGGCACCCTCGCAGCACGCAGCGAGTCCGAGAGCCCGTCGACCAGCGGTGCTTCCGGGCCGATCACCACGAGGCCGATGGCGTGCTCGCGGCAGAACGCGATCACCGCCGCGTGGTCGGTCACGTCCAGCACCGCCAGCTCCGCCTCCTCGGCGATGCCGGGATTCCCGGGGGCGGCGTAGAGATTGTCGCAGTGTGGCGACTGCCGCAGCTTCCATGCCAAAGCGTGTTCGCGGCCACCTGAGCCGAGGAGGAGGATGTGCATGGGCGGAACCTTGAGAAGAAGTAAGGACAGCGCTTCGACAAGCTCAGCGTGAGCGGTTAGTAAGAGGTTCCCTTATCCGTTCGCCCTGAGCCTGTCGAAGGGCTGCCTTTCTTTGGGCACAGGAGTTTCTGAATGTCAGACCTGATTGCCTCGACCCGACCGGGCGACAACGCCGAGCCGCTGACGATCAGCGAGGTTTCGGCGTTGCTGAAGCGCACAGTCGAGGACCGCTTCGGCTTCGTGCGGCTGCGCGGCGAATTGTCGGGTGTGAAGCGCGCGGCTTCGGGGCATTTCTACTGCGCGCTGAAGGATGAAGGCGCGGTGATCGACGGGGTGATGTGGAAGGGCAATGCCGGGCGCCTCAACTTCCGCGCCGAGGACGGGCTGGAGGTGATCGCGACCGGCAAGCTCACCACCTATCCCGGCCGCTCGAAATACCAGATCGTGATCGATACGCTGGAACTGGCGGGCGAGGGCGCGCTGCTGGCGCTGCTGGAGAAGACCCGTGCGCGGCTGGCAGCAGAAGGTCTGTTCGCCGCCGAGCGCAAACGGGCCCTGCCGTTCCTGCCGCGCGTGATCGGCGTGGTCACCTCGCCCACCGGAGCGGTGATCCGCGACATCCTGCACCGCCTTGCCGACCGCTTCCCCAGCCATGTCCTCGTCTGGCCGGTGCTGGTGCAGGGGCAAGGCGCGGCCGAGCAGGTGGCGGCGGCGGTGCGCGGGTTCTCCGCGCTGTCCGAGGACGGCCCGATCCCCCGCCCCGACCTCGTGATCGTCGCGCGCGGCGGCGGGTCGATCGAGGACTTGTGGAGCTTCAACGAGGAGGCGGTGGTGCGCGCCATTGCTGAGAGCACGATCCCGGTGATCAGCGCGGTGGGGCATGAGACCGACACCACGCTCGCCGATTACGCCGCCGATCGCCGCGCGCCCACGCCCACCGCGGCGGCGGAAATGGCGGTGCCGGTGCGCGCCGACCTTGCCTTGACGCTGGCGGATCTTGCCGCCCGCCAGCGCCGCGCGGTCTATCGCCCGGTACAGTTGGGGCGCGAGCGGCTGGCGGCGCGTGCGCGGCTGCTTCCCCGGCCCGAGGCGCTGCTTCAGGCCCAGACCCAGCGGCTCGACGACCTCGCCGAACGGTTGCGGCGCGGTCTGGGCGAGCGTTCGGGCAGGGGACGCGAGCGGCTGGCGGGGGTCGCGGCGCGGCTCTCGCCTGCGCTCCTCACCCGTAACGCTGCCGAAGCCGGAAGGCGGCTCGAACGCGCACGGCTGGCCCCAGCGCTGGTCGAGCGCCCCCTGCGCGAAGGCAGAAACCGGCTTGCGGCACTGACCCGGGTGATGAGCCAGCTCCACCCCGAACGGCCCTTGGAACGCGGCTATGCGATCATCCGCGATGCCGCAGGCCGTGCGCTCACCACCCGTGCCGAGGCGGCGGGCGAGGCGGCATTGGTGCTGCAATTCCGCGACGGGCGGCTTGACGCGGTGCCTGCCGGGAGCGCGCCTCCGCCCCCGCGCAGGCCTGCCCCCAAGCCCTCCAGCGCAGCGAGCCAAGATGATTTGTTCGGATAGCCACGCGGTGCTATGGCCACGCCCATGCTGATGTCTTCATCCGATAAGGCCGCCAAGCTCTACTACGGCCCCTCCAGCTTCCGCGTGCTGCGCCCGGGGGCCCATGTGCTGTGCGCGGTGACCGGAGAGCCGATCGCGCTCGCCGAGCTGCGCTACTGGAGCGCGGAACTGCAGGAGGCCTATGCCTCGCCCGAGATCGCGACCCGCCGCCTGCTCGGCCTCGATCCCGCCTGATTCCGCGCCCGCCCGGAGCCATCATGCGGGCGATGCGTCTGCTGTGTGTCGCGCTGCTGGTCATCGCGCTCGCCCCCGGCACCTTTGTCCGTACCGCCACCGGCCTGCGCAGCGATCCGGCGGTGGTGACGGTCGCGCCGGTCGATCCCGGCCCACCCCCGCCCGGACCCTTGCGATTGACCGGCGCATGGCGGCTCGACAGCCCGCACGGCTGGTTCGGCGGTTTTTCCGCGCTGGTGACGGGCGAGGAGGGCCGGCTGATCGCGGCCAATGATCGCGGGTTCCTGTTCGCAATCGACATCGGCCGCGCCGCGCCACGCGCCGTGGCGGGCTCGTTCCGCTTTGTCGCCCGGCCGGTCAGGCCCGGCAGCCAGCGCGAGGTGCTCGATCTCGAAGCATTGGCGCGCGATCCTGAGAGCGGGCGGCTATGGGCGGCTTACGAGACGTTCAACATGATCGAGCGCTTCGATCCCGGCGGCACCCGCACCCGCGCAAAGCCCTTGGCGATGGGCAAGTGGCGCATGAACAGCGGGCCGGAGGCGATGACGCGGCTCGCCGACGGGCGGTTCCTGGTGATCGCCGAGGACGACAGGGCGGGCGCGCATCCTGCGCTGCTGTTCCCCGCCGATCCGGTGGATGGCGGGGAGCCGCTGGCCTTCACGCTCCCGGTGGAAGGCGATTTCGATCCGGTCGATGCGGCGCAACTGCCCGACGGGCGGGTGCTGATCCTGCTGCGCGCGGTCGACTACCGGATCCCCGCGCGCTTCACCTCCGCCATCGCTATCGCCGATCCGGCGGCGATCCGCGCGGGCGAACCGTGGCGCGCAAGCATCATCCAGCGCCTGCCCGGCGCCGCGCTGGCCGAGAATTACGAGGGGATCGCCTTCGTGCCTGACCCCGCCCAGCCGGCGCAAGGGCAATTGTGGCTGATCGCGGACGACAACATGTCGGTGTTCCAGCGCAGCCTGTTGTTGCGGTTTGCTTGGCGCGCGGACAACGAAAAAGCGCCCGGAAACCCCGAGCGCTTGATCGATCCGCTTCGCCCCTAGGGACGGCGGCTATCAGGCGGCAGGCGTCAGGCGGCAGCCTGGGCCTTCGCCAGCTCGCGCTTGACCTTCAGCGCCTGCGCCGAGAGCTTCTCGTCGCTGGTCTTCAAGAGCCAGTTGTCGAGCCCGCCATTGTGCTCCACCGAGCGCAGGCCATGGGTCGACACGCGGAACTTGAAGCTGCGGCCGAGCTTTTCGCTCATCAGCGTCACGTTCTGCAGGTTGGGCAGGAACACGCGCTTGGTCTTGTTGTTCGCGTGGCTCACATTGTGGCCGACCAGGCGGCCCTTGCCGGTCAGTTCGCAGATGCGCGACATGATGTGTCTCTTCTCGTAAAAATCGGGCCCAGGCTCGGGCCTAGGCGGGGAAAGCGGCGCGCATAACGGGGGATAGCCGAATCGTCAAGCACGTTGCGCCGGTGTCATAGCCTCGCTAGCCCTGCGACGATGACCCACTGGCCGCTCCCCGAACCGATGCAACGCGCACTGGCGCAGGCGCGTGTGGGGGCCGAGGCTGGCGAAGTGCCGATTGGCGCGGTGGTGGTCAAGGACGGAATCGTCCTCGCCGAGGCGCATAATGCCCCCCGCGACCTGCACGATCCCACCGCCCATGCCGAAATCCTCGCGATTCGCCGCGCCGCGCAGGTGCTGGGCGACGAGCGCCTGACCGACTGCGAGCTGTGGGTGACGCTCGAGCCCTGCGCGATGTGCGCGGGCGCGATCGCCCATGCCCGCATCGCGCGGCTCTACTATGCAGCGAGCGACCCCAAGGGCGGCGCGGTCGAACACGGCGCGCGGGTGTTCGAGCAGGACCAATGCCTGCACCGCCCCGAGGTGTATTCGGGGATGGGCGAGGCGGAGGCGGCCGAGATGCTCAGGGGGTTTTTCCGGGAGCGGCGCTAGAGCGCCCTAACCTGCAATGGCGTACGCGGCTGTACAGGATTCGGCCGGCTTTTCGCTGAAGGCCGAATGTGAGTGCCCGCGCCAAGGCCGGAAGCGATCGAGGTAAAACGACCATGTGGCCCGATCCGTCCCATTCGGAGGCGGCGCCCCACCCTCAGCAGCTTCAAGGGCAAAATTAGCTGTTTGCCCGGGACAGGCATCTGAAAACCGCCGACTCCACGCAAGTTGCCGGGCGGCTTCGATGTCCCAAGTGTCCACATCCCTGATCAGAACGAGACGCGCCCGACCATTGTCGCAGATTACGGAATAGAGGCAGACTTTTTGCCCCGGCGCGCGTTCACGCACATACCAGCGCGCTGATGCGACTAGCTCCGTCTTCGACAGGTTGGTCCACGAAAGGTAGCGTCTGGTATAGTCGAATGCGATCAGCCCAATGACCACTGCAGCGATCCCGAAGAGTATGAAGGTCCACAGCCGGAATTTACGGGCAACGACCATCACAACCCCCGCCACACCCTCGCCGCCGCTCCATCTTTCGCCCCCCAGCGCGAGGCCGAACAGCGCACCGGACGGAAGGTCTTGGCGTAGCAGAGGCGGATTTCTTCCAGCCAGCCGCGTTCATTCAGCTTCACCCCGATGGCGCTTTCGGGCCAGCCGGGGTTGGCATCGGCAAACGCCGCACGGATGCGGCCTGCGGTGAGGCCGTCCTCGCGGCTGATGCGGTCGTAATCGGGGATGCGTAAGGATTCCCACAGTATGCGGGTGACCTTGAGGTAGTTGGCGGGGCGCTGAACCATGCAGCTGCCGTGCTTGGCCCATTGCCGTGCCACCAGCCGTTCGGACGGCATCATGCACATCGCCCCGCGTACATCGGCGGGGGTCAGCGCCGCGCCCGCCTCGCACCATTGCGGCCAGCTTTGCCCGCTTTCCGGCCACAGTCCGTGGACGACGAGCCCGAAACTGCCGTTCTTCCCCGAGCATTGTGCCGCATGGCGGCGATCATCGGCGCGCGGCTTGCAGAACTCAGGGCTCCAGCTCAGCGCGAGGGTATAGCCCGTCACCGGCATAAGCCGGCGCGGGCCATCGGGGGCGATGCGCGGCACGCTCGCCACCTGCGGCGCGCGGCACTGATAGGCCTGCGCGTGAGCCAGCGACGGCACTGCAAGCGCCAGCGCAGCCAGCGGCAAGACCCGCAACGCCCCCACCGCGCTTATTCGAACGTGGCGGGATCGACGCTCTGGCCGCGATTGTCGAACCATGCCTTGGCATCGCCGCGGAACAGCATTCCCACCGCCACCAGCTGCATCACCGTGATGATGACCGCGACGATCGTCATGAACAGCGGCCCGGTGCCGAGCGAAAAGGGCAGCATCAGCGTGCCGATGACCGTGAGCACGGTCAGGATCCACTTCGCCACAGTGCTCGCCTTGCGCGAGATGAAGAACCACAGCAGCAGCGAAATCCCCATGCCGAACAGCAGCGAGAAGATCATGATCCCGGTGCTGGCCGAGCCTAGCGCAGCCAAGGCCGGATCGCTCTCAAGCTCGGCATTGATGGTGTCATAGGACAGCACGGTGTTGAGCGCGCCAAGCGCCAGCGAGACGAGAAACAAGCGGTCGAACATGGTGATGGAGGCCGGTCGCATGACAATCCCCTTGATGCGGTTGCGGTGGGAGGGAAGCTAACAGTCTGGCGCGGCTTGTCTATTCGAAAATCTCCCGGTCGCTCTGCGGTTCGCGGGCAAACCAGCGGGCGGCTTCTGGGGTCAGCAGGCTCAGCATCGCGATACCGATCAGCGCCAGTTCGGCGAGCATGAAGCCGCCCAGCGGACGCTCCGGCAGCGCCCACAATGCCCAACCCAGCTTCACGACTCCAAATCCCAGCACCAGCCAGCGCGCGAAGGGTGCGGCGAAGAGATAGACCCATGTTACCGGGATCAGCGCGATGGTGAACCATGCCGAGAGCGCGACGATGGTCCAGTCGCGGTCCCACGCGAACCACGGAAGATCATGCGACAGGCCAGCCTGCGCGAGCGGCAGGTCAGTCAGGCCGCGTGCCAGCCGCAGCGCCGCCGCCGCCAGAAACGCCGCCGCGAACGCCCGGATCGCCAGCGGCCTCGGCCCCTCGGCGAGCCTCATAGCGGTGTGAAGTCGAGGCCGATATCGGCAGCAGGCGCGCTCTGGGTGAGGCGCCCGACGGAGATGTAATCGACCCCGCTCGCCGTCTTGGCCGCGATGGTATCGAGGTTCACGCCGCCGCTCGCCTCGGTCGGCACGCGGCCTGCGACCATCTCCACCGCCTCGGCCAACGTGCCCGCGTCCATATTGTCGAGCAGCAGGTGATGCGCGCCCGCCGCCAGCGCGGGTTCGATCTGGGCAAGGCTATCGACCTCGCAGATGATCCGCGTGACCCCCGCCTCGCGCGCCCGGCGCACCGCTTCGCCCACCGAACCGGCAACCGCAACGTGGTTGTCCTTGATCATCGCCGCGTCCCACAGCCCCATGCGGTGGTTCTGCGCCCCGCCCTGGCGGGTGGCGTATTTCTCGAGGTGGCGCAGGCCGGGGATGGTCTTGCGGGTATCGAGCAAGGTGCAGGCGGGGTTGCCTGCGGGGCCGCGCATTGCGGTAACATAGGCGTGGGTCAGCGTGGCGATGCCGGAGAGGTGCTGGACGATATTGAGGGCGCTGCGCTCGGCGGTCAGCAGCGCGCGCGCCTTGCCCTCGATCCGCATCAGATCGGTCCCCGCCGGCACCTTGTCGCCATCGCGCACAAGGGCCTCGATCACGCAATCGGGATCGAGCGCGCGGAAGAACGCCTCGGCCAGCGGCAGTCCCGCGACGACGATCGCATCGCGGCTGTCCATCACGCCGGAGAACCGCGCGTCGGCCGGGATCACGCTTTCGGAGGTGACGTCATGCCCGCCGCCCGGCAGCCCCTCGCCCAGATCCTCGGCAAGCGTTTCGCGGACAAATTTGGCGAGGTCGAAACCGGGGAGGGTGAAGGCGGTCATGGTGTCACCCTAGCCTTTGGTTTCGCGCCAAGTCGAGACCTGGTTGGGGTGCACACAAAGACACAAAGGCACAAAGGGGTTGCGCCTGGCCCGCAAAGTTCCACCGATCAATCGGGCAGTTGATGCCGGTCCCGGCTTCGCCGGTCGACAGACCTCTTTGCGCCTTTGTGTCTTTGTGTGAGAAAACCTCAATGAACGAAGCGCGCCACCACGTCCCGGTAGCTGCGCGAAACCTTCACTTCCGCCCCTGACTCAAGCACCAGGAAGCATTCGCCATTGGTGTGCGGCCGCACCTGCCGCACCAGATCGAGGTTGACGATGGTCGAGCGATGCACCCGCTGGAATTTCCTCGGATCAAGCCGCCGCTCCAGATCCTTCATGGTCTCGCGCAGCACCAGCGAATTGTCGCCGGTGGAAATGATCATGTAATCGCCCGCCGCCTCGATATGTTCGATGGTGTCGACTTCGACGCGGAAGATCTGGCCGCGATCCTTGATGTTGATGAGCTTTTCGAAGCGGTCAGAGCTGTCCGGCGCAGGCGTGGTGGTCTCGACAAAGTCCGCCGCGCGATCGGGCGCGACTTCGGCGAGCACATCGAGCAGTTGCGCCGAATCCTCGGCCGATTTCTTTTCGGCAAGCCGCTGGCGCACGCGCTCAATGGTGTCGGCGAGCTTCTGTTCGTCGACCGGCTTCATCAGGTAGTTGACGGCATTCGCTTCGAAGGCGCGGATCGCGTGTTCCTCGTAAGCGGTCACGAACACGAACAGCGGGGGTTCGATCTCCATCACGCCCTTGACGACAGAAAAGCCGTCGAAGCCCGGCATCTGGATGTCGAGGAACACGAGGTCGGGCTTTTCGGTCTTGATCTTGCGGATCGCCTCGCGGCCGTTGGCGCAAGTGTCGATGATCTCGACATCTTCGAAGGGTTGCAGGCGCAGCTGCAGGCCCTGAATGGCGAGTTTCTCGTCGTCGACAAGGATGGTTCTGATGGTCATGCAGGGGTTCCGATGGTTCGTTGCGGGGGGTTGAGAGCGACGATGTTGTCGCGCGTGCCGGGGGCAGGGGGAGCCTCCGGAACGGGCGCGGCAGCATCGGCCCGGGTGAAGGGGATCTCGATCAGCACCGTAAAGCCGCCCCCGGCTTCCGATCGGGTTTCGAACAGGTGGTTGTCGCCATAGGCCTGCGCCAGCCGGTTGCGTATATTGGTAAGGCCCACACCGGTCGAGACCGGGCGGCCGAGCACCGGCGGCTTGCGCAGATCGACCGGATCGCGAAGTTGCAGGGGCAGATTTTCATCCGCGCCCGGCCCAGTATCCTCGACAGTGAGACGCAACCGGTCGCCGATCACCCGCGCAGTGACAGAAATGCGCGCGCCTTCCTCCTGCGGGCTGACCGCGTATTTGATCGCGTTTTCGACCAGCGGTTGCAGCAGCATCGAGGGCAGCTGCGCGTGCTTGGCATCATCGTCGATGGCAAAATGCGTGCGCAGGCGCTCCTCGAACCGCATCCGCTCGATATCGAGATAGAGCTGGAGGGTTTCGATCTCCTGCGCGAGTGTCACCTGGCTGCCCGGCTCGGCGATCAGCGTGTGCCTGAGGAAGCCCGACAGCCGCGTAAGCATCGCGTTGGCGGGCTCGGTCTGCTTCAGTAGCACCAAAGTGCTGATCGAATTCAAGGTGTTGAACAGGAAGTGCGGATTGAGCTGATAGCGCAGCATCGCCAGCTGCGCGGCAGTGGCCTGCGCTTCCAGCCGGTCGAGCCGGTCGGCCTGTTCCTCCACCGTCAGGAAGAAATTGATCGCGTAGTAAAGCGCGCTCCACCCGCCAAGCAGCGTCATGGGGAGATAGAGCAGGCCGATCACCCGCTGCGCGAAGGTCGTATCGCGCGCGGCGGCGTAATAGACGCCCTGCACCCAGGCATCGATCGAGGCGTGCAACAGCACCGCAAAGAACAGCACCAGCGCGGTCGCCGCCCAGGTGACGAACGGGGTCTGGTTGATCAACTGGCGATAGATGACCGACAGGATCAGGCTGATCGAAAAGCCGGTGATGGTGGTGACAAGGATCAGCGCGAGCAGATCGAGCGGCTGCTGGTTCGCCAGCGCCGAGATCGCGCGCAGCAGGAACGCCGCGCCCCAACCGGCCAGCTGGAGGTTCCAGAACGCCCGGTTCTTGCTGGCGAAGAACGGCGCCGCCTGGATGTGAAGCACGGACATAGGCCTATCGCCCTAGACCATTTCTCAACTCGTCGCACCGCAATTCGCATGAGTCGCCGCGCTGGGGCCACGGATCATCGCGTGATTTCGATCTCTCGGCGGAAATGCGCGGCCCAATCGGCGCGGCCTTCGCGCGCTATCAGGTCGGTAATGGCGGGGAGTTCGGCGGAGACCGATTGCGCGCGCTTGTCCCAGCTATCGTGGTGACGCTCCAGTCGGAGCCCGGTCTTTCGCTCGGCTCCCCGGCGCGCCATGAAGGCCGCCCCCGCCGCCGGATCATACCCCGCATTGGCGAGCAGCCACGGGATCAGCCGATCGGCCTCGCGCTCGGTCAGGCGGATGTTGCGGCGGCTGCGGCCCCTGGCATCGAGCCATGCGTCGTGGCCGAGCAGTATATGCGCCAGTTCATGCGCGACCAGCGCGGCGAACAGAGGTTCGTCATAGGCCATGCCGGGAAAATCCAGCCCGATCACCACGCGGCCATCGTCGGCGGCGGCGACCGCGCCTTGGGCTTCGAGGTCGAAACGGGCGGCGCAGACCTCCACCGGCTCGACCCGCGCTGCAACCCCGTCGGCAAAGGTGACGCTGACACCGTTGTGCTCGACGAGCATCGCCGTGATGTGATCGCGCGCCCGGGCCAGCCGCCGCCAATCGCTATGCGGCCGCGCGGGCCAGAGATTGGGATCGAACCCGTCAAGGCCCGCGATTTCGCGCCCCGGCTCAAATTCGCCAGACAGCGCCGCAGGAGAGCCCCGCGCCGCGCTCGCCACCATGAAATCGCGCTCGAGGCCCAACGCCGCGCGCGCCGCCGCAGGGTTGGCGTAGCTGGCCATGTCCTGCAATTGCAGGCCGATCTTAGGCGTTGTCTCGCGGCAAAAGGCGGCATTGCGGTGCGCCAGCCGCCAACCCACGTCCTGCAAGCGCTGATTGGCGTTCTGGTAGCGCGCCATTGCTGCGCGCGCGTCGGCAGGCTCCGGGGTCTGCGCGCTCAGCGGAGCGACGAGCAGCAGCGCGCAGCCCGCCGCCGCTGCGCGCATCATCCCTCGGCCTCGTCCGTCAGCGCGTCCTTGAGCCGGGCATAGCCGACCGCGCCGACCAGCGGCTTGCGGCCTGCGATCCACCCCGGCGTGCCGCTGAAGCCCAGCTCGCGCGCCAGTTCGATATTGCGCGCCAGTTCGAGTGACACCACCTGCGAGGCGGCATCCGCCTCGGCGCGCGCCATGTCGAGCCCGGCGGCCTCGGCTGCGGCGGCAATGTCGCGGGTGCGGAACATCGCGTCGTGGAAGGCGCGATATTTGCCCTGCATCGCGGCGGCGAGCGCCATCCGCGCGCTCGGCTCGCTGCCGCCGAGGATCGGCAACTCGCGCATCACCACCTTCAATTCGGGGTCTTCGGCGACCAGCCGGTCAACATCCTTGAGGCTCGCCGCGCAGTAGGTGCAGTTATAGTCGCTGAATTCGACCAGCACCTTGGTCCCCTTGGGATTGCCCATCACCGCGCCGGCGAATGGGGCGAACACCTCCGGCCCCAAGGCTGCCAGCCGCTCTTCGGCTTGCCGGGTTTCGTAAGCCTCGACCATCTGCGGCAGCAGTTCGGGATTGCCGAGCAGGAAGTCGCGGGTGCGGTTGTCCGCCAGCCCCGAATAGGACCAGGCCGCCGCGCCGAGAAAGCCGAACACCAGCGCGGTGAGCGCGGTCAACAGCGCATTGCGCCACGGCGCGTTCGAAGTCGTTGTCATGATGGTTCCCACCCCTATTGCGCAATCGCGTGCTAGACTAACGCCGCGAACGAATCCGTTCCAGTTCGCCGCGCGCTTCCAGCGCCACGTCTTGCGCGCGGATCCAGTCGGGCGAGCCGTAAGGCAGGCTCGCCTCGGCGGCTTGCGCATTGGCGAGCGCCTGCGGATAGAGGCGGTTCATCACCTGCTGTTCGGCGCTGGCAAGCCGCGCGCGCGGGGTATCGCCGCGCGCCTCGTAAACAACGCCCAGCTGATACCACGCGAAGGGGTTGTAGCGATCCCGCGACACCGCTGCGCGCAGCACGCGTTCGGCCTCGGGGAAATTGGCCTCGTCCTCGGTGGCGATCAGCGCGTGGCCGAGCATCCCGGCGATCAGCGGGTGCGCGCGGGTCAGCTCGGTCGCCTTGCGCAGCGGCACCAGCGCATCGCGCGGCCGCCCGGATTCGAGCAGCACCTGGCCTTTCAACTCGAGGAAATACGGATTGTCGGGCTCGGCGGCGAGCAGCGCGTCGGCCTCGGCCAGTGCCAGATCGATCCGCGCATCCTTGTGATAGGCATAGGCGCGGGCATAGCGCGCGGGGATCGAGGTGTTGCTGGGCGGGAAGAACGTCAGCGTGCGCTGCGGTTCGGCGAGGTAGCCGTAGAGCTTCGCCTTGGCGCGCACGAAGCGTTCCTGCAGCGCCGGATCGGGCGGGGTATCCCAAGCCGCGTCCTCTTCGAGCAGCGCGCGCAAGGTCTGGATGCGGTCGCCCGAGAGCGGGTGGGTGCGGGCATAGGCGGCTTCATCGGCCTGGCTATACCCGGCGCGGATCTCGTTGCCGCGCAGGCGTTCGAAAAACTTGATCATGCCCTTGCCGGTGATGCCCGCTCCCGACAGATAACGAGCGCCAGCCAGATCGGTCGATGCTTCCTGATCGCGGTTGAACGACAAGAAACTGCCAAGCGCGGCCTGCTGTCCGGCGGCGATCAGACCCATCGCCGCATCGCCCGCCCCGGCCAGCGCCGCGCCGACGCCAAGCAGCAGCGAGAGAATGGAGATACCGTTGGCGGCCCTGGTGCGTTCCTCGAACCGCACCGCGTGCCCGGCGGTGATATGCCCCAGCTCATGCGCCAGCACGCCCTGCACCTCGTTGGCGGTCTCGGCCTCGTTGATAAGGCCGGTGTGGACATAGACCGCCTGCCCGCCCGCAACGAAGGCGTTGATCGAGCCATCGTTGATCAGCACCAGCTCGACATTGCCGGGTTCAAGCTCGGAGGCTTCGATCAGCGGCGCTGACATGTCGAGCAGCAATTGCTCGGTCTCGGCATCGCGCAGGATCGATTGCGCCGCAACCGGCTCGAGCGCAACCAAACCACTCGCCAGCAAGGCAAGCGCACAGGCAAAGGGGTTGGGGCGACCGCGCATCGCAGTATCCCTACCGCGATTCGGGCTGAACCGGAAGTGAAGCGGGGTTGTGCCAGCCCGGAGCTATCGACGCTTGAATACGACAAACGTGCAAAACGCACGCCTATCCTTCGCATCACACGTTTCGAAGTCCGCGATCGCCTTTGCGACCAATGCAATGTCGTTCAGCACTTCTGATTTGGTAAACTTGGCATGCGGATCGTAGTCAGCTTGGTGACGCTTATCCTGCATCGCTACAAATGCATTTCCAAAATCTTCGATATCTTTGGGGAACTTGCTGAGCGCGTTGTGACGACACGCCGAAGCAGCCGCGCCATGATCCAAGGCTCGATAGGCTTGCCGCCATGCGTGCTTACTCCTGTCGGCACCCTCACCACCTACGAGCAGATCCGCGCATGATCGAGCAAGTCGATGAAACAAAGCGTAGTAGGCAGCACTTTCGGCCCTTCGCAAGTTAACCTGCGAAGGCTTGCCACTGCTGCTGTTCACGAGCAGCTCCGCAGACTTGATCAGATCAAGCGGCCGCAGATTTCAGCTTCTTCGCATCTGACTGGGACACAAACCGGAAGATGGGGAAATTGACGACGTTGTGTTCGCCAAGGCGCGACCTCGTGTGTCGAACTAGCCCGGCTGCCTTTTGCGCGTCGATCAGACCCGTCGCCTGATCATAGATTACCATGACGCGGAAGATCGCATTTCCCTCGAAGTCTTCATCTTCCTCAATCTCGACATCAAGAATGGGCGCGGCGCTTAGTCGCTCGCGCACCACCGCTTCGATGACTTCCTTGATATCGTTGGTCATGGCCATCGTCCCGTCCGACTGCCTAAGCAGATAATGCATACGACATTATCCAGCAATGAACATTGACAACTTTGCTGCGACAAATGCCTTGAGCCTTACCCCACCACCTTGCGCGCAGCCCGTTCAATCGCGGCGATATCTTCGGGCAGTTCGGCAAGGATTTCCGCGCAGCCGATCTCGTCGCGGCGGATCAGCACCAGCGCGAATTCCGGCCCTGCGCCATCGAGCGCTTCCAGGGTCAGCGCCTCCAGCGCGCGCAGCTGCTCGGCGAGCGCCTCGCGCACCGCCGAGGCATCCTCGACCGGCTTGCCCTGCTCTTCGCGGCGCATCCGGCGTTCGGCCTTGACCACCGCCTTCACCCCGCCTTCGGTTTCCGTCAGGAACCCGGCCAGATCGCCCTGGCCCAGCTTCAAGCGGTGGGCGTGAGTCAGCACGGCGGCATATTCGGTGAGGCGCGTCTTGTCGTAATCTTGCCCGAACACGAGCTTGACCACCGGGGTCATCGGCGCGCGGTCCTGCATGGTGAGGCCGCTTTCGGCGATCAGTTCGGCATAGGCTTGCGGCGCGGCTTGCGCGGCGAGCGAGAAGTCATAGGCGCGGCTGACCGCGGCATAGAGTGCAGAGCGGCTACGATCCTCGGTGCTATCCGCCGCCCGCGCCAGATCGCGCGCCGAAGCGAGGCAATCGTGGAGGCTCGCATCATTGGCGAAATCGGTGAGGGGGATGTCGAGATCGAAGACATCGTCCTCTTCGGCAAGCGCAGGAGCGGGGGCGGGTTCGGGTTCGGGTCCGACCTCGGGCGCAACATCTTCCTCAGCCTCAGCCTCAGCTTCGATTTCGACCTCGTCCGACAGCGTCAGCGCAGTGAGATCGATCGCCTTCTTCGTGGGCGCTTCGAAGTGATTGGCAAGCGATGCGAAGTTGTAGCCATAACCCTCGGGCTCGCCCTCGTCCTCGTCATACTCCTCGTCGGGATCGTCGAGCGCGTACTGGCCGAAATCGGGCAGCGGCAGATCGTCGAGCCGGTCGGCGTGCGACAATGCGCCTTCTTCGGGCGATCCGAGCGGCGCGACATTGGCGAAATCGTCATCGAGAGCGGCCGTCAGCTCATCGGGCACATCGGCGGCGAAAAGCTCAACCGGCACATCGTCGTCCTCGTGCGCGGGCGAATCCGCCCAGTCCGTAACCGGATCGGCGGCACGCACCTGCGGCGCATCCTCGGCGACTTCGAGCTCGTTGCCGAGTTCCAGCGCCTCGTCGAGTTCGAGCAGCAGCTCGTCGGCGGTGATCTGGTCGGCCATTTCCTTCCAGTTGATCACGCCGTAGATGAAATCGATGGTCTCGTCGTTGCTCGAATAGGGCAGCAGGATGCCGCGATAGAGGATCGCCGCGCCGCGGTGATTGACGAATTCCGCCTCGAACCCGATCGGCGCCTGATTGGCGAGGATCTGCATGTAGTGATCGGTGATGCGGCTCAGGAGCGAGCGCGAAGGCACCTCCGAAAGCCGGGTGATCGTCCCGTCGCTGCCACATTCATCGCCCAGCCGTTCGCCCAGGAAGCGCACCACCGGGTCATCGATCCCCATCGAAAAGTCGAGCAGCACGCTGAACGGCCCGAAATCGGGGAGCTGGGTAGGATCGAGATCCTCGATATTGGGGAACACGCGTTCGCCCAGCAGGCTTGCCCAGTGATTATAGGCGCGCACCTGCATCCGGCGTTCGTCCTGCCCGATCGCCTCGGGCGGCAGAACGCGGGCCGGTGCCGGTTCAGCAGTGTCCTCTTCGATTGCGTCCCAATCCCGATACGCATTGGTATCGGGATCAAAGGTGCCGCGCAGAGTGTCCATGGCTGATCTTTCGCCCCTGATTGAACCGTTACAGGGTGCTTGTGGCGCAGCGTGGTAAACATCCGGTTAAACCTGACCGGGATTTGCCGGGGTCAGTGCCTCAGAGGAAGTAGCGCATCTTGATGGTCACGCGGTTGGTGCCTTCGCCCTGGCGGAACACCGCGTCCCTGAACTTGGGCGGGGCCATCTTGACCGGCGCATCGCGCGAGAAGCCATAGCCTTCCTTGGGCATCATGCCCATCGCGCGGTCGGCCTTGCCGTTGTCGTTCTCGTCATGGAGCAGCGCGATCGCGTAGTCGCCCGGCTGGACGCCGGTGAAGCGGATTTCGACTTTTGCGCCCGCAGGCACGACCGTGCGGTGGGCGGTCGGATCCTTGATGCACTTGGGGAAGATGTCGGAGCGCGTGGTCATGCAGGCGCGCACCACGCCTTTGGTGGATCTGAGGTCGGTGACGGTGATCACCACGTCTCCCGCCAGCGCAGGCGCCGCCGAAAGCGCCGCCGCCACGCCGCCAAGCGCCAGCATCGCGCCCCTCACAGCACCGCCGCCGCGCGCCCATGCCCGGCCTCGGCCACGATCCGCCGTGACAGGCCCTTGTCGGTGCCGCAAACCCTGTCCCAGACGCGGAAATAAAGCCCGAAATTGCATTGATATTCCTCGTGGTGACGCTCGTGATGGCTGGCGGTTATCAGCCAATTCCCCAATGCCGAGTGAACGACCCAGCGCGGAAACATCTCCCAGCCCATGTGATTGGTCACGCCCATGACAGTGGCGATGGTCAGCACGAGGCCCAGCATGGCGACATGGATGGGCACGAGGAACACCAGCAGCGGAATGACCACCGCACCGGTCACCGCCTCGATCGGGTGAAAGCTCATCGCCGTCCACGCGGTCGGCGGGCGACTGTCGTGGTGGACCGCATGGGCGAGCCGGAACCACTTCGGGCGGTGCATCCAGCGGTGCGCCCAATAGAAGCAGGTGTCCTGCACGAAGAGGTAGATAAGCACCGAGAGCGGATGATACCACCACGGCAGCGCGGCCCAGTCGGCAGTAATCTGGCTCCACCCGCGATGCCGCCAGCCCCACAGGACGATCCCCGCCGGCGCGCCGTAGATCGCCGCTGACAGCAGCGACCAGCGCACCTCGCGCGCGATCTGCGCGCGCTTGCCCGCATAGAGACCCGGCCGCATCCGCGCGGTGATGAGCGCGAACAGCCCGCTCGTGAGCAGATAGCGCAGCGCGACGATCAACGTCACGGCAGCGCTGACGATCAACAGCGCGAGTGGAACAGGAAGGTCAGCGGGCAGCATCGCGCGATGCTATGCCGCAAATCAGCCCGCGCTGTCGAGCGCCGCGCACAGCGGATCGATCAGCACGGTGTGCCGCCGCATCGCGATCCGCGCCAGCCGCTCGACCTCGACCTTGCGCCGCGCCGCCGCCAGCGGTTCGAGCGCAGCGGGGCGCAGGATTTCCGCATCATAGCCATCGGCGACGATCACCCCGCAGGTGCCGGGCCGGTACGCCTCGCTCTCCAGCGGCGCGCGGTCGAGGGCGGGCGGCACGCCCCAGAAGAACCGGTCGCAGAAATCGAGGTAATCGGGCCACTTGGTGTCGCCCAACAGATCCCCGCGCGCGACCTTGATCTCGACGATCACCACCTGCCCGCGCGCGTCGATCCCCATCAGATCGGCGCGGCGGCCATTGCGGATCGGCACTTCGGGAAGGCACCAGATGTCGTTGCGGGCAAACAGCCGCGCGATCCCGCGCGCGACGTCAGCGGCGGTCAAGACCGGATTCGGCAGCAGCGGAGCGGGGTCGGCAGGCATGGGCCGAAATTGGAACGAAAAGCGAACTTCGTCAAGCGCGGTGCAGCGCGTCGGTCGGTCAGGCAGCCTCGGCGGGGCCAAGCACGCTCAGCATCGCCGCGCGCGCCGCGTGATACTCGCGCCAGAGGGCGAGCGCGGGCGCCGCCGTGTCCTGACCACGGCGCGCCAGCGTGGCGAGCGCGGCAAGGCCGGCATCGAGCATCGCGGCGTTGTCGGCGACACTGCGCGCCACCAGCAGGCGTTGCCACGGCGCGGCGCGGGCGATCAGCGCATCGATCCGCGCGCGGGGCGCAGCAGGCTCCGCGCCGATATGCGCCATCCGCGCGAGGGCGACGGCCTGTTCGTGGAGCGCGCCAAACGCATCGGTCAGCGCGTCCGCGGCGGGCGCGCCCGTCCCCGCAGCCGCGCTGCGTGAGGGAATCGTTTCGGGCGGGTGAGTCGCCATAGGGGGAGCCTAGGCCGCGCTCCTTGCCGATTGGTTAAGCCCGAACGTGGCAGAGTTGCGGCGAAGCGTGCCGCCTTGGCGCGTCCGAACAATTGTCTGGCGCCGCCCCCGGTCTCTTGCTAAGCGCGCCCCGCGCGGCCAACCTGCGCCCCGCATGGCACCATGCACCCGTAGCTCAGCTGGATAGAGCGCTGCCCTCCGAAGGCAGAGGTCACAGGTTCGAATCCTGTCGGGTGCGCCAACAACGCCCGCTGCTCGCAAGAGGGGTGGGCGTTGTTGGTTCTACCCAGGCAGATTCAACGTCGTTCGGAGTCGGAGGCGGCAGAGCCGCCGGAGACGACGAGCGAGCGCAGCGAGTGAGGCAATCCTGTCGGGTGCGCCATCCCGGCCCGCAGTCCGGGCCTCAGCGGTTCTGGCGGCCTTCGATCAGGCGCTCGACAAGCGAGGGATCGGCCAGCGTCGAGGTATCGCCTAGCGCGCCGAAATCGTTCTCGGCGATCTTCCTCAGGATGCGGCGCATGATCTTGCCGGATCGGGTCTTGGGCAGGCCGTCGGTGAAGTGGATCAGGTCGGGCGTGGCCACGGGTCCGATTTCCTTGCGCACCTGCGCCTTGAGCTCCGCCAGCAGCGCGCCTGAACCCTCCTCGCCGACGTTGAGGGTGACGTAGCAATAGATGCCCTGCCCCTTGATATCATGCGGATATCCGACCACCGCAGCCTCGGCGACCTTGGGGTGGAGCACCAGCGCGCTCTCGACCTCGGCGGTGCCCATGCGGTGGCCGGAGACGTTGATGACATCGTCGACGCGTCCGGTGATCCAGTAGTATCCATCGGCGTCGCGCTTGCACCCGTCGCCGGTGAAGTACTTGCCGACATAGGTGCTGAAATAGGTCTGCACGAAGCGATCATGGTCGCCATAGACGGTGCGCGCCTGCCCTGGCCAGGAGTGGGTTAGGCACAGATTGCCCTCGGCAGCACCCTCCAGCACCGCGCCTTCGTTATCGACCAGCTGAGGACGCACGCCGAAGAATGGCAGGCCGGCGCTGCCCGGCTTCATGTCGTGCGCGCCGGGGAGCGTGGTGATCATGCAGCCGCCGGTTTCGGTCTGCCACCAGGTGTCGATCACCGGGCAGCGGCCTTCGCCGACGACATCGAAATACCAGCGCCATGCCTCGGGATTGATCGGTTCGCCGACGCTGCCCAGCAGCCGCAAGGAAGCGCGGCTCCGGCTGGTGACGTGACGGTCGCCTTCGCGCATCAGCGCGCGGATCGCGGTGGGGGCGGTGTAGATGATGTTGACGCGGTGCTTGTCGACCACGTCCCAAAACCGGCCATGGTCGGGGTAATTGGGCACGCCTTCGAACACCACCGCAGTCGCAGCGTTCATCAGCGGGCCGTAGACGAAATAGCTGTGCCCCGTCACCCAGCCGATATCGGCGGTGCACCAGAACACCTCGCCCGGCCGGTAATCGAAGATGTAGTGGAACGTCGTCGCGGTCCACACGCCGTAGCCGCCGGTGGTGTGCAGCACGCCCTTGGGCTTGCCGGTCGAACCCGAGGTGTAAAGGATAAACAGCGGGTCTTCCGCCGCCATTACCGCACAGGGGCAATCCGCATCGCTTTCAAGCGCCGCGAGCCAGTGGTCGCGTCCCTCCTGCATGGCCACCGCGCCGCCGGTGTGGCGCACCACCAGCACGCCCTCCACGCCTCCGCTGATCGCCAGCGCGGCATCGACATTGGCCTTCAAGGGCACGGCCTTGCCGCCGCGCAGGCCTCCATCGGCGGTGATCACGAAACGGCTGCCGCAATCCTCGATCCGGCCCGCCAGTGCCTCGGGAGAGAAGCCGCCGAACACCACCGAATGCACCGCGCCGATACGGGCGCAGGCGAGCATCGCCACCACGCCCTCAAGGATCATCGGCAGATACAGCGTTACCCGGTCGCCCTTGACGACACCCAGCGATTTCAATGCATTGCTCATCCGCACCACCGCGCGGTGCAGCTCGCCATAGGTGAGGCTGCGGCCCGGCGATGCCGGATCGTCCGGCTCGAAGATTAGCGCGATCCGGTCCGCGTGCTCGGGCAGGTGGCGGTCGACCGCATTGTGGCACAGGTTGAGGCTGCCGTCCTCGAACCACTTGATCGCCACCGGATCATAGGCCCAGTCGCCGCCGATGGTGGGCGCGCTGAACCAGTCCAGCCGCGCGGCCTGCTCCAGCCAGAAGGCATCGGGCTCCTCGACCGAACGGCGATACATCGCGGCGTATTGTTCGGCGGTGCAGTTGGTGGGCGCATCGGCATTGGGCCGCGCGACAGCGTGCAACATCAGGGCTCTCCCTAGTTCCGTTTCCGGATCGCCAGCAGGCTACACGCCGCGCGCCGTGAGACAAAGAGGTCTTGCGACTGATCGCGGTTCGGAGGCCATTCACCCCGAGGTCCGGTCACCTCGCAGCGCGAGTGCGCCGCTAGGCCAGCCCCTGTTCAGCCGCGATTCACCCCGTCACCGTGACACGGCGGCGATAGTCTATGACAATTCCGGGAAAACATTACGGTAGAATGTTAATCCTGGGACAATTATAGGACAAATATGGCAACGCCGATTTACGAGTTCGCGCAGATACCGCGGGTTGATCCTGCGCTGTCCCCGCGCGCCCGGACGCGGCGGGTGCGTGATGCCGGGCAGGCGCCCACTGTCGGGGTGATCTACAATCCGCGCAGCCACCGCAATCTCGGCGCGGATTTCGACTGCGGGCTGTGTCCCCACGTCCACATCGCCCAGCCCCGCGCCCGCGCGCAGCTGCCCGAAGCGCTGGCCGATTTCGCCGAGCGCGGGATCGATCTGCTCGTGATCAACGGCGGCGATGGCACGGTGCGCGACGTGCTCACCTGCGGCCAGGCGATCTTCGGTGACGACTGGCCTGCGGTCGCGGTGCTGCCCAAGGGCAAGACCAACGCGCTGACCGTCGATCTCGGAATTCCCGACGACTGGACCCTGCAGGACGCGATCGACGCGCTCGATCACGGCCGGCGCATCCGTCGCCGCCCGATGGTCGTTTCGTCGCGTGATGATCGCAGCAAGCCGGGCAGCGTGTCGCGGGTGGCGGGCTTCATCCTTGGCGCGGGGGCCTTCACCAAGGCGACCCAGGCCGGGCAGAGCGCGCACAAGCTGGGCGCTTTCGACAGCATGGTGGTGGCCGTGACCGCGCTGTGGGCGCTGCTGCAATCGCTGTTCGCCAGCCGTGCCAATCCGTGGCGCAAGGGCGCGAAGATGCGCATCGGGCTTGGCTCTGCCGACGCGCCGATGGCGCATAGCGGGCGCGGCGATCCGGCGATGCGGCAGATCCTGTTCGCCTCGACGCTGGAGCGCCTTCCCGCGGGCATCCGTCCGTTCGGTGCCTTGAAGCACGGGCTGAAGCTCGTCGCTGTCGACCAGATTTCGCGGCGCACCACCGCGCTGATCCCGCTGGTGGTGATGGGCAAGCTGCTGCGGGGCCTGCGCGAACGCGGCATCCACCAGCTGACTGCCAGCCAGTTCACGCTGTCGATCGATGATCAGTTCATCCTCGATGGCGAGGCCTTCCCGGCGGGCGATTACCTCATCGAGCAGGGGCCGGAGCTCGCCTTCGTCGCACCATGAGCGGCGTACCTGATGGGCCGTCCAGCCCGCTGACCGCGCGCATCGCCGCCCGGCTCGCCGCCCCGATCGATCATGCCGTTGCCACTTTTGCCGAGGCGCTGGCCCGTCACGCAGGCGCGCGAGCGGTGCTGTTCTACGGCTCGAATCTGCGCACCGGATCGCTCGACGGCGTGCTCGATTTTTACATCCTGTTGCCCGGCACCGACGAGGAGCGGATCTGGCCGCGGGTGAGCTATCACGAACGCGCACATGAGGGGCTGACCCTGCGCGCCAAGGTCGCCACCATGCGGCTCGCGACCTTCGCGCAAGCTGCCTCGGGCGAATTGACCGATACGACGATCTGGGCGCGGTTCGTGCAGCCGAGCGCGCTGGTCTGGGCGGCAGATGACGAGGCGCGCGCCGAGGTGACTGCGGCGATCGCCGCCGCCGCGACCACCGCCGTACGGCTGGCGGCTGCACTCGGCCCGGCGAGCGGCACCGCCGAGGATTACTGGCGCGCGCTGTTCCGCGCCACTTACAGCGCCGAGTTCCGGGTCGAGAAAAGCGGGCGCGAGAACGATATCCTCAGCGTCAATGCCGATCACTTCGCCGGTCTGCTGCCGCTGGCATGGCGAGCGGCGGGAATTGCCGTCGATCAGGATGGCGCGACCCTCACCCCTCACCTCGCTGCGTCGGAACGCCGCACGACCCTCGGCTGGTGGAAGCGCCGCGCGCGGATGGGCAAGCCGCTCAATCTGCTGCGGCTGGTCAAGGCCAGCACCACCTTCGAAGGCGCGGCGCGCTATGCCGCGTGGAAGATCGAACGCCACACCGGAATGCCGGTCAAGGTCACGCCCTTGCGCGAACGCTGGCCGCTGCTCGCCGCGCCGCAGGTGCTGTGGGACCTCAGGCAACACCGCCGCCGCCAGCGCCGCAGTTAGAGATATTGCATGGAAATGTTCATCCGGGTGACACCCTCACCCGCGGTGAAGCGCACTTTCTCGATTGACGGCGGGCGCGGAACGAGGCCGAGGATCTTCTTTATGCCCGGATTGTTCGACATGCCCGCGCCGTCGGTCGAGATGTCGGTCTTGCGGTTGCCGTTGACGTCATGCTGGACCGCGATTGCGTAGTCGCCGGGCGCAGGCAGCGGCACGCAGACGGTCATGCTGCCCGCGCGGGGAGTGGCATCGACACGCATCACGTAACGCTTGCTCTCCAGCCAGTCGGCGCTGTTGGCGGGATAGGCGCGCACGAACAGGTTGCCGTCCGCGGACTTCAGGCCGCTCACCGCGATCCGCACGGCCGGGCCCTTGCCCGGCGCGCATTGGCTGAGATCATTGGGGCCGGAGCGCGCATAGACATAGCCCTGCGCGCCCAGCGGCGCGGCGGCGGCACCGGTCAGTGCGAGCCCGGCGACGATTCCGGGCAGCACCACGGCCCCTGCGCGGCGGCGCAGGTCAGGCAGGCGGATGCGGGCAGCGGTGGCAATCATGGGCGTCTCTTTGAGGGATGGGGAAGGGCGTCGCGCCGGCAGTTCTGGATCAAGTTTCGGTCATCGACTCTCACCATATTGCAGGGTGCGGCTGAATTGGGGGTTAATCGGGCTGAGCAGAGGTTAACGCGCCGTGGAAAAGGCGCATTGCCCGCTTGTCGCGCGATTCGCTGGCCTCGTATGGCGGTTAACGCGTCACAACGGGACCGCGCTGCGCCATGCCTGCACCCTTGATCTCCCCCTCGATCCTCTCGGCCGATTTCGCGCGGCTGGGCGAAGAGGTGCGCGCGGTCGATGCGGCGGGGGCGGACTGGATCCATGTCGACGTGATGGACGGGCATTTCGTGCCCAACATCACCATCGGCCCCGACGTTGTGAAGGCGCTGCGCCCGCACACCGCCAAGCCGTTCGACGTCCACCTGATGATCGCCCCGGTCGACCCCTATCTCGAAGCGTTTGCCGCTGCGGGCGCGGACATCATCACTGTCCACCCGGAGGCCGGGCCGCATATCCGCCGCACGCTGCAGGCGATCAGGGCGCTGGGCAAGAAGGCGGGCGTGGTCATCAACCCCGGCACGCCGGTCGAGGTGCTCGATAACCTCATGGACATGGTCGATCTGGTGCTGGTGATGAGCGTCAACCCCGGGTTCGGCGGGCAGAGCTTCATCCCCTCGCAGCTCGCCAAGATCGCGCGTATCCGGGCGATGATCGACGCGACCGGGCGCCCCATCCACCTCGAGGTCGATGGCGGGGTGAACGCAGACACCGCGCGCCTGTGCATCGAGGCTGGCGCCGATGTGCTGGTGGCAGGCTCGGCGACGTTCAAGGGTGGGCCGGATCACTACGCCGCCAATATCGCCGCATTGAAGGCCGCAGGGTAATGGCGACCATGCTGCGCACCCCAGCCGAACAACGCGCCGCCGCGCTGGTCGAGCGGGTCGCGGATGCGCCGGCGCTGACCCTGGCGGCGGGCCAAGAGCCGGGTCGCGCTGAGCCCGCGCCTGACACCCCGACGCGTGCCGAAGAACCGTCCCGCGCGCTCGCATTGAGCGATGTGATAGCGGTGCGTGCCGGGCCGGGCGAGGCATTGATCCGGCTCGCCTATCGCCTCGGGGTTCCGGGCCATGCGCTCGCCAGCCCGTTCCGCCGCCCCGTCCCGCTGCGCGTGCTGGCGACCGTCGAGAGCCCCAATCGCGGCGACCGCGCGGCGGGCACCGCGTTGCGCGCCGGGCATTTCCTGATCCACGGCGCGCGCCTGCCGATCGCCAGCTTCGATTTCTCGGTCTCGGCGCGCCATGCGCCCGGCGTGGAGCGGATGCTGCACAGCTTCGGCTGGCTCGCCGATCTCGCCGCCAGCGCGCCGCGCGCCGATGGTGTGGCGGTGGCCGAACGGATCACCGGCCAATGGCTGGGCAAACATCGTACGGCGGGCGCAGGCCCGGCGTGGGACGTCGAGCTGGCCGGACTGCGGCTGGTGGCATGGCTGGTCCACGCGCCGCTGGTACTGGCGGGCCATGACAGGAGCCTCAAGTCCCGCCTGCTCGCGGCGATTGCCGAAACCGCCACCTGGCTCGACCGCAAGACCGCGCGCGAAGGCGCCGGCTTCGCGCAGGTCGCGGGCTGGGCGGGCGTGGTTGCCGCCGGATTGCTGCTCCCCAACGGCAAGCCCCGGCGGCTCTATGGCGAGGCGGGATTGGTGCGCGCGCTGGGCGACATGGTGGGCGAGGATGGCGGCGTGCTGTCACGCTGTCCTGCGACCCAGCTCGAGGCGATCCGCCTACTGACCGATCTGATCGCGTGCTACGATGCGGTCGAGGTGGCTCCACCGCCCGCGCTCGGCGTGATGCGCGCATTGCTGGTGCCGCCGCTGCTGGCGCTGCGCCATGGTGACGGAGCGCTGGGCAGCTGGCAGGGGCAGGGCGCGATCGGCGCCGACCGGGTCAATGCGGTGATCGAGGGCTCTGGCGTGCGCACCCGCCCGCTCGGCCAGCCGGCCAGCTGGGGCTATCAGCGCATCCGCGCAGGCGACACATTGCTGCAATTCGACACCGCCCCGCCGCCCCGCGCGCGCCATGCCCGCACCGGTTGCGCCTCGACACTGGCGTTCGAGCTGTCCGACGGCCCGGCGCGGATCATCGTCAATTGCGGCGGCGCGGCGCTCGCGGGCGGACAGGTTCCCGCGCGCATCGGCCAAGGGCTGCGCGCCACCGCCGCCTTCTCGACCCTGGTGCTCGACAACGCCAATTCGACCGCAGTGCTGCTCCACGGCCAGCTCGGCAAAGGCGTGGAGACCGTCGAGGTCGAGCGTCGCATGATGCCGACGCGCGGGCGCGAGGCGACCCGGATCGAGGCCGCGCATGATGGCTATGCCGCGCGCTTCGGCCTCACCCACCAGCGCATCCTGACGCTTTCGGGCGACGGCACCGAGCTGGCGGGCGAGGACATCCTCGTGCCCTCATCCAAAAACGGCAAGCGCGGCAAGATCGGCTTCGCGATCCGCTTCCACCTCGGGCGCGGGGTCGAGGTACAATTGTCGGGCGACAAGCGCGGCGCGAGCCTGCTGCTCCCCGACGGTCGGCTCTGGCAATTCCGGCTCGGCGGAGATAGGGCGGGCGCGGGCGAGATCACCCTCGCTGCCGAGGACAGCCTGTGGATCGACGGCGATGGCCGCCCGCACGCCACCGAGCAGCTGGTGATCGAAGGCATGGCATTGCGCAGCGGCGGGCAATTCTCGTGGCTGCTGAGGAAGACAGGATAGGTTTCCCCCATGAGTGACAAGGGTATCCGGCGGGCGCTGCTGTCAGTGTCCGACAAGAGCGGCTTGGCTGGCCTTGGAATGGCGCTGGCCGCGCGCGGCGTCGAGCTGGTCAGTACCGGCGGGACGGCCAAGGCGCTGCGCGATGCGGGCCTCGCAGTGAAAGACGTCTCCGACCTGACCGGCTTTCCCGAGATGATGGACGGGCGGGTCAAGACGCTGCACCCCACCGTGCACGGCGGCCTGCTCGCCCTGCGCGACAACCCGGAACACGTCGCCGCGATGCAGGCGCACGGGATCGGCGCGATCGACCTCGTCGTGGTTAACCTCTACCCCTTCGAGGCGACCGTGGCGAAGGGGGCGGACCGCGCCGAAGTGATCGAGAATATCGACATCGGCGGGCCTTCGATGGTGCGCTCGGCCGCCAAGAACCACGGCTTCGTCACGATCCTCACCGATCCCGCCGATTACCCCGCGCTGCTCGCGGAACTCGACGCGCATGACGGCGCGACGTCACAGGCGTTCCGCACCCGCATGGCGGGCAAGGCCTACGCTCGCACCGCCGCCTATGACGCCGCGATCGCCAGCTGGTTCGCCTTCTCCCCCGCCGCCAGCGACGAGCCGACGCTGTTCCCCGAGACTCTCCCGCTGGCGTTCAAGCGCGCCGATACGCTGCGCTATGGCGAGAACCCGCATCAGTCGGCGGCGATCTATGTCCCGCAGGTCGCGGGCACCCGCGGCGTGCCGCAGGCGAGCCAATTGCAGGGCAAGGAGCTCAGCTACAACAACTTGAACGACGCTGACGCCGCGCTGGAACTGGCGGCGGAATTTGCCGGGCAGGAACCCGCTGTCGTGATCGTCAAGCACGCCAACCCCTGCGGCGTTGCGCAAGGTAGTTCGCTGCTGGCAGCGTGGGAAGCCGCGCTCCATTGTGATAGCGTGTCGGCATTCGGCGGGATCGTTGCGGTCAACACCGAGCTGGATGGCGCTACCGCCGAAGCCATAGCCGCGATCTTCACCGAGGTGGTCATCGCGCCTTCGGTGAGCGCCGAAGCGCGTGCGGTGTTTGCGAAGAAGAAAAACCTGCGCCTGCTCGAATGCGGCGTACTGCCCAATCCGCGCCGGGGCGGGCTGGCGCTGAAGACCATTGCCGGGGGCGTGCTGATCCAGTCACGCGACAATGGCGACATCGCGGCCGACGACCTCAAGGTCGTGACCAAGCGCGCGCCCACCGCGCAGGAGTTGAAGGACTGCCTGTTCGCCTGGACGGTCGCGCGCCACGTCAAATCGAACGCGATCGTCTATGCCAAGGACGGCGCGACCGCCGGGATCGGCGCGGGCCAGATGAACCGCCGGGATTCGGCGCGCATCGCTGCCATCAAAGCGCAGGAAGCCGCCGCAACCTTTGGCTGGGATGCGCCGCGAACGGTCGGCAGCGCGGTCGCCTCGGACGCGTTCTTCCCCTTCGCCGACGGGTTGCTGGCCGCCGCCGAAGCAGGTGCGACCGCCGTGATCCAGCCGGGCGGCTCGATCCGCGACGACGAGGTCATCGCGGCAGCGGACGAAGCTGGCCTCGCAATGGTGTTCACCGGTATACGCCACTTCCGGCATTGATTGTGTTGCGAGCGGGCCTCCGCCCGCTCGTCCTCGGTGCTGTTCCCTTCGCTTCGCTGCGGGGCACCTGCGGCTCGGCCGCGTGGCCTCGCGGCGCTGCGCGCCGATAAATCCTCCTCGAGCTTGCTCGGGGAGGGGGACCATCCGCAGGATGGTGGAGGGGCGTGCGCTGCATCTCGCCGCACCCCGCGCACGGCTCACCCCGCACCATCCTCTATCGCAACTTTTTCTTGCGCGCTCCGTAACCATAGAAGGGCCGCGACCTAATCTGGCCTGACTGTCATGTTCATCCCGTTGCAATCCGGCACCGGGCATAGGCTGGCAGCAACCTGACGAATCACGAGTTTTCCCGATGCGCCTGTTCCGCTCCGACCTCTTCCGCAACTTCGGCATCGGCTTCGTCGTCGGTGCGTTGCTCGTGGCAGGGGCCAATGCGGAAACCTGGAGCGACGAGATTTCCTCGCCCGCGCAGGCTGCGGTGATGGCCAAGGCCCCCGTGCCCGCGCCGGAGTTCGTGATCGTCCCCTGAGGACGCACTTCCCATGAAATCCATTCCCGTTCTGCTCGCCGCCGCTTCGCTGGCGCTGAGCGCATGCGCCGGCCCTGCGATCGCCGCCGAGGAACCGGTCAACGCCCCCGCTGCTGTCCGCGTCGCTAAGGAGACGCCCGGCCTCAAGACCGCAATCTTCGCAGGCGGGTGCTTCTGGGGCGTCGAGGGTGTGTTCAGCCACGTGAAGGGTGTCAAATCCGCCGTCTCGGGCTTCCACGGCGGCAATGCGGCGAGCGCCAAGTACGATATCATCGTGAGCGGCGCGACCGATCATGCCGAGAGCGTGAAGATCACCTATGATCCCGCCGTTGTGCGGTATGACCAGCTGCTGCGCATCTTCTTCTCGGTGGTTGCCGATCCGACCTTGAAGAACCGCCAGGGCCCAGACGTCGGCGCGCATTACCGCAGCGCCATCGTGCCGATGAACGCCGAACAGGCCGCCGTCGCCAAGGCCTATATCGACCAGCTCGACAAAGCGAAGCTATGGAACAAGCCGATCGTGACCCGGATCGAGCCCTACAAGGCCTTCTACAAGGCCGAAGCCTATCATCAGGACTTCATGGCGCTGAACCCGCGTTACGGATACATTGTGCGCTGGGACGCGCCCAAGGTAGCCGCGCTCAAGGTGATGTTCCCGACGCTCTACCGCGCCAGCTTTCTGCGCGACGCAAGCTGATCTGCCTGTCCCTCCCCGTTGCGAAGCCATGGGGAGGGGCTGGGCTGCCGACACTGGCGCTTTTCCTCAATGCGTGCTTATATCGCCTCGCATGGGACAACACGCACCGCTTCACGCACATCACGAACATTCCGGTCCCGGCCTCGTCGCCGAAGCGGCGCGTGCGTTGGTCGCGGCGGGCGAACAATGGACCTCGATGCGCGAGGCGGTGTTTGCCGAGCTCGCGCGGCACGATCGCCCGGTCTCAGCCTATGACATTGCCGACAACCTTTCCACCTCGCGGGGCAAGCGGGTCGCGCCCAATTCGGTCTACCGGATCCTCGATGTGTTCGTGGCGAACAACCTTGCGCTGCGGGTCGAGAGCGCCAACGCCTATCTCGCCAACACCCACCCGGGCTGCGCGCATGACTGCATCTTTCTGGTCTGCGACGAATGCGGCGAGGCCGCGCATGTCGACGACGAAGAGGTAAGCCGCGCCGTGCGCGCCATCGCCGCCACCCGCCAGTTCAAGGCCGAGCGCCCGGTGCTGGAGATTCGCGGGCTGTGCAAAGGCTGCGCGTGAGGGGGCAGCCGTTTCCTACTGCCGGCCGCACCGCTATGTCCGGCCAATGGCTCCCTCACGCCGCCCTGCCCTGACCGCACTTTCAGCGTCGCTCAAGCGGCAGCGATTTTTTGTTCCCTGGACAGTGTCTCATGTGTCTCCAACAAGGGCCACTCGACCCGCTAGCCTCAGTGCTGGCCATCCCGCATCCCCGAATCGACACGCCCGATTTCCGTGTGTAAAGCTGGGGGGATGACACAACCGCCTACCACGCCGCTCCTCGATCAGGTTGACACTCCCGCCGATCTGCGGCGCTTGAAGCCCGAACAGCTCCGCCAGCTTTCCGACGAACTGCGCGCCGAGATGATCGACGCGGTGAGCGTGTCGGGCGGGCATCTGGGCTCTGGCCTCGGGGTGGTCGAGCTGACCGTGGCGATCCACTATGTGTTCGATACGCCGACCGACAAGCTGGTGTGGGACGTTGGCCACCAGTGCTATCCGCACAAGATCATCACCGGCCGGCGTGACCGCATCCGCACCTTGCGCCAGGGTGGAGGCCTGTCGGGCTTTACCAAGCGTTCGGAGAGTGAATACGACCCGTTCGGCGCGGCGCATTCCTCGACCTCGATCTCTGCGGCGCTGGGCTTTGCCATCGCCAACAAGCTGAAGGGTGAGCCGGGGCGCGGCATCGCGGTGATCGGCGATGGCTCGATGAGCGCCGGGATGGCCTACGAGGCGATGAACAACGCCGCGGCCGCAGGCAACCGGCTGATCGTGATCCTCAACGATAACGACATGTCGATTGCGCCGCCGGTCGGGGGCCTGTCGGCCTATCTCGCTCGCATGGTGTCATCGAGCGAGTATCTCGGCATCCGCAGTCTCGCCAGCCGCGTCATCCAGAAGATGAGCCGCCGGATGCACGACACGGTGGCCAAGGCCGAGGAGTTCACCCGCGGCATGGTGACCGGGGGCACGCTGTTCGAGGAGCTGGGCTTCTACTATGTCGGCCCGATCGATGGGCACAATCTCGATCATCTGCTCCCGGTGCTGGAGAACGTGCGCGATACCTCCGAAGGCCCGGTGCTGATCCATGTCGTGACCGAGAAGGGCAAGGGCTACGCGCCGGCGGAGAACAGCGCGGACAAGTATCACGGCGTGCCCAAGTTCAACGTCGTCACAGGCGAGAAGGCCAAGAGCGCTCCTAGCGCGCCTGCCTATCAGGATGTGTTCGGGCTGACCTTGGCGAAGCTGGCCGAGACCGACGACCGGATCTGCGCGATCACGGCTGCGATGCCGTCGGGCACCGGGGTCGACAAGTTTGCGAAGGCGCACCCCACCCGCACCTTCGACGTCGGGATTGCCGAGCAGCACGCGGTGACCTTCGCGGCGGGGCTGGCGGCCGAGGGGATGCGGCCGTTTGCGGCGATCTACTCCACCTTCCTCCAGCGCGCTTACGATCAGGTGGTGCACGATGTGTGCATCCAGAACCTGCCCGTGCGCTTCGCCATCGATCGCGCGGGGCTGGTTGGCGCGGACGGGGCGACGCACGCCGGGTCGTTCGACATCACCTATCTTGCCACCCTGCCCAACATGGTGGTGATGGCCGCCGCCGACGAGGCCGAGCTGGTGCACATGACCTACACCGCCGCCGAGTATGACGCGGGGCCCATCGCTTTCCGCTATCCGCGCGGCAACGGCACCGGGGTGCCGATGCCGGAGGTTCCGGTGAAGCTCGAAATCGGCAAAGGGCGGCTGGTGCGCGAAGGCAGCAAGGTCGCGATCCTGTCATTGGGGGCGCGTCTGGGCGAAGCCTTGAAGGCCGCCGATCAGCTTGAGGCGAAGGGGCTGTCAACGACGGTGGCTGACCTGCGCTTTGCCAAGCCATTGGACGAAGACCTGATTGCCCGCCTGATGCGCACCCACGAAGTGGTGGTGTCGGTCGAGGAAGGCTCGATCGGTGGCCTCGGTGCCCACGTGCTGACCTTCGCCAGCGACGAGGGGCTGACCGACAACGGTCTAAAGGTGCGCACGCTGCGCCTGCCCGATGCCTTCATCGATCACGACGATCCGGTGAAGCAATATGAGGAGGCGGGGCTGAATGCGCCGCATATCGTCGAGACGGTGCTGAAGGCGCTGAAGCACAACAGCGCGGGGATGAACGCGGAAGAGGCGCGTGCCTGACGCTGCGGCGGTTAGCGCGCCGGAGCCATTCGTGGCGCGCTATTCGGTCCCCAAACTGCTCGGCTGGGCGGTACTTTCGGGGGCGATGGCTGCACTGTGCGCCCCCTTCGCTATCGGAGGGCTCGCCAGTGGGGCCGCGGCGGCTCTCCTGCTCGGACTTGCCGGTGCGATCGGGCTGCTGTTCTTCGGCCTTATCGCCGTCACTCAGACCCTGCGCCTCTTCGACCGGCGCCCTCAGGTGATCGTCGACGAGCACGGGCTGTATGTGCGTGCGCATGGTGAAAAGGTGATCGGCCTGCGCTCGATCAAGGGGCAGCACAGGGACGCGGGCCGCCTGAGCCTCACGCTTTACAAGCCGGCCAAATACCCGATCGAACGCTGGCACCGTCGGTTCATTTATCGCATCAACGGCAGCGCGGCGCGAGAGTTCTTCGGCGATGTGTGGGTCTGGACGAATCAGATCGACCGATCACAATTCGCGATCATGGATGCGATCCTGGCGCATCGGCCCCAGACCGATTTCGAACGCGAGCTGGCCGATAACATCGCCGCCCATCAACAGGCGCCGCACCCTAACGTGGCTGGGTGATAATCACCGCCTCTGAGTTGGCGGGCTGCTCGACCGGCGCTGCCTCTTCGGGCGGCGCTCCGTGTTGCGCAGCGGGCGCAGCAGCGGGTGCCATCTTCATTTCCTCAAGCAGGAGGCGGTCTTCCTCCGCAACTGGTTCGCCCTTCAGCGTTGCGATATCTGCGCGGCGCTTGGCGAAATAGGTGTCGCGCCGCATCCCGTAAGGATCATCGCTCGCCTCGATCGCAGCCAGCTCGGCGTCGAATTCGAGGCGCTGGTCGAGGCCGTTCACGACGAAGTAGGTCGCGGCATATTCGGGCTGGTTGAACGGCGCGCCGACAACGAAGGGCAACAGCGACTGATCGAGCGTGCTGCCGATCAAATCGCGCACCGTGGTCGCGCCAGTCACCGGCAGGTAGAGATAGGGCCCCGGCCCCACTCCGTAATAGCCGAGCGTGTTGGCAAAGCCGTTGCGGCGATAGGGGATCCCGATCGCGGGCCGCTTCGCCACGTCGAACAGCCCGCCGACCCCCAACGTCGAATTGATCGCCAGCCGCCCCAGCGCACCGAATGCCTTCCCGACCTTGCCTTGCAGAAGGAAATTCAAGGCGTTGCTCGGCTCCCCCAGATTGCGCACGACATTGCCGAGCCCGTCGCGCACCGGCTCGGGCAGGCCATCGCGATAGGCATAGGCGACCGGCTCGATCACCGCGGAATCCATCGCCTGCACGATCCGGTAGCTTTCGGCGTTGATCTGCTCGACCGGATCGCTCTTGGGCGGGCCGTATTCGCCTTCGACGACGATCTCCTCGCCCTCTTCGCCTTCAGGCGGCGCGGCCTCGGGGCCGACTTCGGCGGGCGGCGTAGCGGACTGCGCGGCGGAGAGGGACCACGCGATCGGAACGATCTCAAGCGTTTGATCGGCGGGGAGCGGCGCGCCGGTGGCCAGCACCGCGCTCATCAGCGGGGGGGAGGTGGCCAGCAGCGAAAGACTGGGCATTGTCCGCTCTTCCTTCCGCCGCCAATCCAGCGCCGGCACCATGCCCGCGCGATTCTTGCCCTTTATCGGCTCGGCCTATACGCAGGCTTAATAAGCCCCAAACAAATCACAAGGTTCCCATGTCGCTGATCCAGATCACCCGCGAAGGCCCGGTCACTATCCTCACCTTGGACCGGGCGGAAAGCATGAACCCGCTCGGCGCACCGGGCGACGGGGACGAGTTTGCGCGGGTCGCCAATGCGATCAACCGCGATATGGAATGCCGGGTGGTGATCCTCACCGGTGCAGGCCGGGCGTTCAGCGCGGGCGGCGATATCAAGGCGATGCAGAACAAGACCGGCACTTTCGGCGGCACCGCCCCGGCGATTTCGGACGGCTATCGCGACAATATCCACCTGATGCTGCGCGCGCTTTACGGGTTGCGCGTGCCGGTGATCGCGGCGGTCAACGGCCCGGCGATCGGGCTGGGGTGCGATGTCGCCTGCCTCGCCGATATCAGGATCGCGAGCGAGAGCGCGAAATTCGGCGTCACCTTCCTCAAATTGGGGATCATCCCCGGCGATGGCGGCACCTGGATTCTCCCCCGCGTGATCGGGATGAGCCGCGCGGCGGAGCTGTTCTACACCGGCGACTTGATCGACGCCGCTACCGCGAAGGACTGGGGTCTGGTCAGCCGGGTTGTCGCTGCCGAGGCGCTGATGGATGAGGCCCGCGCGCTCGCCACCAGGATCGCCGCGCTCCCCCCGCACGCCCTGCGCCACACCAAGAACCTGCTGCGGCAGGGGCAGCAGGTGAGCTATGACAGCGCGCTCGAACTCGCTGCCAACACGCAGGCGCTGATGCACACCACTGCCGACCATGCCGAGGGCGTGGCGGCGCTGATCGAGAAACGACCTGCGGTGTTCACCGGAGACTGACCGGGCCGCGCGCAATCCAGCGGGAGACAGGCCTGTGACAACCGAATTGTGGATCGCCATCGGGGCCAACGTCACCAGCCTGCTGGTTGCTGCAGGGGGCTGGGTTTTCGCCTGGCGGCTCCAGCGCGAGAAGACAAAGCGGGAGCGCCGCGACAAGTTGCTCGAGCGTGCACTCAAAGAGGTTCGCGCGCGGATCGCGCTCGAGGAGGCCGCGCTCGATTACATCGTCGATACGCTGGGTGCCGAAAAGCGACAGGCGGTGAAGGTGGCGCTGCGCGATACCGTGGAGAAGCAAACCGGCGACCGGCCGGCAATGTCGCGCGTCGAGGTCAAGCGCTTCATCGAGCAGAACGTGCTCTAAACTTTCTCAGCGCATCGGAAACACCTGAGCGGAGCCGCAAAAGCGGACAAAGCGGACACCCTGTCCGCTTTGCGAGAGCCGTTATTTCCTAATTCTATCAGGTGTATAAGACCGTTCGCACCAAGCGGACGGACAGGGTATGAGGGGCTTAAAAATGTGCCCTGCGGTCATCCGACCGCCCTTACTGCGATGCGAAAGAGCCAGCGCGAGGAGTAGCGCGCAGCCCGCGCGTAGGAAAGCGCTCCAGAATGTATCGACGTTTGGTTCTGCCTCGCCCGATCACTCCAGCCACTTCCACACGCCTCCACCCGCTGCGCCACACCAAGAACCTGGCGACAGGTCCACGTGGTCAGTCATGGTTCCGCGCTCGAACTCCCGGCGAACACGGAGGCGATGATGCAGAGCGGACGACTTGCATCAAGTGTATTATAGATATAATACACATGGCCATGAGCTTCGTCGTCCTCGCCGCAGCGCTCGCTGCGCAACCCGCACAGCCGGTGCTGCATTATGTGCGCACCAATTCCGATGGCTCCGAGGCCGAGCGCGTGATCGTGTTCGCCCCCAGACGGGGTGAGGTGCATGTTTTCAAGGCAGTCACCCCCTGCACGAACGCCGCCTATGTCATCGCCCGGACCGATCCAGCGAGCGGCAAGCCGACGTCGCTGGTCGGCGGGCGTCTGACCCGCGCCGGAACACAGCAGCCCTTTGCATGGCTCGGCAAACCCGCAGGCCGGGTCGAGGCCCGCGTGGGATCGCCTGACGCGCCGCCGATGTTCTCGGTTCCCACCGGCAAGGACTGGTTTCTCTACGATTTCGACTTCGCCGACTGGATTGCCCATCCGCCTTCGGCGATCGCGGCGCGGCAACCATTCTCGGCCGAAATGGTGCTGCTACTTGTCGGCGATGCGCCAACGATGACCAATCATGGCGCGATGGAACTGACCTATGCGGGCGAGGGAAACAGCGGCGAGGCGGCCTTCGTTCACTATCGCGCAGGCGGCCCTGCGCTGGCGGGCCAGAGCGGAAACCTGTGGTTCGATGCGAAAGACAACGCGCTGCTTGCTGCGCGTTTGCCGCTCGCCAATCATGACGGTTACCGCGACTTCGCCCTGTCTCTGGTGAAACGCGAGGCGGGCGAGGCGGCGTGGCGCGCCACGCTCGCAGCGCATTGGGACGGGTGTCCGGCGCCCGATTAGGCTAAAGCCACTTCCACACCACCGCCGACCTTGCCGAGAGGGTGGCGGCGCTGATCGAGAAGCGCGCGGCAGTGTTTCGGGGAATTTGAGTGCTTTGACCTGCGAATGATGTTAGCCTCCATCGACTTGGGCGGGGTGCATCATGGCGACGTTGTTCATCGTCTTCGGAAGTATCTGTCTCGCAATACTGGCAGGTGCGGGACTCGCGTGGGTTCTGAACCTGTTTGGCGTCATCGGGCTCGATCCCAGTCAGAAGAAAATTCTCGATCGAGCCTTTGGCGTGGGCTTAGTGGGCGGTCTTGCCACGGCGGGAGCCGCATACTTCACGCTACCGAAAGACGGACCGGCGCGTGCCTCTCCTGGACCGCCCGTCGCGGAGGAGGAGGTTCAACCGAGCTCGGAGCGGATTGCAGGACCACCGAGCGAGACCCCTGAAGGGCCCGTCGATCCTTCTCCAGATCCCGAGGGCCCGCCCACGCCCGTCCAGCCGCAACCCGCCACCTGCAAGCCGGCCGCGCACCCTGAGTTTCTGGCCGAATGGGCAGCAGCCGCACTCGGCACCCCGCCGACCTTCCGCTGCGCCATTGCCGCGCCTTACCCGCCTTGCGTCGCCGAGCTTCGCGAGAAGCCCCTCGCCGACATCGCGCGCGAAGCCGCACTCGCTTGCGGGGCCGATCTTCTCGCCTTCCGCAAGAAGCACATCGCGTCTGCTTATTCCGCCAAGCTCGGTTATCAGGACAATCTCGACGCCGCCGAGGCAAGCCTGCGCAATCCGCGCAATCCCGAGGAACAGGCGCAGCTCGCCTATGTCAGCAACGAACTCGGGCGGATGAACGGGCCGCTCTGGACCGATTTCATCGCGCTCGACCGACGCTCGAGCGCTGACATGCAGCTCTGTCAGTTAAACGCCTCGCGATGCCTACCACCAGGCTAGGCCGGGTTCACCCCAACCACTTCCACACGCCCGCTGGGATGCCCGCCTGCCACAGGTGGAGCCAGCTTCCCGCCAGCCACAGCACCGTCCCCGCAACCAGCGGCACCGCTCCGACACTGACGAGCTGCCCCCAGCGCGGCCAATAGCTCGTCCGGCTTGACCATTCGGCCCAGGCATCGCCCATTAGCGCCTTCTTCTTGCCGTCCTGCAACTTCGCGCCGACCAGCGCGAGAATGCCCATCGCAAGCGCCGTCACCATCGTCCTGACGCTCCAGAACAGGACGAGGTGCGAGAGCGCCCACAGGCCAAAGCTCCACATCATCGGGTGGCGCGTCACCATGAACACGCCCTTGGGCTCCGCGCGTGCCTGCGCTTCGGCCTGCGGAGTGGGCAGCGCGGGGTTGCCGATGAACGAACCCGCCAGCAGGATCATCGCAGGCAGGGTGATGATCGTCGCCGCGATCCAGCCGACCTCGCCCGAACCCGGCAGGTCGGCAGGCGGCGCGGCGATGAAGGCAAAGTAAACCCACCCCAGCGTCGCAAAGCTGACGATGGTATAAGCGATCTGGAAGCCTCCCGCGCCAAGCGCCTTCACCATCGGCGCTCTCAAAGGATGCGACATGGCGAAATGCGTGCCGACAAAGGCGATATTCGCCGCGATGAGTGTGATGATGGCCCCGTCCATGTCTGGGAGACTATCAGCCTGTGCGCGCTAAGCCTAGAGTCACGGCACGATCCCGGTGGGAACGATGGTAGCCTGCGCCGCTGCGACGTGGACCGGCTCGGCTCCATCGCTTTCGGCCCAGACATCGGCGCGAACCACCACCTGCCGCTTGCCCGCCTTGACCACAGCACCGCGCGCGCGCAGCCGTTCGCCCTTGGCCGGGCGCAGGAAGTCGATGGTATAACCGCCCGTCACCACGTCCCCGGCCACCGAAGCACCGGCCCAAGCGCAAGCATTATCCGCCATCAGGCCAACGATGGCGCCGTGGGCGAAGCCGTGGTGCTGGGTCATCTCCGGGCGCAACACCAGCAGCAGCTCGCTCTCGCCCTCCCACACCGTGACCGGCTCGACATCGAGCCATTTCGAGAAGCCCGAGCGCCCGACCGCGACCTGCTTCATGTAAGCGATCGATTCTTCCGGCGAGGCGAACCGATTGGGCAGAGGAGCGGTCATGGCGGGGGTTCCTTTAAGTCTGTATTACAGATGTTATGCTGCTTGCCATCACCGCGCGCAAGTCTAATAATTAGACTGATGAAGACCTATCGCCCTTCGCGCGCGCCCTGCCCGATCGGCCGCGCCGCGCGCCTGCTCGGTGACCGCTGGGTGCTGCTGATCCTGCGCGATGCGCTTTTGGGGGCCGAGCGGTTCGAGGAATTCATCGAGCGGCTCGGCATCAACCGTGCCGCGCTCACGTCACGGCTGGCGATCCTGCAGGAGGCCGGGTTGGTGCTGCGCGAACCGCCGGAGGGCAAACGCGCGCGCTATCTCCTCACCGACAGCGCGCGGGCGCTAGCACCGCTCTACACGGAGCTGGCGGGCTGGAGCAGCGCGCACCTCTATGCCGAGGGGGAACGCCCGAGCCAGTGGCCCGAGGCACTTCGAGGCACGGCTCACCAGTCGTAGGCTTCGGGCCGCGCGCTTTCGTCGATGGAGCGATACCGGTCGCGCAAGCGGGTCTGGTGGTTGGTGAGATCCTGCTGCACGCCGCCGATGAACACGCGGGTCGGGACGCTCCCGGCCTCCAGCGGATCGCCGTCCCATATGACCACATCGCCGAGCGCGCCTGCTTTGAGCACACCCGCCTTGCCGCCCATCCCGCTGATCGCCGCGGGGACGGAGCTGATCGCGGCGAAGGCCTTGCCCCAGTCCATCCCGCTCGCGCCCGGCACGCGGGTCAGCGCGACGAGGTTGCCGGCGACCTGCTGCAAGCGGCGCGGATCCTGAAGCGAGGCGGCGTTGATCGCCACCTTTACCCCGGCGCGGGCCATGCGTCCGGCATTGCTCTGGGTCGCGCCCAGTTGCTCGAAGCTGTCGGGCAGATCAAAAAGGCCATTGGCGATCACCGGCACCCCGGCAGCGGCGATCGCGTCCGCCACCAGCCAGCCTTCGGTCGCGCCAACCAGCACCATGTCGAGCTTGGGATATTCTCCCTTCAGCGCCAGCACGCTGCGGATGTCAGCTGCACGGTCCACTTTGACATAGAGCTTCTGCGCGCCGGTCACCACCGGCACCAGCGCCTCGGCATCGAATCGGCTAAGCAGCACTTCGTCGTCCTTGACGATCTCGGTGGTCTGCGGGGTTCCGGGTTTGCCGACCAGCGCCTGGGCTTCGCGCAGGGCGGCGCGCAGCAGGGCGTGGGCAGCGGGGCGGCTGCCGCCTGCGAGCCGTGCGCCGCCCTCACCCAGATCGACCATCTGGAAAGCACGGGGCTTGACCACCGGCTGCGGGTCGCCATCCAGATCGATGATCGCACCATGGCCAGCAAAGATCGAGCCGGTCGGGTAGGGCGTGGTCGCCGCGCGGGTGATCCCGGCGGCGCGGTGGACGAGGATGTGCTGCGAGGTCGGATTGATGCTGCTCGAGGCATCGAGCGCCGCGCTGAACGGCGAGGCGGCGGCACGGATATCGTTCGATTCCTCGACCGCGCTGACATCGGCGAGGCCGAGCGTCGTGACGGTCGCGAACAGGCCGGGCGTGACCCATGCGCCGCCCGCGTCGATGCTCGCCCCGCCCGCCGGAGCGCCGCTGGCCGGGCCGGCATAGACCACGCTGCCGCCGCGCACGACCACAGTGCCGCCCTCGATCGGCGCGCCGCCATCGCCCAGCACCAGCCGGGCGTTGGTGATCGTCACATCCTGCGCCAACGCGGGGGTGGCGGTGAGAGCGGTGGCGGCCAGCGCCAGCAAAAGAAACCGCTTCATTTCACATCTCCTTCGCCGGGCTGGCCAAGCTCGAAATCGCTCACCGGCCGCGTCTTGGGATTCATTGCATCGAACATCAGCGCCCCGTCGATCCACACCTTTTCTGGCCGCGAATAAACCGACAGCGGATCGCCGTTCCACAGCACCACATCGGCCATCTTGCCGGGTTCGAGGCTGCCAGTCTGCTTGTCGATCCCCATCGCCTTGGCGGGATTGAGCGTGATCCACTGGATTGCGGTCGCATCGGAAATGTCGATCCCAGCCCTCAGGCCTGCCGCCTGCGCCTTGGCGGCTTCCTGATTGAGGCGCTGGATGTCGTTCGCGTCGTCGGAATGGATCACCACGCAGGCGCCTTCCCGCTGGAGGAACGCGGCGTTCTCCATGATCCCGTCATAGCTTTCCATCTTGAAGCCGTACCAGTCGGCCCAGATCGCGCTGCACACACCGTTTTCGCGCAGCAGATCGCCGATCTTGTACGCTTCGACCGCGTGATGGAAGGTCGAGACCTTGTAGCCCATCTCCTTGGCCATATCGAGCACCAGCGCCATCTCGTCGGCGCGGTAGCAGTGGTTGTGGACGAGGATTTCGCCCTTCAAGACCCCCACCAGCGTCTCCTTGGCGAGATCGCGCTTGGCTTTCTCGTCATTGGCGTAGGCGATCGCGTCGAGCCAGGTTTCGCGGTTGACCGCGAAGTTGCCCATGCGGGTCGAAGGCATCCGCCCGCGCCCGCCATAGACGCGCTTGGGGTTCTCGCCGCAGGCCATCTTGAAGCCATAGGGCGCGCCGGGGAACTTCATCCCCTGCACCGTGCGCGAGGGCACATTCTTCAATGTCGCCGAACGCCCGCCCATGAGGTTCGCCGATCCGGGGAGGATCTGCAGCGAGGTGATCCCGCCATTGGCGAGCGCGCGGGTGAAGCCCGGGTCCTGCGGCCATACCGAATGTTCGGCCCACACCTCGGGCGTGGTCGGCGCGGTCGCCTCGTTCCCGTCCGAATGCGCGTCCACCCCAGGGGTCGGGTAATTGCCGAGGTGCGAGTGGATGTCGATGATCCCGGGGGTGACGAACTTGCCGGTGCCGTCGAACACCGCGATGTCGGCCGGGATCGGCGTGTCGGGGCCGCCGACGCTGGTGATCTTGCCGCCCGACATGAACACCACGCCGTTCTCGATCTTGCCGCCCTTGCCATCGTAGATGGTTGCGCCGCGGATCGCGGTGGAGACATTGGGATAGGGCTTGTAGGTCGAAGCGAACACCGGCTCGCCAGCTGCGGTGGCGGCGAACTTGTCGTCCTTGTCCTTGCCGTCCGAGGCGCTGGCGGTATCGCTCGTTCCGCCCGTCGTCGCGCAAGCAGCCAGCGCAAGCGCGCTCGCCAAAGTAACGAACGCACCCATGCGCGCCCGCAGTGTGGAGTGATGACGCATCGAAACCCCTTCCCGTTTCCCGGTCAGGATATGTGACCGGAAAACGGGGGGTTGTCTATGTCGTTGGACGATTGGCTAAGTCTATTCAGCCGGACGCGCAGTGGCGGGGTAATCGGGGCCGGGTTCGTCCGCACTCGGCGCGGTGCCTTCGTCGCGGAGAGTGTCCAAGTGCATCCACTTCTTCACCAGCGGGCTGATCACCAGCACCACCACTGCCGCGCCGATCGCGATCCAGCCGAACAGCTCGTAGATGTCGAGCAGGCCCTGCTTGGTCATCTCGCCATCATGCCCGCCGGTCGCCTCGCCGATCTTGCCCGCGACGAAATTGCCGACCGCGGTCATATAGAACCACGCGCCCATGATGAGCGAGGCGAGATGCTTGGGCGCGAGCCGGTTCATAGCAGACAGGCCCACCGGCGAGAGGCACAGCTCGGCGGTGGTGGCGAAGAAGTAGTAAGCGAACACCAGGAAAACCGGGGTCATCGCAGCGATGCCATAGGCCTCTGCACCCCACACCAGCACCAGATTGGCAAAGCCCATCTGCACCAGCGCCAGCCCGAACTTGGCCGGGGCCGAAGGCTCCTTGCCGCTCTTGCCAAGCCACTGCCACAGGCCCGCAAACAGCGGCGCGAGCAGGATGATGTAAATCGGGTTGATCGACTGGAAGATGCCCGCAGGCACGCCCGCACGGTCGACAAAACGATCGGTGAACAGGTTCATCGAACCGCCCGCCTGCTCGAAGAGCCCCCAGAACAGCGGGTTGAGGCTGATCAGGAACAGGATCGCAAACATCCGCTCACGCGGTTCCTTGTCGAGCTTGAAGCTTTCCAGCAGCACATAGCCGAGCAGCGCGACGCCCGAGACTGCCAGCAGGGTCTGGATCACGTCCTGATACTGCACCAGCGCCCAGATCACCGCGACCGCCGCAAAGCCGACGCCGTAAAGGCTCATTTCCTTGCCCCTGGGGAGCGGGGCTGGCGCCTCGCCCGCGCCCTTAAGCGACGCCTTGCCGAGCACGAACACGATCAGGCCCGCCAGCATCCCGATGCCCGCAAGCCCGAAGCCGAAGCCCCAGCCCAGCGTCTGGCCGAGATAGGCGACAAGGATCGTCCCGATCGCCGCGCCCACGTTGATGCCCATGTAGAAGATCGTATAGGCCCCGTCGCGGCGGGTATCGGTCATCGAGTAGAGTTGCCCGACCATCACCGAGATGTTGGCCTTCAGGAAGCCCGAGCCGACGATGATGAAGGCCAGCGCCGCCCAGAACACGTTGATCGTCGGGTCGTTCTGCCCGCCGACGCCCTCGACCGCCATCAGCGAGTGGCCCGCCGCCAGCAGCAGCCCGCCGAACAGCACCGCCTTGCGCTGGCCCAGGTAACGGTCAGCCAGCCAGCCGCCGAGAACCGGGGTGATGTAAACAAGGCTGGTATAGGCCCCGTAGATAAGATTCGACTTGCCGTCGCTGAACAGCCAATGCTGGGTGAGGTAGAAAATCAGGATCGCGCGCATGCCGTAGTAGGAGAAGCGCTCCCACATTTCGGCGAAGAACAGCATGTAGAGGCCCTTGGGGTGGCCTGCGAATTCCGGTTCCTTCTGGGTGGCGATCTTGCCGCCGATCGCCAGAAACACGATCAGCACCACCACGGCGATGGCCGCAATCCATTCGGCCTCCGCCCACAGCGAAATATCTTTCATTGAAACGATCCCCGTCGATTGGTTCTTGGCGGCGCCTCACCACACCGCGCGCAATGTCACACACCCTAGCGCGTGTTTCACTTGTGTGAAGCCTGCAATTGCTGCGCGGTGAATGGCGTCCACCGCGACATAGCAGCCCTCGCCCCTAAACCTTGACCGCATGGCTGTATTATGGCACTGATGCACCTTCCAAGGGACACGCTGCAACCGATGAACGCCAACCGCCCCGTTTACCTGAAGCTGCGCGACCAGATCGCTGCCGCGATTATCGACGGGGACTATCCCGAAGGCGCGATGCTGCCCTCGGTCCGCGCACTGGCGGCGGAGCAGGGGGCGAACCCGCTGACGGTCGCCAAGGCCTATCAGCAGTTCCAGAACGACGGCCTCGTCGAAGTGCAGCGCGGGGTGGGCATGTATGTCGTACGCGGCGCGGCGGAACGCCTGCGTGCGGCCGAGCGCGAGGCGTTCCTGCGCGCTGAATGGCCTGAAATCCGCAGCCGGATGGCGCGGTTGGGCCTCACGCCTGCGGATCTCGCCGCCGCGTCCTGATCGCAGCGGATAGCTGGCATTAGTGCACATTGCGCAACGCAGCCAAACATGACAAGATGTTCATATTGATCGCTGCCGAATTGTAATTCCGCGCCATCAAGATTAGCAGGGGGCGTCTCTTGGGTCGGAGACGTTTAGAGAAAACAGCGGGTAAAACCGCATGGGGTGTGGTATGGTGGAGTCTCCGCCATTCCGCGCCGGGAGATCGTTATGATCAGGTCCGAGTTGTTGCAGGAACTGCACAAGGATAATCCTGACCTCCGTGCCGACGAGATCGAGCAGGTGGTGGATATCTTCTTCGATGAAATCGCCCAGCGCCTGGCCGAGGGGGGCCGGGTCGAGCTGCGCGGGTTTGGCGCGTTTTCGACGCGCGAGCGCGAGGCGCGCAATGGCCGCAATCCGCGCACCGGCCATGCGGTGAGCGTGCCGTCCAAGCGCGTGCCGTACTTCAAGGCCGGCAAGGAAATCCGCGAGCGGCTGAATAAGTAGCTTTTGGTGTGCGAAGGCGCCTCCGCGCCTTCGTCCTCGGCGCGTCATTGTGTTCCGCATCGCCTCCGCGATGCGAAATCCTCGCTCTCACGCCCTGCGGGCGCGTCGCTGCGGGCGCCCGTTCGGGCTTGCGGCGGCTGCGCCGCCGACCATCGCCACACGCACCCTAAGCGCTGAAACCGGTCGCGTCAGCGACCGCAAGGCCACGCGGCCGCCCCGCAGGTGCTCAAGCCCGCAGGGCTTGAAACCGCACCGAGGACGAAGGCGCGGAGGCGCCTTCGAAATAAAGCTACGCAGCTATATTCAGCGGCCTGTCGTCCTGCGCCAGCCCCGGCACCGGCAGGCGGCGTTCGTGATCAAGCGCGGCGAACACCGCGTCGACAAACCGCTCGATCCCGCCTGCGGTGGACACGTCAACCGGCAGCATCCCGAGCTGCGTCACCTCGTCCATGTCGGCGGCGTCTGACAGCGCGATCACGCGGCTGATGCCGGGGTGATGCTGCTCGACCATCGGGGTGATCTCGCGCGACACTGCGACATTGCCTGTCGCCACCGCCGCCACCTTGCGCCGGGTCATCCCCAGCGCTTCCCAGCTGCGCGGATCGGCGGGGTTGCCCTTGTGCACGGGATAGCCATCGGCCAGCGCCATGCTGAACCGCGCGCTGTCGAAATCGACGGCGAGGAAGGGGATGGCATTGAAACTCAGCGCATCGGCCAGCGCGCGGCCCGCCGGGGTCATGCCGATGATCAGCACCGGCGCATCGTCTCCCGCCAGCTTGGCATCGGGCGGCCCGGCTCGCAGGCGTCCGGCGAGCTTGCGTCCGAGGTTCGCCACCAACGGCGTCACCGCGAGGCTGATCGCGATGGCCGTGACCAGCGCCGACACCAGACGCGCCTCGACCAGCCCCGCCACCGCAGGCAGGGCCAGCAGCACCAGCGCAAACTCGCCGCCCTGGCCGAGCAGGAACCCCAATTGGATCGAACCCGGAACCGACCAGCGGTTGAGCAGCGCGGCGGCGACATTGAAAGCGCACTTGAGCACGATCATGCCGACCGTCACGGCTACCACCAACGCCCAGTCCTGCACCAGCAACGCCGGATCGATCGACAGCCCGACCGAGATGAAGAAGAAGCTCAAGAACAGCCCGCGAAACGCGTCGATCTCGGTCTGGACGAGGATGCGATAGCGCGAATCCGCTACCGCCATTCCGCCCAGAAATGCCCCCAAGGTCAGCGAAAGCCCGGCCATGCCGGTCGCCCAGCCCGCCGCAAGCGCGATGAACAGCGCGGTGGCGGTATAGACCTCGGTTGTCCCCGCGCGCGCGATCAGGCCGAACAGCGGCTCGGTAAGATAGCGCGCGAACAGCACCGCGATGGCGAAGGCGGCGAGCGCCTTGGCTCCCGCAAGGCCAAGCTGCGGCATCAGCGCGCCGCCGCTCGCCAGCGCACCCGTCGCCACCAGCAGCAGGATCGCGGCGATATCCTGAAAGATCAGAATCGACTGCGCCGCGCGCCCGACGGGGCAATCCTCCTGCCCGCGCTCGCGGATCACACCGATCACCACCGCGGTCGAGGACAGGCCGAGCCCGAAGCCGGCGATCACCGCGAAGGTGGTCGGCAGGCCGAAGGCGGCGAGCAGGGCGGTAAAGCCCCCGCCCGCGACCACCATCTGCAATGCGCCGAACCCTAAGATATTCCCCGCCTCGGCCCGGATTCGTCCGAGCGAGAAGTGCAGGCCGAGGTTGAACAGCAGGAACATCACCCCCGCTTCGGCCATCGTCGCCACCAGGGCTCCGTTGAAATCGTCCTGGAAACCAAGCGCCGCGAGCCCCAGCCCGAGCCCGAGATAGCCGACAATCGGATTGAGCCGCAGCGCCCGCGCAGCCAGCGCCGCGCCGATCCCCAGCCCCAGAAGGGTCACCGCAGGCTGGATCGTTGCAACTACCTCGCCTGCCATGCGCTTGCCCTTGCCGGAGTTTCCCTTGCCCAATGGCGGTTTGCACAGGTGCTGGCAAGCTTTGGGCGGGCTCTGGCGCCCGGCGGGCAAGATGTGGCAAGGGGGCGCTATGCGGGCGTGGCGGAATGGTAGACGCCGGGGACTTAAAATCCCCTGAGCTTTGCTCGTGCGGGTTCGAGTCCCGCCGCCCGCACCAGCCATCGGTAACCGCATCCCCCCGGCAAGCGCCCTTAGGGGCCATTATCCACACCTTAACTCCTCGCTGCCTAGGTTGAACCCATAACAACGGTCGATCGCTTCATGCGGAGCGGTTCGGGGCAACACGGCATGGACATGGCAACGGGTATCGCACAGCTTCACGGAGAGGCGCTGGCCGACAGTGCGGAACTGCGCGCCACCCCGCGATTCAATTTGCTGATCCGCGCTGCCAAGCTGGTCTCGGCGCAGGGCGAGTTCGTGTGCGTGATCCGCGACGTCTCCGATACCGGGGTCAGCGTGCGGCTGTTCCATGCCCTGCCGAAGTGCGATCGGTTTGCGCTGCATATGCCCGCTGGATCAGTCTATGAGCTGTCAAGCGTGTGGCAACGCGGGGGCGAGGCCGGGTTTACCTTCGACCAGCCGGTTGATGTGCAGCGGCTGATCAACGAATCCGGCGATTATCCCAAGCGCGGGCTGCGGCTGGCGCTGTGCTTCCCGGCAAGGGTGGTCGCGCTCGGCAAGCGGCACGAAGCCGTGGTCGAGAACATGTCGCAGCAGGGCGCGCTCATCGCCTGCGACGGGCTGCTGGCGATCGACCAGAGCCTGCGGATCGAAGCGCCGGGCATTGCCGGCGACATCCGCGACCTGCGCGCCAAGGTACGCTGGCGACGCGACAATGCCTATGGCGTGGTGTTCGATGACACCTTCACGCTCGGCGATTTTGCCCGGCTCGCCGCGCGGCTTCAGGCCCCCGCGCTGCTCGAAGAGTAGCTTCCGCGCCCGCGTTAGGCGGGGATGAACTTCATCGCCACGCCGTTGATGCAGTGCCGCTTGCCGGTCGGCTTGGGCCCGTCACCGAAGATATGCCCCAGATGCCCGCCGCAATCGGCGCAGTGCACTTCGGTGCGCGGATAGCCGAGCAAGTAGTCGGTCGAGGTGCCGACCGCACCCTTGTCCACCGCCTGCCAGAAGCTCGGCCAGCCGGTGCCGCTGTTGTACTTGTGCGCCGAGGCATAGAGCGGATTGGCGCAGCCCGCGCACACGAAAGTGCCCTTGCGCTTTTCTTTGTCGAGCGGGGAGGTGAAGGCGCGTTCCGTCCCCGCCTCGCGCAGCACATAGTACTGATCGCGGGTCAGCAACTTCTTCCACTCGGAATCGGGCTTGCCTTTGGGATAGGACTTGGCTTCGGCCGGGGACGCACCGCAGGCGCTGACAAAGGGCAGCATGCCGGCAATCGCGGCGCTGGCGGCCATCAGGCGGCGGCGGTTGAGAAGTGGCAGGCGCATTATCGTCTCCGTGGATCGCAGGCATTGTGCCTGCTCACCCCTTTACGTCAAAAACGGCCCGCAGGTTTCACCATCCGGCCAAAGCCTCAGAAAGTCGTGATCTCGACCTCTAATTTACGAAAACCGTGGACAAAGTTAGCCCGCACCCGCTCGACATCGCCGGCAACATGCACGCGCATCCGGCGCTTGTGCAGTTCCTCGAGCAGCACCCGCAATTGCAACTCGGCCAGCCGCGCGCCGACGCAGCGGTGGATACCGTAGCCGAAGGCGAGGTGGCGGCGTGCGTTCTCGCGCGTGATGTCGAGATTGTCTGGGTGGTCGAACACTTCCTCGTCGCGGTTGGCGCTGAGATACCACAGCACCACCTTGTCGCCCTTCTTGATCGCTTGTCCGAACACCTCGGTATCCTCGGTGCAGGTGCGGCGCATGTGGGCGAGCGGGGTCTGGAAACGCAGGCATTCCTGCACTGCGTTGGGGATCAGTTCGGGGTGTTCCTCGAAGGCTTTGCGCTGGTCGGGAAACTTGTCCATGGCGTGGATGATCCCCGACATGGTGTTGCGTGTCGTGTCGTTGCCACCGACGATCAGCAGCACCAGATTGCCCATGAACTCCTCGGGCCGCATCTGGTTCATCGCCTCGGAGTGGAGCATCATCGAGATGAGATCGCTGCCGGGCTCCTTGTCCATCGTGCGCTCGATCCACAGCGACTGGAAATAGGCGCCCATTTCCTGAAGCATTCCCCAGCGCGTCGTATCAAGCTCGCGCACGGTGGCGAGTTCGGTATCGCCTGCCCAGTCCGACCAGAAGGTCAACAACCGGCGGTCTTCCCACGGAAAGCCGAACAGGATCGCCAGCATTCCTGTGGTCAGTTCAATCGAGACCGTGTCGACCCAGTCGAACACCTTGCCGCGCGGCAGCCTGTCGAGCAGATCGCCGGTGCGCTGGCGGATTTCGGCCTCCATGTCGGTGACCGCGGAGGGCGTGAATTTGGGCGCGACGGTGCGGCGCTGGCCGGTGTGTTGCGGGCGGTCCATGGCGATGAACATCGGCAGCTCGCGCGTATCGACGTTTGCGGCCTTGGCCTCTTCTTCGGTCAGGCGGTTGAGGATGGTGATTCCGCCATATTCCCAGCTCGACGAGAAGGTTTCGGGCAGCGCCTCGATATGCTGGATCGCCTTGTGGCCGACCACCGCCCAGTAGGGGCCGAGCGGGCTTTCGGGGATCCAGTGAAGCTGTCCGGCCTTGCGCATTTCAGCGAAAATCGGCTGCCAGCGATCCTCGAAATAGATGTCGGAACGGCTCACATCCCACGGATGGGGGTGTTCGGGGCGTTCTTCGGGGTGCGCGGCGAAGTGCGCCTTGAGGGCATCGTAGGCAGTCGGTTCGCTGCGCACTTGCGGGCGTTGTGGGGGGGCGATCGTGGCCATGTCTGTCTCCCGACGGGTGGCCTCTGCATGCGGGCCGCTCCGATCCGATTCGCATCCTGCCCTAACTGACAGGCTTGTCAATAGTCAGTTGCGAAATGGAACCTATTCGGCTGGTTCGAGCGATAGCGGTGCGCGGCGGGTGAAGCGCAGCCGCTTTTCGCGCCCGGCCCCGCCCGATTTCATCACCCGCTTGCGGAACAGGAGCGAGCCGCCCTTGACCAATAGCAGCACAGCTGCCCCCTGCCACGCCAGCGCCAGCACATGCGTCCAGATCGCAGACTCCATCGCCGCGCGCGCCAGCATCGCGAAGGGTGACGAGAGCGGGAAGGCGATCGCCGCCATCTCCAGCGCCGAGCCCGGCTGCTTGATGGTATAGGCGGCGAGGAAGAACACCATCAGCTGCATCATGGTGACCGGCATCGACAGCGTCTGCACCTCGCGCACCGTGTTCGCCATCGCCCCGATGGTCAGGAACAGCGCGCCAAGCAGCAGATACGCCATCGCGAAATAGACGATCCCCAACACCACGAACATCGGCCAGCCGACCGCCGGGGCGGGCAGATTCGCCAGATCGAATCCGGTCTGCGCTGTGATCGCCGGGCCGCCCGCCGCCCACAGGCCCCAGGCAGCCGTGCCCCACACCGCGATGCCGACAAACGAGACACCGAGCATCGCGAACAGCTTGCCCATGAACACTGCGTCCATCGGGATCGCTGCGGCGAGGATTTCGATGATCTTGTTGGCCTTTTCCTCGACCAAATTGCTCAGCACCATGCCTGCGAGCAGCATCGTCAGCAGGAACAGCAGCATCTGCGCGATCTGCGCGGTCTGGATCCGCGTCGAGCGCTCGGCAGCGGCGCTGGTGGCGACCACCTGGGCGGTGACCGGGGGGAAGCTGGCGGGCTCGGCGGACAGGGCGCTCGCGGCGATCAGGCCGACCGGGCCTTGCCAGCGGGCGATCTGGCTCTCGGTGCCGACCAGCACCGGCGCAGCGGGCGTGCCGGTGAGGATCGCGGCGTAATTGCCGCGCCGGGCCTCCATGAAGCCGCGCGCGTCGAACGCCGGGTCACTCTCCGCTTCGGGCACCACGCGCAGATTGGGCAGGGCGCCGGCGAGCTGCGGGGCAAGCCGCCGGTGAGCGCCGATGACCGCGGCGTTTTCGTCAGCCGACATGGCGAGGCCGACTTCGATGCTCACCGCCTCGCGCTGCACCTCGCCGCCGATGCTGCCGGCGAGCCCGCCGACGATCACCGGGAACAGCGGCCCGAGTAGAAAGAACAGGAAGGCGCGGCTGAACAGCACCGCGACAAAATCGCGCCGCGCGATCACCCAGGCGGCTTCGAGCGCGTTGAGGCGCGGGCGGATGGCGTCATTCTGGCTCATGCGCGCTCCTCCGCATTGTCGGCGTCAAGCTGGCGCGCGGCGGCCTCGCCCGCGATGGCGACGAAGGCATCGTGCAGGCCCGCGCGCTCGATCGAGAGCGAGAGGATCCCCGCCTCGCCCTCAATCAGCTGCCGCAGCAGCGGTTCGATCCCGGTGGCGGGCAGCGGAAACTGGAGGAAATCGCCATTGCGGCGGGTCTCAGGCGGCAGCGCGGCCATCCACGCGCCTTCGCGGGCGCGGGTTTCCAGCCGCACCTGTGCCGGAATCCGGTCACGCGCGGCCTCGACGCTCCCGGCATAGGGCACCTTGCCCCCGGCGATGATCGCCACGCCTTCGCACAGCCGCTCGGCATGGTGAATCACGTGGGTCGAGAAGATCACCGTCACGCCTTCATCGGCCAGCGCGCGGATCATCACTTCCAGCTTGCCCTGATTGATCGCGTCGAGCCCGGAAAACGGCTCGTCCAGCACCACCAGCCGGGGGCGGTGGACCAGTGTGCCGAGCAGCTGCACGGTCTGCGCCATGCCTTTCGAGAGCTGACGGATCTGGCGGCCCGCCGCATGGCCGAGGCCATGGCGTTCGAGCAGCTCCGCACCGCGCTTGCGCCCTTCGGCCAGCGGCAGCCCGCGCAGCGCGCCCATGAAGGCAATCGCCTCGACGCATTTCATCGAGGGATAAAGCCCCCGTTCCTCAGGCAGATAACCGATCAACCGGCCGATATCATGCGGGCGGTCATGCCCGAATACGCGGCGCACGCCCTGGTCGGGGTCGATAATGCCGAGCAGCATCCGCAGCGTCGTGGTCTTGCCCGCCCCGTTCGGCCCGAGAATCCCGTAGATCGCACCTTCCGGAACGGCGATGTCCACGCCGTCGACCGCGCGGGTGCCGTCGAAGCTCTTGACCAGCCCCTTGGCCTCGATGGCGAGAGGGCGCAGGTCTGCCGGGGCGGCGCTGAAGCCATCAACCCGATTGCCCGCCAGATTTCGTTCGCTTACCGCCATATCCATGGCTTACGCGGTTAGGCGACACAATGAAACGGGAGCCTCTCCAAACATGGTTAACGCTCCGGAAAGCCTGACCGAGCGGATCGCCGCCGAGGCGCGGGCGCTGGGCTTTGCCGTGTGCGGGATTGCCAGCGCCGCCGAAGACCCCTTGCGCGCCGGGCGGCTCGAGCAATGGCTGGGTGAAGGCCACCATGGCAGCATGGAATGGATGGCCGCGCGGCTTGACCATCGCCGTGCACCGCAAGGGCTTTGGCCCGAAGCAAGGAGCGTGATCGCATTGGGCATGAGCTATGCCCCGGCCCATGATCCGCTGGCGCTCGAAGCCTCGCCGCTCCATGCGCGGATTTCGGTCTATGCGCAGGGGCGCGACTATCATGACGTCATCAAGAAGCGGCTGAAGACCCTCGCCCGCTGGCTGGTCGAAGCCGCGCCGGGGGCACAGGTGAAGGTGTTTGTCGATACGGCGCCGGTGATGGAAAAACCGCTGGGCGAGGCGGCGGGGATCGGCTGGCAGGGCAAGCACACCAACCTTGTCAGCCCCACCCACGGCAGCTGGCTGTTTCTCGGCGCGATCTACACCACCCTGGATCTGGCCCCGTCGGAGCCCCACCGCGACCAGTGCGGCACCTGCCGCGCGTGTCTCGATGCCTGCCCGACCAATGCTTTCCCCAACCCCTATCGGCTCGATGCGCGGCGCTGCATTTCGTACCTCACCATCGAGCACAAGGGGCCGATTGCGGAGGAATTGCGCGCCGCGCTGGGCAACCGCATCTATGGCTGCGACGATTGCCTCGCGGTGTGCCCGTGGAACAAGTTTGCGAGCGCCGCGCAGGCGATGCGCGAATTCCTCCCCCGCGCCGAACTGGTCGCGCCGCGCCTCGGCGAGCTGCTGGCGCTGGACGATGCGGGGTTCCGCGCGCTGTTTTGCGGCTCGCCGATCAAGCGCATCGGGCGTGACCGGTTCGTCAGGAACTGCCTCTACGCGGCGGGCAACAGCGGCAATCCGGGCCTTGTGCCGCAGGTTCAGGCGTTGACCGCCGATCCCGACCCGGTGGTGGCCGAGGCGGCGCGGTGGTCGCTCGCGCGGCTTAGAGCAAATCCTTGAGCGGCACTTCGGGATCCGCCAGCAGCGCCGGATCGATCCTGCCGCAGCCGCCCTCCAGCAGCTTCCTCGCCTGCACGTAGTCCTTCATCGTGTTCACGCAGTCGAACGCGATCGGCTTGCCGTCCTTCAGATAGACCACGGTGAACTTGCGGCTCTCCGGATCGCCGCGCAGGACCGTCTGATCGAAGCCGAGGCTGAGACCCGCCGTCTGCAACTTCAGGTCGAACTGGTTCGACCAGAACCACGGCAGCGCGTGATAGGGCTGTTCGTCGCCCATGATCGCCTTGGCCACCGTAGTTGCCATGTCATGCGCGTTCTGCACGGATTCGAGCCGGATCACCGCGCCGCCCGCAAAGGGATTGGCGTGTGCGGCGCAATCGCCGATCGCATAGACATCCTCGAGCGTGGTGCGGCAGTATTCATCGACATCGACGCCGCCCGATCCGGCGGCCCCGGCGGCGATCAGCGGAATGACCGCCGGGACAATCCCGATGCCCACCACCACCATGTCGCAGGGCACTTCCTCGCCGCTGTCGAGCACCACGCCGGTGACGCGGCCCTGCTCCGCCCCCAGCACCGCGCGCGCGCCTTCACCGAGCCGCACATCGACCCCGTGGCGGCGATGCTCGGCGGCGTAGAAATCCGACAGCTCCTCGCCCGCAACCCGCGCGAGCAGGCGCGGCAGGGTCTCGACCAGCGTCACCGCGCAATCGAGCTTGCGCAGCACCGCCGCGGCCTCCAGCCCGATATAGCCGCCGCCGATCACCACCGCGTGCTTCGCCCCGCCCGCCAGCGCGGCCATCATCGCATCGGCATCGGCCTTGTCGCGGACATAGAAGACGCCGGGCAGATTGGCGCCGGGCACCGGCAGGCGGCGCGGATCGCCGCCACCTGCCCAGATCAGCGTGCCGTAAGTGACCTCGCCGCCATCGCTCAGGGTCAGGCGATGCGCCGCCGCATCGACCGCCGTCACCGCCGCGCCGAGCCGCAGCGCAATGCCCTTGTCGGCCCAGAACGCCTCGGGCCGGATCATGATCCGTTCAAAGCCCTTGTCTCCGGCGAGATATTCCTTGGACAGCGGCGGGCGTTCGTAAGGCGGCGCGGTGTCGCGCCCGATCATCAGGATCGAGCCTTCGAACCCGTGCTGGCGCAGCGCAATCGCCGCCTGCGCGCCGCCGTGCCCGGTGCCGACGATGACAATATCCCCGTGGTCCACCATGCCCACCTCCGGCGCGCTGACTTGCGCCAATCGCGCGTCAGGTCAAGCAAGTTGGGTCAGGCAGGCGTCAGCGTTCGAGCAGGTTGCGCGCTTGCGCGGCGATCTGCGCGAGCATGGCCGCGCCGACTGGCGGGCGGGCCTGCGCGCGCGCGATCATGGCGCGGAATTGCGCCGCGCCTTGCGCATTGCGCGTGCCCCACTCGCCAACCGCACCGAGCGGATCGTCCTTTGCGCCCTTGCGCCGCATCAGCCGCCGCAGGAATTCGGTGCGCATATGCTGGAAATCGCGCGCCAGGCCCGACACCAGCAGCCGCTCCCACACATCGGACGGGCTCATATGCGCCGCGATGCTCTGCGCCCAGTCGAGACCCAGCCGGGTGCCGATTTCGGTGAAGGCATGGGTCAGCCGCTTGGCATCGATCCCGGTATCGAGCGCGGCCTGCGCCAGCCCGACCGCGCCGTCGAAATCGAACAGGCTTGCGACCCGCTCGGCCAGCGCCTCGGGTGCTCCGGCGGCGACAAAGCCCTGCTGCAGTTCGAGCGAGCGGGCGCGCGGTTCGGCGGTGAGCAATTCCTCGCGCGCGGCGGTGAGCACGTCGACGACGGCCGAAAGATTGCCGATCATCGCCCCTGCCGCGACCTTGCCCGCTGCGGTGCGCAGCACGTCGCTCATCAGATTGCCTGCCGCCGCCGCCGTCCGGTCGAACAGCGCCAGACGCGCCGCTTCGGGGATCGCCGCCGCGTCGAGATCGCGCCACAGCGCCTCCAGCCCGAACAGGCGCTCGGCCACCACGAAGGCGCCCACCACCTCGGCAAGGCCAACGCCTTCTTCTTCGGCGAGTTCGAACGGATGGACCATGCCCAGCCGGTTGACGATGCGGTTGGAGAGGCTGGTGGCGATTATCTCGCGCCGCAGCCGGTGCGAACGGATTTCGGCGGCATAGGTCTTGCGCATCGCCGTGGGGAAGCGCGCCAGCAGCAGGCCTTCGAGCACCGGGTCGTCGGGCAGATCGCTCGCCTCGATCGCGGATTGCAGCGCGAGCTTGGCCGAGGACAACAGCACCGCCAGCTCGGGCCGGGTCAGCCCTTGACCGTCCGCCGCGCGGCGGGTCAGCGCCTCGCCATCGGCCAGCCCTTCGGTGCGGCGGTCGAAATCGCCGACTTCCTCGAGCCGTTCGATCAGCCGGACATAGGACGCCGTCGCCCCCGCCCCGCCGCTTTCCGCCACTGACAGCGCCAGCGCCTGCAAGCGGTTGTCTTCGAGCACGATCGTGCCGACCTCGTCGGTCATCGCGGCGAGCAGCGTGTTGCGCTTTTTCCCGGTGAGCTTGCCCAATGCGGTCGCCGCCGCGAGCGCGATCTTGATGTTGACCTCGTTGTCGGAGCAATCGACCCCGGCGGAATTATCGATGAAGTCGGTGTTGATCCGGCCTCCCGCCATCGAAAACGCGATGCGTCCGGCCTGCGTCACGCCAAGGTTCGCGCCCTCGCCGATCACCCGCGCGCGCACCTCGCCCGCATCGACGCGCAACCCGTCATTGGCCGGATCGCCGACCTGGATGTGGTTTTCGTGGGGCGCTTTCACATAGGTGCCGATCCCGCCGAACCACATCAGATCGACAGGCGCGCGCAGGATCGCGGTGATCAGCGCTTCGGGCTCGATTTCCCCCTTTGTTTCCTTGGCGTCCTCGATGCCGAGAGCGGCACGCGCCTGCTTCGACAGCTTGATCGACTTGGCGGAACGCGGGAACACCCCGCCGCCCTTGGAAATAAGCGCCTTGTTGTAATCCTCCCAGCTTGAGCGCGGCAGCGCGAACATCCGCGAACGCTCTTTCCAGCTTGCCAGCGGATCGGGGGTAGGGTCGATGAAGATGTGGCGGTGATCGAAGGCCGCGACCAGCTTCAGCGCCTTGGAGAGCAGCATCCCGTTGCCGAACACATCGCCCGACATGTCGCCGCAGCCCGCGACTGTGATGCTCTGCGTCTGCACGTCGATGCCCATTTCGCGGAAGTGTCGCTGAACGCTTACCCACGCACCGCGCGCGGTGATGCCCATCGCCTTGTGGTCGTATCCGTTCGATCCGCCGCTGGCGAAGGCGTCATCCAGCCAGAAGTCGCGGCTCTGCGCGATCCCGTTGGCGACGTCGGAGAAGGTCGCGGTGCCCTTGTCGGCGGCAACCACGAAATAGGGGTCTTCGCCGTCGAGCACTTGCACGCACTGCGGATGCACGACCTTGCCCTTCACGATGTTGTCGGTAACCGACAGCAGCGTGCGGATGAAGATTTCGTAGGAAGCGCGGCCCTCCGCCGCCCAGCCTTCACGGTCGAGCGCGGGCGAGGGGAGCTGCTTGGGGTAGAAGCCGCCCTTCGCGCCGGTCGGCACGATCACCGCATTCTTGACGCGCTGGGCTTTCATCAGCCCGAGAATTTCGGTGCGGAAGTCGTCGCGCCGGTCGGACCAGCGAAGCCCCCCGCGCGCGACAGCGCCCGAGCGAAGGTGGATCCCCTCGACCCGCGTCGAATAGACGAAGATCTCGCGCCACGGCACCGGCTTGGGCAGGTTCGGCACGAGCTGGCTGTCGATCTTGAAGGCGAGCGCCTCGGTGGCGGCAGGGGCAAAGGCGTTGGTGCGCAGCACGGCGTCGATCACCGCGCGGTACAGCCGCAGCAGACGGTCGTCGTTGATCGCGGTGACCTTCGCCAGCCCGCGCGTGAAGGCGGCCTGCGCCGCGGCAATCGCTTCCTCGCGCTCACCCGCAAACGCCGGATCGTGGCGCGCGGCGAACAGCGCGACGATCGCGCGGGTGACCTGCGGCGCCCCGACCAGTGCGTCGACCACGGTATAGATGGTATAGCTCACCCCGGTCTGGCGCAGATAGCGATAGATCGCGCGCATCCAGTTCGCCTCGCGCGGGGGCAGGCCCGTCGCGGCGGTCAGGCGGTTGAACGGATCATCCTCGGCGGCGCCGTTGAGCACATCGGCGAGCGCCCCTTCGATCAGCCCGGCCCGTTCAAGCAGCGCACCCGCTTCCATCCCGGCGGGAACGGTGAGGATGAAGTCGTGGATCGACCCCAAAGCCGGGTCGGCAAGGAAGGTCGGCACTTCGGCAGCCACGCGGAAGCCGAAGTTTTCGAGCGCCGGGACGGCATCGGACAATTCCAGCGCGCCCTTGAGGATATAGATCTTGAGCCGCAGCGTCTCCGCCCCGTCGTTCGCCAGCCGGTACAGCCGCACCGCACGGTCGGTGTGCGGCGCGTCGGCCTCGGCCAGCGCCAGCGTGCGCAGCCTGGCAATGTCGCGCGCGGCTTCTTCGGGGCCGTAGGCGAGGCGATAGCCGGTCGGGAAGGCGGGGGCATAGCGACCCGCCAGCGCGGCGGCGCGGCCATCATCGGCATGGGTGGCAAGGTGCGTCTCGACCGCCTCGTTCCAGCCACGCAGCAGATCGGCAAGCTGGGCTTCGATCACGGTATCATCGGGCAGCGTCTTGCAGGCGCGCACATCGATCAGGAACCTGAGCAGCGCCAAGGTGCTGCTTTCGACCTCGAGGTTCCAGTCGAGCAGCGCCGCACCCGGCGTCGCCAGCAGCATCGCCTGGATCTGCATCCGCACGTCGGTCGAAAGCTGGTCGCGCGGCAGCCACACGAAGGCGAAGACATGGCGTTCGAGGGTCGAACGCACCATGATCACGCGCGGCCGCGGGCGGTCGATCAGCGCCATCTTGGCGGTAACGAGATCGGCAACGCGCGCCGCATCGAAGGCGGTGAGCAGGTCGTTGGGCAGCGAGGTGAAGGCGTGCACCAGCGCCTTGCCGTTGTGCCCGGCAGGATCATAGCCGAGCCTCTGGGTCAGCCCGGCCACCACCGCGCGCAGCACCGGCACTTCATGCGGACGCGCGTTCAAGGCAGCGCTGGTCCACAGCCCGGTGTGGATCGACAGCGCGACAACCTTGCCACCCTCGCGCACCGGGACGATGAACAGATCGAGCGGGCTGGCGCGGTGGACGCGCGACTGGACGTTCGACTTGATCACCAGCAGCGCGCGCGGGGTGCCTGCGGTATCCTGAGCGTCGAACCACTCGAAGGCACGCTGGTACGACACCTCGGCGAGCAGCTCCTTGACAGAGCTGCGGCAGATGCCGAGCCGGGCGATGGTGCTGCCATCGCGGCGGCGGGTAAGGTGGCCGAGCTGGGTGAGCATCCCGCCCCCGAACCAGCCGAGCAGGGCCGCCGCTTCGGGATCGACGGCTTCGGCGGTCGCGGCGTCGGCGGCGATCGCGGCCTGCAGCTTGGGCCAGTCGCCCACGGCTGCGCAGACATCGGCGAGTGTCGCTTCCAGCGCCTCGAGCAGCTCGCGCCGCTGGCGGGCATCGACGCGCGGAGTTTCGACATAGATCAGCGATTCGCGCGCACCCGCCTTGCCGAGCGCGGCAATCGCACCCGCCGCATCACGCTCGACCGCGATCACCGGGTGCAGCAGCCGGTCGATCCCGAGCCCCTGCGCGACAATCGTCGCCGCGATCGAATCGACCAGGAACGGCATGTCATCATTGACCAGCGCGATGCGCAGGTGGCGACGACCCTCGCTGGCGGATTCAAGCTGCACCAGCGATTGGCCGGGCACGCGGGTCTGCGCCGCTGCGAGCAGATATCCCGCCGCTTCATCAAGCGCCGGGGTATCGACCCGTGCCTCGCCGGGCAGCAGCGAAGCGGCGAGATGCTGGCGAAGGGTTTTGATCAGCGCGGTGTGCGGCGCGGCGGCGACGGTCTTCGACCCCATGGGAGGCTCCTGCTCATCCTGCGGTTCCGGCTGCGACGCGGCGTAATATTATTGTGCCGGATTGTTGTTATCGTGTCTGGCGCGTTACCCGCTTACACCCCCCAGAGGCAAGCGCGATGATTGCTTAAGGTCAGTGTGCGGCGACCGTCTGGCAGGCATCAATCGTCAGTTCGAGCGAGCGGATGCGCGCCGCGGGATCATAGGTCGCACCGCTGAGGATGATTTCGTCCGCACCGGTGCGCTCGACAAAGGCGGCGATCCCCTCGCGCACCTGCGCGGGCGTGCCCACGGCGGCGGCCTGCCCGATATGCGCGAGCATCGCCTGCGCAGAAGCGGGGAGCGTGTCGATATAGCCTGCGATGGGCGGCGGCAGCTTGCCGGGATTGCAGGTTCTGAGCCGCACGAAGCTTTGTTGCTGGCTGGAGGCGAGCAGCCGCGCTTCAGCCTCGGTCTCGGCGGCGAACACGTTCATGGCGACCATCACGTGCGGCTGTGCCAGTGCTGCGGAAGGCTGGAAGTCCCGCCGATACACCGCCAGCGCGGCATCGAGATGATCGGGCGCGAAATGCGCGGCGAAGGCATAGGGCAGGCCCAGCTTCGCGGCCAATTGCGCGCCGAACAGGCTCGATCCGAGCATCCACAGCTCGACCTTGGCGCCGAGTCCGGGCGTCGCGGTAATCGGCAGATCGAAATCGCCGGTCAGCAGCGCGCGCAGCTCCACGACATCCTGAGGGAAGTATTCGGCGGCCTGATGCAGGTTCTTGCGCAGCGCGCGCTGCAATTCCGGCCCCGCGCCGGGCGCCCGGCCCAGCCCAAGGTCGATCCGGCCCGGAAACAGCGCATCCAGCGTGCCGAACTGCTCGGCGATCTGGAACGGGGTGTGGTTGGGCAGCATGATCCCGCCCGATCCGATGCGGATGCGGCTGGTGGCGTTGCCGATATGCGCGAGCACCACCGCAGTCGCGCCGCCCGCGATCCCGTCCATCGCGTGATGCTCGGCCACCCAAAAACGCTCGCACCCCAAAGCCTCGGCGGCGCGGGCGAGCTCGGTTGCGGCAGCGAAAGCCTCTGGCAAGGTGCCACCCTCGCGCACCGGCACCAGATCGAGCACGGAGAATCGGGTCATCACTGTGGCTCCTGCGGCGCTGTGACTTCAGTGTCGACCGCCGGGCCAAGCTGCGCAAGATAATCCTTGGCGGTCGCGGCCGCTGGCGAGTCGGGCGCGAGCGCGATCACCGATTGCCAGCTCGCCCGCGCCGCCGCATCGCGCCCGGCGAGCACCGCGATCAGCCCGGCTTCGAGCCCGATGGCCGGATCGCCGGGTGCAATCGCTGCCGCGCGTTCGATCGCTGGCTGTGCCTCCGCCAGCCGGTCAAGCCGCCGCAGCAGGGTGGCCTTCAACAGCCAGCCTTCGCCGCGCTCGGGCGCCAGCGTGGTCGCCGCCTCGAGCGCGCCCAGCGCCGCCTCGCCCTGCCCCAGCGCCACAAGCGCCCGCGCACGGTCGATCGCCGCAAGCGCCTCAAGCGAGGCCGATCCTGCCGAGCGGGCATTGCTTTCGGCGAGCGTCAGCAGATCGAGCGCGCCTGCCGCATCCCCGCCCGCCAGCGCGGCATTGCCCGCCAGCGCCCCGAACCGCGCGCGGGTGCGCAGCTCGTCCGCCGGGGTCTCGTCCCGCGCCGCCAGAAACGCCGTGCGGGCATCGGTCCACAGGCCCAATTCGCTCGCCGCCGTGCCGAGGCAGTGGTTGGCGAGCACCCGGTCGGCGCCCTTGGTTTCGCTGCGCCGGATCTGCGCCATGGTGTGCGCCCGCGCCGGATCGGTGGCGAGCTGGTCGAGGCACGATTGCAGCCACGCGCTGCTGGCATCGGATTCGCTGGTCGCGGCCTCCACGCGCGGCGGACGGTCGCGCACCAGATCGTCGTACGCCATCGCGCCGCCGAGCGGGTTGGGGCCGACTTGCAGCAGCAGGGCGAGGATCAGGGACATTCGGTCATCCGTAGAATTCGGCCACGATGGCCTTAAGGGCGGCAATGTCGCTGTCACGCGACAGGCGGTGGTCGCCGTCCTCTACCAGCGTCACCTGAACGTCACCCGACTTGAGCGCGGCCTTGAGGCGCAGGCTCACCTGCCACGGCACATCGGCATCCGCCTTACCGTGGAGCAGCCGCACCGGGCAGGCGAGGTCGATGCTCCGCTCCAGCCGCAGGTGACATTCGGCGTCGGCGAAGAAAGCGGGATGGGTGGGCGTTGGCTCGGGGCCATAGGGGTTGGGTTCGTAGATCGTCTCCCCCGCCGCCAAAGTCGCGCGCTGCGCCTCGCTATAGCCCCAGCGGGTGAAATCGGGCGCGGGGGCGATCCCGATCATCCCCGCCACCTGGCCCTTCAGTTTCTCCGCGACCAGCAGCATCAGCCATCCGCCCATCGAGGAGCCGACCAGCAGCACCGGCCCGCTGACGTAACTCGCAACCAGCGCCTGCACCTCGTCCCGCCAGCGGCTGAGCATCCCCTCGGCAAAATCGCCGTCACTCTGCCCGCAGCCCGAATAGTCGAGCAGCAGACAGGCGCGGCCCTTTGCTTGTGCCTCGGCGAACAGCGCGGTCGCCTTGCTGCCGCTCATGTCGGACATGTAGCCGGGCAGGAACACCAGCGCCGGGTCGGTTCCGTGGGTGTAGCGGAAGGCGATCCGGCGGCCATCGTAGATGGTGTGGTGCATTACGTCGGTCATCGCCGCCTCATGCCTTGCACTGCATCGCCCGCGCAAGCATTGTCACAGCAGCGCAACGCGAGAGGGATAGCGATCCGCCATGCTCAAGACCGAACCCGCGGGCCAGCCCGCCGCCGCCCCCACCGCCCTCTCCCGCCGCAACCTGTTCGGCTTGGCCGGAGCCTCCGCCACGCTGGCCGCGACGCCGCTCGCGGCGCGCTCTTTCGGCAGCGGATTCACCCACAATGTCGCCAGCGGGGAGCCGTCGGCCACCTCGGTGCTGCTGTGGACGCGCTATGTCGCCGAGGCGGAGACCACGCTGACCTGGCAGGTGAGCGAAAGCGAGAACTTTGCCCGCCCGCTCGCCGAAGGCAGCGTCACGGCCAGCCCCGCACGCGACTGGTGCGCCAAGGGCATCGCCACCGGCCTTTCGCCCGACAAGTGGTATTTCTACCGCTTCGTCGCGCCGGGCGGGGCAACCTCGCCGGTGGGTCGCACCCGCACCCTCCCCGAAGGCCCGTCCGCGAACTTCCGGCTTGCGGTGTTCTCCTGCTCGAACTTCGGGTTCGGCTGGTTCAACGCCTATGCCCACGCGGTCGAGGCGAACGACGCCGATCTCGCGGTGCATCTGGGCGACTATATCTATGAATATGGCGCGGGCACCTATCCCAGCACGGGGCAGGCCGTAGCCGAGCGCGTGCTCGCACCCGCCACCGAGATTGTCGCGCTGACCGATTACCGCCTGCGCTACGCCACCTATCGCGCTGACCCCGATTTGCAGCGCCTCCATCAGGTGCTGCCGATGGTCGCGGTGTGGGACGATCACGAAAGCACCAACGATAGCTGGAAGGACGGCGCGGAGAATCACCAGCCCGACACCGAAGGCGACTGGCAAACCCGCAAGGCGCTGGCGAAGCAGGCTTACCGCGAATGGATGCCCGTCTCCGACGAACCCTATGCCGCCTATCAGGTCGGCGATCTGGCGACCCTGTTCCGCATCGACACCCGCCTCGAAGGACGCGAGGAGCAGCTCGATCTCGATCTGGTGCTCAAGGGCCAGAGCAATCCGCAGGCGATGATGGCGGCGCTGGAAAAGTTCAAGCAAGGCGCATGGGTCGATCCTGACCGGCAGTTGCTGGGCAAGGCGCAAGAGGCCTGGCTGGCCGAGGGCCTCGCCGCCTCGACCAAGCGCGGCACGCATTGGCAGGTGCTGGTGCAGCAAGTGCTGATCGGCAAATTGAAGACCCCGGTCGCGCTGGCCGAAAGCCTCGGCGATGGCCTGCCCGATTTCGTGCGTCAGCGGCTCGACGCGGCGACACAGGCGAGCAAGGCCGGGCTGCCGTCCAACATGGACGCATGGGACGGCTATCCCGCCGCGCGCGAACGGGTGTTCAAGGCCGCGCTCAACGCCGACGCCAACCTGCTCGTGCTCGCGGGCGACACGCACAACGGCTGGGCATTCGAGCTGGCGCAGGATGGCGCGAGCGTGGGCGTGGAGCTGGGCGTGTGCTCGGTCAGCTCGCCGGGGTTCGAAAGCTACCTCACCTTCGTGCCGCCGGCCAAGCTGGCAAGCGCGCTGGTGGCGGAGAACGCCGAACTCAAATGGGCCGACACCGCGCAGCGCGGCTACATGGTGGTCGACCTGACTCCGGCGCGCGCGGTGACCGAATACCGCTTCAGCGCGGGCATCAAGCAGCGCTCCACAAAGCTCGCCGGGACCAAGCGGATCACCAGCGAAAAGGGTTCGGGCAAGCTGGTTGCATGAGCAAGGGCTTCGCTAACGACATGGCAAGCTTCATGCGCTATCGCCGCGCCATGGCCAAGCTGCTGACCACCCGCACCACCACCTCGACCCGGACTACCATCCGGGGGCGGCGGCGCGCGGGCTAAGGCTCGGCAACCCGCCGCCCGGTTCGGGGCGGCGCGGTGTTCTCCCCTGACCGGCTAACGTTCAACACCGCTCTTCCGGTGCGCCTCACCTTGTCCTAAGGCGCGCCAAACCAGACGGATTTGAACGATGACGGAACTGCTCAAGATCAGCCTGCCCGACGGATCGGTGCGCGAAGTGCCTATGGGCTCGACCCCGGCGGACATCGCCGCCGCGATCGGCCCGGGGCTCGCCAAGGCCGCGCTCGCGGCGCGGGTGGATGGCGAGCTGCGCGATCTCACCCGGCCGTTCGAGGGCAATGCCGAGCTCGCGCTGGTCACCGCACGCGACGAAGCCGATGCGCTCGAACTCGCCCGCCACGACTATGCCCACGTCCTCGCCGAGGCGGTGCAGGCGCTCTGGCCCGGCACGCAGATCACCTTCGGCCCGGCGACCGACGACGGCTTCTACTATGACGTCAAGGCACCCGAGGGCCGCGAGCCGTTCGGCATGGACGATCTGCCTGCCATCGAGGAGGCGATGCGCGACATCATCCGCGCCGACAAGCCGCTCACCCGAGAGGTGTGGAGCCGCCAGCAGTTGATCGACAAGTGGCAGGCCGATGGAGAAACCTTCAAGGCCGAATGGGCCGCCGAACTCCCCGAAAACGAGGAGCTGACGGTCTATTGGTCAGGGGCCCCGAACGAAAAAGGCTCCTGGCTCGACATGTGCCGCGGCCCGCACCTGCCCTCCACCGGCAAGCTTGACCCGCAGGCCTTCAAGCTGATGCGCGTCGCGGGCGCATATTGGCGCGGCGATCAGAACAACGCGCAGCTTACGCGCATCTACGGCACCGGCTGGCTCAACAAGAAGCAATTGGATGCGCACCTCACGCGGCTGGAGGAAGCGGCCAAGCGCGACCACCGCAAGCTGGGGCGCGAGATGGACCTGTTCCACTTGCAGGAAGAAGCGCACGGCTCGGTTTTCTGGCACCCCAAGGGCTACCGCATCTGGCGCGAGCTCGAGGCCTATATGCGCCGCAAGATGGACGGCGCAGGCTATCGCGAGATCAAGACCCCGCAGCTGATGGACGTGCGCCAGTGGACGCAATCGGGCCACTGGGGCAAGTACGCGCAGAACATGTTCGCCGTCCCCGACATCGTGCCCGATGTCGACGAGGAGAGCGGCGTCGCCTCCCCCAAGGTGGCCGATGATGCCGCGTGGATGGCGATCAAGCCGATGAACTGCCCGGCGCACGTGATGGTGTTCAAGCAGGGCATCACCTCCTACCGCGATCTGCCGATCCGGCTGGGCGAAATGGGCTGCTGCCACCGCAACGAGCCGCACGGCGCGCTCCACGGGCTGATGCGCGTGCGCCAGTTCACACAGGACGACGCGCACATCTTCTGCACCGAGGGCCAGGTGGTCTCTGAAGTGCAGGACTTCATCGCGCTGGCGGATTCTGTCTATCGCGACTTCGGCTTCACCTATGACATCAAGCTCGCGCTGCGCCCCGACCAGCGGTTCGGCAGCGACGCCGATTGGGACAAGGCCGAGCAGGAACTGCGCGATGCTTTGACGGCGAACGGCCTCGCATGGGAGGAACTCCCCGGCGAAGGCGCGTTCTATGCCCCCAAGCTCGAATGGCACCTTACCGACGCGATCGGGCGCACCTGGCAGGTCGGAACGATCCAGTCCGACCGCGTTTTGCCCGAACGGCTCGATGCCCATTACATCGGCGAGGATGGCGAGAAGCACCGCCCGGTGATGCTCCACCGCGCGATCTTCGGCAGCTATGAACGCTTCATCGGCATCCTGATCGAGCACTTTGCGGGCAAGCTCCCCGTGTGGCTCGCCCCGGTGCAGGCGGTGGTGGCGACGATCGTCTCCGACGCGGATGGCTACGCGCACGATGTTGCCGTGCAGCTTACCGCAGCGGGCATCCGGGTCGAGACCGACGCGCGCAACGAGAAGATCAACTACAAGGTGCGCGAGCACTCGCTGGCCAAGGTCCCGCACCTGCTGGTGGTCGGCAAGCGCGAGGCGGACGAAGGCACTGTCGCGGTGCGCACTTTGGGCGTGGAGCACCAGAAGGTGATGCCGCTCGCCGAGGCCATCGCGATGCTGCGGAATGAAGCCACGCCGCCGGACCTCGTCGCCTGACGTGGAGCTGATCGGGGGGCTCACCGCACTGCAGATTGCGGTCGCGCTGGGCGCGGCGCTGGCGGCGGCGTTCGTGCGCGGGCTGGCCGGGTTCGGCATGGCGATCCTGCTGGTGCCGGTGCTCGGACTGGCGATCCCGCCTGCCGAGGCTGTAGTCACGGCCAACTGGCTGGGGCTGTTCATCGGCCTCGTCGGCCTGCGCGCGATCCTCGGCGCAAGCGAGCGGTCGGCGTTTGTCATCGCGGGCCTCGCCATGGCGGCAACGCCGCTGGGGGTCTGGCTGCTGAGCGTGACCGACCCGGCGCTGGCACGGCTGCTGATTGCGCTCTGCGCGCTGGTCGCCTTCGCGCTGGTGCTGCTGCCCAAGCGGCCCGACGGGCATGAGCCGGGTCGGGCCGAGCTGGGCGGAACGGGCGTGGCCTGCGGGGTGCTGACCGGCTTTGCGGGGATGCCCGGCGTGCCGGTGGTGCCGTTCTACCTGCGCCGCCAGCTCGCCCCGGCGCTGGCGCGGGCGTCGATGATGACGATCTTCATCGCCACCTCGATAGCCGGAGTCGGATCAGCGGTGGCGCTGCGGGTGGCGACCTGGCGCGAGCTGGTGCTGGCCGGGCTGCTGTTCCCCGCCGTGCTGCTCGGCAACTGGCTGGGCAACAAGGCGTTCGGCAAGGTCAGCGATGCCGCATGGCGGACGTTTGTGGGCGTGGTGCTGGGCGCGGCGGCGGTCGGCGCGCTGGTGCGGCTGCTCTAGTCTAGAGCCAGCGCGCCGCGAGCACCTTGCCGCCATCGGGCTCGCGCAACACCAGCGCATAGGCATCCGCGCCTGCGACCTTGAGCTGGCCCGGCGTGACCACATGGCTCGCCTTGCCGCCTTGCCAGTCGGCAAGCTTGCGCTCGGCGCGCAGCACATTGGTATAGGTAACCTTGCGCCCGCCGTTCTCGCCTTGGCCGATCCCGACCGAGACCTTGCGGGTGACGGCGACCAGCAGCAATTCGGCGGCGGCATCAGTCTCGCCGCCGATCCCTACCGCGATGCCTTCCTTGCCGAGCTTGCGCACGCGAAGCGCCGCACCGCCCTTGCCGCCGTGCTGCCTCACGCCAGTGGCAATAGCGTCCCGATGCGAGCCGACCGCGCCAAACCGTCCATCGATCACCAGCTGCGGGGTATAGACGCCGTTGCGGCCCGCCAGCCCGCGCCGCGCATAGGCCTGCTGCAAGGCAGTATTGTCCTCGCGCGCCAGCGTGTCCTTCCAGCCGAGCCGATCCCAATAGGTGACGGGCCGCGCGATCACCACCAGTTGCGGGTTCGCTGCAAGCGTCTCGGCCAGCTTGTCCGCAGGTGGGCAGGACGAACAGCCCTGGCTGGTGAAGAGTTCGAGCAGCACCGGCTCGCCGCTCGCCGAGGCGATACGCGCATCCGCTTGCGCTTGCGCCGGTGCGCCTTGCGGCGCGGCAAACGCTGCCACCCCGAATGCGGCGAGACCGCCGATGGCAGCAAGGAAGGTCTGATTGCGGGTCATGGCGCGTATCCTCGTTAGCATTTCGAGGATGGTTTCGCGCACCGGGATCGTCCGGTTACACGCTCAGGTCAGAAGGGCAGAGCGCGTCCGGCAAGGATCAGCGCGACCGCGCAACCGAGCACGATCACGCGGCGCGCCAGTTCTAGCGGATCGGCGGCGGTGACAAGCGGTCGGGCAAGGGCGATAGCGCGCTGCATGACCGGGAATGTCGCGCCAAAATGCTAATGAAGAGTTAACTCTCCGCGGGCATCTGCTGGCTCGCGCAGTGGAAGCCCCCGCCGCCTGCCAGCACGGCCCCGCCCGGCAGGCCGATCGTGTCGCGGTCGGGGAACAGCGCGGCAATCGCGGCGACGCCGTCGGCATCATGGGGCGATCCGAAGGTCGGCACCACCACCAGATGCGAGGTGATCGCGAAGTTCACATAGCTCGCCGGTTCGACGATCCCGTCCCGCTCGATGCGCCCGGGCGAGGGGATGCGCACCACCTCGACCCCTGCGGAAGCGGCGCGCGCCGCGGCATCGGCGTAGATCGCGGCGTTGGGATCACCCTTGCCGGTCGCTTGCGGCACCACCAGCCGGTTCGGGCCGACAAAGCGCGCGAGATTGTCGACATGCCCGTCGGTGTGATCATTGATCAGGCCCTCGCCCAGCCACACCACGCGGGTGAAGCCGAGCTGCGCGGCCAGTTCCGCCTCGATGTCCGCGCGGGTCATCGCGGGATTGCGGTTGGGATTGAGCAGGCACTGCTCGGTCGTTGCCACCAGCCCGGTGCCGTCCTCGTCGACCGCCCCGCCTTCAAGGATCATCGCCGAGGTGGCAATCGGCAGCCCCGCATCGCGCGCCAGTTCCGCGCCGATCTCCTGATCGCCCGGCATCAGATACTTGCCGCCCCAGCCGTTGAAGCCGAACCGCCGCGCGGTGCGGGTTCCGTCCGCCTCGCGCACCACTAGTGGCCCGGTATCGCGCAGCCAGACGTCGCCATAGACCCGCTGTTCGAGCGTCACCTTGGCGCTGACCAGCTCGCGCGCCCGCGCCGCATTGGCTTCGTCGCGCACCAGCAGCCGCACCGCCTGCCCGCTCTCCGCCACCGCAGAGGCGAAATCCGCCATCTGCTCCTGCGCAGGCTCAAGCCAGCCCGGCCACTCTTCGGCAAGGTGCGGAAAGCCGATCCACAGCCAGTCTTGCGGCGCCCATTCGGGGGGCATGATCATGGTCATGTGGCGATCAGCAGCCCTTTTCAGCCGCCTTGCAGCTGGCGTCGCGCACCGCCCGGAATTCGTCGCCATCGTTCCAGTTGGGCCAGCTGGTGCTCATCGCCATCATCCGACCGAGGCGGTAGTAGAGTTGCAGGTCGGCCATCACCCCCGACCAGTCCCAGCTCTCGTCGAATTCGTCCGCCGGGCCGTGATAGCGGTTGTCGGTATAGTCCGCTGCCACCGCCGCGCCCGCCTCGCGCCCGCCCGCGACCAGATCCTGCCCGCCATCGATATAGAGCATCGGCACGCCCAGCTTGGCGAAAGCGAAATGATCGGAGCGGTAGTAGTATCCTGCCTCGGGCTTGGGATCGGGGGTGACGCTGCGCCCGTCGGCCTTGAGCGCGGCATCGAGGAACTTGTCGAGCGCCGACTTGCCGAAGCCGACCGCCGTCACGTCCTTCGCAGGCCCTGCCATCTGCAGCGCGTCCATGTTCACGCCGCCCACGGTCTGCGCCAGCGGATAGATCGGGTTGGCGGCATAGTGATAGGCGCCGAGCAGGCCGGATTCCTCGGCCGTCACCGCGAGGAACACCAAGCTGCGGCGCGGCGGGCCGGCCTTGCCGTGGGCTTCGGCCAGCGCGACCAGCGCGGCGGTGCCCGTGGCGTTGTCGATCGCGCCGTTGCAGATGTCGTCGCCATCGGGCGCAGGCGTGCAGCGCCCGAGATGATCCCAATGCGCGGTGTGCAGCACATATTCGTCCGGCGCCTCGCTCCCGGGCAGGATGCCGATCACGTTGTGCGAGGTGAAGCTGCGGATATCGCTCGCAAAACTGGTGCCCGCCTTCAAGCCGAGCGGCACGGGCTTGAACCCCTTGGCCTGCGCCGCCTTGGTCAGCGCGTCGAGATCCTGCCCGGCGGCTTTCAGCACCTTGCGCGCCGCATCCTCGGTCAGCCAGCCGTTCATCTGGGTGAGCGGCGGGGCGTTCTTCCCGCGCCGCGCATAGGCCTGCGGGCCGGTCCACGAGCTTTCGACGACGTTCCAGCCATAGCTCGCAGGCGCGGTCTGGTGGACGATCAGCGCACCTGCCGCGCCCTGCCTTGCGGCCTCTTCATACTTGTAGGTCCAGCGCCCGTAATAGGTCATCGCCTTGCCATTGAACGGGCCTTCCGCACCGGAGCTCTGCCAGTCGGGATCATTGACGAGGATCACCACCGTCTTGCCCTTCACATCGACGCCCGCGTAGTCGTTCCAGCTCTTTTCGGGCGCGTTGATGCCGTAACCGACGAACACCAGCTCACTGTCCGCGAGGCTCGTCTGCGCGTCTTCGCGATAGGTGACGCCGACCCAGTCCGAGGCGAATTGCAGCGGCATGGGCGCGCCCTTGCCGGTGATCGTCAGCGGGGCGTAATCCTTGCCGGTGATCTCGATCAGCGGGACTTCCTGCACCCAACTGTCGCCGTTGCCGGGCTTCAATCCCGCCGCCTTGAAGCGTTCGGTGAGCAGCGCGATAGTCTTTTCCTCGCCGGGTGTGCCGGGCATCCGGCCCTCGAATTCGTCGCTCGACAGGAGGCGGGTGACGTCCTTGATGGTCGCTTCGGAAATGTCGCCCGCGGCAATTTCGGGAATGTCGAGCGCTTCGCTCGCCCCGCCCATGCCGGGCAGGCTGTCGCACGCGGCCAGTGCCAGCGTGCCTGCGAGGATCGCGCCGAGCGCCGGAATACGAGTGGTCATGGCGAAGGTCTCTCCCGTCAGGCGTCAATGCCGCGCCGCTCAATCGCAGAGCCGGGGCGGGCGCGCAAGCATCGGCGCTTGCAGCTTGCCCGCCCGCTCGTCAGAGAAGCGGGCGATGGGAGAGAACCGGGAGCCTGACTGGGAGCACGCGCTACACCGCGCCCGCGCCCACGCGCCGTTTCTGGCGCGCGCGCTCGATCGCCAGCCGGAGCTGGAGACTTTGCTGCTGGCAGGAGATGGTGCGGCGGCGCTGGCTTGGGCGCGGGTGCAAGGGGCGGGCGACGACGCCGAGCTGGCGTTGCGGCGCGAGCGGCTGGCGTTGGCGGCGGCACTGGCGGTGGGCGATCTGGCAGGCGCGTTTCCGCTGCCGCAGGTGGTCGGCGAATTGACCGACTTTGCCGACCGCGCGCTCGACCGGGCGATCCGCACGGCGATTGCCGAACGCACCGGTAGCGATGCCGCCGATGGCTTTATCGCGCTGGCGCTAGGCAAGCAGGGCGCGGGCGAATTGAACTACTCGTCCGACATCGACCCGATCCTGCTGTTCGACCGCGAGCGCCTGCCGCGCCGCGCCAGCGACGATCCGGGTGAGGCCGCGCAGCGCTATGCGCGACGGGTGGTGGCGCTGCTCGCGGGGAACACGCCCGAAGGCTATGTGCTGCGCGTCGACCTGCGGTTGCGTCCAGCGAGCGAGGTCAGCCCGCTGGCGGTGCCGGTCGGCGCGGCGCTGGCGCATTATCAGGGCGCGGCGCTGGCATGGGAACGTGCTGCCTTCACCCGCGCCCGCGCGGCGGCGGGGGATATCGCGGCGGGCGAGGACTTCCTCGCGGCGATCCGGCCCTTCGTGTGGCGCGGGCAGCTCGATTTTGGCGCGATCGAGGAAATCCGCGCGCTTACGCAGCGCATCCGCGACAGCCATGCCGGGCCGACGACTCCCGGCCCCGGCTTCGACGTCAAGCGCGGGCGCGGCGGCATCCGCGAGATCGAGTTCTTCGCGCAAACCCACCAGCTGATCCACGGCGGGCGCGATATCTCCTTGAGGGTGCGCGGCACCCGTGCTGCGCTCGATGCGCTGGCGGCGGCGGGGTGGATCGCGCCCGAAGACGCGGCGACTTTGGGCGAGGGCTATGACCGGCTGCGGATGGTCGAACACCGCCTGCAGATGGTCCACGACCGCCAGACCCACACCCTGCCCGAAGGCGCGGCGCTCGACAGCGTGGCGCAGCTCGATGGGCTGGCCGATGGCGCGGCGCTGGTGGCGGAGCTGACTGAGCTTACCGAGCGCACCGGGGCAATCTACGAAAAGCTGATCGGCGCGCCCGAAACTGCCCCGGTGGCGGTCGCCATGCCAGCGAGCGGGCTCGCGCAGCAATTGGGCGGTTGGGGCTACCCGGAACCCGAAACCCTCGCCGAACGTGTCGAGACCTGGCGCGACGGGCGCTTTGCGGCGATCCGTTCGCCGCAGGCGGTCGCGGCGTGGGACCGGCTCGCCCCGGCGCTGCTCGCGGCCATGGGCCGGAGCGACGATCCGCTACGCGCGATCACCCGCTGGGAGCGCATCATCGAAAGCGTGCCTAGCGCGATCACCACCTTCCGCCTGCTCGACGCGCGGCCCGATCTCATCGCCCGCCTCGTGGCCGCGCTGACCCTCGCGCCGGTGCTGTCGGACGAGCTGGCGCGGAAGCCCGACCGGCTCGACACGCTGATCGACCGCGATGCGCTCGATCTGCCGGGCGACATCCCTGCGATCATGGCGCGGATGCGCGGCGCGGCGGTGCGCGACGATTACGAGGCGCTGCTCGATGCGATCCGGGTGATCACCGGCGAAATCCGCTTTGCACTCGGCATCCAGCTGATCGAGGGGCTCGCCGATCCGCTCGCGATCGCCCGCGCCCTCTCCCGCACTGCGGAGGCCGCGCTGACCCTCGCCGCTGACGCCACGGTGGCAGAGTTCGCCGCCAAGCATGGGCGGATCGCGGAGAGCGAGCTGCTGATCCTCGGCCTCGGGCGGCTGGGCGGCGGGGCGCTGACCCACGCTTCCGATCTCGATATCGTGTACCTGTTCACCGGCGAATTCGCCGCGCAGTCGGACGGCCCGCGTCCGCTCGGCGGGACGATCTACTATAACCGCCTTGCGAGCCGGGTCAGCGCCGCGCTGTCGGTACCGACCGCGCAGGGCGCGCTCTACGAGGTCGACACGCGCTTGAGGCCGCAGGGCAACCAGGGGCCGCTCGCGGTCAGCTGCGAGGCCTTCGGCAAGTATCAGCGCGAGGCGGCGTGGACGTGGGAGCACATGGCACTGACCCGCGCGCGGGTGCTTTACGGCTCGCCCGCTGCCCGCGCGCAGCTGGAAGCGGTGCTCGCCGATGTGCTCGATGCCCCGCGCGACCGTGCGGCGCTGCGCGAAGCCGTGCTGGCGATGCGCGCGGAGATGGCGCGGCACAAGCCCGCCAGCGGCCCGGTCGATGCCAAGCTGGCGCGCGGCGGGCTGGTCGATCTCGAATTCCTCGTCCACTACCTGCAATTGAAGGGCGAGGCGGTGGACGCGCGCGATCCCGATCTGGCGGTGGCACTGGCCGCGCTTATCGCCGCCGGGCTGCTGCCCGCCGATCTTGCCGCCGCGCACCGGCTGATGAGCCGGATGCTGGTCGCCAGCCGGTTGCTCGCTCCCGATGGCCGCGAACCGCCCCCGTCGGGCGCACGCGCGCTGGCGCGGGCCTGCGGGCTGGACGAATACCCGACCCTGCTCACCGCCTTCGCCGCCGCCCGCCAGCAAGTCGCGCTGGCATGGAAACAAATCCTCGGGACGGACATTCTCGAACACGAACAGGAGACCGGCAAATGAGCAATTTCCCCGGCGTCGGCGACGCTATCCCCGATATCGCGATGGAAACCCCCGAGGGCGGGAGCGTGAAACCCTCCGACTTTGCAGGGTCCAAGCTGGTGATCTTCTTCTATCCCAAGGACGACACCCCCGGCTGCACCACGGAAAACAAGGATTTCTCCGCGCTGAAGGCCGATTTCGAGGCGGCAGGCACAAAGCTGCTCGGGGTGAGCAAGGATCCGGCGAAGAAGCACGCCAAGTTCATCGCCAAGCACGGCCTCACCGCCCCGCTCGCCACCGATGCGGAGGAGGGGGGTCTCTCCGATGCGCTCGGCGTGTGGGCGGAAAAGCAGATGTACGGCAAGAGCTACATGGGGATGGTCCGCGCGACCTATCTAGTGGGCGCGGACGGCAAGATCGCCCGCATCTGGGACAAGGTGAAGGTCGCAGGCCACGCCGAAGAAGTGCTGGCGGCGGCCCAAGCCCTCTAATGGCGCCACTCTAAGCCTTCGCGATGCGGACCGTCGCCTCGGCCATCCGCGCCGCGCTGCTCACGCCCGAGCCGCGTGCCAAGTGCTTCGCCGCGCGCGAAGTGGCGCGGGCGTGGCGCAAGGGCGCGCTCGCCTGGCGCTTTGACCTCGCCATGCCCGATACGCCCGCCTGGCCGGATGCGCCGCAACTGCTGCCGCCGAATCAGATGCCCAAGCGCGGCAAAGGCGGGTCCGAACGCGGGCGAATCGCGCTGTGGCACAGCCTCGCGCATATCGAATTCGTCGCGATTGACCTCGCGCTCGACATGGCGGGGCGATTCGGTGAGGTGATGGGCGAGGAATTCGTCGGCGATTTCCTGAGCGTCGCCGCCGACGAGGCGATGCACTTCGCGCTGCTGGCGCGAAAGCTCGAATCCCTCGGCAGCTACTACGGCGCGCTCCCGGCGCACGCAGGGCTGTGGGAGGTCGCCCACGCCACCCGCGACGATATCGCGGCGCGACTGGCGGTGGTGCCGATGGTGCTGGAGGCGCGCGGGCTGGACGTGACCCCGGCCACACTGGATCGGGTTCGGTCGGCAGGCGACGCGGGCGGCGCTAGGATTCTTGAAAGGATACTTGACGACGAAATCCGCCACGTCGCGTTCGGCTCAAAGCACTTTATGCGCTGCGCCGAAACGCTTGGCGCGAATCCCGAATCCCTCTGGCAAAACCTCGTGAAACAGCACTTTCGGGGCTCCATTAAGCCGCCGTTCAACGACTCAGCGCGTCTTGCAGGCGGTCTACCGCGCAATTTCTATGACAAGATTGCGTGTTAACGAATCGCCCGGATAACCACCCTCACACACAGGCCCGCATCAGACAGGCCGCAATCGGGTTCGGGTCACTTATGAAAACTCTCGTGCGCAACATGATCAGGCTGGCCGCTTCGGCGTGCGCTGCCGTGCTCGTGTCCGCTGCCGCCCCCGCTTTGGCGAACACCGCCAATTCCGCGACCACCTCTGCCGACATCGTCGAGCCCGTGCGTGATGCGCAGGGCAACGTGGTGGCCGACAGCGATCAGCGCTTCAAGTCGCTGTTTTCGAGCTGGACCGCGCTCGAGCGTACCAGCCCGACGCTGGGTGCCGGGGCCGACGTAACCGCCTATTCCTCGCCGATTCCGCAGCGCGGCGTTTCGGTGCCTTCGCGGATGCCGCTTGAAGGCGCAGCGCTGACCAGCGGGTTCGGGATGCGCAATCACCCGGTGCTGGGCGGTCGCCGCCAGCACGCCGGGATCGATCTCGCCGCGCCGACCGGCACCCCGGTCTACGCCACCGCCGACGGCGTGATCAGCCGCGCGGACTGGTATTCCAGCTACGGTCTCTACATCAGTGTGGAGCATGGCGCTTCGATGCAAACCCGTTACGCCCACCTGTCGCGCCTCGCGGTAGCGGCGGGCGACAATGTGAAGAAGGGCGACCTCATCGGCTATGTCGGTTCGACCGGGCGCTCGACCGGCCCGCACCTCCATTATGAAGTTCGCGTTGACGGGCTTGCAGTCAATCCGATTCCGTATATGGTGGCGAGCGAAGCACAGCTCGCCTACACCCGCGATGCCCGCCTGACGGGTCGCGGCGGCGAATGAGCCTCACGAGATTGCCCGTGTAAACGGGCCGGACATTGGAGAGGGTGTCCGAACATGGGCGGCGGGTTATCCCGCCGCCTTTTTTTGCGCCTGCGCGCAGGTTAACTCCCAAAATGGGTGGCATTTCCCATACTGTTTTCGCTTGCGAGCCTCCCCGCTCCCGCTAGATTTTGGCGGTACAATGACAGTCAGCGCGCGCCCTCAATCCTGCGCAGCTGAAGGGGAGGGAGACAATGAGCATGCACCCGATCACGCACGCGGCCGCACGCCCGGATCATCCGGCGGTCATCATGGCCGGATCGGGCGAGCAGATGACCTATGGCGAGATGGACGCCGCCGCGAACCGGTTTGCGCACTTGCTGCGCGGGCGTGGGTTCAAGCCCGATGATGCCTTTGCCGTGCTGATCGAAAACCGGATCGAGTTTTTCACGCTGATCTGGGGCTCGCAGCGCGCGGGCACTTTGCTGGTGCCGATTTCGACCCGCCTGACCGCGCCGGAAATCATCTACATCCTCAAGGACAGCAACGCCAAATTGCTGATCACCTCGCCCGCCTTCGACGGGGTGATCGCCGATGTCCGCCGCGAGTGCCTGGAGCTCGACGTGCTGGTGACCGGCAGCGGCGGGGCGGAGGATTTTGCTGCCGCCTTGTCGGCGCACCCCGCCACGCCGATTGCCGATCAACGCGCCGGGCTGACGATGCTCTATTCCTCGGGCACCACCGGGCGGCCCAAGGGCATCCGCCCCGCCCCCCCTGCCGACCCCGATCCTGCGGCGATGATCCCGTTCCTCGGCCTCGCAACCATGGGCGCAGGCATGCCGGTCGACGGATCGATGGTCTATCTCTCGCCCGCACCGCTCTACCACGCCGCGCCGCTCGCGTGGTGCTCGGCAGCGCAGCGGCTCGGGGGCACGCTGGTGGTGATGGAGAAATTCGAGCCCGAAGCTGCGCTCGCCGCGATCGAAAAATACCGCATCACCGACAGCCAATGGGTGCCGACCCATTTCGTGCGGTTCCTCAAACTCGATCCGGCGATCCGCACGCGGTACGATCTGTCGAGCCACAAGCGCGCGCTCCACGCCGCCGCCCCCTGCCCGGTCCCGATCAAGCGCGAGATGATCGAGTGGTGGGGCCCGATCGTGAACGAATACTACGCCGGGTCCGAAGGGATCGGGATGACGATGATCCACGCGGGCGATTGGCTGGCGCATCCCGGCTCGGTCGGGCGGGCGATCTACGGCACGGTGCATGTCTGCGGCCCCGATGGCGAGGAAGTCGCCGCGGGCGAAAACGGACTCATTTATTTCGAGAATGCGCTGCTCCCCACCTATCACAACGACCCCGAAAAAACCCGCGAGGCGATGCACCCCAAAGGCTGGATGACGCTCGGCGATATCGGGCACCTTGACGCCGACGGGTTCCTGTTCCTCACCGACCGCAAGAGCCACATGATCATTTCGGGCGGCGTCAACATCTACCCGCAGGAGATCGAGAACCTGCTGGTCACCCATCCCAAGGTGATGGACGCGGCGGTGATCGGCGCGCCCTGCCCTGACCTTGGCGAGAAGGTCGTCGCGGTGGTGCAGCCCAAGGACATGGCCGAGGCCGGACCTGCGCTGGAGGCGGAGCTGCGCGAATTCCTCGCGCCCTCGCTGTCCAAGATCAAGATGCCCAAGCTTTTCGATTTCCGCCCCGAACTGCCGCGCGAGGCCAACGGCAAGCTCTACAAGCGCGAGCTGCGCGATGAGTATGCGGCGATGGCCGCTGCAGCGTGAGCGGAGAGGCTGTCCTTCCGGGCGATATCGCCCGCAAGGTGATCGATCCGCATGCCTATGCCGGGTGGGACGGGCTGCTCGACACCTTCGACCACATCCGCGCGACCACCCCGGTCGCCAGGGTGCAGCCCGACACGCCCGGGCTGTTCGATCCCTTCTGGCTGGTCACGTCCTATGACGACGTCATGCGCATCTCGAAGGACAACGCCGGTTTCCTCAACAACCCGCGCCCGGTGGTGTTCAGCTTCAATCAGGCGATCGAATTCAGCCGCGCGGCCACCGGATCGAACATGCTGGTGGATTCGTTGGTGGTGTTCGACGCGCCGATCCACCCCAAGTACCGCAAGCTCACGCAGGAATGGTTCATGCCGAGGAACCTCGCGCGGCTGGAGGAGGAACTGCGCGCCCTCGCCGCGCGGACGGTCGACCGGATGCTGGGGCTCGGTAGCGAGGTCGACTTCGTAAAAGAGGTCTCCGGCCCCTATCCCTTGCGCGTGGTGATGCAGATCCTCAGGGTGCCGCCGGAGGACGAGCCGCGGATGCAGATGCTCACCCAGCAGCTGTTCGGCGGGCAGGACAAGGACTTGTCGGGCTCCGGCATGGACAAGATGACCCCCGAGCAGGTGGTGCAGATCGTCGCGGGCGCAGTGAAGACCTTCGAGGATTACTTCGCGGGCATCGCCGAGGATCGCCGCCGCAACCCCACCGACGATGTCGCCAGCGTGATCGCCAATGCGTTGGTCGATGGCCAGCCGCTGCCGCCGCGTGACATGGCGGGATACTACATCATCGTCGCCACCGCCGGGCATGACACCACTAGCGCCAGCACGGCGGGCGCAATGCAGGCGCTGGCCCGCGACCCCGAGCAATTCGCCCGCGTCCGCGCCGACCGTTCGCTGCTCCCAGGCATCGTCGAGGAAGCGATCCGCTGGACCAGCCCCGTCCAGCACTTCATGCGCACCGCCGCCGAAGACTGCGAGATCGGCGGGCAGCAGATCGCCAAGGGCGACTGGCTGATGCTCAACTACGTCGCCGCCAACCACGACCCCGCACAATTCCCCGACCCCCGCCGCTTCGACGCCGCCCGCTCGCCGAACCGGCATCTGGCGTTCGGCGCAGGCGCGCACCAATGCCTCGGCCTGCACCTCGCGCGGCTGGAGATGCGCATCCTGTTCGAAGCCCTGCTCGACCGCGTCGCGGCGGTGGAGCTCGCAGGCGAGGCGAAGCGCGCCAGCAGCACCTTCGTGGGCGGGCTGAAAAGCCTGCCGCTGCGGGTGACGGCAGCCTAGCGGCTCTTGGGAGGAGCCCTGCGACGAGACAATACCGCAAGGGGTCTTGTTGCGACTGCTACATAAGCTATACAGACCCTGACGAAGCAGTCGCTACAGGAGAAGTGCAGCCATGTCGATCCTTGAGCACTGGGCCGTGACCGGTGGGCCGGGTCGCACACAGGAGCAACTGGGGGAGGAGATCGTCTTCGTCAGGCACCGCTACGCCGGGCTTGCGCTGATGGTGGCCGTGCCCGATCACGATGGCGGGCCGCAGATCGTGACACTCCAGGATCCCGCCCGCGATGTGGTGATCATCACCCGCGGGAGCATGTTCCCGATGAAGGTGTCGCTCGACGGACAGGCCGTACAATGCGGCCCGCATTCGAGCGACCGCGTGACCTTCATCCGGGCCGGAACGAGGATGGTGCTCGAATACACGCGCGATTGCTCGATGCTCTGCGTGCTGATCGTGCCCGCCGGACGGCTGGCGGCCATGCGGGCCGGGCTCGCCCCTCTGCCCGGATCGTTCGCCCTGCGCGACGATCCCGCGCTCTGTGAACTGGTTCACGCCGTTGATCGCCTGGTGCTGCGTCAGAGCGAGGCCGACAATCCCCTCATCGAACAGGCGACCGCCCTGCTCGCGGCGGGCATCCACGACGGCACCCCGGATGACCACGGGCAGCCGAACCCGCGCATCGCCCTGCCGCCGCACAAGCTGCGCCGGGTGCTCGAACACATCGACGCGAACCTCGACCGCCCGATCACGCTGCGCGAGCTGGCTGAGCTGGCGCATCTTTCGCCCTACCACTTCGCGCGGGTGTTCAAGCAAGCGACCGGGCGCTCGCCCTACGATCATGTGCGCTGGCGCCGGATCACCAGGAGCACCGTGCTGGTCGCGCGCTCGGAGCTCAAGATCGCCGAGATTTCCGCCTCGACCGGCTTTGCCAGCGCCGCCCATTTCAGCAGCGCCTTCCTGCGCGCCGCGGGGCTCTCCCCGCTCCAGTTCCGGCGGGTGGTGCGCCCGCGCCTGCTAAGCAACCAGAGCTTCGGTCCCGCACGCAGCCAGTGAGCCGCGCTGTCCGATTTCTTGCCGATTTTCCTGTTACAGCGCCGCAGCTTGCCCTAGATTTACGCCGATGGGATTTCTCTTTCGCCTCGCACCCGGAGCGACTGCCGCGTGAGCCTGCTCGCCGCGCATAACCTGCCGTTTCTGATCGCACTGATCGGCCTGGCGCTGATCGCGCTCGTGCAGATTACCGGCGTCGGTGACGCCATCGACGGCGCAGGCGATTTCGACGCGGGCGGCGGGCTCGATGCGGGCGGGTTCGGTGAGGCGCTGACCGCGCTGCTAGGCCTTGGCCGGGTGCCGCTGCTGATCTGGCTCGCCAGCCTGCTGCTGACCTTCGGGGCGATCGGGTTGATCGGGCAGGCGTGGATCGCCGACCTGCTCGGCGCGCCGCTTTCGGCGGGATGGGCCGCGCTGGCGGCGGGCGCGGCCGCGCTGCCGCTCAACAGCCTCGCCATGCGCCCGCTCGGCGCGGTGATCCCCAAGGACGAGACCACCGCCATCGACCTTGAGGATCTAGTGCGGCGCGATGCCGAAATCCAGATTGGCACCGCCCGCCCCGGCTCGCCCGCCCGCGCCAAGGTGGTCGACATCCACGGGCAGGCCCATTTCGTCATGGTCGAACCCCATGACACCGCAACCGAATTGAATGCAGGCGATACCGTCCTGCTGGTGCGCCGCGAAGGACAGACCTTCTACGGCGTGCATTACGAAAGCCCGCTGCTCGGGCTGGGCACTTGAAGGGGAACGCACAATGTCTTTGACGACGACGACAGGGGATGTGGCAACGACCGGCGATCTCGCATCATCCACCGGGGGCCTGATCACCTACGGCGTAGTCGGCGTCAGCGCCGTGCTGTTCGTCGTGGTGTTCTTCGCCTTCCTGATCAGGCTCTATCGCCGCGCGACCAAGGAAACCGCCTTCGTGCGCACCGGCTTCGGCGGGGAGAAGGTGGTGATGAACGGCGGTGCGCTGGTCTTCCCGGTGTTCCACGAAGCGATGCCGGTCAACATGAACACCCTCGTGCTCAGCGTCGTGCGGCGCGATACCGAGGCGCTGATCACCCTCGACCGGCTGCGGATCGACGTGAAGGCCGAATTCTACGTCCGCGTCCGCCCCGATGCGGCGGCAATCGCGATGGCGGCGCAGACCCTCGGCCAGCGCACCATGCAGCCCGATCTTCTCAAGGATTTGGTCGAAGGCAAATTCGTCGACGCGCTGCGATCTGTCGCGGCGGGGATGACCATGAACGAGCTGCACGAACAGCGCGCCGATTTCGTGCAGAAGGTGCAGCAGGTCAGCTCGAACGACTTGGCCATGAACGGGCTGGAGCTCGAATCCGTGTCGCTGACCGGGCTCGACCAGACCAGCATCGAACACTTCAACGCCAACAACGCCTTCGACGCCGAGGGTCTGACCAAGCTGACCGAGCAGATCGAGGCGCGCAAGAAGCTGCGCAACGATATCGAGCAGGACACCCGCGTGCAGATCGAGACCAAAAACCTCGAAGCGTCCAAACGCTCTTTCGAGATCAGCCGCGATCAGGAATATGCGCGGCTCGAGCAGGAGCGCGAGGTCGAGGTGCGGCGCGCGGGTCAGGCGGCGGAAATCGCCCGCGAGCAGGCCGAGCGCAACCGCGAGGCCGAAGCTGCGCGGATCGAGGCCAAGAAGCAGGTCGATGCCCAGCAGATCGAAGCCGACCGACTGGTCGAGGAAGCGCGCATCGATCAGCAGCGCGCGCTCGAAATCGCCCGGCAGGAACAGCAGATCGCGGTCCAGAACAAGAGCCGCGAGGAAAGCCAGGCCAAGGCCGAGGCTGACGATGCCCGCGCCAAGGCGGTCGAGGCCGAGGAACGCGTCTCCACTGCGCGCGAAAGCGAAATCGCCGAGCGCCAGAAGAAGATCGAACTGATCGAGGCTGCCAAGCAGGCCGAGCGCGACGCGATCGGGGTAAAGGTGCAGGCCGAAGCGGAAAAGGATGCGGCGACCAACCGCGCCGAGGCGCTCAAGCTCGAAGCGCAGGGTGAGGCCGAGGCCGAGAAGCTGCGCGCCGAAGCCGCGCGGGTGCGCTTCGAAGTCGAAGCCGCCGGTCAGCGCGCGATCAACGAGGCATCGAACATCCTCTCGAACGACCAGATCAGCCTGCAGACCAAGCTGGCGCTGTTGAAGGTGCTGCCCGAGGTGATCCGCGAAAGTGCCAAGCCGATGGAAGCGATTGATTCGATCAAGATCGTGCAGGTCGACGGGCTCACCAATGGCGGACGCGCGGCCAGTGATGGCGGCGCGGGCGGCTCAGGTGGCGGCGGGGCCGGATCGGGCAATCTTGCCAGCGATGCCGTCGCCGCCGCGCTCGCCTACCGCGCGCAGGCGCCGGTTCTGGACGGGCTGATGAAGGAGCTGGGGCTGGATGGGTCTTCGCTGTCGGGGCTGGTCAATGGCGCGGCTGAAGTGGAACCGGCTGCACCGGCAACGCACAAACCCAGGCCCGCCAAACTCGCCAAGCCGCGCGACAGTGATGAAAGCGGCGAAACCACCGCCGAGGCGGCGGAATGACACTATAACCACCAGAACCCGTTCGTCCTGAGCCTGTCGAAGGACTGCCTTTCCTTGCGGGGTGTCGCGCGAGGTCAAGAATGGAAGGGCAGGGCTTCGACAAGCCCAGCCCGAACGGGTTCGTAATTTGCTTCTGGGCCCGCGACCGCTCCGCTCCCCCGCTTTCCTACTCGCCCATCAGGTGACACAACCTGCACCCATGACCCGTCGCTTTTCCCCTTCCGGCCGCCGCGCTCCGCGAGCCACCGCGGAAGGGGGATTTTTCTTCCCTGGACAGTGTCTCATGTGTCTCCAACACGGCGGGAGACGGGCGGGCGCTATCCCAGCAGCCGCTGCGCGATCGCGCGCACTTCGGCGCCCATGTCCTCGCGGGCGAGCGCAATCGCCAGCGTCGCCTCGACGAAGCCGACCTTGCTGCCGCAGTCGTACCGGTGCCCGTCGAACGTCACCGCGTGGAAGGGCTGGGTGCCGATCATCTTGGCCATCGCGTCGGTCAGCTGGATCTCGCCGCCCGCGCCCTTCTCCTGTGCTTCGAGCACGCGCATCACCTCGGGCTGGAGGATGTAGCGGCCCGAGACGATCTTGTTCGAAGGGGCCTGCGCAAGCGGCGGCTTCTCGACCAGCCCACGCACCTCGGTCAGCGCGCCCGCCTGAGCACCGGGGTCGATCACGCCGTAGCTGGGCACCTGTTCCATCGGCACTTCGAGCACCGAGATGAGGTTGCCGCCGACCTCCTCATACGCCTCGACCATCTGCTTCATGCAGCCGGTGCCGCCCCGCTTTGCGACCATCAGCTCGTCGGGCAGGAAGATCGCGAAGGGCTCATCGCCGACGATCGCCCGCGCGCACCAGATCGCGTGGCCGAGGCCCAGCGGCACCTGCTGGCGCACGGCGATGACGTTGCCGGGCGTGGCGCGGGTCGGTTCGAGCACCGAGAGATCCTTGCCGCGTTCGGACATGGTCTGCTCAAGCTCGAAAGCGATGTCGAAGTTCTCGACGATTCCGGTCTTGCCGCGCCCCGTGATGAAGATGAACTGCTCGATCCCCGCCTCGCGCGCCTCGTCCACCGCGTACTGGATGAGCGGGCGGTCGACGACGGGGAGCAGCTCCTTGGGCACCACCTTGGTGGCAGGGAGGAATCGCGTGCCCAATCCGGCGACGGGAAACACGGCTTTCCGGATGGGTTTAAGAGACATTCGGCCCCCTCTGGCTCGATGGAGAAACACGGCGCATCCGCGCCTGTCCGTGCCGTGCGCCCCGGGGAAGGTCAATCGCGCATTGGGTGTGCTCCTTTGGGCGAGTTACTTTGGGCGAGTTGCGCGACAAGCACTTTTCGCTAAACGCTGGCTCATGGACAAACTCATCATCCGTGGCGGCAACCGCCTTTCCGGCTCGATCCCGATTTCCGGCGCGAAGAACGCGGCGCTGACGCTGATCCCTTGCGCGCTCCTGACCGAGGAGCCGCTGACGCTGCGCAACCTGCCGCGACTGGCGGATATCGACGGGTTCCAGCACCTGATGAACCAGTTCGGTGTCACCACCGTGATCCAGGGCACGCGACCCGAGGATTTCGGGCGGGTGATGAGCCTTGAGGCGACGCGGATCACCTCCACCGTCGCGCCCTATGATCTGGTGCGCAAGATGCGCGCTTCGATCCTGGTGCTCGGCCCGATGCTGGCGCGCAGCGGAGAGGCGACAGTCTCGATGCCCGGCGGCTGCGCGATCGGCAACCGCCCCATCGACCTGCACCTGAAGGCGCTGGAAGCCTTCGGCGCGCGTATCGAACTCGCGGCAGGCTATGTGAAGGCGATCCAGCCCGATGGCGGGATGCCGGGCGGGGACTTCGACTTCCCGGTGGTCAGCGTCGGCGCGACCGAGAACGCGCTGATGGCCGCGGTGCTGGCAAACGGCACCAGCCGCCTGTTCAACGCCGCGCGCGAGCCGGAGATTGTCGATCTTTGCAACCTGCTCGTGGCGATGGGCGCGGAGATCGAGAATATCGGCCGCTCCAACCTCACCATCCACGGGGTCAAGCGCCTGCACGGCGCGACCTACCGGGTGATGCCCGACCGGATCGAGGCGGGCTCCTATGCCTGCGCGGCGGCGATCACCGGGGGCGAAGTGCGCTTGGAAGGCGCGCGCGCCGACGAGATGCTGGCGACAATCACCGCGCTCCAGGCCATCGGCTGCGAAGTGACCTCGGACGCCAAGAGCGTGACCGTCAAGGCCAACGGCAGCCTCAAAGCCACCAACCTCACCACCGCACCCTATCCGGGCCTTGCCACCGATATGCAGGCGCAGCTGATGGCGCTGTTGTGCAAGGCCGAAGGGGCGAGCGTGCTCAAGGAGACGATCTTCGAAAACCGCTTCATGCACGTGCCCGAACTCGCGCGCATGGGCGCGGACATCACAACCGAAGGGCGCACCGCCATCGTCAAGGGCACCGACCGGCTGACCGGCGCGGAAGTGATGGCGACCGACCTGCGCGCCTCGATGAGCCTCGTCATCGCCGCCCTCGCCGCCGAAGGCGAGACGACCGTACGGCGGCTCTACCACCTCGATCGCGGGTACGAGCGGCTGGAGGAGAAGCTGCAACTGGTCGGCGCGGATATCGAACGGGTGGATGATTGACGGTTCAACCGCGGTTCAAGCGCACGGGCTGACACTCGGTCACCTTGCCCCAACGGAGACGCGGCCATGATGATCCGAGCTTTCTGCCTGAGCGGCGCGGCGGCGCTGCTGTCGACAATCCCGGTTTCCGCGAGCGCCGATCCGAACGACTATCGTGAAAACCGCGCGAACAAGGTCGCGGACTGCGAGAAGAAGCTGGACGAGGCGCAAAGCCGCAGCGAGTTCCGCGAGAAGGCCGAGGAATGCGACCACGAAATTGCCAAGTTCGACCGCGAATGGGCCGAAAAGGGCAATCGGGAAGCCCGCGAACGCATCAGATCGCGCCGCTATAGCGACTGGGACTACTAGGCGCGGTTGACCACCAGCCACACCCGGATCGCGCTGGCGAGGCCAGGCGGAGTGGGTGACTTGATGCGTTCAGCGTCAATCCGGGCGACGAGGGCGGCGATCGCCAGCCCCTCGCGCGCGGCGGCGGTGCGGAGCATGTCCCAGAACAGCGGTTCCAGGCTGATCGAGGTCTTGTGACCCGCAATCGCGAGGCTGCGCTTGACTGGCGGATGATAGGGGGACGGCGACGTCATCGGCGCGCCCTTACCACTTAGGCCGCCTCGAAGTCGTCCACATATTCGGGCAGGAACACCGGCTCGCGCGGGGACCAGCCCGGCGCGGTGGCAGCGGCTTCCGAGAGCGATTGCAGCAGCAGCTTGCGGCGCTCCGGGCGGATCGAAGGCAGCGCGGCGGCGGCGCAGAAGGCAGCCGGAAGCCACTGCCGCACCTGCGCGCCGAGCAGGCGTTCGTAGAGAAAGCGGAAGGCTGAGAAGCACTCGATCCGCTCCTGCTCCAGATCGAAGGCGGCGAGGCGCACCAGCTTGCCGAGGAACGCCTCGACATCGTGTGGCGCGCCGTCGGACGGCATCAGCGTGCGCAGCGCCTTCAGGTCCTGATAGGCGACATACTGGCGGCGGATCGCGGTTGTCTCCGCCTCGCTGCGGCCCCAGCGGCGGAATGCGTCGGTGCGCGCGAGGCCGATATCGAGGCTGCGCTTGATATAGCGCTGCTCGCACGCAGCGAACCCGGCAAACTCGCGCATCTCGGCAATCGGCATCATCATGGCGGTGGTCTCCTCTGGCGAAGAGAACGTCGCACAGCATGGTTAATTAAGGGTTAGGTAGGATCGGGTTCGCGCCAAGCTGCGAAGAGGCCAAGATATTGCGCGTGCGGCGAAGCCGCATTTCTAATTGATGATGGCGCAAATTGGAAGGCTGCGCCTGCGGCGCAGATAGCCCTCTTGGCCCCTTGGCAGCTTGGCGCGAACCTGATCAAATCAGCCCAGCCAATGGTGACGACGGATCGGCATACATCCGCCGTGCCATGCGACCTGCGAGATAGGCTTCGCGCCCGGCTTCGACCGCCAGCTTCATCGCGCGGGCCATGCGGATCGGGTCTTTGGCTTCGGCGATGGCGGTGTTCATCAGGATACCGTCGCAGCCCAGCTCCATGCCGACCGCCGCGTCAGACGCCGTGCCGACTCCCGCATCGACCAGCACCGGCACCTTCGCGCCTTCGACGATCAGCCGGATCATCACCCGGTTCTGGATGCCCAGGCCCGAGCCGATCGGCGCGCCCAAGGGCATAATCGCGACCGCGCCTGCATCTTCCAACTGCTTCGCCGCGATCGGATCGTCGGCGCAGTAGACCATGGGGTGAAAGCCTTCCCTGGCCAGCACCTCGGTCGCCTTCAGGGTCTCACGCATATCGGGGTAGAGCGTGCGCGCCTCGCCCAGCACCTCCAGCTTGACCAGATCCCAGCCCCCCGCCTCGCGCGCCAGCCGCAGCGTGCGCACCGCATCCTCGCCGGTGAAGCACCCGGCGGTGTTGGGGAGGTAAGTGATTTTTTTGGGGTCGATGAAGTCGGTCAGCATCGGCGCCTTGGGATCGGACACGTTCACGCGCCGCACCGCGACCGTGACGATTTCCGCGCCTGACGCCGCCACGGCAGCCGCGTTCTGCTCGAAGCTCTTGTACTTGCCCGTGCCGACGATCAGCCGCGAGGTGAAGGTGCGGCCCGCGACGCTCCACGTATCCGCCGCATAATCGCCTCCGCCGACAAAGTGCACGATCTCCAGCACATCGCCCTCGGCCAGCGCGACTTCGCCCAGCGTCGAGCGAGGGACGATTTCGCCATTGCGTTCGACCGCGACCTTCTCCGGCAGCAGTTCAAGCTCGCGCACCAGATCGGCAATGGTGGCAGCGGCGGAGCGATGCGGCGCGCCGTTCAGGGTAATGGTCTTGGTCATGGCGCGAGACATAGTCGCTGGGCGCGGCGCTGCAACCGCGAGTTTGCGCGGTGTTCAGCGCGCGGTGCGCAGGTTGATGAGGTGCGCGGCGGCGACCAGTGTCACGCCGCCGAGCGTGAGCACCAGTTCGCTCACCCCATGCGGGGTCAGCATCGCGCCGCCCATCAGCGCCAGCCCGCCCGCCGCCACGGCAAGCGGCAGCGTCCGCCGGTGGCGCAGCGCCGTCCAGCCGACGGTCAGAGCAGCCACCAGTATCGCAAGCAGCAGGCCGATGCGGTGGATGTTCTCATCAAGCAGGAAATGCCCGCCCAGCCCGAGCGCGGAAATGACCACCAGCGTCAGCAGGCAATGCACCGCGCACAGGCCCGCCAACCCGATCCCGAGATGATCGAGACGGCGGCGGGAGAGCGAGTGATTCGCGAGAGAGGCTGGGTCGAGGGGCATGCGAGAGAGGCTCATATGTTATGTTGTTACATTTCTCAAGCGGCGATCCGCGCAGGCGGAAGAGGGCCAAAGCTTGCATCCCCCGCATGGCCGATTGCGCCGAACAGGCTTGCGAAACCGCGCGCGCAGGCACAAGGGACGCCGGGTCATGGCCACATCTGCCTCCGCATCCGACCTTGCCACAGACGCGCCCGGCACGCGCGCGCGGCCGCTGGCGCTGGCGCGCTGGCTAGAGATCGTCGCGGCGCTGGTGGTGCTGATCGTGGTGGTCGGCGGGATCACGCGGCTCACCGAAAGCGGGCTGTCGATCACCGAATGGAACGTGGTGAGCGGCATCCTCCCCCCGCTCACCGAAGCGGCATGGCAGGCCGAATTCGCCAAGTATCGGCTGACCAGCGAATACCGCATGGAGAGCGGCCCGGCGGGCATGGACCTCGCCGCGTTCAAGTTCATCTTCTTCTGGGAATGGTTCCACCGCATCCTCGGGCGGGTGATCGGGCTCGCATTTCTGCTGCCGCTGATGGTCTTCGCAGCGCGGCGGGCGGTTCCGGCGGGCTATGGCTGGCGGCTCGCCGCGATGTTCGCGCTGATTTGCGGGCAAGGGGCGTTGGGCTGGTACATGGTGGCGTCGGGTGTCGGGCGTACCGATCTGACCGATGTGAGCCACTTCCGGCTATCGGCGCATTTGCTGACCGCGCTGTTCCTGCTCGCGGGCCTCGTGTGGACTGCGCGCGATCTGCGGCGGCTGGCGGCTAATCCCGCAGCCCGCCCGGCGCGGCTGTCCGCAGGGGCGGCGCTGGTGGGGAGCGTGCTGTTCGTCCAGCTGCTGCTCGGCGCATGGGTGGCGGGGCTCAATGCGGGGCACGCCGCCTATGACTGGCCGCTGATGAACGGGCGGCTGGTGCCCGAGGTGAACTGGTCGCAGGGCGCGGTGTGGACGCTCACCCATGACCCCTTCTTGCTGCAATTTCTGCACCGCTGGTGGGCGTTCGTTGCGGTGGCGGCGCTGGTGTGGCTGGCGCGGCGGGTGCGCAAGACCGACCGCTTCGCCTCGGTTGCGGTGCACACTGCCTTCGGGACGATGGTGCTGCTCGGCATCGCCACGGTGCTGAGTGGCGTGTCGCTGTGGATCGCCGCCGCGCATCAGCTGGTCGGCGCGCTGACCGTCGCCGCGACCGCCCGGGCGATGCACAGCGACGGCCTCGCCCATCGGGCCGCGTGATGACCGCCGCAGTAATCTGGTGCCCGTTCCCCGACGCAGACAGCGCCCGCGCCGCATCCGACGCGCTGCTCGACGAAGGCCTGATCGCCTGCGCGAATATCTCCGGGCCCATCGAATCCCGCTTCGTTTGGGAAGGCGCGCGGGCGACCGGCACGGAGACGGGCGTGCTGTTCAAGACCACCGCCAGCGTGCTTGAAGCGGCCATCACGCGGCTTGGCGAACTTCATCCCTATGACGCCCCCGCCATCGTCGGCTGGCACGCCGATGCGGCCTATCCGGCGACGCTGGCATGGCTGTCGGGCGCTGTTCCCGGCTAACGGTATTATTTTACCGTATCGTAAAACGGCACTTTTGCTTGACTTTGGCGGGGGTCGGCGACATTTGCGCCGTTCTTCTCCGCCCGCTCAGGCGTGTGGCGGGGGCGATTCTCCCGGACAGCTTCCGGCAGACAGTTTGAACCAAGGAACCATGCCATGAAGGCGCTCAGCAAGCAGACCCGGTCGATCAAGCCGGCCGAGGTCGAAAAGAACTGGCACATCATCGATGCCGATGGCCTCGTCGTCGGCCGTCTGGCCTCGCTCGTTGCCAACATCCTGCGCGGCAAGACCAAGCCGAGCTACACCCCGCACGTCGATTGCGGTGACCACGTGATCGTCATCAATGTCGAGAAGGTGCGCTTCACCGGCAACAAGATGGGCGACAAGGTCTATTACAAGCACACCGGCCACCCCGGCGGGATCAAGGAAACCACCCCGGCCAAGGTGCTGGGCGGCCGTTTCCCCGAGCGTGTGCTCGAAAAGGCCGTTGAACGCATGATTCCGCGCGGCCCCCTGGGCCGCCAGCAGATGAAGGCGCTGCACCTCTATGCCGGCACCGAGCATCCGCATGACGGCCAGAAGCCGCAGGTGCTCGACGTCGCTTCCATGAACCGCAAGAACAAGGTGGCCGCATAATGTCTGATGAAACCGCCACTGTCTCGGATCTCGCCGATCTGAAGGACATCGCCGCTGGCGCGCCGCAGGGCGACGCTGCCGAAATCGCCCGCGTCACCGCGCCGCTGCGTGACCGCGAAGTCGATGCGCAGGGCCGTTCCTACGCTACCGGCCGCCGCAAGGACGCCGTGGCCCGCGTGTGGGTCAAGCCCGGCACCGGCAAGATCACGGTCAACGGCCGCGATCAGGAAACCTATTTCGCGCGCCCGACCCTGCGTCTGGTGATCAACCAGCCCTTCACCATCACCGATCGCACCGGCCAGTACGATGTCGTCGCCACCGTGCGCGGCGGCGGGCTTTCGGGCCAGGCGGGCGCAGTGAAGCACGGCATCGCCCAGGCCCTGACCAAGTACGAGCCGGAACTGCGTGCCGCTGTGAAGGCCGAGGGCTTCCTCACCCGTGACAGCCGCGTGGTCGAGCGCAAGAAGTACGGCAAGGCCAAGGCCCGCCGCAGCTTCCAGTTCTCGAAGCGCTAGGCCGCTTCCGATCGGGATACGGAAAAGGGCGGCCCCCGCAAGGGAGCCGCCCTTTTCTTGTGCTGGCGCTGAAGGGGTCAGCGTTGCAGCATCATGATCCCCCAGGAGAGACCGCTGCCTGAAAGGAAAATCGGCCACGACCAGTAGAATTTGGCCTGCGCCACCGGCACGAGATGGATCGCCAGCGGACCCGCGCTGGTCCCTTGCGAGCCGATAACCAGTGCAATCGTCGCCGTCAGGATCGCACCAAGCGTCACCGCCTTGATCAGTTCCATCGTCCGTCCCTCTTCCGGTCAGAGCGTCGGTTGACAGGGGAGGCCGAACACGAAGGGCGAACCCGGACCCAGCCCTGCGCGGATTATCGCCAAGAATTTCTTAACAGGATTTCTATTGAAAAGGTTAAGGCCGGGGTGAGGATCCGGCGTGAGGCGGCGCGGATCAATGCACAGGCGGATCGACCGGCGGCACTCGGTGAACGGGCGCCACCGGTTCATCGGGGGTGCGCGGGGGCAGCGCGTCGGGAGGGACATCCGCGATCATCATGTCGGGTGTAGGAACCTGTTCGAGATTGCGGACGGTCACCGCGAGCCGGGTGCCGTCCCAGCGCAATTCGTTGAAGCTCGGCGGGGTCGAGCGGATGCGGTGCGACAAGGTGCCCGCCCCGATCATCCGTACCGGACCTTCGCTGGTCGGCTCGGCGATGTCGAAGGCATCGTGGACGTGCCCGGACAGCACCCCCAAGACCCGCCGCTTGGCGAGTTCCGCGAGCGCAGCCTCGCCATGCCGGGTAAGCGCCGTGCCGTGGGTGCCGACTTCACGCAGCGGGTGATGAACCGCCACCAGGGCGCGCATGCCCGCGGGGAGCCGGTCGAGCGCCGCGAGACAGCGATCGAGCGCGGGCTGCGTGACCCAGCCCTTCGACCAGTTGAGGCGCGGCTGCCAGCGGCGCACGGTCTTTAGCGGCACGATCGCCAGACCGGGCAGGTCGATCTCGCGCTCCACCAGCTCGCGCATTCCCTCGAACCGCTTGTAGGGCGTCAGGAACCGCTCGACCGGATTGAAATAGGGCATGTCGTGATTGCCAATGCTGATCGTCACCGGCACATCGAGCGCGGTGATCCACCGGGTCGCCGCCGCGAATTCGCGCTTGCGCGCCCGCATCGTGTGATCGCCGGTGATTATCACAGCGTCAGGCCGCCGCGCGGCAATCTCGCGCCGCACCCAGTCGAGCGCCTCGCGGTCCTCGAGCCCGAAATGAATGTCCGATAGGTGGAAGAGACGAAGCGAGTCAGAGGTCATGTGCGGTCGCCAGCAGGTCGACGCCGCAAGGCTCGACGGTGAAGCGGAAGGGCGACGGGCAGGTCGCCGGCTCGCCGTCGATCAGGCACGGCAGCGCGCTGCCGTCGACGCTTTCCAGCACCACCGCATCGGCAAGGCCCAGCCGGTCGCTGGGCCCTTCGCGAAACCGGCGGCGCAGCAGCGCCCAGGCCTGCCCGGCGAAATCGAGCGGCGCTTCGGCAAAGTAGCCGTCGATCTGCATCCCGTGCTCGCCCGGGGTCAGCTCGATCAGTGGATACCCGCCTTCGCGCGCCAGAGAGTTGCCGGGAGGACCGACATTGGGGCCGTTTGCGGTCTCGCGCAGCGCGCCGAGCGCTTCGGAGGCAACTTCGGTGATCGGTCCGCTGCGCATCGATTCCCTTACCCGGGCCCAGCTTGTTCCCGGTCCGACCAGCAAGCCCGCCAGCGCCAGCCCCGCATCGCAGCGGACGCAGACCGGACGCCGCGGAACCGCGCCGCTGCCCGCGACGATATGGAGGATCGCATCGACGTCGAGCGAACGGTGCAGCCGCCGCGCCAGCAGATTCATCGTCCCGCCCGGCAGCACCAGCACTTGGCCGCCCCACCCCGAAAGCTGGTTGATGAGCGTGTTGACCGTCCCATCGCCCGTATAGACAACCACCAGCCCGACACCGGCGGCATCGAGCGCGGCTGGGGGGGGTAGCGGGTCATCGGGAAACGCCAGTCGGCGATCGACGCGCCACCCCCGTTCGGCGAGCGATGCGGCGAGCGAATCCGCCGACGCGGCATTATTGCTTCCGCTGGCGGGGTTGACCACGAGCCAGCATGAGGGGTTCGAAGGCATGGCCATGTAATCGGGAAACCCTTGCGGTGTTCCGCTGCCCTATACCCTGCGCCTGAGAATAAGCCACGCCGCAAAGCCATTGAGCGCGGTGTATCCGGCATAGGCCCAAGCGAACCCCGGCCAGCCTTTGACCGACAGCATCAGCGCGACCAGCAGCACCACGAATTCGGTGAACAGCGCGACCCGGCGGCCAAGCACCTGGCTCTTGGCGGGGAGCCGCGCGAACAGGGGATGGCGGCTATCGAACACCGCGCGGTTAAGCGCGAAATTGCCGATGCCGAGCATGAAGATCGCTACCGTCGCCCATCCCATGCGGTGCAATATGGCGATGCGCTGGTCGATTGGAAACCGCCATTTGTCCGCCAAACTGCGCCCTTGGTCATGCCCCTCTATCGCCGGTCGAGCGGCGCGCACGGTTCCATCGAAGCGGACATGCGCGGGCTCCGGCACAGGCGTATCACTGGTTCCAGCAGGACGCCTGACACCCCGGATCGAGACCCCGCTCGATCACAGACGCTCTGCCGTTGGAGGATAAGTCCATGAAACCCCTTGCCCAGAAACTGACCCTTGCGGTCGCGGCGCTCGGCCTGGCCGGCTCCGCGATCAGCCCTGCGCTCGCAGGCAATACCGAACGCATGACGATCAGCGTGCCGACGTCCGATATCGATCTTGGCACCGTTGAAGGCCAGCAGCGGCTCGACCTGCGGCTCGAAAAGGCGGTGCGCACCGTGTGCCGCGTGACCAGCCCGACCACCGGAACGCGGATCATGTCGCAGGATACGCGCGCTTGTCTTGCCAAGGCGCGGTTCAACGTGAAGCAGCAGGTCGCTGCCCTGATCGCCAGAGAACAGCGCGGCGGTTGAACCGCGCCAGTTGCCCTGCGCCTTACCTCAAAGCGCAGCGGATACGGCCCGAACCCTGCCAGTCCCTGGGGTTCGGGCCGTTTTTTGTGGGGTGGGAAATCTGCCCTGCGGGTCAGCGCGACCGACAAACTACCTTCCGGCCATCGCTTTCACGCGCGCCAGATAGGTCCGCCCGATGCGCAGCGCCTCGCCGCTCACCAACTCGGCTGACCACACACCAAGCCCATCGTGCCGGAGCCCGCGGATATTGTCGCGGCGCAGGATCGTGGAGCGGTGGATGCGGATGAATTGTTCGGGATCGAGGCGTTCTTCCAGCCCGGCGATGGTCTGGAGCAGCAGATAGGAGCGCGGCGCATCCGGCCCGCCGACATGGAGGCGCACATAATCGCGCTCGGCATCGATTTGGTGAACCTCGTTCACTGCGATACGCAGCAGCTCCGAACGGTGCGGCACCCACAGCTCGTCAAGATAGCGACTGGCCTTCGGGCGCCGTGTCCCGCGCCGCGCCACCGCGCGCTCGATCGCGCGCTCCAGCCGCTCGGCAGAAACGGGCTTCAACACGTAATCGACCGCGTCGAGATCGAAGGCCTCGACTGCAAAGTGATCATGCGCGGTGACGAAGATCACCACCGGGGCCTGATCCTGCCCGGCGAAGTGCTGCGCCACGCCCAGCCCGTCGAGTTCGGGCATGGTCATGTCGAGCAGCACCAGATCGGGCTCGAGCTTCTCGGCAAGGCGCAGCGCGGCGGCGCCATCACTGGCGGTGCCGACCACGCTCACGGCGGGGATCTCGGCGCAGATCACCTGCACACGTTCGACCGCGAGCGGCTCGTCATCGACGATCAGAGTGCGCAGGGCGGCGGTTTCGACGGCGTTGTCATGCATGGCGGTGGGTTTCGCGGTTGAGGGGTCTGGATAGGGGAATGCGGATTTCGGTGCGGTAACCGCCCGGTACCGGCGCGGACGTAAAGCCGATATCGGCCCCGAAGCGCGCCTCCAGCCGGTCACGGACATTGGCGAGGCCGATGCCGAAGCCGTGCAGCGCCCCCTGCGGCACGCCCGGCCCGTCGTCGCTCACCGTAATCACCAGCCGGTCGAACTCCTCGCGCGCAGAAAGCGTGACCGTGACCTGACGCGACACCGGCGAGACCGCGTATTTGACCGAATTCTCGACCAGCGGTTGCAGAATCATGCCCGGCACACGGGCATCTTCCAATTCGCCCGGCAGATCGAACGCGCTCACCAGCCGGGTCGGGAACCGCACCGCTTCGATATCAAGATAGAGCTTCTGCAGATCGAATTCGTCGCGCAGCGCCACGTCAGACGTCGGCTCGCTGGCGAGGCTGTGGCGGTAGAAGCGGCTGATCGTCTGGATCATCCGTTCGGCCCGTTCGGCCTTGCCGGTCATCACCAGCGCTGACAATGAATTCAGCGTGTTGAACAGGAAATGCGGGTTCACCTGATAGCGCAGGGAGCGCAATTCTGCGGCCTTGGCGGCGGAGCGGAACTGTTCCTCACGCCGCTGCGCCGCCTGCGCCTGCACCCCGGCAAGCAGGGCGAAATAGGTCGTGGCCCAGGCGAGCAGCAGGAAATACCGACCCAGCGCCACATCGAGCAGCTTGCGCCAGAAATCGGCATAGGTTTCCGCAGGCTCGATGATCACCGACTGCGTCGCCTGTCCGGCATCGGTCCCGGCCGTGCCGTCGCTGCGCACCGGGACATCGATCAGCAGGTTGCCGCTTTCGTCCCGGCGCACGTTGAGGTTGTTTTTCTGCGCATAGGCTTGCTCGACCGCCGAGGTCATGTCCTTGAATACGAGGTAATTCACGTGGCCGATCACCAGCGCGACCGGCAGGGCGAGGAGGATCGCGGCGGAAATTTTGATCCACAATGCACGCGCATCGACCAGTCGCAGCATCAGCCACAAGACGATCGTGAACGCGACGCCCACGGCAGTCACCAGCAGTCGCCGCGCGGCGAGTTCGAGTTGCAGCTCCGCGCCGAACTCCATCACCATGCTGCGAAAAGTGGTGAGGACAAAATACGTGCCCCACAGCACCACCATCGAGAACAGCACCGTGCGGAACGCCACGGAGGACGATGGCGGAGCGAGGCCCGCTTCGCTGTGTCGAGACATCAACATTATGCCAAACAGCGATACTGCCCTTGGCCGCCGAACGCCACTAGCGAAGGCGCAAGTTGTCGGGCGGACTCGGACCTTGGTCGAAAGATGAACGGCTGTTCAGGCTCGACGAATGACCGTCAATCCCTTGGCCGGATCATGTCGGAGGGAACGACCCAGGCCGCAAACTGCTCTTCGGTCAGCAGGCCCAGCGCCAGCGCGGAGGCCTTCAGCGTCGTCCCCTCGGCATGGGCCTTCTTGGCGATCTTTGCCGCGTTGTCGTAGCCGATATGCGGGTTCAAGGCGGTGACCAGCATCAGACTTTCATTGAGCAGCTGGGTAATGCGGGTGGTGTTCGCCTCGATCCCGACCACGCAATTGTCGGTGAAGGCGTGGGCGGCATCGCCGAGCAGCTTCATCGATTGCAGCACGTTGTAGATCATCACCGGCTTGAACACGTTGAGTTCCAGGTGCCCGTGCGATCCTGCCACCGTCACCGTCATGTGATTGCCCATCACCTGCGCACAGACCATCGTCATCGCCTCACACTGGGTCGGGTTGACCTTGCCCGGCATGATCGAGGAGCCCGGCTCGTTCGCGGGCAGGCTCAATTCGCCGAGGCCCGAGCGCGGGCCGGAGCCCAACAGGCGGATATCATTGGCGATCTTCATCAGGCTGACCGCGAGCGTGTTGAGCGCCCCCGAAATCTCCACCATTGCATCGTGCGCAGCGAGCGCCTCGAACTTGTTCGGTGCGGTCACGAAGGCATGGCCGGTGTCCGCGGCGACTTCGGCAGCAAAGGCGATGTCAAACCCGACCTTGGCGTTGATCCCGGTGCCGACCGCGGTGCCGCCCTGCGCCAGCTCCAGCACGCGCGGCAGCGCCGCCTCGACCCGGGCGATGCCGTATTCGACCTGCTTGGCGTAGCCCGAAAACTCCTGCCCCAGCGTCATCGGGGTCGCATCCTGCAGATGGGTGCGGCCGATCTTGACGATATCGGCGAATTCGCGCGCCTTAGCGTCAAGCGCGGCGTGGAGTTTTTTCAACGCCGGGATCAGGTGATCCAGCGCTTCGACCGCAGCGGCGATGTGCATCGCGGTCGGGAAGGTATCGTTCGACGACTGGCCCATGTTGCAGTGGTCGTTGGGGTGAACCGGGGTCTTGCCGCCCTTGTGGCCAGTCAGCATCTCGTTGGCACGGCTCGCGATCACCTCGTTGGCATTCATGTTCGACTGGGTGCCGGAACCCGTCTGCCACACCACCAGCGGGAACTGGTCGGCGAGCGTGTCGTCGATCACTTCGCGCGCGGCGGCGACAATCGCTTCGCCGAGCTTCGCATCGAGCACACCGAGCGCCATGTTGGCCTTGGCCGCCGCGAGCTTTTGCAGGCCGAGCGCGCGCACCAGCGCAGGCGGCATGCGTTCCCCGCCAATCGGGAAGTTGACGATGCTGCGCTGCGTCTGCGCGCCCCAGTGGACATGCGCCGGGACCGCCACTTCGCCCAGCGAATCGGTTTCGATCCGCACGTCGGTGCCATTGGTCGTCATGTCGCTCATCGAAGCCATCCCTCACTAAGTCGATTACAATCCCGGTCGATTGCACGCTCCCCTAAGCACTCCCTGCGCGCGAGGTCAAAGGCCTTGGAACCGCGCGCCCGCACGTTTATGGAGAGGGTTGACGAGCTGTATTGCGGCCCTAATACAGTTACCCGGAAGAATATGACCAGCATGATGACCACCCTCCCCGATACCCGCACCGCTCGCCGCGCGATGATCGACAGCCAGCTGCGCACCAGCGGCGTCAACGAGGAATACGTGCTGGCGCGGATGCTGGCCGTTCCTCGCGAGGATTTCCTGCCTGCCGACAAAGCGGCAGTTGCCTATATAGACCGCGCGGTTGCGTTGGGCGATGGCACACACCTCGCCGCGCCGCTGTTCTACGGCAAGCTGCTGCTCGAAGCCGCGCCTGCACCGCAAGACCGCGTGCTGGTGGTCGAAGGCGGCACCGGATATCTCGCCGAGCTTCTGCGCCCGCTGGTCGCCGAACTCGCCACTATCGCGGCCGCCGATGCCGTCAACGTCTCGGGTGCGGGCGGATATTCGCTGATGGTGATCGATGGCGCAATCGAGGCGCTGCCCGATGCGCTGGCCGGTCAGCTGGCGGAGAATGGACGGATCGTCACCGGGCTGTTGCTTAGGCAGGTCACGCGGCTTGCTTCGGGCCGCAAGGTGGCGGGGCAGGTCAATCTCCGGCCGGTCGAGGATCTCGGGATCCCGGTGCTTCATGCGTTCGATGCGCCCAAGGGCTGGACATTCGCATGAAGGCTCGCACCGTCTCGCTGGGGCTGGCGTGTTCAGCCAGCCTGCTGGCGCTCGCCGCGCCTGCGCAGGCTGACACTTTGCGCGAGGCGCTGGTCGGCGCCTACAACACCAACCCGACCCTCGAAAGCGCCCGCGCCAATCAGCGTGCCGCCGACGAAGAAGTGCCGATCCAGCGCGCGCCCGGCCTCCCGTCGGTCAACGCCACCGGCCAATATGTCGAATTCGTCAAGCCGTCCCCCAACGCCTTCGCGCCGACCGAGCGCGTGTTCACGATCGGCCCCGATCTGGTCGTTCCGATCTATTCGGGGGGTGCGGTCAAAAACGGCATCAATGCCGCGAAAGAGCGGGTCGGCGCCGGTCAGGCCGATCTTCGCCTGAGCGAGAGCAACCTCTTCACGCAGGTGGTTGCGGCCTACATGGACGTGCTGCGCACCGAGGCACTGGTCGCCCTTGCAGCCAACAATGTCGCCGTGCTGCGAACCAACCTGGAGGCGACCAGCGACCGCTTCCAGATTGGCGATCTCACCATCACCGATGTCGCCCAGTCGCGTTCGCGCCTCGCGGTGGCCGAAGGTGACCAGCAATCGGCCGAGGCGAACCTGATTGCCGCGCGCGAGACCTATATTCAGCTCGTAGGGAAGCAGCCGAGCCAGCTCGAAGCGCCGCCGCCACTACCCGGCCTCCCCGATACAGTCGGGCAGGCGATCGTCACCGGGCTGGAAAACAATGCCAGCCTCGTCGCCGCCAAACAGCGCGCCAAAGCCGCCGGGTTCGATACCGAGGTCGCGGGTGCAGGCCGCCTGCCGACCGTCTCGCTGTTCGCAGGGCTCGACTATTCGGACTATTTCGGCACGCTTCAGGCTGGCGACCCGCGGTTTTTCCAAACCGAAACGACCGCCAGCGCCGGGGTACGTTTCACTATCCCGGTGTTTCAGGGCGGCCTCCCCGCCGCACGCCAGCGGCAGGCGGGCGCACGAGAGAGCGCTGCGCTGGAAAATGTCATCGCCACCGAGCGCCAGGTGATCGCCGACATCCGGTCCACCTGGTCGAACTGGCAGGCCGCGAACGGCGTCATCAAGAGCGCGCAAACCGCGGTCGAAGCCGCCGAATTGAGCCTCGAAGGCGTACGCGCGGAAAATTCGATCGGCAACCGCACGATCCTCGATGTGCTCAACGCCGAACAGGAACTGGTCAATGCCCGCGCCCAGTTGGTGACCGCGCGGCGCAATGCCTATGTCGCCGGCTTCAACCTGCTCGCGCTGATGGGCCGGGCCGAGGCGCGCGATCTCAACCTCGATACCGGCGGTTTGCTCTATGATCCGCAGGTCAATGCCGACCGGGTCAGCAGCAAGATGTGGGACTGGGACCGCGACCCCGAGCCGGAAGCGAAATCGACCAGCACCGTTGACATTCCGGCCCCCGACGCAACAATCGGCCCGCAATTGTCACCCGGCGAGTAATCCCTCGTCCCGATTCGGGATTTGGCCGCCGCTGGGTCGGATGAGACATATCAGGGACTCAAGATGGCACAGGATGGCGAAGCTTCGGTCGAGGAAATCCTTGAATCGATCAAGAAAGTGATTGCACGCGACAACCGCGCCAGCGCGATCGAAGCCCGGCGGCGCCGCGAAACCGCTCCCGATCCTGCGGCGGACGAGCTGGACCAGGCCATTCCCACGCATCTGGTGCGCGACGAGGACGAAGTGCTCGATCTGGCAGAAATGGAATACGCGGCCGAGCCTGAGCCGACCGCGCTCGCCAGCCACGATCATGCACCGCTGATCGCCGACACGGTGCGCGATGCGATGCAGGAAAATCTCGCCGCGCTGGCGATGCTCGCCGAGCCGGGCGCCAAGCCGCAGATCGTGCGTTCGGGCGAAACCTCGCTCGAAGGATTGACCCGAGAACTGCTGCGCCCGATGCTGGCCGGATGGCTCGAAGCCAATCTGCCCGCGATGGTCGAAAAGCTGGTGCAGGCCGAAATCGCCCGGATCGTCGGCAAGCGCCCCTGATCTTAACGATGGATGCGCAAGCCCTGCTGGCGGCGCAGAGCGCGCTGGCCAAGCATTACGGCGACCCCGAAATGGGCAGCGGCATCGCCCGCCACATCATGCTGTGCGCGATGTCGGACAAGGGCAAATGCTGTTCGCGCGAGGCGGGCGAGGAAAGCTGGCAGTTTCTCAAGACGCGGCTCAAGGAGCTGGGGCTGGTCGGTCCGCAGCGTGACGCACGCAGCGTTCGCAGCGGTGGCGGCGGGGTGCAGCGCACCAAGGCCGATTGCTTCCAGATCTGCGCGGCGGGGCCGATCGCAGTCGTGTGGCCCGATGGGGTGTGGTACCACTCGTGCAGCCCGGCGGCGCTCGAACGGATCATTCAGGAACACCTGATCGGCGGCGTCCCCGTCGAGGACTTCCGCCTGACCGCGCGCTAATCCTCGGGCGGCGACCAGATCTCGTCGCGCGCGGGCATCCGGTTGTCGACCGATTCGTCATGACCGGTGCCGTTCGACAGGAACACCAGCCCCATCAACCCGCCGCCGAGCAGCATGGTGAGACTGATTCCCAGCGCCACCGCAATGTAGAAATGCACCGAAATCATTCCGTTGAAGGCGAACAGCAGCCCCATCGCAATCGCCACGGTCAGCACCGTCGCCGCCATCAGCCAGCGCATGATCCGGCGATAGCGTGCCCAGGCGTGGGCCGCGTTCACGGGGTCATCGAGGGGGGACTTGCCTGCCATGCGCCGGGACATGGCGCGCCGTGCCGCGCTTGGCAACGCGCAAAGGCTGCAAGGCCCGGTTCGCCCGGTGCAAGTCAGGGCCTGAGCGGATTCGCTTTTTCTCTGCAGGCATGGCATTTTCCCTCGCGGAGAGAGAGGAGTCGCCCATGACCATTGCCAGCATCATCGCCCGGCGCGAGCATTCCGACATCATCGCCTGCGACGCTGTGACCCCGGTGATCGAGGTTGTCGCCACGCTGGCCCACAAGCGCATCGGCGCCTTGCCGGTGCTGCGTGACGGCACGGTGGTTGGCATCGTGTCCGAACGCGACGTGATCTATCGGCTCGCGGATCATGGCCGCGATTGCCTAGACTGGCCGGTCGAAAAGATCATGACCTCGCCCGCGATCACGGTCGAATCCTCGACCACCGTCGATGAGGCGCTGGCGATGATGACCCGCCGCCGCTTCAGGCACTTCCCGGTGGTCGAGAAAGGCACGCTGGTTGCCTTCATCTCGATCGGCGACCTTGTGAAGACCAAGATCGACGAGGTGCAACACGAGGCCGAGGCGCTGCGCAGCTACATTCAGGCGGTGTGACCGCTTGAGGATTGCCGCAGCGCACCCTAGATCACGCGCATGACCTCCCAGGCCCTCACCCTGACCCCTGCCGCCGCGCGGCGCATCGCGCTGATCGCCGACAAGCAGGCGCGGCCCGCGATCCTGCGCCTGGCGGTCGAAGGAGGCGGCTGTTCGGGCTTCCAGTACAAGTTCGACCTCGCCGACGCGCCCGAGGGTGACGACATGGTGAGCGAAACTGATGGCGTGCGGCTGGTGGTCGATCCGGTCAGCTTGGATCTGATCGCGGGCAGCGTAGTCGATTTCGTCGAATCCCTCGGCGGCGCCGCGTTCAAGGTGGAAAACCCGCAAGCGGCAGCCGGCTGCGGCTGCGGGGCGAGCTTCGGGATCTAGTTACCCACTCCGATCACCCTGAGCTTGTCGGAAGCGAAGCTGGGCATTGCCCAACGGTTGCTTTTCCTTCTAGCACTGGCCTCAGAAAAGCAGGCCATGGCTTCGACAAGCTCAGCCTGAGCGGAAGAAGAAATGAAAATCGCCACCTACAACATCAACGGCATCAAGGCGCGCCTGCCGCGCCTCATCGAATGGCTCGAGGAAACCCGGCCCGCGGTCGCCTGCCTGCAGGAGATCAAGTCGCAGGATGACGGTTTCCCCGCCGCCGAGATCGAAGCGCTGGGTTACAGTGCGATCTGGCACGGGCAGAAAAGCTTCAACGGGGTGGCGATCCTTGCCGACACCCAGGCCGGACACACGCTCACCGAAGTGCAGCGCGGGCTCGGCATCCCCGGCCCCAATGAGGGCGACGACGAACAGGCGCGTTATCTCGAAGCCGATGTGTCAGGCGTGCGCATCGCCTGCCTTTACCTGCCCAACGGCAACCCGCATCCGGGGCCGAAGTTCACCTACAAGCTCGCGTGGATGAAGAAGCTGCGCGCCCGCATGGCCGAAATCTGGACCGAGGAAGTGCCCGCCGTAGTGCTCGGCGATTTCAATGTCATTCCCGAGGATGACGACGTTTGGTCGGTGAAGGCGATGGCCGATGATGCGCTGATGCAGCCCGAAAGCCGCGCGGCCTATGCCCGATTCCTCAATGATGGCTGGATCGACGGCTTGCGCACCCACAATCCGCGCGGCGGGGTGTGGACCTATTGGGACTATCAGGCAGGCGCATGGCAGCGCGATCACGGCTTCCGGATCGACCACATCCTGCTCTCGCCCGAATGCGCCGATCGGCTGGAAGCCGTGGGCGTCGACAAGGAACATCGCGGGCGGGAGAAGGCGAGCGATCACACGCCGGTTTGGGTGAGGTTGCGGGGGTAAAGCGGCCTAGAAACCAAACCCGCTCACCCTGAGCTTGTCGAAGGGTTGCCTTTCCCTTCAGGCCCCAGCGCGACTCTCGAAGAAGAAGTGCAACCCTTCGACAAGCTCAGGGTGATCGGGAAAGGGGGCGGAAAACTCCGGCCCCACAATCCTCACCTGTAAAAAATATGCGTGTCGATCTGCGCCAGTCGCGTCTTGCGCTGGCTCCAGCCGGGACGGACGTACTTCGCGTGGAAGAACACCGCCTCTCCCGCTTCGGATCCCCACAGGCCCTTGTGCGCGATTTCGGCGATGGCGACCGCGCGCGTCCAGGCGGCGGTGTTGGTGCGGATCGCGGGCATCCGGCTGCCGCGCATGAACGAGAACTGCCCGGGCTGGGCGACGACACCGCAATAGCTCTTGGGGAAGCGGCGATCCTCGCTGCGGTTGATGATCACCTGCGCGACCGCCAGCTGTCCGGCGAGTTGCTCGCCGCGCGCTTCGAAATAGACAGCGCCTGCAAGGCAGCGCATCTCGGCACTGAGCGGTGCAGTGGTGTCGACCATGCCGACCAGTTGGGAGAGCGATCCGGCTTCGGTGAGCACGGGCGCGGCTGGCTCAGCAGCTGGAAGCGGTTGCACCACTTCTTCAGCAATAAAGCTGATCGGGGCTTCGAGCACCTGCTCGGCAGGCTCTGCCGCCGTCAAGGGCGCCACGGCTTCTTGAGCCAAAGCAGCGGCATCATGGCCGCTTGGAAACATCGTGGTTGCGAGCGCCACGGCGGCGATCGCGGAATAGGTAACAGTCTTGCGACTCATGAACTTCACTAATCGGGCGGTGAGCGCGCTCCGACGCAGGCGGGAACCTTTTTCCAATCGTCAACGATAAGGGGGTTCGATGAAGCCTGCCGGCCGCTCCCCGTCTGCGTGCTGGGCGATACGGCCGGTTGCCGCCCTGCCAGCCTGCGCTTGGAGAGTGGGCGCGCCCTAGCCGGGTTGACGTACGCGTCAAGTTAATCGGGCAATTCTGCGACGAACCGTTCGGGATCCGCGATGTCCACCTCGATTAACCACAAATCTTCATCCTGGCGCCGCCTGCGCGCCAGATATTCGGCAAAATCCTGCTGATTTTCAGGATTTTCCCGCTTTGCAGCAACAAAGCTGCGCGAACCGTCGAGCGCAGGCATCCTTTCGTAAAGCACCGCGCCTTTACCGCGACACAGGGTTACCAGCAGCACCGTCCCCGCGTCACGCTCCCCGCGCGCCAGCACCGTGGCATAGCCGCCGCGGGATTCGGCGAGGCGCAGAATCGCACTCGCTTCGAGGTGGGCCGGAAGCCGCGCGTCCACGCTCACAGCCCCGAGGTGTAGCCCGGCAGGCTGGAGAGCGCGATGCGCGAGCGCATGAAGGTGCCGGTGCCGCGCCCGATTTCCTCGCCCTCGTCGTCGATGAGCCGCGCTTCAGCCACGAACACACGGCGCTTGCCGGTGACCCAGCGGCCCTCGGCGGTGACTGTGCCTGCGCGCACCGGCTTGGTGAAGTGCAGGTTGAAGCTAGTGGTCAAGAGGAAGCGGTCGGTCGCCAGCGTGTTCGCGGCGTAGAAGGCCGCATCGTCGAGCATCTTGAAATAGATCGTGCCGTGCGCCGCGCCCGCCGCGTGGTAATCCTCCGGCGTGACGGTGAAGGTCAGCCGTGACTGCCCTTCTTCCGGGATCGTCAGCTTCGAGGCATAGCGGTGGTTGATCGGCGCGGAGGCATAGAGCCTCTCGAGCGCCCGGTAATGCAGTTCCGCCCCGGTTGCCGGTGCCTGTTCGTCAACTCCGGGCATCGGCAATCACGTGCAATCAGGCAGCGTCGCGCAGGAACTGGTTGGTGAGCAGGGCATAGACCGCCTCGGTCGAAGGTGCGTCGGCGATCATCTGCATCATCGCCTCGTCGCGCGTCAGGCGCGAGATCGCTGCCAGCGCGTGAAGGTGCGTCGCCCCGGCGTTCTCGGGTGAAACGATGCCGCAAATCAGCGCGACCGGGCGCGAATCCGCCGCCGCGAAATCGACCGGCGCTTCGAGCCGGATCAGCGCCAGCGAGGGGCGGCGGATATCCTTGCTGCGGCAATGCGGGATCGCCACGCCGCGCCCGAAGCCGGTGCTGCCGAGCGCTTCGCGCGCTTCCAGACTCTCCAGCACCTCGCCCGCGTCGAGCCCATAGGCATCGCCCAGCAACTGCGCGGCCTGTGTCAGAATCTTGGGCTTGGTATCGATCCGGGCGAATGCGATCGCCTGCGGAGAAAGTGCGAGGTTGACATCCATGGTGTTGCAGATCCCGATTTATTGCGCCCCCAGATTGGCGAGTGTCCGGCGCGGCCAGGCTGCGTGAGCCGTGCCGTTCCGGGGCGGAGCCCCTCCTGCTTCCGCCGCCTGAATCTTCGGGCAGACCCGCGCGTTCCGTAGCGGAAAGCCCTGCCCCGATCCTATCTCGGTTCGACCCAGCCGATCGAACCATCGGCGCGCCGGTAAACCATATTATGCCGTCCGGTTCCAGCGTTTTTGAAAAACAGCGCGGTTGTGTGACGCAGGTCCATAAGCATCACCGCATCGGCGACGGTGGCGGTGGGGATGTCGACACGGGTCTCGGCGATCACCAGCGGGGCATCGGTGACAACCTCCTGCAGCTCGTCTTCGTCGGCGGCGAAGATGGTATAGGCGGCCTCTTCCTCGCCGCGCGCGTGATCGGCCTGCTGGTGGCGCGCGGTGAGGCGGCGTTTGTAGCGGCGCAGCTGCGTTTCGATCTTGGCCGCCGCATCATCGAGCGCGATATGCGCATCCTGCGCCGAGCCCTGCGACTTGAGGATCAGGCCCTGCATCACATGGGTGACGATATCGCAAGTGAACGCGCCTGCAGGCGCCTTGCCGAAAGTGACCTGCGAGGACAGCGCCTTGTCGAAATACTTGTCGACGATCCCGCCGATCCGGTCGGTCGCGTGTTCCTGCAAGGCCGCGCCGGTTTCCATCTGGTGGCCAGAAATCCGAATGTCCATAAGCCGCTAGTCCTCCCTTGGCTGATGAGGATCCCAAATACTCGTGTGTTCGGGCCGGGCGCTCAGCGGGTCCAGATCGCGTTGTCGATCCCGGCGATGAAGGTTGCGTGGCGTTCCAGCTCCTCCGGGCTGGCAGCGTGGGGCCGTGGTTCGCGGCGCGGCCCGACGACCGCGGGGCGGTGCCAGGGCGCGTTGTCGGTGAGGCTGGTGACATTGGCGGCAGGTTCTGCCTCGCCGCCGCCCAGCCCCAGCCCGATCTGCCGCCCGCCGGTCAGCTCGACATAGACTTGCGCGAGCAGTTCGGCATCGAGCAGCGCGCCGTGCTTGACGCGGTGGCTCCGGTCGATCCCGTAGCGGGTGCACAGCGCGTCGAGCGACAGCTTTGCGCCCGGGTGCCGCTTGCGCGCGATGGCGACGGTGTCGACCATCCGCTCCATGGCGATGGGTTCGCGGCCGATGCGTTCCAGCTCGTTGTTGAGGAAGCTGAAATCGAACCCGGCATTGTGCGCCACAAGCGGATCGTCGCCCAGAAAGGCGAGCAATTCGTCCGCCGTCTCGGCAAAGCGCGGCTTGGTGGCGAGGAATGCGGCGCTGAGGCCGTGCACCCGCTCGGCCTCGGGCGGCATGTCGCGTTCGGGGTTGAAATAGGCGTGGAATGTGCGGCCCGTTTCGACCCGGCCGATCATTTCGATGCAGCCGATTTCCACCATGCGGTCCCCGGTCTTGGGGTCGAGTCCGGTGGTTTCGGTGTCGAAAATCACTTCGCGCATTTGGGGGACTATCTGCCCATGTTCGGGGACTTGCAAGCCTTCCTTGCAATCAAAGTGACGCAATCAGCGCGGCGACCTGCGCGCGGGTTTCATCGAGGCTGGTGCCAGTGTCGATGACATGATCGGCGCGCGCGCGCTTTTCGGAATCGTGGAGTTGCAAGGCGTAGATGTGCTCGAATTTCTGGACCGTCATGCCCGGGCGGGCGAGCACGCGGGCGCGCTGCACGGCTTCGGGCGCGGAGACGACGACGATGGTGTCGACCGTGGCGTGTCCGCCGCGCTCGAACAGTAAGGGAATGTCGAACACCACCGCGCGCTTGTCTGCGTGTTCGGTGAGGAAGGCGGCGCGTTTGGCGGCGACGGCTGGGTGGACGATGGCCTCGAGCCGCGCGAGCGCGGCCTTGTCGGCGAACACCTGATGGCCCAGCCGGTCGCGGTCGACGCCGTCTGGCCCGGTCGAACCGGGAAAGGCCGCCTCGATAGCGGAGACAAGTTCGCCGCCTGCGCCCTGCATCGCGCGCACTTCGGCGTCGGCGTCGAACACCGGGATCCCGGCTTCGGCGAACATCGCCGCGACAGTGGATTTGCCCATGCCGATAGAGCCGGTGAGGCCGATGATCTTCGGGCCGTTCATCGCGTCAGCAGTTCTCGCAATTCGGCGTCGTTTTCACGGGGGGCGGGCTCGCCGAAGAACATTGCGAAGGCGACCGCCGCCTGACCGATCAGCATGGATAGGCCGTCGATGGTGCGGTGGCCGTTTGCTCGAGCGCCTTGCAGGAACGCCGTATCGAGCGGTGCCGTCACGATATCGTAGGCGATGCTCCCTGGCGGCGCGTGGCTCCAGTCGAAAGCGAGCGGCGGCTGGCCCTGCATCCCCAGCGAGGAGGCGTTGATGACCAGATCAAGGCAGCCTTCTCTATCATCGAAGGCGAAATCGGTAGGGTCTGCGAAGTGGGCGAGGTCAATGGCGTGATGCTCGCCCTTTGGGGCCAACTCATCGAGCAGCGCGCGCGCCTTGCCCGGATCGCGGCCCGCGACCACCAGCGTGAAGCCGTGCACCGCCAGCGCAGCAATAATCGCCCGCGCAGCGCCGCCAGTGCCGAGGATGCGGGCCATGCGGAAATAGTGCGTGTCGGCAAGATCCGCCGCCAGCGGCTCGAGAAACCCCGCCGCATCGGTGTTGGTGCCAGCGAGCAGCCGGTCGAAGGCCGGATAGATCGTGTTGACCGCGCCAATGGTGTCGGCGGGCGGCTCGACGCTGTAGAGCAGCGGCATCACCGCCTGCTTGTGCGGCATCGTGACATTGCACCCGCGCCACTCTGCGTCTCCGCGTCTCCGCGTGAGATAATCGGCGAGCTCCTCCGGCCGGACATGGCACGCGCGATACTCCGCATCGATCCCCAGCTTGGCGAGCCAGAAATTGTGGATCGCGGGCGATTTCGACTGCGCGATGGGATCGCCGATCACTTCGGCGTAGCGGCGGATCATGCGCGCAGCACCCCCGCCTCGCGCAGCGCGCCGAGCAGCGGCAGCAGCGGCATTCCGAGCACGGTGAACTGATCGCCCTCGATGGCCGAGAACAGCTGCACCCCCGGCCCTTCGATGCGAAACGCTCCAACCGTGTGGCCGATCGCGGGCCATTCGAGGTCGAGATAGTGGGCAATGAAATCGTCAGACAACTCGCGCACATGCAGGCGCGCAAGGCTGGTGTGCGACCACTCGCACCCGCTGTCCCGAACCAGCGCGGCGGCAGAATGCAGCTCCATCACACGCCCTGAGAAGAATCGCAGATGCTCCGCTGCCTCCTCGCGGCTCGCAGGCTTGTCGAACCGCCGACCCTCACACACCACCAGCGAATCCGAACCCAGCACCAGCGCGCCCGGATGCCGTGCCGCCACGGCCGCCGCCTTGGCGACGCTCAGCGCTTCGGCCACCTCTGCAGGCGCGGCATCCACCAACCCGGCCTCGACCGCGCGTTCGTCAATATCGGCAGGCACGCTCATATACCCCACCCCCGCCGCATCAAGCATCGCCCGGCGCGAGGCGGATTTGCTCGCCAAAATCAGCGTCATATCGGCTGGCCCACCCCGCCTTCGCTGGCCGGCCTGCGGTCGCGTTCCTGCACCAGCCGGATGATCGCTGCGGCGGTCTCCTCGATCGAGCGGCGGGTGACGTCGATCACCGGCCAGCCATTGTCGCTGAACATCCGCCGCGCGAATTGCAGCTCGGCCTTGACCCGGTCGGCATCGACATAGGCGGTCTCGGTCGCCTCGTTCAGCGACAGCAGCCGGTTGCGGCGGATCTGCACCAGCCGTTCGGGGCTCGTCACCAGCCCGACCACCAGCGGATGCCTGAGGCCGTAGAGCGCGGGCGGCGGCGGGCTTTCCACCACCAGCGGGATATTGGCGGTCTTGTAGCCGCGATTGGCGAGGTAGATCGAGGTCGGCGTCTTGGACGAGCGGGATACGCCGACCAGCACGATATCGGCTTCTTCCCAATCCTCGTAAGCGATCCCGTCGTCATGCGCGATGGTGTACTGGATCGCTTCGACGCGCTTGAAATAGCTCTCGTCCATCATGTGCTGGCGGCCGGGCTTGCCATGCGCCTCCTGCCCCAACTGCGCCTCCAGCGCGGCGGTGACCTGATCGAGCACCGGCACGGCGGGCAGGCCGAGATGGCGGCAATGCTCCTCCAGCCGTTGCCGAGTGTCGGGATTGACCAGCGTATAGAGCACCAGCCCCGGATGCGCGGCGAGATCGGGCACGATCCGGTCGAGGTGCTGCAGTGATCGCACCATCGGCCAGAAATGGCGGTTGACCGTGGGGTTATCGAACTGCGCCAGCGCCGCCTTGGCGATCATTTCCAGCGTCTCGCCGGTCGAATCCGATACGAGGTGCAGGTTGAGTCGGTTCATTCCGCTGGGTCGCCCGGAGCATGTGGACAGAAGGCCGCATAAACCACGGGAGGGGGCGGCTCACAAGCAGGGGAACGATTTTCCTGCCCGCTACCGGCGTTTTCGCAACGCTATTTGCCCACACGGGACAAGTGTTGTCGACAGGCTGGGAAGAGTGGGGATAAAGCCCGCTTGACGTCCAATCTGTGCGGATTCGCTGGGGGGTGATTGGCGCTGTCGGGGCTGGGGGTAAGCGGGCAAAGCCCGGTAATTCCCGCTTTCCACAGGGCCAACAGACTCCCACAATCCTTTTATAAATTGATTTGTTTTGCTTAAGGTCAGCGCTTCTCGACCTAGAAAGAGCCCTATGCCCGGTCCGCTTCTCGATACTCTCAAAGGCATTCGTCAGGAACGCTCGCCCGTGTGGCTGATGCGTCAGGCAGGGCGCTATCTGCCCGAATATCGCGAATTGCGTGCCGAAAAGGGCGGGTTTCTGGAACTGGTTTACGATAGTTTGGCAGCGGCAGAGATCACCGTGCAGCCGATCCGGCGCTTCGGGTTCGATGGTGCGATCCTGTTCTCCGATATCCTGATCGTGCCGCACGCGATGGGGCAGGGGCTGACCTTTGCGGTTGGTGAAGGCCCGCACCTGGCGCCGACTTTGCTGGAGGTGGGACTGGACAGCTTCACTCCTGCTTTCAAGCGGTTCGAGCCGGTTTACGAGACAGTGCGCCTCACCCGCTCGCAGATCGGGCCGGAGGTGACGATGCTCGGCTTTGCCGGGAGCCCCTGGACGGTCGCGACCTACATGATCGCGGGCGAGGGCTCGAAGGATCAGGGTCCGGCGCGGCTGCTCGCCTATCGCGATCCGGCGCATTTGCAGGCGATCATCGATGCGATTGTCGATGTTTCGGTCACCTATCTGCGCGGCCAGATCGATGCGGGCGCGGAAGCGGTGCAGTTGTTCGACAGCTGGGCGGGAAGCCTTGCGCCCGACCAGTTCGAAAAGTGGGTGGTGGCGCCCAATGCGGCGATCACGGCGAAGCTCAAGCAATCGCACCCCGATACGCCGGTGATCGGCTTTCCCAAGGGCGCGGGCGCGAAGCTGCCTGCCTATGCACGCGAGACTGGTGTGGACGCGGTGGGTCTCGACGAGACGCTCGATCCGGCCTGGGCGCACGCCTCGCTGCCCGCTGGAATGCCGGTGCAGGGCAATCTCGATCCGCTGCTGGTCGAAGCGGGCGGCCCGGCGCTGCCCGCGCGGGTGCGCGAGATCATCGCCGCGTTCGAGGATCGCCCGCATGTCTTCAACCTCGGCCACGGGATCGGGCAATTCACGCCGATTGCGCATGTCGAGGAACTGCTCGCCGCCCTGAGAGGCTGATCCTATGCAAGAATTGTTTTCCTCGATCTACCTGTTCCTCAAATCGGGGCATGTGATCTTCATGGTGTTCTGGCTGGCGGGGCTGTTCATGCTGCCGCGCCAGTGCATTTACATGCTCGATCACGCGCCGGGCTCCGACGGCGAGGCGAAGTGGGCGATGCGCATGGGCAAGCTGCGCTCAATTATCCTTACGCCCTCGCTGATCATCGTCTGGGTGCTGGGGCTCAGCATGGCGTGGTCGGGCGGGTGGTTCACTTCGGGCTGGCTGCACGCCAAGCTGACGCTGGTGCTGGCGATGACCGGCTACCACGGCTGGCTGGTCGCGCAGACCAAGAAAATGGCACGCGGCGACCGTCCGCTCACCGAAGCGCGCCTCAGAATGATTGGCGAGGTGCCCGGGCTGCTGCTGGTGCTGATCGTGGTGCTGGTGTACCTCAAGCCGTTCTAGACGTGCGGTACGCAAGCCAATTGCGCGATTGACCTTGCCCGTGTGCCCTCCTATTTCCAGCGCATCTATCCGGTTGTCGGGACGCGATTGAGCCTCGGCAGGTCTGCTTTCTCCAAGCCCAGCCCCGCAACGCAAGGGGCACCGTCTTTGCAAGGCGGCACTGACCATCCGGCCACTTCAAGACTTTCGGAAAATTATCAATGCATCTCAAAGACCTCAAGCGAAAGACCCCGGCCGAACTGGTCGCGATGGCGGAAGAACTCGGCGTCGAAGGCGCCTCGACCATGCGCCGCCAGGATCTGCTGTTCAGCATCTTGCGCGAACTCGCCGAGGACGAGGACTACGACGACAAGATCATGGGCATCGGCACCATCGAGGTGCTGCAGGACGGCTTCGGCTTCCTGCGTTCGCCCGAGGCGAATTACCTCGCCGGGCCCGACGATATCTATGTCTCGCCCAATCAGGTGAGGAAGTGGGGCCTGCGCACCGGCGACACCGTCGAAGGCGAGATCCGCGCGCCGCGCGATGGCGAACGCTACTTCGCGCTGACCAGTCTCGCCAAGGTCAATTTCGACGATCCCGACGCGGTCCGCCTGCGCACCAATTTCGACAACCTTACCCCGCTCTATCCCGAACAGAAGCTGACGCTCGACAGCTTCGATCCGACCGTGAAGGACAAGAGCGCGCGGGTGATCGATATCATCGCCCCGCAGGGCAAGGGCCAGCGCGCGCTGATCGTCGCCCCGCCGCGCACGGGTAAAACCGTTCTTCTTCAGAACATTGCCCGCGCCATCACCGACAATCACCCCGAGGTGTTCCTGATCGTCCTCTTGGTCGACGAACGCCCCGAGGAAGTCACCGACATGCAGCGTTCGGTGAAGGGCGAGGTCATCTCCTCGACCTTTGACGAGCCCGCCAATCGCCACGTCCAGGTCGCCGAGATGGTGATCGAAAAGGCCAAGCGCCTGGTGGAACACAAGCATGACGTCGTGATCCTGCTCGACTCCATCACGCGTCTGGGCCGCGCCTACAACACCGTCGTTCCGTCCTCCGGCAAGGTGCTGACCGGCGGTGTCGATGCCAACGCCCTCCAGCGGCCCAAGCGCTTCTTCGGCGCCGCGCGCAATATCGAGGAAGGTGGCAGCCTCTCGATCATCGCCACCGCGCTGATCGACACCGGCAGCCGCATGGACGAAGTGATCTTCGAAGAGTTCAAGGGCACCGGCAACTCGGAAATCGTGCTCGACCGCAAGGTTTCCGACAAGCGCATCTTCCCGGCATTGGATGTCGGCAAGTCCGGCACCCGCAAGGAAGAATTGCTGGTGCAGAAGGACAACCTCAGCAAAATGTGGGTGCTGCGCCGCATCCTGATGCAGATGGGCACCGTAGATGCGATGGAGTTCCTGCTCGACAAGATGAAGGATTCCAAGACCAACGAAGACTTCTTTGCGACCATGAACCAATAGGTTATCACGACGAACGGGCCGCGGGATCGGGCCGGAAGGTAGCACCAAAGGGACGGGGAACGTGCTTAGCCAGTATCTGTATATCAGCACCGCGCCGACACTGGCGCGGGAAGACGTCGACGCGATCCTTGCTGCCAGTGCGCGCAACAACCCGGTGCGCGGGATTACCGGCTTGCTGCTGTTCAATGGTCGCAACTTCCTCCAGCTGATCGAGGGTGACGAGGACGAGCTCGCCGCGCTGATGGAAACCATCACCGCCGACCCGCGCCATTCGGGGGTCTCGGTGCTCGATCACCGCACGGTAGCGGCGCGGGTGTGCCCCGATTGGGCGATGAAGCGCGTGCTGATCGCGGAAAGCATCGGCAGCCGCCGCGAGATGCTCGAAAGCGATCTTCCTGAGGGGCTCGACCCGGACGTGCGCAAGATGATCGTCAATTTTGCGATGCTGAATTAGGGATCAGCCCTTCGCCCGCTCCAACTGCGCCGCCATCGCTTGCCAGACGGCGTTGATCGCCTTCAAGGGGCGCACCATTACCTTGAAATCGCTGATCTTCCCGTCATTGTCGAAGCTGATGATGTCGACACCATTGATGGTGATGCCATCGAGCTCGGTGACAAATTCGAGCATCACCTCGTCCCCGTCCACCAGCTCGCGGACATAGTAGAAGGCATCGTTCCCCAACACCTCGGCGGCGGCAAGGAGGTAGGCCATGACGATCGGCTTGCCGTGCTGTGGGGTGTGGACCACCGGCGAGTGGAACACCGCATCGTCAGCCAGCAGATCGGATAGCAAGGCGGGATCGGCCCCGCTGTCCATATAGACATGCCAGCGGACTAGTCCGGGGTGCTGCGTGGTCATGCGCCTCACTCCCCACCGGGCCAACCGAGGAGATCGTCGCCGCTCGGCGCATTTTCGAGCCGCACGGGCGGGCTGGGCTTTTTCGTCCGCTTCTCCGGGGAAGGGTTATAGGCCTGGTCGCCCGGCCCGGTGTTGAGCCGCAGCGTCCGCGTCACCAGATCGCCGGTCAACAGATTCCAGCTCGCCTCAGCCCCATCATGCGCGAAGGTGCGGCTGTAGAGCTTTGCGTCGAGCCCGATCAGCTGCATCGCTTCCATTTTCCTGTTCCAGCGGAAGCGGTGGGTCGAGGCGACGGCGCTGGTACCGCCGGTCAGCTCCTTGAACAGCAAGGCTTTGCCGTTGAAGCTCAGCTCGGCACCGCTCAGTGCGGTGGGATCGAGCGGCAGCACCTGTGGCAGGTTCTCGCCGATATCGACGTCGCTCACCACGGTGGTGATGACCCGCAATTCGCGCATTTCCTCGTCACCGCGCCGGACGATGTATGCGAGATCAGGATAGCCGTCGGCGTTGAAATCGGCGCGAGTCTGCACTTCAAGCTCTTCGCCGTCACCGAGATAGAGGTGCGGGCCTTCGTACTGAGCGGAGGCGGGGGCTGCGTTCAGCGCGAGCGCCAGAAGCGCAGCCCTCACGCCAGATGCTCCGCAAAGAACGCGGCGGTGCGGCTGTCGGCGAGGGTCGCGGCTACCTCGTCGCGGCGCTTGCCGGTTTCGGTGGCGAAACCGTGATCGAGCCCTTCGTAGTCGTGCAACACCACCTTGGGGTGATCGCCGAGCCCTTCGTGCATCGCTGCCTGTGTTCCACGTGGAACAAAGCCGTCGGCCGTGGGGATATGCAGCATCAGTGGATGCGCAATCGCGTGTTTCTCGTGCAGCAGGCCATCAATGCCGACCCCGTAATAGCCGACCGAGGCATCGATATCTGTGCGCGCGGCCGTCATGAACGCGAGCCGCCCGCCGAGGCAGTATCCCACGCAGCCAACCTTCGCCACGCCGAGCGCGCGGCGGATGTGGTGGATCGTCGCCTCGATATCGCGGATTCCGGCGTCCTGATTGAACTTGCCCATCAGGTCGAGTGCGGTTCCGAATTCAGCCTCGACATCGGGATCGAGCGAGGTTTCGGGCTGCAAGCGCCAGAACAGGTCCGGCGCGACCGCCAGCCAGCCTTCCGCCGCCAGCTTGTCGCATTTCTGGCGGATGCCGGGGTTCACCCCGAAAATCTCCTGGATGACGATGATCGCGCCGCGCGGGCTTCCGGAGGGCGCGGCGATATAGGCACCGAACTGCGCGTCGCCTTCAAGGGTGGGGATGCTGGCGTTGAGGCTCATCGGGCGTCGCTCCGGAGGTTTGCGGGGTGTGCGCATGGTCTATCGCTTGCCTTGGCCGCCTGCCAAGCGCAAATGAGCGAGCGAGGAGGAGCGCCCATATGAAAGTCACCATCGAAGTCGATTGCACCCCGGAGGAAGCGCGCAGCTTCCTTGGCCTGCCCGATGTCAGCGCCGCGAACAGCGTCTATGTCGACAACATCACCAAGGCGATGCAGGGTGTCTCGAACCCTGCGCAGATGGCCGAATATGCCCAGGCGCTGGCACCGATGGGGCAGGTGGGGCTGAAGTTGTTTCAAAGCTTCGTCGAAGGCGGGATGAAGGCGGCCGGGGGCGGAAAGAAATCGTCCGACTGATCCTTGCGCGGTGAGCGTTTCTCCGACCATTTTCGCGCTGTCGAGCGGGGCAGCGCCCTCGGCGATCGGGGTGATCCGCGTGTCCGGGCCGGGGGTGGGGGCGGCGTTGCTGGCGCTGGCCGGGCGGTTGCCACCACCGCGCAGGGCCTCGCTGGCGAAGCTCCGCGATGGCAAGGGCGCGCTGCTCGACGAGGCGCTGGTCCTGTGGTTTCCGGGGCCGGAGACTGCGACGGGCGAGGATCTCGCCGAATTGCACTGCCATGGGGGCCGCGCGGTGATTGCGGCGGTGGAAGCGGCGCTGGCGGCGCTCCCCGATACCCGCCGCGCCGAACCGGGTGAATTCACTCGCCGCGCCTTCGCCAATGGCCGGATCGATCTCGCCGAGGCCGAGGGGCTCGCCGATCTTCTCTCCGCCGAGACTGAACTCGCCCGCGCCGCGGCGCTCGCCAATGCGGGCGGGGCGCTGTCACGGCAAGTCGAGGGCTGGCGCGAACGGGTGCTGGCGCTGTCCGCCGAGGTGGAAGGCGTGCTCGACTTCTCGGACGAGGAGGACGCGGGCGATCTGCCCGAGAGTTTCACGTGGAACATCGCCGCGCTGGCGGGAGAATTGCGCGATTGGCTCGCTCGTCCCCGTTCGGAGCGGTTGGGCGAGGGATTCCGCGTTGTCTTGGCTGGTCCGCCCAATGCTGGGAAATCAACCTTGTTCAACGCATTGGTCGAGAGTGAGGCGGCGATCACCTCGCCAGTTGCCGGGACGACGCGCGACGTGATCGAACGCTCGGTGGCGATAGCGGGGGTGCCGTTCACCTTCGTCGATACGGCGGGCTTAAGGGAGGTCAACGAGGTATCGGAGGCCGACCAGATCGAGGCTGTCGGCATCGCGCGCGCGCAAGCCGCACTGACGCGGGCCGATGTGGTACTGTGGATGGGGCCGGACGGCGAGGGGCCGGATGGTGCCTGGGAGGTCGCTGCTCAGGCTGATCGGGCCGGCTTCGCCCCAAAACGTGCAGCGCGCTTCACGCTTTCGGCGGTGACGGGCGAGGGGCTGTCACCACTCAAGTCCGCACTGATCGAAGCGGCGCGCTCCAGCCTGCCGCGCCCCGGCGAGGCTGCGCTCAACGCCCGTCAACACGCGCAGCTGAGCGAGGCCGCTGAAGCGCTGGCGGCAGCGCAAAGCGTGTCAGACCCCTTGCTTGTCGCCGAGGAACTGCGCCGTGCGCGGCTGGCGTTCGACCGGCTGATCGGGCGCGCGACCACCGAGGATATGCTCGACGCGCTGTTCGGGCGCTTCTGCATCGGGAAGTAGCGCCTCAGAATGTTCCACGTGGAACATAGGTTTCAAATGCGATACCAATGTTCCACGTGGAACATTCGCTCTCCACGAATCTTTGACGATTCCCCTCGCGCCCCCTATCTGCGCGCCCATGCACTCATACGATGTCATCGTGATCGGCGGCGGGCACGCCGGGGTTGAGGCCGCTTGCGCTGCGGCCCGCATGGGTGCGCGCACCGCACTGGTGAGTTTCGATCTCGCCGCGATCGGCGCGATGAGCTGCAATCCCGCGATCGGGGGCTTGGGCAAGGGCCATCTGGTGCGCGAAGTCGACGCGCTCGACGGCGTGATCGGCCGCGCGGCGGATGCGGGCGCGATCCATTACCGGATGCTCAACCGCTCCAAGGGCAGCGCCGTGTGGGGCCCGCGCGTGCAGGCCGACCGGGTGCGGTTCAAGGCGGCGGTGCAGGCGATGGTGCGCGCGCAGGCCAATCTGACGCTGGTTGAGGGTGAAGCGGCTGCGCTGGTGCTGAACGGCGAACGGGTCGCAGGTCTCGAACTGGCTGACGGCACCATCTTCAATGCGCCCCGCGTGATCCTCGCCACCGGCACCTTCCTCGGCGGGGTGCTGTTCCGGGGCGAGGAGCGCTTCGAAGGCGGACGCATCGGCGAGAATGCCGCCAAGCGGCTCGCCCAGCAGCTGCGCGGTGCCGACCTGCCGATGGCGCGCCTCAAGACGGGCACGCCCCCGCGCCTCGACGGGCGCACGATCAACTGGGCGGTGCTGGAGGAGCAGCCTTCGGATGGCGAGGCATGGACCATGTCCCCGCTCACGCCCCAGCGGCTCAACCCGCAGGTGTTCTGTGCGATCACCCGCACCACGCAGGCCGGGCATGATGCGATCCGCGCCAATCTCCACCGCTCCCCGCTGTTTTCGGGCGCGATCGGAGCGGCGGGGCCGCGCTATTGCCCCTCGATCGAGGACAAGATCCACCGCTTCGGCGACCGCGAAGGGCATCAGGTGTTCCTCGAGCCCGAGGGGCTGGATACGCACATGGTCTATCCCAACGGCATTTCCACCTCGCTCCCCACCGATGTGCAGGAGACGGTGGTGCGCGCCATGCCGGGCTGCGAGCGCGCTCAAATCGCGCAGCCGGGCTATGCGGTGGAATACGACCACATCGATCCGCGCGCGCTGACGCCGGACTTGCAGGTGCGGGCGATCCCCGGGCTCTATTGCGCCGGCCAGATCAACGGCACCACAGGCTATGAGGAGGCCGCCGCACAGGGGCTGGTTGCCGGGCTGGAGGCTGCCGCGGTGGTGCTGGGCAAGGCGCCGCCCGCGCTGGACCGCGCCAACTCCTATATCGCGGTGATGGTCGACGATCTCACCTTGCAGGGCGTGACCGAACCCTACCGGATGCTCACCGCGCGCGCCGAGTACCGGTTGCGACTGCGGGCGAACAATGCTGCGACCCGCCTCACCGGGCTGGGGATCGAAGCCGGGTGCGTGGGCGAGGCGCGCCGCGCATGGTGGGAACGGCGCGAGGCGACCCGCAAAATGTTCCACGTGGAACATGCGCGCAAGGTTCACGCGCGCGAGCTTGCCGATCTCGGCCTGGCGGTGCGGCGCGATCATGGCGAGAAGCCGCTTGCCGAGTGGCTCCGCCACGACGGGGTTACGTCCGAGGCGCTCGCGCCGTGGCTGGGCGATATCACCGCCCTCGACCCGCTGCTCGCCGAGGAAATGGCCGAGGATGCCGCCTATGCGCCCTATCTGGCACGGCAGGACGCTGAATTGCGAGACTTGCGCGCGAGCGAGGTGCTGCCGCTGGCGGCGGATTTCCCCTATGCCGAAGTGCCCGGCCTCTCGAACGAGATGATCGAGCGGCTGGGCAAGGCCGCGCCGGGGACGCTGGCGGCGGCGGGACGGGTGCCGGGGGTGACTCCCGCCGCGCTTTCGGCCTTGCTGGTCCATGCCCGCCGTCTTGTTACAGACGGGCAGCGTGCGGCGTGATCACCACGGAAGACGAAGCGCGCACCTATGTCGCTGGATTGACTGACGCGGCGGGCATGGCGCGGCTTGAGGCCTTCGCCGTATTGGTGCTCGAAGAAAACCAGCACCAAAACCTCATCGCCAAAGCCACCGAGCCGCACATCTGGCAGCGCCACATCGCCGATTCCGCGCAGCTCACGCGAAATGTTCCACGTGGAACATTTGTGGCGAGCGCAAGCGGCCCCTGGCTGGATCTGGGGAGCGGGCCGGGCTTTCCGGGGCTGGTGATCGCCGCGCTTTACCCCAATATGCCGGTGGTGCTGGTCGAATCCCGCGCGCGCCGCGCCGCGTTTCTGGAACGGTGCATCGCTGAGCTTGGCCTCGCCAAATGCCGGGTCGAGGCGCGGCAGCTGGAGCGGGTTGGGCCGTTCCCCGCGCGTGCCATTTCGGCGCGCGCCTTCGCGCCGCTCCCCAAACTCCTCGCTTTGTCCGCACCCTTCTCCACAAGCGCGACCTGCTACGTGTTGCCCAAGGGGCGCTCGGCAGCGCAGGAAATGAAGGCGCTCAAACCTTCGATTCGGGCAATGTTCCACGTGGAACATTCCTTGACCGATCCCGAGGCCGGGATCATTGTGAAGGCCTAAGGGGCGAAACGCTCGCGCATTCATGGGGATCGCGCGGCGGGAAGGGTAGATATCGGCCATGCTGACCATCGCAATCGCCAACCAGAAAGGCGGCGTGGGCAAGACCACCACCGCGATCAACATCGCCACCGCGATGGCCGCGACCGGCTGGCGCACACTGCTGATCGACATGGACCCGCAGGGCAATGCCTCGACCGGGCTGGGCGTCCATTCGGCGGCGCGTGAGGTTTCGAGCTACGACCTGCTGGTCGATGAAGTTTCGCTCGATTCCGCGATCGTGCCGAGCAGCATTCCCCGACTCGATATTGTGCCTGCGACGGTCGATCTGTCGGGCGCGGAGGTCGAGCTGGTCGCGGTCGAGGGGCGCACGCACCGGCTGCACCGCGCGCTGGCGAACCACGGTGCGCATGAGATCTGCTTCATCGATTGCCCGCCGTCGCTGGGCCTGTTGACGCTGAACGCGCTGTGCGCCGCCGATACGCTGCTGGTGCCGCTGCAATGCGAGTTCTTTGCGCTGGAGGGCCTCAGCCAGCTGCTCCAGACGGTCGATCAGGTGCAGAAGCGTTTCAATCCCGATCTCGGCATCATCGGCGTTGCGCTGACCATGTATGATCGGCGCAATCGGCTCACGGACGAAGTTTCGGAAAATGTGCGCGAATGTCTTGGCAACGTTGTGTTTGAGACGGTGATTCCGCGCAATGTGCGCCTGTCCGAAGCACCAGGCCACGGCCTCCCGGCACTGATCTATGACCAGCATTGCACCGGCAGCCGCGCCTATATGGCGCTGGCCCGCGAGCTGATCGGGCGCTTTCCCGCAGAACGACAGGCCGCATGACCGAGAATATCGCACAAATGACTGATAATGTGAATAGTTCTGCCGCCGACAAGCCCCGGCGTCTGGGGCGCGGCCTTGGGGCCTTGCTGGGCGAGACCCGGCGCGAGGAACCGCTGGTGCGGCGCGAGGAGCCGGGTGAGACTGCTCCGCCGGTGCCAGGCGGCTCGCCGCTCAGGATGCTGGCGCTGGCGAGCATCAGGCCGCTGCCCGGCAACCCGCGCAAGCATTTTGACGAAGCCGCGCTGGAAGAACTCGCCTCGTCGATTGCCGCGCGCGGTGTGATCCAGCCGATCATCGTCCGCCCGCACCCCGAAACGCAAGGGTTTCAACTGGTTGCGGGCGAGCGACGGTGGCGCGCGGCACAGAAGGCGCGGCTCCACGAGATCCCGGCGTTGGTGCGCGAGCTGTCCGATCGCGAGGTCACGGCGCTCGCGCTGATCGAGAACCTTCAACGCGAAGACCTCAATCCCGTCGAAGAAGCGCGCGCGCTGCACCGCCTCTCGGTCGAGGAGGGGATGACCCAGGTCGACATCGCCAAGATGATCGACAAGTCGCGCAGCCACATCGCCAATATGCAGCGGCTGATGAGCCTGCCCGAACGGGTGCTCGAACTGGTCGAGCAGAATCAGCTCAGTTTCGGCCATGTGCGCGCGCTGGTCGGACGCGAGGATGCGGTCGAGCTCGCCGAAATCGCTGCGTCCGAAGGCCTGTCGGTGCGCGATGTGGAGACGCTGACGCGCAGGCTTGCGCCGGGCGAGAGCGCGCCGAGGGTACCGCGCACCTATCACGAAACCGCTGAAACGGCGGACATTCTGGCCGTGCAGCAGCATCTCGAGGAGTTCCTCGGGCTGAGCGTGAAGATCAAGCCGGAGGGCGATCCGCGGAAAGGTGCCATCACCATCCGCTACACCACGCTCGATCAGCTCGATCTCTTGTGCCAGCGGCTCACCGGCGGCGAATTCTAGCCCTGCGGCGTTACCGCGGCGCGCTTTCCTCGCGCATTGTCTCGCGCACCACCACCTGCTGCTCCACCTGCGTGCGCACCGGCACCAGCACAGTCTGCAGCGGTTGGGCATAGCCGTAACCGGCGGGGTAGCCATAGCCGTAGTCATAGACGGGCGGCGCGGCATAGACCGGGGCGGGGATGGAGCGGCTGGCGACGCGGGTGGTCGCCGCGCCGGGCTGCGACATATAGCTATCGAGCGCGGTTTCGCAGTTGAAGGGCGCGGCGTCTTCGTCCTCGTTATCGTCGATCAGCTTGCCGATCAGGCCGCCGAGCAAGCCGCCGCCACCGACGCCGAGCACACTGCCCAGCACACGGTCGCCCGCACCGGCGATTTCATAGCCCGCGACACCCCCGACCAGCGCGCCGAGCAGGCCGCCGATGATCAGCCCGTCGTCGTCGTCCTTGCGCACGGCGGTGCGGCGGCGACATTCCTCAAGCCATTGTTCGCGCTCGAAAACCACCGGAGCGTAGGTCGGCGGGGCCTGCGTGGCGGCGGGCATGGCGTGCGGTGCCTCGATCCGGCGGGTGCGGGTGATCGTCTCCACCCCATTGGCGTCGGTCTCGATCTCGGTGGTGGTGGTGACCACGCGCGCGGTGCCGTATTCGGGCGAGGTCTGCGCCTGCGCGGTGGCGGCGAGGCCCAGTGCGCCAAGGCTGGCAAGTGTGCGGAACGGCAGGCGCATCGAATCATCCCCCTCATGGCCGCAGCACGCGGCGTATGGTTAGTTTCGGGTTTACCACCAGTTTTCCATCGTGCCCAAGCGGTGCCGTGGGCGTTGTCCCGTTTCGGGCCGCTCGGCGGGCCAAACCTGTCAGATTCGCTCGGAAAGCAGCGCGGCGAGCGCCTCGATCCCGGCGGCATCCGCCCCGGTGAAGCGGGCGGGGGACGGGCTGTCCAGATCGATCACCGCGACCACTTCGCCAGCGCGCAAGACCGGCACGACCAGCTCCGATCGGCTCGCCGCGTCGCAGGCGATGTGGCCGGGGAAGGCGTGGACATCCTCGACAAGTTGCGTGGCGCGACTTTCGGCGGCGGCGCCGCACACCCCCCGGCCAAACGGGATGCGAATACACGCCGGGCGGCCGACAAACGGCCCCAAGACCAGCTCTGAACCGGTCTTGGCGGTGTCTGGAGCCACCCTGTAGAAGCCTGCCCAGTTCAGATCGGGCACAAACTCCCACAGCAGCGCCGCGACATTGGCCATGTTCGCCACCGCGTCGGGTTCGCCCAAAGTCAGCGCATCGGCGGCGGCGAGCAGCTCGCGGTAGCGCTCCACCGGATCGGCACCTGCATCGGGCTTGAAATCGTACATCGGCAAAGGCCCTTTCGTCGCTTGCCGCCCGCGCGGCCTGGCTCTATCTCGTGCCACATGGCATTTCTTCGCAAAACCGCAATCGCCCTCGGGACCATTATCGTGCTGGGAGGCGGCGCCTTCTGGTTCATCAGCCAGGGCGACACCGCCGACAAGTCGGTCGAGGAGGTCGCGGGTCTCGATCCGGTCCTCGAGGAGAACGAGGGCGAAACCTTCCCCACCGTCCAGATCGCCGAGCCGGTGGGCTGGGCGAAGGATGAAGCACCGGTCGCAGCCGAGGGCCTCGAAGTGATGCGCTTTGCCGAAGGGCTGGAGCATCCGCGCACGCTCTACGCGTTGCCGAATGGCGATGTGCTAGTGAGCCTGACCCGCGCGCCCAAGGTCGAAAACCAAGGCGGCGGGTTCTTCGACGCGATCAGGGGCTGGATCGCCGACAGGCTGATGAGCAAGGCCGGGGCGACCGGCGAATCCCCCAACCAGATCGTGCTGCTGCGCGACGAGGACGGCAATGGCAGCGCCGAGACGAAGAAGGTGCTGCTCGAGAAAGGCCTCGATTCGCCCTCGGGCCTCAGCTGGCATGACGGCACGCTCTATGTCGCCAATCACAACGCGGTGCTGGCCTTCCCCTATGCGCTCGGCGACGACGCGGTGACGGGCAGCCCGCGCAAGCTGATGGATCTCGCGCCGGGCGGCGGGCACTGGATGCGCAATCTCGAAATCTCGCCTGATGGCACGCAGCTTTATGTCGCGGTCGGATCGGTCAGCAATATCGGCGAATCCGGGATGAAGGTCGAAGAAGGCCGGGCGATGATCTGGGAGTACGATCTCGCCGCAGGCCGCCAGCGCCAGTTTGGCGTCGGTCTGCGCAACCCCAACGGCATGGATTTCAGCCCCTGGACGGGCGAGCTGTGGACCACGGTGAACGAGCGCGACATGCTCGGTTCCGACCTCGTCCCCGATTACCTCACCAACGTGCCGGTCGGCGCGCAATATGGCTGGCCGTGGGTGTACTACAAGGAAACCCGCGACCGCCGCGTCGAAGCGCCTATGCCGCGCTTTCTGATGGAATATGTGCGCAAGCCCGAATACGCGCTCGGCCCGCACGTCGCGGCGCTGGGGATGGTGTTCAGCCGTGAGGGCGACCGAATGGGGAAGGGTTTTGCGGGCGGCGCGTTCATCGCGCGGCACGGATCGTGGAACCGCAAGCCGCCTTCAGGCTATGACGTGGTGTTCGTCGATTTCGACGCGCGCGGCAATCCCGTCGGCAAGCCCAAGCCGGTGCTGACCGGGTTCCTCAAGACCGACGGGACCACGCGCGGGCGGCCCACCTGGGTCGAATGGGCGGGCGACGGTGCGCTGCTGGTGTCGGACGATACGGCTGGGATCATCTGGCGGGTGCGTTCGCCGGAAGCTGCGCCTGCGCCCGCGATTGCGCGGCTGAGCGGCGAGCGGCTGCCGATGCGTGAGCTGAAGGATCCGCGAGCGGCGTTCGAGGAGGATTATTTGCGCCAGCAGGCTGGGCAGAAGGTGAATTGAGCCAATACCCCCCTCCCCTTGGGGAGGGGCTGGGGGTGGGGGTACTGCCCTCTCGGAAGTGAGACCCCCCATCCCAACCCTTCCCCCATGGGGAAGGGCTTTTTGGCTCAAGTTCGTATGCTTTGCCGCTAAACCCGCACCCCAGCCCGCCCCGCCAACTCCGTCGCATATTGCAGCGCTGTCCGCCCCGAGCGGTTGCCGCGCGAAATCGCAAACGCCATCGCTTCCTCCGCATTGAACCCGATCCCCAGCGGCGCGCAGTAGCTGGCGACAATCGCCAGATAGGTCGCCTTGTCCGCCGGGTGGAAGCCCAGCGTCAGCCCGAAGCGGTCGGCTAGCGCCAGCGCATCGTCGCGTTCGTCGCGTTCGTGCTGCGCGGCCTGCGTGTCGCGGCTCTCGATGATCGCGCGGCGGTTGGTGGTCACCGCGAGGCGGATCTGCGCGGGGCGCGGCGTCACGCCGCCATCGAGCATACTGCGCAGCGCGAGCATTTCCGCGCGCGCGTCCTCGCCGAAGCCGAGATCGTCGATGAACAGCAGGAAGGCGCGGCGTTGTTCGGCGAGCGCGGCGATCAGCGCGGGGACGCTCGCCAGCGTACCGGGGGCAAGCTGCACCAGTGCCAGCGCGCCCGGTTGAGCCACCTGTACATCAGCCACAGCCGCGCGCACCAGCGCCGACTTGCCCATCCCCCGCGCGCCCCACAGCAGCGCATCATGCGTCGCCGCCCCGCTGGCAAGCCGCGCGCACAAGTCGCGCAGCGCAACTTTCTGCGCGTCGATGCCGTGGAGCCGATCCAGCGGCAGCGCGTCGAGCACCGGCACCGCACGCGCCGCCTCACCCTCCCACACATAGGCGGGGTGCACGCGCCAATCTGTCGGCGGCGGTGCAGGCGGTGCGAGGCGATCAAGCGCGGCAGCGATGCGCGCCAGCAGCTTCGCCCCCTCTCCCATATCAGCCGACCAAAGCCTCGGCAGGGAGCGCGTAAAGCCCCGCCGCGCCTGCGGTTGCGCCTGCGCGCAGACCGGCGGCCTCGGGCACGATCCGGTCGAGGAAAAACCGCACCGTCACCGGCTTGCTCGCCGCGAGCGCGGGCGCGGCTCCGGCGGCGACCGCTGCGGCCTGTTTCATCAGCTGCCATCCGGCGACCGCCACCGCTGCCATCGTGCAGAACGGCACGCTGCCCGCGAGCCGATCATCGAGGCTCGCTTCGCTCTGCATCCAGCGCGCGATGGCGCCGCAATCCTGCGCCAGCGCGGCAAGCGCGGGCTCAACGGCAGCTTCGCGGGCGATGGTATCGAATAGCGCGGTGATCGCCTCACCGCCCTCCAGCCCCAGCTTGCGGGTGACAAGGTCGGCGGCCTGAATTCCGTTGGTGCCTTCGTAGATCGGCGCGATCCGCGAATCCCGCCAGTGCTGCGCCGCGCCGGTTTCCTCGACAAAGCCCATCCCGCCGTGGATCTGGATGCCGAGGCTGGAGACCTCGACGCCGATGTCGGTGCCCCACGCCTTCAAGAGCGGGACGATGATCTCCGCGCGCGCACCCGCCGCCGCATCGCCCAGCCTGCCGCGATCGACCTGCCCGGCGCAGTAGTAGAGCAGCGCGCGGCAACCCTCGGTGAGCGCCTTCATGCGCAGGATCATGCGGCGCACATCAGGGTGCTCGATAATCGCCACCGGGGTTTTGTCTGGCGATCCGGCGCGCGCTGACTGCACCCGGTCGCGCGCATAGGCCAATGCCTGCTGCGTCGCGCGCTCGGCGATCTGCGCGCCCTGGTTGCCGACATTGATGCGCGCGTTGTTCATCATCGTGAACATCGCGGCGAGGCCCTTGTTGGGCGCGCCGACCAGCTCGCCGATGCACTCGCCATGGTCGCCGTAGCTCATCACGCAGGTGGGCGAGGCGTTGATGCCGAGCTTGTGTTCGAGGCTGACGCACCTGAGATCGTTGTGCGGGCCGAGCGAACCGTCGGCGTTCACATGATACTTGGGCACCACGAACAGGCTGATGCCGCGCGATCCCTCGGGCGCACCGGGCAGGCGCGCCAGCACCAGATGGATGATGTTCGCCGCGAGGTCGTGCTCGCCCCAGGTGATGTAGATCTTCTGGCCGGTGATGCGGTACTTGCCCGCGTGCGGGCCATCGAGGATCGGCTCGGCGGTGGAGCGCAGCGCGCCGACATCGCTCCCGGCTGCGGGCTCGGTGAGGTTCATCGTGCCCGACCATTCGCCGCTGACCAACTTGGGCAGGTACATCGCCTGCTGATCCTTGCTGCCATGATGCTCCAGCGCCTCGATCGCCCCGACCGACAGCATCGGCAGCAGCGTGAACGCCATATTCGCCGCGCCGAGGTTTTCGAGCACGTTGCAGGCGAGCGTGAAGGGCAGGCCCTGTCCGCCGAAGTCGGCGGGAGAGGCGATGGCGTTCCAGCCCTGCTCGACATAGGCGCGGTAGGCCGCCTCGAACCCGTCGGGCAGGCGCACCTTGCCGTTTTCGAGCCGCGCGCCCTCTTGGTCGCCTACGCGATTGAGCGGCGCGAATTCGCCTGCCGCGAACTGGCCTACGCCTTCGACGATGGCCTCGATCAGATCGGGTTCGGCATGGGCGAAGCGGTCGCTCGCCGCGAGCTCGTCGATCCCGGCATTGACGCGGATGGCGAGCAATTGGTCGGCGGTCGGCGGGGTAAAGGGGGTCACGTGAACTCTGTCCTCGGCTGGGGGGATTGGCAGCGCGAGCAAACGAATATAGCGCCGGGGCATGAGCGGCAAGAACGTTACGGAAGTGGTGCTGGCGGACGCAGAGGGGATCGCGCGGGCGGCGCAAATCCTCGAATCGGGCGGGCTGGTCGCGGTGCCCACCGAGACGGTCTATGGCCTCGCCGCGCGGGCTGACAGCGCCGAGGCGGTAGCGCGAATCTATGCCGCGAAGGGCAGGCCGGATTTCAATCCACTGATTGTGCATTTGCGCGGGGTGGAGCAGGCGGCGCGCTATGCCGAATTGTCGCCGCCCGCATTGGCACTGGCCGAGGCGCATTGGCCCGGACCGCTAACGCTGGTGCTGCCGCGCCGCCCCGATGCGAGGCTGGCCGACGCGGTGAGCGCGGGCCTGCCGACCATTGCCCTGCGTGCGCCCGCCCACCCCGTGATGCAGGCGCTGCTGGCGGCCTGCGACTTTCCCCTGGCTGCGCCTTCGGCCAATCGCTCAGGCTTCATCAGCCCGACGACGACTGCGCACGTCCTCGCCTCGCTCGACGGGCGGATCGACATGGTGCTCGATGGGGGGGCTACCACGGCGGGGCTGGAATCGACGATTGTCGCAGTGCGCGCCGATGGCAGCGTCGAGGAGCTGCGCCCCGGGCCGCTGGCCATAGGAACGAGGGCGGCCAGCGCCACAATCGAAGCGCCGGGCCAGCTCGCCAGCCACTACGCGCCGGGCAAGCCGATGCGACTGAACGCCTCGCACGCCGGGCCTGACGAGTTTCTGATCGGCTTCGGCGCGATTGCGGGCGACGTCACGCTGTCAGCGACCGGCGATCTGGCCGAAGCTGCCTCCCGCCTCTACGCCTGCCTGCACGAAGCTGCGCGCGCGCCGGACCCACGTATCGCGGTCGCTCCGGTGCCGGACGAGGGTGTGGGCCGCGCGATCAACGACCGGTTGCGGCGTGCGGCGGCTTAGTCCCGCTGTGGCTCTGCCGGAATACCCGGCAGCAGGACTTCCATCTCAGACTTGATACCCTGCGCTTCGGTGCAGGCGCGCTCGTCGCCATCCTGGCAGCGTGCAAGCTGCTTGTCGTATTCGCGTTGGAGCTTGCCGAGCCGCTCCTCGCGCTTGCGGATTTCCCGTCCGCGGTCCTCGTCGGCTTCGGACTGAGTGGTGGTGGTCGCGTCGACCCCGGCCTCGACCGCGCGCACCGGCAGCATCACCGCCTTGCCGACGGCTCGGGCGACGCAAGCCTGCGAAGCAAGTGCAGCAAGGGTAAGGAGAATAAGGCCGGGTCCGCGCATAGCTACACTATGTGCCACGCACCTTAACGCAAGGCGAACGTTATCCAGCCGGTTTTGGCGCGGCCGGGGCAGACGGTGCCACCGTTGCGGCGGCTGGCGCCGGGGTCTGCGCCGGAGCGGGCAGCGTTGCGCTTGCACCCGTCGGCGAGCAGGTCAGTGTGCCCGAGCCGAAGGCGCTGACTGTGCACTTCGCGCTGCCTGTCACCTGCACATCGCCCGCACCGGCGATATTAGCCTCGACCTCGCCGTCCGAGGCGAAAGCGACATCGCCCGATCCACCGATCGAAACTTCGGCCTTGTCGGCCTTCAAACCCTCAAGCGCCACGTCGCCCGATCCGCCGATGGTGATGTCGAGCGTCTTGACCGTGCCCGCGCCACGGATCTCGCCGCTGCCGCCGATGTTGATGCCGAGCTTTTCTGCTGCGATCGTGCCGAAATCGATCGTGCCCGATCCGCCGATCGAGACTTCCGCCGTGCTGGCGAGTGATTGCGCCTTGATCGTGCCCGATCCGGCGATGACGATGTCCTTGGGCGGGGGCATGGTAATGCGGATGGTGGCGTTGCTGTTGCCGTTCCAACCTTCCTCGCGGGTGACGCCGATCACCGTCTCATCGCGCACGAAGCGCAGCGAATCGGTATCGGTGCCTTCGACCTTGAGCGCGAAAGTATCCCCGGTCGTAATGATCACCGTGTCGCCCGACGACAGCACCACTTCGCTGGGCGGCGGGCCCGCGATCTCGACTTCGGCGAGGGGGACGCCTTTCTGGCCGTTGATTTCTATATCGGTGCCGTCGCAGGCGGCCAGCGCGGTGGTGGCCAGCGCGAGCGCGGCAATGCTGGTGGTGTGGGTCATGCTGTCTCTCTCCGAGCCTATGGCGTATTGCCGAGATAATACACCTTGGCTGGCTGTGCAAGCCCGCCCCGCTGCGACTAGGCAGCATGCTGCCAGGTGTCCTGCGGACAGCTACGCTTTCTGGCGACCCTCCCGCAGGCGGGAGGGTTAGTGCTGATACTCCCCTTCCGCTTGCGGGAAGGGCCGGGGGTGGGCCTGACGCAACGCCCGAATCAAAAAGGGCCGCCCCGCGGGGCAGCCCTTGATGGTCGCACGAAGCGGGGGAAGCGATCAGGCTTCCTCGGCGCTTTCGTAATATTGCGGGGCATGTTCGCGCAGCACGCCGAGAATCTTGCCGAGCGCCGTCGCCTCGTCGGTTTCTTCCATCGCGCCAAGTTCGCGGGCCAGACGGCTCGAGGCCGCTTCGAAGATCTGCCGTTCCGAATAGGACTGCTCGGGCTGGTCTTCGGGGCGGAACAGGTCGCGGGTCACTTCGGCGATCGACACGAGGTCGCCCGAATTGATCTTTGCTTCGTATTCCTGCGCACGGCGCGACCACATGGTGCGCTTGACCTTGGGCTTGCCCTTGAGGGTTTCCATGGCCTGCTTCAGCGTTTTGTCCGAAGACAGCTTGCGCATCCCGATCGCTTCGACCTTGCCCACCGGCACCCGCAGCGTCATGCGCTCTTTCTCGAAGCGCAGCACATAGAGTTCCAGCTGCATCCCGGCGATTTCCTCGCGCTGCAGCTCGACCACACGGCCCACGCCGTGCTTGGGGTAAACAACGTAATCGCCGACAGTGAATGCGTTTGCGGTGCTTGCCATGCAAGTTCCTTTCTGTGGGCCGTGCTCGCAACGGGAGGGGTCGGACAAGGATCCCGGCGACGCGACCATGCCTCAGGAAAAGGCAAAGCGCCGGGAGCGGATCATCCGGTTGTGGGGTTGCTGGTGTCGCGGCCTTCCTGGTTCTTATCGCCTGCGCCAGCCTCAGCCCTGCGCGGTGCGCGCATTATATAACACGCCCGCAACAAAATTGCGAGTCGGAGAATGCGCGCGTCTACCAATCCATGCAGGTGCGCAGATTGGCAGGAAAATCAGTCGCCTTCGCCGGGCTCGGCGCTGAAATACTTCTCGAACTTGCCCTTTTCGCCCTTGTGCGCATCGGCATCTTCGGGCGGGGCTTTCTGGCTGGTGATGTTGGGCCACTGTGCAGAATACTGCGTGTTGAGCTCCAGCCACTTTTCGAGGCCATCCTCGGTATCGGGCAGAATCGCCTCGGCCGGGCATTCGGGTTCGCATACGCCGCAGTCGATGCATTCGCTGGGATTGATCACCAGCATATTCTCGCCTTCGTAGAAACAATCGACCGGGCACACTTCCACGCAATCGGTGTATTTGCACTTGATGCAGTCTTCGGTGACGACGTAGGTCATTACGGCTCTTTCGAATGCGGAACTTGGGGATCGTCGGCCGACGTTCCCGGGGTGAGAGGCGACGCTGCTAGGGTCTTTTGCCCTTTAGGGTCAAGACTGACCCGGTCAACCTCACTAAAAGCGTCAACCTCGCGATAATGGTCACGCGCCTCGGCAGGCGAACCGCGCCGGGCGGGCAGCGAGAGAAGCTCGATTACCCGCACACGTGCGCCGACCGCCAGCGTCAGCACATCGCCGATACGCACCTGCTCCGACCCGCGCAGCACATGAATTCTGTTGCGGCGCAAAGCGCGGGCATGGATCAGCGCGTCGGCAGCCGAGCGGGTGCGGGCGAAGCGCAGATAGACGAGCAGGCGGTCAATGCGGAGCGATCCCGCTGCGGCGCCCTCGCTGCTGGCGGTCATCGCTTGAGCAGGTCCGCCAGTTTGTCGAACGCCCCTCCGGCGCGGGCCGGGCCGGTGTCGGGCCGGGGCGCGGGGCGGGGCTCGCGCGGCGGGCGGTTGTCAGGTTTGCCTTTGCGCGGCGGACGGGGCTTGCGTTCGCCCTCGGGGCGCGTTGTCGGCTTGCGATGCTCGCGCTTCTCCTCGCGCTCAGTGGCGCGGCGCGGGTGCCAGTGCCAGCGATCGGGCGCGGGGGCGCCGTGTGCGCCGTCGGGCAAGGCGCGCGCGCGGTCGCAGCGGAAGCCTGCGCTACCGAGCAAGCGGCGGGCATTGTCGGCTTCGAGCCCAATCGACACCGCCAGCGCCAGATCGAGGCGGAAGGCGAGATTGCGCGCCTTGGGATGCGCCGCAGTCACCGCTGCGCGCGCCTCGAACGCGGCGCGCAGGATTTTTTCGGCGAGGTCGACCCGGATCGCCTGCGTCCCGGCGTAGCGATACCCGGCAGGCAAGCGTCCCTTCGCCCAGCCGCCCTCGGCCAGCACCGGCAACATGGCGTCATTCACCGGACGCGGATCGAGGCCCAGCGCGTGCAGCAGGCGGCGCGGGGCGGGCTTCAAGAGCGGCGCGGCGAAGATGTCGAGCGCGCCGAAGGTCACGCCCAGCTTGCGCAGATAGGGGCGCATTTCCTTGGGCAGATGCTCGAGCCCCGCTTCCTCGCGGCTGATGACGCCGTGCGCGGCGATCAGGGTAAGGATCAGCGCGCGCGCCTGCGATCCTGCGGCGGGATCGCGCGCGGCTTCGGCCAAGGCGCGCAAGGAGGCGAGCGGCTCAAGCTGCGTGTCGAGCCATGCGGCGAGGCCCGCCTCCAGCTTCGCCCGTGCGGTGTCGGGCAGCAGTGCCAGATCCCGGCTGAGAGCGAGACGCGCGGTGCCCGTCTGGCCCGCAAAGGCGATGGCGGCGAGCGAACGACCCTGCCAGCGGATCGCGCCGCCGGAGATTTCCAGCTCGGCCAGCCCATCGGCCAGCAGCCACTCGGCGCGGCTTGCCAGCAGAGCAGGAAGCGCCTTCTCGCCTGCCGCCAGCAGCATCCGCCGGTCCGCCACCCCCGCCGCCGGATCGACGATGAAGCGGAAGCCTTCGAGCTTGCCGATAGGCTCGCCCTCGACCGTCAGGTGGCCATCGGGTTCGAGCGTGACCGGCAAGCCGCCGCCATCCTGCCCCAGCGATTTCATCAAGAGTGTCGTCCTCCGGTTGACGAAGCGTTCGGTCAGTCGCGCGTGGAGCGCATCCGAAAGCTTCGCCTCGACCGCGCGCGCCCGCGCCGCCATTTCGTCCCGCGCCAGCACCCAGTCGGGACGCTGGCAGATGTAAGCCCAGCTGCGAATCGCCGCGATCCGCCCCTGCAGCGTGTCGATGTCGCCCTGCATCCGGTCAAGCTCGGCAATGCGCGCGGCGACATAATCCGCGCCGAGATAGCCGCCGCGCAAGTCCTCCCACAGCCGCGCGACGAAGCGCGCATGGGGCTCGACGCCGAGACTTCGGAAATCGGGGAGCGAGCACGCCTCCCAGAAGCGCCGCACAGAGCCCGCGCCGCGTACGGTATCGGCAACCGGCTCGGACGCGAGGCGTTTGAGCACGGCAAGGTCGATCGCTTCGGGTGCGGCTTTCAATACCGCAATATCGGGCCGCGCCTCCAGATCGGCAATCAGCGCATCGAGGCTGTCGCAGTGCGGCTCGGCCTCGCGCCAGAACAGGTGGGTGAGCGGCGCGAACTTGTGCTCCTCGATCGCGTAGACCTCCTCGTCGGTGAAGGCGAGCGGCTCTCCCGTGTCTCCCTTGCCGGTGCCAGAAAGCGTGCCGAAGGTGCCATCGCGCTGGTGCCGCCCCGCGCGCCCGGCGATCTGAGCCATTTCCGAAGGGGTTAGCCGCCGCTTCCTGCGCCCATCGAACTTGGTGAGCGATGCAAAGGCGACATGATCGAGATCGAGGTTCAGGCCCATGCCGATCGCATCGGTGGCAACGATGTAATCGACCTCGCCCGACTGGAACATCGCGACCTGCTTGTTGCGGGTCTCGGGCGAGAGCGCCCCCATCACCACCGCCGCGCCGCCACGGAACCGCCGCAACGCTTCGGCCATGGCATAAACCTGCTCGACCGAGAAGGCGACCACCGCGCTGCGTTTGGGTAGGCGCGATAGCTTGCATACGCCTGCGTGGGAGAGCGTCGAAAAACGCGGGCGGCTGGTGATCTCGGCTTTGGGGATCAGCGCCTTGACCACCGGCTCCAGCGTCGCCGAGCCGAGGATCATCGTTTCCTCGCGCCCGCGCGCGTGCAGCAACCGATCAGTGAAGATGTGCCCGCGTTCGGGGTCCGCGCCCAATTGCGCCTCGTCGAGCGCCACAAAGGAATGCTGGCCCGCCGTGCGCGGCATGGCTTCGGCAGTGCACAGGAAATAGCGTGCGTCGGGGGGCTCGATCCGCTCTTCGCCGGTGATCAGCGCGACCTGCTTATCGCCCTTGGTCGCGCGCACCCGATCATAAACCTCGCGCGCCAGCAGCCGCAGCGGAAAGCCCATCATCCCGGAGGAGTGGCCGCACATCCGCTCGATCGCCAAGTGGGTCTTGCCGGTGTTGGTGGGGCCAAGCACCGCGCGCACCCGCTGGTCGCGGGCATCATCTTGCCTGGGAAAAGAGCCGGTCACGATCATCGGCTTGTGTCAGGCCTTGCTGCGCGGGGCAAGGGCGCGGGGGGCGGATATCGCCCCATCGCGTTTGTGACGCGGCTGATCGCTGGTTAACGCCGGATTTACTTTGTTCTGCCAGAAAAATGCGACATTGGAGCGACCGGAAAGGGCAAAAGCCTGCTCCCTCGGGGTCGCAATCAGGGCAGACAGCTTGGAACACGCGCGCAATCTGAACCCGCTGCCTGCGGCCGCTGACGGCGCGGATGAGGACGTGACTGCGCGTGCGGATGCGGCGCACCCGCTCGATCTCGGCGCGCCGACGCCGCTCGATCCCGAAGCCGCGCGCGAATTGCTGCCCTATCTGCGCAATGCCCAAGCGCTCGCCCCGCCGTCGAAGACCGCGCAGGCCAAGCGGCGCGTGGTGGCGCGGGTCAACGGGCTGGGCGAACGCTATGACGAATGGCGGCTGTCTGCCTCGCGCTGGTTTGCCGGGCTCGACCTCGCGCCCGATCTGGCCGATCAGATCGGCAGCCGCCGCTGGTTTCGCGGGCTCGGCACGATGCTGGGGCTCGGCGCGGTGGCGCTGGCGTTCTGGCCGGATTTCACGCCCCTCGAAGCGCGGCCAGCCATGCCGCAGGACGCGGTGGTGACCGACGAGCTGCGCAGCCAGATGATCCTGCCGCTGGCGCTGGGTGCGGATAGCGGGCGCCGGATGGGGCCGACGCAAGCCGTGATCCCGCTTGCCCGCGCGCCCGAACGCCCGCAGATCCAGCTGATGGTGACGCTCGCACCGGGAGACAGCTTTGCATCGATGCTGCGCCGCGCCGGGGTGGCTTCCGGCGACATTGATCGCGCCGCCGCACTGGTCGGGCAGGCGTTACCGCTATCCGAGATTGCGCCGGGGACGCAGATGGACGTGCTGCTCGGCCGCCGCACCGCACCCGGAGAGCCGCGTCCGCTCGATAGCCTCGCCTTCCGCGCGCGCTTCGATCTCGAATTGGAGCTGACCCGCCCAGGCGTGGGCGAGACCGCTGCCGATGGCACCCCGGTGGTGCCCAGCGGCCCGCTGGCCCTGCAACGCAACATCATCCGCGTCGATGACACCCCGTTACGCGTGCGCGGTCCGGTCGGCTCCAGCCTCTACCGCTCGATGCGGCAGGCGGGCGTCCCGGCGAGCGCGGTGCAGGAATATCTGAAGGCACTGGATTCGCAGATCGACATGGAGCGCGAAGTGCGTTCCGGCGACGAATTCGACATCATCATCGCCTATCGCCGCGCCGCGACCGGCGAACGTCAGGCGGGACAATTGCTCTACGCCGGGGTCGATCGCAGCGGCAAACCGCGCACCCAGCTGATGCGCTGGGGAAGCGAGGGCCGGTTCTACGAAGCCTCGGGCGTGGGCGAACAGCGCCGCGGACTGCTCGCCCCGGTGCCGGGCGGGGTGAGTTCGGGCTTCGGGATGCGCCGCCACCCGATCCTGGGCTATCGCCGGATGCATTCCGGGCTCGATTTCCGGGCGCGCTACGGGACAGCGATTGTCGCTGTCAGCGATGGCCGGGTGACCGGCGCGGGCCGCGCGGGCGGCTGCGGCATCGCGGTGCGGCTGGCACACGGCGGCGACCTCTCCACCCGCTATTGCCACATGAGCCGCGTCGCGGTGAGCCCCGGGCAGCAGGTGCGGCGCGGGCAGGTGATCGGCTATGTCGGATCGACCGGGCTCTCCACCGGCGCACACCTCCACTACGAGATGTATCGCGGCGGGCGCGCGGTCAATCCGGCGAGCGTGCAGTTCGTCAACCGCGCCGAGCTGTCGGGCACCGAGCTGATCGATTTCCGCCGCCAGCTGATCCGCCTCAAGGAGGTCGAGACCGGCGCGGCATTGAAGGATCTCGCCCCGCTGCCCACCGAAGTGAAGGCGCCGGTGCGCGAGATCGAGAAGGTCGATCTCGCCAAGGGGATGCGCTGAGGCTTGTCGCGGGCGCGCGATTGCGCCTAAGTCTAAGGCATGACCGCAAGCTATCCCAATACCCGCATGCGCCGCACCCGCGCCACCGCGTGGAGCCGCGCGCTGCACCGCGAGAACCTGCTCACCCCTGCCGATTTGATCTGGCCGCTGTTTGTCACTGCGGGGCAAGGGGTCGAGGAGCCGATTGCCTCGCTCCCCGGCGTATCGCGCTGGTCGGTCGACGGGATCGTCGCGCGCGCCAAAGAAGCGGCGACGCTGGGCATTCCGGTCATCGCGCTGTTCCCGAACACGCCGAGAGAACTGCGCAGTGATGACGGGGCCGAGGCGCACAACCCCGACAATCTGATGTGCCGCGCCATCCGCGCGATAAGGGACGCCTGCGGGGACTCTATCGGCGTGCTCACCGACGTGGCGCTCGATCCCTATACCTCGCACGGGCAGGACGGGCTGGTGAATGCGGCGGGCTATGTCGTCAATGACGACACCGTGGCGTCACTGGTCGATCAGGCGGTCAATCAGGCCGATGCCGGGGCGGACATTATCGCCCCTTCCGACATGATGGATGGCCGCATCCACGCGATCCGCCGCGCGCTGGAGATGAACGGGCACGTCAACGTGCAGATCATGAGCTACGCGGCGAAGTATGCCAGCGCCTTCTATGGCCCGTTCCGCGATGCGGTCGGGAGCGGCGGACTCTTGAAAGGCGACAAGAAGACCTACCAGATGGACCCCGCCAATGCCGACGAGGCGCTGCGCGAAGTGGCAATGGACATTGCCGAAGGCGCGGACAGCGTGATGGTGAAGCCAGGCCTGCCCTATCTCGACATTGTCACGCGGGTGAAGGGCGAGTTCGGCGTGCCGGTGTTCGCCTATCAGGTGAGCGGCGAATACGCGATGATCGAGGCGGCGGCGGCCGCAGGCGCGGGGGACCGCGATGCGCTGGTGCTGGAGACGCTGCTGGCGTTCAAGCGTGCAGGCGCCAGCGGCGTGCTGACCTACCACGCGCTTCACGCCGCGCGGCTGTTGAATGGGTGAGGGGGTGCTCGTCACCGAGCGGCTGCTGCTGCGCCAAATCCGCGAGGATGATCTCGATCCGCATATGGCGCTGCTCAACACCCCGGCGGTGATGGAGCATTTGGGCGGGGTGCAGCCGCGCGCGGTAATTGCGGCCAAGCATGCCGCTTCGCGCGCGGCGTTCGCCGCCGAGGGCTTTGGCTTCATGATGATGGAAGAGCGCGCCAGCGGCGAAATCGTCGGCCATTGCGGGATGCGGCGCATGGCCCACCCGCGCGCGCCCAATTCGGGGGATCACGAAATCGGCTGGCTGGTGCGCGAGGATCGCTGGCGGATGGGCTATGCGCATGAGGCGATGCGCGCGGTGATCGACTGGGGCTTTGCCCTCCACCACGCACCGCATATCGTCGCCATGACCTGCGAGGCCAACGTGGGGAGCTGGCGGTTGATGGAGAAACTCGGGATGGTGCGGCGCGCCGATCTCGATTTCACCGACCCGGGCTTTCCGCCCGAACACAATCCGACGATCCAGTATGCGATCACGCATGACCAGTGGAAGAACCAGCAATGACCACCCGACCAGGCGTCAACATCGTTCCCATTCACGGCAAAACACCGCAAATCCACGACACCGCCTTCATCGCGCCCGGCTGCACGATCATCGGCGATGTGGTGATCGGCGCGGGCAGCTCGATCTGGTACAATTGCGTTCTGCGCGCCGACGTGTTCTCGATCCGCATCGGCGAGCGCACCAATGTCCAGGACGGGAGCGTGCTGCACTGCGATCCTCCGCGCCCCGGAGACCCGGACGGCTGCCCGCTGGTGATCGGTGACGATGTGCTGATCGGCCACATGGCTTGTGTTCACGGCTGCACGATCCATGATCGCGGGTTTGTTGGCCTGGGCGCGATCGTGATGAACAAGGCGGTGATCGGCTCCGACGCGATGCTGGCGGCAGGCGCGATGCTGACCGAACGCAAGGTGATGGGCGAACGCGAGCTATGGGCCGGGCGTCCGGCGGTGCGGATGAAGGAGCTGGGCGAGACCGCCATCGCGGGAATGCGCGTCGGCGTGATGCACTACGCCGAAAACGCGAAAGCGCACGCGGCGGCAGTGGCGGCAGCGCTGGGTTAGCCTGCGCTTTGCGGTGCCTGTCGCAGATAGAGGAACATGAAGCCGACATAATCTGCCTTGCCCAGCGGGACACCCGCCGCGCGCAGGATCGCATAGGCGCTCGTCAGGTGGAAATAGAACTGAGGCAGTGCCCAGTCGCGCACATAGCTTGCCGTATCGAGATCGAATGTCATTCCGTTGGCGAGCGAGAACTCGATTGGGGCGTCATCCGCGCTGAAAGGCGTGTTGCGCCAGCCCTGCAAAAGCGCACGGGTCGCAGCAATGCGTTCGCGCGCTGCCGAGAGCGTGGTGTCGTCGATATCGCTTGAGGAAAAGCCCGCGCTGGCAATCGCGGCCATCGCCTCGCCCGGCAGATTGCAGACGAAGCGGATTTGGCGCGCCAAAGGGAACATGTCATCGACCAGGCGCCGTTCGAGCAGCGCATCGCCATCTGGATGGTCGGCGGCCTTGGCCAGCCAGCCATCGAGCGAGCCGAGCATGTTGTCGTAGGTGGTGAGCAGGAGATCGCTGGTTTGCATTGGGCGGCCTTAGGCGGCGTTCAGTCCTTTATCAACGCCCTGAGCCCCTCCACCCGGTCTGCCTCGTGCGCGGGTTTGTCCCAGCGGATGCGGTGGATGCGGGGGAAGCGCATGGCAAGGCCGCTCTTGTGGCGCTTGCTGGTGTGGACGCTGTCGAAGGCGACTTCGAATACCAGCTTGCGCTCCACCTCGCGCACCGGGCCGAAGCGGTTGAGCGTGTGCTGCCGCACGAAGCGGTCGAGCTGCTTCAGCTCCGCGTCGGTGAAGCCGAAATAGGCCTTGCCCACCGGCAGCAGTTCCGCGCCCGCATCCGGGTCGCCGTCCCAGCAGCCGAAGGTGTAGTCCGAATAGAAGCTCGACCGCTTGCCCGAGCCGCGCTGGGCGTACATCAGTACGCAGTCGATCAGCAGCGGATCGCGCTTCCACTTGTACCACAGCGCCGCCTTGCGCCCTGCGACATAGGGGCTGTCGCGGTGCTTGAGCATCAGCCCCTCGATCGCCTCATCGCGCGCGGTGTCGCGGATGCGGGCGAGGTGGGCGAAGTCCTCGGCTTCGACCAGCGCGGAGAGGTCGAAGTGGCTCGTCGGAAGCCGCGGCATCAGCGCCTCCAAAGTCGCGCGGCGCGACTTCCACGGGTGCTCGCGCCAGTCGGTGCCGTCGAGCAGCAGCACATCGTAGAGACGCACGAAAGCGGGGAAGTCCCTGAGCATCTTGCCCGACACGCTCTTGCGCCCGAGCCGCTGCTGGAGCGCATTGAAGCTCGCCGCACCCCCGGCCTCGCCGCCTTGCGCAGACCCTCGCACCAGCAATTCGCCGTCGAGCACTGCGTCCATCGACAGCACTTCCAGCAATTCCGGGAAGGTCGCCGAGATATCGTCACCCGAGCGCGAATAGATCCGCGTTGCGCCCCCGACGCGCACCAGCTGCACCCGGATTCCGTCCCACTTCCACTCGGCGGCATAGTCGGCGAGATCGACCTCGCCGTCCTCCAGCGGATGGGCCAGCATGAAGGGGCGGAAGCGCGGGATATTGGCGAGATCGGGCGCGGGGCCGCCATCCGCCGCCCAGGCAAACAGTTCCGCATAAGGCGGGGCGAGCGCGTGCCAGTATTCCTCGACTTCCTCGACAGCAACAGCAAAGGCCTGCGCAAACCCCGTCTTGGCGAGCCTTGCCGAGACACCGACGCGCATCCCGCCGGTTGCGAGCTTGATCAGCGCATAGCGGCCCTTGGCATCGAGCCGGTCAAGCAGCCTGGGCAATTCCTGCGAGGCGGTCGTCCGGGTCAGCGCAGCGAGACGTTCGACCACCTCCCCGAGCGACAGGTCATCCTGCGGCGTTGGAATGTCTGGCTCTGGCCACAAGAGGCTCGCGGTCTCCGCCGTGTCGCCGACGAAATCGCGGCTCATCGCCCACAGCAGCGGATCGATCCGCTCCATCATCAGGTTGCGGATGGTCGAGGATTTCACTGCGGGGAAATCCAGCCCGTCGGTCAGCGCCGCCAGCGCCCACCCGCGATCGGGATCGGGCGCGCTTCGCAGATAGGCGGCGATCAGCGCCAGCTTGCGGTTGCGACTGGTGGTATAGACCAGCGCGTCGAGCAGCGCAGCGAATTCTTCCATCAGCGCGCCGCCTGTTCATTGCAGCGCCATGCAAATCCGCTAGAGCGCATGGCCAACGGCGCGTGAGTCCGCGTCTCCATCGAGGAATTGCGAATATGAAGCTTGCTCCGCTTGCCGCCCTGGGTCTTGCTCTTGCCGCCATGACGGCTCCGGTTGCCGCGTCCGCCCAGAGCGATGTGACCGCAGCGCCGACCGCTGCCGCCTTCTCGCTCGACACCCCGATCGAGACGCTGATGGCCGACGATCGTGCCAAGGCGGTGCTGCTCGCCAACCTCCCCGGCATCGACCAGCACCCGGCCTATGAGCAGTTCAAGGCGCTTAGCCTCACCACACTCGCCCCGTTCTCGCAGGGCATGATCACCGAGGAAATGCTCGCGAAGATCGGGACCGATCTGGCGGCGATTGGGTAACTTACGATCCTCCCCCTCCGGGGGAGGTGGCAGCCGCACCAGCGGCTGACGGAGGGGAGGTGCCCCACGCGCCAGCCGTGCGTGAGGCGAGTCCCCTCCACCAACCTGCGGTTGGTCCCCCTCCCCGTGCCGGGGAGGATACGATCCACCCTCAATCATCCTCGTCCTCATACCCCACCAACGCCAGCGCGCGGGCCTTGCGCTGAGTGAGTTCGCACCAGCGTAGTAGCGCTTCCTCGCGGCCGTGGGTGATCCAGGTCTCCTGCGGGGCCACCTCGGCGATGGTGCGGGTGAGTTCGTTCCAGTCGGCATGGTCGGAGATCACCAGCGGCAGTTCGACCCCGCGCTGCCGCGCCCGCCCGCGTACGCGCATCCAGCCGGAGGCCATTGCCGTGACAGGATCGGGCAAGCGGCGGCTCCAGCGATCGTTGAGCGCGGAAGGCGGCGCGATCACAATGCCCCCGCGCATCTGATCCTTGGTCGCATCGCTCACCAGCCGAAGATCGCCGAGCGCCACGCCGTGCTCCTCATAGAGACGGCACATCGCTTCCATCGCGCCGTGGAGCCAGATCGTCTCGCTGTGCCCCGCCGCGCGCAGTTCGGCGATCACCCGCTGCGCCTTGCCCAGCGCGTATGCGCCGACGAGGATGCAGGCATCGAGGTTTGCCTCGCGCGCCGCGAGCAGCTTGCCGATTTCCTCCCCGATGGGCGGATGGGTGAAGACCGGCAGGCCGAAGGTCGCCTCGGTGATGAAGATGTCGCAGGGGGTGACCGCGAAGGCTTCGCAGGTCGGGTCAGGCGCGCGCTTGTAATCACCGGTGATGATCACCCGCTCGCCCGCGTGCTCAAGCAGGATTTGCGCCGAGCCGAGCACGTGGCCCGCTGGGAGGAAAGTAGCCGTCACGCCGCCGCCCAGTGTGATGGTCTCGCCATATTCTGCGGGCCGCGCGCCTTCCGAAGTCGCGTAGCGCAACTTCATGATCGCCAGCGTGGCGGGGGTGGCGATGCTCTCCCCATGCCCGCCACGCGCGTGATCGGCATGGCCGTGGGTAACCAGCGCTAGGGGGACAGCGCGCGCGGGGTCGATCCACGCGTCGGCGGGGACGATGTGGATGCCCCAGGGCTCGGGCCGGATCCAAGTAAAGGGCGCGCTCATTCACCGGTCAACTAGCGCGCCGGGCAATAGTTTCGCGTCACTTTGTCTCGTTTTTGCTCCGGTACTTTTCGAACCATGCCAGCACGGCGGCAGTCTTGGCCGCCTGCTGGCTGGGCGACATCGACAGATCGGAATGGCTCGCGCCGGGCGTCACCACCAATGCGGTGTCGATCCCGCGCACCTTGAGCGCCCCGTAGAACTGCTCGGCCTCGCTGCGCGGGGTGCGATAGTCCTCGTCACCGACCAAGACCAACGTCGGGGTCTTGATGTTTGCGGCCGCCGCGAGCGGCGAACGCTTCCAGTAATCCTCCTGCCGTTCCCACGGCTGGCCCTTCATCCAGTATTCGCCAAAGAAGGCATATCCGTCGCTCATCAGCGCCATCGAGGTCCAGTTGATCACCGGCTTGTAGGACGCCGCGGCGGCAAAGCGGTCGGTCTTGCCGACGATCCAGGCGGTGAGAATTCCGCCTCCCGATCCGCCGGTGACGAACAGATTGTCGGGATCGGCGTAGCCTGCCGCCACCGCCGCATCGACCGCAGCCATCAACTCGTCATGGTTGGAAATCGGGTAATTGCCCTCGATCCGGTCGGCAAAGGTCTGCCCGTAGCCGGTCGATCCGCCGGGGTTGGTGAACAAGGTGGCATAACCCGCGCTCGCGAAGAGCTGGTATTCCGACGAGAAGTGCGGGCCGTAGGCGGCATAGGGTCCGCCGTGGATTTCGAGGATCATCGGCACCCGCTCGCCCGGCTTGTGATCCGGCGGCAGCGTGATCCAGCTCGGGATCTTCGTCCCGTCCGCCGCGGTGACATCGAGCGCGATCGTCTTTCCGAGCCGCTTGCCCGCCAGTTTGAGATCGTTGAGCGCGGTTAGGCGCGTTGCCTTGCTGCCCCGCAGCACCGAGACATCCGAAGGCCGCGTCGTGCTGCCGCTGGTGTAGGCGAGCGTGCCGTTCTTCGACACGCTCCACTGGCCGCCGGCATAGGGCCGCGAATAATAGGTATCGACCAAGGAGGCTGCGAGCGGAGTGACACTGCCAGTGGGCGTGACCTTGGCGATGCGATAGACGCCTTCCTCCTCGTAACCGACGAACAGCCCCGCATCGGTCCATTCCATGCTGGTGATATCGCGGTCGAAGCTTGCGGCGATGCGGCGCTTGTTCGCCCCATCGCGGTCCATCAGGTACAGCCCGCTTTGCTGGTAGGCCATCTTGCGGTCGTCGTATCCAAGATAGGCGATGGTCTTGCCGTCCGGGGCAATCTCCGGTTGACCGTCCGGCCCGTTGCGGTCCGTCAGTGCGGTGATCGCGCCAGAACCGAGGTCGATGGCGTAGATCTCGGTATTGACACCCGCCAGTTCCCAGTTTGCGTCGCGGTTGCCGCTGATGAGGATCTGCTTGCCGTCGGGTGTCCACTCGATCGCACCATCATGGTGCCGGTCGCCGAAGGTCAGCTGGCGCGGAGCGCCGCCGGTTGCAGAGACCACGAAGATTTGCGTGAAGCCGGACTTGAGGTAACCTGCGCCATCGAAGCGGTAGGTCACCCTGTCGATGATGGTCGGCCCCTTTTTCCATTGCGCGCCCTCCGGCGGGGAGAGCGGCTTGCCGAGGCTGAGCGTCTCACCGGGCACGCGGGCAGTATAGGCGATCTGCGTCCCGTCCGGCGACCAGCTGATCCCGCCGGGCCCTTCCGGCAGCGCGGTGATATTGGCGCTCGCCCGCGTCGCCAGCCACATCACGTGCAATTCCGGCCCGCCGCCACTGGCGGTCGAGACATAGGCAATGCGGGTGCCGTCCGGCGACCAGCGCGGCGAGCCATGTGAGCCCTCGCCCGTGACCAACGGCGTTTCCGCCCCGGTCGACACATCGATCATCCAGATCGAGGCAATCGGCGCATCGGTCATCACATCATTGGTGCTGCGGACATAGGCGATCTTCGCGCCATCCGGACTGATCTGCGGACCGGACGCGACCGACAGGCCGAACAGGTCTGCACCCGTGAAGTGCGGATCGGGCGCGCCAATTGGCTCCGCATGATCGTCTGCCATAAGCGGGCTGGACAGCGCGAACGCGGCGGTAGCGGTGAGAAGTGTGCGCAGAAACATGATCGGCCCCCCAAACTTATCTGGAGCGCCGATCAATCATGTTTCCTGTGCGGCTGTAAAGTGCCGTTCGACAATCAGCCTTGCGGGCAGCGGGCTCAGCCCTCGCCCGCTTCCGGTGCGGGCTTCTTGGCAGCGGGCTTCTTCTTCGCTGCGGGAGGCTTCCGCACCGGCTTCACCTTGGGCGGGGCCGGGGTCATCTCGAAGGTGGGCTTGCCGTCCTTGACGCTGACGTGGACCTCGCCGCCATCGGCGAGTTTGCCGAACAGCAGTTCCTCGGCGAGCGGCTGCTTGATCCGTTCCTGAATGAGCCGCGCCATCGGGCGGGCACCGTACAGCTTGTCATAGCCCTTGTCGGCCAGCCAGCCGCGCGCGTCGCTGTCGAACTGGATGTGGACGTTCTGTTCGGCCAGTTGCAGCTCGAGCTGGAGGATGAACTTGTCGACCACCCGCGCGACGATGCTCTTGCCGAGATAGGCGAAGGGCACGATTGCATCCAGGCGGTTCCTAAATTCGGGGGTGAACATCTTCTTCACCGCCTCGTCACCCGCGTCTTCCTTGCTGACATCGCCAAAGCCGATGCCTTGCCGCGCCATATCGGCCGCGCCCGCATTGGTGGTCATGATCAGGACCACGTTGCGGAAATCGACCGTCTTGCCGTGGTGATCGGTGAGGCGGCCATTATCCATCACCTGCAACAGGATGTTGAACAGGTCGGGGTGCGCCTTCTCGATTTCGTCGAGCAGCAGCACGCAATGCGGGTTCTGGTCGACCGCATCGGTGAGCAGCCCGCCCTGATCATAGCCGACATAGCCCGGAGGCGCGCCGATCAGTCGCGAGACGCTGTGGCGCTCCATATATTCGGACATGTCGAAGCGCTTCAGTTCGATCCCCATGATCGAGGCGAGCTGGCGCGCGACTTCGGTCTTGCCGACGCCGGTCGGGCCGGAGAACAGGAACGAGCCGATCGGCTTGTCGGGATCGCGCAGGCCCGCGCGGCTCAGCTTCATCGCGGTGGCGAGGCGCACAATCGCATCGTCCTGACCGAACACCACGTGCTTCAGATCGCGTTCGAGATTCTCCAGCGCTTTCTTGTCATCGGTGCTGACCGATTTGGGCGGGATGCGCGCCATGGTCGCGATCACCATTTCGATCTCGCGCGCGGTGATGGTCTTTTTGCGGCGGCTTGGCGGCACCAGCATCTGCATCGCGCCAACCTCGTCGATCACGTCGATCGCCTTGTCGGGCAGCTTGCGATCGTTGATGTAGCGCGCCGAGAGCTCGACCGCGGTCTTGATCGCGTCCGAGGTGTACTTGACCTTGTGGTGCGCCTCGAAGGCCGAGCGCAGGCCTTTGAGGATCTTGATCGTGTCCTCGATGGTCGGCTCGTTCACGTCGATCTTCTGGAACCGGCGCAGCAGCGCGCGGTCCTTCTCGAAGTGGTTGCGGAATTCCTTGTAGGTGGTCGAGCCGATGCAGCGGATCGCGCCGCTGGAGAGCGCGGGCTTCAACAGGTTCGAGGCGTCCATCGCCCCGCCGCTGGTCGCGCCAGCGCCGATCACGGTGTGGATCTCGTCAATGAACAGCACCGCGTTGGGCATCGCCTCCAGTTCGTTGACGACCTGCTTCAAGCGCTCCTCGAAATCGCCGCGATAGCGCGTGCCAGCCAGCAGCGCGCCCATGTCGAGCGAATAGATCACGGCTTCGGCGAGTACTTCGGGCACATCGCCTTCGATGATCTTGCGCGCGAGGCCTTCCGCGATCGCGGTCTTCCCGACGCCGGGATCGCCGACATAGAGCGGGTTGTTCTTCGACCGGCGGCACAGGATCTGGATCGTGCGGTCGACCTCCGGCCCGCGCCCGATCAGCGGATCGATCTTGCCGGCTTCGGCCTTGGCATTGAGGTTGACGGTGAACTGGTCGAGCGCGGTTTCCTTCTTGTTGCCCGCCTCCTTGGTCTTTTCGGTTTCCTCGGCCTTTTCGGCGCCCTGCGGGGTCTTGCTTTCGATCTGGCGCCCGCCCTTGCCGATGCCGTGGCTGATATAGCTCACCGCATCGAGCCGGCTCATGTCCTGCTGCTGGAGGAAATAGACCGCGTAACTATCGCGTTCGGAGAACAGCGCGACCAGCACATTGGCGCCGGTGACGGTGTCCTTGCCCGATGACTGGACGTGGAGGATCGCGCGCTGGATCACCCGCTGGAAGCCGGCGGTGGGCTGCGGGTCGGCCCCGTCGTCCGTCTTAAGTGATTGATATTCTTGATCTAAATACTGCTTCACCACCTCGGTCAGCTCGGCCAGATCAACCCCGCAGGCGGCCATCACCTGAGCGGCATCCTCGTCGTCGATCAGCGCCAGCAGCAGGTGTTCGAGCGTGGCATATTCGTGCCGCCGCTCGGACGCATTGCCGAGCGCGTTGTGCAGCGTGCGTTCGAGGTTCTGGGCGAAGCTGGGCATGGGAGAGGCCTTTTCAGCGGGTGGATGCGCGTGGCGAGCGAGCGGGGGGCGCCGTTGTTGGACAATATGGGGCGGACAAAGGGAATTGCGAACCCCCTTGCCTGAACCAAACGGGGCAAGCCGGGCAAATCATCCCGAACCCTTACCGAATAAGGCATCGGCGGCGCTACGATGCGCAGCGGCCTTGGCGTGATGCGCTCGCACCCGCGCGATCTCGGCTTCGAGCAGCGCGATCCGCTCGTCCAGTTCGCTTTGCGAATAAGGTGCAAGATCTTCGGCCGCGAGGCGGGTAGCGGCATCGCCGACAGGTCGTGGGCGGTCGGGTTCTTCCATTGCCTCGCAGCATCAGCCCCAAGCGGCTTGCTGTCAATCGGCGAGAGCGGTATTCGCGTCGCCTTCGTGGTTAAGCGCGATGAAACAGGGGGTGGCGGTGATGATGGCACGGGACATTGCGGACCTGCCCGATACCATGCAGGCGATCGGCTTTGCCGCGCCCGGCGGGCCCGAAGTGCTACGCCCCGAATCCCTGCCGCTCCCGCGCCTGCGTCCTGACGACGTGCTGATCCGCGTCGCCTATGCCGGGGTCAATCGCCCCGATTGCCTCCAGCGCGCGGGAATGTACCCGGCCCCGCCGGGCGCTTCGGCACTGCTCGGACTGGAAGTATCCGGCGCGGTGGTGGCGGTCGGCAGCGAAGTGCCGCGCGAAATGCTCGGGCAGGCGGTCGCCGCGCTCACGCCGGGCGGGGGCTATGCCGATTATTGCGCGGCGCATTGGCAGCATTGCCTGCCGGTGCCCGCAGGGATGCCTTTGTCAGAAGCCGCCGCGCTCCCCGAAACCCTGTTCACCGTGTGGCACAACCTGTTCGAGCGCGGGATGGCGCGCGATGGCGAGCGCGTGCTGATCCACGGCGGCACGAGCGGAATCGGCACGATGGCGATCATGCTCGCCAAGGCATTCGGCATGGAGGTGATCGTCACCTGCGGCGACACCGACAAATGCGCCGCCGCGACCCGCATCGGTGCCGATGTGGCGATCAATTACCGCGAGGCCGATTTCGTCGAGGCGGTGATGGCGCATACCGAAGGCAGGGGCGTCAACGTGGTGCTCGACATGGTTTCGGGCGACTATGTTGCGCGCAACCTCAAGTGCCTTGCCGAAGATGGCCGTCACGTTACCATCGCGGTGCTCGGCGGGATGAAGGCCGATATCAATATGGCGCAGGTGATGATGCGGCGACTGACGCTGACCGGATCGACGCTGCGCCCGCGTTCGGACGGCTTCAAGGCCGCGCTTGCCGACGAAATCGCCGACAATGCCTGGCCGCTGTTCGTCGACGGCGAACTGTCGCCGGTGATGGACATGACCTTCCCCCTCGCGCAAGCCGCCGCCGCCCACGCGCGGATGGAAGCGGGCGAGCATATCGGCAAGATCGTGCTGGAGATAGCGGGTGGCTGAGGCGCTCACCCTCCACGAAGACCCCCGCAGCGGGAACTGCTACAAGATCAGGCTCACCGCCGCGCTGCTCGGCCTGCCGCTGACGACGCGGGCGTATGACATTATGCAGGGCGAGACCCGGACGCCCGAGTTCCTCGCCACGATCAACGCCAACGGGCGCATTCCGGTGCTCAAGATCGGCGAGGGCGCTTCGGCGCGGTTCCTCCCCGAAAGCAATGCCGCTTGCTGGTATCTCGCCCACGACAGCCGCCTGATCCCGGCCGACCGCTTCGCGCAGTCGGACATGCTGCGCTGGATGTTCTTCGAACAATATAATCACGAACCCAACGTCGCGACGCTGCGGTTCTGGCTGCGGTTTGTCGGCGAAGCCAATCTGTCGGAGCAGCAGCGCGCGCAGATCTTGCCCAAGCGGATGGCGGGCTGTGCCGCACTTGCGCTGATGGACAGCCACCTGGCGGCCAACGCCTTCTTCTGCGGTACCGCGCCGACGCTCGCCGATATCGCCCTGTTTCCTTATACCCATGTCGCCGAGGAGGGCGGGTTCGGGCTTGGCGACTATCCGCACATCGGCGCATGGATTGCGCGGGTGCAGGATCTGCCGGGCTTCATCCCGATGGATTGACCGTTCTGCGGGCCGGGCACCGCCGCGAATGGCTTGATTTGCCAAACAACGGTCATAAACTCATCACAATTGCGGTGGCATAACCGCCACTAGGCCGCCGCAAGGCTGGGGAAAGACGCGAAACCGTCATTTGCCTGTGAGTCGGCTGTAACATTTCACTGCCATGGGCAGGCTCGAATGTGATGACTTTCAGGGATTTCGCATGACTGCTGCCGATCTCACAGACCTGATCAGCGACAATGTCGCCAATTTTCCGGTCTCCGCGCCGCGCACCCCCGAGCCCGAGGGCCCGGAAAACGGTGGCCCTTTGCGGCGCTCGTACCGCACGATCTGGATCAGCGACGTCCACCTTGGCACCAAGGGCTGCAATGCCGAGCTGCTGATCGACTTCCTCGACCGCACTGATAGCGAGACGATGTATCTGGTCGGCGACATTATCGATGGCTGGCGGCTGAAGAAGAAGTTCTATTGGCCTGCCGCGCACAATGACATCGTCTGGCGGATCATGAAGCGCGCGCGACGCGGTACGCGGGTGGTCTATATCCCGGGCAACCACGACGAGATGTTCCGCCAGTTCACCGGCCTCAATTTTGGCGGGATCGAGATCCGCCGTGCGGCCTTCCACGACACCGCCGATGGCCGCCGGTTGATGGTGCTGCACGGCGACGAGTTTGACGCGGTGATGCTCTCGCACCGCTGGCTCGCCTTTGTGGGTGACCATGCCTATCACCTGATGATGAAGCTCAATGTCACGGTCAACACCGTGCGCCGCTGGATGGGCAAGCCTTACTGGTCGCTCAGCAAGGCGGCCAAGCACAAGGTCAAGAACGCGGTCGAGTTCATCGGCAAGTACGAAGAAGTGGTCGCCCGCGCCGCCGGAGAGCGCGGCGTTGATGGTGTCGTGTGCGGCCACATCCACACCGCCGAGTTTCGCAGCTTCGAGCACAACGGCAAGCCCGTCGAGTACTGGAACGATGGCGACTGGGTGGAAGGCTGCAACGCGCTGGTCGAGCATCACGACGGGCGGATGGAGATCCTCCACTGGCCTGACGAGATCAAGCGACGCGCGGCGGAAGATGGGGACGTGACCGCGCCCGAACCCGCACCCGCCAGTTCGGCGCGCGAGGCGGCGTGAACCGCCTGACCACGATCCGTCCCGATCCAGCCTTGCACACAACGCCCTGTCCCGCCTCGATCGCCATCGTTACTGACGCCTGGTATCCGCAGGTCAACGGCGTGGTGCGAACGCTGTCGACAACCTGCGACGTGCTGCGCGGCTGGGGGCATGAGGTCACGGTGATCTCGCCCGAGGGCTATCCATCGCTCCCCGCGCCGACCTATCCCGAAATCCGGTTGGCACTGACGCTGCCCGGGGCGGTCGGTCGGCGGCTGGCAAAGATCGCGCCCGATGCGGTGCATATCGCCACTGAAGGTCCGCTGGGGCTGGCCGCGCGCCGCTATTGCCTCAGCCGCAAGGTGCCTTTCACCACCGCCTATCACACCCAGTTCCCCGATTACTTGGCGCGCCGCACCGGGCTCCCGGCTGCCGCGTTCTGGCCCTATATCCGCTGGTTCCATCGCCCGGCACAGCGCATCATGGTGGCGACCGAGACAATCCGCGCACAATTGCGCGAACAGGGCCTCACCCAGCTCACTCACTGGAGCCGCGGGGTCGATCTCGCCTGCTTTTCGCCCGGTGCCCCGCCGCCGCCGGACTATGCCGGGCTCGCGCGGCCGATCCTGCTCTATGTCGGGCGCGTTGCGGTGGAGAAGAACATCGAGGCGTTCCTCGCCTGCGACTATCCCGGCACCAAGGTGGTGGTCGGCGACGGGCCGGCGCGCGCGGCGCTGGAGGCAAAGTTTCCCGAGGCGCGGTTTCTCGGCAAGAAGTCCGGCGCGGAGCTGGCGGGCTGCTATGCCGGGGCGGACGTGTTCGTGTTCCCCAGCCGCACCGATACCTTCGGGCTCGTGATGATCGAGGCGCTGGCCTGCGGCACGCCGGTTGCGGCCTTTCCGGTGCCCGGCCCGCTCGATATCGTCACCCGCGAGACCGGAGCCCTGTGCGAAGACCTCACCCGCGCGATCGACGCTGCGCGCTATGCCGACCGCGCGGCGTGCGCAGCCTATGGTGCGTCGTTCTCGTGGGAAGCAGCGACGCGCCAGTTTCTCGCCGGGCTGGAGGCGCTGGAGGAGGACCAAGCGGAGGCGCTCGCAACCTTGCAAGCGTTCTGACTCCCCTTTTCCTTGCCGTTTGGCGCATCTTGCCCTATCTGAGAATCCAAGGTGGCCGCTCCGAAAGGGGCGGCCCTTTCATTTTCAACGGAGATTTCCCCATGGCTCTCAAGGAGCAGCCCAAGCCGCTGATGCCGCACGCGACCGCGACGTGGCTGGTCGACAACACCGCGCTGTCGTTCGAACAGATCGCGGAGTTCTGCGGCCTGCACATCCTAGAAGTGCAGGCGATGGCCGATGACCTTGCGGGCAGCAAGTATACCGGGCGCGATCCGGTGCACTCGGGCGAGCTCACCCAGGCCGAGATCGAGCTGGGCCAGAACGATCCGAGCTACGTGCTCAAGATGCACAAGGCCCCGGTCGAAGTGACCCGCACCAAGGGGCCGCGCTACACCCCGGTATCGAAGCGGCAGGACAAGCCCGATGGCATTGCGTGGATCCTGCGCAACCACCCCGAAGTGTCGGACGCGCAGATCGGCAAGCTGATCGGCACCACCCGCAACACCATCGGCGCGATCCGCGAACGCTCGCACTGGAACATCCAGAACATCCAGCCCAAGGATCCGGTCACGCTCGGCCTGTGCTCGCAGCGTGAGCTTGATGCGATGGTCGCCAAGGCCGCCAAGCGCGCCGGGATTGCCGAAGATGCCGACGCGGCAGGCCGGGGCGAGCGCAATGATCGCGAAAAGCTGATCGAGGAACTGCGCGCCGAACGTGACGCCAACACCAAGGCCGCCAGCGAAGCCGCGCAGGAAGCCGAAGCCGAGGCCTGGCTCGCCGCGCGCCGCGCGGCAGAGGCTGCCGAAGAGAAGATCGACCCGGAGAGCGGGTTTATCTGAGGACGGGCTTGGGGGGCTTTTTGCTCCCCGCCAACCCCACTTTCGCTTGTGCGACAAGCATTTGTCGGCCACTATTACTGACATGACTGTCAGTAATGCCGCCTACCATCACCCAGTACCTCTCGGCACCCGGTTCGAGGCGATGAGCCTGCCTGCGATGTTCGAGCGGACGGTGCGTGCCGATCCGGGCGCGCCGTTTCTGCATTTTCTTGGGCGCACTTACAGTTACCGCGAAATTCTAGGCGAAGCGCAGCGCTTTGCCGCCGGATTGCAGGCGGCGGGCATCGCCAAGGGCGACCGCGTCGGGTTGTTCCTGCCCAATGTCCCGATCTACGCCGCCGCCTATTATGGGGCGATGATGGCGGGCGCGGTGGTGGTGAATTTCTCGCCGCTCTATTCGGTCGAGGAGTTGAGCTGGCAGGTCGGGGACAGCGGCACGCGGGTGCTGGTGACGCTCGATGTGCCGGAACTCTACAAGACGGCGAGCAAAGTCCTCGCGGCCACCGATCTCGAAACGCTCGTGGTCGGATCGCTGGCGGACATGCTGCCGTGGTACAAGGGCATTGCGCTCAAGCTCTTGAAGCGCAGCCAGATCGCCGATGTCGCCTATGGGCCGAGCATTCGGCGCTGGGTCGAGATGACGCCCGACCGCCAACTAGCTCCGGTTGACGTCACCCCCGCCGACCTCGCGCTGCTGCAATATACCGGCGGTACCACCGGGCGGCCCAAGGGCGCGATGCTCGGACATGATCAGCTGACAGTGAACGCGCAGCAGGTCGCCGCCTTGAACCCCTTCGGCGATGCGGCGAGCGAGGTGTTCATGGGCGCGCTGCCGTTCTTCCACGTCTTTGCCAACACGGCGCTGCTCAATCATGCGGTCGCCACCGGCGCCTCGATCGCGATGGTGCCGCGCTTCGAGACTAAGCAGGCGCTCGAAACCATCCAGCGTTACCGCTGCACCGGCTTTCCCGGGGTGCCAACGATGTTCCAGGCGATGCTCGATCACCCCGATCTCGCCAAAACCGACCTCTCCAGCCTCAAGGTCTGCATTTCCGGCGGCGCGCCGATGCCTGCGCCCGTCCATGCGCGCTTCGAGGAGGTGACGGGGGTGCGGCTGGTCGAAGGTTATGGCCTCACCGAAAGCTCGGGCGTGGTCTCGGCCAATCCTTATGAGGGCACCCGCAAGCGCGGCACCATCGGCCAGCTTGTGCCGGGGACGCAGGTGATCTTGCTCGATAAGGAAGACCCCTCGCGCCTCGCCCCCGAAGGTGCACCGGGCGAACTGGCGGTGTGCGGCCCGCAGGTGATGCGCGGGTATTGGAACCGCCCGGACAGCGATGCCGAGACCTTCGTGGAGCGCGACGGCAAGCGCTACCTGCGCACCGGCGATGTCGCGCGGATCGACCAAGACGGATTCCTCGAGATCGTCGATCGGATCAAAGACATGATCGCGGTCGGCGGGTTCAAGGTGTTCCCGAGCGTTGTGGAGGATGTGATCCTCGAACATCCCTCGGTGAAAGAGGCACTGGTGATCGGTGTGCCCGATGCCTATCGCGGCGAAGTGCCGCGCGCCTATGTGACTTTGCAGGACGATGCGGCGGCGAGCGGCGAGGAACTGCGCGATTGGCTCAACGCGCGGATCGGCAAGCACGAACGGGTCGATCAGGTGGTGGTGCGCGACACCCTGCCGAAGACGATCATCGGCAAGCTTGATCGCAAGACGCTCAGGGCTGAGGTGCTTTAGAACAGAACCGCTCGCCCTGAGCTTGTCGAAGGGCCGTCCTTCTCTTCTGGCGCGATGCCAAGTATCAAGAAAAGCAATCCTTCGACAAGCTCAGGATGATCGGATTTTGAGGTGGAACTACTCCGCCGCCTCGATCACCGGGGCCGAAGGCACCGCTTGCACGGCCTTCACCGGCTGGCGCGCGTTGGGGGCAAAGCGGCCATCGACTGCCGCACCCTGTTCGATGGTCAGAGCGTCGTAATGCACATCGCCTTCGATGTGCGCGGTCTTTAGGATCACCAGTTCGCGTGCGGTGATCGAGCCGTTGACCTTGCCGGACAGGCGGGCGCTTTCGGCAACTACGCTGCCACTGATGCTGCTCTTTTCGCCCTGTACGAGGCTGGCGCACTTGATGTCGCCTTCGATCGTGCCGTCGATATGCAGATCGGCCGACGCCGCGATATCGCCTTTGATGACGACATCGGCGCCAATGACGGAGAAGGTCGAACCAGAGGCCATCGTGCTGTTCCTGTTAACGGGGCGTGGGGGCGGGGGAGCGAGCGTTTCCGGCTCGGCGGACTTCTTTGAGAACATCGGGGGCTGCCTCCAGGAAGGGGCGCGGATTGACCGCGCGGTCATTGATGCGCACTTCGAAATGCAGGTGCGGGCCGGTCGAGCGCCCGGTCGAGCCGAGGCCGCCGATGGTCGAACCGGCGGCGACGCGCTGGCCGGGCTTCACGTCGATGCGCGAAAGGTGCGCATAGCGGGTCATCATGCCGTTGCCGTGGCTGACCTCGATGGCGTTGCCATAGCCCGCCTTGCGGCCGGCAAAGGTCACGCGGCCCCCGGCAGCGGCATAGATCGGCGACCCCATCGCGCCCTTGAAGTCGATCCCGGCATGCATCGCCCCTCGCCCGTTGAACGGATCGCGGCGATAGCCAAAGCCCGAGGTGATGTTCTGGACGCTCGCCGGCACGACCTGCGGAATGCCGTCCAGCGCGCGTTCAAGCACCGTCATACGCGTCAGGCTGAGGCCGAGCCGTTCGAAGCGCGGATCGATGCGGTCGCTGCCGCCACCGAAGGCCTCGAACGGACCACCCATCGCTTGCTGCGTCTGGCGGCTCATCATCGTCGGATCGAGATTGAGCTTGCGCATCGCGGCCTCGGCGCGGCGCGCGCGGGCATCGGCGAAACGGGTGAGCTTTTCGACATAGGCGAGCTGGCGGGCTTCGACTTCGGCGAGGCCGCGCGCCTGCGGGATCAGCGCGCTGACCTTCTTGACCGTCTGCGCGGCTTCGGCGCTGGAATCGGTGACAGTATCGGCGGCCTTATCTGCGGCGCGGATATCTGCGGGCAGCATCCGCGCCATCTCGTCGAGGAAATCCTGCCGCTGCTTCAAATCATCGACCACCCGATCTAGGTCGCCGCCATAGGCTTCGAGCCGTTCGCCCGCTTTGGCGACGCGCGCCTTTTCGTCGGCAAACGAGGCGAGGTCGGCTTCAGCGCGATATTGGCCCCAGGCCATCACCGCGAGCGCGACAAGCCACAGGAGCACTGCCGCCACCGCTCCGCCAGCGACGCGCATCTGAAGCTTGGAGGAAATTTTGATGAAGCGCACCTGTCCTTCGGCGCGCATGAAGAATTCGCGATCGGGGAACCACTGACGCAGCCGCTCGCCCCACCTTTGTGCGGTATTACTGTCTGACACTGCGGCCCCGATTTTTATTTTGGTCCCATTTTTGCCGCTAACAGCGCAATTGAGCGTGGTCGAATCCCGCTTTTGACAGTGCGGGTGAAGCGAAGCGGAATCGCGGTGAGATGAGGATTCCGGCGCGATATTCTTCGTCTTGTAAGAAAGCGCCATTCGAACCAACCCACGATCACCCGCGAATCGCATCACCTGACAGGCGGGCAGCGGGCTGCTAGAAGCGGCCGCATGACGAGTGCTTCCGCCATTCCTTCGCCCGCCGATTCGCCCAGTGCCGATGCGCTGGTCGACGCGATGGCCCATGCCGCCCGCCGCGCCCAGCGCCAGCTTGCGGCCATGCCGAGCGCCGCCCGCGCCGCCGCACTGCACCTTGCCGCGCAGGCGTTGCGCGATGCCACTCCGGCCATTCTGGCGGCCAACGCGCAGGATCTGGCGGCGGGCCGCGCGAACGGGCTGGCTCCAGCGATGCTCGACCGGCTGGCGCTCGACGAAAAGCGGCTCGCCGGGATTGCCGATGCGGTTGCGGCGGTGGCCGATCTGCCTGATCCGGTGGGCGAGGTGATTGACCAGAGCGAGCGGCCCAATGGATTGAAATTGCAGCGTATCCGTGTGCCGATCGGCACCATCGGGATCATTTACGAAAGCCGCCCCAATGTCACCGCCGATGCTGCCGCGCTGTGCGTGCGCGCGGGCAATGCGGCGCTGCTGCGCGGGGGGAGCGAGGCGGTGCATTCCAACCGCGCAATCCACTCTGCGCTGGTCGAAGGGCTGGTGGCAGGCGGCGTGCCTGCCGAAGCCGTCCAGTTGATCCCGACGCAGGACCGCGCGGCGGTGGGCGCGATGCTGGCGGCGGCGGGGCTGATCGACATGATCGTGCCGCGCGGGGGCAAGAGCCTCGTCGCGCGGGTGCAGGCCGACGCCCGCGTGCCGGTGCTCGCGCACCTGGACGGCATTTGCCACACCTATGTCCATGCGGCCGCCGATCCGGCGATGGCGACGTCCCTCGCGCTCAACGCCAAGCTGCGCCGCACCGGCATCTGCGGGGCGATGGAGACGTTGCTGCTTGATGCGGACTTCCCCGACAGCGCGGCGCTGGTCGCGGCGCTGATCGACGCGGGCTGCGAGGTGCGCGGCGATGCGCGGGTGCGCGCGCTCGATGTCCGCGTGATCCCGGCGAGCGCCAATGACTGGGACACCGAATATCTCGACGCGATCCTCTCGGTGGCGATGGTCGACGGGCTGGAGGCGGCGCTCGCCCACATCGCGCGCCATTCCTCGGCGCACACCGACGCCATCGTGACGGCGGACGACGCCGTCGCCGAACGCTTCCTCGCCGAGGTCGACAGCGCGATCGTGATGCACAATGCGTCATCGCAGTTCGCCGACGGCGGCGAATTCGGGCTCGGCGCGGAGATCGGTATCGCCACCGGACGGCTCCACGCGCGCGGGCCGGTCGCGCTGGAAGGTCTCACCACCTACAAGTGGCAGGTGCGGGGGAGCGGGCAGACCCGGCCCTGACGCCCTTGCGTTCCACCCCGATCCTGACCGGGCTGCTCGGCGGCAGTTTCAACCCCGCGCATGGCGGGCACCGCCGGATCAGCCTGTTCGCCCGCGAGGCGCTGGGGTTGGACGAAGTGTGGTGGCTGGTCTCGCCCGGCAATCCCTTGAAGCCGCGCGCCGGGATGGCGCCCCTCGCCGCGCGGCTGCACTCGGCCCGCCAGCAGGCCCGCCGCGCGCCGATCGTGCCGACGGGAATCGAGCAGCAATTGGGCACCCGCTACACCGTCGATACGCTCGCCAAACTCACCCGCCGCTACCCCAAACGCCGCTTCGTGTGGCTGATGGGGGCCGATAATCTCGCCGAACTGCACCGCTGGAAGGACTGGCGGCGGATCGCGCGGACAATGCCGATTGCGGTGATCGCACGGCCCGGCTATGATGACGATGCCATGACGAGCCCCGCCATGGCCTGGCTCAGGCGCCACGTCGTACCTGCCGCCAGCATTCGGAAACGGGGGCAATGGAGCGCACCGGCCCTGGTGTTTTTGCGTTTCGATCCAGACCACCGCTCGGCCACGGCGATCCGCCGTGCCAATGCCGGGTGGGTTGTCGACATTCTCGGCAAGGATCGACAGGCACCGATGCGCGACCGGCTGACATTCCGCAGAATCCGGCCAGAGGAGGAAGCATGAAGCGCGCCTGCTGCGTTTCGGCACCCCCGGCTGCCGGTGTGCGTGGTGGCCGCCTTCAACGCCCCGAACTCTGGAGATACCCGATTGCCGATGACCGAGGCCTTTGTCGCTTCCATTCCGCTCGCCCCGGCGCAAGCCGCGGCCAAGGCGGCCAAGTCGCTCATGCAGCCTGACGCGCTGCACCAGCTCGTGCTGGCCCAGCTTGACGATGATCAGGCGCAGGAAGTCGTGACCATCCCGCTCGAAGGGAAAAGCTCGATTGCCGATCACATGGTGATCGCCAGCGGTCGGTCGACCCGTCAGGTCGCATCGATGGCGCAGAAGCTCGCCGAGGCGATCAAGAACGCCGGGTTCGGCCACGCGCGGGTCGAAGGCCTGCCGGCTGCCGACTGGGTGCTGATCGACGCGGGCGACGTGGTGGTGCACCTGTTCCGCCCCGAAGTGCGCAGCTTCTACAACCTTGAGCGCATGTGGTCGTTCGAGGGTTCGGAAGCAGCGTCCGGTAGGGCGTAGTTTGTTTGCGTGCCCGCCTCCGCGGGCACGTCCTCGGTGCGTTTCCGTCGCTACGCGACGGAGCACCTGCGGCTCGCGCGCGTGCGCTCGCGGTTCGCTTTGCGAACCGTCTCATACTGCTTCCTTGAGGTGAGCACTTATCCTCCTCCACATCATCGCGCGCGGGAAGATTGGGCGGTCGCCGGAGGGCGATCTGGTGGAGCGCTATGCGAAGCGGCTGACCTGGCCCGTCAAGCTCACCGAATGGCCCGATACCGGCGCGGGCAAGGTGGCTGAGCCGCTTTCCCCGCACCGCACTGTGCTGCTCGATGAACGCGGCAAAGCCATGCCTTCGGAGGATTTCGCTGCTCTGCTCGGGCGTTGGCGCGACGGGGGCGTGCGCGAGACGCGCTTCATGCTCGGTGCGGCGGACGGACATTCGGATGCCGAGCGTGCTGCCGCCGACCTGTTGCTGGCCTTTGGCCCGGCGACCTGGCCGCACCTGATGGCGCGCGCGATGTTGATGGAGCAGCTCTACCGCGCCACCACGATCCTTGCCGGGCACCCCTATCATCGGGCAGGATAGCGTGATGACCCGCGCTGCGTTGTTCCCCCTGCTGGCCGGAGCCGCCGTGATCGGCGTGCTTGCCGCCGTGCCGGTGACGCGCGCCACAACCGCGACTGCGCTGCTCGAGTCTGCCGAGGCCGAAGCCGCGCTCGCCCGCGCCACCCGCGAAAGCCGCCGCGCCGAGAGCCGCGCGGCGCGCCTCTCCCGCGAGGCCGAAGCCTCGACCGGCGCAGCGCAAAAGACCGCACGCGAGGCCGCCGCACTCGCCGCGCGCATCCAGCAGGCCGAGGCCGATATCGAGGTCGCTCGCGCGCGTCATGCGCTGGCCCGCGGGAAGCGCGCCGCGCTCACCGCCCGGCTCGCCCGGAAGCAGGAACCGACCGCGCGCCTCGCCGCCGCCTTGCAGACCGCCGCGCGCCGCCCGCTGGTGCTTTCGGCCTTGCAACCCGGCTCATTGAAGGACGTGATGCACGTGCGCGCGGTGCTCGACAGCGCCGTGCCGCAGATCCGCGCGCGCACCGCCACGCTGCGCAGCGAACTTGATCGCGGCAAGGCGCTGGAGGCCGATGCCGCGCGCGCGCTCGATCAATTGCGCGAAGGCGAAGGGGCCTTGCGCCAGCGCCGGGCCGAACTGGCGGTCATCGAGAATAATCAACGGATTGCCTCGCGCTCCGCAAGCGGCGCGGCGCAGCGCGAGGCCGAGCGGGCACTTGCACTGGGCGAGGAAGCGCGCGATCTCGATGCGCTGGTCGGCCAGCTTGACGACGTGGCGGCATTGCGGCGCGAACTGGCGGCGCTGCCGGGGCCGGTGCTGCGCCCCGCCAATCTCGCCGCGCCGCTCCCTGCTGCGCCGACCAATGCACCCTCGCCCGCTGCCAGCGCGCCGCCGCCCGCCGATTTCCAGCTGCCGGTGCAGGGGCGCACGCTCACGGGTTTCGGAGCGCGGCGCGAGAGCGGGATTGCCAGCACCGGCCTCACCCTCGCGCCTGCCGCAGGGGCGCAGGTGGTCGCGCCGGGTCGGGGGCGGGTGGTGTTTGCCGGGGCCTATCGCGGGTTCGGGCGAATCGTGATTGTCGAACACGAAGGTGGCTGGACCAGCCTCGTCACCGGGCTCGCCCGGACGGACGTTGCGGTCGGCGACAGCGTGATCGGCGGCAGTCCGCTCGGCGTGGCCGACGGCGGCGCGATGCCGGTCACCATCGAATTGCGGCGCGACGGCAAGCCGGTCAACCCGTTGCAATTCCTGCGCTAGGCACGGACGAGCGCGTCATTCATCGCCGCCCGTATGTCCCTTGTCGATACGCCCGGCAGGCCGCGACGCCTCTCATCTGGCGTTAAGCGCGGCGAACCTATACACTTGGCCGTCAAAGGAGCTTTGCACACCCCATGAAAATCGCCGCTCTCCTGCGCAGCGCCGCGCTCGTCACCGCCGTCGCGCTGATCCCCGCCACAACCGCCACCATGGCCCAGGTCGATGGCCGCGCCGGTCCCGAATTCGCCAAGCTGTTCGCGGTGTTCCAGCGCGTCAAGGCGAGCTACGTCGAACCGGTCGAGGACGAGGTGCTGATCCGCGGCGCGATTGACGGGATGCTGGCGGCGCTCGATCCGCATTCGGCCTATCTCGACGGCGGCGATCTCCAGCGGCTGGAGACGATGATCGACGGCAATTACTCCGGCCTCGGCCTGTCGGTCGTGATGGAGGATGGCGCGGTCAAGGTCGTCTCGCCGTTCAAGGGCAGCCCGGCAGACAAGGTCGGGGTCAAGGCGGGCGATTTCATCACCCACCTCGATGGCAAGCTGATCTATGGCGGCAGTCTGGATGAGGCGGTGGCGCAGATGCGCGGGCCCGCGGGAACCTCGATCCGGCTGACGATCTTCCGTCCGGGCCGCGAGGAGCCGCTTGAGCTTGATGTGACGCGCGGCACGATCGAACTCGAGCCGGTGACCTGGTCGCTCGAATCCGGCAATCTCGGCGTGATCTCGGTCAACGAGTTCTCAGCTGACGTGGGCTCGGACGTCTATAATGCGTGGACCGAAATCAAGAAGAAGGCCCCCGGCGGGAAGGTCAGCGGGCTGGTGCTCGACCTGCGCAACAATCCCGGCGGCAGCCTCGATGAATCCGTGGCGCTTTCCGACCTGTTCCTCAGCGACGGCCGCATCGTCAGCCAGCGCGGGCGCGCGCGCGGCGAAACGATGCTCTATGATGCGGAAACCGTGTTCCGGGGCGACATGGCCGAAGGCGTGCCGATGATCGTGCTGATCAACGCCGGATCGGCTTCCGCTTCGGAAATCGTCGCCGGGGCGCTGCAGGATCACCGCCGCGCGCTGATCATGGGTGAGCGCAGCTTCGGCAAGGGTTCGGTGCAATCGCTGCTGCCGCTTGGCAACGACGCCGCGCTCAAGCTGACCACCGCACGCTACTTCACCCCGGCGGGCAAGTCGGTGCAGGAAGGCGGGATCAAGCCCGACATCGCGGTGCCGCAGCTCTCCGATCCCGATCTCGCGCTGCGCACCAAGTACCAGACCCGCGAAAGCGATCTGCGCGGCCACCTGATCAACGAACTTGGCATCAAGGACGAGGAGATGGAGGCTGACCGCATCGCCGATCCGCGCTTTCAACTGACCTCGGCCCAGCTTGAGGAGCAGGGGGTCAAAGACTTCCAGCTGCATTACGCGATGGAGACCCTGCGCCGCACCACCCGCAGCACCGTGGCGCTGAGACCGGCCAAGAAGTAAGGCGGGCAACGTGGACAATCCGGGCAAGGCACGGCTGCTGGCCGTGCTGATCCCCGCCGGACTGCTCGGCGGGGCCTATGTGGCGCAATATGCTTTCGGCCTGCCGCCGTGCGAAATGTGCTGGTGGCAACGCTATCCGCACTTTGCTGCGCTGGGCATCGGGCTCCTCGCCTATGTGCTGAAGCCCGCGCAGGTATGGGCGGCGTTGGCGGGCCTTGCGATCATCACCTCGGGTGCGATCGGCGGGTTTCACGCGGGCGTCGAATACGGCTGGTGGGAAGGGATCACCGGCTGTTCGACGCTGCCCTCCAATATCGACGTGATGAACCCCGCCGCCGCGCCGCTGATCCGCTGCGATGTCGCGCCGTGGGATCTGTTCGGCATTTCGCTCGCGGGCTTCAATTTCCTGATTTCGAGCATCGGCGGTGCAGCCATTCTGGCGCTGGCCGCGTATCGCAAGTAAGGGACAGGCAAAGGAGCCTTTCATGGAACGCGACGAACTCCACCGCATGATCCGGGTCGATCAGGCCGGCGAATTCGGCGCGACCCGCATCTATGAAGGCCAACTTGCCGTAATGGGCGATCGCGGGCCGCACTCTGCCGAGATCCGCCACATGGCCGAACAGGAGCGCGAGCATCGCGCCAAGTTCGATGCGCTTCTGGTGCGGCGCGGGGTGAGGCCGACCGCGCTCCATCCTTTCTGGTCGGCGGCCGGCTATGCCTTGGGCGCGGGCACCGCGCTGCTCGGGCCCGAAGCCGCGATGGCCTGCACCGCCGCGATCGAGGAAGAGATCGACAAGCACTATTCGCAGCAGCTTGACCGGCTGGCGGAAACCGACGCCGATCCCGAACTCGCCGAAATGATCGAAGCCTTCCGCGAGGACGAGCGTGAACACCGCGACGCGGCGCTCGCCAACGGGGCCGAACGCGCGCCGGCCTATCCACTGCTGTCGGGCGCGATCCGGCTTGGGTGCCGCGTGGCGATCCGCCTCAGCGAAAGGATCTGAGCGCGGTTTCAGCGAGGGTTCAGGACCGGGACTGGACAATCGCCCGCGTTCAGGGGCATGGTTCGCATACCCCGCCCCGCCCGAGGAATCCGCACCATGAAGCTGCTGTTAGCCCCCGCCTGCATCGCCGCGCTTGCCGCTGCCGCTGTCGCCAGCCCCGCTGCTGCCCAGAGCGCGAACGAAAAGATCAACATGGTGATCGCCTATAATGAGTCCGAGTGCCCGGTGGCCCAGCCCGGCGAGGTGGTGATCTGCGAAATCCTCGTCGAGGCCGATCGGTATCGCATCCCCTCGAACCTGCGTTACAGCGATGATCCCGCCAACAAGGCGTGGGCACGGCAGGTCGAAGAGATCAAGTATGTCGGCGATTTCGGGACGATGAGCTGCAGCCCGGCGGGCGCGGGCGGGTTCACCGGCTGCACCCAGAAATTTGTCGAAGCCGCGTACAAAGACCGCGCCGAGGCCGACAATGTCCGCTTCAGCGCGCTGATCGAGCAGGCGCGGCAGGAACGCCTCTCGACCATCGATGCGGCGGCGGCCGAAGAGCAGGCGCGGGTCGAGATGATCGAGCGCGAATATATGGAGCGTTTGGAGCGCGAACGCGCCGGCGAAGTGCCCGGAGAGGCCGCGCTGCCGCAGCCGCAGCCCGCGCCGTCGGAACCCGAAGGCTAGAGCACTTTCCGACCATTCTGACCCACCCTGATCGCGTCATGAAGTCCGCTGGACAGGAACGGCGCGCCGCAGGGGCTGGTTGCCCCTGCAAGCGGCGTGACGAAGCCAGCGGACTTCATAACGCGACCCCACAGGGGCGGGCCGATTGGGGCGCAGGGCTACGTTGATCGTCGCTCACGATGCGCTGCATCGCTCGCTCCTCTCGCCTTGCCCTGCGCCCCAATCGGCTCCGTCAGGGTGGGTCAGAATGGTCGGAAAGTGCTCTAAACCCGGTAGTAATCGCGATACCACGCGACAAACCGTGCCACGCCTTCACGGAACCGGGTCTGCGGGGCGTATCCGGTGAGTGATTTGAGCAGGCTGGCATCGGCCCAGGTTGCAGGCACATCGCCCGGCTGCATCGGCAGATAGTTGCGCACTGCCTCCCGCCCGCATTCCGCCTCGATCGCCGCGACGAAATCACTGAGCCGCACGCTCTCGCCATTGCCGATATTGACCACACGATAAGGCGCGGCGGGTGACAGGCTGTCGCCCTCGGCAATGTCCTCGGGGCTATCGGGCCGCACCGGCGGGGTGTCGATCAGCAGCCTTATGCCGCGCACCAGATCGGCGACATAGGTGAAGTCGCGGAACATCTCGCCGTCGTTGTAGATGTCGATCGGGGTGCCTTCGAGGATTCCGCGCGTGAACTTGAACAGCGCCATGTCGGGCCGTCCCCACGGGCCATAGACCGTGAAGAACCGGAACATCGTGGTCGGCAGGTTCCACAGGTGGGCATAGGAATGCGCCATCGCCTCGTTCGCCTTCTTGGTCGCGGCGTAAAAGGTGAGCGGCGTGTCGCAGGCTTGGGTTTCGGCAAACGGCATCTGCGTGTTCGCACCATAAACCGACGAGGTCGAGGCCATCAGCAGATGCTGGACGCCCAGCTCGCGCGCGCATTCCATGACATTGAAAGTGCCGATGAGGTTCGCGTCGACGTAAGCGCGCGGGTTCTCCAGCGAGTAACGCACCCCGGCCTGCGCGGCGAGGTGGACGATAATGTCGGGCCGTTCGGCCATCGCCAGCGCGTGCAGCCGTTCGAAATCCTCCAGCATGGCTTCGGTGGCGCTGAAGTTCGGGTGCTGGAGCAGCATCTGGTGCCGCCGGTGCTTCAGCGCGACATCATAGTAATCGGTCATCCCGTCGTAGCCGACCACCCGGAACCCCTCGTCCAGCAGCAGCTGCGCGAGGTGATAGCCGATAAACCCGGCCGATCCGGTGACGAGAACTGTGCGCATGACAGGGCCTTCCATCCAGAGGGTGTCTTGCCGCCTCTCATGCGGCGGCTTGGCGGCCCGTTGCAATCGTCTAGCCGCCGCTTGGCTACCCGCAAAGGCAAATTTTTGCTTGTCTGCCAACCATTCTGCGCCGATTGCTGCCACAGGAACAGCGGCGGCAATCCGGCACGCGCGCCGCCGACAACGACAGGCATGAACAGTCCGGCACTTCACTTTCCCGATGCCAGCGCCTTGGCCCGGCCCGTTCGCCGGGGCGGGTGGGTGCTGCTCGCGGTGTTGTGCGTCGGGGTTGCCGGAGCAGGCGCGGCGCAGGATGCGGCGATCTATGGCCCGGTCGCCGGGACCGAGCCGACGGCTGCGACAACCGGCACCGCGCCCGCCGGTCTGCCGCCAGCCCTGACCGCGCTGGCCGACCGCGCCTTGTCCGATAATCCGCAGGTGATCGCCAGCCGCGCCGCGCTCGCCGCCTCGCAGGCCGATCTCGAGGCCGCGCAGTGGCAGCGTTATCCCGGCCTCACTGCCGAGGCGCTGGCGGCGACGCGCGGATCGAGCTTCGCCGATCAGGACGGGCTGGCGATCAACGTCGCGCTCGAACAACCGTTGTGGGCGGGTGGAACCATCACCAGCCAGATCGACGCGGCGCGAAGCAACCGCGATGCCGGGGTCGAGGCCCTGCGCGAGGCGCGGCTCGGGGTGCTGTCGGGCATTATCGAAGCCTGGTTCAACGCGCTCAGGGCAGACGAGCGCGCCCGCGCCATCGAGGCCGGGCTCGCCGATCACCGCGCGCTGGTCGCCTCGATCGAGCGGCGGGTGGCGCAGGAAGTGTCCCCGCAGGCCGATCTGACGCTCGCCCAATCGCGCACCACCCAGCTCGAGATCGAACTGGTCGCGGTGCGCGAAGCGCGAGCCAATGCGCTGGTGCGGCTGAGCGAGCTGGCGGGCGAAGTGCCGGATATGCCGGGCTTGCCGGACGAGCGGATTTTCGCCGCCGTTCCGCCCGAAGGCATCGCCTTCGACGAAATGGCCGCCTGCGCGCCCGCGCTGGGCCGGATCAAGGCGCAGATCACCGCCGCCGAGGCCGAGACGCGCGGCGCGAAGGGCGCGCTCTGGCCGCGGGTGCTGCTCCAGCTGTCGCAGAACGAGCTGCTCGGCGCGCGCGCGGCACTGGTGGTGCGCGCGCAGACCGGTAACGGGTTGTCGCGTTTTTCCGCGATTGACCGGGCCGAGGCGCGGGTCGACCAGACCATCGCGCAACTGGGCGCAGCCGAACGCGAGCTGCGCGGACGGCTGGCGAACGAATATGTCGCGCTGCGTTCGAACCGCGCGCAGGCCGAGGCGGGTGCGCTGGCCAGCAGCGCCGCCGCCGATTTGCAGGCGAGCTATCAGCGCCAGTTCGTCGCCGGGCGGCGCAGCTGGCTCGATGTGCTGAACACCGCGCGCGAAGTGATTTCCGCGCGGGTGGCCGAAAGCGATGCGCGGGTGAACGCGGCAGCCAATGCGACGCGGATCATGGCGCTGTCATGCCGCTGGCGTCCCGCCGGCCTTTAGAGCAGATAGCAGGCAATGGGCGGCGATATTCTTGCAGCGATTGAACGCTATGCCGATGCGGCGGGACGTACGCTGGCGCCCGGCTGGGCGGGCACGATTGACCGCGCCGCGCTGCCCGAGGGCGAGGCTGCGCTCGAGGATGTGCGCGTGGCGTTGGGCTGGGAGCCGCCGCAGGCGATCGCCGGACGCCCGCGCCCCGACGAGCTGCCCCTGCTGCTCCACGACAGCGCCCGCGGCTGGCAGGTCGCGCGGCAGTGGATCGGCGAGGACGAGCTGGCGCTGGTCGGCGGCGGAAGTCTTGCGTTCGACGACAGCGCGCAGGCGTTTTTCCGGCTCGACTGGGACGATCCGCTGGGAAAGACCACCACGCGCGCCTCGCAGGTGTTCGTCAAGGCCATCGCCCGGCGCAGCCGCTCGCTGCTGCTGGCGGGGCTTGCCACGGTGTTCGCCAACCTCCTTGCGCTGGCGACCTCGCTCTATGCGATGCAGCTCTACGACCGGGTGATCCCGCTTGCGAGTTTCGACACGCTGATCGTGCTCACCGTGGGCGTGATGTTCGCGCTGCTGCTCGATCTGGCGTTGCGATCCTTGCGCGGGGTGCTGATCGAGGCCGAAGCCCAGGCGATCGATCGCGAGGTGTCCGAATTCTTCTTCGCCCGCGCGCAGGCGATCCGGCTCGATGCGCGGCCCGGCGGGATCGGGACGATGGCAGCCCAGATCCAGGGGCAGGAGCAGATCCGTTCGGTGATGTCGGCAAGCTCGCTGTTCGTGCTCACCGACCTGCCGTTTGCGGTGCTGTTCATCATCGTCGTGATGGGGATCGGCGGCCCGCTGGTGCTGGTGCCGGTGATCAGCTTCCCGATCGCGATCGGCATGGCGCTGCTGTTTGCGCGGCTGATCCGCACCAGTTCCGAACGCGCACAGGTCACCGGCACGCGCAAGAACGGGCTGCTTGTCGAGATGCTCGACGCCTCGGAAACATTGAAGGCCAATGCCGGCGGCTGGCACATGCTGGCGCGCTGGAACCGCCTGATCCGCGAGATCCACCACTACGAAGACCCGGTGAAGCGCGCCTCGGCGGTGTCGGGCGCGCTGTTTTCGACCATGCAGCAGGTGACCTATAGCGTGGTGCTGGCGTTCGGCGCCTATCTTGCCGCGACAGGCACGATCACCACCGGCGCGCTGCTGGCCTGTTCGATCATCGTCGGACGCATCAACGGGCCATTGATTGCGCAATTGCCGGGGCTGATCGTGCAGTGGGGCTATGCCCGCTCGTCATTGAAAGGCCTCGATGCGCTGCTGCGCTATCCGGTCGAAAAGACCGCCTCGCAGGGCGGCCTTCGCCCCGGCAAGCTGGCGGGGCCGCTGGTGCTGACCGATGTGCGTTTCGCCTATCGCGGCGGGCCGGAGGTGCTGGCGATCCCCGCGCTGCAATTCGCAGCCGGCGAGAAGGTCGCGGTGCTGGGCGGGGTCGGCGCGGGCAAATCGACGCTGCTGCGGCTGCTCGCGGGGCTCTATTCGCCGACGGCGGGCACGGTCACGCTCGGCGGGCTCGACCTCACGCAGATCGCCGAGGAGACGCTGCGCCGCCAGATCGGCTATCTCTCGCAGAGTGCGCGGCTGGTGCGCGGCAGCTTGCGCGACAGCCTGACCATGGGCCTTGCAGGCGTGAGCGATGACGAACTGATCCGCGTGGCGCAGGCGACCGGGCTCGACGCGCTGTTCGGCGGCGGCGGGCGCGGGCTCGATACCGAGCTGGAGGAAGGCGGATCGGGCCTCTCCGGCGGGCAGCGCGCGCTGGTCGGCCTCAACCGCCTTATCCACGCCGCGCCCTCGGTATGGTTGCTCGACGAGCCCACCGCCGCGCTCGATGCGGCCAGCGAGAAATCGGTGCTCGATGCGCTAGAGGCGCGGCTCGGCAAGGATACGATCCTGATCATGGCGACCCACAAGCTGCCGTTGATCGAGCGCTTCGACCGGGTGGTGGTGATGGCGCGAGGGAGCATCATCAGCAGCGAGCCGCGCACGGAGTTCATGCGCAAGATGCGCGAATTCGCCACCGGCGCGCGGCCCGGCGGGGACAATCTCGTCACCACCCGCATCAACACCGGAGCCAAGCCGTGAACCGCCTGTTTCGCCCGGCCGGGCTGATCATCCTGACGATAGCGCTCGCGATCATCGGCTTCATCGGCTGGTCGCTGTGGGCCGAGCTCGATCAGGTCGCGCGCGCGCCGGGGCGGGTGGTGCCCTTCGCCCGCGTGCAGGTGGTGCAGAGCGAGCATGACGGCGCGATTGCCCGCATCGCGGTGCGCGAAGGCGCGCGGGTGAAGAAGGGCGATCTCTTGATCGCGCTCGACAAGGTGCAGCTCGAAGCCGCGGTGCGCGAGGCGCGATTGAAGGTCGCAGGCCTCGCCAGCCGCATGGCGCGGATCGAGGCCGAGCTGTACCAGCGCCCGCTCGCCTTCCCTGCCTCGCTCGCCGAGTTCCCCGAATTCACCGCCAACCAGCGCCAACTCTACACCCAGCGCCGCGCGAGCCTCGATGGCGAGGTGGCGACCTTGCGCAACCTCGCGCGGCTCCAGCAGCAGGAGCTTGACCTCAACCAGCCGCTGCTCGCCACCGGCGATGTCGCGCGCTCGGAGATCATCGCGATGCGCCAGCGCGTGGTCGAGACCGAGGGGCGGATCAGCATGGTGCGCGCGCAGTATCTGCGCGAGTTGCAGGCCGAGTTCACTGCGACCGAAGAACAGCTCGCCGCCGCGCGCGAACAGCTGGCCCGCGCCGAGGACAGCCTTGCCGCCACGTCGCTCACCGCGCCGACCGACGGGATCGTCAAGAACGTGCGCATCACCACCATCGGCGGCGTGGTGCGCGCGGGCGAGGAAGTGCTGCAGATCGTCCCCGCAGGGCAGAGGTTGATTGTCGAGAGCCGCGTCGCCCCGCGCGACATTGCCTTCGTGAAGGCAGGCCAGCGCGCCCGGGTCAATTTCGATGCCTATGACAACGCGATCTATGGCTCGGCGGATGGCAAGGTGGTGTTTGTCAGCCCCGACACCATCGTCGAAACCGCTGCTGACGGCACGAGCGAGGCCTATTACCGCGTCAATCTCGAAGTCGACACGGCAACGATGCGCGAGGATGCGGGGAGCGTGCCGGTGGATCTTCAGCCGGGGATGACGACAACGGCAGAGATCCTCACCGGCAAGACGACGGTGTGGAACTATCTCACCAAGCCGATCTTCAAGACCGTGTCGCGGAGCATGCAGGAGCAGTAGCGGGGGGCGTTTTCCGGCTTTCCAATTGTCCGAAAAACCCTTAAATGTCAGACTGATTATCGGAGGTTCCCTCCGGGCTGATCTCGAGGGGGGCAGACATTGACGATGAGATATAGTTTGCCGGGGGCAACGATGGCACCCATGGCGCGTCGCTCCGCAATCCTGGATGAGCCCATCGTAGCGGAATGGGCGCTCGCGCCATACGCGGGGGCTTTGTCGTCGGCGCGCCTAGCGGCATGGCAGGGTTCGGACGCCGCGCAGTCCGGATCGATCATTCCCAATCCTGGGCCTCCCCCGACGGTCACGCCGCTGAGCGAGCCGCGCGAGTTGCCGAACGATATTTCGAACCAGTACGCGATCGCCTCCGACGAAATCGTTTATGTGGTCGATCCCGGATATCCGCTGGCGCTCATCGTCCAGTTCGGCGGTTCGGGCGCCCCATTTACCAACAACGGGACGATCTGGCTCGATAATGACGGGCCGCATGGCTATCTGCTCAACGAGGGTCGGCACGACATCGTCAATCACGGGCTGATCCACATTCGTGCCGCCGAAGGGCCGGTGGAGCTGACCAACGGCATCAACTCCACAAATTCGCTGACCAATTACGGTTCGATGTTCTTCATCGCCGAAGCCGGGCAGGCGACGGCGTTCAATGCGCCGGACTATTGGGCTTATGTCGAAAATCATGGCCTCATCGCGGTCCAGGCCCTCGGCGGCGCATCGAGTACCGGGCTTGACGTCGATGGCGTCGCCATCGGTCTCGATATCGACAACACGGTCGCGTTCACCAACCACGCTGGCGCGCGGCTGCTGGTCGAGGGGAGCGACCTCGCGATCGGGGTCTACACCAATGCAGCGAACGATCTTGGTCGCCCGATCGTCGACAATGCCGGCCTGATCGAGGCACAGGCCACGGGGCCGGACGGCGTGTCGGTCGGCATCTACGTCGTCCAACCGGGCTTTGTGCCCAACACCATCGTCAATTCCGGGACGATCCGCGCCGACATCGCAATCTACGCCCGCAATACCAACCGCAACCTCCTCAACACGCAGGAATTCGTACGCAACCTCGCCGGCGGGGTGATTGATGGCCATATCGACCTCGGTATCGGCGATGACGAGCTGGCCAATGACGGCTTCATCATCGGCGATGTCGTCCTCGATGCCGGCAACGACATCTACCGCGGCTCTGGGTCGATTTCAGGCGTCGTCGACTTGGGTTTCGGTAACGACCGCTTCACCAGCGGGGCTTGGAACGACCGGGTGATCGGCGGGCGCGGCGATGATGTCATCAACAGCGGTGGCGGCGATGACATTCTCGTCGGCGGCTTCGGCAACGACATTCTTGATGGTTTCGTTGGCAACGACACGCTGATCGGCGAATGGGGCAACGACACGATCATCACCGGGGGCGGCGATTACGTCGAAGGCAATGACGGCAACGATCGGGTCGAACTGGGCGACTATACATTCCAGGCGGTCCATGGCGGCGCCGGCACCGACACGCTGGTGCTGGCGACGGACACGCGCGACATCGATCTGGGCGCTGTGCTCGCCTCGGGACGGGTGACCGGTTTCGAGATCATCCACCTCAACGCTTTCAAGCGATTGCTGATCGACGCGGCGACCGCGCTCGATTTCATCGGCAAGGGGGTGCCGCTGCGGATCATCGGCTATGATACCGATGCCGTCTTGCTTGAGGGCGTCTGGACTTTGCAGGGCAGCACCAGCCTCGACGGTGTGACCTACAACCGCTGGCTCAACGGCGCGGCCGAGGTGCTGATCACTCCAAGCGTGGCAGTGCAAATGGCGAACGGTCAGGATTTTGGCGGACTCGACCCGATTGCCGCTGGCACGCCCGCCCAGCAACTCGGGGCGGCCGCTGGGATCGACTATAGCTCACCAGCTACGCTGCTACTGAGCCATGTTGTGCAGGGCGAAGGCTTTACCGTCGACGCGAACGAGATCTTCTTTTCGGACGGCCGCGATGTGTTCTTTGCCAACACCGCCACGACCCTCACAAACAACGGACTGATTGAAAGCTATACCACGGCCTTTTCAGCCGGGGTCGGGATCGAATTTGGCGGCAATGCCACGGTCATCAACAACGGCGTCATCGATGTTCAGCAGCTTGTGCCGCAGGACTACGAAAACGACATCTTCTACTATGTCACCATCGGCATCAATAGCGGTGGCGGCAATATCGATGGCGATGCCCCGCTACAGAACAATGGCGAGATATTCGTCTATTCGCGCGCGGGATCGGCGATCGGGCTGAATACCCCCGTTGCGGTGATCAACACGGGCCTGCTTGCTGTCATCTCCGAGGACCACCGCGCCATCGGCGTCAATGCGACCTATGGCAGCCATGTGACCAATTTCACCCAGCTGTTCGTCAACACCGGCACGATCTACGTCGAGGCCGGGGGGTTTGGTCGCCAGATTGCGATCGAGAACGATCTCTTCATACCGGAAATCTTCGTAGCTTCCGGGGTGGGTTCCTACGGCTCGCTGACCAATGACGGTGACATCATCGCCGTGCTCGCCGACGATGCCGACCAGACGCTCCAGACCGTCGGGGTTTACGTCAATACCTTCTTCAACAATGCTGCCAACCCGGCGACCGTCACCAACAACGGCTTGATTGTCGGCACCACAGCGATCACGTTTCGTGATCAGGCCGGCACCCAGCTCCCCAACCATGTGATCAACAATGGCCTGCTGGTTGGCGATGTCGTGTTTCTGGACTCGAATGATGTCTACGATGGCACGCGTGGGCAGATTGAAGGAACCGTGTTCGGCAACGGCGGCAACGATATATTGAGGGGCGGGGCATTTGCCGACCGGTTTGACGGCGGCCTCGGCAATGACACGCTGGACGGCGGCAGCAACGTCGACACGGCGGTGGTGCGGGGGTCGCGCTCGGCCTACACGGTGACCCAGACGTCGACCGGGGTGTGGCAGGTGACGGGTGCTGACGGCACCGACACGCTGACCGCGATCGAGTTCCTGCAGTTCGACGACCAGATCCTGCGCCTGCGGCCCGGGACCGGGGTGAGCGTCAACTTCAACACCGCCGATCCGAGCGTCTATCAGGCTTCGATGAACCTGATCCGCGATTTCGACGGCAATGCGCTCGGCGGCAATGGCTCGTGGCTGCGGATCGGGTCGGCTGATGTGAACGGCGACGGGGATGTGGACCAGATCCTTGTCAACCGCGCGATCGGGCGGTTCGCCACGGTCGGCACGGCGCCCGATGGACTCACCTACTTCTCCGATCACGGCTGGGCGGGCGAGACGCGGGTGGCGGGGATCTATATCGATCCGCTGGTGCAATCCGGGCAGGTGGTCGCAGGCAGCGCCAACGACAGCCAACGCCGCTTCCAGAACGATCTCCAGATCGAGAACATCAACCGCGTGCTGGGCGCCAACGACTACGACAATGACGGGGTGTGGGAAGTCTATTTCGCGCTCACCGACGGGACCGCGTACCTGCGCGCGCTGATGCATGCCGACGGCAACATCCGCTACGCCAACTACCAGTCGCAGCAGGAGGTGATCGATTACCTCACCGCCAACGGCTTCGGATCGAGCACCTGGGGCAGCTGGTTCCCCAATGGCGGCACCAGCGGACAGGCCAGCTTTGCGGCGCAAGGCCCGGACAATACCATTGGCCGTACCGCGCTGCGCGACCTAGGCGGCGAGAACGGTGCCATGCCCGGCGATCTCGCGCTCAGCCAGCACGCTGGTTTCGCGCTGCTCCAGCCCGATGCCATCACCGCGGAGTTCTACGGCTAACGGTTCGTCGCAACTCACTGCGGATGAACCCGCATCGGCAGTAGTTGCGCTTGAATTGAGGCGGCCCTGTCGGCAAGGACATGATCCGATGATCGCGTCCGCGCCCGCCCCCGCCGCTCCGGTGCTGCTCGATGTGACGCGGCTCGTCGCGCAGGCGTGGAGCGGGCGGCAGGCGGGCGGGCTGGAGCGGGTATGCAGCGCCTATTGGCGCCATTTCCGCTCCCGTGCGCGGCTGGTGGTGCAGCATCGCGGGGTGATCCGGGTGCTGGATGGCGAGGCGGCCGCTGCCCTCTCCGACCTGCTTGGTGACCCGCCGCGCGACGTGCGCGCGCGCCTGACGCGGCTGCTGGCCGCATCGCTGGTCACCCGCCCGCCTCGCAGGGGCTTGCGGGGGGCGGCATATCTCAATCCCGGCGACACCGATTTCGATCTGCCCGCGCACCACCGCTGGACCGGCGAGAACGGCCTGCGCGCCTTCTACCTGCTGCATGACCTGATCCCCGCGCGGCATCCCGAATGGTCGCGCCCGCACGCGGTGCGCCGCCATCGCGGGCGGGTGCGCGGGGCGCTGACCCATGCGGCGGGGATCATCCTTGCCAGCGAGGCAGTGCGGCACGAACTGGTCGCCTATGCCGCCGAGCATGGCCTGCGCCTGCCGCCGCTGACCGTCGCGCATCTTGCCGGGGCCGATCTCACCCGCCCGCCGCGCACCCCTGAGACCGACGGCCGTCCCTATTTCCTGTGTGTCGGCACGATCGAGCCGCGCAAGAATCACCGGCTGCTGCTGGCGGTGTGGGAGCGGCTGATCGCCCGGCTCGGCCCGGCGACCCCGCGGCTCTTGATCGTCGGGAAGACGGGGCCCCTGACCGGCGACCTGCTCGCCCCGCTCGCGCGCCTCCATCCCCATGTCGAGCACCGCCCCGCATGCCGCGATGCAGACCTCGCCGTGCTGATGCAGAATGCACGCGCTCTGCTGATGCCGAGCCTGGCGGAGGGTTTCGGCCTGCCGGTCGTTGAGGCGCTGCAGGCCGGAACTCCGGTGATTGCCAGCACCTTGCCAGTGTTCGGTGAAATCGGGCAAGGTGCGGCCTGTCTGCTCGATCCGCACGATATCGAAGCGTGGGAGCAGGCGATCATCGCCGCCGCCTCTCCCGCACCTGCCGGGCGAGACACGGCACCCGCGTTCGTGCCGCCGACGTGGCGCGATCATTTTGACTGTGTCGAGCGTTTCATTGCCAGCCCTGTCGAGGCTGCCGGACGTTCCAGCGAAAGAGTGCCTGCCGCGTGATGACCCGTCTCAAGTCGACTGCCGGCCTCGCGCTGCTTACGGTGATCGTGCCGACGCTGATCGCGCTCCTCTATTTCGGGCTGCTGGCGGAGGACGTGTATATCTCGGAAAGCCGGATCGTGGTGCGCGATCCCGGCAATGGGCCGCAATCGCCGCTCGATCTGGCGCTCGACCAGACCGGGTTCGGCGGATCGAGCGAAGGCAACAACAACGTCATCGCCTATCTCCAATCGCGCGCGGCGATTGCCGAAAGCAACAGGGACGGGGCGTTGAAGGCCGCATACACCGATCCGGGGCTGTTCTGGTTCGACCGTTTCGGGTTGTGGGGGAGCAGCGACGAGCAGTTTTACCGCTATTTTGAGAACAAGCTGGAGGTCGAGGAAGGGGCGACCACGCAGGTACTGACCATCCGGGTCCGGGCCTTCGACCCCAAACGCGCGCAGGCGATCAACGCGCGGCTGGTCGAACGCTCCGAGGCGCTGGTTAACAGCCTCGCCGAGCGCTCGCAGGCCGATCTGATCGGGGTTGCCGAGGGTGAGGTTGAGGAAGCCGCCCAGCAAGCCCGCGCTGCCGCGGTCGCGCTGGCGCGCTACCGCAACGAAAGCGGGATCGTCGACCCGGAGCAGGAATCCGAGGTCGGCTTGCAGATGATTTCCAAGCTGCAGGACGAGTTGATCGCCGCGCAGACCCGGCTGCGGCAATTGCAGACCTATACGCCCGAAGCCTCGCAAATCCCGTTCCTGCGCACGCAGGTGCGCGATCTGCAATCCGAGATTGCCGAGGCGCGGCGCGCGCTCACCGGCGGGCGATCCTCGCTGTCATCGGTGGCGGCGCGGTATCAGGAATTGCAGGTCAATAGCGATCTTGCCGAAAAGCAGGTTGCCGCCGCTCGCGCATCCTTGCTGGAGGCGCGTGGAGAGGCGCGGCGCAAGCAGGCGTACCTTGAAAAGATCGCCGCCCCGAGCCTCCCCGATTACCCCGAAGAGCCGCGCCGCATCCGCAGCATTCTGGCGACGCTGGTGCTTGGCCTGCTGGCCTGGGGCGTGCTGTCGATGCTGGCGATCGGCGTGCGCGAGCACCGCGACTGATGGCAACCACGCCCGACACGCCTGCCTCGCTCGCCTACGCGCTGCGCGTGCAGCTGCGGGTGATCGACGCGCTGCTGCGGCGCGAGATGCTCACGCGCTTCGGGCGGCACAATATCGGCTTCCTGTGGTTGTTCGTCGAACCGATGATCTTCACCATCGGGGTGACGATCCTGTGGACCGCGACCAAATCGGTGCACGGCAGCGATCTGCCGATCACCGCCTTCGCGCTCACCGGGTATTCGAGCGTGCTGCTGTGGCGCAACATGCCGGGCCGCTGCATCGGCGCCTTGCAGAATAACCTCGCGCTGATGTACCATCGCAATATCAAGGTCTTCGATATTTACGCGGCCCGGCTGCTGCTGGAATTCGGCGGGGCGACGATCTCGTTCACGGGGCTGGGGCTGGTGTTCATCGCCATCGGCTGGCTCGATCCGCCCGAGGATATTCTGACCGTCGCCGCGGGGTGGCTGCTGCTGGCGTGGTTCGGCTGCGCGCTGGCGGTGTTGCTCGGCGCACTGTCGCATCTCAGTGAGCTGGTTGACAAGCTTTGGCACCCCGCCTCCTACCTGCTGTTCCCGCTGTCGGGCGCGGCGTTCATCGTCGCCGCGTTGCCGGTGTTCGCGCAGGATATCGTGCTGTGGATCCCCACCGTCCACGCCATCGAGTTCGTGCGCGAGGGCTTCTTCGGCAGCCGCGCGCGGGCGATCTACGATCTCGGCTACGTGATCCCGTTCAATCTTGTGCTGACACTGTTTGCGCTGATCATGCTGCGTTACGTGTCGCGGCGGGTGGTGCCGGGATGATCCGGGTGCGCGATCTCACCAAGGTCTATCCGACCCGTTTCGGCGAAAATCTGGTGTTCGAGGACATCAGCTTCGACCTCGCCATGGGCGAACGGCTGGGCATTCTCGGGCGCAACGGGGCGGGCAAGTCTACGCTGGTGCGCCTGATCAGCGGGGCCGAGCGGCCGACTGCGGGCACGATTGAAAGCGATATCTCGATTTCCTGGCCGCTGGCGTTTGCGGGCGCGTTCCAGCACCAGCTGACCGGGGTGGACAATGTCCGCTTCATCAGCCGCATCTACGATCAGGATTTCGAACGCAATCTCGCCTTCGTCGAGGATTTCGCCGAGCTTGGCCCCTACCTGCGCGAACCGGTGATGACCTATTCTTCAGGGATGCGCGCGCGGCTTGCCTTCGCGATCTCGATGATCATCGAATTCGACTGCTTCCTGATCGACGAAATCAGCGCGGTGGGCGACGCGCGGTTTCATGATCGCTGCAATTTCGAGCTGTTCGAGAAGCGAGTGGACCGGGCGATGATCATCATCTCGCATGATGCCGCCTATGTCCGCGATCACTGCAATCGCTGGGGCGTGCTGCACGATGGGCGGCTGGTGCAGTATGACGATTTCGAAGTCGCCTATGCCGATTTCAAGGAATTGATCGGGTGGAAACCGCCTCCGGGCTGGCCACACGTCGAAGTTGCAACCGCGTAGTCAGGGTCCGTCGCATGATCAAAGACTTGTTGAACAAACTCAATTTTCGCTCACCCTATGGCACCGTCCTGCCCGGGCTGTCGCTCGTCATGCCGCACGAGCGATTGCCGGACATGCTGCATCCGCCGGCACTCACTCAGTCGGACGAGACCGTGCCGGAGCCGACCCTGTGGATGCCGGTATCCCAGTCCTGCACGCAGGCGCAGATGGAGGAATCGCACTACACTTACTGGTGCGGCCAGATCCGCGAGCGGCCCCGCAAGCACCGCAAGCAGTGGGAGTTCTGCTACATCCTGCAGGCATTGAAGATGCACGGGATGCTGACCGAAGGGCGCCGGGGGCTGGGCTTCGGGGTGGGCCTTGAGCCGCTCGCTGCGTTGTTCGCCGATCGCGGCGTATCCGTGCTGGCCACCGACATGGCAACCGACGAAGCGCACAATGCGGGCTGGACGTCCACGGCGCAGCACGCGCGATCGAAGGCATCGCTCAACGAACGCAACATCTGCGAAGCAGGGCAATTCGAGCGCTTGGTCGATTTCCGCTTCATGGACATGAACGCAATCGATGCCGATCTCGAAGGGCAGTTCGATTTCGTGTGGTCGGCCTGCGCGTTCGAGCACCTCGGCTCCATCATGCTCGGCCTCGAATTCGTGGTCAATTCGGTGAAGTGTCTGAAGCCCGGCGGGATTGCGGTGCACACCACCGAATTCAACTGCTCGTCGGATGGCGAGACTATCGACAACGAAAGCACGGTGCTGTTCCGCAAGCGCGATTTCCTGTTGCTGGAAAAGCGCCTCAAGCTGATGGGCGCGGAAATGGAGTTCAATTTCAACCTCGGCCAGCAGCCGCTCGATCAGCATATCGACGTTGCGCCATACAGCGCCAACGAGCACCTCAAATTGCAGATCATGCAGTTTGCGGTGACCTCGTTCGGCCTGATTGTGCGCAAGCTGTAAGCGGACTGACTGCGTGAGCCGCATCCTCATCGACGGGTACAATCTCGGGCTCGAGAAAGGCACGGGCGTCGCGACCTATGCCCGAAACCTCAGCTACGAGATTGCGGCGTTGGGGCATCAGGTGGATGTGCTCTACGGCAACCGGGGCGGCACTGCGCGTGACGAATTGCTGCGCGAGATCTATTTCTTCGATTCCTCGGGCGATGAACGTATCAAGTGGCTCGAGGTGCTCGAACAGGCCTATCAGGCGCTGCACGGCCCGCTGTCGTTCCGGGCGCGGCAGGTGCCGATCACCGGGCGGGTCATCACCCGCACCTTCCAGTCGCGCCTGCCCAAGTTCGACCGCCTGTTCAACGCGCCCGATCTGTTCATGCGCGCCCAGAGCGCGTTCAAGCTGTGGGGCAAGCCATCATCGATCCGCCTGCCGGAGAAACCCGATCTGGCGCACTGGACCTATCCGATCCCGCTGCGGGTGGCGGGGCGGCCCAATATCTACACGTTGCACGACGTCGTGCCGCTGCGGCTGCCCTACACCACGCTCGATCACAAGCGACGTTACCTGAAGCTCCTGCAAGAGCTCGACCGGCAGGCGGCGCATTTCGTCACCGTGTCGGAAAGCTCGAAGCGTGATCTCGTCGATCTGGTCGGCATCGCGCCCGAGCGCATCACCAACACCTACCAATCGGTCAGCATTCCCGACAAATACCGGATGAAGCCCGAAGATCAGGTCGCGCGCGAGGTCGAGGGGCTGACCGGGTTCGACTACAAGGGCTATTTCCTGTTCTGGGGCTCGCTCGAGCCCAAAAAGAACATCGGGCGGCTGATCGAGGCCTATCTCTCGGCGCAGGTCGACACCCCGCTGGTGATCGTCGGCGCGCAGGCGTGGAAGGCGGAGCAGGAACTGAAGCTGCTGGGCGAGACCGGCACGCTCTACGGCAGCATCGAACGCCGCCGGGGGGCGAGGAAGCGCATCATCGAGATGCCCTATGCCCCCTTCCCGCTGTTGGTCAGCCTGATCCGCGGAGCCAAGGCGGCGCTGTTCCCCTCGCTCTACGAAGGCTTCGGCCTGCCGGTGCTCGAAGCGATGCTGCTGGGGACGCCGGTGATGTGCTCGAACACCTCCTCGCTGCCCGAAGTGGCGGGGGAGGCGGCACTGATGGTCGATCCCTATGATACGCAGGCGATCACCCAGGCGATCCGCAGCCTTGATGCCGATGCCGCTTTGCGCGATCACTATGCCGCGCTGGGGCACCGGCAGGCCGCACGCTTTGCCCCCGAAATCTATCGTGAAAGCCTGAAAGCCGTCTATGACCGCCACTTGTGACAAGCCGCAGCGCGGGAAGGGTCCGATGCCTGAAGCCATTTCGCTCCGGTCGCGGGCCTCGCTCAGCGCACTGGCGGCTGCATGTCTTGTGGCCGTCGCGGGCTGCTCCAGCCTTGGCGGGGCGGGGCCTTCGGGCGGAGCGATCCGCGAGGCGCAGGACAACAGCGAAGATTACGCCGAAGGCGCGATCCAGGTGCTGCCGCTCGACCCCGATGTGATCGCCGGTCTGCGCGCCTATGATCGCCGGGCCAGCTTTGCCGAACTGTTCGGCGATGCGGGGATTTCGGCGACGCAAATCGCGCCCGGCGACCAGATCGACATCGCCATCTGGGAGGCCCCGCCGGCGGTGCTGTTCGGGGTCGCGCCAGCCGATCAGCAGCTCTCGGTCGGCGGCGATATGGCGAGCAACGCGCCGATCCCGCGCCAGCAGGTTGACGAGGAGGGGATGATTTCCGTCCCCTTCGTCGGGCGGATCAAGGTGCTGGGGATGCGGCCCGAAGCGGTCGAGGCGATCATCACCGCGCGGCTGCGGCGGCGCGCGAACGATCCGCAGGCGGTGGTGCGCATTGTCCAGAACGACACGCGCACCGCGACGATCCTCGGCGAAGTGGCGAGCAACCGCCAGATCGGGCTGTCCGCGCGGGGAGAACGGCTGCTCGATGCGCTGGCGGCCGCAGGAGGCACGCGCCAGCCGATCGAGCAATCCACCGTGCAAATCGCCCGCGGCACGCAGCGCGCGGTGATGCCGCTGGAGCGCGTGATCGGCGATCCGCTGCAGAACGTCCGGCTTCAGCCCGGCGACGTGGTGACTGTGCAGCATCAGCCGTTCAGCTTCGTCGCGCTGGGCGCGGTGGCGCGCAATGCCGAGGTGCCGTTCGAAGGGGTCGGGATCACGCTGGCCGAGGCGCTAGGCCGCGCGGGCGGGCTCAATGATCGCCGCGCCGATATAAAGGGCGTGTTCGTGTTCCGACTGGAGGACCGCGCGAGCCTGCCTGCGTTCGCCGGTGCCGATGTGCGCACCACGGCCGATGGACGCGTGCCGGTGGTCTATACGCTGGAGATGACCGACGCGGCGAGCCTGTTCGCGATGCAGGATTTCCGGATGCGCGACGGCGATGTGCTGTACGTCTCGACCGCCCCGGGGGTTGATCTCGAACGCTTCCTGCAGGCGATTTCGAGCACCGCGTTCTCGATCGTCGCGACCGGCAACGCGATCCAGCAATAGGGGCCAGCAATAGGGGCCAGCAATAGCCCGTCGTCAGGCGGCGGCGCGGTCTGCGGGTTGCGGCAGGCCGGGGAGGAAGTACGGCGCATCGGCCTCTGCCATGCGGTGCATCCGGGGGTCGTCGACATCGATCCACCAGTTCCCGGTGACGTCGACGGTGTCCGCCGCGCCATTGTCAGCGAGCCGCTGCATTCCTTCGGACAGGCTCCCCGCCGCGCCCTCGGCAATCGCAGCGGCGATGGCGCGGGCAAGATCGGGCGTGGCGATGAACGCGCCGCAATCGACCGCGTCGTAGCGCGGCAGGTGCTTGCCGATCACCGCGATCCGGCCATTGGCGCGGCGCCGCACCCAGGTGGCATCCTCGGGATCGATTGCGGGGCCGTTCACATCCCGGTCGATCGCCAGCGAGACGCCGCCCCGCCGATCGAAATCGCTCACCAGCGTGCGCAGCAAGCCCGCGCTGAACAGGTGGTCGGCCATCATCAGCAGGTAATTGCCCTCGATCCGCGCCGCCCCTGCCAGCACCGAATGGCCGTTGGGGCGCGTCCAATCGGCCACGCGGCAGGATTCGAGGGTCACGCCGGTGCGATAGGCAATGCCGGGCAGGCGCATCTCGATCTCCTTGGCGCGGTGGCCGGTGACCACCACGGCGCGGGTCACGCCCACGCCCGCTGCCTGCCGCACCGACCATTCGAGCAGCGACACCCCCGCCACCGCCACCAGCGGCTTGGGGTCGGACAGGGCAGCCAAGCGGCTGCCGAACCCTGCGGCGAGGATCATTGCATTCATGGCGTGATCGACCATTGCTGGAGAGGTAACAAAAACTATTCTAAAGTATTGTCGTAACTAGCTTATTCCGCCGCATCGAGCTGAATGGCGGCGCGTGCATCGAGCAGGTCGAGCGCCACGTCCTCAGCAATCTGTTGCGGTGGGTGTTTGCAGAAATAGGCCGATTCCGCCCGCAGCGTGCCGCCTTCGCCGCGATCACGCGCCAGCTTGCAGAACCGGATCGCGTCCATCGCGCAGGCAGCGGCATTGGGGCTGTCCTCGACCGACAGGCGCAGTTCGAGATTGACCGGCACCCCGCCCCACTGCGTGCCTTCAAGCCGCAGGAAGCAGATCTTGTTGTCTTTCTGCCATGGCACGTATTCGGACGGGCCGATGCGGATGTTCTCGTCATCCAGCCGCTCGGCCAGTGCGGCCTGCACCGCTTCGGTCTTGGACACTTTCTTGTCGGTCAGCCGCTCGCGGTCGAGCATGTTCATGAAGTCGGTATTGCCGCCGGTGTTGAGCTGGTAGGTGCGCTCGACCGAGACACCGCGGTTCGAAAACAGGCTGGAGAGGGTGCGGTGGATGATCGTCGCGCCGACCTGCGCCTTGATATCGTCCCCCACGATCGGCAGCCCGCGCTGGCGGAAGCGCGCTTCCCAGGCGGCGTCGCTGGCGATGAACACAGGAATCGCGTTGACCACGCCGACCCCGGCTTCGAGCGCGCACTCCATGTAGAAGGCGCTGGCCGCCTGCGATCCGACGGGAAGGAAATTGATGAGCACATCGACCCGCGCGGCGCGCAACGCGGCGACGATGTCGTCACGATCCGGCTGCGGTGCATCGGCGAGCATGAAGCCGCGCTCCCCCGCCTCGGTCATGTGCGGCGCCACGCCATCGAGCACGCGGCCCATGATCACCTGCGCGGGGGAAGCGGGAATCTCCCGCTCGATCACCTGGGTATTGTTGGGGGCGGCGAAGATCGCTTCGGCCAGCGGCTTGCCGACCTTGCGCCGATCGACATCGATGCCGAGCACGAAATCGACGTCACCCGCCCGATAGGGGCCGACAACCGGATGGATCAGCCCTTCGGTTGTGCCGCTGCGCCGATAGTAAGCCGCACCTTGCACCAGCGAACTGGCGCAATTACCGATGCCTATGATCGCAACGCGCACGCGGCTCATCGGGAATCCTTCAAATTTAACGACTTTCCATCCCTGCAATCCGGGCGACTGTCAACCACAACGGATCCGTGGCAAAAACCCTTCGCAGGCGATCAAATTTCGATTTTCTTCCATCGTTTTAATCAAGAATGGTTGTCAGGTATCAGACCTTAACCCCCGGATTTCCACGTGAGTTCGCATCAATCCGGATGCGATTGGCAGTGTCGTTTAGTCAGGGTTAGCCACGCCCGACTAAACGCCGGTTTTGCGGCAGGATGCAGCATTTTGACGACGAAACAACATGATCCGAAATCGTGTTGCCTTTGATAAGGCGTCAGTCCTCGTGGCAGGCGCGGATTGCGCTCGATTGCCGCTATATCGGCCCGCGGCCGAGCGGGATCGGCGAACTGGTTGCTGCGCTCGTCGAACACCTTCCGCAGCTGGCGCCCGACTGGCGGTTCACCCTGCTGCGCAACGCTGCGCGGCGCGAACCGCTCAGCACCGCGGACAATGTCGATGAGGTGGTGGTGCGCAGCCCCGCCAACGGGCCGGTGACGCTGCTGCATCTGCCGCTGGCGGCCAATCTGACGGGGGTCGATCTGTTTCATGCCCCGGCCAATATCCTGCCCGGTGGTCTGACCATGCCCGCCATCACCACGGTTCACGATGTTATGTGGCTGACGCATCCAAAGTGGTGCAATCCCCGCCCCTGGGGCCGGGTCGAGCGGGTGTTCTACGGCCACGGCATCCGGCGCGCACTGCGCACGAGTGCCGCGATTGCTACGGTCAGCGAGGCGAGCCGCGCGGCGATTCTGGGGGTCGCCCCGGAGGCCGAGGGGCGGGTGGCTGTCACGCGCTCGGGGGTCGCCAGCGACTTCGCTCCGGCCGCGCGCGATGCGGCAGCGCTGGCGAGCCTCGGCGTGCCATTGGGGCGGCGCTATGTCCTCACCGTCGGGCAGGGGGCGCCGTACAAGAACCACGAGGGCGCTTTGCGGGCCTTCGCGCTCGCTTTCGGGGATGCACCGGACATCGACCTCGTGCTGGTGCGGCGGCGCGGGGATAGTGGCGCGGTGCTGGAGCGGCTGGCGGGCGAGCTGGGGCTTGGGGGCCGGGTGCATTTCCTCGGCGCGGTCGGTCGCGATGCGCTGGTCCGGCTCTATTCGGGTGCGGAAATGCTGCTGCATCCCTCGTTCATCGAAGGCTTCGGCAATCCGGTGGCCGAGGCAATGGCGTGCGCTTGCCCGGTGGTGACCAGCGACTGTTCGGCCATGCCCGAGGTTGCAGGCGGCGCGGCGCTGCTCGCCGATCCGCATGATGCGGGCGCGATTGCCGTGCAATTGCGCCGGGTGATCGATGAGCCGGGGCTTGTGGACGCGCTCCGGCGACGCGGGTTGGAGCGTGCCAAGCAGCTCGACTGGCGCGCATTCGCCGCCGCCAATCTCGCGCTCTATCGCGGGGTGCTGGGCGGCGCGGCCTGATCGAGCACCGCCCCGAACACGCTGCGCACCCGCACCAGCGAGGCTGCCAGCACGAGGTTGAGCGCCACGATCTCGAACAGAAAGTACCACTGCGGCCGCCCCGCCAGCATCGCCGCGCCGACCGCGAGCGTGCGGTAATTGGCGCTGAGCAGGCTCATGCGCGCCAGCAATGCGCCGCTCCGATCACGGGCGGCCTCACGCAGCGCATCGCGGGTCGCGGGTGCCTGTACCCCCGCCCGCAGCGCGGCTCCATACGGCACAATGATCGCGGTGACGCCAAGGTAGAAGGCAAGGAAGGGGCGCTGCCAGCCCGCCGCCCGCGCCGCTGGTTCTTGCGTTGCCAGCCACGGCGTTCCGTAAACCGTCAGCTGATACTGCCGCCGCGTGCCTTCGTAATGCGCGGCCTGCACCACCCGGCTCAACCCCGCCGCCCACATCAGTGCCCAGCCCCACCCGCCAATCTGGCTTGCCGCAATGAATCCCAAGGTGACGTAAAGCACGATATGCCCGGCATAGTCGCAGATCCCGTCGACCAACTCGCCGTGGGGCGAGGCGCGCCCTGTGAGCCGCGCCAGATCGCCGTCCGCCCCGTCGAGCACGTGCCAGCCCATGTGCAGCGCGAGGCCCAGTGCGACGCCGAGCGGCCATGCCAGCATGCCATAGGCGGCCGCCGCAAGCATGATCGCCAGCGCACCCGCGACCGAGACCATGTCCGGCGTCAACCGCGTCGGGGCAAGCCGCCGCGCGAGCCGCCACGACAGCGGATGATAGAGCCGCGCGTTGAGCCAGTCCTCCAGCTCCGCCTGGCGCGGCGGGCGGTCGGCTAGAGAAGGCGAGATTGCAGGGTCAGTCACGCATCACCGGTTGAGAGAGCGGGCATGGTTGCCCCGTCTTGCAACTGTGCTGCATAGGGGCCGCTGATATGCGGCGCAAACCCGCGCCGCCACGAGGATGCATGACAGTCGTCACCACCTTCCGCTTCACCAGCGCCCGCACCGCCAACCGGCTGGTGGCCGGGGTGCCCGCTGCGGCCCGGCTGGCGCGCGCCTTTGCCGGGGCGAGGCCGGGCGAGCCACTGGTGCTGGTGATCGGCGGCGGGGGTGCTCTGGGCGCGCTGGCAGAGACCGAGATCGCGCGGCTCGCACCGCAACTTGTGGTTCGGACGGCAAACGATGGCGATTGCGGCATCCCTGCCGAAACGCTGCCCGATGCGCCCATGATTGACGCGCTGTTGAGCGGTTCAGCCCCCGCCTTGCCGCCGCCAGCCGTCCCGCAGGCGGCGCTTGATGCTGCCGCGCGCACTATCATCAAGGCGACCGCCAAGCCCGGCGACGGGATTGTCTCGCGGCACCTCAACCGCCCGCTGTCGCAAGCGGCCTCGCGCCTGCTGCTGCGCTTCCACTGGGTGCGCCCCGGCCATGCCACTGCGCTCACCGCGCTGATCGCGCTCGCCATGCTCGCCTGCCTGCTCACCGCCACGCCAGCGGGGCTGGTGGCGGGGGCGGTGCTGTTCCAGCTGGCCTCGGTCGCGGACGGGATCGACGGCGAGATCGCCCGCGCCACCTTCCGAACCTCGGCGAGCGGCGCAGCGTGGGACAGCGGCATCGACGCCGCCACCAACCTCGGGTTCCTCGGCGGCGTAATCGTCAACTTGTGGTTGCGCGGGGATGCTGGGACCGCCCAGATCGGGCTGGCAGGCATGCTCACGCTGGCGCTTGGCACCGTGTTGCTGGGACTTCATGCGCGGCGCCGCGGCGACCCGCTCCATTTCAATGCGGTCAAAACGATGGTGATGGCGCACGAGACGCCGATCAAGCGGTGGCTGCGCTATCTGACGATGCGGGACTTCTACTGCCTGTTCTTCGCCGTCATGGTCGTGCTCGATTTCGCGGCGGCGGCGCTGACGCTGTTTGCCATCGCCGCAGCCGGGTGGCTGGTCACCGTGATCGCGCTGCTGTGGCGCGCCCGCCAATCAGCTTAGCGCGATATCCGGCGCGTCTTCCTGCTTCATGCCGATCACGTGATAGCCCGCATCGACATGGTGCGTCTCCCCCGTCACGCCCGATGCGAGGTCGGAGAGGAAATAGAGCGCCGATCCGCCGACATCCTCGATCGTCACATTGCGACGCAGCGGCGAATTCAGCTCGTTCCACTTGAGGATGTAGCGGAAGTCGCCGATCCCGCTCGCCGCCAGCGTCTTGATCGGCCCGGCGCTGATCGCGTTGACGCGGATATTGCGCGGGCCCAGGTCATTGGCGAGATACTTGACGCTGGTCTCCAGCGCCGCCTTGGCCACGCCCATCACGTTGTAATGCGGCACGACCTTCTCTGCGCCGTAATAGCTGAGGGTCAGGATCGCGCCGCCGCTTTCGGGCATCATCGCCGCCGCGCGCTGCGTGATGGCCACCAGCGAATAGGCCGAGATGTTCATCGTAAGCAGGAAGTTGTCGAGGCTGGTGTCGACATATTGGCCGCGCAGCTCGTTCTTGTCGGAAAAGCCGATCGCGTGGACCACGAAGTCGATGCTGTCCCAGCGCGCCTTGAGCGCGGCAAAGGCGGCATCGAGCGAATCCATGCTCGACACATCGCATTCGAAGGTGAAATCGCTGCCCAGCTCGGCGGCGAGCGGGATCACCCGCTTGGCGAGCGCATCGCCCTGATAGGAGAACGCGAGCTCGGCCCCCTGTTCGGCGAGCTTCTTGGCGATCCCCCAGGCCAGCGATTTGTCGTTGGCGAGGCCCATGATCAGCCCGCGTTTGCCCTGCATCAACCCGGTCATGCACTGGTCTCCTTGTCCGACGCGGCAGCCTGCGGCTCGAACAGGGCCAGCGCTGCGTTCAATTCCGCGCCGATAACGAGGCCGAGGCCGACAAGCCAGAAAAACAGCAGCGCCACCATGATCCCGGCCAGGCTGCCGTAGGTGATGTCATAGGTAAAGAACCTGCTGAGCACGACCGGCAGGGCGGCGGCGACGACAATCCACCACGCAGTGGTGAACAGCGCGCCGGGCCACACGCGTCCGCCCCGGCCACGATAGCGCGCAGGCGTGAGCGCGCCGAACAGCACGAACAGCGAAAGCGCCACGCCGAGTGCCGGAACGATACGCGACAGGCTGAGCGTGCCGATCGCCTCGGCCAGCTGCGGGAAGTATGCAGCGATCACCTCCTGCGCCGCGCCGATCGCTACCTGCGCGAACAGCGATGCGATCAGAAGCACCACCGCGCCGAGGATCAGACCAACCGAGCCAAGCCGGTAACGCCAGAAGGATTGTGTCGCGGGAGTGCGGTAGGCGCGCCGAAGGATATCGCGGATCGTCTCGATGAGGCTCGAAACCGTCCACAGCGCCACCGCGGCGCCAAGCCACAGCAGCCAGCCGGATCGCGCCGTAATCACGGTTTCGGCCACCGGCACGATCACCTCGGCGACCGATACCGGCAGCGCCTGAGCGACGGCGATCACCATCGCTTCAGAATTCTCCCGCCCGCCGATCAGATTGAACAGCGCCGCGCCGAGGATAAAGAACGGAAAGATCGCCACCATCGACAGGTAAGCGAGATTGCCCGCGTGGATGAACCCGTCGTTGAAGGTGTCGACTGCGACTTCGCGCAACACCGCCATTGTGTCGCGCATTGAAAACTCGCGGAAGTTTGGCAAGGCCATCGTGAGTTCAGCCTCATTAAAGGCCGAACTTCTCCCGCGGCCGCGCCGTATCAACCCAGCCTTCGAGCCGTTGTTCCAGCTGTGACAGATCGGCAGGCAGCTGGATTTCGAGCGTCACCAGCTGGTCGCCGCGCTCGGGCTGGCCGTCGATCACCTTGCCGTTTTTCTTCGTCCAGCCCTTGCCTGCGAGCCGCAGCACCGTGCCGCCGCTCGACCCCGGCTTGATCGTCAGCATCACCGCGCCATCGACGGTCGGGCATTTGACCTTGGCCCCGCGCACCGCCTCGTCGAGCGTGATCGGCAGATCCATGCGGATGTGATCGCCCTCACGCCGGAAGAAGGGGTGCGGACCAACCTCGACCATCACGATCCCGTCGCCGTGGCCGCCGGGGCCGGGCTGGCCCTTGTCCTTGAGGCGCATGATTGTGCCGTCCTCGACCCCGGCAGGTAGTTTGAGGCTGATCGCCTTGCCGTCCGCCAGCGTGATGCGCTGGTCGCGCCCGGCAGCGGCATCGACGAAGGGCACGGCGAGGCGGTACTGGATATCCGCGCCGCGCTTGGGCGGGGGCGGAGGGGGCTGACGGCCGAACCCGCGCCGCGTCCCATTGCCGCCGGGCTGCGCGCGCGGCTTGCCGCCGAACAGCCCTTCGAACAGATCGCCCAGATCCATGTCCTCGGTATTGAAGCCGCCGAATTCCGCATCGCGGAACCCTGCTCCCTGTCCCGCTCCATAGGTGCCGCCGGGCCGGAACCCGCCGCGCGCGCCCATCCCGGCGAAGGGATTGGCGGGATTGCCTTCGCCGTCGATCTCGCCGCGATCAAATTGCGCGCGCTTGGCTTTGTCCGAGAGCAGATCATAGGCGCGGGTCACATCGGAAAACTTCTCCGCCGCCTTGGGATTATCTGTGTTGCGATCGGGGTGCAGCTCCTTGGCGAGCTTGCGATAGGCGCTCTTGATGTCCGCTTCCGACGCGGTGCGGGCAATGCCGAGCGTGGCGTATGGATCGCGCATCGCGTGTTAGCTAGGTGAGACAGTCGCCATGCGCAAGCGGCGAGCCCTTCCCTTTCCTACTGTGGCACAGCAGGCCATGATGATTGCGCCCCGCCGACCGCTTGCCTAGGTGGACGCGCAGGACATCCGTGATGCCGCCGGACACAGGTTTTTCTGCTTCTGGACAGTGTCTCATGTGTCTCATCAGTCAGCTTCAAGGGCGCCAAAATGAACGAATCCCGATCCGCCTCGCTCGATGATGCCCAGCTTGCCGATAGCGTGCTGCCCGCAGGCGCGGATCCCTTCGCGCTGTTCGACGACTGGTTCGCTGCGGCGCGGGCGAGCGAGCCGAACGATCCCAACGGCATGGCGCTTGCCACCGCTACGCCCGATGGCACGCCCTCGGTGCGAATGGTGCTGTTGAAGGGGCATGGGGCAGACGAGATCACGGGCGGCGGGTTCACCTTCTTCACCAATGCCGAGAGCCGCAAGGGCTTGCAGATCCGCGCCAATATGCAAGCCGCGCTGTTGTTCCACTGGAAGAGCCTGCGCCGCCAGATCAGGATCGAGGGGCCATTGACGGAGGTGTCGCCCGCGCGCGCGGACGCGTACTTCCACTCGCGGCCCTTCGTCAGCCAGGTGGGAAGCGCCGCCAGCGACCAGTCGCGCCCGCTGCCCGACCGCCAGACCTATCTCGACCGGGTGGAGGCGCTGGCAGCGGCGCATCAGGCCGCAGGCGAAGTGCCGCGTCCGGCGCATTGGACAGGTTTCACTTTGTGCCCTGAAAGAATCGAGTTCTGGATCGATCGCGACAACCGGCTGCATGACCGCCGCGAGTTCATCCGCAGCGCGCCTGACGCCCCGTGGTCCGATACGCTGCTCTATCCCTGAGGAACACTGCAATGCCCCAAGCTATCCCCTATTGGCACGTCGATGCCTTCAGCGCCCGGCCGTTCGGCGGAAATCAGGCGGCGGTGATGGTGCTGGACGAGTGGCCGCCGGACGATGTGCTGGTGGCGATCGGGGGCGAGAACCTGTTCGCCGAAACCGCCTTCGTGGTGCGCGATACCACCGGCGCGGCGGACTGGGAGCTGCGCTGGTGCACGCCCACCTATGAAATCGCGCTGTGCGGCCATGCGACGCTGGCGGCGGGGCACATCCTGTTGACCCGTGACACCGAGGGGCGTGCGCTTGAGCGGATCACCTTCCGCACCCGCCAGTCGGGCATTCTGGAAGTGCGGCGCGACGGAGACGGTTACGCGCTGGCGCTCCCCGCGATTGCGACCGCGCCAAGCGACTTTCCCGAAGCCGTGGCACTGCTCGGCGCGACGCCGCTGGCGGTGTTCCGCAACGACAGACGCTACAACGTCTTCCTTTTCGAGAACGAGGCCGCGATCCGCGCGCTCGATCCCGATATCCGCGGGCTGGGGCAGCTCGGCACCGACCAGTTCATCTGCACTGCGCCGGGCGACAAGACCGACATCGTCAGCCGCGTGTTCGTCCCCGGCGGCGGGGTGGACGAGGACTCTGTCACCGGATCGGCGCACGCGGTGCTCACCCCGTTCTGGGCCGGGCGGCTGGGCCGGAGCAGCTTCACCGCGCATCAGGCGAGCGCGCGCGGCGGCGATCTGACCCTGCGGCTTGAGGGTGACCGCGCGTGGCTTGGCGGGCCATGCGTGACCGTGGTGGAGGGCACATTCCATCTGTAGCCCCCTCCTCTTCAGAGGAGGGGGTTGGGGGTGGTGGCGAGCGCAGCGAGCGTGCCGCAAGGCACCACCCCGCTGCGACTAGGCGGTCCTTCGATAGGCTCAGGACCGCCAAGTCTCGCTCCCCTCCTCTGAAGAGGAGGGGGGACTCACCGCACCGGATACAGCTCCAGCACATCCGCCGCCTGTTGCAACATCGGCGGGCGCTCATCGGTGTCCGAATGGCCGAGCCGTACCAGCGTCACCCGCTGGCTGGGCGAGACGAGGACATACTGTCCCATGTGCCCGATCAGCGAGAACAGGCTGGCGGGCGCGCGGTCAGGGAACAGCGGGTGGTCCTCGGGTGCGCGGCCGGGGATCGGGCGGTTGAGCCAGGTCTGGAAGCCGTAGTGCGGACTGGCGGGCGAGGGCGTCACCATCGCCTCGACCCAGCGTTGCGGCACCAGCTGCTCGCCGGCGGGGCTGCGGCCCTTGCGGCGCAGCATCTCGCCGAGCTTCGCCCAGTCGCGCGCGGTGGCGTGCATCAGGCTGCCGCCGATGAGGGTGCCGCTGGCGTCGAACTCGGGCACCATGCTGGTCATGCCGAGCGGGCCGAACAGGCGGACTTGCAGGTAGTCGGCCACCGCCTTGCGCCGCGCCTCGGGCTCGTCGCTGGTCGTCAGCGCCCGCGCGGCGATATCGGCGAGGATCACGGAGGTGTTCGAGGAGTATTCGAAGGTCTTGCCCGGCTCAGCCTCCAGCGGCTGCTCGCTCGCCCAGCGCGCCATGTTGTCGCGTCCGTCGAGAAACAGCATCCTGACCTCGGAGGATTCGTAGGGCGGATCGCCGCTCTCGGTGTGGCGGAGGCCGCTGCGCATCTGGAGGAGGTGGCGCAAGGTGATCTCGGCGCGCGGATCGCCGGGGCGCTGCCACAGCGGGACGGGGGCGGGGGCATCGAGGCTGAGCTTGCCATCGGCGACCAGCATCCCGATCAGCACCGCGGAGACGGTCTTGGCCATCGACCAGCTGACGAAGCGGGTGTCCTTGTCGTAGCCGGGACCGTAGCGTTCGGCGGCGAGCTTGCCATCCGCGATCACCACCACCGCGCGGGTCTCACCCAACCCCTCGGCAGTGAATAGATCGTCGAGCTGGCGTGCAAGTTGGTCCTTGGGCGCCCCTGCCGCCTCGGTCACAGCCGCGCGCGCAGCCTCGGTCAGTGGCGCTTCGATCGGCGGTGCATCCCCGCAGGCGGCGAGCATCAGCAGGGCTGGCGCGAGCAGGGGCGCGCGGTTAAGGACAGCGGTTCCGAGGGTCATCGCGCCCTCAATCCCCGATGCACAAGAGCTTGGCAATGGCGAAATCACCTTCCCCCGCAACGCGCCGCCGCCCGCGCTATGGCCTGTGGCTGCTGGCGATCATCGCGCTGATTGCAGGCGGCGCGGCGTGGGCGTTCCGCGAGCCGATCAATGGCTATGGCGGCGTCGCCTCGGCCTATTCGGCGCGGGTGGCGTGTTCGTGCCGCTATGTCGCCGGGCGCAGTCTCGAGGATTGCGGCAAGGACAAGCTCTCCGGGATGGAAGCCGTCACGCTGGTCGAGGATGCCGAGACCAGGAGCATCACCGCGCGCTTCCCGCTGGTGGCCGAAGCGACCGCGACCTATCGCAAGGGCTATGGCTGCGTGATGGAGCCCTGGGAGGGCTAGGCTTCGACCTTCTCGGTCGAGCCGATCCAGCCGCCGCCGACCACGCGTTCTCCTGCATAGATCACCGCCGCCTGCCCGGGGGCGACGCCGAATTCGGGGGTGGCGAAGCGGATCGTCACCGCCGCGCCGTCACCCAGCGGGCCTTCGAGCGTGACCGGCACGGGCTTGGCGAGGCTGCGCACCTTCGCGGTCAGCGGCTCATCCGGCTGCGCGCCGATGCGGTTGGTTTCGGTGAGGTGCGCGGCGCTGACCCCCAGCATCCGCTTCGGCCCGACCCGCACCTCGCAGCGCTGGGCATCGAGGCCGATCACGTAGAGCGGCTCGGGCTGCCCGCCGATCTCGAGGCCCTTGCGCTGGCCGACGGTGAAGTGGACGATGCCCTTGTGCTCGCCGAGCGTCTCGCCGGTCGCCGCGTGGACAATCGCGCCCGGCGCTGCGCCTTCGGGGCGGACCTTGGTGACGATCTTCGCGTAGTCGCCATCGGGCACAAAGCAGATGTCCTGACTGTCGGGTTTGGTCGCGTTCCTCAGCCCCGCCGCCTCGGCCAGCGCGCGCACTTCGGGCTTTGGCATCCCACCCAGCGGGAAACGCAGATAATCGAGCTGCGCTTCGGTGGTGCCATAGAGGAAGTATGACTGGTCGCGCGCCGGATCGAAGGCGCGGTGCAACTGCGGGCCGTCGGACGTCATCACCCGGCGCACATAATGCCCGGTCGCAAGGCAATCCGCGCCCAGCTCGCGCGCCATGCGGAACAGGTCGGTGAACTTGGGCCCCATGTTGCAGCGGATGCAAGGCACCGGCGTCCGCCCGGCGAGGTACTCGTCGGCAAACTGCTCGACCACTGCTTCACGAAAAGCGCTTTCATGATCGAACACGTAATGCGCGATGCCCAGCCGGTCTGCCACGGCGCGCGCGTCGCGGATGTCGTCCCCCGCGCAGCACGCGCCCTTCCGGCCCGTCGCCGCGCCGTAATCATAAAGCTGGAGCGTGATGCCGATCACCTCGGCTCCGCTGGCATGGGCGAGCGCGGCGACCACCGAGGAATCGACCCCGCCGCTCATCGCCACCACGATCCGGCACGCGGCAGCGGGGCGCGGCAGATCGAACAGCGCGGCGGCATCGGGCTGAGGGAGCAGGCCGGCCTCAAGGAGTGTTGGCGTGGTCATGGGAGCGCGCGCTCCATAGCGATCCCTGCGCGGATTCGCCAGTGCCGAGCGCGCGGCGCGCCTTGCCAGTCGGGCGCGGACTATTCCTAAGCTTGGGTAAACGGCGGCTTTACCTGATCTTGACGCACTGGCGGTAAGCCGAAGCATGATGTTCGAGAAAGCGAATCCCCTTTCGGCGCCTTCGGCCCGCGCCGCTATCCCGGCGGCTGACGAGCGATTCGCGGCCGTCAGCGAGCGTCGCTCAGGGGGCGCCTTGCGCGCTGTCGAGTGGAGCGAACTGACCGCGCGGCTCAATGCGGCCCGCGACCTGCGGCTGTTGCTGCGCACCGAGGGGCAGGCCCCGATCGAGGCTGTCGCGGCCAGTTTTGGCGATGCTGCCGCCAGCTACTTTGCGATGCTCGACGATGGCGAACTCGGCATTAGTCATGGCGCGTTAGGGCAATCTAAAGCCTTGGATGCGACAAGCGAGCATTACGATACGACGCGCTCCGGCGATCCGGCAGGCTATGCATCTGACGCGCTCCGGGGCGATGCGAGAGAAACAGAATGATCGAGAACCAGGATATCCGTCCCGCACAGGTGATCGGCCCGCTCGGCGAGCCGCTGACCCTTGCCGACCTGCCCGCGCCCGAAACGCGGCGCTGGGTCGTGCGCCGCAAGGCCGAGGTCGTGGCGGCAGTCAATGGCGGGTTGCTGACGCTCGATGAGGCGCTGGCGCGCTATGACCTGACGCTCGAGGAGTTCGCCTCGTGGCAGCGCGCGGTTGACCGTTCGGGGATGCACGGGTTGCGGGTCACCAAGATCCAGCACTACCGCGACCTTTACGAACGTCAGCTGAAATACTGACCGGCGGCGCGATTCCCCCGCGCATCGCCTCGCTTCGTCCCGCCAGAACCCCGTCCTGTCCGCAATCCGTTGCGCTGGTGCGATCCTTCGCGCCACCTAGCCGCGTGACTGCCGCGCCGAATCCCGGCGCCGGTCGCCGAGGAGGAGGGGTTCGCAATGCTGGGATTTATCTGGTTCATCGTCGTGGGCGGCGTGATCGGCTGGCTTGCCAGTCTGGTGATGAAGCGCGATGCCTCGATGGGGATCGTCCTTAACGTCATCGTCGGGATCGTCGGCTCGTTCATCGGCAACGGCTTGCTCTCGTTCCTGCTGGGCGGCGGGACGATCGGCGCGTGGCCGCCGGACTGGTCGGGCGTGCTCGGCGCGCTCTTGGGATCGGTGATTCTGCTGGGCGGAATCAACATGATGCAGCGCGGCAAGATGCGCTGACCGGGCGAATCGCCCCGCTCGCGCCGGGAACTTGCGGGCGCGCCCTTCGTCTAGGCTGAAAGTCACCGGTCGATGCGCGCATTGCCCTGCAATGCCTCGCGCTCTATGAGGCGTTGCATATAGTGACTTATGTGAGTAATACACTCAGGGACGCGCATCACCCTTCCGGGGGCCGCTCTGCCGTGAAGGAATAGTGATGAATTACGAGACCACGATCACGGCCGAGGCGGCGGATGGCGTGACCACCGATTTCGCCTCGGCGCGCGCGCTGGATGCGCCCGCGATCCCCCGCTGGCTGATCATCGGCGGACTGGGCCTGTTCGGCCTGCTGCTGGCGATTGCGGCCTATTTCGCGCTTGCAGGCGGTGAACCCGCAGCGGTTGGCGACGACAATTCGCAGGCGCCGACAGTTACTGTGGTGACGCCGGGCAAGACCGTCGTGTCAGGCGAGATTTCCGCCCCCGGCTCGCTCGCCGCGCGGCGTCCGATGCCGGTCGGCGTGGTCGGCGAAGGCGGACAGGTGCTGCGCGTCACCGTCGATGCGGGCGACTGGGTGCAGGCCGGGCAGGTGCTGGCGGTGATCGACCGTTCGGTGCAGGTGCAGCAGGCCGCCGCGCAATCCGCGCAGACCGAAGTCGCGCGCGCCGATGCCAATCTGGCGCAGGCCAATCTCGATCGTGCCTTGAAGCTGGTCGAACGCGGCTTTGTCTCCAAGGCCGATGTCGATCGCCTAACCGCCACCCGCGATGCGGCAGTGGCGCGGGTCAAGGTCGCCGAAGCGCAGCTGCGCGAACAGCGCGCGCGCAATGAACGGCTCAATATCTATGCTCCGGCAACGGGTTACGTGCTGGCCCGAAATGTCGAGCCCGGCCAGACCGTGAGCGCGGGCGCAGCGGCGCTGTTCACCATCGCCAGCGGCGGCGAGATGGAAATGCTCGCGCGATTGAGCGAGGAGCAGCTGACTTCGCTGTCGGTCGGCACCAGCGCAACCGTGACCCCGACCGGTTCGGCCCAGAGCTTCACTGGCCAGATCTGGCAGCTCGCGCCGGTGATCGATCAGGCGACCCGTCAGGGCACAGCGCGGATCGCACTCGCCTTCAACCCGGCGCTGCGGCCCGGCGGCTTTGCCACCGCCACGATCAACAGCGGCACCTTCACCGCCACCCTGCTCCCCGAAAGCGCAGTGCTGGCGGATGACAAGGGCAGCTTCGTCTATGTCGTGGGCAAGGACAACAAGGCGGTGCGGCGCGGGGTCAAGACCGGCGCGGTGACCGCCAACGGCATCGCCATAACCGAAGGGCTTGCGGGTACCGAGCGCGTGGTGCTGCGCGCGGGCGGTTTCCTCAACCCCGGCGAAACGGTAAACCCCCAGCCGCTCAAGAAGTAATCCACGCAAACCGATCCGTTACACAGGCAGAAACATCATGGCACTCCGCGACATTTCGGCCTGGTCGATCCGCAATCCGGTGATCCCGCTGGTGTTCTTCACCGGCCTGCTGTTCGCCGGGATCGTCAGCTTCCTGCGGATGGACGTGACCAACAATCCGGATGTCGATTTCCCGGCGGTGACGGTCAATATTTCCCAGCCCGGTGCATCCCCGACCGAAATCGAGAACCAGATCACCCAGCGCGTCGAAAGCGCGGTGCGGTCGATCAGCGGGGTCAACTCGATCCAGTCAACCGCGAGCGAGGGCAGTTCCCGGACCTTTATCGAGTTCGAGATCGGCACTGACTTGATCGAAGCGGTCAACGAGGTTGAAACAGCCATCGATTCGGTGCGTGGTTCACTGCCCGACGGCATCCTCGAACCGCAGGTCGGCAAGGTCGATGTGGTGGGCGAGCCGATCGGCTACATCGCTGTCGAAGCCGACGACATGACGCTCGAGCAATTGAGCTGGTTCATCGACGATACCGTCGCCAAGCGGCTGCTCAAGATCAACGGCATGGCCGAAGTGATGCGCTTCGGCGGGGTCGACCGCGAGATCGAGGTGATTCTCGATCCGGCGCGGATGCAGGCGCTGGGCGTCACGGCCTCGCAGATCAATGGCGTGTTGCGGCAGGTCAATCTCGACGCGGCGGGCGGCCTTGCGGAAATCGGCGGCACGCGCCAGTCGCTGCGGGTGCTGGGCAATTCGGACACCGCCTATTCACTGTCGCAGGCGCAGATCCAGCTTGGCGCGGGGCGCACCGTGCGGCTCGCCGACGTCGCGACCGTGCGTGACGGCATTTCCGAGCGCACCTCGATCAGCGAAGTCAACGGCAAGGAAGTCGTCAATTTCCTGATGAACCGCGCGCGCGGTGCGTCCGATCTCGCGGTGTATGATGCGGCGCTCGAGGAAATGGACAAGATCGAGGCCGAGAATCCGGGCGTCAAGTTCATCAAGCTGTCGACCAACACCACCTATACCCGCAGCCAGTACAAATCGTCGATCTGGGCGTTGGTCGAGGGCGCGGTGCTCGCTGTGGTCGTGGTGTTCCTGTTCCTGCGCGATTGGCGCGCGACCTTCATCAGCGCAGTCGCCATCCCGCTGTCGGCAATCCCGACATTCTGGTTCATGGACCTGATGGGGTTCAATTTGAACTTCCTCTCGCTGCTGGCGCTGGCGCTGGTGGCGGGCGTGCTGGTCGATGACGCGATCGTCGAGATCGAAAACATCGTGCGGCATATGCGCATGGGCAAAAGCGCCTATCAGGCGAGCATCGACGCGGCGGACGAGATCGGCCTGCCGGTGGTCGCCACCAGCTTCTGTATCGTCGCGGTGTTCCTACCCGTGGGCCTGATGCCGGGCGTATCAGGGCAGTTTTTCCAGAATTTCGGGATCACCGTGGTGGTTGCGGTGCTGATGAGCCTTGCCGTGGCGCGCATGATCACCCCGCTGATGGCGGCCTATTTCCTCAAGTCCAAGGGCGTTGCCGATCATGGCGGCGGGCGCTGGATCGACAACTATATGGCGGTGCTGGCGTGGACGCTGGACACGAGCCGGATGACCGCGCGCCGCGCCGGGATTCAGCCGCCGCGCCATCGCGGATTCTATACCCTCGGGCTAATGTTGACGGTGATCGCGCTGTTGCTGGTGACTGCGCTTGCCATGTTCGAGCTGTTCAACGGTACGGTTTCGGGCGCGATCGCCGGCGGCATGGGCGCAGCGCCGCCGTGGAAGGGACTGGTCGGCAGCACGATCTACAAGGATATCGCCCTCGCTGTTTCGAGCGACACCAACGCCTTTGTCTACAAGCTGGTCGCCAAGGTGTTCGAGATCGCGCTGGTGCTGCTGGTGTCGATCCTGACCTTCGTCGCAGGCTGGGCGGCCTTCAAGGCGATCGAATTGCCTGCGAACGGCAGCGGGCGCTTTGCCCACATGATGCGCTGGATGACCGCGCGGTTCTACGATCACCGGATCTGGATGCTCGGCATCGGCTGGTTCTCGTTCCTGATGACGATCATGCTGTTCGGGCAGACCCCGCCGCAGTTCCAGCCCAGCATCGATGACGAGAACAGCCGGGTCGAGATCGAGATGGTGCCCGGAACCACGCTCGCCGAGACGCGGCGGGTGGTCAATCTGGTCGCCGACCGGCTCGAACAGGAGCCCGAGGTCGAACGCCTGCTGCTGCGCACCCGGCTAGGCGAAACCTCGTCGATCTTCATCAAGCTCTATGACGACCGCGCGCGCACCTCGATCGAGTTCGAGCGCGAGCTGGCACCGGTGCTGGCAAAGTTCCCCGATGCGCGGGTGCGGTTCCAGTCGCAGTCCGGCGGGTTCGGTTCGGGCCGCGACATGACAGTGATGCTCGCGGGTTCCGATCCGGTGCTCCTCGATCAGACCGCAACCCGGCTGGTCGAGGAGATGAAGGGCCTGAAGACGTTGGTCGCGCCGCGCATCAGCGCCGACCTCAATCGCCCTGAAATCATCATCACCCCCCGCGCCGAGATTTCCGCCGAACTCGGCGTCACCACGGTGGCGCTGTCGCAGGCAATCCGTATCGCCACGCTGGGCGAGATCGAGCAGAACGCGGCACGCTTCTCGCTGTCCGATCGCCAGATCCCGATCAAGGTGCGGTTGTCGCAGGAATCGCGCACCGACTTCACCACCATCGAAAACCTGCCGGTGCCAACCACGAATGGCGGCTCGGTGCCCTTGAGCCGGGTGGCCGACATCACCTTCGGTTCCGGCCCGACCGCGATCCAGCGCTACAATCAGAACCGCCGCGTGTTGGTGGGGGCGGACCTGGCCGCGGGCGTGCTGAAGGGCGAGGCGCAGGCGCAGATCGATGCGCTGCCGGTGCTTCAGAACCTCCCGGTCGGCGTGATCCGCGACGTGGTGGGCGAGGAGGAATGGCAGGCCGAGCTGATCCGCAATCTCATCATCGCGATCATTTCGGGCGTGCTCTTGGTGTTCGCAGTGCTGGTGCTGCTCTACAAGCGGTTGATGAGCCCGCTGGTCAACATGACCTCGCTGGCGCTGGCGCCCTTGGGCGGGGTGTTGCTGATCTGGCTGCTCGGGCAGGCGCAGTCGATGCCGGTCTACATCGGCATCCTGCTGCTGCTCGGCATCGTGTCCAAGAACTCGATCCTGCTGATCGACTTCGCGATCGAGGAAATGAACAAGGGCGTGCCCAAGTTCGAAGCGATCATCGATGCGGGCCACAAGCGCGCGCAGCCGATCGTGATGACCACAATCGCCATGACTGCGGGCATGGTGCCGGTGGTGCTCAACGGCTATCTGGGCGGCGGCGACGGCGCGTGGCGCGAGCCGATGGGGTGGGTGGTGATCGGCGGGCTGATCCTCTCGACGCTGCTCACTCTGCTGATCGTGCCCGCGGGCTTCAGCCTTGCCGACGGGTTCGAGAAGCGCGTCGGCCCGTGGCTGCGCGCGCGGGTGCTGACCTACAAGCCGGGCGACGAGGACCGCCCGCACGGCGTGCCCGAGCCCGATCAACCCTTCCCGGGCCTTCCCGGCAACGCCAAACCGATCCCCGCGCGGCGCCTGCCGCCGGGGGCTGAACCTGCCGAGTGACGCTAAGCGCGTGACTGCCAGCACGGAACCGCGCTAAGGCCGCCGCATGGCAACGCGTTCCCTGAGGCCTCTGACCTTCGGTGGCGAGCCGCTGACCGTGGACCGTGCGCGGCGGATGCGCTGGACGGCGACAGGGATGCTGGCGGCGATGGCGGGGGTGTTCATCGGCACCCACGGCCTCGCGATGACGGGGCATCCGGCCTGGGGCTACGTCAACGCTTTCGCCGAAGCGGCGATGGTCGGCGGCCTCGCTGACTGGTTTGCGGTGACCGCGCTGTTCCGCCATCCGCTCGGCCTGCCCATCCCGCACACCGCGATCATCCCCGATAACAAGGACCGCATCGCCGACACGATGGCAGCGTTCCTGCGCGAGAACTTCCTCACCCCCGCGGTGGTCGCGCGGCGGATGGCGGGGATGAATGTGGCGAAGGCTGTCGGCGAATTCCTCGCCGCCTCGCCGGAGCGAGGCGCGAACGGCGTGGTCGACGTGCGGTCGCGAATCACCTCGGGTGCGGCGGAACTGCTCGCCGAGGTGCTCGAAAGCCTCGATCCAGACCGGCTCGGCAATCAGGTGAGAAGCGGGCTCGCGGGCCAGCTCGCCAAGCTCGACATCGCCCCGCTCGCCGGGCGGATGGTCGAGACCACCATGGCCGACCGCCGCCATCAGCCGCTGATCGACGGCTTCGTGCGCTGGGCGGGCCTCACCATCGAGGATAACGAGGAAACCCTGCGCGAGATCATCCATCAGCGCGTCGCCGGCGTGCTGCGCTGGGCGGGAATCGACAAGACGATCAGCTCCAGCGTGATGGACGGGCTCTACAAGCTGCTCGCCGAGGTGCTGGTCAACCCTGATCACCCGCTGCGCGGCAAGATCGAGGAGGGGCTGGCGAAGCTGGGCCAGGACCTGCAGCACGATCCCGAAACCCGCGCCAAGGTGGAGGAGATGAAGCGCGATCTGATCGCCAACCCGGCGGTGGCGGTGTGGTGGACGGGGGTGTGGGAACGCATCCGCCAGTCGCTGATCCGCCGCGCGCGCGATCCCGACAGCGGCATGGGCGAGGAAATGCGCACCATGCTCGCCGAGCTGGGTCAGGCCTTGCAGAAGGACGCGCGCCTGCAACACCAGATCAACCGCTTCGCCCGCCGCACGATGGTCGGCGTCGCCACCCGCTACGGCGACCAGATCGTCCGGCTGGTGTCAGAGACCGTGAAGCGCTGGGACGCGCGCACCATCACCGACCGCGTAGAGGGCGCCGTGGGCCGCGACCTCCAGTTCATTCGCATCAACGGCACGCTGGTGGGCGGGCTGGTGGGGATGACGCTGCATTTCATCAGCGCCGCGATGTGAATCAGTACTATCTGACCAGGTAAGTGATCGAACTGACATAGAAGGATCGGAACGGTTGTCCCATCGCATCACGCGCTGGTTCAAATGTGGCGCGCTGCATTGCCTTGCAGGCCGGGGATTCGAGCGTTTCGGTCTTGGTCGCTTTCAGCATCGTGCAGCTTTCGACTGCCCCATCGGCGCCGACGATCACCCGCATCCGCATGATCCCCTGCTCGCCTTGTGCGAGGGCATCCGACGGGTAATTCGCCATGATTCTGTCTGCGATCTGCTTTTGATTGATCCAGCGCGGCCTGTTCTTTGCGGTCAGATGCTTTTCGGGATCAAGCCCCCAGTCGCGCACTAGGTCGCGCGTGCACTGGTTCATGATTTCAAACGCCGCATCGAGCGGACCGGTGTCGAGCCTGACTTCGCGCCCACCCTGCCGCAGTTCAACGAATTGCACCTGTTTCGCCAGCGTCAGGTCCACTTGCGCAAGGCCAGTGAGAGCAGGGTCGTCAAACTGGTTGCCAGCAGGCTGGCCCTTATCGAGCTCAATTGACGAAAAGATCACGCCAGTGCCGTAATCTTCGGTCGATCCCGTGAACGGCGTTGTTGCCAGGGGCTCCTGTGTGTCCATGAAACGGACCATCGTGCGGCCGCGGCTTCGGAACTTCTTGAAGGCGGGACCGGCGATGGTCAGCCCGGTTGCCGTGTCAGGCCAGTATTGCTGGAAGGAAATGAAATGCTTGTCGTCGCCCGTGCCGAACACCCTTACGAGACGGCAGCTATCTTCTCCGAAATCCACATTCCATGCACTGCTGGGCTTGAGCACGAGCGGCTCGGCGTGGATGGGTACGGCGACGAGCAGGGACAGGGCGGCGAGGGCGAGAAAAGTGCTACGCATGGGAAACTCCGGGACTGGAGCACAAGGTGCCCGAGATTTCCTACCGTCTCAAGTCGTTGACCGCACTGCCACTAATTCAGCCGATAGGTGATCCGCGTCGAATAGAACCCGGCGACAGGGTTGCCCGCCGCGTCGGTCGCCGGGGTGAATTGCGCATGACGCAGCAATTGCAGGCAGGCGCTGTCGTTGAACGAGGCTGGGCCGCTGTAGTGCGTCACTTCGCAGAAGGTCGGTTTGCCGTCCTTGTTGACCGTCAAGCGCACTGCCACCGTCCCCTGCTGATGGGCCTGGAGCAAATGTGACGGATAATTCTGTTGCAGCTTCTGCGCCCAGATCACCTCGTCCTTCGACTTGACTGGGGTGCCCTTGCCTCCATCGCCGCTTCCTGATCGCGCTAGCCTTTCGGCCAAGGCTACGCTGCACTTCCCGAGTTCCTGCACCATCGGCAGAACGCCATCGAGCTCCAGCGTGATCGGATCGATGACCCCGCCGGCCAGTTCGAGTGCTGTGACCGCAGAGTAACGCTGCTTGAGCGTTTCTTCAGATGCAAGATTGGTAAGCTCGGCCTCGGCGAAGTTGACCTGTTCCTCACCCTTTTCCCGTGACGCGTTCGCACCATCCATTTCGTCGATGAGCAGCGAGACCGGCTGCACCCCGAACAATCCGAGCACCGGGCGGCCCTTGCTCGAATTGGCGGTGATGAAATTGCGTTCGACCGGCTCGCCCGGCGCAAAGCCGACGCGCACAAACGGCCCATAGGGGTTGCGCACCGCGCGCCCGATCAGGGTGAGGTTCACCCCCGGGCCGGGGCCCCCCTTGTCGATCCACAGCGTCAACTCGTCCTCACCCGAACCGAAGGTGCGGATCATACGGCACTTGTCGTCATACTCGCGCAGCTGCCAGTCGGAGCTGGGCTTGAGTTTGATCGGTTCGGCGTGGGCGGGCGACGACAAGCCCAAGCTTGCGATGGCGGCAGTGGCGATAATGGTGCGACGCATAAGAAAACCCCCGGCAGGCGCATAACCTGCCGAGGGTTTCTCACAATTTCAAGTCTTTGAAGGTCTGCGCCCTAAAGCGACTTCGTCAGCTCCGGCACCACGGTATAAAGATCGCCGACAAGCCCGATATCCGCGACCTGGAAAATCGGCGCGTCTTCGTCCTTGTTGATGGCGATGATGACCTTGGAGTCCTTCATCCCGGCAAGGTGCTGGATCGCGCCCGAGATGCCGATGGCGAAGTAGACTTCCGGCGCGACGATCTTGCCGGTCTGGCCGACCTGGTAGTCGTTGGGGACATAGCCCGCATCGACCGCCGCACGGCTCGCGCCGATCGCCGCGCCGAGCTTGTCGGCGAGCGGCGTGATGGTCGCTTCGAAGGTCTCCGCGTCCTTGAGCGCGCGGCCACCCGAGACGATGATCTTGGCGCTGGTCAGTTCCGGACGCTCGCTCTTGGCGATTTCCGAGCTGACGAAGCTCGAGGTGCCCGCATCGCCCGCGCCGCCGACGGCTTCAAGGCTCGCCGAGCCGCCCTCGGTCGCCGCCTTCTCGAACGCGGTGCCGCGCACGGTGAGGACCAGCTTGGCATCGGTCGATTCGACCGTCGCGATGGCGTTCCCCGCATAGATCGGGCGGGTGAAGGTCTTGGGGCCTTCGACCGAGAGAATCTCGCTGACCTGCATCACATCGAGATGCGCGGCGACGCGCGGAGCAATGTTCTTGCCTGAGGTGGTGGCAGGCGCGAGGAAGGCGTCGTGATCGGCCATCAGCGCGGCGGCGAGCGGCGCGACGTTCTCTGCGAGCCCGTTGGCATAGGCGGCGTCATCCGCAACGTGGACCTTGGCCACGCCTGCGATCTTGGCGGCAGCTTCCGCCACGCCGCCGCAATTGTGGCCGGCGACCAGCAGGTGCACTTCACCGAGCTTGCCCGCAGCAGTGACCACCGCGAGCGTCGCGTCGTTCACCTTGGTGTTGTCATGTTCGACGAGAACGAGGGTTTTCATTGTTCCTACCTCTCAAAATCCGTTCAGGCTGAGCTTGTCGAAGCCCTGTATTTCCTTTTTCCCGCGTTCCTCAAGAAGGGCAGCCCTTCGACAAGCTCAGGGCGAGCGGGAAGGGGAGATTATGCGATGCCCAAGGCTTTCACTTTCGCGACCAGCGCGGCGACGTCGGCGACCTTCTCGCCTGCCTGACGCACCGGCGGCTCGGCGACCTTGAGGGTCTTGAGACGCGGGGTCAGATCGACGCCGTAGTCAGCGGCGGTCTTGGTCGCTAGCGGCTTTTGCTTGGCCTTCATGATGTTCGGCAGCGAGGCATAGCGCGGCTCGTTCAGCCGCAGGTCGGTGGTGACGATCGCGGGGAGCGCGAGCTTCACGGTCTGCAAGCCCCCATCGACTTCGCGCTTCACGACAACGCTGTCGCCTTCGACGGCGACAGTGTTGGCGAAGGTGCCCTGCGGACGGCCCATCAGCGCGGCGAGCATCTGGCCGGTCTGGTTCGAATCGTCCGAGATCGACTGCTTGCCAAGGATCACGAGGCCGGGAGCTTCTTCATCGGCAATGGCCTTGAGGATCTTGGCGACCGCCAGCGGCTCGACCTCGTCTTCTGTCTCGACGAGGATCGCCCGGTCGGCACCCATGGCGAGCGCGGTGCGGAGCGTTTCCTGCGCCTTGGCCGGGCCGACGCTGACCGCGACGATCTCGGTCGCTGCGCCCTTTTCCTTGAGGCGGATCGCTTCCTCGACCGCGATTTCGTCGAACGGGTTCATGCTCATCTTGACGTTGGCAAGATCGACGCCGCTGCCGTCGGCCTTGACCCGCGGCTTGACGTTATAATCGATCACCCGCTTGACGGGGACGAGGATTTTCATCGGATGGTCCTTCCTCTCAAAGAATCATTGGCGCTAGCGCCTCGGCAGCCCGCCTAGCTTGCGTTTACGTAAACGTCAAGCGAGGTGCCGGTGCCGACGGGGAAACGTGCGGCCTTCCCCTTGCGTTCCGTGGGGCTGCGGTCAAGCCTTCAAATCACCAGAGCTTTACCGCCGGGCACAGCGGGCGTAGCTTAGAGATCGGGGAGGAACGCTATGATGCGGATTATAGGATATGCCGCCGCACTGGGCGTGCTGCTGGCAGGGCCGCTGGCGGCGCAGGAAACACGCAAGGCCGATGCGGGCCACGTCCCTCCACCAGCAACGATAGGCGATGCCGCATGGCTGGTCGGCACGTGGAGCGGCACGGGCATTGGCGGGGCCGAAGCGCACGAGGACTGGCTCGCGCCGTCGGGCAGCACGATGGTCGGCACCTTCGTTCAGGAAACCGCCGTGGGCGGGATCATGTTCACCGAACACATGTACCTGATGGAAGAAGACGGCAGCCTCGCGGTGAAGCTCAAGCACTTTAACCCCGATCTCACCGGCTGGGAGGAGAAGGATGGGATGCTCACCTTCCGCCTGATCGCCGCCGAGCCCTGTGCGCTCCATTTCAACGCACTGACCTATCGGTGTGATGGCGATGGCGGGATGGTGGTGGCTGTGCGAATGAAGAGCGACGGGCCGATCCCGCAGGAACTGGTGTTCCGGTTCCGGCGTGTAGGAAACCCGCCCGCCGCTCGCTAAATCCTACACGCCGGGCGGAATCGGACAGCGCGTTCCTCCGCCCTGCATGTACAAACTGAACAAAGCCCCCGATCAGGCGGCCTTCTTCACCTCCGCCACGATCTTCTGCGCGGCATCGCCAAGGTTGTCGGCAGGCACGATCGCGAGGCCCGAATTGGCGAGGATCGCCTTGCCCTCGGCCACATTGGTGCCTTCGAGGCGCACCACCAGCGGCACCTGCAGGTTCACGTCGCGCGCGGCCTGCACGATCCCGTTGGCGATCACGTCGCACTTCATGATCCCGCCGAAGATGTTGACGAGGATGCCCTCGACCGCCGGGTCCTTGAGGATGATCTTGAAGGCCGCGGTGACCTTCTCGGTGGTGGCACCGCCGCCCACGTCGAGGAAGTTCGCGGGGAAGGCACCGTTCAGTTTGATGATGTCCATCGTCGCCATGGCAAGGCCCGCGCCGTTGACCATGCAGCCGATGTTCCCGTCGAGCTTGATGTACGCAAGATCGTATTCGGAGGCCTCGACTTCGGCCGGGTCTTCCTCGGTCTCGTCGCGCAGGGCTTCGATCGCCGGATGGCGGTAGAGCGCGTTGCCGTCGAAGCTCATCTTGGCATCGAGCACAAGCAGGCGGTCGTCGTCGGTCTGGCACAGCGGGTTGATTTCGAGCATCTCGCAATCGGTGGCGAGGAAGGCGTCGTAAAGCTGCTTGGCGAGCTTCTGCGCCTGCTTGTTGAGATCGCCTGACAGGCCCAGCGCAAAGGCCACCGCGCGGCCATGATGCGGTTGGAAGCCCTGCGCGGGATCGACGGTGAAGCTGGTGATTTTCTCAGGCGTGTCATGCGCGACCGCTTCGATGTCCATCCCGCCCTCGGTTGAGACCACGAAAGCAACGCGTCCCGTGGCGCGGTCGACCAGCAGCGAGAGGTAATATTCCTGCGCAATGTCGACGCCATCGGTGATGTAGAGGCGGTTGACCTGCTTGCCCGCCTCGCCGGTCTGGATCGTCACCAGCGTGTTGCCGAGCATTTCCTTGGCGTGGGCTTCGACTTCCTCGAGGCTCTTGGCGAGGCGCACGCCGCCCTTGGCGTCCGCCGGGAGCTCCTTGAACTTGCCCTTGCCGCGCCCGCCCGCGTGGATCTGCGCCTTCACGACATAGAGCGGCCCTGGGAGCTTCCTGGCGGCCTCAACCGCTTCGGCGACGCTCAACGCGGCATGCCCGGCGGGCACTGCGATTCCGTGCTGTGCGAGCAGTTCCTTGGCCTGATATTCGTGGACGTTCATGGCGTTTCGATCCCTTGATTCACTTCGCTGGGGAGAGGTTGTGTGGGCGGGGCCTAAGCACGGATCGACAGGCTTGAAAAGTGCTCTGTGCGCGGCCAACACCGTCCCCTCACATGATTGACAGGTATCGCCTTCAAGAGATCGTCCGCGAGGCGGGCCGCATCGCCCATTCGCGCTGGCCGGGCGCGGGGCATGATCTGCACAGCTGGGACAAGACCCCGGGCAATCCGGTGAGCGAGGCCGATCTCGAGGTTGACCGGTTCCTGAAGCGCGAGCTGGGCCGGTTGCTGCCCGCCGCGGCGTGGCTGTCCGAGGAAACGGCCGACGACACCGCGCGTACCGCCAGCGGGCTGATCTGGCTGGTCGATCCGATCGACGGCACCCGCGATTTCGTGCGCGGTCGGTCTGGCTGGGCGGTGTCGGTGGCGCTGGTGAGCGGGGGCAAGCCGCTGGTGGGGATGCTTATGGCGCCTGCGCGGGGTGAGGAATGGGTGGCGGTGGCGGGGCAGGGCGCGACGCTCAACGATGGGCCAATCTGCGCGAGCACGCGCAGCACCTTCGCCGGAGCGCGGGTGCCAACGGTCACCTTGCCCAAGGAAGATACCGATCTGGTCGCAGTCGATCAGCCCAATTCGATTGCCTTGCGCATCGCGATGGTCGCGGATGATCGCGCGGATCTGGTCGCGACGCTGCGCTGGGGCTTCGAATGGGATATCGCCGCTGCCACCCTGATCGCGCGCGAGGCCGGGGCCGAGGTCAGCGACGCCTTCGGCCGCCCGCTCGCCTATAACAAGCACGACCCGCGCGATTTCGGGGTGCTGGTGTGCTCCCCCGCGATCCACGCGGCGGCCGTCGAGCGGTTGGCCGAACGGGCGAAGGCGCTGCGCTGAACGAAATCGGGCCGCCCCGCTAAGGACAGCCCGAAAAAATTTGCCCATTGGGCGAAGGCAAATCAGTTCCCGCTACGCGCGGCGTTCACGTCTTCCTGGCTCACCGGAATGATCTTGATCTCGACCCGGCGGTTGAGCGGTTCGTTGACATTGTCGCCGGTTTTCACCCGCAACGAGTCGTAAGCCTCGCCAAAGCCCTTGGTCGCGATCCGCGCCCGCGCCACGCCGCGCGCCGCGATGTAATCGGCCACGGCCTGCGCACGCTGTTCGGACAGCCGCTGGTTGGTTGCGGTCGAGCCCGTGGTGTCGGTGAAGCCGTAGACGTCGATCAGGCTGTTCGGATACTTGATGAGGCTCTCGGCAACGCTGTTGAGCGTGTCCTGAAAGCCAGGGTTGATCGCCGCCGAGCCGGTGGCGAAGGTCACGCCGTCGGGCAGGCGCACGAGGATCGCGTCCTGATCGCCGACTTCCTCGACATCGACGCCGCTGCCCGCGGTCTGTTCCTTCAGCTCCTTGATCTGGTCGTCATACTGCTTGCCGATCACCGCCCCGGCCGAACCGCCAATCCCCGCGCCAACAATACGTCCGGTGTCGCCACCGATCGCGCCGCCAAGCAGGTAGCCAAGCGTGCCTCCGAGGCCCGCGCCGATCGCGGTGCGCGAGACTTTCTTCTCGCCGGTATTGGGATCGGTAACGCACGCGCTCGTTCCAAGTAGCGCCAGGGCTGCGGTGCCCGAAAGAAGGATACGGGAAATCGTCATGATCGTTACTCCCTTTTTGTCCGTGACTGCCTGCCATGCCGCCCCTTTGACAGCAAGACCGCGCAGAACCGGGTCGGCATGGTCCTGATGCCATCCACCTTGACCCACGTTGAACGCCAAAGTCGGGTTTGCGCGATTCTGTTCCCTATCCGCTAACCGGTGCTGGTTTACAGCCGGGTTTGTGCTAGCGCGGTAAGCGTGACACCATTCCCCGTGACAGACGTGTTGATCATCGTCGGGCTTGTCGTGCTCAACGGCGTGTTCGCGATGTCCGAACTGGCGATCGTGTCGGCCAAGACCAGCGCGCTCGAGACCAAGGCCGAAGCCGGATCGAGCAGTGCGCGCATCGCGCTCGACCTCGCCGCCGATCCTGGCAAGTTCCTGTCGACCGTGCAGATCGGCATCACGCTGATCGGGATCATCGCGGGCGCCTATTCGGGGGCGAGCCTGGGCGGGCCGACGGGCGAGCGACTCGAGATGATGGGGCAGCCGAGCAAATATGCGGACGAAACCGGCTTTGCGCTGGTGATCGCGGTGACCACCTATCTCAACGTGGTGGTCGGCGAACTGGTGCCCAAACAGCTGGCGCTGCGCAATGCAGTGCCGCTGGCCTTGCTGATGGCTCGCCCCATGGCGCTGCTGTCGCGTGCCGCCGCGCCGCTGGTGTGGCTGCTCGACTCGAGCTCGGCGGCGATCATCCGTCTGTTCGGCATCCGCCGGACCGACGAAGCCTCGGTGACAGCCGAGGAACTGCATATGATCTTCGCCGAGGCGACCCGCTCGGGCGCGATCGAGGTGGAGCAACGCCAGCTTTTGACCGGCGTAGTGCGCCTCGCCGAGCGTCCGGTTCGCGAGATGATGACCCCGCGTACCGAGGTCGACTGGATCGCTGCCGATGCCGATCCGGCGGAAATCCGCGCGACCATCGAGGCCAGCTCGCATTCGCTGCTGCCGGTCGCCGACGGCTCGCCCGATACAATTCTCGGCGTGGTAAAGGTGCGCGACGTGCTGGCGGCGATGGTGGCGGGCGCGCCGGTCGCATTGCGCGCGATGATGCGTAAGGTCGAGGTGGTTCCCGATCAGCTCGACGCTATGGATGCCTTGAGAGTGCTGCAATCGGCCGAAGTGGCGATGGCGGTGGTGCACGACGAATACGGGCATTTCGAGGGCATCGTCACGCCGGTCGACCTGCTGACCGCGATCGTCGGCACCTTCGCCAGCGACAGCGACGACGGTGACCTGCCGAGCGTGGTCGAGCGTGAGGATGGCTCGCTGCTGGTGTCCGGGTCACTGTCCGCCGATGCGCTCGCCGACCGGCTGGGGCTGGAATATGGCGAGGACCGCGAGTTCGGCACGGCGGCGGGCTACGCTCTGTCAGTGCTGAAGAAGCTGCCTGGCGAGGGCGAGCACTTCACCGATCAGGGCTGGCGTTTCGAGGTCGTCGACATGGACGGACGCCGCATCGACAAGCTGCTGGTGAGCCGGGTCGACGAGGGTGATTGACGGCCTGAGAAGGGTTCGCGCAGAGACCGCAGAGCCGAAAAAGGCGGCGCAGCCGCGATTAGGGGTTCGCGCCAAGCAGCCAAGAGGCCAAGAGCGGGCGCCTTGTCGCGGCCATTGACAATATCTTGGCAACTTGGTTCCTTGGCGCGAACCAGTCTGAAGCGCCGCAGGCGCGGCGGGGTGCAAACTCTCTGATCCTCTGCAGTCCCTGCGCGAAACAAACTCCGCGAACCGATCGGTCAGGCGCTCGGGATCACCGTGCTCGCCGACTGACCGTCACCCTCCGGGGCGGCGATGATGTCGCGGGTGACGCGGCCCTTGGCGACAGTGTTTGTCTCGGTGTCGCCCACCTGGCTGCGGATGCTCGGCGCGGCGCTGCCTGCGCGGTCGAGTACGCTCGCTTCGATGCGGCTGCGCGGGGCGGGGCCGCCGAACAGGGCTTCCAATGCCTGTTCCGATGCGGTGCCTTCAGCCGGGCGGGGCGCGCCGGGAGCGGGCGGGGTGAGGGTGAAATCGGGCGGCACAACCAGCGGCGCCTGGCGCTGCACCGCGAATTCGTCCGGCCGGTCGCGGTTGAAGATCCCGCCGCCGGCACCGCATGCAGCCAGCAGCGCCGAGGCCGAGGCCAGCAGCAGGATCACGGGGGCAGGCTTACGCATTGTCAGGCTCTCCGCGGGGCTCATCCCCGGTTGGTGTTTCGTCCTTGTCGCGCACCAGCAGGCTGCGGGCAAGGATAATGACGACGCCGATGGTGATAGCCGCATCGGCGACATTGAAGATCAGAAACGGGCGGAAATCGCCGATATGAAAATCGGCATAGTCGATCACATAGCCGAAATCATAGCGATCGCGGATATTGCCGATCGCCCCGCCGAGGATCAGCGCGAGGCCCGCGATATCGCCAAGCTTGTGCTCGCGCATCATCCACACCAGCACCACCACGGCGATGACGCCGGTCAGCGCCACCAGCGCCCAGCGCATCTCCATGCTTTCGGCCTGCAGCATCCCCAGCGAGATGCCGCGGTTCTCCATATAGGTGAGGTCGAAGAACGGCAGCAGATCGATATGCCGCACTTCGCGCAGCCGCAGCGGATCGATGACGTACCATTTCACGACCTGATCGACGATGGCGACCAGCGCGGCGAGCGCGAGTCCGATCAGGCGGTTGCCGGTGAACAGCGCGCTCACGAGACGACCTCCTCGCAGCGCCCGCACAGCGCATCGTCGTTGGCGACGTCGGGCAGATGCCGCCAGCAGCGGGTGCATTTGTTGTGGGTGGTCTTGGTGACAGTGTAGCGATGAATCAGGCTTGAGATTCTATCAGCACCTTCCAGAACTTTGCCTTCCAGCGACGGTAAAGTCCGGAATGTGACTGACGCACAAATCGCAATTTCAGCCATGTTTACGGACTGAAGGATCTCAAGGTCATCGAGATTGGTCAGCGACAACTCTACGTCTGCCTCAAGGCTTGATCCAATTTCCTTGTCGCGTCTCAACGGTTCAATGGCTCGTGTAATCGCTTCCCTGTAATCCCGAATAACGGCCCATTTCCCAACCCCACCTGAATAACGATTGTTCTTTGGATACTCGGCCCACTCAGACACATTCGGCACGCTCGGCCATTCGAGCAGGTGGACAGAACCGCGCTGGCCGTCCTCATCCGGCTCGCCATCCTCGGGATAGCGCGAGAGCCACACTTCCTCGGCGGTGAACACCAGCACCGGCGCGGCGTAGCGCACGAGCGCGTGGAACAAGAGGTCGAGCATCGTGCGATAGGCGTTGCGCGTGACGCTGTCCGGCCCGTCGCAATAGAGGCTGTCCTTGCGGATATCGAAGTAGAACGCCGAGAGGTCCTCGTTGCAGAAATCGACCAGCAGGCGCGTGTAGAGGTTGAAATCGTAAGCCTCCGCCGCCGCCCGCAGCTTGCCGTCGAGGTCGGAGAGCAGCGCGAGGATGTAGACTTCCAGCTCCGGCAACGCGCCGCCATCGCTCATGTCGCCCACGAACCCGTCGAGCGCGCCGAGCAGATAACGGAAGGTGTTCCTGAGCTTGCGATACTGGTCGCCCACGCCTTTGAGGATCTCGTCCCCGATACGGTGATCCTCGGTGAAGTCGACGCTGAGCGCCCACAGCCGGATGATGTCCGCGCCGTAGCTTTCCATGACCTTCAAGGGATCGATGGTGTTGCCGAGGGACTTCGACATCTTCTTGCCCTTGGCATCCATCGTGAAGCCGTGGGTCAGCACCTGATCATAGGGCGCGCGGCCGCGCGTGGCGCAGGCTTGCAGCAGGGAGGACTGGAACCAGCCCCGATGCTGGTCCGAGCCTTCGAGGTAGAGGTTGGCGGGCCATTGCAGGTCCGGCCAGCGGCCCGATTCCAGCACGAAGGCATGGGTGCAGCCCGAATCGAACCACACGTCGAGAATGTCGGTGACCATGTCGTAGTCGGCAGGGTCGTGGTCCGCGCCGAGGAAGGCTGCTTTGTTGGCGCTGTTCCACGCATCCATGCCATCCGCGTTGACCGCCGCGACGATGCGGGCGTTGACCGCCGGGTCTTGCAGGTAGGAGCCGTCCGGCCGCACGAACAAGGTGATTGGCACGCCCCAGGCGCGCTGGCGGCTGAGCACCCAGTCAGGGCGGCCTTCGACCATCGAGCCGAGCCGGTTGCGGCCCTTTTCGGGGATGAACTCGACCCGCGCGATTTCGGCGAGGGCTGTGTCCCGCAGCGTTCTTCCCCCCTCCTTTTCAAAGGAGGGGTCGGGGGTGGTTGCGGGCTGCGGAGCAGTCCGCTCGGGCGTCCCGCCCGACCCGACTGCCACCACCCCTAGCCCCTCCTCTGGAGAGGAGGGGGATGCCAGCGTCTTGTCCATCGGCACGAACCACTGCGCCGTCGCACGGAAGATCACCTTGGCCTTGGAGCGCCACGAGTGCGGGTAGGAGTGCGCGTAATCCGCGCTCGCCGCGAGCAGCGCGCCCGCTTCGCGCAGGTCGGAACAGATCGGGCCGTCGGGCGCGTTGAACTTGGGGTTGATGACGCTCATGCGACGCTCGTCCGCGCCGCCGAACCACGCCCAGTCGTCGCGATAGCGCCCGTCGTCCATCACCGCGAAGACGGGGTTGATCCCGTTCGCCTTGCACAGCTCGAAGTCGTCCTCGCCATGATCGGGCGCCATGTGGACGAGACCGGTGCCAGAGTCGGTGGTGACGAAATCGCCGGGGAGGAAAGGTCTGAGCGCGCTGTAAAATCCTCCCCGCGCCGGGGAGGTGGCAGCCGCGCCAGCGGCTGACGGAGGGGATTCGCCGCCGGGAGCCGTGACCGCGTGGGGCGAGTCCCCACCACCATGCTGCGCATGGTCCCCCTCCCCGTCCCGGGGAGGATCGAGCCGCCACATCGGATGGCGGGCGAGGGTGCCGGCGAGTTCGGAGCCGTTGCCTGACCAAGCTACATTTTCGATGTGAACTGTAACCTCGTGTGGGGCGTTTTCGAGCGAAAGGAGCTTGCTGACTCGCTTGAGGAACTCAGCCCTAATCGCTTCATCCTTAGCGATAACGAAGCGCCTTCCGCTCCACTTCTCAATCTTTCGCAGGTCGTGTGGGTGCGTTGTTTGTAGGTGATTAACGGTCGTAAGCGTGATCGCCTCATACGCCACCTCCGGCCCATAGGCCAAAGCCTGGTTCACCGGGATCGTCCACGGCGTCGTCGTCCAGATCACCGCGTGGGTGCCGACCAGTTCGGGGATCGGGCTTTCGACAATCTCGAACGCCACGTCGATCTGGGTCGAGGTGATGTCCTCGTATTCGACCTCCGCCTCGGCCAGCGCGGTCTGTTCGACGGGTGACCACATCACCGGCTTCGAGCCGCGATAGAGGTTCCCCGCCTCGGCCAGCTTGAGCAGCTCGGCGACGATCACCGCCTCGCTTTCCTTCTGCATGGTGAGGTAGGGGTGGTCCCAATCGGCCATGATGCCGAGGCGCTTCAGCTGGCTGCGCTGCACGTCGACCCAGTGCTGCGCATAGGCGCGGCACTCGTCGCGGAAGGCCTTGACCGCCGCCTCGTCACGCCCCGCGCCGGTGAGGACGGGCTTGGCCTTCTTGTCCTTGCGGTATCGCTCTTCGACCTTCCACTCGATGGGGAGGCCGTGGCAGTCCCAGCCCGGCACGTAAGGCGCATCGCGGCCCAGCAGGTTCTGGATGCGGCAGACCATGTCCTTGAGGATGTGGTTCAGCGCATGGCCAATATGCATGTCGCCATTCGCGTAGGGCGGGCCATCGTGGAAGATGAACTTTTCCCGACCCTTCCGGCTCTTGCGCAGCGCATCGTAGAGGCCGATCTGCTCCCAGCGCGCGGCAATGCCCGGCTCCTTCTGGGGGAGGCCGGCCTTCATGGGGAAATCGGTCTTCGGCAGGAAGACGGTGTCCCGGTAATCGCGCGTGGTGTCTGGGGCGTCGCTCATGGTGCGCGGGGCCTTAGCGGGCGGGCGGGCTTTGCGCAATTTGTCTTGGGACGGGGTGACGAAATGGGTTCGCGCAGAGACCGCAGAGGAGCAGAGGGCGCGGAGAAGGCTATGCGGCGAAGCCGCAGATCGGTTCGCGCCAAGGGGCCAAGCGGCCAAGAATACGGACCCAGGTGCGACCTGTTGCTCCCTCTTGGCCCCTTGGCCCCTTGGCGCGAACAAGGATCTGAAGGCCGCTCTCGCGGCGGGTCCTGAGCCTCTGCGGTCTCGGCTCCTCTGCGGTCTCTGCTCCTCTGCGGTCTTTGCGCGAAACAACTAAGCCAAAAGCCGCCGCGCTTCGGCGCAATCCTTGTCCATCTGTTCGATCAGCGCCTCGAGAGTATCGAACTTCGCCTCGCCGCGCAGGTAGTGGTGGAAGGCGACTTCGATCTCCTGCCCATAAAGATCGCCGGAGAAATCAAAGAAATAGGGCTCCAGCAGCTCCTTGGGGGGATCGAACTGCGGGCGGATGCCGATATTGGCCGCGCCTTTGAGCACCTCGCCACTCGCCAGCAGCCGTCCGGTGACGGCGTAGATCCCGTATTTGGGCCGCAGATAGCTGTCGATTGCGAGGTTCGCCGTTGGGTAACCGATAGTGCGCCCGCGCTTGTCGCCGTGCTCGACGATGCCTCTGATGGCAAAGGGGCGGGTGAGGAGCCGCGCCGCCAGTTGCGGGTCGCCATTGCGCAGCGCATCGCGGATGCGGCTTGATGAAACGACCTCATTACCCTCCGCAACCGCTGCAACAACCCGCGCATGAAGCCCCAAAGACCCGCCAAGAATGCGCAACAGGTCGACATTGCCTGCCGCACCCTTGCCGAAGGTGAAATCGCCCCCCGTCACCACCCCGTGCGCGCCGAAGCGGTCGACAAGAATGCGCTGGATGAAGTCTTCCGCGCTCGTCCCGGCCAGCTCGGCATCGAAGTGGAACACCAACATCGCGGTCGCGCCCGCGGCCAGATAGAGCTCCTGCCGCTGTTCCAATGTCGTCAGCCGGAAGGGCGGGACGTCCGGCTTGAAGAAGCGCACCGGATGCGGATCAAAGGTGGCGATGATCGAAGGGCGGCCTTCCTCATGCGCCCAGCGGATCGCCTCGCCCGCCACTGCCTGATGGCCAGAGTGAAACCCGTCGAAATTGCCGAGCGCGATGATCGCACCGTGCAGCGCCTCTGGCATGGGATTGCGATGATCGAGCCAGCGCATCAGGCGGCGTCCTTGGCTGCTGCAAACGGCACCAGCCCCTGCGTAAGTACCCGCAAAGCGTTGCCGCCCATTGCGGCGCGGATTTCGGCCTCGCTGAAGCCTTCGTCCATCAGCGCCTGCGTGACATGCACAAGGTTCGCGGTATCGAAGCGAACCGTTACCGCGCCGTCGTAGTCGCTCCCCAGCGCAACATGGGCGATGCCGACCAGATCACGCACATGCTTCATCGCGCGGGCAACCGCGCGCGGATCGGTGGAGCAGACAGCGCCTTCCCAATAGCCGATGCCGATCACTCCCCCGGTCGCGGCGACACCCTTGATCTCTTCGTCGGTGAGGTTGCGGTTCTCCTTGCAGGTGGCCTGCACCCCGCCATGGCTGGAGACCACCGGGCGGCGCGCCATCGCGAGGATTTCGGCCACGCAGGCATGGCTGCAATGCGCAATGTCGACGACCATGCCGAGGTCTTCCATGCGCCGCACCGCCGCGCGGCCCATGTCGGTCAGGCCGGCCTTGCTTTCGCCATGCATCGACCCGGCGAGTTCGTTGTCGAAGAAATGGGTCAGCCCCGCCATCCGCATGCCAGCGCCATAAAGCCGTTCGAGATTGCCGATATCGCCTTCGAGACTGTGTAGCCCCTCGGCACTGAAGATCACGCCGATCGGCCGGTTCGCCTCGGCCCGGCGAGCCGCCATCAGCGCGCCGATGTCCTCGCGCCGGACGATCTTGCGCAAGCCGCCTTCCGACGCCGCGACCGCTTTATCGAGCTTCTCGCCATGGTAGCGCACGCGGTCGTAAAGCGAGAACCACGTGCGCACCGGCTGGAGCTGCCCGATCGCCAGCGCGGTAATGTTGTCGCTGTCGGCGCTGTTGCTGGTATAGTTCTGGTTCTCCGGCGTCTTGGTGACGCTGGAAAACACCTGCAGGGCGACATTGCCGTCCCTGAGACGCGGCACATCCATATGGCCGCGATCGGCGCGCTCAAGCATGCTGCGCTTCCACAGCAAGGTGTCCGAATGCAGATCGACGATGGTCAGCGTCGCATGCAGCGCGCGGGCCTCTGCGCCGACCACTGGCAGCGGCTCGCCATCAATTCGATTCATGCGGCGCTCGGCAATGCCCGGCGCGAAAGTGAAAAATCCTATCGCACCCAGCGCAAGCAATAGCCCAAGGCCAAGTCCCAGCTTGCGGATCATGACGCCTCTCCGGCATTGGCGGGTCGTCTGCGTCGATAGGTCAGGAACGAGAAGGCCGGTTTGTCGCCATCGGCGGCATGATCCTCGCGCGCGGTTTCAGCCCAGTCGCTACCCGGCGCGGGCATGACTGTGTCGCCCTCATAATCCGCGTGGATCTGGGTCAGCTCGATCCGGTGCGCGAGCGGCATGAACAGCGCGTAGATCGCCGCGCCGCCGATTACGGCGATTTCGCCGCTGTGGTTGCCGACGCTCGACAGTGCTAGCGCGGCTTCGACCGATCCGGCGAGTTCAACCCCTTCCAGCGCGAGTTCATGGCGCGACAGCACGATATGGCGGCGGGCGGGGAGCAGGCCGGGCAGGCTGTCGAAGGTCTTGCGGCCCATGATCATCGGCTTACCAAGCGTCAACGCCTTGAAATGCTTGAGGTCTGCGGGCAAGTGCCACGGTAGCGCACCCGCTTTGCCGATGGTTCCGTTCGCCGCGCGGGCATAGATAAGGACGATCTCCGGGCTCATCCCAGCGTGTGCCCCACCCGCGTCACATGGCCCATCTTGCGGCCCTCGCGCGCTTCGGCCTTGCCGTAGAGGTGCAGGTGCGGCTCGCCCGGTTCGGCGAGGATCGCGTGGGCCGTAAGTGCCTGTTCACCCACTATATTGCGCATGTCGATGGTCGCAAAGCGGGTCGCGGTGCCGCCGAGAGGCAGGCCGCAGATCGCGCGGATGTGGTTTTCGAACTGGCTGGTCGCCGCGCCCTCGATGGTCCAGTGGCCGGAGTTGTGCACCCGCGGGGCCATCTCGTTGAAAACAGGGCCATTTGTCGTGGCGAAGAACTCGAGTGTCAGCACCCCGACATAGCCCAGCGCTGCGGCGACCTTGGCAGCGAGCGCGCGGGCTTCAAGCACTTGTGCTTCGACCAGCGGCCCGGCGGGGAGCACCGAGAGTGCCAGCATCCCGCCCTCATGATGGTTCGCAGTCGAATCCCAGAAGCCGAGCGCCCCATCCCGCCCGCGCACGCAAATCACTGAAAATTCGGTCTCGTAGGTGACAAAGCCCTCGTAAACGCAGGGCACACCGGGGTATGCCGCGTCGCCTGCCGCGCCGATGCGCCACTGGCCCTTGCCGTCATACCCGTCGCGCGCGGTCTTGAGGATGCCGGGGGTGCCAACTGCGGCGATGGCGGCTGCGAGATCGGCCTCGCTCTCCACTTTCGCATAGGGCGCGGGCTTTCCGCCCAGTCCGAGGATAAATTTTTTCTCGCGAAGCCGGTCTTGCGCGGTCTCCAAAGCGCGACAAGGGGCGGCCAAAAGCTGCTTGGGGAGGGCAAGAACCGTGCTGATCGGCACGTTTTCGAACTCCCAGGTCACCATATCGCAGCGGCCCGCGAAATCAGCGAGAGCCGCGCTGTCGTCCCAGTCTGCGGTGACAAAATCGCTGCACGCATCCGCCGCGACATTATCGCCCGCAGGTGCGTAGCCGATCACGCGGTAGCCCAGTTGCAACGCGGCCATGGCGAGCATCCGGCCCAACTGGCCGCCGCCGAGAATGCCGATGGTGGAGCCTGCGGGCAGCATCAATCGAGCGGCACCTCGCCCACGCCCGCGCTGTTGGCCGCGCGCCAATCCTGCAAGCGTTCGGAGAGGTCTTCGTCCCCCAGCGCGAGGATCGCCGCTGCCAGCAGCCCCGCGTTCTTCGCTCCGGCCTCGCCGATCGCCAGCGTGCCGACCGGGATCCCGCCCGGCATCTGCACGATCGAGAGCAGGCTATCCATGCCATTGAGGGCTTTCGACTGCACCGGCACGCCCAGCACCGGCAGGTGCGTCATGCTGGCGATCATGCCGGGGAGGTGCGCCGCGCCGCCCGCGCCGGCGATAATAACGCTGAAGCCCTCGCCCTCCGCGCCCTTGGCGAAGGCGGTCATCCGGTCCGGGGTGCGGTGGGCCGAGACGATCCGCGCCTCGAATTCCACCTCCAGTTCGCCCAGCACCTCGGCGGCGGCTTTCATGGTCGGCCAGTCGGACTGGCTGCCCATCACGATAGCGACCTTGCCCCCGGTAGCTTCCATCATGCGTCCTTCAGGTAGTAGCGCTCACCCGTCACCGCGGCGCCGTCGAAGTCATAGATGATCGGCTGGCCGGTGGGAATCTCGAGGTCGGTGATGTCCGCGTCCGATATCCCCGAGAGGTGCTTCACCAGCGCGCGCAGGGAATTGCCATGCGCGGCAATGATCACCGTCTCGCCGCGCGCCAGCACGGGGAGGATCGCGCCGTCCCAATAGGGCAGCACGCGCTCGATGGTGAGTTTGAGGCTCTCGGTGTTCGGGATTGCGATTCCGGCGTAACGAGGGTCGCTCGCCAGATCGAAGGCGCTGCCGGGTTGGAGCGGCGGCGGCGGCACGTCGAAGCTGCGCCGCCAGATCTTCACCTGATCGTCGCCATGCTTCGCCGCAGTCTCGGCCTTGTCGAGCCCGGTGAGGCCGCCATAGTGCCGCTCGTTGAGCCGCCAGTCCTTGACTTCGGGGATCCACACGCGCCCTGCCGCTTCCAATGCGATATGCAGCGTGCGGATCGCGCGGGTCTGGAGCGAGGTGAAGGCGTAGGTCGGCAGCACGCCCTTGTCGCTGAGCAGCGCGCCCGCCGCACTCGCCTCGGCGACGCCCTGCGAGGTGAGGTCGACGTCCCACCACCCGGTAAAGCGGTTTTCGAGGTTCCACTGGCTCTGGCCGTGGCGGACGAGGATGAGCTTGGGCACGGGGAGGTTTGGCTCCTGCTGGCGTGGGAGCACGTGCTGTTAGCTGCGAGGCTCGCCCTTGGGAAGCCCGCTTTCTCCCGATTCGTCCCCGATGGCGCGGGCTTGGGCTTTCCGCCTGCGCAGGTTCTCGCGCAACTTGGCCGCGAGGCGTTCTTCGCGGGTCGGGGCCGGGGACATATTCTTGCGGGAGCCTTCACTCATGCGAAACGCTTTGGCGCTAGAGGCGCTGACCTTCAAGCCTTGCGCTCAAGTAGCGAAGCGATAGCGCAACAAGGACGTTGACAACGGCGGGAAGCACGACAATAGCGCGCCCCTGTTTCCGGCGCTGCTGTAGCTCAGTGGTAGAGCGCACCCTTGGTAAGGGTGAGGTCGGGAGTTCAATCCTCCCCAGCAGCACCAGTTTCGGCCAATTTTAGGTCGGCGTCGGTCCTCAATGACCCCGCAGGATAGCTTAACGGATAGCGGACGAACCCCGTTCCATTCAGTTACGCGGGCGTGCTAGAGGGCTCGCATGGGGCTGATTACAAGAAACAGAGCTGGGGGTGCCGCGCTAGTCGCAGCGGGTCTCATCGCGAACGAGGTGTTCGGGTGGGGAATCCAGCGTGTGCTAGATTATATTGCTGACGGTCTGACATTAGCCGAGGTCACTGGTTGGCCGTGGGGGGGCTGGGTCAGCATCGGCTTGGTTATCATAGGGCTGGCGCTAGTTTTTTGGCCGACGTCGGTGGGTGAGTCCCGGACCGATCAGCTTTGGTATGCGGCTGACAAGGTTGCAGCGGGGTTTACTGTGGCTCGCAACTATAGTCTGGACCCCGATGCATTGACCGACGCAATCCGGGTCGGGGAGTCAGCCCTCGTTTCGTTCAGAAAGGCGGGCTTGGAAGTACCGGAACTGTCGAACGACGCCAACAAGCGGGGAGACCAACTGGAACGGTATTTTAGAGAACTGCTCCCCCTCTTGCGAGACGGCCATTTGCGAGAGGCAAAAAACAAGGCGAAGGAGTTGATCGCTACGACGGCCTCTTGAGACGCGAAAATCTGGGCAAAAGGGTGCGCTGAACTATCATATCGGCCCACATCCCCACATCCCACCAAAATTGACAATCCGCCCCGTCCCCTCGCTCGGCTATCCCCTCTCCCCGTAACCACCAGCCGGGGAGAGGCGCTATGGATCTGGGATTGAAGGGCAAGAAGGTCATCATGAACGGCGGGGCGCATGGGCTGGGGTTGCAGTCCCTCAAGCTCTTCGCGGCCGAGGGCGCGGATGTCGCCTTCTTCTCGCGCAAGGAGGACAAGATCGAGGCTGCCAAGGCCGAAATCGACGCGGCGGGGCCGGGCAAGGTGTTCGCCGAAGTCTTCGACATGGCGAGCGGCACCGAGGCCTATCAGGCGTGGCTGGAGAAGGCCGTCGAGGAGCTCGGCGGGTGCGATATCTTCGTCCATACCGCCAGCGCATCGGGCACGGGCGGAGCGGGCGACTGGCAGGCCTGCCTCGACATGGACCTGAAGGGCGCGGCCTTCGCGGTCGAGACGCTGACGCCTTACCTCGAAGCCTCGGGCACCGGGTCGATCGTGATGCTCTCTTCGACCGCCGCGCTCGAAACCTTCATCGCGCCCAACCCGTTCAACGCGATCAAGGCGGCGCTGATCACCTATGCCTCGCAGCTTTCGCAGGCGCTCACCGCGAAGAACATCCGCGTGAACACCGTCAGCCCCGGCGCGATCTACTACAAGGGCGGCAACTGGGAGATCATCGAGGAGCACATGAAGCCGCTGTTCGATGCGACCCTCGCCAAGATGCCGACCGGGCGCTTCGGCGAGCCGGTTGAGGTGGCGAAGGCGATCGTCTTCGTCGCCAGCCCCGCGGTGCCTTACATGACCGGCGCGAATGTGGTGGTCGATGGCGGGTTTACCCAGCGCGTTCAGTTCTAATCCCCTTCCCTGAGAGGCCCCAAACCATGGCGCAAATCGACCGCGACAAGCTGCTCGACATCTACACCCGCACGATGAAGGTGAACCGCACCGACGAGAAGTTCCGCGAGCTGCTCATGGGCGGCAAGGTCGCGGTGATGTATTACTGCGTGCGCGGGCAGGAGCTGGTCTCGGCGGCGGCGATGGCGGCGCTCGAGAAAGATGATTACGTCGTGTGCACATATCGCGGGCAGGGCGAGCAGACCGCCAAGGGCATCCCGATGGAGAAGTGGTGGGGCGAATGCCTCGGCAAGGCGACCGGCACCTGCAAGGGCAAGGGCGGGACGATGCACATCACCGACCCCGAAACGGGAATCATGGTGACGACCGGCGTGGTCGGCTCTGGCCTGCCCATCGCCAATGGCCTCGCGATGGCGAGCCAGAACAACGGCGATGGCCGGGTAACGCTGGTGAGCTTCGGCGATGGCGCGGCCAATATCGGCGGTTTCCACGAAGCGATGAACATGGCCCAGCTCTACAAGCTGCCCGTCATATTCCTGTGCCAGAACAACCGCTATGGCGAGCACACCGCCTATGCCGACCACACCGACAGCCGCAACATCGCCAGCCGCGCCGAGGGCTACGGGATGCCGGGCGTGACGGTTGACGGCAATGACGTCCACCAGATCTATCCCGCAATGGTCGAAGCCGTGCGGCGTGCCCGCGCGGGCGAGGGGCCGACGCTGGTCGAGGCCATGTGCTACCGCATGATGGGCCACTTCTTCGGTTCGGACTTCAGCTACATGCCGCCCGAACACATTGCCGAGATGAAAGCGGAAGACCCGCTGCCCAAGCTCAGGAAGGTGATGCTGGAGCACCAGTTCACCGAAGAGGAACTCGACAAGATCGTCGCTGACATCGACGCGCAGATCAACGCAGCGGTCGAACACGCGCTTGCCGCGCCGCTGCCGGATACCGATGAAATCTACAAGGACGTGCTGGAGGAGACCGCCTGATGGCCCAGATCACCATGACCCAGGCGCTGAACCTCGCAATCGACGAGGCGATGGCCGACGATCCGGGTGTGTTCTGCCTCGGCGAGGACGTCTCTGCAAAGCAGGGCGGCGGGGTGTTCAAGGTAACTTCCGGCCTGACCGAGAAGTATGGCGAACACCGCATCCGCGCGACGCCGATTTCCGAAACCGCGATCATCGGCGCGGCAGTGGGCGCGGCGCTCGCCGGGCAGCGCCCGATTGCCGAGATCATGCTGATGAACTTCGTCGGCGTGTGCATGGACCAGATCGTCAACCACGCGGCCAAGCTGCGCTTCATGTCGGGCGGGCAGACCCCGTGCCCGATGGTGATTCGCACCACCACCGGCGTGGGCGTCGGCTTCGGCGGACAGCACTCGGACATGCTCGAGGCATGGTTCGCGCACGTGGCGGGGATTCACGTGGTCACGCCGTCGAACCCCGCGGATGCGCGCGGGCTCATGCGGGCGAGCATCGACGCCAATGACCCGGTGATCTTCATCGAGAACATCCTGTGCTACGGCCTCAAGGCGGAAGATCCCGGCCCGGGCTACCGCGTGCCGCTGGGTAAGGCGGCGATCGCGCGTGAGGGGACCGATATATCGATCATCACCTATGGGCGCACGGTTCTGGATGCGCTTGATGTGGCCGAGACCCTCGCCAAGGAAGGCATCAGCGTCGAGGTCGTCGATCTGCGCACGATCGCGCCCTATGACGAGGCGACCGTGCTCGCGAGCGTGCGCAAGACCGGCCGCGCGCTGACTTTGCACGAAGCGGTGCGCCCGTTCGGCACCGGGGCGGAACTCGCGGCGAACATTCAGGAAAAGTGCTGGGATAGCCTCAAGGGCCCGGTGCGGCGCATCGGCGGGACGTTCTCGGCGGTTCCGTTTGCCACCCACCTTGAGCAGGCATGGATTCCGCAGAAGTCGGACATGGTGGCACAGATCAAAGCTGCGGTGGGGAAGCTCTAGATGGCATCCGAAATCCGCATCCCCAAGCTCGGCATGAGCGCGGTCGAAATGACCCTGGTCGAATGGATGTTCGGCGATGGCGAGCGTGTCGAGAAGGGCGAGATCATCTACACGGTCGAAACCGACAAGAGCACCACCGAGATCGAAGCCCAGGCGAGCGGGATCATCCATCCCACCGGCGAGGAAGGCGCGGTCTACAAAGTCGGCGATCTGATCGGCACGATCGACGAGGGCTGACGAGGGTGGCCAGCCCGCGCGAAATGCTGGCGAGAGTCTATGCCACTGCCGGCACGCGCGATTGGGATGCGGTCGAGGCCCTGATCCACCCCGATTTCGTGCTTTACGAGGCCGATAGCCTGCCGTTTGCGGGCGAATGGCGGGGGAAGGACGCGCTGCAGCGCTGCGCGGCGGCGATGTATGGCACCTGGGCCGATACCCGGCTCGAAATGCTCGATTGCACCGGGGGCGATACCTGGGCGGTGATGATCTTCCGCCTCACCATGCACCCCAAGGACGGCTCTGCGCCATTCACCCAGACCATCTGCGAGGCGGGGTGTTTCGAGGATGGGCTGCTGAAGGAGCTGCGCATCCACTATTTCGACGCTGCCGAAGTCGCGGCGCGCGCCTGAGCCCAAGGAGTTTCCTGTGACCATCAGCAAAGTCTGCGTCCTTGGCGCGCCCGCCGATCAAGGGCTGCCGCTGGTGGCGGAACTGCTCGTCCACGGCTTTGATGTCACCGCCGGGGTGCGCCGCGCCGACGCGATGGCGAGCACGCCCTTCCCCGATCTTCCGACCGTCCACGCCGACATCACCAACGCCGAAGCGATGACGAGCGCCTTTGCCGGACAGGATGCCGCCGCCTTCCACCTGCCCTTCGAGTTCGACCGCGAGAAGGCCGCGCACATGGGCCGCCAGATCGCCGAAGGCGCGCGCCGCGCGGGGCTCAAGAAGATCGTCTTCAACACCGCCTGCTACGTTGCGCCCCGCGATCTCGACCTGTCGGCCCATGATGGTCGCCGCGATATCGAACGCGCGCTGGAGGACACCGGCATCCCCTGCGTGTTCATCGAACCGACCGTGTTCATGGACAACCAGTACCGCATCTGGACCCGCCCTGCGATCATGCGGGACGGGATCTTCGCCTATCCGGCCAAGCCGGACCTTCTGATCAACTGGGTGTGCCTGGAGGATGTCGGGCAGGCAATGCGCCGCGCGTTGCAGACCGACGCCGCCGATGGCCTGCACGTGCCGCTGGGCGGGCCTGAAGCGCTGACGGGTGAGGAGGTCGCGGCCAACCTCGCGCAAGCGACTGGTCGCCCGGTGCGCTTCCAGAGCCTCGCGCCGGAGGAATTCGCCGCCCGCATGAGCGAGCTCGTCACCGGATCGCGCGAGGTCACCCCGCTCAGCATCTATGACGGGATGGCGAAGTTCTATGCCTTTTACAATGCGCAGGCCACCTCGCCCTTGCTGGTCGATCCGCAGGCGGCGCGCGACCTGCTCGGGATGGAGCCGACGCAGCACCTTGATTGGGCGAAGTCGAAGGACTGGAGCGCCGGCTTGCCCGGCTAACGCGGGGTCGTGAAGGGCGTGATCGCCGGATCGCCGGGACGCAGTTTCGTGGCTTCTACCGTCTCGGCATACATTGCGCGGATGATCGGCAGTTCGGGATAGACCTCAGTCATGAAGCCCAGCAGCGGGCGGGTGTCGACATAGCAGATGCGCCTGCCGGCAAAGCCGAATTCGCTGACCACCGGATAGCCCTGCGCCACCAGATTATCGCGCCTGCCCGCGTAATCGGCGGCGAAGGTCGCGCAGTGGTGCAGCACCGGCTCGCCATCGGCGCGCAGCATTTCGTGGAAGGCGCTGGGGGCTTCGGAGACGACCTCGATCACTTCGACATTGATGGTGCCAGTCTGGACGAACACACCGCGGATGCGGATCGAATCGGCGGGCTGGCCGCGATAGACATGGTCGGCGAGCACGCCTTCCGTCCCGCCGATGAACGGCCCCCAACCATAGGCGCGGTTGAGCGCCGCGCAGCCCGCTTCAAGGCTCGGCACCAGATAGGCCATCTGCACCAGCGTGACCGGCAGGATGCTCATTCGCGGGCATCCAGCCACGCGCGCGACGTGCGGGCACATTCGCGGGCGCGTTCGATGAGGTCGGGGAAGGCGTCGCGCAGCGCGGCCGACCGCTCCTCCACCGCCATCGGCAGCGTATCGGGCAGGGCATCCACCATCGCGCCGAGCGCCAAGCCGCCTTGCCCCAATGCCATCCGGCGGTTGATCGCATCGTCGATGATGTCGTCGAAGTTGCTGTTGTCAGGCCCCTTGGCAGGCGCATCGCATGGCTGGCAATAGGACAGCCATTCGCGCGGGATGGCCGCCAAGTCCTCCGCCGTGCCGCCCGATCGCGCCCAGTGCAGCGTATCCACCAGCAGCGCCTTCGCCTCGCCCTCGACGCCTTCGAGCACGCGTCGCGCCATGTGGATCGTCTTGACCTCGGTGAAGATACCGAATTCGAGATTGACCCTGACCCCGGTGCCCTGGGCGCGGTCGACCATCGCCTGGAACTTCGCCGTGGTCGCGGCCATGTCGGGATCGCTGGAAACGCACAGCAGGTTCGGCGCACCGAGTTCCGCCGCGATATCGACCAGCTCGCAGAGCCACGGATTGGGCGCGCCGGGCATGATCCACGCGACTTCGACATCGAGCAGCGCGACGCCCGCATCGCGCGCTTGGCTGCGGATCGCGCGGGTGGTGGCGGGGGTCCACGTCTCGCGCTCGATCCACATCCCGCCGAAGTCGAAGTCGCTCGCGGCGGCGCATTCGATCAGTTGCGCGGGGCTGGCCTCCGGCATGATCCCGGCAGCGAGCGAGATCAGCCTTCTCGTCACAGCGTCTGCCCGTCGTCGAGCACGAAGTCCGTGCCGGTTACGAACTCGCTGGCGTCCGAACACAGGAACAGGATCATCGCATCCAGCCCCTCCTCGCCCATCAGCCGCCGCTTGGGGAAGCGCGCGATCTGCTTCTTGCCGGGCTCGGTATCGAACCACGCATCGTTGATCGCAGTGCGGATGTAGCCGGGCGAGACGGTGTTGACGTTGATCCCGCTCCGCGCCCATTCGCGCGCCATTGTCCGCCCCGCCTGCACCACGCCCGCCTTGCTCGCGGCATAGGCGACGAGCCCGGGCGAAGGCTCGAACGCTGTGATCGAGGCGATCAGCACGATCCGGCCCCGCGTCACCCCATGCGTCATCATCCGTTTCGCCCCCTCGCGCGCGGTGAGGATCGCGCCTTTGAGGTTGATCGCCAGCGTCGCCTCGATCTCTTCTTCGGAGATGGCGGTGGCCATCCCCGCGCCGTCCACCCCGGCATTGGCGATCACCGTGTCAACCGGGCCGAAGGCTGCCTCTGCCGCATCGAACCCGGCGATGATGTCGGCCTCGCGCGCAACGTCCATTGGCACCGGGCAGGCATTGGCGCCGATCCGGTCGGCCAGCGCTTCAAGCCGGTCGACCCGCCGCGCGCCCAACGCCACCTTCGCGCCGCTCACCGCAAGGATGCGCCCGAAGCGCGTGCCGAGGCCCGAGGATGCACCGGTAACGAGCGCGGTGCGCCCGGTCAGATCGAAGGAGAAGCCCACGGGGTTGCTTACTTCGCCGCGGGCAGCTCTCCGTCAAGGTACTTCCTCAGCGTCGTCTGGAAATGCCGCACCCGGCTGTCCTGATAGTGCCCCAGCTCCATCATCCCGTCGCGCATCGCCTTCATCCCGGTCTGCACATAGGGCAGGTTCGCCATGTCCTGATCGAACACATTGGCGAGCCCCGCGCCCATCACGTCCGTGGCCCAGGCGAAGGGCTCATCATCGGGAATGCGCGTCATCTCGACCGCGCGCGGGCGCGGCTCGCCCTTGGGGGTGGGGAACAGCAGGCGGATTTCCATGGTGCACCAGTCCGGCGTATCGCCCGGCAGCCAGCGGTACACCAGCGTCGGCAGGAACCCGATCCAGGGCGAGAAATTGGGGAAGATGTTGTAGGTGAAGTTGTCGAGGATCTCGGTGTCCGAGGCATCCGAATAGTCATAGCCATATTGCTCGGCAAAGCCCGCGCGGCCGGCGTCGGCCAGCACCTTGCGCGCGCCGAGCGGATCGTCAGCGACGTAATCCTCGGTCGTGCCGCTGGCGTTGAAGCGGCGGTTGGTGCTGGCATCGCTGCCGCCGGAGAACTCGTTCATCTTCTCCAGCACATAGTCCGAATTCTTGCCCTTCACATGCGGGCTCAGCACGCCCGACGGGGTGATCGCACGGTTGAAGTGATCGCCGATCAGGTCATACCGCGTATTCGCATCGCCAAGGAAAGCGAGAAGCTGCGGGTGTGTGGTGATCGAGTGCCAGGCTTCCATGAAGGCCTCGGCGGTCGCCTTCCAGTTGGCCGGGATGCGCTTGTGCACCCACATGCCGGTATAGCGGTTGGTGAAGTCATACCGCTCGTAATGCGACGCCGCCGGGCCAAGCCAGGTCTTGAAGTCAGGCAGATCGTGGTTCTCGGTCAGCATCACGAAGCCCTGCCACAGCTCGACGCGGGCCTCAGGCAGGTCCATGTCCTTGCCTTCGAGATGCTTGAAGTCCCACGCGCAGGGTATCTCTTTCAAGCTCCCGTCATTGCGCCAGGTGAAGCCGTGGAACGGGCAGCGCAGCTGCACCGACTGGCCGCCTTCGGTGCGCAGCTTGCGCCCGCGGTGGAGGCAGGCGTTGTAGAAGGCCTTCACCCCGCCGTCCTTCTGGCGGATGAGGAGGAAGCTCTTGCCCGCGATGTCGAACACCACGGTGTCGCCCGGATCGGGCATCTCGTCCTCGCGCGCGGCGAACAGCCAGACATTGGGCCACATCTTCTCGCGCTCGAGACGAGCGAATTCCTCGGAGATATAGGGCGCCACGGGGAGCGGATCATCGCCCATTGCGATGGTCGTTTCCTCGAACAGGTAGTCCGGCGGACGGCGGGTGTCGCCGTTGAGCATGTCGGTATAGGTGATGCCGGGGCAGCGATCGGCGCGGGCAATGTCCTTGATCTCGTTCATGGGGCGTTTTGCGTCCTCGCACTTTGTGCAGTGTTTCGTCTCCGGAATATCACACAGGTTCGGCGCGGGAACACACTATCGGATTGGAGAGGAACATGGGGCAAAAGGCGGCTCTGGCGGGCAAGATCGCGGCGCTGGGCGACATCATGCAGCTGGCCTTCGTGCCTGCCGATTTCGATGCGGCGCTGGCGCATTGGACGGGCACCATGGGCGTCGGCCCGTTCTTCATGATCGAGGGCATCCATCTCGAGGGCATGAAGTACCGGGGCCAGCCGACCGATGCCGTGTTCGACCTTGCGCTCGCCTATTGGGGTGACCTCCAGATCGAGCTGATCCGCCCGCGCGACGATCACCCGTCGATCTACTCCGGCAGCTATGGCGCGACCGGCAACGGGCTGCACCACGTGTGCATTCTGGTCGACGATCTCGCCGCCGCGCGGGCAGTGTGCGAGGCCGAAGGCGCCGAAGTGGTGATCGAGGGCACCTTTGGCACCAGCCAGGTGATCTATGTCGATCCCGGTGGCGGCCCCGGGACGCTGGTCGAGATCCTCCAGCAGGCCAAGGACGGGCCGGACCTGTTCGGGATGATCAAGGCAGCGGGCGTGGGCTGGGATGGCAGCGAGCCGCTGCGCAAGCTCGGTTGAGGCAAGCCCCCTCCTCTTCAGAGGAGGGGGTTGGGGGTGGTGACGAGCGAAGCGAGCTCCAAACCGATGCACCACCCCGCTGCGACTAACTCCGCTTCGTTTCGTAAGTCTCGCGCCCCTCCTCTGAAGAGGAGGGGGTAGGAGTTCAATCAGACGCCCCGGGAGTCCCCAGCAGCTCCGGATTGTCAGCAAACGCGCCCGTTTCCTGAATGTTGGAGACAATGAGACACTGTCCAGGAAGAGAAAACCCGCCCTGCGCCGAGCCTGCGCCGAGCCGACACCGACGATCGCGGCGGATGCATATTCGGCGGGGTGAAAGCGTTGCGGAAACGACATTCCGGCAGGTTGGCACGGCACCAGTTAGTAGGAAAGCGGGGCTAACCTATTCCCTCCCCCTTGCGGGGAGGGGTTGGGGGTGGGGGTGCGAGCCGCAGGCTCGCCCCTCGCAGCGCCGCAAGCCCACCCCGCTGCGACTATGCTCGCTGCGCTCGCCAAGTCTCGCGCCCCTCCCGCAGGCGGGAGGGGGATTGAATGCAACGGGCCGAAGGCCCGCGAGCGCACGGCGCGAGCCGCAGGTGCCCAGAGCGTAGCGGAGGAACAGCACCGAGGAGGAACGCGCGGAGGCGCGTTCCCTAATCAGAAGCCCCCAGATACCCCAGTTGCCCCGCCTTGAAGATCGTCTGCGCGCGGTTCACCGAGTCCAGCTTCTCGCCCGCGCGGTGGATGTGGTAGCGGATCGTGGCGTGCGAGCGGTTGAGGATCATGCTGATTTCCTTGTCGGTCTTGCCGATCGCCGCCCAGCGCAGGCATTCGACCTCGCGCTTCGACAGCACGCAGTCCGACGGGATTCGCCGCTTGGTGCGCTGCGCCTGCACGTAACCGGCGACAAAGCAGCGCGTGACCATCGCGAACAGCACGCCGTATTCGGCGAATTCGGCTGACAGGTCTTCCTTGTTGCGGTCCATGCTGATGAAGCTGCTGGCGGAAATCTGGCCAAACGGCAGGTGTACCGGGATAACGATCGCTGCCTTGCACAGTGCGCGTTTCTCGAAATCGGCAAGGTCGATCTCGGCGAGGTAGTGATTGCGCCAGCGCGTGTTGAAGCCGTTGCGGTTGACCCAGAAAGGCTCGCTTTCATAGCGGCACGCGCGCGGCAGCGGCGAATGCAGCGCGAGGCGGTGATCCTCCCACCAGCGCGCGCCATCGTCCAGCCAGCGGAAGATATCGGCGTTGAGGATCGTGCCATCGGCATCGACCATCGGTTCCTTGGACGAGATGTCGTCGCACACCGCGATCTGCATGCCCCGTTCCTGCGCAATCCGCGCGAGGTTCACCGCGGCATCGTGGATGTCCTCGGGGCAGGTGATGGTCACCGAATCGAGCAATTGCTCGAGCATCTCGCGCCCCTGCGGCGTGCGCAGTTCCACAACATTGGTAGCCATTATGCGGTGTGCTCCTCTCCAGCCCCGTCCTGACGTCCCGAGTCGGCAGACTAACGCACTTTTGTCGATTGTCCTCATTATTTACGCAGGGGAATCGGGCGCATCGCAAAGCTAGCGACACGCCGAAGGAGATCAGCGACCATGAGCTTTGCAGGCGCGAATTTCGGGTTGGTTCTGAAGCGGCTGGCGGATGCGATCCCGCCCGATCGGCCCGCGATCATCCACGGCGCGCGGACGGTGAGCTGGGGCGAGCTTGATGCGCTGACCGACCGGATCGCCGCCGGGCTCGCCGCGCGCGGTCTCAAGCCCGGCGACATTGCCGGACAGATGCTGCGCAACACCCCCGATTACCTGCTGGCATGGTTCGGCTGCGCCAAGGCGGGGGTGGTGCCGGTCAATGTGAACTACCATTACAAGGCGCGTGAGCTGTCGGACATCTTCACCCGCTTTGGCTTGAAGGCGCTGTTCACCGAGAGTGACTTTGCCGAGATAGGGCGCGAGGCGATGCCGGAGGGCGCGCTGACGATTGATGTCGGCGGGCCGGACTGGGCGGCGCTGTGTGCCAGCGCGGTGCCTGCCGGGTTCGCGGTGCATGACGATCCGGCGGCGCTGTTCCTCACTGCAACGGGCGGCACAACGGGGATGCCCAAGGCGGTGATGTGGCCGATGCACGAAGCGTGGGGCGCGTTCAGCATCGGCGTGTGGCAGCGCGGGCCGGGCGTGCCGCCGTTCTTGGCGGGTTCGCTTGAGGAGCAGGTCGCCGAGGCGGTGAAGATCGGCCCCGAGCATCCCGCCAGCACCTCGCCGCTGCTGCTGCTCTCGCCGCTGATGCACGGCGCGGGGCAGTTTACCGCCTTGATTCACTTGCTGAAAGGCGGCACGCTGGCGCTGCTCCCCGCACCCAAGTTCGATGCCGATGCCGCGCTCGACGAAATCGCGCGGGTCGGCGCGCGGGGGGCGTTCATCGTCGGCGATGCGTTTGCGCTGCCGCTCGCCGACCGGCTCGATGCGCGCGGCGATGCAGCCAAGGTGCTGGCCAGCCTGCGTTCGATCACGTCATCTGGGGCGGTGTTCTCGCCCGCCGTGAAGCAGCGGCTGATCGCGCATCACCCCGCGCTGATGATTGTCGATGCGCTGGGGTCGTCCGAGAGTTCGGGCACCGGGATCGTCATCACCACCGCGCAGGGCTCGACCGGCGGGGGCAAGTTTCAGCCGTTGCCGGGACGCGAGACCAGGCTGTTCGACGAGAATCTCGGCGAAATCCCGCCCGGCAGCGACGGGGTGGGGATCGTCGCGCGCACCGGGCCGTTGCCTCTGGGCTATCTCGGCGAGGACGCCAAGAACGCGCAGACCTTCCCCACCATCGGCGGCAAGCGCTGGCTGGTGACCGGCGACCGCGCGCGCTGGGCAGCGGACGGCACGCTCGAATTCATCGGCCGCGACAACATGTGCATCAACACCGGGGGCGAGAAGGTGTTTCCCGAGGAGGTCGAGGCGGTGTTGCAGGCGCACGCTTCAGTGAAGGACGTGCGGGTGGTGAGCCTCCCCGATGCGCGCTTCGGGAGGAAGGTGGTGGCGGTGGTGCAGCCCGAAGGTATGGCGGACGAGGCTGCGCTCGACGCCTGCGCCCGCAGCGGGCTGGCGGGGTACAAGATCCCGCGGCTCTATGTGTTCACCGAGCAGTCTTTGCGGCTCAACAATGGCAAGCCCGATTACAAGACCGCGCAGGCGATTGCGGATGAATCAGCCCACTCGTGAGCCCCCGCGCAGGCGGGGGCCTCAGGCGATGGTGCTCGATACCGAGGGAGGCCCCCGCCTGCGCGGGGGCTCACGGTGGGGACGTCACCCCACAGCCCGATCCGCCTTATCCTTCTCATTCGTGCCCTTGATCATCGCACGCATCTGATCCCATTCGGCATCGCCCAGCGCGTGGAGCATCGGATAGAACGTCCCGCCATTGGCCTGGAAGCCCGCGCCGTCGATGGCGATGGTCTGGCCGTTCACATATTCCGCGCCCGGCCCCATCAGGAACACCGCGAGGTTGGCAAGCTCGTGCATCTCACCCGCGCGGCCCATCGGGTTGAGGGCGTTCTTGCTGTTGTCGCCGCCGCTGCCCGGATTGAGCCGCGCATTCATCCCCTTGGTCGGAAAGAGGCCGGGGGCGATGGCGTTGAAACGCAGGCCATAGCGGCCCCATTCGGTCGCGAGGCTCTGCGTCATGGCGTTGATCGCGGTCTTGGACATGGCGCTCGGCACCACGAAGGCGCTGCCCGACCATACCCAGGTGGTGAGGATCGACAGGAAGCTCGCGCGCTTTTTCTCCGCGATCAGCCGCTTGCCGATATCGAGCGTCACATAGAACGTGCCGCGCATCACGATGTCGGCAATGGCGTTGAAGCCGTTGACCGAGAGATCCTCGGTGCGGCTGATGAAGTTGCCCGCGGCGTTGTTGACCACCCCGGTCAGCGCCCCGCCATCGGCCCAGATCGCATCCACCATCGCATGGATCGCGTCCGCATCGCGGATGTCGCAGGCGTGCGCGACGACTTTCCCGCCATGCGCTGCCATCAGTTCCGCAGCCGTCTCGTCCAGCTTGTTCTGCCGCCGCCCGCAGATGTAGACGGTCGCGCCGAGCTTCAGGAAGGCTTCGGCCATCTCGCGCCCCAGCCCGGTGCCGCCGCCGGTGACCAGAATGCGCTCGCCCGCCATGAGGCCATCGCGGAACATCAGCTTCGATACGTCCATTATGCTTTCCTCTGTTGTTCATCATTGCGGACTTGGTGGTTCGCAAGGATAGCCCTTCCCCTTGGGGAAGGGTTGGGATGGGGGTTCGGCGTTCGATAGGGCAGTACCCCCACCCCCAGCCCCTCCCCAAGGGGAGGGGAGTCTTCAGGTGGTCGAAACGCCGCCGATCAAAGCCCCAGCACGGTCTTGGCGATGATGTTCTTCTGCACCTCGTCCGATCCGCCGAAGATCGTCGCCGCGCGGTTGTTGAGGTAGCGGCCCATCGCCGTCTGGGCGTATTCGCTCCCTACCGGCTCGGGCGCTTCGTTGCCGTAGAGCGGGCGCTCCAATGGCAGTTGCAGCGCATCCGGCCCGAGCAGCTCCAGGCGCAGCACATCGACCTGCTGGCCGATATTCGAGCCGAGCAGTTTGACCAGCGAGGTCTGCGGCCCCGGCGCGCGGCCCTTGGCGAGCTGCGCGAGGATGCGCAGTTCGGTCACTTCCAGCGCCTCGGCCTCCAATCGCACGCGGGCGAGCTTGTCGCGGAAGCGCGGATCGTGGGCAATCGCGCCGTTGACCCCCGAAGGCTGGGTCTGCGCGAGATGCTCCAGCCGGTCGATGCTCTGGAGCAGGCGCGGGGCGTAGCACGATCCGCCGCGCTCGTTCTCGAGCAGGAACTTGGCGATGCTCCAGCCCGCGCCTTCCGCGCCGATGCGGTTCTCCGCCGGGGTGCGCGCGTCGGTGAAGAACACCGCGTTGACCTCGTGATCGCCCGACATCGAATAGATCGGAGTCACTTCCACACCCGGCTGATCCATCGGCACCAAGAGGAAGCTGATCCCCGACTGTTTCTTCACTGTCGCATCGGTACGCACCAGCGCGAAGATCCAGTTGGCGTGATGCGCGTGGGTGGTCCAGATTTTCGAGCCGTTGATGACGTATTCGTCGCCATCCAGCCGCGCGGCCGTCTTGAGGCTGGCAAGGTCCGACCCGCTGCCCGGTTCGGAATAGCCCTGGCACCAGTAATCGTTGCCCGACAGGATGCCGGGGAGGAACCGCGCCTTCTGTTCGGGCGTGCCGAATTCGCAGATCACCGGGCCAACCAGCCGCAGGCCAAGGATCGCCAGCGAGGGCGCGCCCGCCAGCGCGCATTCCTTTTCGAAGATGAACTTCTGCGTCGGCGTCCAGCCGGTGCCGCCGTCTTCCTTGGGCCAGTGCGGCGCGACCCAGCCCTGGCGGTAGAGGATGCGGTGCCACTCCATCCCGATATCGGGCTCGACGAACACGCCCGGGGTGCGGCGCGCGCCGTCGCGCAGCCGATCGGGCAGGTTGTCCTTGAGGAACGCGCGCACCTCTTCGCGGAAGGCGATGTCCTCTGGGGAGAAGTCCATATCCATGTCAGTTCAGTCCCACTTATGCGCCGTCCCGCGTTTCGTCTCTTTGGGCCCAGCGGATCGTGCGCCGCAGCAGGTCATAATAGACGTCGTAATTCCACGCGCACATTTCCTTGTGCGGGTAGAAATCGGCCATGCCGGGAAGATCATAGTGCCCGCGACAATGGCCCAGCGCGTTGTATACGACCTGCCCCGCGCCAAGATCCCTCGTATAAAGGATAGGCACGGTGGTCTTGTCCCATTGGCCTTCGACAAAGCCGGTAGCCTCGCCTTCGAAGGTGGTCTGCATCAGCGTGTCGATCGGCGCGGTGGTGGTCGAGAGGTAGAGCTCGTCCACCACCTCGAAATCCGCGATCCCGCGGGTCAGCTCGTGGTCCTTGTTCACCACTTCGACCGGGAACTTGTCGATCGGCGGGTGGGCTTTGAACTGGGTGCCGACCAGCTCCATGAAATCGGGGCGGGTTTCGGGGGCATCGACCTTGCCGTCGGCGGTGAAGACGAGGATCGAATTGGTGCCGTGGAGCGCCATCCATTTGCCGCCCTTGGCCAGCCATGCCTTCAGCTGCGCGGCCTGCTCCTCGGTCGGCACCAGATCGCAGGTATAGGTGATGAGGAAGCGGCAAATGTCGAGCCGCTCCAGCCCCGAATAGTCGCAGGCAACCGTCGTGCGGATATGCGGGTGTTCGGCCAGCAGCTTGAGCACTTCGAGCCGCGCGTAGTCGATGTCGTGATACTTGCCGGCCGCGACGAAATGCGCGTCGATGCGGGTGGCGGGTTGTTCTGCCATATCAGCTCCTGATGCTTCCGCCGCCGTCGACGGTGAAATCGCACCCCGTTGTGAAGCTCGCCTCGTCGCTGGCGAGGAAGACCACCGCGCGCGCGACTTCGTCGGGCTCGCCGATGCGGTTCATCGGGTGGGTGGCGGCGAACTGGGTTTCGATGGCCTCGGGATCGGCAGCGCCTGAGAACTTGTAGCGTGCGTACATCGGCGTGCGGATCGCACCGGGGTGCACCATGTTGACGCGGATCGGCAGGCCCCGCTCGGCGAGGTCGAGCGCGACGCTCTGGGTAAGGCCTCTGAGCCCCGTTTTCGACGCGCTGTAGGCCGCGACGAACGCCGCCGGGCGCAGCGCGATCATCGAGCCGATATTGACGATCGCACAAGGCTCGCCGCTCGCCTCCATCGCCGGAATCGCTGCGCGCATCCCGTAGAAGGGGCCATTGAGATTGATTGCAATGGTGCGTTCCCACACGTCGAGCGACCCGTCAGGGACATTGCCGGGCTCGGAAATGCCCGCGATATTGCACAGCACGGTGAGCTTGCCGAAGCGCCCGCGCGTGGCGGAGACGGCGGCTTCCCATTGCTTCAGATCGCGCACGTCGAGCGGGCAGGCCGCCGCACGCTCGCCCAGTTCGGCGGCGAGGCCTTGCGCCTTCTCAAGCTGCACATCGCCGAGCATCACGCTGCCGCCCTCGGCGACAATAAGGCGCGCGACCGCCGCACCGATGCCTTCCGCGCCGCCCGAAATCAGCGCGACCTTGCCCAGCATCCGGCTCATTCGCGCTCCAGAATCGCCACTGCAGAAAGACCCGGCGCGCCGTAGACGTGGCTATAGCCGAAGCGCGGGCCCTTGCCGTTCTTGCCCGAAACCTGTCGTTCGCCGCCGCGCTGGCGCAGCTGCTGGACGTTCTCATAGACCTGCCTGAGGCCCGAAGCCCCGATCGGCTCCCCGCAGGCAAGGCAGCCGCCATCGGTGTTGACCGGCAGCTTACCGCCGCGGATTTCCGACCAGCCGTTCGCCAGCCATTCCTCCTGCTCGCCATCTTTGCAGAAGCCGTTTTCGGCCATGTGCATGATTTCGGCGCCGCTTTCTGTGTCCTGCAACTGCGCGACGCCGATGTCTTCAGGGCCGACGCCCGCCTTCTCGAACGCCGCCTGCGAAGCGAGCACGGTGGGCTTGCCGCCTTCCTCGATGCTGACGCCTGCCTGGAACACCTCGAAGGAATTGGGCGGGCGGGTCTTGACTGCCACGGCCCGGATTTTCACCCCGTCCGCGCCCAGCTCGCGCATCTTCTTCTCGCTCGCCAGAATCAGCGCCACCGCGCCTTCGGATGGCGAGCAGAACATGAACTTGGTCAGCGGATCATTGATCATCGGCGCGTTCATGATCGTGTCGAGATCGACCGGGCTGCGCCGCCACGCATGGGGCGTGATCGTGCCGTTGCGGAACGCCTTTTCCGCGACCCGGCCCAGCGTTGTGCGGCTGATGCCGTGGAGTTGCATGTAGCGCTGGATCTTCAACGCGAAGAACTGCGTGGTCAGCATCATGCCCGTCTGGCCGTACCATTCGGGCAGGCCATAATCGGCAGGCTTGGCATTGAACGCGCCGCGCGGGTGCTTGTCGAAGCCGACCGCGAGCGCGAGGTCGTACATGCCGCTGGCAATCGCCTGTTGCGAGGCGGCGAGCGCGCTGCCGCCGGTCGCGCAGCCATTGGCGACATTGGTGAAGGGGAGCGTGGTCAGCCCTAGCTCGTTGACCATGATGTCCGCGCTGCCCGCCGCCGCAGAGCCGCCATAGGCGCATTCGATATCCGGCCAGTCGAGCCCCGCATCCCCCAGCGCCTCGCGCACGGCATAGACGCCTTGTTCACGCCCTGATCGGCCCTCGGTCCGCCCGAAGGGGTGGATGCCTGCGCCAATGATATAGACATTCTCGCTCATGCGGCCTGACTTTCGATTGCGGCGACGGGGCGGAAGGCGAAGGTGTCGTAACGCGCGTTGAACTGCACGATGCAGAACTCCACCTCCATGCCGAGGTGCAGGTCTTCCAGCCGCGCGCCTACAATCCGGCTTTCGACGATCACCTCGCCGGGCAATTCGACATAGCCGAGGAGGTAGGGCTGGAAATCGGGCGGGCCCTCACCGGGGCCGGAGCCGGGGCCTTCATAGGGGGTCTTGGGCAGAAAACCCTGGCTGGTCCACGACCACAGCTTGCCCCGGCGAGCGAGCTTGTAAGGCTCCACGCCGCGCGCCGCATCGCCCACCGGCATGGGGAACACGATTTCTCCCGACGGCAACCGCCCGCCCATCAGCTGCGGCTGCGGCCCGTCGCTCCACAGATCGGGATCGATCTTCTCGCCCATTGTGCTCTCTCCTCAGGCCGCGAGCGCATATTCGGCGAGCACGGTGTCGACGTCGCCGAACAGGCGGGTCAGCACCAGCACGCGCTTCAGCGCATGGCCGATCGCGAGTTCATCGGTGATCCCCATGCCGCCGTGCATCTGCACCGCCTCGCGCGCGACCCGATCCACATTCTCGCCGATGAAGGCCTTGGCCCCGGCGGCGGCGCGCTGCCATTTCGCGGCGTCCGCGCGGTCGGTCAGCGCGGCGCGATACAGCATCGAGCGCGACTGCTCGAGCCGCGCATAGCAATCGACGAGGCGATGCTGGAGCGCCTGAAAGCTGCCGATGGCGACGCCGAACTGCTCACGCTCCTTCACATAGGTGAGCGTATCGTCGAGCAGCCGTTGCCCCAGCCCGACCATTTCGGCGGCCGCATAAAGGCGCAACTCGGCGGCGATGGCGGTGAGGGCCGCAGCGTCCAGCGCCAGCTTGGCGGCGGGCGTGCGGGTCAGCTTCACTTCCCCCGCGATGCTGCCATCGGCGAGGCGGTACGCGCGCACTTCGAGGCCCGGCGCGTCGCGCGGCACGAGGAAGCACGCTGTCTGGCCGCCCAGATCAGCGGTGACGATAAACAGATCGGCGAGCAGCGCGCCCATCACCATCGTCTTTTCGCCGGTGAGAGTGAAGCCATCACCCGTGTTTTCAGCCCTCATGCCCTTGGCCTTGAGGCTGTAGCGCTGATTGCGCTCGGTCCAGGCGAGGGTGGCGATCGTCTGGCCGGAAAGCACGCCCTCCAGCGCCTCCGCAGCGCCGCCGCGTTCCAGCAGCAGCGCAGGCAGAATGCCGTGTTCGAGCAGCGGATCGGGCGCATTGGCCTTGCCGATCGCCTCGGCGACCAGCGCCAGATCGACCGCCGATCCGCCCATGCCGCCCGCGTCCTCACCCGCAGCGAGCGCGATCAGGCCCATCTCGGCAAGGCTCTGCCAGCGCGCGCGGTCATAACCGGTGGGCAAGAGTCGCAGCTTGCGGCGCGCCTCGACATCGACGGGCGCGGCGAAGCGCTCGACCGAAGTGACGAACATCTGCTGTTCTTCGGACAGATCGAAGTTCATCGCGCGTCAGCCCGCCCGCTTGAACGTGATCGGCAGGTGCGTCACCCCGCGCAGCAGGATATTGGGCAGGATTCGGATCGCGTTCTCGTCCGCCACCGCGAAATCATCGAGCCTCTCGAGCAGCTCGTCGAAGGCGACCAGCATTTCCTTGCGGCTCAGCATGTTGCCCACGCACATATGCGGCCCCTTGCCGAAGGAGAGGTGCGTGCGGGCATTGGTGCGCTCGATATCGAATGTGTCGGGATCGGGGAACTTGCCGGGATCGCGGTTGGCCGCGGCATAGCGCAGCTGCACCACGCTCCCCGCCGGGATGCTCACCCCGCCCAGCTCGGTGTCCTGCTTGACGATCCGCCACATCCCCGCCGTCGGGGTTTCGTAACGCAGCGCTTCTTCGACGAGGTTGCCGATGACCTTGGGGTCGCGCCCGCCTGCCGCTGCCTTGGCCTTGGCCATCTGGTCGGGATTGCGGATCAGCTGGAGCAGACCGCCAGCGAGCGTCGAAGTGGTGGTTTCGTTCCCCGCCACCATGAACTGCTGCATCAGCGACATGATTTCGGGATCGGTCAGCGGCGTTTCGCCCTCGACCCGCGCCTCGACCAGATCGGTCAGTAGGTCATTGCCGCCGTTCGCTTTGCGGTCGTCAATCAACCCCTTGATATAGTGCTGGAACTCGACAAGGCTGCGCACGCATTCCTTCTTGCGCTCGTGATCGACCATCTGGCTGAACCGGTCGACCGCCGCGTCGGACCAGCGCTTCACCCGCTTGGGATCATCCTCCAGCCCGATCTGCCCGGCGATCATGGCGACCGGCAGCGGCACGCCGAATTCCTCGACGAATTCGCAATGGCCCCGGTCGGCAAAGGCCTCGATCAGCTCGATCGACTTGGCGCGCATGTCCGCCTCGATCGCGTTGACGCGCGGGGCCGAGAAGGCGAGGTTCACCAGCTTGCGGTTGCGGGTGTGGACGGGCGCGTCGGCGGTCAGCAGTGTCGGCAGATCGGGCCATCCTTCGGCCGCGATCGCCTGGATTTCCTCGTCCTGTTCGCGCCCCATCAGCGCGGTGAAATCATTCGAGAAGATCTCCGGCTTGGTGGTCGCCTCGCCACACAGGTCATAGGAGTAGACGACGTAGGTGTTCATGCCTTCGAGATACTCGATGGCAACCCCCGCCTCGTGCACGGCGCGGTAGTAATCGAACGGATCGATCAGCGTTTCGGGGGCAAAGACATTGCCTTGGGGCTTGTTCATTGGGGGAGGCTCCGGCCCTTGGAATTATGGAGCGAGCCTAGCCATGACAGCGCCGGGGAAGCGATGCGCGTTTGTGTTAGGGTTGGGGTGCGAGAGCATCCAAAGCCCTCTCCCCTTGCGGGAGAGGGTGGGGAGAGGGGTCCGGAGCATCGCTCCGGCCCTGCCCCCTCTCAACTACGGCTAGGCAGCAAGCTGCCAAGCCTGCGTATCTCTCCCACAAGGGGAGAGATTTAGCCGGGCGCGAATTCGCGCTGCATCTCCGCCATGTCGAAATAGTCGCGCCAGGCGGTGATGCGCCCATCGTCGCCGATTTCGAAGGTGCCCATCACACGCACTGCGGCGCGGCGGCCGTCTTTGAAGTTGAAGGCATCGGTGCGTTCGGTCAGCACCACATGGCCGTTTGCCGCGATGGCGTGGGTCTGCCAGTCGCACGAGGCTATGTCGGCGAGGAAGCCTTCGACCATGGTGCGCATTGCGGTGGTGCCGTGGATCGGCTCCATGGGGACGTTGTGATAGACGATCTCTGGCGCGCAGAGGGCCATCATCGCGTCGATATTGCAGGCGTTCCAATGGGCGATGAAGGCTTCGACGGTCTCTTGCGGGGTCATGCGGGGTGGTCTCCTGACGTGTATTCGAGCGCATTGGCGAGCATGTGGCGCACGTGGGGGTTGGCGTAGGTCGCGGGGCCGTCTCCGAATTGGACATAGACTAGCGGGGCGGGGCAGGTGCGGCTTTCCCAGGCGATGCAATTGCTCCCCGGCGGATGGTCCCAGCCCTCGCGGCTGAACATCGCGCCCGCGACCGCGTTGGCGGCGGAATGGAAGTTGTCGCGGGTGAAGGCGAAGCCCTCGGCGCGCACCAGCGGGGTGAAGGCGCGCTCGTCGATGGGGCAGAGATAGAGTTCGTCGGTGACGGGGAAGCTCTCCGGCAACCCGCGCGTCACCGGATGGTCGGCGACCACCCGCGCCTCATAAGCGACATCGTGGCGATAGCCTGAGTCCGGCCATGCCGCGCCCTGCCACTCCCCCGGCTGGTAGAGGAATCCGCCGCCGAGCCACTCATGCCATTCCGGCCATTCCGCCCATCCCGCGAGCGCGTGGTGCATCGCCACCGCGCCCTTGCCCGCAGCAAAGCGCGCGGCGATGGCCTTGCGGAACCCCTCCGACGGGGGGCGGGTGGTCACTGTCCCCTCGCCAAAGCTGTAGCCCGCCATGTCGTAGAACAGCAGCGCGTCCGCTCCCGCGATTGTGCCCGCCGCATCGGCCTCCCCGCCTTCGGGGTGGATCAGATGCGTGATCTCCCATTCTCCAAGCGCGGCCAGCAATTCGGCAAACGGCCCGGCCTCGTAAGGGTGCCCACCCGACAGGACCAGCAGCGAGCGCATCAGGCGATCTTGAGGATCATCTTGCCGTCATTGGTGCCCGCGAACAGCCGCATGAAGCTGTCGAAGGCGTGCTCCAGCCCCTCGTCGACATGCTCGTCGATGGTGAGCTGGCCCTGCGCGGCCCACACGCCCATCTGCGCCGCGCCCTCGGCGAAGCGGGGGACGTAGTCGGCCACCAGCAGCCCCCTGATGTGCGCGCGTTTGACGATCAGCTGCCACAGGTTGCGGATGCCGCGCGGCTGCGTGTTGTATTCGCTGATGAGGCCGCACAGGCCCACGCGCGAGTGCAGGTTCAAGTTCATCAGCCCGGCATCGAGGATGATCCCGCCGACATTCTCGAAGATCACGTCGACACCATTCGGGCAGGCTTCGGCGATGGCAGCAGTGAGCGCGGCTTCATCCTTGCCGCGATAGTCGATGGCGGCATCGAAGCCGTATTTCTCAATGAGGCGCGCGCATTTGGCCGGCCCGCCCGCGATGCCGACCGCGCGGCAGCCGTGGATTTTCGCCAGTTGGCCCACCAGCGAGCCGACCGCGCCCGCTGCACCGCTGACCAGCACGGTCTCGCCCGCTTTGGGTTCGCACACGTCGAGAAAGCCGAAATAGGCCGTCATCCCGACCGCGCCGAAGATCGAGAGGTAATTGGTGACGCTCGGCACGAGGCTCGGGTCAATCGGCTGGGTGAACCCGCCCGCGACGCCGATCGAGTAATCCTCCAGCGCGTTGAGGCCCATCACCCACTGGCCGGGCGCGAATCCTTCCGCGCGGCTCTCCTCGACCACGCCGATGGTGCTGGCGCGCACCGGATCGCCCAGCGGGATCGGCGGCATGTAATTGCCCTCGGCATCCATCCATCCGCGCATCGCCGGATCGAGCGAGGCGTAGTGGTTGCGGATCAGGAACTGGCCGTCCGCCAGCGCGGGGGTGGGTTCGGTGACGAGCGCGAAGTCATCGGGAACCGGCGTGCCGGAAGGGCGACGCTGGAGGAGGAAGCGGCGGTTTTGGGGCATTCGGACAATCTCCATTCCCGCTCACCCTGAGCTTGTCGAAGGGTTGCCCTTTCTTCGGCACCGTGGGCTGAAGGGAAGAACAGGGCTTCGACAAGCTCAGCCTGATCGGATTGATGTTAAGGGATCAAGCCGGTTCCAGCTTCACCGGAATCGCGCTCTGGAGTGATTGCCCGGTGATCGGATCGTAATCGACCACCTCGCTCACCAGCCGGTTGGTCGAGGAACCGCGCTCCCGTACATCGTCTTTGCCCGCATCGGCATCGCCATAGGCGTGCGCCATCGACACGATCCCGCGCCGCACCTTGTCGCTCGCCTTCACCACCCCGTGAATGGTGGCGTGGGGCGAGGTGATCGCCACCAGCCCGCCTTCCTCGAGCCCCAATGCCGCGATGTCCTCCGGATGAATGAAGGCGGGGTTGGTGGTGGTTTTCTCCTGCAGCTTCTTGAGCGGGTGCCCGATCGAGTTGAACCGCGTCTTCGAACGACGGCTGATCAGGCGGAAGTCGAAGCCCTCGCGCGCCGCGCGATTATCGGCATAGCGCAGGATCTCCGCAGGCATCGCCCCTGCCGCCAGATCGAAACGGTGGAACTCGCCCTCGTCCAGCGGCTCAACCAGCGGGTGCTTTTCGGGATAGAGCATCGCTGCCCCGCCATTGGCCTGACAATCGCGCCGCACATCGGAAGGCTGCATCAGGCTACCCGCGACCATCAGGTCGAGGAATTCCTGCTTGCTCGGCTTCCTGTCCATCGGCAGCGGGCCGCCGTTCAGCACCATCGTGATCCCGAGGTGGTGCGCGATCGTCCAGAACATCTCGTATTCGTCGATGCAGTCACCCGGCGCCTCGACCACCGCTTCGGTGTAGCGCGCGTAAGGCTCCTCGTGCCACCATTCGCTGAGGTTGGTGATGTCCTCGCGCTCGAGGCATTGCGAGGGCGCGAGCACCACTGTGGCGCGCTTGGCGCTCGCGCTCATCCACGGATCGATCTGCACGAACAGTTCCAGATCATCGAGCGCGCGCGCCATCTTGGCCTGATCGGGGAAGCCCACCACCGGATTGCCGCCAACCGAGATCAGCGCGCGCACCTGCCCCTCGCCGGGGGTGAGGATTTCGTCGGCAAGGACGTTGCAGGGCATTTCCCAGCCGAGATGGCCGAGGCCCCGGAACCGCGATTTCGGCATCCCTTCCGCGCCGAACATCGGCACGGGCGGGCCGACCTGCGCGCGGCGCGCGGTCTGATAGGGGCTGAACACGCCGGGGATCGCGGCCTTGTCGCCCTCCTGCTTGAAGCGCGCGCAGATGGTGTTGAGGCACACCACCAGATACTCGGTCAGCGTGCCGTTGCCCGCCATTTCCGGACCGGTGCCGGTCACCGCGCAGCCCTTGCTGGCCTTGGCGAACATCCGCGCGGCGGCGACTAGTTGATCCTCGTCGAGCCCTGCACGCTCGGCGGCAACCTCCGGCGGGAAGGCCTTCACCGCCTCGGCCAGATCGTCGAACCCGTCGACATGGGCGGCGACGAAGTTGCGGTCGTAGAGCCCTTCGGCGATGATGACATTGAGCATCCCCGCCAGCATCGCCGGATCCTCGCCGGGCTTTACGGGCAGGTAGATATCGGCCAGCCGCGCCACGTCGCTCTCACGCGGGTCGGCGACGATCAGCTTCATCCCCTCCGCCTGCCGGTCACGGATGCGGCGCGAGGGGCTGAACGGCGGCACGCCCCCGACGGGCGAATAGTGCGAGACGATCGGGTTATTGCCGACGAAGAACGCGACATCGCTCTCGCTGAAGGTCGTCGGCCCGGCCATCCACTTGCCATAACGCGCGGTGGTGAAGACCTTGGCGGGCTGATCGAGCGTCACCGAGGTGTAGAAATTGCGGCTGCCCACGGCTTGCGCGAACGAAAGCGAGGCGGCCATCGCGGCGCTGTTCTGAAAACCCCCCGATCCCATGAACACCGCGACCGAATGCGGGCCATAGGTGTCGATGATCCGGCGCAGCTCGCTGGCGACGTGGGCGAGCGCCTGAGGCATCGGGGTCGAGACGAACTCGCCTTCCGCGTTGCGCACGAGGCTGTGGTGCAGCCGGTCAGCGGAGTTATGCGAATCCGGCAGCTCGCGCCCCTTCATGCAGGTGTAGCCGCCATAGGCCGGATCGTCCGGATCGCCGCGCACCTCGACCACCTTGCCGTCGAGGACATCGACTTCCATCGCGCAATTGGCGTGGCAGAAACGGCAGAAGGTCTTGTGAGTCTGGATGCCCATCGGCGCTCTCCCTTGATGGCGACAAACTACCACAGGGGACGGGACGCTCGACTGACACTTTTGTCCGTGGAGGCGCGCGCGTGGCCCACGCAATAGGGCTCGCCACACCCAAGGAGACGCGTCGATGCCCACCACCACCCGCCAATGGCTCTTGAACGGACATCCGCGCGGTCGCGGGATCGCAATCGACAATGACTTCCGGCTGGTCACCACCGAGCTGCCCGATCCGGGGCCGGGCGAGATGCTGCTGAAGACGCATTATCTCGGCTTCGATCCGGCGCAGAAGGGATGGATGGAGAACATCGCCGATTACGTCGCGCCGATGGCGATTGGCGACGTGATGCGCGGCAGCGGGATTGCCGAGGTGGTTGTATCGAACGGCGGCAGGTTCGCGGTCGGCGACATGGTGTTCGGCACCACCGGCTGGACCGAGTATCTGGTCACTGACGGCAAGGAGCTGACCAAGGTCGAGACGACGCTCTCGCCCACTGCCGTCCTGTCGGTGCTGGGGACGACCGGGCTGACCGCCTATTGCGGGCTGTTCAAAGTGGGCAGGCCCGTCGCGGGCGACACCGTGCTGGTGAGCGGCGCGGCGGGGGCGACGGGGAGCATCGTCGGCCAGTTGGCGAAGATCGCCGGGTGCCGCGTGGTCGGCATCGCGGGCGGCAAGGACAAGTGCGACTGGCTGGTGCGCGAGGCGGGTTATGACGCGGCGATCGATTACAAGGCGGGCGGGGTGAAGGAGCAGATCCGCGAACTGTGCCCGCGCGGGGTCGATGTCATCTACGACAATGTCGGCGGGGCGATCCTCAACGACATGCTGGCTTGCATCGCCACCAATGCCCGCGTGGTGATCTGCGGCGGGATCAGCCGTTACGAGACCGGCTCGCTTCCCGCCGGGCCGGAGAACTACTTCAACCTCGTGTTCCGGCGCGGCACCATGGCGGGCTTCATCGTGCTCGACTGGGCGAGCGAGTTTCCCGGTATCCGCAAGCGGCTGGAGGGCTTCGTCAAGGACGGCAGCCTCAAGTATCAGGAAGACATCCAGCACGGCTTCGAGAACGCGCCGGTCACGCTGCAACGCCTGTTCAGCGGGCAGAACCGGGGCAAGCAGCTATTGAAGTTGTGACTTAGCCCCAAGTCCGTTCGCCCTGAGCTTGTCGAAGGGCTGTTCTTCACTTGGTTCTAGGTGCGGGAGAAGTGCAGGGCTTCGACAAGCTCAGCCTGATCGGGGTGGGGTTGGGCCCAAGTCCTCAGGCCGGTTGACGTTCATCAGCGGGCGGGGAAGCTCCACCCGCCGCGCACCGATATGGTCGGCGAAGCGGTAGAGCGAGCGCCCCCCGCCGCTCAGGAACGCCTCGAGCGCAGGACAAAGGCCGACCGGCCACAACCCCACCACCGGTTGGGCCTCGACAATCGCGGCGCCTTCGCCTGCCAGCAGCGCCGCGAGATCACGCGGCAGATCGGGCGCATCGACCCCGGTCGAGAGCACGTGGCTGAAGCCGCCCGCCGCGGCATGCCGCAGCGCCGCCGCCAGCCCGCCCAATGGGCCAAGGCCAGCCTCGGGCCAGTCGGGCAGGCACGTGAACCCCGGCTCCTCGCGCCCGCACACGACCACCGCATCGCATTGCGCGGCGAGCACCGCCGCGACCCGGTCGATCAGTCGCGCGCCCTCGAACAGCGCGTGGGCCTTGTCGCTGCCGAACCGCCGCGCCTGCCCTCCGGCGAGGATAGCGCCCAAGAGCCTAGTCAAACGCCTCGGTCGCCTCGCCTTGCGCGTTATAGACCGGACCTTCGGCGTCCACCCGATACTTGGCGCTGGTCGCCCCGGTCAGCCCGAACCGGCCGATGTGGTCGCGCATGCCCGTATAGGCCGGATCGCGGAAGTGCGCGGCGAGGGCTTCCTCGCTTTCCCATTCCTCGAACACGTTGACGCGCGCGGGGTTCATCGAACAGGCACTCCAGTCGTAGTGGATGCAGCCCTTCTCGGCGAGGGCGGCCTCGATATGCGGGCGGGCAGTGCGCAGCGCCTCCTCGCGCTGGGCGGGATCGAGGTCGATCTGCGCCGAAATCAATACCTTGGCCATATCGTTCAGCCCTCCACGCCGAATTCGGCGACGATGCGGAAGGTGCGGCTGGTGAAGCGCCACTGCCCGTCGATCTTCGCCAATTCGTCCTCATAGAGCCCGCCGACATGGCGCGCCTTGGCGTCCTTGGGCTTCAGGATTTCCTGCGTCTGGACGCGGGCCTTCGCGGTGTTGCCGGTGACTTCGATCATGCACGGCACGCAGTGGAAGCTGACCGCCTCGAGCCCGCTCATCGCCCCGTTCCAGAACGCGACGATCGCCTCCTTGCCCTCGGTCTTGTGGCCCATCAGATCCCACCTGGCATCATCGGCCCAGACGCTCGCCCAGGTCGCGGAGTCGATCCGCACCACCCCGTCGGCATAGGTGCCGTTCAATTCCATGATCGCCACGCGATCTTCCAGCGGTCCGGTGAACATGGCTTGGCTCTCCTGTGGATGAGGCGCCGCTATCAGGCGCGCGCTGACGGCGGACAATGGACACTTTTGGGAAGGGGGCGAGGGTCGCCTGGCGTGTTAGGCGGTTGCCTATGAGAGGAGACACATGATGGGACAATTGCAGGGCAAGAGCGCGGTGGTGCTGGGGGCAGCGTCGGAGGGCAACATGGGCCAGACCATCGCCCGGCTGTTCGCCAAGGAGGGCGCGAAGGTGATGGTCGCGGGCCGCAAGGAAGCGCCGCTCGCCGCGCTCGCCAAGGCAATCGGCGGTGAGTACGCGCTGTGCGACATTTCCAGCCACGCGCAGGTCAACGCTCTGGCCGACAAGGCCGCGAGCACCTTCGGCCGGGTCGATATCGCAATCAACACCACCGGCTGGGGCCTGCTCGCCAGCCTCGAGGAGATCACCGAGGAGCAGCTCGACCAGATCGTCGCGCTGCAGTTCAAGGGCGTCCACCACTTCCTGCAAGCCTTCGTCAGGGTGATGAGCGCGCAGACCCCGACCGGCGGTTCGCTCATCAGCCTGTCCTCGGCCACCACCAAGGCGATCATCACCAATCACGCCGCCTATATCGGCACCAAGCGCGGCAGCGAGGCGCTGATCGAGTGTGTGGCGAACGATTACGGGCACCTCGGGATCAAGGCCAACACCGTCTCGCCCGCCTTCACCGACAGCCCGATGACGCATCAGAGCTTCCAGGTGCCCGGCCTCGTCGATGCGTTTCTGCCGCGCTATCCGCTCGGCAGGCTCAACACGGTGGACGACGTCGCGCACGCCTGCCTGTGGCTGTGCAATGACACGGCTTTCATCACCGGCCAGAACATCCAGCCCAACGGAGGCCTGACCCTGCGCGGCAATCCGCAGGCGGGTGATGTGGCCGCGGCGATTGGTGCGGCGATGGCGAAGGCGGGCGGTTAGGCTGTAGGGAAGTTGACAAAGTTGACAGGGTGTCAAGCGCTCTCCGACGGGATTTCAGTATTGATTACAGCGCATTATGGATAAAAAGCGAAGTTGACATATCGGCGCTCAAATAAAAAAGTTGAACGGGCCGTTTGGCGGGCGTCACGGGGGGCGTACGATTTGAAAGAGCGGCTTCGCTTTTATCGCACCGCCGCCAAGTAGGAAAATGCGGTCTGCTGCGCCCCCTTAAAGCCCTAAATCGACCTTACTGATCCCCCGCGAAAGCGGGGGTCTCATGAGACGAAGCGCCACGTCGCCTGAGGTCCCCGCCTACGCGGGGACTCGCAATGGACTCAATACTGCGCCGTTCCCCCGTCCACGCTGATCTGCGCGCCGGTGATCCCGGCCCCGGCCTTGCTGGCGAGCAGCACCGCGACCGCCGCGATTTCCTCGACCTCGTTGGGGCGCTTGATCGCGGCTTCCTGTGCGAACATTGTCACCATGTCCTCGAACTCCATGCCCATCGCGCGTGCCGTGGCGGGGCCGTTGTTCTTGATGATGTCGGTGATGACGAGGCCGGGGCAGATCGCATTGACCGTCACGCCTTGGGGGCCGACTTCGCGCGCCAGGCTCTTGGTCATGCCGTTCACCGCGTGCTTGGCGGCGGAGTAGGCGGTCAGCACCGGCTTGCCGTGCTTGCCCTCCATCGAGGAGATGTTGATGATCCGCCCGTCACCCTTGGCCAGCATGGTCGGCAGCGCGCGGCGGGTGGCCCAGAAGGTCGAATAGACATTCCACTTCATCGCTTCGTCAAAGGCGTGATCGGACAGGTTCACCAGCGGCTGCAGGTCGCCCGCGCCGCCCGCATTGTTCACCAGAATGTCGATCGTGCCGAAATGGGCGATGGTCTTGTCGATAAAGCCTTCGAGATCGGACTGGCTCATCACGTCGCCCGCGATGAAGGTCGCGTTCTCGCCCGCTCCCAGTTCTTCCAGCACCTTGGCACCCTTGTCCGCATTGCGCGCGAACAGGGCGACCTTGCCGCCCTCGGCCAGAAACGCCTCGGCAATGCCGCGCCCCATGCCCGCCGTGCCGCCCGTGATCGCGGCGACCTTGCCTTCGAGTTTCATGCCTCATTCTCCTTTGCATGGGTGGGTAGCCGCCCGCACCGCCCGGCGCACCTTGCCAAAATGACGGGTTGCCGCCACCCGCGTCCCGCGCGCTTATGGCGTCATGGACAATGTTGACGTCATCATCCTCGGCACCGGCGCTGCCGGCATGGCTGCCGCGCTTGCCGCGCATGAGAGCGGCGCCAAGGTCGCGCTGATCGAGCGGTGGGACCGCATCGGCGGCACCTCGGCGATATCGGGCGGGGTGATCTGGGTGGCGGACAACCCGCGGATGCGCGCCGCCGGGATGACCGATAGCCGCGCCGACGCGCTCGCCTATTTCCGCAGCCTGGATCACGGCGATCTGGTCGATGAGACCATCGAGGCCTTCGTCGATACCGGGCCGGAGGCGTTGGCCTTCCTCGAAGGCATCGACGCGCTCAAGGTAGCAGTGTTGCCCGGCTATCCCGATTACTACCTCGACCGTCCCGGCGCGAAGCCCGAAGGCAGCCGCGCGCTCGACCACGATCTGTTTGCGCTGGACGAGCTCGGCGAATGGGCGGCGCGCATCTACGCCATCGAGGAACCCAAACCGCTGATGCTGCGCGAGACGCCGCTGGGCGGGGCAACAGACATGCCGCCGCTGGAGGTGCTGGGGCAGCGCATGGCGGCGCGGCAATGCGGGTTCGGGCAGGCGATGGTGGCGCGGCTCCTCAAGGCCTGTCTGGCGCGCGGGATCGAACCGCTGCTGGGCGTCGAGACGAAGCGGCTGGTGAGGGAGGGCGACCACATCGCCGGGATCGAGGGCACCCGCGATGGCGCACCCTTCGCGCTCAGCGCCAGCTGCGGCGTGATCCTCACCACCGGCGGGTTCGAGTGGGACGCCGAGCTGCGCCAGACCTTCCTGCGCGGCCCCGTCACCGCGCCCGCCAGCCCGCCGACCGGCAAGGGCGAAGGCCTCAAGCTGGCGATGAGTGCAGGCGCGAAGCTGGGCAACATGACGAGCGCATGGTGGGCGCCGACGCTGGTCACGCCCGATGCGCCGTGGCCGGGCGGCGAGCAACGCGCGCAGATCATCCTGATCGAACGCACCGTGCCGCATGCGATCATGGTCAACCGCTCCGGCAAGCGCTTCTGCAACGAGGCGGCGAATTACTCGGCATTGGGGGGCGTGTTCCACCAGTTCGATCCGGCCAGCTACGATTATCGTAACTTGCCCGCCTGGCTGATCTTCGACGCGCAATATGCCGCGCGCTATCCGCTGGGGACGCGCCAGCCCGGCCAGCCGATCCCCGATTGGGTCGCGCGGGCGGAGACGCTGGAGGGTCTGGCGGGCGAGATTGGCCTCGACCCTGCGGCGCTGACCGAGACTGTGGCGCGCTTCAACGCCCATGCCGATGCGGGCCACGATCCCGATTTCGGGCGAGGCACCAGCGCTTACGACCATTTCTACGGCGACCGCTCGCGTTCCGGCGCGGCGGTAACGCTCGGCGCGATCCGCGAAGCGCCGTTCTATGCGGTCGAGATAGCCTCGGGCCTGCTCGGCACCAATGGCGGGCCAAGGACCGATGGCAAAGCGCGCATTCTGGGGCATGACGGCGCGCCGATCCCCGGCCTGCTCGGCGCGGGCAATGCCATCGCCTGCCCGACCGGGGGCATTTACGCGGGCGCGGGCGGGACGCTGGGGCCTGCGCTGACCTTCGGGTATCTGGCGGGTCGGAGCGCGGCTTTGGCGAACCAATAGAACATCATCCGCTCGCCCTGAGCTTGTCGAAGGGCTGTCCTTCTTCCGAACGATCGCATAAAGTGAAGTGCAGGGCTTCGACAAGCTCAGCCTGATCGGTTTGAGATTAATCCCCCAACCACCGATCAATCGTATCGTGGAAGAACCGCACCCGCGCTTCCTGACCCGCGAGATGACCGCCCTTGTAGCCGCGTGACCTGAGACCGAGCTGCTGCTCGCTCCAGATACTCACGTCCTGGTCGATGCCGGGGCCACAGCTGAGCTCGCCCACCACGCCGCGCTGGTGCGGGACGGGAACCGTGCGATCGACCTCCTGCCCCATCGAATAGGCGTAGTAGCGGTCCACGCCCTCGGGGAACCAGGTGAAATACCACATGTCGAAATAGCAGCGTTCGGGATCGGTCGGGTGCGGATCGGCGCGCAGCCAGATGCAGCCATCGGGCTTCAAGCTGAAGCTGATGTTGGGGAAGACCGTGTAGTGGAAGTGATCGGTCAGCTGCGCATCGTGGAAATGGCTGAAATCATAGCCTTTCGCCGCGCCCTTCTCGCGTTTGGCCTGCTGGATCGCTTCGCGCGTGGCGAGCGGATCCTCGCGGAAATCCTCGGGATCGAGACCCCAATAGGTCAGTTCCGTGCGCATCATGTCGAGCACGGTGTCGGTGTGACCGCGCAGGGAGCGTGAGGGCCGCGATCCCGGCATGAACATCCGCGCATGGCCGTGCGGGGCATAGAGATCGAACTGGCAGTCCTTGTAGCTCTGCTCCATCACGAAGCGGGTTTGCGGGTGGACGAAGGGCAAGTGATAGGACTCGTTGAAATTGTCCTGCACGCACTTCCAGTTCCAATCGCCCTCCAGCGTGACCCAGTGGGTGCGGTGCATCTGCTCCATGCGGTAGCCGTCGATCTGGTGCGCGACCGGGCCGAGGTGGTCGGCAAGCGGGGTGGCGTACGGATCGAGATTGACCCAGACGAAGCTGGCGAAGACCTCGCACTTCACCTCTTCGAGCCGCACCTTGCCGCACGGGCTTCCGTCCGCGAAATCCTCCGGGCAGGGCACGAAGTTCAATTCGCCTTCCGCAGTGAAGCGCCAGCCGTGATAGGAGCAGGCGAGGCGCTTGGAATTCCCCGCTTCCTCCATCACCAAGCGTTTCCCGCGATGCGGGCAGACATTGTAGAACGCGCGAATACGCCCGTCCTCGCCATGGGTGACGAGGATGCTTTCGCGTCCGATATCATAGGTGAAGAAATCGCCGGGTTTCGCCACCTGCGCCGCGAGCCCGCCGATCAGCCACGCCTTGGTCCAGATCCCGTCCCACTCGCGGTCCATGAACGCGCGCGACCAGTAGCGGCTGCCGTCGATCGGCCGCGACGAAAGCGCGGGCATCGGCTGCGGGGTGGTGTCGATCCGCTGCGGTGCGGGTTTGAGCAGCGTGGCCATGGTCAGCGCCTTTTGGGTTCGAACTCGATGTGCAGCTGCTTCAATGACCGCAGCAGGAAGTGCGGGTGATATTCGAAGTCGTTCTTGCCCGGCGCGAAGTCCATATCGTCGAACCGGTCGACCACCGCCTGAAAACCCCAGGTCAGCTCGCGCCGGGCGAGCGGCGCGCCGAGGCAGTGGTGCGTGCCCGACCCGAAGGCCATGTGCGAACCCGCCCTGGGCCGGTCGAGATCGAGCTTTTCGGGGCAATCGAAAATCCGCTCATCGCGATTGGCCGCGCCGAAGCGGACGTTGACCACCGATCCGGCGGGGATCGTCACCCCGTCCAGCTCCACATCCCGGTGGGTGAAGCGCATCAGGCTTTGCACCGGGCTTTCCAATCGCAGCACCTCCTCGACGAAGTTGCGCATATGGGTTTCGGGATCGGATTTGAGCTTCGTCCACACATCCTTGTTCTCGATCAGAAGCTTCATTCCCGCCGCGAGCGCATTGGTGGTGGTCTCGCTGCCGCCCACGAAGGTATCGGCCATCATCTCGGCGTGCAGTTCATTGTCGTTCAAGGGCCGTCCCCAGCCGTCGATCACGGTGTTGACCAGCACCGAAATGAGGCTGCCATCGGGATGTTCGCGCAGGCGTTCGAAGATCGGCTGGAAGTAATGCTGTGCCTCGATCTCGCGGTCGACCATCTCGAGATGCTTGTCCTCCGGCAGCATCAGCGAAATGCGGTGGAAGAAGGCGTCGGTCCAGCCCTTGATGCGCCACATGTCCTCGCGCGCCGCGCCCATCTGCTCGCCGATGATGAACAGCGGCAGCGGCACGCAGAACTGGCGCACCCAGTCGCAATGACCATCGGGCAGGAACTCGTCGATCAGCTCGTAGGCGAGGGTTTCGACGCGCGGGTCGATTTCCTTGATGCGGCTGGGCTTGAACGCCTCGTTGAACATTGCGCGCATCTGCTTGTGGTTCGGATCGTCGCGCCCGCCCAGTGTGGGCGCGGGGAGCCAACCGCGTTCCTTGAACCGCGCCGCGACCTTGCGCCCGCGCTCCATGTCGGTGGGGCTGGCGCGCAGCAGCTCGTTGGCGGCGGTCGAGGGGAAGCGGTCGGGGTCCATCAGCACTTCGCGCACGTGGTCATAGCGGCTGACGACCCAGATCTGCGTGCCGGGGATGTTGTAGACCGGGGCCTCGTCGCGCAGGGTCTTGTAGGCATCGTAAGGGCATTGCTGGAGCTGCGGATCGAACAGGTTGACCTGCGGGGTGGCGGTGGTGTCGGTTGTCTGCGTCGCCATCAGCGCACCTCGATCTTTTCCGCACCCCAAGGCGCGATTTTCTCGGCGTTGCGGAAGGCTTCGGGCAGCTCCTCGACCATATGCCATGTCGCCGCCAATCGCCCGAAGCCGACGAAGAACGCCACCGTCATGCCGAGTTCCACGATCTGCGCCTCGCTGAAGTGCGCGCGCAGTTCGTCATAAATCGCATCGTCGATCGCGAGGTGATCGGTTGCCATCAGCTCGCCGTAACGGATCGCGGCTTTCTCCGCTGCGGTCAGGTTCTCGGCCTCCTGAGGGCGCTCCAATGAGCACACCAGCCCCTCAGTGACACCGTCCGCCACCGCATCCGAATAGCGGATTGCCATGCAGCTGCGGCACTGGTTGAAGAAGGCGACGCGCAGCCGCACCAGTTCCACCAGCCGCTCGGGAAGTTGGCGGTTGCGCTTCAAGGCCCCGCCGAACCCCATCAGGCCCAGCGCCTGCTCCGGGCAATGCGCGAAGTAGCGCGTCAGACCCTGTTCCAGATCGGTGAGGTTGTCGGGCTGGATCGCTGTGACCAGACGTTCGTCCCACTGATCGGGTGCCAGCTTGGCAATGCGGCTCACACAGGTTCTCCCACTGGCAAATGTGCCCGTTTCCGTAGCGGAGAGGCTGCGGGACAAGCCTGTCAGGAGCAATTGGCGGATTCGCTAAGCAGCGGCGAAACGCCCGTTTGGGAGAAGCGGATTGCGAGGCGAAGCACCGCGCACGCTGGCTGAGGTCGATCTGTTCGCCCCCGGCGCGCAGGAACACTGGTATCAGGCCTATGCGATCCTGCACAAGGAAGCACCGGTGCAGCGCCTTGCGGGCGAGGGCCTGACCCCGGGCAGCGATGCCTTCGTGCTCACCAAATACGAAGATGTCCGCCGCGTGGTGATGGACTGGGACCGCTTCCCGCCCACGCTGTCGCTGCTAGTCGCGCAGATCCAGGAATCGGGCCAGATGCCGACGCACCTGCCCGATATCGACGCGATGGTCGCGAGCATCGTCTCGCTGCGCCCCGATCCCGAACTGTGGCGCGCGCACCGCAAGGAATTGACCGATCCGTGGGTCGGCCCCGGCTGCACGCGCCATGCGGCGATGATCACCGGCCATGTCGACGATCTGATCGCCGGACTGCTGGCCAAGGCCCGCGCGGGCGAGGTGGTCGACTTCGTCGCTGATTTCGCCCGCCCCCTGCCGCAGCGGGTAATGGCGAGCGTGCTGGGCTTCCCGCACGAGGATATTCCGCGCCTCGAACAATGGGGCAATGCGCAGGTCATGTCCTATGTGATCGGGACGACCCACAAGAACATCCTCACCCCCGAACAATCGGCCGAGAAGTTCCGGCTGCTCGCCGGGATGAAGGACTATGTCGCCGAACAGACGCGCGAGAAACGCGCGAACCCCAAGGACGATATGGTGAGCTTCCTCACGCAGATCGAATATCAACCGCTTGGACGCAAGCTGACCGACGACGAGATCAATGGCGTGGTCTACGCGATGGTGATCGGTGGGCTCGAGACGACGCAATATGCCATCGCCGAACAAGCCCAACTGCTGTGCGAGCGGCCCGGGCTGTTCGGCACCCTGCGCGGCGACCGCGCGGCGATCCGTACCTTTATCGAGGAAGGGATGCGGCTGCGCTCCCCCACGCAAGGCCTCTCGACCCGCATCTGCGCGCACGACGAGGTGTTTCAGGGCGTCGAAGTGCCCGCCGGATCGATGCTCCACCTGCGCTGGGCAGCGGCCAATATCGACCCCGACGAGTTCGAGGAGCCGCTCGAGATCAAGCTCGACCGCAAGGCCGCGACCCGCCACTTGGCCTTCAGCCAGGGGCCGCGTTCGTGCCCGGGCTCCAATATCTCGCGGCTCGAACAGACGATCGCGTGGGATCGCTTGTGCGACGCCTTCACTGACCTCGAATATGCCCCCGGCAACGACTTCCGCCACCAGGGCGGGATCATGCTTGGGATTTACCGGCTGCTGCTCAACCTCACCCCCGCCTGAACGGAGACGCAAACATGGCCACATTGCTCGCGCATATCCAGATCAAGCCCGGCAAAGAGGACAAGTGGGAGGCGATCATGCGCGACATGGTCCACCACACCTTCGCGACCGAGGAAGGCGTGCTGCGCTACGAATACTGGAAGGGGCAGGAGCCGCTCTCCTATTATTGCCTGCTCAGCTTCAAGGACAAATGGGCGTTCTACCACCACCAGATGTCCGACCACCACGAAGGCCACGATTTCGCCGACGTGCTGGCGGGGATCAAGCTCGAATATCTCGATCCGGTCGAAGGCGCGGGCGGGGGCCTGCCGCCGACGAGCGATCCGGCGCTGCCCGCCGATGCAAGCGAAAACATGCGGATCGCGCAGGAACGCTTCCCGCTGGACATTCCCGCCTGGTGGAGTGCGCGCGCATGAACATCGAACAGCAAGTGCAGGAACTGCTCGACAAGCAGGCGATTCAGGAACTCATCGCGCGCTATTCGCGCACGCTCGATTGGCTCGATGATGAGGGGCAGGCGGGCTGCTATTGGCCCGAAGCCGCGATCGATTACGGGTTCTTCAAAGGCACCGCGGCGGAGTTCGTGCCGGTGGTGATGGCGGTCGAGCGGTCAACCGGGCGGCGCTGGCACCTGCTCTCTTCGCTGGCGGTGAAGCTGACGTCGGCGACCACAGCGGAAGGCGAAAGCTACGGCATCGCGCTGGGCTTCCGGCGCGAGGGCGATGAGCCGTACAAGGGCAACATGTATGGCGGGCGCTATCTCGATACGTTCGAGAAGCGCGACGGCGAGTGGCGGATTTCCAGCCGCCGCTACATCATGGACTGGACGATGGAGATGCCCGACCAGCCCGATGCCAGCCCCCGCGCAGAGTTCCCGCTGCCGATGCTCGATCTGAGGGAAAGCGGCCACCCGGATTATCGGGCGATGTGAAGGCTTCGCACTGCACTCGGTGGTCGGAGATGGGGTTCGCGCAGAGACGCAGAGTACGTAAGGCCCCGCCGCGCCAGCGGCTTTTTCTGTTTCACACAAAGCCACGAAGATGGTGTTCCCGGCGGCTTGGGAGGCAGACCATATCAAGCCAGCCACTTGGCTGAACCGTGATTACCAGAGGGGCTGCGCCGCAAGCGCGGCATCTTCGTGTCTTCGTGTGAAACAAAGCGGCTTTGCCGCCCCTTCTTCTCCGCGCCCTCTGCGTCTCTGCGCGAACCAAAATAGCCGGGCCTACTCCTTCGGCGGATCCATGTAATCGCGGTAATAGGTGAGCTGGCCGCCCGCGACCTTGTAGATGCCGACACCCCCGCGCGGCTCCGCGCCCTCCATGTGCAGCGTCCAGCGCGCCCACACCGCGTGATCGTCGCCGCAGATTTCATCGACAGTGAAATGGACCTTCCGCTCGCCCATTTCCTTGACCATCGTGGTCATGAACCCGAGGATCGCCTTGCGCCCGCGGTACTGCCCCCAGATCGGGTCTTCGAGAAACGCGTCCTCGGCGAAGAGATCGACCAGCTTGGTGTAGTCGCCATCGTCCTGGATGCGCCAGAATTCCTCGATCACGCGCTGTGCTTCGCCGGGCATGGGGTCTCTCCTTTCGATCAATGTCGTCAATCTGCCATGTCGGCGCGCCTCGCCCGCCTGTGAAAATGGCGAGGCGGACGTTACGACAACCTCGGGGTATCTTGCTCTGCAAGGAGAGCAGCCATGTCGACCACCCCCCGCGTATCCTCGGCAATCCCCGGAGAGCCCGCGCATTTCGGCTCGGTGCTGGCGCACCAGCCCGAAATCGCGGAGAGTTTCTTCGCGCTCTATGGCCGGTTCTGGGGTTCGGACGTGCTCGCCGCCCGGATCAAGGAAGTGGCGCGGATGCGCAATGCGCGCGTTACCGAGTGCGGGTTCTGCCGCAATGTCCGCTTCGACAAGGCGCTGGGCGAGGGCCTGCGCGAGGACGTGGTGGACGACATCACCGATGGCTATGAAACCAGCGCGCGGCTGACCGACACCGAGAAGGCGGTGCTCAAGTTCACCGATGCGCTGATCCACGATCCCGAATTGCTGACCGGCGATGCCAAGGCGGCGCTGCAACGCCACCTCTCGCCCGCACAGATCGCCGAGTTGGGGCTGGGAGTCACGCTGTTCCTCGCGCTCGCCAAGGCGCTGATCACGATGGGGCTGGAGCCCGAGCAGATGGACCGCACCGTGCTCCCCACGCCCGCGGTGCTGGAGGCGGCGGAATGAGCGCCGTGTGCGCCGCACTCGCGGGCGATCCGGTGCTCGCCGCGCACTACGCCGAGTTTCGCGCCAAGTCGGAAGGCGCGCTCGATCCCGCTCTGGTGGCACTGATCCGGCAGGCAATTACGCAGGTGCATGGCTTGGGAGACGCGCCCGATGAGTCCGGTCTCGATCCAGGCACCCGCGCGTGCCTCGCCTATGCCCGGCGGATGCCTTTCGAGCACACCGCGATCACCGATGCCGAGGCCGCGCAAGTGGTCGCGCATCTCGGCGAGCCAGGGTTCGTCGCTTTCTCCGTTGTGGCGGCGCTGGCGGATGCTGAATGCCGGGCGGAATTGGTTGACCTGCCGGGGCTGGCGGTGGCCTGATTACTCCCCTTCCCCGGGCTTGACCCGGGGCCCAGCTTTCTTTGCACCAATGCGCCCAGTTCCGAAGGCAGCGGGGCCCCGGGTCAAGCCCGTAGAAGGGTGATTAGCCCAATTCCCTCAGCACGTCCCTCCCGTCCCAGCCATCCGCCGCCTTCGCCACCATGTCGTAGAAGCCGGTCAGCAGCGGGGTCGGCTCGTAGAGTTCGAGCATATGGCCGTGGGTCGCGACCGTATCGACGAAGGCGAAGGCGGTGTTTCCTTCCGTCACCGATAGCTGCGCGAGTGGCGCGCCGTCGGCCCCGAACCGGGCGATGGCAATGGCGAGGTCATCGACGAAGTGCGCGGTGTGATGCAGGCCCTCGGCACCCGAGCCGTGCGTGAACATGTCGTGCAGCGCGCTAGGCTCCGGATTGTGCTGCACCACCAGCTCGACCATCACGTCGCCCCATTGGCCATAGGCCGACGAGTGATCGAAGGGCGTCTCCGTGCCGCGATATTGCGAGCTGGCGAGCGCGATATGGCGGGCGACGAAGAACGGCCCCGAACCGAACCGGCGGTGATGCCGCGTGACCGCCGCTTCCAGATCATTGACCTTGTAGGCCAGCTGGCGGACGGGCAACCCGATCAATTGACCGCCCGGTCTTTCCCCGCCCAATAGGGCGCGCGCAGCTCGCGCCGCAGAATCTTGCCTGAGGGGTTTCTCGGCAGCGCGGCGATGAAATCGACCGATTTGGGGCACTTGTAGCCCGCGATATGCTGGCGCGCGTGGGCGATGAGGTCGGCCTCGCTCAAGTCCTCGCCCGGCTTCACTACCACGCAGGCCTTGACCGCCTCGCCCCACTTGGCATCGGGCACCCCGATCACCGCAACGTCGGCGACCTTGGGGTGGGCATAGAGCGCGTTTTCGACCTCGGCAGGATAGACGTTCTCGCCGCCCGAGATGATCATATCCTTCACCCGGTCGTGAATGTAGAGATAGCCGTCTTCGTCGAGGTAGCCCGCGTCGCCGGTGCGCAGCCAGCCTTTGGGATCGATGGTGGCGGCGGTGGCATCGGGGTTGTTCCAATAGCCGCGCATATTCTTGGACGAGCGCGTGGCGATCTCGCCGACGCTGCCCACGGGCACCTCGCGGCCTGCCTCGTCGATGATCTTGATCTCGACCCCGGGCAGCGGCTTGCCGACGCTGCGCATGCGGGGGCTGCCTTCGGGCACGTGATCTTCGGGATCGAGCGCGACGATGGTGCCGCTGGTCTCGGTCATCCCGTACATCTGCACGAAGCCGCAGCCGAGCACCCGCATCGCCTCGCGCATCAGTTCGAGGGGGATGGGGGACGCACCATAGGTGACGTATTTCAAGCGGCTGAAATCGACCTCGTTCACGCGCGGGTGGTTCAGGAGGATCTGGATCGCGGCAGGCACCAGGAAGATTTTCGAGATATTGTAATTGGCGATCAGGTCCAGCGCCTTGGTCGGATCATATTCGGGCAGCACGATCGAATTGGTGCCTGCGACCATCGTGCCGATGCCCGTCCCGGTGCCGCTGATGTGGAAGCACGGCATGGCGAGCAATGTGACGTCGCCGGGGACCGGCTCCTGCCATGCGCGCCTATCGCCTTGCGCCATCGCATCGCGGCTGGAGAGGATCGACCCGTGGGTCATCACCGCGCCCTTGGGCTTGCCGGTGGTGCCCGAGGTGTAGAGTTGCAGCGCGTCGTCCTCGGGCCGCACGCGGTGTGCGGGCGGCGTGGCCGGAAAGCCGTCGCGCCAGATGCGGAAATCGGTGCCGGGAAAATCGCGCGCGTCGATGCCGATCACCTGTTCGACGCGCGGGCAATCGCCGCGGATCGCGCCCAGCACCTCGGCAAAGCCTTCGCCGATGAACACCACCCGCGCCTCGCAATTGTCGAGGATATAGGCGACCTCGGGCGGGGCGAGCCGCCAGTTCACAGGCGTCATCACCGCGCCCGCGCGCGCCGCGCCCAAGAGCGCCTCGAAATAGAGCGGGTGGTTCTTGCCGAGGAACGCCACCCGCTCGCCCGGCTGCACGCCCAGCGCGGCGAGGCCGTTCGCCACGCGGTTGGCGCCTGCGTCCAGTTCGGCAAAAGTGATTTCCTCGCCGCCGAAGGTGAAGGCGACCACATCCCCTTGCGTCCGCGCGTGGTCGCGCACGATGTCGCAGAAGGAATCCGCCGCCAGTACTGAAGTGTCTCCCATGCGCGGCAAACTACCCCTGCATAGGACCCTTGTCATTGGCACAATTCATAGCGGCGCGGCGCGGCGGGCGTGGGCTAGGCTGCGAGGATGGATATTCCTTCATGCTTCGAACCGGCAGGTTTCTCGCCCGGCTTTCTCGATCACGGCGGCCCGTACTATCTCGGTGAGTCAGTCGACGGCGTGCGCGTGGTGGGGCTCAGGATCATGCCGCACCACATCAATTATCAGGACGCGGCGCATGGCGGGGTGATCTCGACCTTCGCCGATGTCGCGCTGTCCCACGCGGTCTATGATGCCGAGCGGCCCCGGCTCACCCCTTCGACCGTGACGCTGACGGTGCATTATCTGGCGGGGGCGAGGCTCGGCGACTGGCTGGAATCCCGCGTGCGGATCGACCGGCTGGGCGGGCGCACCGCCTATATCTCGGGCGGGGTGTGGCGCGGCGAGGAACAGATCGCGACGATGAGCGGGGTGTTTGCCTTTCGGAGGTGATTTGGTTCACGCAGAGAACGCAGAGGAGCAGAGAACGCGGAGAAAGTTACGCGGCGGTTTTTCACACGAAGCCACAAAGGCACAAAGAGAGACCAAAAGGCCGCGGGCATAGCGCTTCTTCTTTGTGGCTTTGTGGCTTTGTGTGAGAAACGATTTGAAGGCCGCTGACGCGGCGAGGAGCACTCCCTCTGCGGTCTCTGCTCCTCTGCGTTCTCTGCGCGAACCAGCCTACCCCAACCACCGCGCCACAGCCGCCGTCGAAGGATCGCGCTCGTCGTGATACCCAGCCGCGCCCTCGGGCACGCCCGACAGGTCCGTGCCCTCCACCACCCGAAACTCGCGCCAGTCGTAGAGCCCGGTGCGCTGGGCAATCCGCCATGCGCCGTCCCGCTTCTCGAACCGGTCGACATAGCGCCCCGCGACGATCCCCGAATAGATCATGCCCTTGTCGGGGAAGGCCGCGGTCATCGGATAGCCCGGCGGGATGGTGTGCATCGCGGTCATGTAGGTTTCGGTGTGGCACACCGTGTCGCCCTCGAACCCGAAGATCGTCTGCCCCAACTGGTGCTGGGTTGCGAGGCACGGGTCGATGATCGCGCGCGCCTGTTCGACAAACCCGCGCCAGTCGCCTTCGACCAGCCCGAACTTGAAGGTCGCATCCGGGTGGAACAGATGCTCCATCATCCCCCAGCGCCGCCGGTCGATGGCGTGGGCATAGGCGGCGAGGATATCGCGGATGGCCTCGCGGTCCTCGATACGTGCACTCATTGATCCAGCTCCACGATCACCTTGCCGATATTGCCGCCGGTGAACAGCTTGGCATAGGCCGCCAGCGTGTGTTCGAGACCGCGCGTGACATCATAGGGCATCACCAGCGCGCCCGCCTCGTGCCACGTCCGCAGGCGCTGCGTCAGCGCCGGCCCCTCGTGCATGAAGTCGGGCGAGAAGAACCCCTCGACCCGCAACCGCCGCATCAGCACCTGATCGAATTCGCGGGGGCTTGTGCGGGTGCCCGCGGAATAGTCGGCCAGCAGCCCGCACACCGCGATGCGGCCATAGTGGTTCATGCGGGTCAGCACCTGATCGAGCAGCGGCCCGCCGACATTATCGAAATAGACATCGAAGCCGCCTGCGACGTCGAGTTGCGCACCGGGATTGCTTGATTTGTAATCGACCACACCCGTGACGCCGATTTCGTGCTTGAGATAAAGCCATTTGCGATCCCCGCCCACGATGCCCCAGGCCTCGCAGCCCAGCAGCTTGGCGATCTGCACCGCGAGGATCCCCGTCGCCCCGGCAGCAGCCGACACCAGCACGCGCTCGCCGGGTTTGGCCGCGCCGGTGCGCTCGATCCCCCACAACGCGGTCCAACCGTTCATGCCGAGTGGCCCGAACCACGCACGGCGGTCGCTGACCGATGGATCGAGCAGCAGCGCGCCCGACATCACCGCATCGACCATGCTTACATCCGCCCACTGCCCGAACGCGCGCACCAGATCGCCCTCGGCAAAGCCGCCTGCGCGGCTCTCCACCACCTCGCCCAGCACCAGCCCCGTCATCGGCGCGCCGACGGGGAGCGGCGGCTGGTAGCCATCCTCGCGGCTCGTGAGCCATAGCCGCGTGCCCGCGTCCATCGACAGGTGCGAATTGCGGATGCGGATTTCACCCTCGGCCAGCGGGGCGAGCGGGGCTTCGACCAGTTCGAGCGCGCCGGCAAAATCGGTGCCCTCGGGGCGGCGGGCGATGCGCCAGAAGCGGTTGGTGGCGCTCACGGTGCCAGCCACCCGCTATCGACCGGCAGCACCGCGCCGCTGATATAGGCGGCCTCGTCCGCAGCCAGCCACAGCGCGACCTTGGCGATTTCGTCCGCCTCGCCGATCCGGCCGAGCGGCACGTCATTGACGATCGGCGGCGGCCATTCGTTGCTGCGGCTGCGCAGCATCGGCGTGTCGATCGGCCCCGGCGCGATCGTGCCGCCGGGGCCACCATAGGTCATGCCCATCGCGCTCGCCATGACGTTGCCCGCGGCGTAGAGCCCGGGGGTCGGTGCGCAATCGACATCGAGCACCTGTGCCTCGCGGTTGGTCTTCGGCCCGCCCTTGGTGCCGAGCGCGCCGCTCTTGATTGGCACTGCGTAGAATGGACCCTTCTCCAGCGGGCCGAGCGTTGCCGCCACGCTGCCGCGATTGTCGGGATCGCCCCACCAGATGTCATGCGCGGCCTCGCCCCGGCGGAAGTCGGTGTCCCGCCCGGCAGCGACCATCGCGTTCCAGCGGGCGACCGTTTCCTCCAGCGCATCCGCCGGAATCTCGAGCCGCTGCGCCAGCCCCGCCAGCGTCTCGGCGCGCATCACCGATTGTGGCGGAGCCTGGCCCAGCACCCCGCCCATCATCCCGAAGCCGTAACGCTCGATATAGGTCTGATCGAACACCAGCCAGCAGGGGAGGTTGGCGTAGTCAAAGGCGGAGACGTCCTGTTCATGGAACGCCGCGCCGAACGCGTTGTAATTGGCGGCCTCGTTGACGAACCTGCGGGCCTTGCGGTTGACCATGATGGAATGCGGCAGCGCCCGCGATCCGGCGACCAGCACCACCCCGGTCGAAACGTCCTCCTTCGGCACCTCGTGCACCGGCATCCACCACGCCTCGCGCATATTGCCGAGCTGCGCGCCGACCCGCATCGCCATCTTCAGGCCATCGCCGGTATTGGTCGGGATCGACACCGGATGGGTCATCGGCCCGCGCAGGAAGGCGCGTTTCAGGTCTTCGTCCCACTCGAACCCGCCGGTGGCGAGGATCACCGCGTCGGCGGCGATCTGCTGCGCCTCGCCCCCGCGTTCGATTGCCATCCCGCACACCGCGCCATCCTGCTGGATCAGCCGCACCGCGCGCGCACCGGTGACGGGCTCGATCCCGCGATCGAGGCACGCGCGCAGCAAGAGCCCGATCAGCGCCTGGCCGCTGCCGCGCTCATCGCGTTCCGCGCGGCGATCAAGCTCCTCCTGCGCGAGCGGCACCGGGCGGGCCTGTCCCAAGGGAGATTCGAAGATCGAATAGCGCGGATCGGGGTAATAGGGCGAGCGCGTCACGCGGTCCTTCCATTCGCCCAGCTCCGCAAACGGAAACAGCGGACAATCGAGCGAGCGGCCGCCATTGGGCATCCCTCCGACCTGATCGTGCTTCTCCAGGACCGTCACCTGCGCCCCCGCATCATGCGCGGCAATCGCGGCGGTCAGCCCCGCGCCGACCGTGCCCAGCACGACTATCTGTTTTGGCATGGACCTCTCCCGTCCGACTATCAGAATCGCGCGGCGCGGTTCCAACGGCTTTTGCCTAGCCTTGCCGCCATTAGGCTTGGGGAGAGCGACAAATGCCACTGATAACTGTCATAGGCGCAAGCGGGCGGCAGGGCCTGGCGCAGGTGCGGCAGGCGCTGGCCGTGGGTTACGATGTGCGCGCGATTTCGCGCCGCGCCGATGCGCTCGAAGGTGCGCCGGTCGATGGTGTCGAGCGGGTCGAGGTGCGCCCGATGGACCTCTACGACACCGCGACCTTCCACGATGCGCTCGAAGGATCGGACTACATCTTCTACACCCACCCGCTGCAGGCGCGGGCCGACCGTGCCTATCTGATCGGCGAGGTCGGCAAGGTCGCCGCGTCGCTCGGCGTCAAGCGCGTGGTGTGGAACACCTCGAGCTGGATCCCCGACAAGCCCGGCGACCCCTTCACCTATGCGGGCAACACGGCGGGCATCAATGCGCTGTGGCGCTCCGGTGCGCCGGGGACGGTGTTCGGCTCGGTGCTGTTCATGGACAATCTGCTGACCAACTGGGCGCGGCCGTTCATCGTCAACGAAGGGCGGTATGTCTATCCGCACAACCCCAATCTCGAAGCCAACTGGATCAGCCTTGATGACGTGGCGAAGTTCATGCTGGCGAGCATCGAGCGGCCCGACATGGAAGGCGCGTGGGTCAATATCGGCGGGCCGGAGCGGCTGGTCGGCAAGCAGGTGACGCAGTGTCTGTCCGAGGCGCTGGGCAAGGAGATCAAGTACGATCCCTGCACGCCCGAGGAGTTCGGCCGCTATCTGGTCGATGCGGCGGGCGACGGAATGCCCGCGGAAATGCGCGCAGACTTCGCCAAGGGGATTCAGGCGTTCTACGAATACAACAACACCGCGCCCACCCGGCCCTTCGCGGTCGACATGGACCATGTCTACGATCGGTTCCCCGAGCTTGACGGCAAGCTGGAAACGCTGGGCGAATGGACCAAGCGGCAGGATTGGGGCGAGACCAATTACCGGCCTGCGTTTGGGTGAGTTTTTTCGTGCCCACCCCCGACCCCTCCCGCAAGCGGGAGGGGAGTGATTCGCGCTGAAAGTCCCCCTCCCGCTTGCGGGAGGGGTTAGGGGTGGGCACGTGACGACGCCACCGCCTCACCACAAACCCTCGCAAAGCGGACAAAGCGGACACCCTGTCCGCTTTGCAAACCGACGATTTCAATAATAATCGCAGTTATTTACGCCAGATTTCGTCAAGCGGACGGAAAGGGAAGCGGGGCCTTGTTTCTCGCCTCGAACATTGGGCGGCCTCGCAGGCCGGACAGAACAATGGAAAAGAGCCGGGGCGGAATGTAGCGGCTGGCGGGGGTGTAGGAAAACGGTGCTCGGCGAATGCACCAAGCGGCAGGACTGGGGCGAGACGAATTACCAGCCCGCGATTGGGTGATGCTTCCGCTTGGGGCTTGAAGGCGGAAGGGCTTCGCGCAGAGGCCGCCGAGAAAGGAAAAGCGGCGCAGCCGCAGTCAGGTTCGCGCCAAGCCGCCAAGTCGCCAAGATATTGGGAGGTCCGCGGCGAGTGCTACTCTCTTGGCGCCTTGGCGCCTTGGCGCGAAACCTACCGATGCGCCGCTGGCGCGGCGACGCGCGATCCCTCTGCGCTCTCTGCTCCTCTGCGGTCTCTGCGCGAACCCCTTTTGATTACTCCGCCGCTTCCCTCTGCTCGCCTGCGAAGATCGCCACCAGATCATCATCGCTCGCGTTGACCAAACGCTCGACCCATTGGTGGAAGACCTGCCCGCCGCGTTCATTGCGGCCGAACAGCACCTCTTTCATCAGCCCTGACGCGAGCGCCTGCTGCTGGCGCTTGCCGGTGGCGTAGTCCTCGTCGCGCACCACCACTTCGAGGAAGTTGAACTGGTCGTGCGCGGCCTGCACCTGTTCGGGGGTTTCGGGCTGGTTCTCCATGACGTAGAACTGGGTGGTGTAGCTTTCGCCGACTGCGGCGCCGGGGAATAGCTGGCTGATCATCGCCCCGCGCTGCCCGCCGCCATAAAAGCTGGCGATCGAGATATGCGGGAAGATTGTCCACACGCCCTGCACCAGCACTTCCTGCGGCAGATCGTCGTCGGCCATGGCCTCCAGATCCATCTGCTGGTCGTCCTCGCCCGAAACCTTGATTGCGAACTTCGAGGGGGTCGACAGGCGCTGGTGCGGGCCGAAAGCGAAGTAATTGGCACGGTTGTAGAAATCCGCGCCGAAGGTGTCCTTGTGCAGCACCGGCAGGTGGTAGAAATCGAGATAGCCGTCATACGCGGTCTTCCAGTTCGGCCCGGCGAGCGTGCGCTGGGCGAACAGTGTCCAGCCGTCGAATTCGAAGGCCTTCAAGAGATCGTCATAGCCGCACAGGTAATCGGGGATCGACAGCTTGGAATGCGGATCGAGCGTTAACCAGATCAGCCCGGCGCTCTCATAGACCGGAAACTTGGTCAGGCAGTGCTGGCTCTTGTCGATACGCCCAAAGTCCTGCGGACTGGCGACGCCGATCAGATCGCCATCGGCCTTGAAGGTCCAGCCGTGATAGCCGCAGGTAAAGCGGCTGGCGTTCCCGCAGCCGTTCGCCAGCGGATTGCCGCGGTGGGTGCACATGTTGAGGAAGGCACCCATGCTGCCATCCTTCTGGCGGCTGAGCAGCAACGGCACGCCGCAGATGTCCATCGCCTTGAAATCGCCCACGTTTGCCAATTCGCACGAGGGCGCGACCATCAGCGGCAGGCGGCGGAAGATCTGCTTCTTTTCCAGATCGAAGAGCGCCTGGTCGGTATAGGCGCTGGCCGGGATGCGCACGATCTCGTCGGCATATTCCATCGTGTCGGCCGCGCCGTGGGCGACCAGATTGCGGGTCATTTCGACCAGCGTTTCGCGTGGCATCGTTTTCCTCCCGAAAGCCGCGATTACTGGCGAAGCATCCGCTTTCGCGCCTGTCGCGGCAATGCTCACTTTTGGCAGAGCGGCTCGCCCGAACAGCAAAGGGGCGAGCCATTGCCGGCCCGCCCCTCGCTTGTCCCCTGTTGGACGAAATCAGAACTTGAAGCTGACTTCGGCAAACACCTGACGACCGCGGTTCTGGGTCATCACGAAATCGTCGCCACCCGGCGGCAGGAACGGACGCCCGCCGGTGGTGATGGTGAAGATCTCGTCGGTCAGGTTCTGCGCAACCAGAGCCAGCTTCCAGTTGCCATCGGGATGGCCGACCGAGACGTTGGCGTCGAGCAACCAGAAGCTCGGCTGGACAAAGTCGTTCAGCGTCGCTTCGTCGGTGATGTAACCATCATTGTAGGCGGCATTGCCCGAAATGAAGAGCTCGAGACTGTCGCTGATCGGAATGGCCCAGTCAGCTGCGATATTGCCTGCCCATTCCGGAGCCTGGCTGCCGCGGCGGCCATCAAGGTCAATCGTTCCGCCTGCACCGCCCGGCTGGAGGAACTCGTCGGTGTACTGCGCATCGAGGTACGACAGGTTGGCCGACAGGCTCAGGCCTTCGACAGGCGTGTTCCAGCGGGTTTCCAGATCGACGCCCTTGGTAGTCAGCTCGCCCGCATTGCTGGTGACGAACTGGATGGTCGAGGCGTTGAAGTTCTGCACCTGAAGATCGGTGAAGACATAGTAGAACGCTGTGGCGTTGAGCGTGAAGCTGCGGTCGGCCCATTGCGACTTGAAGCCGACTTCGCCGCCGATTGCTTCTTCGGACTTGAAGATCAGCGAGCTGAAATCGCCGCTGATCGCCGCCTGGCTGAGGCTGTTCGAGGGCAGCGCCGAGTTGTCGATCCCGCCCGACTTGAAGCCGGTCTTGAACGAGGCGAAAATGTTCATGTCGTCGGTGGCCTGATAGCGCAGGGTCACCTCGGGCGAGAAATTGTCATCCTTGAACGGGATCGGGCCCGAGAAGAACCCGGGCTGCACGAACGCCGGACCCTGCAGGAACAGGTGGACGTAAGGCACGCTGATGGTCTGCACCTTCTGCTCGTCGGTCCAGCGGAGGCCGCCCGAAAGTTCAAGCTGGTCGGTAATGTCGAACATCACGCTGCCGAAGAACGACAGGGCTTCGGTCTTGGTGGTGTGGGTCTTGTCCCAGTCGTAGGTGAATCCGGTGATCGGATCAGCCCCGAGGAACGAGATGTTCACGCCCTGCTGAGCAGTGTCGAAGATGAACGTGCGATCTTCGTAGAACGCGCCGAGCATAAAGTTGAACGCACCGTCAAAGTCCGAAGCGAGCCGAATTTCCTGGCTGTATTGTTCGAGGCTGTTGATCGGGTCCGAACAGCCCGCGCCGCCGGGGATGAAGCCGCCCTGGCCGTCGGGGAAGCGACCGCCATAGGAATAGCAGTCGAAATCGACCGCATCCATGTTGAGCAAGCCCGTGACCGACGTCAGGGTCAGCGTGTCGGACAGGTCGAGATCGAACTGTAGGCGCCCGAACCACACCTCGGTTTCACCGAAAGGCACGCCATTCCGGCCTGCGGCAGCCGATGGCGTAGGTACCCCCGGGGCGAGCTGCGGCGCGGCATCGGGCAGGAAGTAACGCTGGTCACCCACGTTACAATCGTAACCGGCCGGGATCTGCAACCCGCCGCTGAGGAGAAAGACCGAATCCGCCACGCCATTGGCGCCGCAATTGATCTCGGCGGTGCCGATCGCCCCGTCGTTCTCGTTCTTGGTGTATTGCAGCTTGAAGTTGGCGCGGAACATGTCGGACGGCTGCCAGTCGAGCGTCACACGGCCGATGAAATCGGTGAGCCCGCGTTCCTGATTGACCGCCGGCGTGCCCGGCTGGAGGATCTGGAACTCGTCGATATCATTGAATTGCGCCGCGACACGGATGCCCAGCGTGTCAGAGATCGGGCCGGAAATGTAGCCGGAGAGCAGGTAACCCTTTTCCTCGAACTCGTAGCTGCCGCGCATCCCGACTTCCCAGTCGGAGGTCGGGTTGGCCGAGCGGATCGAGAGCACGCCAGCGGTGGCCGACTTGCCGAAGAACAGCGATTGCGGGCCGCGCAGCACGTCGATCTGCTCGACATCGAAAAATCCGGCCTGCACGAGGCGCATGGTCGAGACGACCACGCCGTCATATTCGAAAGCCACCGCGGAATCGAAAGCGGCCGAGATGTTCGACGAACCCACGCCGCGCAAGGAAAGCTGGCCGCCCGAACCCGAACCGCCGACCTGCACGTTCAAGGTCGGCACGCGGCTGGTCACGTCGGCCACCTGATCGATATTGTACCGCTGCAGCGTCTCACCGCCGATCGCGGTCACCGTCACCGGCACTTCCTGCAGCGTTTCGTTCTGGCGGCGGGCCTGAACGATGATCACGGGCTGGTCAGCATCCTCCGCCGTCGTCCCGGCATCCTGCGCGAAGGCCGTGCTCGGCATGGCGGCGAGGCCGCCGAACGCCGCACCGCACAGCAGCGCACGCCGCAGCGCCTCTAAGCGGGCACCAGATGCAATTCGGGCACGAAGTATGGTCATCGTTCTCTCTCCCCTGCAGGCCGCGGATCGCCCGCGTGCCCAAATTCCCCAACCCCGGCGTGTCTCCTCACGCCTTTCGGTATGGCAAACAGGTGTATGGTGCCGCTGCAACAGCGCCATCAGCAAAAGCGATAGTAACCCCGACAAACTGCGACATATCCGCCACAATGGCTTGCCAAAGGATGATTCCGTAGCGTCATTCGGCGGCGGCGCGGACCATTTCCCGCTCCATCTGGGCGGCTCGCGGGTCGTTGGGCCAGACCCACTCGGGGCCGATCACTTGCTCGACCCTCAGGCCCACGGGCACGTCATCGATCCCGATCATCCGGTCGAGGCTCTGGTGGAACGAATAGATCCGCGCCTCCTGATAGGACAGCGGCACCGAACGGAACGCCGAGCCCTGCATCGACTGCTGGATCGCCTCGCCGAACTGGGTGTCTTCAAGGATGATCGGGCTCATCTGCCGCCCGTTCGGCTGCGTCTCGTCCGGCACCGTCCACAGGTCGGGCGCAGGGGCATCCCCCCAATCAAGCGCCATCGTCACCAGCTCCAGGCGGGTGGTGCCGAGCGAGGTCGGCCAGAACACCAGCGGCGGCACGAAGTGATTGCTCAAGGGGCTGACCCAATTGGGGAACAGCGTGTAGCTCTGCGTGCAGGTGCGGCCCAGCTCGCCCACGGTTGCGATCTGCTGCCATCCCGGCGGGGAATCGATCGCGCGCACGTGCTGCCGGTCGGTGGTCGGCGGCGGCGGGGCGAGCATCCGCGCGTGGCCGTTGGGGTACATGGTGTTCAAATTGCGGGTGGAATCGACCAGCGGCGCGACCGTGTTCGGGTGGATGAAGGGCACATGGTAGACCTCCATGTTCGCCTCCATCGCCACCTTCCAGTTGCATTTGAGGTCGAAAGAATGGCGCGCCGCCAGCCTGATGCGGTCGAAGGCGAACTCCTCCCACTCGCGGGCCAGCGGGCCGAGCCAGTCGATGAGCGGCATCGCCTCCATATCGAAGTTGACATAGATCACCTTGCCGAACAGCTCGCAGCGCACCGGCAGCAGGTTGCGGCAGGCAAGGTCGAAATCGGCAGGAAAATCGCGCCGTTCGGGCACGCCGACGAGGCTTCCGTCGGTCTTGTAGGTCCAGTTGTGATAGCCGCACATCAGCCGGCTGGATTTGCCGCGATCCTCGGTCACCACCGGCGCGCCGCGATGGCGGCAGGTGTTGTGGAACGCGCGCACCACCCCGTCCATGCCGTGCACGATGACGATCGGATCGCCCGCATTGTGCCAGCGCATCCAGCATCCGGCTTCCGGAATCTCGTCCATGTGGCCTGCGAACAGCCAGCTCTTGCGGAACACGTGCGCCTGTTCGAGCGCGAAGTATTCGGGGCTGGTATAGCGTCCGGCCGGCATGTCGGGCAGCGCGGGAAAGCCCTCGGGCGGCGCGGTGCGGCGGCCTTCCCATTCCATCAGCGCCTTCAACCGTGCGACTTCGCTTTCGTCCATCATGGCATCCGCTCCCTGGGGGTAAGATACATCGGCGGAGGCGCTCCGCTCCCTCGCGCTTTCGACAGTGGCTTGCGCCCGCCCGCCCGATAGGCTGGCAGTCATAAAACAAGCTTTTGGGAGAGAGCGATATGGCGGGAAGGGTGGCGGGCAAGGTCGCGTTCGTGACAGGCGGAGCGATGGGGCTGGGCAAGGCCGATTGCGAGGCGCTGGCGCGCGAAGGGGCCACGGTAATCGTCACCGACCGCGAGGTCGAACTGGCACACAAGGTCGCCGATTCCATCGGCGGCGATGCGATGGCGCTCGATGTCACCAGCGAGGAACAGTGGATCGAGGTGATGCGCGCGGTCGAGGAACGCCACGGCGGGCTCGACATCCTCGTCAACAATGCCGGAAACGTGATCTTCGAGAGTATCGAGGACTGCTCGCTCGCCCACTTCAAGTTGCATCTCGACATTCACGTGGTCGGCACCTTCTTGGGGTGCAAATATGCCGTGCCGCTGATGAAGCATCGCCATCTCAAGATCGGCGGAGGCGGGTCGTCGATCATCAACATGGCCTCTACCGCCGCGCTGATGGGCTATGGCAATATCCCGGCCTATGCCGCGGCGAAGGCGGGGATTGCCGGGATGACCCGCAGCCTCGCGGTCGATTTTCAGGACAAGGGCTACGGCATCCGTGTGAATGCGCTCGCGCCCGGCGGGATCGAGACACCGATGGTGATGGGCGTCTCGGGCCGCGCTGGCGAGAAGCCTATGGACATCCCCGAAGGCCCCTTGGATGCCAATGCACTTGGGCACCCCAAGGACGTGGCGGGCTGCGTGCTGTTCCTTGCTTCGGACGAGGCGCGGTTTTTGAATGGCCTGACGATCCCGGTGGACAATGGCCTCGACGCCAGACCGCACCACTGAGGGCGACGCGCCGGGCGCCTACCGCTGGTATGTGCTGACCCTGCTGACCATCACCAGCGCGTTCAGCGTCGCCGACCGGCTGGTGTTCGGCATTCTGGTCGAGGATATCAAGGCCGCCTTCGAGCTTTCGGATTTGCAGCTGGGCCTGCTCGGAGGGGTGGCGTTCAGCCTCGTTTATGTCATCGCGGGCTTCCCTGCCGCTCGGCTCGCCGACCGTTCGACCCGCAAGAACATCGTCGCTGCTGCGATCAGTTTCTGGAGCCTGATGACCGCCGCCTGCGGGATGGCGACAGGGTTCTGGACGCTGTTTCTGGCGCGCACCGGCGTTGGGGTGGGCGAGGGCTGCTCCGGCCCTTCCTCGCAGAGCATGGTCGCCGATTTCTTCGCGCGCCACGAACTCGCCAAGGCGATGGGGTTTCTTACCTTGGGATCGACCGTCGGCACCGCGATGGGCCTGATTGTCGGCGGACAACTGGCCGAATGGTTCGACTGGCGCTGGGCCTTCATCCTGATGGGCCTGCCGGGGCTGCTGGTTGGGGGCGTCATCTACCTCACCGTGCGCGAGCCGCCGCGCGGGCGCTATGCCCCGCCGGGCACTGACATGGCGCAGTTGCCGCTGGGGCGCACGATCATGAGCCTTGTTTCCAACCGCGTGTTCATGGGACTGGCACTGGGCTGGGCGGTGCAGATCATGATCGGCTATGCGCTCGCCTTCTGGATGGCCGCAGTGATGCTGCGCCAGTTTCCGATCTCGACCGGGGATGTGGGCCTCTATCTCGGCTTCACCTTCCTGCTCGGCGGGATACCCGGGCCGATTCTGGGCGGATATGTGACGCATTGGCTGACCTTGCGGGACGAACGCTGGCGGGCGTGGCTCCCCGGCTTGGTGAGCCTTGGCTGCGTGGTGCCGCTCGCTTTGAGCCTGACGTCGAGCGGGTTTGCGGGCTTCCTCGGCTGGTTCGGGGTCGCCTATGCGATCTATGTCGCCAGCCAAGCCGGGATCCTGTCGGGGATCCAGGCGTCGGTCGAACCGGCGAGCCGGGGGTTCGCGGTGGCGATTGCGCTGTTCTTCAACAACCTGCTCGGGCAGGCGCTGGGGCTGGCGGTGATCGGCGCGGTGAGCGATGCGCTGACCGCGACCTGTGGCGCGAGTGCGCTGGCGGTGGCGGTATTCGGCATGAGCCTCGCCGCCGGGATTGCCTCGCTCGCCATTTTCGTCTGGACCGCCGCGCAGATGGGGCCAAGCGGCTATCTGGAGCGGATGAAGGGTGGGTGATCCTCCCCTCCCTTGAGGGAGGGGTTGGGGGTGGGTGTTCTGCTCTATCGACATCGGAGCCCCCATCCCCTCCCTTCCCCAAGGGGAAGGGTGATATGCGGTTCAAGCGCGTCACAGAGGTTCAAAACCCCGGATGGATCGAGAGCGCCGCGCCGTCGACCATCATCTCCGTGCCGGTCATGAACGGACATTCGTCGCTGGCGAGGAAGGCGATGGCCGCCGCAGTCTCGGCCGGATCGGCGAGGCGCTTGAGGGGCGAGGTCTTGGCAACCGCTGCCATCAGACCGGGGATGCCTTGCTCGGCTGCTTCGAGAATGCCGGTGTGCGTCGCGCCGGGGATCACGGTGTTGCAGCGAATGTCGAGGCCATGCTGTGCCACCCAAGTCGCCACCGATTTCGACAGCGCGACCACCGCCGCCTTGCTTGCCGAATAGCCGACATCGGTGGGCAGCGGCATGATCGCGGTGGTCGAGGCGATGTTGACGATTGCGCCCTTGGCCCCGCCCGGATTGTCGCGCATCGCCGCAATCGCCGCGCGGCAACCTGCCATCGTCCCGGTGAGGTTGACGGCCAGCACCTTGTCCCACGCCGCGAACATCGCGGCGTCGTCGTGATCGCCGATCCCCGCGCCTGACACTATCCCGGCATTGTTGACGAGGATGTCGAGCCGCCCGAAGGCCGCGACCGCCTCGGCCACGATCACCGGCCAGCGCGCACGGTCGGACACATCTTGCTCCGCGAAGCGCGCGCCCACCTCGGCGCACAAGGCCGCGCCGCGCACTGCATCGAGATCAGTCCCGAGCACCTGCGCGCCATCGGCGACGAACCGCCGCACAGTCGCCGCGCCGATCCCGCTCGCGCAGCCGGTGACGATCGCGACCTTGCCGCTGAGGTCCGGCATTACTCGCTCTGCGTCCAGATGACCGCGCTGGGGCGCTGGTTATGCTTTGCCACGAAGCGCGCAAGGTTGTCGGTACCCTCGGGCAGCTTCCAGCCCACGGTGAAGCCGAAATTGGCAAAGCAGAAGACGATCAGATCGGCGAAGGTGAAGCGGCCCAGTGCGAAATGATCCTTGCCGCCCAGAAAGCCGTCGAACATCCGCCACTTGTCGTCCGCCATCGCCGAAAGCTCAGCTCCGGCCTCGGGCGAAACCACCGCCATCCTTGGCGCAAACATCGGGCGGCCCGCTCCCGCGCGGAAGCCCATCGTCATCGGCACCACCACTTCCTGATCGAACAGCCGCGCCCACTTGCGCACCTCGGCCCGCTCGCGCGCGGTTTCGCCGAACAGGTTGGGGGCCGGGTGCATTTCCTCGACGAATTCGCAGATCGGCCAGCTTTCGGTGAGGCAGGTGCCGTCATCAAGCTCGAGCGTCGGCGTGGTGCCGAGCGGGTTCTTGGCGACGTATGACGCATCCTGCCGGTTCGTCCCGGCTATGATGTCGTAATGCACCCGTTTGAAATCGCGCCCTTCCTCCAGCCCCTTTTCGATCATGAACATCCGCACAAGACGCGGGTTGGGGCCGAGGCTGGAATGAAGCGTGGGCATGATCGTCTCTCCTGATGGGATTTTCCGCGCGGTTGTAGAGGCGCAGCGCCAGCCCGTCGCCCTCATAAATCCACTAGGCAAGGGGTGCGAAAGCGCTTGCGCGTCAAGGCTGTGTTGCGGCACTAAGGCACCATGGATCACGCCCCTGCCCTGCCTATGGCCAGCAAGCCACCCGTCGACGATGACGGATTGACCCGGCTCCACCCCAACTATGCCCACGCCTTGCGGGTGCAGACCGTGCTCAACGCGATCCCGTTCCTGATCGGTTCGCTGGTGCTCGAGTTATGGTTGGCCGATCAGGCGATCCTGCCACAGGGCTTGATCGCCGGGACGGTGCTGCTGATCGCGCTGGCGCTGGTGATCCGCATCCCCACCAGCCGCTATAATGCGCGCGGGTACCAGATCAGCGCCGATCGGCTGCGGGTGGTGCGCGGGCTCTTGACCCGGCATGACACCGTAGTGCCGTTCGGGCGGGTGCAGCATATCGACGTGCACCAGGGCCCGCTTGACCGGTTCTTCGGGATCGCCACGCTGACGCTGCATACTGCGGGCAATCACAATGCCAGCGTCGCGCTGCCGGGCCTTGAGGAGCCCTTGGCGCGCCAGATGCGCGAAGACATCCGTGCGCATATCCGCCGGGAGAGCATGTGAGCGAGATCCAGCGCACCGCGCCCCTCAGCGTCGCTCTGGGCGCGATCGGCAGCATCCGCAGCGCGATCATCCCCGCGATTGCCATCGCCTTTTCCGGGATCGGCGGGGGTAGCCGCCTGTGGCTCGCGATTGGCGTCGGTGTGGCGTCGGCAGTGATCGGCGCGGTGATCAGCTATATCGGCTGGCGGCGGCTCACCTATGTCATCGGCGACCAGGATATCCGCGTCGAAAGCGGCATCTTCAGCCGCGCCGCGCGCTCGGTGCCCTACGAGCGGATTCAGGACGTCAGCCTCGAAGCCAAGCCGCTGCCGCGCCTGTTCGGCCTCGTGTCAGTGAAGTTCGAGACCGGGGCGGGCGGGGCCGACGATCTGGCGCTGCAATACCTCACCAAACCCGAGGGCGAGCGCCTGCGCGAGCTGGTGCGCGAGCGGCGGGAGGAGGAGCAGGCGGCGGTCAGCGGCGCGGATGTGACCACGCCCGGCAGCGCCCCCGCAGACGAGGTGCTGTTCGCCATGTCCCCGCGCCGCCTCGTCACCTTCGGCCTGTTCGAGTTCTCGCTGGCGGTGTTCGCGGTGCTCGGCGGCCTGCTGCAATATGTCGACAATGTCGTCGATGTGGACGTGTGGAATGTCGATCTGTGGCGCGGCTGGCTGGAGGAGCAGGGCAGCTTTGTCGCCGGGCTCGGCCCCTATGCGCAGGCGGCGGGGGTGCTGGCCGGCCTTGTCGGGCTGGTGGTGATCGGGTTCGGGACGGGGGTGGCGCGCACAGTGCTGCGCGACTGGGGCTTTACCCTGACCCGGTCGCCACGCGGATTCCGCCGCCAGCGCGGGCTGTTCACCCGCACCGATGTGGTGATGCCGGTGCACCGGGTGCAGGCGCTGGTGATCGGCACGGGGCTGCTGCGCTACCGCTTCGGCTGGCACGGATTGAGCTTCGTCAGCCTTGCGCAGGATGCGGGGAGCGAGAGCCATGTGGTCGCGCCCTTCGCGCGGATGGACGAGATCGCGCCGATCGTCAGCGCGGCAGGGTTTCATCTGCCTGACGAGCAAAGTGACTGGCGGCGCGCCAGCCCCCGCCAGCGCACTGACAAGGCGATCCTTGATGCGGGGCTGTTCGTAGTCGCGGCAATCCCGGTCGCGCTGTTCCTATCGCCGCCGGTGGCGCTGATCCCGCTCGGGCTGGCGGTGGTGGCAGTGGGTGCGAACCTCTATGCGTGGGAGTTCCGGCGGCATGCGCTCGACGCGGCGCAGGTGTTCAGCACGGCGGGGCTGCTCTCCCCCACCACCCGCATCGCCACCCGGCTGAAGCTCCACTCGGTCGAGATCGTGCAAGGCCCGATAGCGCGGCTGCGCGGCTATGCGACGGTGCATCTGGGGCTGGCGGGGGGCAGCTTCGCGATCCCCGGCGTGCCGCTGGCCGAGGCGCGGGCCTTGCGGGCGAGCATCCTCGAAACCATTGCCGCCACGGATTACTCACGGCTCGATGCGCCGCTGGATGAACCCCGCTATCAGGCCCTGAGCGAAGCCCAGCCGGGGTTCTCGGCAAACTTGCGGGCCACGTAAGAGCAATCGGGGCGGATCAGGAAGCCCTGCCGCCGCGCATCCTCGATCAGCCGCTCGACCAGTGCCCCTGCCACCCCGCGCCCGCCGATTTCCCGCGGGACGATAGTGTGGGTGGCGATGCGCACCTCCTTGCCGCCCTGCTCCTCGCCCGGTTCCCATTCGAGATAACCGGTTTCTGCTGCGCCTTCGAGCGCCGCGACATAACGACCGCCGGCGCCCTGGACATGGTGGGTAATCGTGATTCCTGCGCTTTCTTCACGCATCGATGGTTCCTCTTGCTTGCCTTGTCCGCACGGCGCTTTAGAGGCCTTGGCCGATGAGCCTTGCCAAGCCCTTCCTGTCCGACAACGCCGCCGCGGTCCACCCCCGCGTTTGGGAAGCGATGCGCACGGCGGATGTTCCCGATAACCCATACGACGGCGATGCGCTGTCGGCACAGCTCGACGCGCGCTTAACCGCGTTGTTCGGGCGCGAATGTGCCGCGCTGTGGGTGGCGACGGGGACAGCGGCGAACTGCCTCGCGCTCGCCACGATGTGCGCGCCGCACGGCGGGGTGGTATGCCACCGGGAAGCGCATATCGAGGTCGATGAAGGCGGTGCGCCGGGGTTCTACCTCCACGGTGCCAAGCTGATGCTGGCGGAAGGAGAAGGCGCGAAGCTGACGCCCGAGGGCATCGCCGCGCTGATCGACCCGATCCGCGACGACGTCCATCAGGTACAGCCGCACGCCATCGCGATCACGCAGGCGAGCGAGTATGGCCGCAGCTACACGCCCGCCGAACTGGCGGCGCTGGGTGAGTTTGCCAGGGCGCGGCGTTTGGGCCTGCACATGGACGGCGCGCGGTTCGCCAATGCAGCCGCATTTCTCGGCGGTTCGCCCGAGGCGGCGGCGCGCGCGGCGAGCGGCCCGGTCGACAGCCTCGCCTTCGGCTTCATCAAGAACGGCGGGATGGGCGCGGAAGCCGTGGTGCTGTTCGATCCCGAAGCCGCGCATCAGGTGCGCTATCGCCGCAAGCGCGCCGGGCACCTGCAATGCAAAGGACGCTATCTCGCCGCGCAAATCCTCGCGATGCTGGACGATGGCTTGTGGCTCGCCAATGCCGCCCACGCCAATGCGGCGGCGCAGGAAGTGGCGGCGGGTTGCGGCGCGCGGCTGCTCCATCCGGTCGAGGCGAACGAGTTGTTCGTACAGCTGACCGAGGCCGAACGCGCCGCGCTGCGGGCACAGGATTTTGCGTTCTACGACTGGAGCGCGGATTCGGCGCGTTTCGTCACCGCCTGGAATACGCGAGACGAGGATGCGCTGGCGCTCGGCAAGGCCATCGCCTCGTTGTGAGCCCGACCTCAGCGCCTTCGATGCTCAGCCCCAGGGTGCTGATCCCGTTCATGCTGACCGGCACGATCTGGGGTTCGACCTGGTTCGTGATCACCGGCCAGATTTCCGATGTGCCCGCCGCGTGGGGCGTGTTCTACCGCTTCCTGCTGGCGACCCCGGCGCTGTTCGCGCTGGCGGTGGTGATGAAGAACCGGCTGCGGCTGAACCGGCCCGAGCATCTGTTGGCGCTGGGGGTGGGTATCGCGCAGTTCAGCGGCAACTTCCTGTTCGTCTACCATGCCGAACAGCACATTACCTCCGGCATCGTCGCGGTGATGTTCGCGCTGCTGATGGTGCCCAATGCGCTGTTCGCGCGGGTGTTCATCGGCGAACGGGTGCAGGGCGGCTTTGTGAGCGGGAGCCTCGTCGCGATTGTCGGTGTGGCGCTGCTGCTGGCGCACGAATGGAACGCCGCGCCGCTCGGAGGGAACGTGGCGCTCGGGATCGCGCTGGTAATCGGCGGGATCCTCGCAGCTTCGATCGCCAATGTCGTACAGGCCAATGAGGTCGGGCGCGGGGTGCCGATGGTAAGCCTGCTCGCTTGGGCGATGCTCTACGGCACGGCGTTCGATCTGGTCTATGCACTGGCGACCGTAGGGCCGCCGACTGTGCCGGGTGTGTGGCAATTCTGGGCGGGGACGGCGTATCTGGCGATCATCGGTTCGGTGGTGACCTTCCCGCTGCACTACAACCTTGTGCGCGAGATCGGCGCGGGGCGCACGGCCTATAACAGTATCGTGACGGTGTGCGTGGCGATGGGGCTGTCCACGCTGTTTGAGGGCTTCCGGTGGGATGCGCTATCGGCGGGAGGGATGGCGCTGGCACTGCTGGGCATGGCGCTGGCGTTGAGGTCGAAGCAGAAGAAGTAGGGCTGGATCATACAAAGACAAAAAGGCACAAAGAGATTGTGCCCCAGCCCGAAGGGTATACTCGCACTTACCCATGAAAGGCCGACGTTCGCCTCCGGCGAAGGACTGAATCCTTTGTGTCTTTGTGCCTTTGTGTGAGGCCCTAAAGCAACCCGGCCAGTCCTTCGACATAGGTCGGGAAGCGCGGCTGCCAGCCGAGCACCCGCTTGGCCTTGCCGTTGGCGACGCGGCGGTTTTCCATGTAAAAACCGCGCGCCATGGCGGAGAGGTTGGCCTGCTCCAGCGTCTCGAGCGGCGGTGGATCGACCCCGAGCAACCGGCAGGCATGTTCGGTGACTTCGTTGCCGCTGCAAGGGAGATCATCGCCGAGGTTGTAAGCGCCCGGCGGCGTATCCTGCGTGAGCGCGGCCACTACCCCGCTGGCAATATCTTCGACATGCACGCGGCTGAACACCTGCCCTGGAAGATCGATCCGCCGCGCCTTGCCTTCGCGCACCCGATCCAAGGCGCTGCGGCCCGGCCCGTAGATCCCCGGCAAGCGGAACACGCTCGCGCCCATGGACAGCCATGCAAGATCGGCTTCGGCACGGGCATTGCGGCGGCCTTCTCCGGCCTCGGCAATCGTTGGCGTCGCCTCGTCCACCCATGCCCCCGCACGGTCACCGTAGACCCCGGTCGAGGAGAGATAGAACAGCGGCTTGCCTGCCAGCGCCTCGCCATAGGCATCAAGCACCGGATCGCCGCCCGCGCGCTCCGGCGGGACGGAGGAGAGGACATGGCTCGCCGCGCCAAGCGCCGACAACACGGCGGCCCTGTCGGCAAAGGCGATGTCGCCCGCGCTTCCCGTCGCGTCGATCTGCCAGCCCTGCGCGCGCATCGCTTCGGCAATGCGCGAAGCGGTATAGCCGAGGCCGAAGATCAGCAAATGCGCCATCGCCCCAACCTAATCATTGGACCTCGCGGCAAATCAACCTAAATCGGCGCGCATGGATATCGCCAGCACCCCCGTCACCCCCGAAGCCAACCCCGAACTCGCCGACGCTGCGCCCGCGCCGCATGTGCCCGAGCTGATCCTGCGCGAGGATTACCAGCCTTTTCCGTGGCTGGTGCCCACCACCCGGCTGGACTTTGACCTCGGGCTCGACGCGACGACGATCACCGCCACCCTTGCCGTCGAGCGCAATCCTGCCGCCGAAGCCTCGAGCGAACTGCGCCTCAACGGCGACAGCCTCGCCGCACAGAGCGTCACCATCGACGGCGCGGCGGCGCAGTGGCGAATGGATGGCCCCGACCTGGTACTGACCCTGCCGGCTGCGTCACACACGGTCACCATCGTCACGACAATCGACCCCAGCGCCAACACCCAGCTGATGGGCCTCTACGCCTCGAACGGCATGCTCTGCACCCAGTGCGAAGCCGAGGGTTTCCGCCGCATCACCTTCTTCCCCGACCGGCCCGATGTCCTGTCGGTCTTCACGGTGAGAATGCAGGGTGACCGTGCGGCTTTTCCGATCCTGCTGTGCAACGGCAACAAGGTGGCGACGGGCGACAACGGAGACGGCACGCATTGGGCCGAATGGCACGATCCCTGGCCCAAGCCGTCCTATCTGTTCGCGCTGGTCGCGGGCGATCTTGTCGCCAATTCCAAGCCTTTCACCACGGCCTCGGGCCGTGTGGTCGAATGCAACATCTGGGTCCGGGCCGAGGATATCGACCGCACCGATCATGCGCTCGAGAGCCTGCACCGCTCGATGAAGTGGGACGAGGAGGTGTTCGGCCGCGAGTATGATCTCGATCTCTACAACATCGTCGCGGTCAGCGATTTCAACATGGGGGCGATGGAGAACAAGGGGCTCAACGTCTTCAACACGAAGTATGTGCTGGCCGATCCCGACACCGCGACCGACGCCGATTTCGACGCGGTCGAGGGCGTGATCGCGCACGAATATTTCCACAACTGGTCGGGCAACCGCGTGACCTGCCGCGACTGGTTCCAGCTTTCGCTGAAAGAGGGCTTCACCGTGCTGCGCGACCAGCTGTTCTCGCAGGATATGCGCGGCGAGGCGGTCAAGCGGATCGAGGATGTGCGCATCCTGCGCGCGGCGCAGTTCCCCGAGGATTCCGGGCCATTGGCGCACCCGATCCGGCCCGATTCCTACCGCGAGATCAGCAATTTCTACACGGCCACGGTCTATAACAAGGGCGCCGAAGTCATCCGCATGATGCGTTCGATGGCCGGGGTGGAGCGGTTCCGGGCCGGCACCGACCTCTATTTCGACCGCCACGACGGCGAGGCCGCGACCTGCGAGGATTTCGTCACCGCGATCGAGGACGGCGCGGGGATGGACCTCAGGCAGTTCCGCCGCTGGTATCGCCAAGCGGGCACGCCGAAGGTCACGGTGTCGCAGGCGGCCCAAGGCGACAGCCTTGTGCTGACCCTCAGGCAGCATGTCCCCGCCACCCCCGGCCAGCCCGACAAGCTGCCGATGCCGATCCCGCTGCGGGTCGCGGTGCATTCGCGCGGCGGTGCGCTCGGCGCGGAGCAGCTGGTGGTGCTGACCGAGGCGGAACAGAGCTTCACCCTGCCGCTCGCCGGGCCTGATCCGGTGGTGTCGATCAACCGCGGCTTTACCGCGCCGGTGGTGATCGACCGCAGCCTTGCGCAGGATGACCTCGTGTTCCTCGCCGCGCATGACGATGATCCCTTTGCGCGGTCAGAGGCCTTGCAGGAGCTCGCAGTCGGCCATCTGGTCGGCGCAGCGCGCGGTGAGCGTGACGGCGCAGGCGAGGCGGCGATCATCGGCGCGTTCCGCTCGATCTTGGCCGACAATGCGCTCGACGATGCGATGCGCGGCGAATTGCTGATCCTGCCGTCCGAAACCTATCTGTTCGAGGTGATGGCGAGCGGTGACAAGCGCGCCGATCCGGGGGCGATCCACACCGCGCGCGAAGGGCTGAAGGCCGCCATCGGTGCCGCGCTGGCGGGCGAATGGCAGGCGCTCCACGCCCGCGCTTCGGCGGTGGCGCTGGAGGCTCCCGCCGGGCGCGGGGCGCGCAAGGTCAAGACGCAGGCGCTGGTCTATCTGGCTGCCGCAGACCCGGTGCAGGCCGCCACGCTTGCCGCTCAGCAGTTCGACGCCGCCGACAACATGACCGACCGGCAAGGCGCGCTGATGGTGCTGTGCAGCCTCGATTGCCCCGAGCGCGAGACGCGGCTGGCGGCGTTCTATGATCGCTACAAAGACAATCCCCTGGTGGTCGACAAGTGGTTCACCTTGCAGGCGCTCTCGCTCCATCCGCAGGTGATCGCGCAGGTCCGCAAGCTCGCCGGGCATCCCGACTTCACGCTCAGGAACCCCAACCGCGTGCGCTCGCTGCACATGGCGTTTGCGGGCAATCCCAAGGGGTTTCATGCGGCGGATGGCGAGGGCTACCGGATGGTCGCAGACGTGATCCTCGCGCTCGACCCGATCAATCCGCAAACCGCGGCGCGGTTTGTGCCTGCGCTTGGCCGTTGGCGGAAGATCGAGCCGGTGCGCGCGGCGCTGATGAAGGGTGAGCTCGAACGGATCATGTCGGCGGGCAACCTGTCGCGCGACACTTTCGAACAGGTCAGCCGCAGTCTGGATGGCTGAGGTGACACCCTTCGCCATCGAGCGCAGCCCTTTGCTCGAAGGCGTGCCGCACGGCTTCTTCGGCAGCGCGGGCGGCGCGCACCAGTTCGGGTTCGGCGGACCGGGCGATCCGGCGGAAGTGCGCGCCCTGCGAGCCACTGCCGCCGACGCGATCCTGCCCGGCGGGCGCCTTGCCGCGCCGCATCAGGTGCATTCGCCCGATGTCGTCACCGTGACCGCCGCGTGGGACGATGCCGCCGAAGGGCGCCCGGTGGCCGATGCGGTGGTGACAGCCACCCCGGGGATCGTGCTGGGGATCGTCACCGCCGATTGCGGCCCGATCCTGCTCGCCGACCGCGAGGCCGGGGTGATCGGCGCGGCGCACGCCGGATGGCGCGGAGCGGTCGAGGGCGTGCTGGAAAACACCATCGCCGCGATGGAGCAGCTCGGCGCGCGGGCGAGTGCCATCGCTGCCGCCCTCGGCCCGACGATTGCGCAGCCCAGCTATGAGGTCGATGCGGCGTTCCGAGAACGGTTCGATGCGTCCGCCGCCCCGTTCTTCGCAGAGGCTCCTGTGCGCGAGGGGGTCGCCCGCTGGCATTTCGATCTACCCGGCTTCATCGGCTTGCGCTTGGCGCAAGCAGGGGTCGAAAAGTTTCACGACCTCAAGCGGGATACATTCTCTCACATCGGGCGTTACCATTCGCATCGCAGGGCTACGCAGGCGCGTGCGGCCAATTACGGGCGGCAGATCAGTATGATCGCGTTGCCCTGAACGGTGCCGGGACGCGCTCTTGCTGGCCTTCGTTAAAACACGGTTGGAATCCGGTTTGATTGCCGTTAATGGCCCGCGCCAGACGCCCGTGCGGTCTCTGCGTTTGCAGGAACCGCCGGGAACAGGGATCAATCCGACGGGACGAGACGGGGGCAATCGCTCCCGCATCAGGAACACCACGCCGCGCCGGGCGTTTCTCCGGCGCGGCATTACGAGCAGGGTAATTGACGATGGCTGACATGAGCGGTGCAACCACTCCGGCAGGCGGCTCCGATGCAACGGACGGCGTGCGCCGCCGCGACTGGATCCACATCGCCGCGCTGAGCACGGCGGGTGTGGGCGGCGCTTCGCTTCTGTTTCCGCTGGTGAGCCAGATGAACCCCTCGCAGGACGTGCTCGCCGCCAGCACCACTGAAATCGATGTCGGCGCGATCCAGCCCGGCCAGTCGATCAAGGCGACCTTCCGCAAGCAGCCGCTGTTCGTCAAACGCCTGACGCCTGAGGAAATCGCCGCCGCCAAGAAGGACGACGGCACCTCGATGCGCGATCCGCAGACGCTGGCCGAACGCACCAAGGAAGGGCACGAGGACGTGCTCGTCACCATGGGCGTGTGCACCCACCTCGGCTGCGTGCCGCTGGGTGCTGCCGAAGGCGAGAACAAGGGCGAGTTCGGCGGTTATTTCTGCCCCTGCCACGGTTCGCACTACGACGTCGCGGGCCGCATCCGCAAAGGTCCTGCGCCGCTCAACCTCGCCGTGCCGGAATATGCCTTCAAGTCCGATACGGTGATCCGCGTCGGCGAAGCGGCCTAATCGCCAAAGCCACCCGAACCTTTCTTCACGATCAAGCCGAGAGAACGCCATGAGTTTCGCCTGGGCCAAGCAATACGAACCGAAAACCCCGCTGACCAAGTGGCTGGACGAGAAGCTGCCCTTGCCGCGCCTCGTCTACAACGCGGTCGGGGCCGGCTATCCGGTGCCGCGCAATCTCAACTACATGTGGAATTTCGGCGTGCTCGCCGGGTTCTTCCTGGTGGTGCAGATCGTCACCGGCGTGGTGCTGGCGATGCACTATGCCGCCAACCAGGCGGTCGCGTTCGGCACGGTCGAGCACATCATGCGCAACGTCAACTACGGCTGGATGCTGCGTTATGCCCACGCCAACGGGGCGAGCTTCTTCTTTATCGTGATCTACCTGCACATCTTCCGCGGGTTCTTCTATTCGTCCTACAAGGCCCCGCGCGAGATGATCTGGCTGCTGGGCGTGGTGATCTTCCTCCTGATGATGGCGACCGCCTTCATGGGCTACGTGCTGCCATGGGGCCAGATGAGCTTCTGGGGCGCGCAGGTGATCACCGGGCTGTTCGGTGCGATCCCGCTGGTGGGTGAGCCGCTGCAGATCTGGCTGCTGGGCGGTTTCGCGCCGGATAACGCTGCCTTGAACCGCTTCTTCTCGCTGCACTTCCTGCTGCCCTTCGTGATCGCGGGCGTAGTGATCCTGCACATCTGGGCGCTGCACATTCCCGGCTCGTCGAACCCGACCGGCGTGGAAGTAAAGCAGGAATCGGACACCGTGCCGTTCCACCCCTACTACACCGCCAAGGACGGCTTCGGGCTCGGCGTATTCCTGATCCTGTTCTGCTTCATGGTGTTCTTCCTGCCCAACACGCTGGGCCACCCGGACAACTACATCGAAGCGAACCCGCTCTCGACCCCCGCGCTGATCGTGCCCGAATGGTATTTCTACCCGTTCTACGCGATCCTGCGCGCCTTCACCGGCGATCTGGTGATCCCGTTCACCGGCATCGTGCTGATCCCCGCCAAGCTCTTGGGCGTGATCGCGATGTTCGGCTCGATCCTGATCTGGTTCATCCTGCCGTGGCTGGACAAGAGCCCGGTGCGTTCGGGCCACTATCGCCCGCTGTTCCGCAAGTTCTTCTGGTTCGGCCTGATGCCGACCATGGCGGCGCTGTTCTACCTCGGCGGTGCGCACGCGGAAGAGCCGTACATCATGCTGAGCCAGATCTTCACGGCGTACTACTTCATGCACTTCCTGGTGATCCTGCCGATCATCAGCCAGATCGAAGTGCCAAAGCCCCTGCCCTTCTCGATCACCGAAGCGGTGCTCGGCAAGGACGCTGCCGCTCCGGTGGTGCGCACCGGCGCGGTGGAAGGCACTGACGCTGGCGCCCAGCCCGATGGTTCGCTGCAACCGGCCGAGTGATCGGCCCCGAGCAGTTCGCAAGCAATCCGACCCGATAACGAGAAAGAGTTCGGTCATGTCTATTCGTCTCGGAGGCATCATTGCAGGCCTCGCCATCACCGCGGTGCTGGTCCTCTGGTCGCTGGTGCCCGGCGTCTACAACTTCGTGTTTGGCCCTCCGGCGGAAGAGCCCGCGTCCTACGCCTTCTACGAGCATGGCGAAGGCCCGGCTGGCGGGTTCTCGTTCGACGGCGCGTTCGGCAAGTGGGACGTTGCCCAGCTGCAGCGCGGCTATCAGGTCTACAAGGAAGTCTGCTCGGCTTGCCACAGCCTGAAGTTCGTCGCCTTCCGCGACCTTCAGGACCTCGGCTATTCCGAAGCCGAAGTGGATGCCGAGGCGGCGACCTGGACCGTGCCGGGCATCGACCCTGCCACGGGCGAGACCAACACCCGCCCCGGCGAGCCGACCGACATGTTCCCGATGCCCTTCCCCAACGCCATCGCGGCGGCTGCGGCGAACAACAACGCGATTCCGCCCGATCTCTCGCTGATGACCAAGGCGCGCAAGGACGGGTCGAACTACGTCTATTCGCTGCTGACCGGTTATGGCGAAGCTGATCCGGCGAAGGCCGCGAAGCTCGGGTTCGAAACCCCGGCGGGCCTCTACTTCAACAAGCACTTCCCCAACGTCAACATCGCCATGGCCCCGCCGCTCGCGATCGACGGGCAGGTGACTTACGCCGACGGCACGGAATCGACCATCCCGCAGATGGCCGAAGACGTCGCCGCCTTCCTGACCTGGACCGCCGAGCCTTCGCTGATCGAGCGCAAGCAGACCGGCTGGTTCGTGCTGGGCTTCCTGCTGTTCGCCACGACGCTGGCGTTCCTCAGCTACAAGCAGATCTGGGCGGGGATCAAGCCGAAGAAGGCTTAAGGCTCTCACCGAGATCACGTTATTAGCGCCCCGTCGTCCCTTGCGGATGGCGGGGCGCTCTGCTTTGAGAACGAGGAAAGGGGCCTCGACACCATGACCGCACCGCATCTCTCTCCCGCAGAGCTCAAGGCGCTGGTGCGCACCGTGCCGGATTTCCCGCATCCCGGTATCCAGTTCCGCGACATCACCACCCTGATCGGCCACCATCAGGGCATGGCGGCGAGCGTGCATCACCTCGCCGCGCTGGCCGAGGCCGCCGGGGCGCACAAGATCGCAGGCATGGAAGCGCGCGGCTTCATCTTCGGGGCGGCGGTGGCGGTGCAGCTCGGCGTCGGCTTCGTGCCGGTGAGGAAGCCCGGCAAGCTGCCGATCGCCACCATCGGCATCGACTATGCGCTCGAATACGGCAGCGACCGGCTGGAGATGGACCCGGGTGCTATCGAGCCGGGGCAGAAGGTGGTGATCGTCGACGATCTGATCGCCACCGGCGGCACCGCGCTCGCCTCGGCCGAATTGCTGCGCAGTGCGGGGGCGGTGATCGAACAGGCGTTGTTCGTGATCGACCTTCCTGATCTGGGCGGCGCGGCGCGGCTGCGCGATGCCGGGATTACCGTCAGTGCCCTGATGGAATTCGAAGGCGACTGAGCACGCCAACGCAGACTCAGCCGAGCCGCGCGACCTCGGCCAGCACCCGCTCGGCCCATTCGGGCCGGCAGATCAGCAGATCGGGCATGTAGGTGTCTTCCCTGTTGTAGACCAGCGGCGACCCGTCGATGCGCGAGCAATGGAGGCCATGCGCCTGCGCCACCGCGACCGGCGCGCAGCTGTCCCATTCATATTGCCCGCCCGAATGGAGGTAGATCTCGGCCTGCCCAAGCACCACAGCCATCGCCTTGGCCCCGGCGCTGCCCATCGGCACCAGCTCACCGCCGAGCGTATCGGCCACCGCCTGCGCTTCATGCGCGGGGCGCGTGCGGCTGACGAGGAAGCGCGGGCGGGCCGCAGGCGCGGGCAGGGGTGCAGGCGCATCCGAGCGCAGCACCACGCCGCCATCCAGCCCCGGCAAGGAGACTGCGCCGACGCTCGCCACGCCGTCAATCGCCAGCGCGACATGCACCGCCCAGTCGCCGCGTTCCTCGCCATATTCGCGCGTGCCATCGACCGGATCGACGATCCACACCCGGCTTTGCGAACAGCGCCGTGTGTCGTCCTTCTCCTCCTCCGAGAGCAGGCCGTCGTCGGGGCGCGCGTGGCGGATCGCATGGCACAGGAACTGGTTGGCGGTGGCGTCGCCCGCGCTCCCCAGCTCCTTGCCCGCGAACACCCCGCTGGCGCGCACGTCGAGCAGTATCCGCCCCGCCGTCTCGGCCAGGTGCGCGGCCAGCTCGGCGTCGGTCATCGCAGCGGCGCTCATTTGAGCGGCAGGATCTGCTGGATGATGTAACGCGCCGCTTCATCGGGTGTCATGTCGACAGTGTTGACGCGGATTTCGGGATGCTCCGGCGGCTCGTAGGGGCTGTCGATCCCGGTGAAGTTCTTGAGCTTGCCCTCGCGCGCCTTCTTGTAGAGCCCCTTCACATCGCGCGCCTCGGCCACTTCGAGCGGGGTATCGACGAAGATCTCGATGAACTCGCCCGGCGGCAGCATGTCGCGCACCATTTGCCGCTCGGCGCGGAAGGGGGAGATGAAGGCAGTGAGCACGATCAGCCCGGCATCCGCCATCAGCTTGGCGACCTCGCCCACGCGGCGGATGTTCTCGATCCGGTCGGCCTCGGTGAAGCCCAGATCACGGTTGAGGCCGTGGCGGACATTGTCCCCATCGAGCAGGAAAGTGTGGCGGTTCATCACGAACAGCTGCTTTTCGACCGCGTTGGCGATGGTCGACTTGCCGCTCCCCGAAAGCCCCGTGAACCACAGCACGCGCGGGGTCTGGTTCTTCAGCCCTGCGTGATCCGCGCGGGTGATTTCGGTCGGCTGCCAATGGACATTGTCGGCGCGCCGCAGATTGAACTCGATCAGCCCGGCAGCGACCGTCGCATTGGTGAACTTGTCGATCAGGATGAACCCGCCGAGCTCGCGGCTCGCCGCATAGGGCTCGAACACGATCGGCCTGTCGGTGGCGAATTCGGCAACGCCGATCGCGTTGAGGCCGAGCGTCTTGGCCGCAAGATGTTCGAGGCTGTTGACGTCGATCTCGTATTTGGGCGGGTGGACCGTGGCGGTGACCATCTGCGTGCCGAGCTTGAGCCAGTATCCGCGCCCCGGCTTCAGCGCCTCCTCGTCCATCCACACGAAGGTCGCGCAGAACTGGTCGGAGGCCTGCGGGGGATCGCCCGCGGCCGCGATCATATCGCCGCGCGAGCAATCGACCTCGTCGGCAAGGGTCAGCGTGACCGACTGCCCCGCCACCGCCTCGTCCAAATCGCCATCGAAGCTGACGATCCGGCTGACCGTGCTGGTTTTGCCCGAAGGCACGATCCGCACCGCATCTCCGGGCCGCACGGTGCCGCTGGCGATCTGCCCGGCGAAGCCCCGGAAATCGAGATCGGGCCGGTTCACCCATTGCACGGGAAGGCGGAACGGCTGACCCTGCGCGGCGGCCGCATCGACTTCGACGCTCTCGAGATGCGCGACCAGCGCAGGCCCGCCATACCACGGCGTGTTCGCCGAGGGCGCGGACGTGATGTTGTCGCCCTTGAACCCCGAAATCGGGATCGCGGTGAAATCGGTGATCCCGATTCCTTGAGCGAAATCGCGGTATTCGGCGACGATGCGCTCGAAGGTGGCCTGATCGTAGCCCACCAGATCCATCTTGTTCACCGCCAGCACCACGTGACGGATGCCGAGCAGGTGGACGAGATAGGAATGCCGCCGCGTCTGTTGCAGCACGCCCTTCCTCGCATCGATCAGGATCACCGCGAGGTCGGCGGTCGACGCGCCGGTCACCATGTTGCGCGTATATTGTTCGTGCCCCGGCGTATCGGCAACGATGAACTTGCGCTTGTCGGTGGTGAAAAAGCGGTAGGCGACGTCAATGGTGATGCCCTGTTCGCGCTCGGCGGCGAGGCCATCGACCAGCAGCGCGAAGTCGATCTCCTGCCCTTGCGTGCCGTGCTTGATGCTGTCGCTTTCGAGCGCGGCGAGCTGGTCCTCGAAGATCATCTTGGAATCGTAAAGCAGCCGCCCGATCAGCGTCGACTTGCCATCGTCGACGCTGCCGCAGGTGATGAAGCGCAGCAGGCTTTTGTGCTGATGCTGGTGCAGGTAGGTGTCGATATCCTCGGCGATCAGCGCCTCGGCCTGGAAGGAGGAAGGCGTGTCCATCAAAAGTACCCCTCCTGCTTCTTGTCTTCCATGCTCGCCGATTGGCCCTTGTCGATCGCGCGGCCCTGCCGTTCGGAGCTGGTGGCGAGCAGCATTTCCTGGATGATCGTGCTCATGTCCGCCGCCGTGCTCTCGGTCGCGCCGGTCAGCGGATAGCAGCCCAAGGTGCGGAAGCGCACCGGGCGCGTCACCGGCGCCTCGCCCGGTTCGAGCCGGAAGCGGTCATCGTCCACCACCAGCAGCATCCCGTCGCGTTCGACCGTCGGGCGTGGCTTCGAGAAATACAGCGGGACGATGTCGATGTTTTCCAGCGCTATATATTGCCAGATGTCGAGCTCGGTCCAGTTAGAGATCGGGAAGACGCGGATGCTTTCGCCCTTGGCTTTCTTGGCGTTGTAGAGATTCCACAGCTCGGGGCGCTGGTTCTTGGGATCCCAGCGGTGCGCGGCGCTGCGGAAGCTGAAGATCCGCTCCTTGGCGCGCGCCTTTTCCTCGTCACGCCGCCCGCCGCCGAAGGCCGCGTCAAAGCCGTGAGCGGTGAGCGCGCGCTTCAAAGGATCGGTGAGCTGCGCCTGTGAATAGAGCGCGCTGCCGGTGTCGAAGGGGTTGATGCCCTGCGCCTCGGCGTCTTCGTTCCGGGCGATGATCAGCTTGAGGCCATATTCGCGCACCGTGCGGTCACGGTGGGCGAGGAGATCGGCGAAATCCCACCCGCTCGCGACGTGCAGCATCGGGAAGGGTGGCGGTGCGGGATAGAAGGCCTTGCGGGCAAGGTGCAGCATTACCGACGAATCCTTGCCCACCGAATAGAGCATCACCGGGTTTTCCGCTTCGGCCACGACCTCGCGGAAGATGTGGATGCTTTCGGCTTCGAGCCGTTCGAGATGGGTCAGACTGCGCATGCCTCCAGCTACACCTTGGATCGTCGCAGACAACCACAGTTTTGTTTGGGTTGTGCCAAGCGCAGACATGTCCGGTTTGTGTTGCGCAGGGGCCGGCTTTATGGCTGGAACGTGGGGCAGGGGTGCCACCGTAACGGATTGGCGCGCAACCGGAAGGACGCTTGAGGCTGGTGATGGCTGACCCGTTGACGCTTTTGTTGCTGGCGGGATTGCCATTCGCCGCCGCGCTGGCGATTGCGCTGCTGGCGCGGGCGGAGCGTCGTGTACATGCGGGGATTGCGGCGGCGGCGAGCGCAGCGGGGCTGGCACTGCTGGTGGGTCTCGCCGCGCAGGTGATCGGCGGCGCGGTTGTGTCGGCCCGCTGGGCGTGGGTGCCGTCGCTCGACCTTGATCTCACGCTGATGGTCGATCCGCTGGGATTGCTGTTCGGTGGGCTGATCCTCGGGATCGGGCTGCTGGTGGTGATCTATGCGCATTTTTATCTCGCCAAGGGTGAGGCGACGGGCCGGCTTTTTGCCAGCCTGATGCTGTTCCAGGGGGCGATGCTGGGGATCGTGATCGCGGGCAACGTGCTGTTCTTGCTGGTGTTCTGGGAGCTAACCAGCCTTGCCTCCTTCCTGCTGATCGGGTTCTGGCAAGCGAAGCCCGAGGCGCGGGCGGGCGCGCGCATGGCGCTGGCGGTGACGGGCGGGGGAGGGCTTGCGCTGATCGCCGGGATGGTGCTGATGGGACAGGCGGCGGGTTCGTTCGATCTGGCATCGATCCTCGCGCGCGGCGACATGGTGCGCGCCTCGCCGCTCTACCCCGCGATCCTAGGGCTGATCCTCGTCGGCTGCTTCACCAAGTCGGCGCAGTTCCCGTTCCATTTCTGGCTGCCGCAGGCGATGGCCGCGCCGACGCCGGTGAGCGCCTATCTCCATTCGGCCACAATGGTGAAGGCGGGCGTGTTCCTGCTCGCGCGGCTGTGGCCGGTGCTGGCGGGGACCGAGGCCTATACGGTGGTCGTCACCAGCGTCGGCCTTGTCACCATGGTGGTGGGCGCAGGCGTGGCGCTGTTCCGTCACGATCTCAAAAGCATCCTTGCCTATTCGACGATCAGCCAGCTGGGGTTGATGGTGATGCTGCTGGGCTTTGCGCGCGAGCTGGCGGTGCTGGCGGCGGTGCTGCACATTCTCAATCACGCGGCGTTCAAGGCGGCGCTGTTCATGGTGGCGGGCAGCGTCGAGCACGCCACCGGCACGCGCGACATCCGGCGGCTGGGCGGCTTGGCGAAGGCGATGCCGGTTACCGCGTTGGCCGCTTCGCTCGCGGCGGCGGCGATGGCGGGGGTGCCGCCGCTGGGCGGGTTCATTTCCAAGGAGCTGATGCTCGAACAGAGCGCCGCAACCGTGCTGTTCGGCCTGCCGTGGCTGGTGCCTGTGCTGGCGACGCTCGGCGCGGCGCTATCCGTGGGCTACACGCTGCGCCTCGCCGCGCATGCCTTCTTCGGTGCGCCCCGCGATGCCGAGGCGGCGGCCAAGGCGCACGATCCCCGGACCGGCGAGTGGGCCCCGCCCGCGCTGCTGACGCTGCTCGCACTGTTGCTCGGCCTCGTCCCGATGACCCTCTCCGCGCCGCTGGTGAGCGCGGTGGCGGCAGTAGTGACCGGCGTGCCTGCGCCGCCGGTCGATCTGGCACTGTGGCATGGGCTAACCCCCGCGCTCATGCTGAGCGGTGTGGCGCTGGCGGGCGGCGCACTCTTGGCATGGCGACACGCGGCGCTGCTGGCGCAGTGGGAACGCGCGCCCTTGCCCGATGCCAAGGCGATGTTCGAGGCCTGCCTGACCTTCGCCGAACGCGGGGTCCGCAAGGCGCTCGACGCCACCCACGCCCCCTCGCTCCAACGGATGCTGCTGGCGAGCGTGCTGGTGATCCTCGCGGCGGTAATCGAGGGCGCGCTCACCGGCGGCGGCACGCTCACCGGCGCCCGCTCGGGCCTCCCCGCGCCGCCCGCCGCAATCATCGCCTGGGCGCTGCTGATCGCGGCCTGCGCGGCGGTGGTCGTTGCCGCGCACAACCGCCTGCGTGCGCTGATCCATGTCGGCGTCATCGGCCTCGTGATCTGCCTTGCCTTCGTCCAATTGTCGGCGCCCGATCTCGCGCTGACCCAGATTGCGGTCGAGGTGGTGACGATCCTGCTGCTGCTGCTCGCGCTGAACCTCTTGCCCAAGGCCCCGCCGCGCCTCTCCTCGCCGCTGCGCAAGTGGCGCGATGGCGCGCTGGCGATCACCGGTGGGGTGCTGATGGGCGGCCTCGCTTGGGCGATGCTGACCCGCGACGCCGTGCAGAGCATCGCCGCCTACCATATCGCCAATGCCAAGCCGGGCGGCGGGGGCACCAATGTCGTCAACGTCGTCCTCGTCGATTTCCGCGCCTTCGATACGCTGGGCGAGATCATCGTGCTCGGCGTGGCGGGCCTCGTGATCTTCGCGCTGCTCGACACCGCGGCGCTGGGCAAGGCGGGTGAGCGGATCAGGGCGTGGCGCGAGGATACCGCCCATTCGCCCGAACGCCACCCGATGATGCTGGTGATGGCGAGCCGGATCATCCTGCCGCTGGCACTGACCGTGGGGATCTACCTGTTCCTGCGCGGCCACAACCAGCCGGGCGGCGGGTTCATCGCCGCGCTGGTGGTGGCGATCGCGCTGCTGGTGCAATATCTCGCCGCCGGGTTCGACTGGACCGATGCGCGACGCCGCTTCGACGAGCACCAGATGATCGCGGGCGGCGTGTTGCTCGCGATGGCGACCGGGCTCGGATCGTTCATGTTCGGAGCCAGTTTCCTGACATCGACCTTCGGCTATTTCCACTTGCCGTTGATCGGCACTTTCGAACTCGCCAGCGCGATGCTGTTCGATGCTGGCGTGTTTTTGACGGTGTTTGGCGCGGTCATGCTGGCGCTCGAACAGCTCAGCCACATCGCCCAGCGCGCCGCACGCGCCCATGCTGGCCACGTCACGGGGGGCGCGGCATGACCTACGAATTTCTGCTCGCAAGCGCGATCGGCGCGCTCAGCGCGGCGGCGATCTTCCTGATGCTGCGCGCGCGCACCTTTCAGGTGGTGCTCGGCCTCACGCTCCTGTCCTATGCGGTCAACCTGCTGCTGTTCGCATCCGGGCGACTGGCGGTGAACCGGCCGCCGATCTGGGACAAGACGGTGAGCCAATATACCGATCCGCTGCCGCAGGCGCTGGTGCTGACCGCGATCGTCATCACCTTCGGGATGACCGCGCTGGTTGTGGTGCTGGCGCTCAGAAGCTTCCTCGAAACCGGCAGCGACCATGTCGACGGCGCGCAAGACGACGGCGGGGAGCGCCGCGAGCCGTGACCTTCGCCGATCATCTGCCGATCCTGCCAGTCGCCATTCCCGCGCTCGCCGCGCCGCTCGCGCTGCTGGTGATGCGGCGAGGGCGGATGCTGGGCGCGGGCGTGGCCTTCGCCGCCTGCCTCGCCATGCTGGCGAGCGCGCTGGCGTTGCTGGTGCGGGTCAACGACGGGGCGATCATAGCCTATGCCCTCGGCGATTGGCCCGCGCCTTTCGGGATCGTGCTGGTGGCCGACCGGCTCGCGGCAATCATGCTGGTGCTCACCGCCACCCTCGCGCTGATCGTGCTGCTCCACGCGGTGCTGACCCGCGCCGACCGCAAGGGCTGGCATTTCCACCCGCTGTTCCAGTTCCAGCTGATGGGATTGAACGGCGCGTTCCTGACCGGCGATCTGTTCAACCTGTTCGTGTTTTTCGAGGTGCTGTTGATCGCCTCTTATGGCCTGCTGCTGCACGGGCAGGGCGCGGCGCGGCTCAAGGCCGGGGTGCAATATGTGATCGTCAATCTGGTCGGGTCGGCGGTGTTCCTGATTGCGCTGGGGCTGCTCTATGCGCTGACCGGCACGCTCAACATGGCCGACATGGGGCTGAAGGTGGCCGCGCTGGCGCCCGAAGATCAGGGCCTGTTGCGGATTGCCGCGCTGCTGCTGGCGAGCGTGTTTGCGCTAAAGGCGGCGCTGGCCCCGCTGCACTTGTGGCTGGCGCGCACCTATGCGGTCGCGACCCCGGCGGTGGCGGCGCTGTTCGCGATCATGACCAAGGTCGGCGCCTATGCGCTGATCCGCGTGGTACCGCAGGTGTTCGGCGAGGGTGCGGGCGCGGCGGCGTGGGTGCCCGCGCCCTATCTGCTGCCAGCTGCGCTGGTAACCGTAGCCATCGGGTTTGCCGGCGTGTTCGCGGCGCGCTCGATGAGCGAACAGGCGGCGTACAGCGTGATCGGATCGACGGGGACATTGCTGGTCGCTGCGGCGGGGTGGAGCACGGCAAGCCTCGGCGCAGCGCTGTTCTATCTGGTCCATTCGGTGCTGGCCGGAGCGGCGCTGTTCCTGGTGGCCGACGTGGTCGCCCGGCGGCGCGGGCGGGCAGGCGATGCGGCCAATCCGGGGCCGGACTTCGCCGGGCGCGGGGCGGCGGGGCTGATGTTCACGCTTGCAGCGATTGCGGTTGTCGGGCTGCCGCCCCTGTCGGGCTTTATCGGCAAGCTCCTGATCCTGCGTTCGGTAGCCACTCTGCCCGATTGGGGCTGGGCGTGGGGGGTGATCCTCGGTGCCACGCTGTTCGGCATGATCGGATTTGCCCGCGTCGGGAGCGCGGTGTTCTGGAGCACGGATAGCGAGGAAGCTGCTGCGGGCATGACTGCATCGCGCACCGATTGGGCCGCGCCGATGATCGCGCTCGCGCTGCTCGCGGCGCTGGCCGTGGGGGCGGGCTGGGCGAGCAGCTTTGCCGAAGCGGCAGCGGCGCAAGTGCTCGATCCGGCGCAAGCCGCGCGCGCGGTGCTGGGGGAGGCCGGGCGATGAACCGCATCCTGCCGCATCCGGGGCTGAGCGCGCTGCTGGTCATCCTGTGGATGGCGATGGTCAATGATCTCGGCTTCGGCACATTGGTGCTCGGGCTGGCGGTGGGCGTGGGGGTGCCGCTGTTCACCGCGCCGTGGTGGCCGGGGCGGCCAAGGGTGCGGTTCGGGCCAGCGCTGGCCTATGGTGCGATGGTGCTGTGGGACATCGTGATCGCCAATGTCCGGGTCGCGGCGATCATCCTGTTTCGCCGCAACCGCGATCTGCGCCCGGCTTGGCTGGCGATCCCGCTCGATCTTGCCGCGCCCGAAGCGATTACCGTGTTCGCCGGAACGATCAGCCTGACGCCCGGCACGGTTTCCGCCGATATCTCGGCTTGCGGACGGTTCCTGCTGGTCCATGCGCTCGATGCCCCCGATCCGGCGCGCGAGATCGCGCACCTCAAGGCCCGGTACGAGGCGCGGCTGATGAGGATCTTCGCATGATCGCCTATGCCCTCGGCTTCGGTTTCGCCGCGCTCGGCCTCGCGCTGGCGATGAACCTGTGGCGCCTGATCCGCGGGCCGGGGATGGCCGACCGCATCCTCGCGCTCGACACGATGGCGATCAATGTCATCGGGCTGCTGGTGCTCGGCGGGATTGCGGGCGGCAGCGGGACGGCGTTCATGGCGGCGGTGCTGCTGGCGATGGTCAGCTTTGTCGGGACCATCGCCTATGCCAAGTTCGTGCTGCGCGGGGATATCGTCGAATGAGCGGCGCGGCGGCCGAACTGGTGGCGAGCGCACTGATCGTGCTCGGCGCGGGATTCGCGCTGGTCGGCAGCTGGGGGCTGGTGCGCCTGCCTTCGCTGATGGAGCGGCTGCACGGCCCGACCAAGGCGACCACGCTGGGTCTGGGGGCGATGCTGGCAGGCTCGGTGGCCTATTTCCAGCTCGTGCGCGGGGAGTGGTCCGTGCACGAGGCGCTGGTGGCGCTGTTTCTGTTCCTTAGCGCGCCGATCACAGCCAATATGATCGCCAAGGTGCATCTGCACCGGCTGCGGCTGGGGGATGCAGGTGCGCCTGCGGGGCCGGCCGGTGCGCCGCCTCGACCCTGGGCAGATGGCGACTGGGCGACCTTCGAAGCGCCGCAACAGGGGTCAGCGGGGGATCTCGCCGGGGATTGACCGGGGTGCTCAGCGCAGCGGATCAATCGCGGCGTAGGCATTGGGCGCTGTCATTGCGATGGACGGCGTCGAGACGAACGTCATCCCTATAGTCGCCTTGGTCAGGGGACTGCGCTGCGTCTCGCTGTCCCTAAATGCTGCTGTCCGACCGGGTGAACCTTACGTACCGGTCGCGCCTGCCTGCCTGATGTGAAGCTGTGCGGGCCGCGTGCCCGGACTATCTGCGCATTTGCATTTGCATAATTGCGTGTTCACCATCAGAACGCCGTCCCAAGGGGACTAAGCGGGGATGTTGCAGCACGATCACGACAAGGCGACCGGCCCCGCTGCACCCGCAGCGCGTGCGACGCTGATCGGATCGTTCCGCCTCTACCATCCCGACGGTCAGGAAATCGCGATCCCCAGCAAGCGCGCGCGTGCGCTGCTTGCGATCCTGTGCCTGACCGATGGCGAGCCGGTGGAGCGCGAGACGCTGGCGAGGCTGCTGTGGCCGGGCCGCTTCCCCGCGCAGAGCAAGGCCAGCCTGCGCCAGTGCCTGCTCGATCTCGGCAGGCAGCTTGGCGCGCTCGGCCCCGATGTGCTGGTTGTGACCCGTTCCAGCGTCGCCATCCGCAGCGGGGTGATCGCCACCGATCTGCCCGAAGCCGCAGCTGGCGAACGCCCGATCCTTGCCGAAATGGACCTCGGCGATCCCTTCGCGCAATGGCTCGCCGCGCGGCGCGAGCAGCTTGCGCGCGACCGTGCGCCCGCCGCACCCGCGCCGCGTGCTGTCGACCGCCACGGGATTGCAATCCTGCCGTTTTCCTCGGCGACCGCGCAAGGCGATCAGGCCTATTTCGCCGATGGCATGGTCGATGAGCTGATTACCGCGCTGGCCGCAGTGCCGCGCCTGCAAGTCGCCGGGCGCACGTCATCGTTCCATTTCCGTGACAGCGAGCTTGCCCCGGCGCAGATCGCGGCGGCGCTGGGGGTGTCCTATCTGGTCGAAGGATCGGTGCAACGGCAGGGCGAACAGGTGCGCATCCACGCGCATCTGGTCGACGGCACGACCGGGTTCGAACTGTGGGGCAGCCGTTTCGATGGGGTGCTCGACGACATTTTCGCGCTGCAGGAACGCGTCGCGCGCGCCGTGACCGATGCGCTGGCGAGTGCGCTGGGCATGGCGCTAGCGGCGCCGGTGGTGGCGAACCTCACGGCCAATAAGGAGGCCTACGACCTGTTCCTGCAAGGCCGCTCGCTGTGCGCAAGGCGGTTCGGTGAGGGCGTGCTCAGCACCGCGGTCACCCTGTTCGAGCAGGCGCTGGCGCTCGACCCCGAGTTTGCCGAATGCTGGGTGGCGCTGGCCGAGGCGCATCAGCTTATCGCCGTCTACACCCAATGCCTCGATCGCAATGCCGAAGCCGCACGGATGGCCGAATGCGCGCGCCGCGCGATCGAGTTGTCTCCCGGCATCGGCTACGCCCATTCGCTGCTGGGCATCTACGAGCTCACCCGCTTCAATTTCCTGCGCGCGCTCGATCTGGGTTTCGAGGCCTATCGGCTCGACCCCCATGATCCGGCGGTGGCATTCCGGCTGGCCTATTTTCTGATCTTCATCGGCCGGACCCGCGATGCCCTGCCTTACATCAAGGCCGCAGTCGAAAAGGATCCGGTCGACGGGCGTAAGTATAGCCTCCTCTGGAGTGTGCAGTTCTGCATGGGTGATCTGGAAGCCGCCAGCCTGGCGGCGCAGCGCATGGTCGATCTGGGGATGCCGTCAATCTATCAGGGGCTCAACTCCGCGGCGTTGGGGCAGCACGATCTCGCTATGGAGCAATACCGGCTCACCCAGGCGTTGGTGAACGACATGATCCTACCGCCGGTCGGCATCGGCGTTCAGACGCCGGAAGCGATGGACGCCTACTGGACGCTCGCGGCAAAGGGCATCTGCGGCGGGCGCGAGGAATATCGCGAGCAGTACTGGCAGGTACTCGAAATGCTCTTCGCGGTGCTGCACGACAAATCGGACGTGGCGATCAGCGGGCCGGCGATCATGACCGGCAACGCCGACCTCGTGTTCAGAACCTACGGCCTCAGCATCACGCCGTCCAATCTGATGGCGCTGGTTGTGTTGTGGACCGATGTCGATCCGATGTGCCGGATCTGGCAGCACCCCGAGTTCATCCCCTTTGCCCAGCGCATCGGAATGGCCGCCGCGTGGGAGAAGTACGGCTGGCCCGATCTGCTGCCGATGCCGACCAACCGCGTCTGATCGGACGCTGCCAGCGTCGATTGGGCGCGTTTTGACGCAGTATTGACGATTTATTGACGGTCGGGCGGATTGCGCGTGACGCTACGGCAAGGGATACTTGCGGGCAGGGAATCGCAGGCATTGGTGGCATCGTGCAGCCGGATCGGATCATCCGATTCCGGACGCGGGAAAGCCGTGCCTGCCGGGAATGCAAGGGTGGCTGACCGTGTCAGACAATCACGAAACGGCGATTGGCCGCGCGGCGATGCGCAAGGCGTTCTGGCGGATCATTCCGCTGATCGGGCTCGCCTATCTCTGCGCCTATATGGACCGCGTGAACGTCAGCTTCGCGGCCGAGCAGATGAACGCCGACCTTGGCTTCAGCGCGACCATCTATGGCCTTGGAGCGGGGCTGTTCTTCCTTGGCTATGCGCTGTTCGAGATCCCGTCAAACCTGATGCTGGCGCGTTACGGCGCGCGGCCGTGGATTGCGCGGATCATGATCACTTGGGGGCTGCTCTCGGCGGCGACCATGCTGGTGCAGACGCCGCTGCAGTTCTACGTGGTGCGCTTCCTGCTGGGGGTGGCCGAGGCCGGGTTCTATCCCGGCGTGATCTTCTATTTCGCCCGCTGGTTCCCGCCCTGCCACCGCAGCCGCGCGGTCAGCCGGTTCTTCATCGCCAGTCCGCTCGCTTCGGTGGTGATGGGGGCGGTGTCGGGGTGGCTGCTGTCGCTCGACGGGCAGGCGGGCCTTCAGGGCTGGCAATGGCTGTTTCTGGCGATGGGCCTGCCTTCGGTATTCGTCGGCTTGATGGTGCTGTGGCTGCTGCCGGAAAGACCCGCGGATGTGGACTGGCTGAACCCGGCGGAGAAGGACTGGATCGCCGCCGAACTGGCGCGCGAACAGGCGCTGATCGGCGCGCCGAACGGCCATTCGATCATGGCGGCGTTCCGCCACCCCCGCATCCTGCTGCTCGGCATCTTCGGGGCGCTGCTGATGGCGGTGGTGACCACCATCGTGCTCAATGCACCGCTGTTCCTTGCCGACATGAAGACGGTGGATGACGTACAGATTGGCTGGCTGGTCAGCCTCGGCGGATTGCTGGGCGTCGCCGCCATTCTCGTCGCCGGGGTTCAGGCCGACCGGCATGGCGAGCGCTGGGGCATCGCCGCTCTCTTTTGCGTGGTGGTTAGCTTGGCTCTGCTGGTGTTGGGCATTGCACCGTCCCTGTCGGCGGTTGTCGCGGCCTATCTTGTTTTTGCGACGTTCTGCTTTGCCATCCCGGCCTTGACCTCGTCCGGCTGGTCGGAAGTCATGTCGGTACGCGAGCTGGCAGTGGGGGCCGCTGCGATCAACACCATGTCGCAGATGGGCGCCTTCGCCGGGCCGTTCGCCTTCGGCTTCGCCAAGGACGCCACCGGGGGTTTTTCCGCTGGGCTGTTGGCGCTGGCGATCATCGGCTTCGTTAGCGCGGCGCTGCTGCTGCACGTGCGCCGCGGTCTGCGCGCCCGATTGCCGCACGCCGTGGCGGCAACAGCCTGAGAGTTTTGAAGAAAGCCCCTCGATCCCGAGGGGTGCAGTTGGGGAGAGTTACAATGAAGACCATCAAGACCATGTTCGCCGGGGCCGCAATGCTGGCCGCTGCCTCTCTGGCCGTTCCCGCCGCCGCGCAGGAATCGCCCTATTCGCTCGGCACGGTGTGGGAAGCGAGCCGCATCGATATCCTGCCCGGTCAGGGCGAGAACTACGCCGCCTATCTCGCCACGACCTGGAAGAAGAACATGGAGACGCTGAAGGCCGAAGGCTTCGTCGTCAGCTACCACGTGCTTTCGACCAACCATCGCCGGGGCGAAGAGCCCGATCTGATCCTGCTGATCGAATACAAGGATTATCAGACGGTCGCGCAGATCGAAGCCCGCCGCGCGCGGATGAACCAGCTGACCGGCCAGACCAACCGCAGCGCCGAAGCCGCCAACGCCGAACGCGGCAAGATGCGCGAGCAGCTCGGCACCACCCAGTACCAGGAACTGGTCCTCAAGTAAGCGACCCGCTTCAGGACCAGCGGCGGGCGGCAGCTAGTTCCCGGTGCCGCCCGCCATCTCACCCGCGCACGCAGGAGAATCGCGCCATGATCGACAAGGACTTTTCACGCCGCGCATTCGGCAGCGGAGTGCTCGCGCTGGGCGCGCTGGCGGCATCGCGGGTAAGTGCACAGACGCTCACTACCACCGCAGAATCGCCGATGGGGCCGTTCTATCCCTCGCGTTACGGCGGCGAGGATGATTTCGACATGACCCTGCTCAAGGGCCATGCCGAGCGCGCATTGGGCGAGGTGATCGAGGTCAGCGGGCGGGTGCTTGATCGGCTCGGCAATCCGGTCAGCGGTGCGGGGATCGAGCTGTGGCAGGCCAACAGCTTCGGGCGCTATGCCCATGCCAACGATACCGGCAGCGGGGCGATTGATCCCAATTTTCAGGGTCTCGCACGGCTGGTGACCGGGCCGACGGGCGGGTGGCGGGTCAAGACGATCCGCCCCAATTTCTACGGGCGGCGCACCCGGCACATCCATTTCGACGTCACCGGCGCGCATCACCGGCTGATGGCGCAGATGTACTTCCCCGAGGATGCGGACAAGAACGCGAGCGACGGACTGTACCGGATGCTCGGCGACCGAGCGGCGACTTCGCTTGCGAAGGCCGAGGCGGCCGATCGCTATCGCTGGGACATCGTGCTGATGGATGGCGGGCAATGAGCGCCGCAGTCACGCTCGCGCCCGCCGCGCGCGCTCCGCTGGCGCTGAGCGAGCATCGCACCTTGCGCGTCGTCGCGCTGTTCCTGCTCTACCTCGCGCAAGGGCTGCCGTTCGGGATGGTCGACTTCGCGCTGCCGGCGTGGATGGCGCAGAACGGCGCGTCGGCCGCCGCAATCGGCGCGGTGCTGGCGATGGTGATCCTGCCGTGGACCTTCAAGCTTGCTTACGGCGTGGTGATGGACCGCTACGCCTTCCTCAGCATGGGGCGGCGGCGGCCGTGGATCATCATCGGGCAGGCGGGGCTGCTGGCGACTTTCCTCGCCATGGCCATCGTCAATCCCGGCGTCTCCGAGATCGGCCTGCTGAGCGCCTTTGCCTTCGCGCTCGGCGTGACCTCGGCGGTGCAGGACGTGGCGGTGGACGGGCTGGCGGTCGACATTCTGCCCGCCGCCGAGATCGAGCGGGTCAATGGAATCATGTTCGGCGCGCAGGCGATTGGCATGGCGCTGGGCGCGGCGATGAGCGGGGGGCTCATCGCCGCTTACGGCCTGCCCGCCGCGTCGCTGGCGATGGCGGTGCTGGTCGCTGCGATCCTCGCGCTCGTGATGGCGGTGCGCGAACGTCCGGGCGAGCGGCTGCTGCCGTGGAGCAAGGGCGTTGCGGCGGCGCGCAATCTCGATTTGCAGATGCCTGCCTTCGGCCCGATCTTCGGCAACCTGCTGCGCGCGATGTTCACGCGGCAAACGCTGCTGCTGGTCCCGGCCTTCATCGCCACCACGATGTCCTGGGGAATCTTCCTCGGGCTGGCACCGCTCTACACCGCCAATGAACTCGGCTGGGACAAGGCGACTTATAGCGGCTGGGGCGCGCAGGCCAGTCTCGCTGCGGGGCTGGTAGGCGGATTGCTGTTCGGATGGTCGGCATCACGCTGGGGAGCAAAGCGGATGCTGATCGTCTGCGGCCTTGCCTCTGCCGTTGTCTCCGCGCTCATGCTGGGGGTGATCGATGCGGGCGGCGGCGCCGTGCCGTTCATCGCCGCGATCTTCGCCTTCAACGCATTGAGCGTGCTGCGCTGCGTAACCGCCGGAGCGCTGTCGATGCACCTCAGCGTCCCCGCCATCGCCGCCACGCAGTTCGCGGTGTTCATGGCCATCCTCAACCTGGGGCGCACGCTCGCCGGAGCCTCGCTCGGCTGGCTCGACAGCCTCGGCGGTATCCCGGCGATGTTCTGGGCGATGATGGTGAGCAGCCTTGTCGGCGTGGTGTTCACGCTCGCCGCGAAGGTGGGGCGGTGAGCCTCTTTGTCGTCGCCTCGAGGATAGCGCCATGCTGACGATCATCCTCATCCTGATCGCTCTCGGAGCGCTCGCGAACGGCTTCGTCCTGCTTCGGCAGGCGGTCAACCGGCAGGCCTCGCCGCGCGTCGAGGCAGTCGTGCTGGGGGCGGTGACGAACTTCTTTGACACCCTCGGCATTGGCAGCTTCGCGCCGACCACGGCGTGGTTCAAATTCCGGCGGCTGGTGCCGGATCAACTCATCCCGCCGACGATGATCGCGGGCCTGACGCCGCCAAGCATGGTGCAGGCTCTGATCTTCCTTGCCCTGCTCGGGAGCGAAGTCGACGCCGTTCTGCTGTTCGGAACGATGATCGCGCTGACATTGGGCGGATTGATCGGGGCACCGCTGGTCTATCGCGCCACGATCTGGGTGGTGCAGGCCGTGGTCGGGATCGCGCTTATCCTTGCCGCCGGGTTCTATACCCTGTCGAACCTTGGCCTGATGCCGACCGGTGGGACCGCCGCGAGCCTGCCCGCAGGACTGACCGCGATCGCGATCACCGCGAGCTTCGTGTTCGGCATCCTGCTCAATTTCGGGATCGGGAACTATGCCCCCACGCTGGCCCTGCTGAGCCTGATGGGGCTTGATCCGCGCTATTGCTTTCCGATCATGGCCAGCAGCAACGCGCTGGCGGGCATATTCGTTGCGACCCGCCACCTCCAGGCCGGGAAGATCGATCTGCGGATCGTGCTGGGCATTGCCTTGGGCGGGATCCCCGCCGTGCTGGTCGCCGCCCTGCTGGTGAAGTCGATGCCGCTCGAAGTGCTGCGCTGGATGGTGACGGTGGTGGTGCTGTATACCGCCGTGGTGATGCTGCATTCAGCGGTGATGGAGCGGCGGAAGCTGCATGCCGGTGAAGCAACCGAAAGCCTCCACGCGGTGGCGGCCGGACAATCACGCATACCGGAGTAAAGACAGTCCGGGCGTTAAGCTTGGGGACGATCGACCAAAGGGGAGAACCATTCGTGCGCCGCTTTACCACCATCTGCGTCGCGGCATTGCTTACGGGCAACGTAGCGCACGCCAGCCCTTGTCGCGCCGAAATCGTCCGCGACGACGGGGGCATCCCGCCCATCAATGGCAAGACCGATCCCGACGAGGTGTTCGGATTGCCACCGGCGCTCGAAGCCGCCGTTGCGCAAAGCCACGAGGCGCTGCGCATGATTCTCAACGGCGATCCATCCGGCTATGCCGCGCTGTTTGCGGACCGTGAGGACATCACGCTCGGCAACCCCTTCGGTCCATTCGGCAAGGGCCGTGCTGCGGTGCTCGCTGCGCTGAACAATGCGGCCAGGAAGTACCGCGATGGCTCGGTCGTCCGGGTCGAGCGGATCGCGGTCTATGGCGGCGGCAACCGCTTCGTGCTGGTCGAGATCGAGCATGACCGCGCCAAGCTGGGCACCAGTCCCGACTTCGCCGAGTTCGCCGCACGCGTGACCGGCGTCTACGAGAAGATCGGCAGGAGCTGGAAGCTCGTCCATCGCCACGCCGATCCGATCACTACTCCGCGATCGGCGGAATCAATGCTGGGCACCGCGCCTGCCGGGATCGTCGGCACGTGGCGGCTGACTGTCTTCGAGGATACCGAGGACGGTGCAATCGTCCACCGCTTCGGCGAAAAGCCCAACGGGCTGTTCGTCTACACCGCTGATGGCCATGTGATCATCCACATCGCCAATCCGGCGAACCCGAACTGTCTTGCTCCGGCCAAGAAGTACGGCCCGGGCAAGATCGATGAGACGGCGATCCCGGCCTGCACGCCCGCCCAGATGCAGGCGGCGATGGACGGCACTGTCGCCTATATGGGGACCTACAGCGTCGCCATGGACAAGACCGACGCGGGCAGTTCAGGGAGCGGTCGGGGCGTGGTCACGCACCATGTCACCGCCGACCTCAGCAACGGCTACATCGGCACCGACCAGCCGCGCCCGTTCCGCATCGACGGGAACCGCATCGAGATCGGCGACGGCAAGACCTGGCGGCGCGTGCTCGAACGGGTGGTGCGCTGAAGGTGGAGCGTCTGTAGGGAAGCTGACGAAGTTGACACCGTGTCAAGCGAGATTCGGGCCAATTTTGACAATGATAACATTGACTTACGTCTGAAAACCGAAGTTGACACATCGGCGAAAAAGAAAAAAGCGCGCGGGGATGCAAGACGGCTGCATGATCGACGTTTCCAACGAGCCGTCTGGCCATATCCAGCCATCGCCAAGTAGGAAAACGCCGTCCGGCGCGCGCATAGTGCCGCGGCGGAAATGGAGCGGGTAGCGGGAATCGAACCCGCATAGCCAGCTTGGAAGGCTGGAGCTTTACCACTAAGCTATACCCGCTCGGGCTCCAGAAGCGCCATTGCCACCTCGCGGGGGCGTGCGTCAACTGTTCTGAGGTGGCGCGCCCACCGCCAGATTGTCGATCAGCCGCGTTCCGCCGATCCGCGCGGCGACGAGCAGGCGGGCGGGTGCCTTGCCCAGCGCGGCCAGCGGGGCGAGGCTCGTGGAATCGGCCAGCTCGGCATAGTCGACGCTGGCGAAGCCTGCCGCGACGATCTGCGCCTCCAGCGTCGCCAACGTGCCAGCCACCTCGGCCCCACCCTCCATCGCCGTGACCGCCGCCTGCATCGCGCGCGGCAGGGCTGCAGCAGCGGCGCGATCCTCCGGCGACAAATAGCGGTTGCGGCTACTCATCGCCAATCCGTCCGCCTCGCGCACGGTCGGCACGCCGATGATGTTGTCGACGTGGGGCCGGATGAGATCGAGGTCGCGCGCCATCGCCCGGATCACCGCAAGCTGCTGAAAATCCTTCTCCCCGAACAGCGCAACGTCGGGCTGCACCTGATTGAACAGCTTGCACACCACCGTCGCCACCCCGTCGAAATGCCCGGGCCGCGCCGCGCCGCACAGACCGTCGCTCACCCCGGCGACGTTGATATTGGTGGCAAAACCAGCCGGATACATCGCCTCGACCCCCGGCGCCCACAGCAGCGCGCAGCCCTCGGCCTCCAGCATCGCCGCATCGGCGGCGAGCTGGCGGGGATAGGCGTCGAGATCCTCGTTCGCGCCGAATTGCTTGGGGTTGACGAAGATCGAGGCGACGACGTGTTCGGCGACCTCGCGCCCGCGGCGCACCAGGGTCAGGTGGCCCTCGTGCAACGCGCCCATGGTCGGCACCAGCGCGATCCTTGCGCCGCCAGCGCGCAGCACGCCAACCGACGTTCTCAACATATCGAGCGTGTTGACCGTTTGCACCGCTGTGTCTCCACGGATAAACCCTTTGTTACGCCCTAGCGGCGCATCATGTCCTTATTCAAGCGGCTGAACCCGGCCCCCTGCACGAGTAACCCCGAATGCCGCCTGCCCCGCGCGAACCTGCCTCCGACAAGCCGCCCGCACCGCGCAAATTGCGCCCCGGGCAGGCGCACCGGATCGTGCTCGCCAACGAGAAGGGTGGCACGGGCAAGTCGACCACTGCGGTGCACGTCGCGGTGGCGCTCAGTTATCTCGGCGCGCGGGTTGCCGCGATCGATCTCGATCCCCGTCAGCGCACCATGCACCGCTATATCGAGAACCGCCTGAGCACGCTGGAAAAGCGCGGGCTCACGCTGCCGACCCCCGATTGCGAGGTGTTTCGCGGTGACCATACCGGCGATCTGGTGGCGATGATCCGGCGGCTTGAGGCGAGCTGCGATTTCCTGGTGATCGACAACCCGGGGCGCGACGATCCCTATGCCCGCATCGCGGTCGAGCACGCCGATACGCTGGTCACGCCGATGAATGACAGTTTTGTCGATTTCGACCTCATCGGCCAGGTCGACGCGGAAACGTTCAAGGTCAAGAAGCTGTCATTTTTCGCCGAACTGATCTGGGAAGCGCGGATGAAGCGCAGCCGCATGACGATCGAACAGTCACGGCCGGAGATGGACTGGATCGTGGTCAGGAACCGCACCGGCCATGTCGAGGCGCGCAATCAGGCGCGGCTGCACAAGGCGCTGACCGAGATGGCCAAGCGCGTCGGCTTCCGGGTGACGCAGGGGCTCTCTGAACGTGTGATCTATCGCGAGCTGTTCCCGTCGGGGCTGACACTGCTCGACAAGGGGCATCTGGGCGAGCTGGGCACCAGCCACCTTGTCGCGCGGCAGGAATTGCGCGCGCTGGTGAAGACGCTGAGCCTCCCCGAATTCACGCCCGTGCAGGGTCGGCTGGAGTTCGCCTGATGCTGCGCGCGCTGCTCCTGATCGTCGCGGTGTGTGTGTTCTGCCGCTGGGCGTTCGGCAAGTGGCCGTGGGATTACCTGCGCCCCGCGCCGACGCGCAGCCAGGCGCTGTTCCGTGCGCGCAAGCTCCTGGGGATCGAGGCGGGGGCAGGGCGGGACGAGATCATCGCCGCGCACCGCCGCCTGACCGCGCTGGTCCACCCCGATCGCGGCGGCACCAATGCGGCGATGCAGGAAGCCAACGCCGCGCGCGATCTGCTGCTGTCGGAATTGCCGGGTTTTGGCGAGGACCTCTCCGGCCCGTCACCCGATTGACGCAATCGCGCCGCATCGGCGGTGTTGCGGTGCGACCAAAAAACCGGAATATCTGGGCGGGTTCGCGCGTTATCACAGTCAGGAAAGTCGTGCTTCGCCGCGCGCGTTCGAGGATGCCCCGATCATGCAACACCATTTCCACCCCACCGTGCTGCGCGAATACGATATTCGCGGAATCATCGGCGAGACGTTGGGCGCAGACGATGCGCGCGCGATCGGGCGCGCGTTCGGCACGCTGCTGCGCGAGGCGGGGGGCAAGACCGTAGCGGTGGGTTACGACGGGCGGGTCAGCTCGCCGATGCTCGAACACGCACTGGTCGAGGGGCTGACGTCGAGCGGCTGCGATGTGGTGCGGATCGGCATGGGGGCGACCCCGATGCTCTATTACGCCGAGGCCTCAGCGGAACAGGTGGATGGCGGCATTCAGATAACTGGCAGCCACAATCCCCCCAATTACAACGGCTTCAAGATGGTATTCATGGGTCGGCCGTTCTTCGGTGCGGATATCCAGAAGCTGGGGCAGGTCGCCGCCGGGGGCGCGTTTGCCAGCGGCACGGGCGAAATCACCACGCACGACATTCTGGGTGCCTATGTCGAGCGGCTGCTCGAAGGCCTCGCCAGGATCGACCTCGCCGCTCTGGAAGGGCTGAAGGTCGGCTGGGATGCCGGGAACGGCGCGGCCGGCCCCGCGCTCGAGGCGCTGGCCGCGCGCCTGCCGGGGGAACACCACTTGCTGTTTACCGAAGTCGACGGGCATTTTCCCAACCACCATCCAGATCCGACCGTGGAGGCGAACCTTGCCGATTTGCGCGCGCTCGTCGCGGCGAAGAAGCTCGATTTCGGAGTGGCTTTTGATGGCGACGGCGACCGGATCGGCGCGATTGACGGCACGGGGAGGGTGATCTGGGGCGATCAATTGCTGATGATCTATGCCGAAGACGTGCTCAAAACCCGCCAAGGCGCGACAGTCATCGCCGATGTGAAGGCAAGCCGCGCGCTGTTTGACCGCGTCGCGGAACTCGGCGGACAGCCGCTGATGTGGAAGACTGGCCACTCATTGATTAAATCCAAAATGAAGGAAACTGGCGCGCCGCTGGCGGGCGAGATGAGCGGGCACGTGTTCTTTGCCGATGATTACTACGGCTTTGACGATGCGCTCTATGCCGGCGTCCGGCTGCTGGCGGCGACGGCGCGGCTGGGCAAGTCGGTCACGGCCATGCGCAGCGCGATCCCGGCGATGCTCAACACACCCGAGATGCGCTTCCAGGTCGACGAGAGCCGGAAATTCGCGGCTATGGACGAAATCGCCGGGCGGCTGACCGCCAACCCCGGCCCGGAGGTCGAGAGCGTCAACGCGACCGATGGCGTGCGGGTCAACACGGCTGACGGCTGGTGGCTGCTGCGCGCCTCGAACACGCAGGACGTGCTGGTCGCCCGCGCGGAAAGCGAGACGCAGGCCGGGCTCGACCGCCTGCTCGCGCAGATCGATGCGCAGCTCGCCGCATCGGGTCTGGAGCGGGGCGAAACAGTCGGCCACTAGCCCCGCGAATCCAATTGCCTGAGGCACGGGCCGCGCTATGACAGCGCGCAATGCTTGTCGGAATTGATCTCGGCACCACCAACAGCGCGGTTGCGCTGTGGCAGGATGGTGCGCCGCAACTGGTGCCCAATGCTTTGGGACAGGAACTCACGCCCTCGGCGGTCAGCCTTGCCAAGGGCGGGCAGAGCTGGGTGGGCGCCGCCGCGCTCGACCGGATGGCGACGCACCCCGCCGATACTGTCACCAGCTTCAAGCGGATGATGGGCACCGCCGCAACGGTCACGCTCGCGGGCACCACGCTGACGCCTGAAGACCTTTCGGCGATGGTGCTGCGCTCACTGGCCGACGATGTCGAGGCGGCGACGGGCGAGCGGCCCACCGCTGCGGTCATCACCGTGCCCGCCTATTTCAACGAACGCCAGCGTCGCGCCACCCGGCGCGCGGGCGAGATCGCCGGGCTCGAGGTCAAGCGCCTCATCAACGAGCCGACCGCTGCCGCGCTCGCCTTCGGCCTCACCGACAAGGGTGACCGCGAGCCGTTCCTGGTGTTCGACCTCGGCGGCGGCACCTTCGACGTCTCGATCGTCGAGATGTTCGACGGGATCGTCGAAGTGCGCGCGTCGGCGGGGGACAACCGGCTGGGCGGCGATGATTTCGACGAGGCGCTGGTCAAGCTGGTCGAACCGATGCTCGCCGGGCGTGAAGTGCTGGACGTGGTTCCGGCTGACCGCCGCCGCGCCTTGCTGACGCTCGCCGCCGAACGCACCCGCCGCGCACTGAGCAGCGCCGAGGCGGCCGATTTCACCGTGGTGGTGGGCGATACGCCGCTCACCGCCCGCGTCTCCACCGAAGCTTTCGAGGAAGCCGCCGCGCCGCTGGTCAAGCGCCTGCGCGATCCGGTGATCCGCGCCCTTCGCGATTGCCACATCGATGTCGCCAGCCTCTCGGACATCGTGCTGGTCGGCGGGGCGACGCGGATGCCGGTGGTGAGGAAGGCCCTGACCCGGATGTTCGGGCGCTTCCCCAATTCGACCGTCCACCCCGATCACGCGGTCGCGCTGGGCGCGGCGATCCAGGCGGGGCTGCTTTCAGGCGGCGAGGGGCTCGAGGAAATCCGCATCACCGACGTCGCGCCCTTCACGCTCGGTGTCGATACCGCCACCCGCGACCAGCATGGGCGCTTCCACGACGGCATCTTTGCCCCGATTATCGAGCGCAACACGCCGGTGCCGGTCAGCCGGGTCGAACGATTCCATACCCTCGCCGATAACCAGCGCGAGATCGCCTTCGGGATTTTCCAGGGTGAGGCGCGCGACGTGAAGCACAACGTCAAGCTGGGCGAGATCAAGGCCCCGGTGCCGCCGCGCCCGGCGGGCGAGGTCTCGGTCGAGGTGCGCTTCACTTACGACACCAGCGGCTTGCTCGAGGTCGATCTGGAAGTCCCCGCCTCTGGCCTCAAGCGCAACCTTGTGATCGTCGACGAGGATGACAAGCGCAGCAAGAAGGATGTCGAAGCGCGCCGCAAGCAGCTGGAAAAGCTGAAAGTCCACCCGCGCGACGAGGCCGAGAATGTCGCCATGCTGGCGCGTGCCGAACGCGCTTACGAGGGCTTCACCGGCCATATCCGCGAGGTGATCGGCGGGATGCTGACCCAGTATCAGGGCGCGCTCGAAAAGCAGGATCCGCGCATCATCGCCGATGCGCGCGAGGCGCTGCGCGATCTGCTCGACCAGTTGGACGCCAACGCCCCGCTATGAGCCGCCGGGCCTATCCGTGGAGCGTTCTTCGGATCGACAAGACCGATGATCGCGGCGCAATCCGCAAGGCCTATGCCGATGCCCTGCGGGCGATCGACGTCGACAGCGATATTGCAGGCTACGCCAAACTGCGCGAGGCGCGCGATCGGGCGCTGTGGATGGCAGCTGAGGCAGCGCGCGCGGGCGCGGATGATGATCTCGGTCTCGGCAGCTTCGATGACGCGGAGGGGGCCGACCCCGCCGACGAACCCTATGACGAGGACGAGTGGGACGATTGGGGCGAACCCTCGGCGGCCAATCACCCCGATCCGCTGAGCCGCCACCCCGAAACCGAGCCAGACCCTGCGCGCGAGCGGGCCGAGGCGGCGTGGCAGGGGCTGCTCGATATCCTCTATCCCGAAGGCCAGCAGAGCGACGCGGGCGTGACCCACGAGGAGCTGGAGGAAGGCACTGCGCATCTCGCGGTGCTGCTCGCCCGCGCCGAGGAAGCCGACCTTGCCGAGCACAACGCGCTCGATCACGCGCTCGCCAATATGTTTGCCGACGCCTGGCCGCGCTCGGCACCCTTCGTCGAGCCTGCCAATGCTGCCTTCCACTGGCTGGGCGAGGCGGGGCAGCTGGAGGAGCGCGGGGCGCTGATGTTCCTCAATGCGCGGTTGAAGGGCATGCGTTTTCACGAGAAGGTTCAGCAGGCGGATCACCCGCTGCACAAGGCCTGGGCGGAACTTTCGCGCCCCGGACGCGCGGGGTTCATCGACCGGCTGCGGATCAAGCGGCTCGATATCGACAAGTTGCTGACGGGCGTGCGCGCGAACTTCCCCGAGCTTGAAAGTTTCCTCGAACCCGAGCGGGTGGCTTCGTGGGAGGGCGACAGGGCACCTGGCGAGATCGGCAACACCGGCCCGCGCGTGGTGTGGTTCGCCTTCGTCATGCTGCTGGTGCTGGCGGTTCCGCGCTGCATCAACAGCCTCACCGATCCTTCCGCAGACACGTCCGCACCCGCCACTGCCGCCCTGTTCGATCCCGGCCCGAGCGAAGCCGAAATCGATGCGCAGGTCGCCGACATCTTCGGCGAGGGCACCGACATGGCCAAGGTGCGCGCCGTCGACCCGGTGTTTGCCGATCAGCTGCGGCTATCTTTCAACCATTCCGATCTGGGCGAAGACAGGCCCTTGGCGCTGGTGCGGCGCAAGGCATTGGAAGCGGGTGAGGTGGCGTCGTTCGATGAACTGGTCGCCCGCGCCAAGCTTCGCCGGATCTGGCTCGGCGCGGCCGCGTGGGGGCAGGCGGGCCAGTGCGAGAACGTGATGAACTACGATTTCACCAGCCTGCCGCTGAAACTGAAGCCCGAAGATCGCGCCGCCGAACGCCCGCTGCTGCGCCAACTGCTCGATGCCAAGGTGCTCGGGCATGAAGCCAAGGGCGGGACTGTGCGGTTTGCCATTCCCGGCTGGGCGGTGAGCGACATGATCGAGCGCAGTGGCCTCTCCGAGGACCGCGTGCGTCAGGCGATGGGCAACACCTCGCATCCCGATCGCTGCCAGGTGGAAGTTGCGTTGCTCGACGTAGTGCTCGCCAATCCGGGGCGTCTATCGCAAGACGTGCTGCGCGGGCTTTAGGCTGGTGTGGCAGGCGGCAAGCGGGCAAAAGATGAGTGTAGTTGGGGAGGTTCCGTGATGAAAATGCGTGGTTTTCTAAGTTCCGTTACGGGGCTGGCGCTGTTGATCGCGCCTGCGAAGCTCGCCGCGCAGGACGAGCAGGTCGATATCGCTCAAGGCACCGCTGCCGACGCCGATCCTATGGCCGAAGCGATGGGCATGATGAGCGCGATGTTCCCGACCGAACCGCTCACCGCGGAACAGGAAACGCGCCTGCCGCAAGCGCAGCGCATCATCAATCGCATGATCCCCGAAGGCACCTTGGGTGACATGATGGGCGGGATGTTCGACAAAATGCTCGGTCCGATCCTCGCCGCCACCGACGCGCCAGCGATGGGGGCGGTAACCAAGGGCATCGGCGCCAGCGCCTCGGCGATCGATCTCACGCCCGAACAATCTGCCGAACTCGCAGCCCTATTCGATCCCGCCTACGTCGAGCGGCACGAGCGTGAGAAGGCCCTGTTCCCGGCGATCATGCGCACCATGATGACGGCTATGGAACCGACCATGCGCAAGGCCATGTCCGAGCTTTACGCGATCCATTTCTCGCAGACCGAGCTCGACGATATCGAGGCTTTCTTCCAGACCGAAAGCGGCACCGCATACGCCCGCAAGAGCTTCACCATGTCGAGCGATCCGCGCATCATCGGCGCGACGATGGAAGCGATGCCGCAGATGATGGGGGCCTTTGCCGACATGGAGCGCAAGATGGCCGAGGCGACCGCCGATCTGCCCGCACCCCGCAGCTTCGCTGATCTGTCCTCCGCCCAGCAGGCGCGGGTAGCTACGCTCACCGGCTACAGTATTTCCGAATTGACTGCGATGGCTTCGGAGGGTGAGGCCGAGTAGCGCCAAGGCGCTTGCCCGTCCGGGGGAGAGCGGCCACATCGTTGCGGTGACCGCCGCCGATACCGCTCCCCCGCTCCCCCCTGAAATCGCCGCGTGGTTTGCCGCGCGTGGGTGGCGGGTGCGGCGGCATCAGTTGGAGATGCTGGCCAAGGCGCGCGAGGGGCGGCATGCGCTGCTGGTGGCCGATACCGGAGCGGGCAAGACGCTCGCGGGGTTCCTGCCGACGCTGTGCGACTTCGCGCCCTCGGCTGGCCCGCCGCCGCCCGATGGCTTGCACACGCTCTACATCTCGCCGCTGAAGGCGCTGGCGCAGGATGTGAAGCGCAATCTCTTGACCCCGATCGAGGAGATCGGCCTGCCGATCCGGGTCGAGACCCGCAGCGGCGACACCCCGTCGGATCGCAAGAAGCGCCAGCGCGAACGCCCGCCGCATATCCTGCTGACCACGCCTGAGTCGCTCTCGCTGCTGCTCTCGTATCCCGAAAGCGCGGATCTGTTCGCGGGGCTGCGGCGGATTGTGATCGACGAGGTCCACGCCTTCGCCACCGACAAGCGCGGCGATCTGCTCGCGCTGAGCCTCGCGCGGCTGCATGCGCTGGCACCGAGCGCTAGCCGAGTGGCGCTGTCGGCGACGCTCGCCAATCCGCTCGCGTTTCAGGAATGGCTCGCGCCGCAAGGGGCTGACGACACGGGCGAAATCGTCGCCGCCGATCTGGTGTGGGGCGAGGAGGGGGCCGAGCCGGACGTCGAAATCCTGCTGCCCATCGAGGAGCGCGTGCCGTGGGGCGGGCACGCGGGGCGCTGGGCGATCCCGCAACTCTATGAGGCGATCAAGGCCAACCGCACCACGCTGGTCTTCACCAACACGCGCTTCCTCGCCGAGTTCATCTTCCAATGCCTGTGGGAGGAGAACGACGCGCACCTCCCCATCGGCATCCACCACGGCAGCCTCTCCACCGAGGCGCGGCGCAAGGTCGAAGAGGCGATGGCACGCGGCGAGCTGCGCGCGCTGGTGTGCACCGCGAGCCTGGATCTCGGGATCGACTGGGGGGACATTGATCTGGTCGTCCAGATGGGTGCGCCCAAGGGTTCCTCGCGGCTGTTGCAGCGGATCGGACGCGCGGGCCACCGGCTCGACACGCCGAGCCGAGCGGTGCTGGTGCCGGGCAACCGGTTTGAATTCCTTGAGGCGATGGCCGCCAAGGAGGCGGTCGACCAAGGCCAGCGCGATGGCGAGGCGTTCCGGCCGGGGAGCCTCGATGTACTCGCCCAGCATGTCATGGCCTGCGCTTGCGCGGGGCCATTCCACGAGGACGCGCTGCTCGCCGAGGTGCGCTCGGCGCTCGCCTATGCGTGGGTGGATGACGCGACGTTCCAGCGGGTTCTGAACTTCGTCGCCGACGGCGGATACGCGCTCAAGGCCTATGACCGCTTCAAGCGGATCGTCCGCGACAAAGCCGGCGTGTGGCGGCTCGCGCATCCCAATCAGGCGCAGCGCCACCGGATGAATGCCGGGATCATCGTCGATAGCGAGATGCTCACCGTGCGGTTCAGGAACGGCCGCAGTCTCGGGAAGGTCGAGGAGCGGTTCGCCGCGCAATTGACGGCCGGGGATACGTTCTTCTTTGCCGGGATGAGCCTTGAGGTGGAGAGCGTCAAGGACATGGACGTGGTCGTGCGCGCGGCGAAGAAGTCGGCGACGATCCCCTCCTACGGCGGGCTGCGCCTGCCGCTCACCACCCATCTCTCGCAGCGGGTGCAGGCGATGCTCTCCGACCGTGCGGGCTGGGGGCGGTTCCCCGACGATGTGCGCGAGTGGCTGGAAATGCAGGATTTTCGCTCGCGCCTGCCTGCGCCGGGCGAGCTGCTGGTCGAGAGCTTCCCGCATGGGGGCAAGCATTACACCGCTTACTACACCTTCGAGGGTTGGAACGCGAACCAGTCGCTGGGCATGCTGATCACCCGGCGGATGGAGGACCGGGGGCTGCTGCCGGGCGGGTTTGTCGCCAATGATTATTGCCTTGCGGTGTGGGGATTGAAGCCCGTCACCGACCCCCGCCCCTTGTTATCGCCGGACATTCTCACCCACGAATTCACCGAATGGGTGACGGAAAGCCACCTGCTGCGCCGTGCCTTCCGCGAGGTGGCGGTGATCAGCGGGCTGGTCGAGCGTCAGCATCCGGGCCAGCGCAAGACCGGCAAGCAGGTCACCTTTTCGACCGATCTGATTTATGACGTGCTGAAGAAATACGAACCCGATCATGTGCTGATCGAGGCCGCCTGGGCCGATGCGCGGGCGCGGATGACCGATCTGGGCCGGCTGGCGGCGCTGCTCGAACGCTCGGACCGCGAGCTGGTGCATGTCGAGCTGGAGCGTGTGTCGCCGCTGGCTGTGCCGGTGATGACGATGATCGGTCGGGAGTCGGTGCCGCAGGGCGCGGTGGACGACGAATTGCTGCTTGAGGCAGAAGGGCTAATTGCGGCGGCGATGCGTCCGGATGCGGTGGTGGAGGGGGATTGAGGGGCAGAGAATGCTCCACGTGAAACATTCTGATGCCCCGCTGGGCGAGCCCACCCCGCTGCGACTAGGCGGCAGAGCCGCCAAGTCTCGCTCCCCTCCCGCTTGCGGGAGGGGTTGGGGGTGGGCACGAAAGCGTCGCAAACACCCACGAAAAAGGGCGCCGAGGAACCCTCAGCGCCCTTTCAGAACCGGCCTGGAACCACTCAAGCGGCGGCTAAAGCCACTCTGGAGTGGTCAAGCCACGGCTTACTTCCCGAAGTCGCGGTACTTGTCGTTGCCGACGAAGCCGAACTTGGTCACGCCCGATGCCTTGATGTCTTGCAGCACGCGGGCCGACAGGCTGTAGCTGGCCAGCGCCTCGGGCTCGAACTGCAGTTCGGGTTCGATCGCCATCTGCGTCGAGGCTGCCAGCGCCGCGCGCAGCTGATCTTCGCTGATCGGCGCGCCGTTCCACAGGATCTGCTCCTGCGCGGTCAGAACCAGCTTGTTCTTGGTCGGCAAGATGTCTGGCGGCGGCGCATCGGTCGGCTGCGGCAGATCGATGTCGACCGAGTGGGTCGCCACCGGGATGGTGATGATGAACATGATCAGCAGAACGAGCAGAACGTCGATCAGCGGCGTCATGTTCATGTCCATCATTGGTTCGCCGTCGAGCTTTCCTCCGGACATACCCATATCAGTTACTCCTTAGTTCGCCTGCGCGGATCAGATGCCGGGTGCGACCGGGTTCGAAAGGAACCCGACGATCGGATAGCCGGCGCGCTGGATATTGTAGATCGAGCCCGCAACGCAGCGCCACGGCGCGTTGACGTCGCCGCGGATGTGCACCTGTGGGATCTTGTCGGGATCCGCGAGCAGAGCCTCGGGGCCACCGGCGCGCCTGACGATCGCGTCGAGCCGGTCGAACGCCATCTTTTCCAGCTCGGCCGAGGTCACCGGGGTGATGTTGTTGAAGTAGACCCGGCATTCGCCCTGTCGCGACGCGCCCGCAAAACCCGGCTCACCCGCGCTGCGGCCAGCGGCATCGGTGGTGCTGACGGTGAGCAGCAGGTTTTCGACCTTGTCCTTGGACTCCTTCGATTCGAACACTGGAATTTCCAGCTTTTCGATCGTCTGGATGGCCACCGGGACCGCGATAAGGAAGATGATCAGGAGCACCAGCATCACGTCCACCAGCGGCGTGGTGTTGATGTCGGACATCGGGGTTTCGCCCCCGCCTCCCGTAGAAATTGCCATTGTGAATTCCTAGCCTGTCAAAATATCGACTTGAAGACTTTGCCCGGGGTGCAGCGCCATCGGGCGCGGCGGTCCGGGGGGAGCGGCAGGAGCGTCCGTCAGGACGCGCCCGCCGCTTCCTGCAATGGCGATCAGGCCTTGGTGGCCGGCGCAGCAGGCTTGGCCGCCGGCTTGGTCGCAGCTGCGGCCACCGGGGTCGGCTTCACCGCACCGTTCGAGTTCATGTAGGCGAGCAGATCGTTCGAGAACGTGCTGAGCATCGCCGCGATCCGGCGGTTGCGCGACTGCAGCCAGTTGAACCCGAGCACCGCAGGCACGGCGACGATCAGACCGATCGCGGTCATGATCAGCGCTTCACCGACCGGGCCGGCGACCTTGTCGATCGAGGCCGAACCGGCGATCCCGATGTTGATCAGCGCGCGGTAGATCCCGATCACGGTGCCGAGCAGGCCGACGAACGGTGCGGTCGCGCCGACGGTGGCGAGGAACGGCAGGCCGCCCGAGAGCACCGCGTTGATCGAATCTTCCGAGCGCTGGAGCGAACCGTGCATGTAGTCATGCGATTCGAGGCTGTCGGTCATCTTGCCGTGATCGTCCTGGGCCTTGATCGCGTCGTCGGCGAGCTGGCGCCATGCGCTGTCCTTGTCGAGCTTGGTCGCGCCTTCGCGCAGGCTCCCGGCGCGCCAGAAGGCGGTCTGCACGGTCTTGTACTGGCCCATGATCTTGTTCTGCTCGAACAGCTTGGTGAGCATGATGTAGATCGAACCGACCGACATGATGACCATCACGGCAAGGATCGTCCAGGCGACCGGGCCGCCTTCGCGCATGGCCTCGACGAAGCCGAACTTGTTTTCGGGCGCTGCTTCCCCGGCAGCTGCGGCGAGAAGATAAAGGTTCATTGCGAAAGTCCTCTTGAAAGATGTGTGTCTGGGTGACCTGCGGCGGGCCGCCGGCCGGATTGTGCCGTCAGTTCAAACGATAGGTAATGCGGGTGGTGTAGCTGCCCGTGGTCGGGTTCCCGGCATCGTCCAGCGCCGGATCGAAGCGCGCATAACGCTCCATGCCCGCACAGGCCGCCGCATCGAGAATGTCCGAACCGCTCGATGCCGTGACCGAACAACCGGTGGCGCGGCCATCGGCGGTCACGGTCACACGCACGCCCACGGTTCCTTCCACTTCCTCACGCAGCGCGCGGGGCGGATAGTTTTCCTGGATGCGCGCAGCCCAGCTACGCTCGTTCTTGGTGCGCGCGCCGCGGGCCTTGGAAGGCGCAGGCGGCGTCGGCGGTCCCGGAGGCGCAACCGTGGTCGGCCTTACGGACACGGGCTGCGGCGGCGGCGGGGTCTGCACCGTTTCGATCTGTGGCGGATTGGGCGCGATGCTGATCGGCGGCGGAGGGGCGACCGGCGGCGGAGGCGAAGTCACTTCCGGCACTTCCTCCGGCGGCGGCTCTTCCTCTGGCGGCTTTTCCTCTTCCTTGACCTCGACGGTGGTGACCCGTTCGACCACGTCCTTGATGGCGTCGACGGCGAGGTAAACGACCATGAACGCCCCGATGCTGCCGACGATCGCAATCGCCGCGATCATTGCGAACAGCTTGGGGCCGGTCAAACCTTCTTGTTGGCTAGCGTAGGACATCCAGCGCTTTCTCTCCAAATTCGAGCCGATCTGGGATCGGCACATTTCCCACCCCCCGGCCATGACGGTCGGTGAGCGGATCCCGGTAATTTCGGTCCTCCCACGCCGGGCTTCGCAATGCGGACGTGAGCGAAGCGCGCGCACGGCCCGGACCCGATCCCGGCTGGCACGTGCCGGACATTGCCGCCCGACACGCAACCTCAGCTCCCGGCGCAGTAATGTCCCCAGTCCTGCGCAGACAGCCTTCGGGGCTTTAACGGGCTCCTTCTGGCCAATCAAACGCTTTTGCGGTTCAGGCCCGATTCACTGCGCGCAATGTCCAACACGCGCTGCTAGAAGAGGGCGGGTAATGCCGCGTGTGAGGGCCGTGATGAAGGCACAAGTTAAAGATGAATTAACGCGCTTTTTCAGACCTATGAAGGTTGGGACTGCGGCACTGTGCGGGCTGGCTCTGGCCCCGCTGGCAGCGGGTGCGCAGGCTCCTGCGGCGCCGGTCGCCGCCGCTGCGCAAGGCCCCACTTATGCCGATCTGGCAAGCCTTTCGGACGCGGCAGACCTCGTCATTCGCGCACAGATTCGCCGCCAGACGGTGCTCAAACCCGATCGCGCGCCGGGCCTCGCGCCGGGATTCGCGCGGCTCTATATCGAGGCCGATACGCTGGCGCTGATCGCGGGGCGCAGCACCCTGGGTGCGGCGATCGCCTATCTGGTCGACGTGCCGCTTGATGCCAAGGGCAAGGTGCCCAAGCTGAAAAAGCAGCAATTCGTGCTGTTCGCCGACACGGTGCCGGGGCGACCGGGCGAAGTGCGGCTGGTCGCGCCGGGCGCGCAGCTGGCGTTCACGCCTGCGCTCGAGGCCCGGCTGCGCCCGATCCTGACCGAGCTTTATGCGGCAGAAGGCGTGCCGCCGCGCATCACCGGGATCAGCGACGCGCTGGCGGTGGCCGGCACGCTCGCGGGCGAATCCGAGACGCAGGTGTTCCTTGCGACCGAGAATCGCTCGCCGGTTTCGCTCACCATCCTGCGCCGTCCGGGCCAGCCGCCGCAATGGGGTGTGTCGTGGGGCGAGATCATCGATTCGGCAGCGCGACCGCCTGCGCCCGAAACGCTGCGCTGGTATCGCCTCGCCTGCGCGCTGCCGCCGCAATTGCCGTCGAACGCCAACCTCGCGCGCAATCCGGCCGAGCGGCGGCTGGCGGCGGGGGATTATGCGCTGGTGCTCGCCCAGCTCGGCCCGTGCGAGCGGCGTATCACCAAACCCGCCTAGGCTTGACCGCGCGGCGGGCGGGTTTAAGCGGCGTTCCTGCCTAACAGGGAGGCCCGCTTGACCACCACCGCACCGCTTCGCATTGCCATCGCCGGGCTCGGCACCGTCGGCGCGGGCGTGATCCGGTTGCTCGACACCAACCGCGCATTGATCGCGATGCGCGCCGGTCGCCCGATCGAGGTGGTGGCGGTTAGCGCGCGCGACCGGGGCAAGGATCGCGGCGTCGATATCGCCCGCTTCGCGTGGGAAGACGATATGACCGCGCTCGCCCGGCGCGACGATGTGGATGTGGTGGTGGAGCTGGTGGGCGGGTCGGATGGCCCGGCGCTGGCGCTTTCGCGCGCGGCACTGGGCGGGGGCAAGGGCCTCGTCACCGCCAACAAGGCGATGATCGCCCATCACGGGCTGGAGCTCGCCGAACATGCCGAGGCGGCAGGCGCCCCCTTGAAGTTCGAGGCGGCGGTGGCGGGCGGGATCCCGGTCATCAAGGGCCTGCGCGAGGGCACCTCTGCCAACGCGCTGACCAAGGTCTACGGCATCCTCAACGGCACCTGCAATTACATCCTCTCGACCATGGAAGCGACCGGCGCGGAGTTCGCCGACACGCTGGCCGAGGCGCAGCGGCTGGGCTTTGCCGAGGCGGACCCGGCGTTCGACATCGAAGGCGTGGACGCAGCGCACAAGCTGGCGATCCTCGCCAGCATCGGCTTCGGCACGCGGGTCGATTTCGCGGGCGTGCGGGTCAGCGGGATCACCGAAATTCGCGCCGCCGATATCGCGCAGGCCGATGCACTCGGCTTCGTGATCCGGCTGATCGGCGAGGCGGATGTCGAGGAGGGGGCGAACGGCCCCTGCCTGCTCCAGCGGGTGCGTCCGTGCCTCGTCGCCAAGGGGCATCCCTTGAGCGCGGTCGACGGGCCTACGAATGCCGTGGTCGCCGAGGGCAATTTCTCCGGCCGCCTGCTGTTCCAGGGCGCAGGCGCGGGCGACGGGCCGACTGCGAGCGCGGTCGCGGCTGACCTCATCGATATCGCCCGCGACGAAGTGGGCGCGCCGTTCTCGATCCCCGTCGCGAGCCTCGCCGCGCTCCCCCCCGCCGAGCCCGGCCACCGCACCGAGCGCACCTATCTGCGCTTCATGGTCAAAGACCGCCCCGGCGTGCTGGCCGAGATCACGGCGGCGATGCGCGACGGCGCGGTGTCGATCGAAAGCCTGATCCAGCAGGGGCGCGGTGCGGAGGATGACGCGGTGATGGTGGCGATGGTGACCCACGAAGGGCCCGAGGCGAACATCACCCGCGCACTGGGTCTGCTGGAGGGTTCGGAAAGCCTCGTCGGCGCGCCGCTGGTGTTGCCGATTTTGCCCTTGTGATGTCAGTGAGTCCCCGCGCAGGCGGGGACCTCAGGCCGGACAGCGCCAAGCCAATCGAGACCCCCGCCTGCGCGGGGGATCACTCGGGTTGCGCTTCCGGCAACCCCAGCTCCGCCTCCACGCGGCCGCGATCTTCCTTGGATAGCGGCGCATCGTCACCTTCGACCGGGGTCAGCCCCTGCGCCACCCGCTCGGCATCCGACCCGGCAGGCGGCAGCGGGATCGCCTCGACATCGATGATCAGCGCCGGGTCTTTCGGGCAAGGCGGGATGAAGCACAGCCCGCTCACCGTCGGCTCGCCGCGGAAGATCCCCGGCCCGGCGACATCGGGCGGAGGCAGCGTGCCGGCGTTCTGCGTGCGCTCGGCATAGTCCTTGAGCCACGCCTCGCGGCTGCCGCTGTAGAGCTGCGAGGTATCGGCCGGAAGCTCGCGGCACACCACGATTTCGCCGGCGACGACGCCGCGCTCGGTCTGGTCGGCACATGCCTTGATCTCGGCGGCGTTGGCCGCTTCCGAGACCTGCGGGGGCACGAGGATGTCGATTTGCCGGGGCGGTTCGCTCGCCGGGGCGTCGGGGCCCAAGTCGATCGGAACGCGTTCGGGGGCGGGCGCGGGGTCGGCGGTGGTGGCGGGGGCAGGGCGCGGCGGCAAGCGCGTTGCCGATCTGCCGGGCAGCGGCTGGGTGGCGGCAGCGGCCAGCAGCGCGGCGGCGGTCAGGATCGGCCCGAGCACCGTGCGCTCCTAATCGCCCTTCTTCTTCGGGCGCGGCGGGGCGGTGGTCTTGATCCCTGCTGCCTCGCGCCGGGCCTTTTCCTCTTCCTCGGTCAGCTCGCGCTCCTCGTCCAACGGCGCGAGGCCACGCGCGATGCGATCGGCGTCGGAACCTGGGGGAGCCTTGGGCAGCGCCTCGACATCGATGAACAGCGCCGGGGGCGGGACGCCGCCGAAGCTGATCGGGTTGCCGTGATTGGGAATGCCGAACGCATCCGGCGCGCGCGGTGCGCCCTTCAGCATGGTCTCTTGCGCATAGCGTTTCTGCGTCTCGGCGCGGCTGCCGGTCAGTGCTGAACCATCCTCGCCGACCTCGCGGCACACCACAATTTCGCCGCTAATCGTTCCTGCATCGGCGCGGTCGACGCATTCGCGTGCCTGCGCCTCGTTAACGTCGCCGCGCGGCACGGTGACGAGAATGTCGACGCGCTGCGGCGGGGCGGGGGCGGACGCTGTCGTCGCGCTGTCATCCTGAGCGGCCAGAGGGACGCTCACAACCAGCACGAAGCCCGCCATAGCGAGGCGAAATCCCGACACGACGGGCGTGGCATTGCTCGACAAACCCGTCTCCGTCAGCCTATGCGCCGGGGCGATTGAAAATCTGGCAGCAACCAGAGCGAACTGAGGCTGAATTGCGCATGAACTCTCCTTCCGATACCGCCGCCGCCATTGCCACGCAAGCCGACAGCGAATCCGCGATCCAGCGCGTGCTGGTGCTCGAAATGGTGCGCGTCACCGAGCGCGCGGCGATCGCGGCAGCCCAGCTGATCGGACGCGGCGACGAGAAGGCGGCGGACGCGGCGGCGGTGGAAGCGATGCGGCTCGCCTTCGACAATCTCTATATCGACGGCACCGTGGTGATCGGCGAGGGCGAGCGTGACGAAGCGCCGATGCTCTATATCGGCGAGAAGGTCGGCATGGGCAAAGGCCCGAAAATCGATATCGCGCTCGATCCCCTGGAGGGCACCACCATCACGGCGAAGGCCGGGCCGAACGCGCTGGCGGTGCTGGCGGCGGCGGAGGAAGGGTGCCTGCTCAACGCGCCCGACACCTATATGGACAAGATCGCGGTCGGCCCCGGCTATCCCGAAGGCATCATCGACCTTGCCAAGTCCCCTTCCGACAACGTGCGCGCGGTCGCGGCGGCGAAGGGCGTCGATCCGGCACAGATCAATGTCTGCGTGCTCGACCGTCCGCGCCATGCCGAGCTGATCGCCGAGCTGCGTGAGCTGGGCTGCGGGGTGGTGCTGATCGGTGACGGCGATGTCGCGGGGGTGATCGCCGTGACCGATCCCGACACGACCATCGACATGTACATGGGCCAGGGCGGCGCGCCCGAAGGCGTGCTCGCGGCAGCCGCGCTGCGCTGCGTCGGCGGGCAATTCAACGGCCGGCTGGTGTTCCGCAACGAGGACGAAAAGGCCCGCGCAAGGAAGTGGGGCATCACGGATCTCGCGCGCATCTACAAGCTGGAAGATCTGGCGAAAGGCGACTGCATCTTCGCCGCGACCGGCGTGACCTCAGGCTCGCTGCTCGAAGGGGTGAAGCGCAAGAAGAAGCCCACCGGCGAGGTGATCCTGACCACCGAAAGCGTGGTGATGCGCGCAAGCTCGGGCACGGTGCGCTGGATCAGGGGCGAACACCGGGTTGGGTAACATGCGGTGCAAACTCTGGCGCTGATTATCCTGATTGCGGCGGGCGGCTGGCTGGTCGCGGTTGGCCTGCTGATGGCGCTGCGGCCGCATCGCGCGCTGCATATCCTCAGCCTCACTGCAACCTCGCATCGGGTCAATCTGTCGGAACAGGTGCCGCGCATGATTGCAGGATTGGCTATGGTGGTGCGCGCCGAAGCGTCCAAGCTGCCTGTGCTGTTTGAAGTGGCAGGGGGTTTCATCGCCGCCTCGTCGGTAGCGCTGATGATCATCCCGCTCGCATGGCACAACGGCTATGCGGTATGGTGGGCTACGCGGATACCGCCGCTTGCCGTGCGTGCGATTGCGCCGTTTTCGGAAATGGCGGGGCTCGGGCTGGTCTACGCCGCCTGGTGAGGCGCGCGAACGCCGGGTCGGCCAGTGGTCCGACAGCAGACAAAAAACCGGCTGCGAGGTCGAGCCGCGCAGCCGGTTTCATTCGCTATCAGTGATGGTGCGATGACACTAGGGCGCTGTGTACCATTGGCCGGTGCCCTTGGATTTCGCGTCGGTATACCAGTACATCGTCAGAGCGCCGCTCTGGCCGTCAGCAGGCCCGCCCTTGCCTTGCATCCCGCCCACGCAGCCGAGCGGCGTTTCGGGGCCGGGCTTGCCGACATAGTTGCAGCCATAGGCGATGTTGTAGGAAGCCTGATCGTCCTTCGCGGTGCACGACAGGTGAATCGCGAAAACCCCGCCTGAAGGCTGACCGACGCCGACGCAGCGGACGGTTCCCTTCGTCACGGTGCCATTGTCCATCGTCGTGACATAGGTGCCCTTGACCGAGCCGCCAGCATATCGCGTGCCTTCCGGCCCGCTCAGACCGCCAACAGATTCAACAGGTTCCCATGTGGTTTCGTGGGTAAAACTCTGCGCCACAGCAGGAACAGAGACAGTCGCCGCGAATACTCCGGCCAAAAAAAGCCAATGATTTATCTTGATTTTTCCCCAAACGAATGAATAGAGTCCTAGGTTCCCATCAAGGACTCGGTTGTGCATTCGCCACCCGGATTCTTTTTAGCATTAAATGATACTGCATTCAAACTGACGAGATACTTGATTCTATTCAAATTGTCGGAATTGCCGCGATCTCTTTATGGCTCGATCTACATTCGCTGCGTGCTTGCTTCGCGCGGCCCCTGTGCCATACTGATGGTCGAAAGGCGGTGCTCATGGCAAAGCAAGCCCTCTCCCTCTCCGACCATGTCAGCGACGAGCTGGCACTCGCGCGCCTATGCGCCGACCCGCATCAAGCTTTCGCGCATCTCGAACGCGCGCATATCCTCAGCCAGTATTCCACCCGCGATCACGTGCGCGTGCACCGGGCGATGCTGCGCTGGGCGGCAGCGCAGGGCGACGTTCGCGAATTCGCCGGGCAGGTGCTCCGCATCTTGGGCGCGGCGACCAAGACCGCGGTCGGCCTGATTCCCGCTGGCAACACCGGCGGGGCCAATGTCAGCGCCTTCCGGCCCATGCCGCTGCCCGCCGACCTCGCGCAGATCATCGCCCAGCATCGCGGCTGAGCCCCCCACGGGGGGGCGGCTTCCGCCTCTACTTCCGCGCCTTCGTCGCCTCCTCGGCAATCACATAGAGATAATCGACATAGCCCATCGTCGCTTCGTCGAGCCCGGCAACCTTGGGGTCGCTGCTGTCGATCAGGAACCACTCGTTGGGTGCGTGCGCGCCGCCGCCGCGGCCCAGGCCGAACTGGGTGGCAGCAAGGTTCAGCGGCGGGCCGTTGAAGATCACCCCCGGCCAGCTGCCAGCGTTGCGCGGGCGGATCGAATAGGCGATGCCGAGCTGGTCGAACAACCGCTTCTGCGCGCGTATCAGCAACGCGTCCTCCTCGGTCTCGTTGGGGCCATAGCCGCCCGAGACGACCACCTTCACATCATCGAACCCGCGCCGCGCGAGGTGCGCGGTGAGCTTGCTCACCACCTCGTCCTTGGTCATCGCCGGGACCAGCCGGAATTCGAGCTTGGCCTCGGCGCGGCCGGGCAGCACGGTCTTGCCGCCGGGGCCCATATAGCCTGATACGAGCCCCTGGATATTGACCGTGGGCTGCGAATAGAACCTCTCGAGGCTGGTGACATACTCCTCGTTCCCGATCCACTGGCCGACGCCGAGCAGCGCCTTTTCCTGTGCTTCGGGGTTGAGCGCCGCGCTTTCGGCGATCAGCTGCTTCTGCCGCGCGGTCAGCGGGCGGACATTTTCGAACCAGCCGTCGATCGTCGGCGTATGGCCGTCATCGGCGACCAGCGTGTCGAGCGCCTTGACCAGCCGCCACACCGGGCTTTCGATCCGCGCGTGGTTCGATGAATGGATATCGGTCTTGGGATACTTGTCCGAGGTTTCGCCGCCGACGATCAGCTGGAACTCGACCGCGCCCTTCGCGCCCAGGGTGATGTTGGCGCTGCCGTCCCGGCTCTGCCCCGCCGTGGGGATGAACACGCCGACGGTCTTGGCGAGCGCGGCCTGCACTTCGGGCACGGCGACGATCTGGTGGAAATTGGTCGAGGCGACTTCTTCCTCGCCCTCGGCCACCAGCACGATGTTGACCGGCAGCTTGCGCCCGCTCGCCCGGATCGCCTTCAGCGCGGCGAGGAACGCCATCTGCGGGCCTTTCTGGTTGACCACCCCGCGCCCGACCATCGCCAGCCCCTCGCCCGGACGATCGACCAGCCGCGCCTCGAGCGGCGGCGAGCTCCATTCGGCGGGCTCGAACTGCTTCACGTCATACATGAAGTAGATGCCGAGCGTGACCGGCGCGCCCGCATCGAGCGTGGCGAACACGCCCGGCACGCCGTCGGTGGGGATGATCTTGGCCTGCTGGAACCCCGCGTCGAGCGCGAGCTGGCGCATGTACTCCGCGCCTTCGGGAGTGCCGCGCTTCTCGGCGGCAATCGTGGGGAGCGCGATCCAGTCCTGCAACGCTTTGACCGTCGCGTCATGCTGCGCTTCGACCGTGCTTTCCAGCTTCGCGCGGTTCGGCGTTTCCGCCATCGCGGGCAGCGCCGCCACCGCCATCAACACCGCCGCGCTTACGCCTGCCCATTGCCGTTTCATCACCCATCTCCCCCGTTTGTGCAGGGGAAAGCTATCAGGCGTCCGGCGATTGGCAATCGCTTTCCCGCAACCCGTCGACAACCGCCCGCTGGCGCGTTGCAATTCCGTGACGCTGGGCTAGGCGGGGCACATCACGCGGCAGACGGGGATTCGCGCATCATGAAGATCATGTCCGGCAATTCGAACCTGCCGCTGGCCCGCGCGATTGCGGGTTATCTCGAAATCCCGCTGACCGATGCGAGCGTGCGCCGCTTTGCCGACGAGGAAGTTTTCGTCGAGATTCACGAGAACGTGCGCGGGGAGGATGTGTTCGTCGTCCAGCCGACCAATTTCCCGGCCAATGACAACCTCATGGAACTGCTGATCTGCATCGACGCGCTGCGCCGCGCTTCGGCCAAGCGGATCACTGCGGTGGTGCCCTATTTCGGCTATGCGCGGCAGGACCGCAAGCCCGGGCCGAGAACGCCGATCAGCGCGAAACTGGTCGCCAATCTGATCACCGAAGCCGGGGCGGACCGGGTGCTGGCGGTGGACCTCCACGCGGGCCAGATCCAGGGCTTCTTCGATATCCCGACCGACAATCTCTACGCCGCGCCGGTCATGGCGGCGGACATTCAGGCGCGCTACGGCGACCAGTCGCTGATGGTGGTCTCGCCCGACGTTGGCGGCGTGGTGCGCGCCCGCGCGCTCGCCAAGCGGCTCGACAATGCCCCGCTGGCGATCGTCGACAAGCGCCGCGACCGGCCGGGCGAGAGCGAAGTGATGAACATCATCGGCGATGTCTCCGGGCGGCACTGCATCCTGATCGACGATATCGTCGATTCGGGCGGGACGCTGGTCAACGCTGCCGAGGCGCTGCTCGAAGGCGGGGCGAAGTCGGTCGCGGCCTATATCACCCACGGCGTGCTGTCGGGCGGCGCGGTGGCGCGGATCGACGGGTCGAGCCTCAAGGAGCTGGTGATCACGGATTCGATCCGTCCGACCGAAGCCGCCGAAGCGTCGAGCCGCATCCGCATCCTCCCCATCGCCCCGCTGGTGGGCGAGGCGATCCGGCGCATCGCGGACGAGAGCTCGGTCAGCTCGCTGTTCGACTGATCACGCCCGCCACGGCGGCACTTCATCGGGGAGCACCCTTCCCAGCACTTCGAGCCGCCGCGATTGCCGCGCTTCCAGCGTCAGCGTCATGAACGGCTGCGGCGTGCTCGCGAACTGGCGCGGGGTCATGCCGAAGAAGTGCCGGAACTCGCGGATCATGTGGCTCTGGTCGAAGAACTTGAGCGCCGCCTCCTCGGCCTCGCGGTCGTCGGCCACGCCGAGCAGGTGCGAGGCAATGTCGAGCGCGCGGGACCGGCGCAGCACCTGTGTGGCAGACTGGCCATAGGCATGCTTGATCAGCCGCTCCAGCCGCCGCCGCTCGATCGCGTGCTCTGCGGCGAATGCTCCGAGGTCGAGATTGGGATCGGCGAACACCGCCTTGTCGAACGCCGCGATCACCGGATCGGGCGGCTTCGCGCCGGTCAATGCGACCAGTTGGCGCACCAGCATCTCGGCCACCTTGAGCCAGCGTTCGACGGGCCCGGCAGGATCGAACCATTCGAGCATCTGGCTGCTCGTGCCCCATTTCATATGGCCATAAAGGTGATCGTAGAGGATGATCCGGTCGAGCGTATCCGCCACGTTCGGTCCGTGCAGCGCGGGCATCGCTCCCGGCTTCAGCGCGACGCCGATGGTGGCGAAGCTGCCGGTAACGCTGACCGGCATCCGCTTGGTCTGCGCGCCGAACAGCAATGCCGACGGGCCATAGCGGCCGATCCCGTCGCGCGTGGCGGCAATCCAGTCGCCTGCAAACAGCACCCGCAGTACCGGCGTATCGGCTAGCACACCGCAGGTGATGGCGGCGTCGGGCGCCATGTCGACTTTGGTGGCATAGACCCGCGCAACCCACGGCGCGAGATCATCTGCCGGCGCCCGGTTGTTCGAGAGCGGCTCGCCCCTGCGGGTATGCCCCAGCGCCGAGCGGAACTCCTGGTTGGAGGTGGCGACAAAGCCGGAGGTGCCGTATTCTGCCCCCATCGATCGTGCGTCCCGTTACTCTTTTCGTCGCCCCGGACTACCGGGGACACTGGGTATCGCAAACTGGCGGGCCGGTGACAATCGCCTAACGGACAAAGCATTGATTTGGCATGGATTGGCGTCAGGCCTATACGAAGCGCTTGCGCTTGCGCGCGCCTTGCCCGAACGGGAGCGGCATGACCGATGCCGATCTCGCCCTCGCCCTGCGCCTTGCCGATGCTGCCGGAGCGGCGATCCGCCCGCTGTTCCGCGGCCAATGGAGCGAGGAGCGCAAGGCCGATCGCTCCTACGTCACCGAGGCCGACCGCGCCGCCGAAGCCGCCATGCGGGCGCTGATCGAAAGCGCGTTTCCCGCCGACGGCATCATCGGCGAGGAATACGGACGCCGCAACGACGGCGCAGGCCGCCAATGGGTGCTCGATCCGATCGACGGGACCACCAGCTTCATCGCCGGAAGACCGATCTTCGGCACGCTGATCGCATTGCTGCAGGATGGCTGGCCGGTGCTGGGCATCATCGACCAGCCGGTGAGCGGGGAACGCTGGGTCGGGCGGATCGGCCAGCCGACGCTGTTCAACGGCAAGCCCGCCGCCACGCGCCCGCTGAAGGAACTTTCGGAGGCGGTGCTCGCCACCACCAGCCCGCACCTCTTCACCAACGAGGAAGCCGACGCCTTCATGTCGGTCGCCAAGTCGGTTGCCGAGCGCAAGATCATCTATGGCGGCGATTGCTACAACTACGGCCTCGTGGCGTCGGGCCATATCGACGTGGTGATCGAGGCCGGGCTGAAGCTCCACGATTACGCCGCGCTGGTCCCGGTGGTCGAAGGCGCGGGAGGGATGATGGCCGACTGGCAGGGTAATCCTTTGGATGCCGGGAGCGACGGCACGGTGATCGCGCTGGGCGATCCGGCGCGGCTGGAGGATGTGCTGGAGGCGATGGGGTAGGTGGGCGGACCACCCATTGATGTTGCCAATTCCCCATTCCAGTCCGCGGCGCAAGGCGCGGACAGCACCCAATGGGGGTTATCAATATCGGCGGGCCCTCCGGACCGAATGTGCTGGTCCACGGGTCGATCCGGCAAAGCGACAGGCTGTACTGATCCCGCTCAATCCCGGATCAAAACGGAAAGAACGCCTGGATCGCGAAAATCGCCGCGATGGCGGTCACCATATTGAGCGGCAAGCCGACCCGGACGAAATCCATGTAGCTGTACCCTGCCATCTGGTAGACGATCACATTGGTCTGATAACCGAAGGGAGTGGCGAAGGCCGCGCTTGCCGACAGCATCACCGCAATCAGGAAAGGACGCGGGCTAACCCCGAGGCTCTCGGCCAGCGCGACCGCGATCGGGGTGACTAGGACTGCGACGGTTGCATTGGACAGAAGTTCGGTGAGGATGAGCGTGACCACGTATAGCACGATCAGTGCGGTCAGCGGTTCGAGCCCGTCGACCGATCCGATCAGAATCTCTGTCGCGTCCGCGGCGAGGCCGCTCTCCTCCATGGCGATCCCGATGACCACCATGCCCGCGATCAGGACCAGGATTTCGGGCTTGAGGCCGCTATAGGCCTGGTCAGGGGTAATAACGCCCAGCAGGATAAGCAGGACCACACCGCCCAGCGCGGTGGAGGCGATCGGCACGACATTGAACGTCGCGAGCGTGATCGCGCCGACGAACACGCCAAGGCCGATCGCTGCTTTGACGGGTGCGAAAGGCTGCCGCTCCTTGAATAGGTCGGCCTTGCCCACCAGCGCCCCGGCTATCTCGAGCTGATCGGGCAAAGGGGGGCGCTCGCCGTGGTCCGAGCCTTCGCCGCCTTCGCGCAAAAGGCGCCCGCTCACGAAAAACAGGTAGAGCCCTCCTACGATCGTCACGGCCAGACCGACCGGCAGAATTTCGAACATTCCGAAACTCGGCTGGCCCGATACGCGCGCCATGTCGTTGACCAGCAGGTTGGTCGAAGTGCCGATCAGCGTGCAGCAGCCGCCCATTACCGTGATGTACGACAGCGGCATCAGATATCGCCTGGGCGAGAGGTTGAGTGTCGTCGCCACGTCGCGGACCACCGGCGCGCTCAAGATCACGATCGGGGTATTGTTGAGGAACGCCGAGGCGGCGCCACACAGCCCCATCAGCAGCCAGAGCCCGGCCGATCCCATCCGCCGACAGAGTCGGACGGCCCAATCGATCGCGCGATCGAGAAGGCCGGACACCTCAAGCGCGTAGGCCATGACGAAGAGCGCGGCTAGCGCGATAATCGCCGGGCTGGCAAATGCGCTCTGGACCTCGACCGGGCGGACCACCCCGGTCAGGAGCAACGCGGCAGCACCGGTCAGGGCGACCACGTCCGCGCGCATTTTGTCCACGATGAGCGCGACGACGACCGCGGCCAGGACGAACAGAGTGAAGATTTGGTCGATTGCCATTCGTGCCATTGCGTCAACAGTGTGAGCGCCGCTGTCAACGCTAGTGCGAAGATTAAATTGGCCAAGGTATGGAGCGGACGGCCATTTTTTCCTATCAAAGGGCCATGCAGGAACCCAGCCTACGAACCAGTCGGCGCGCCATCGCTGGCGGGCTCGCGGCCATAATCGCGGTCGGGGGCGGAGGCTTTCTGCTCGGCAGGGCAACCGCGCCTGCTTACGTCGATCCAATACCAATGGTCGTCGCTACGCCAACGCCAACTCCCGAGCCGAGTCCAGAGCGGGCTCGTGTGCTGGGCCGCGCCGACCTGACCGGGCTTGCCGTTCTGGCAAGCGATGCCTTTTCTTCCGGCGAGCCGATTCCGGACAGCGTGAGGGCGGCGCGCGATCGCCGGTTCGAGCTGTTGTTGCCGTTCGGGTGCGCCGGCCCGGTCGACGAAGGTAGCTCTGCCCCGCTGCGCTGGCGCTACGACGAGGAGGCGGAGGCGCTGAAGATCCACGTCGCCCCTAACCATTGGGATGCGGGCGCTTGGGGCTTGGCGGAGCAATCCGGTATCGAGGCGATAGAAGGCTTCTGGATTACGCGGCCGTGGACTTCGAGCGATGACTGTCCGGCACGTTCCGGAAAGACTGCGACCAACGGGATGGATTCGCTGACGCTGACGCTGCCGGGGCAGACGCTGGCTGTGGCGCAGTTCTTCACGGCCGACGCGCGCCGTTCGGCCCTGCGCGACGGGCGGGCGTTTGAAGCAACCAACCGCGTCCCACGTGCGGACTTCGACGGTTCGCGCGGATTCCGCGTGCGGCTTTCAGGCCGCATCGACCGTGTTCCGGGTGCCGATGCGCCGGTGCGCTGCATCCAGCCCGGCGGGATGGACCAACGTCCGATTTGCGCCATCGCGGTCAAGCTCGACGAACTCAGGATCGAGAACCCGATCGACGACGAGGTTCTGGCGACCTGGCCGATCGCGGGGAATTGAGCGTCGGCATTTGGCTGCGTGTGTCGGGTCTCGGGTTCCTGGTCTTGGAGCGCTTTCCTACCCGGCGCGGCCATGCCAGTCTGGCGCGATGTCGGCCCCGCACTTTCCTTATCCGCGCGAACTTTCGGTGGTGCCCATGCTGCGGCAGGCTCCGTGCGCGCCCATGGCGGGGCCTATTTTTCTTGTCCTGGACAGTGTCTCATTGTCTCCTACAGACAGCAAACGGGCGGGTTTCCTGACAATCCGGACCGCCACGCCACGCACCCTGTGCTTGCAAAGCGGGCGAAATCCGCTAAGCGCCCCCACTTCACTGACACGAATCAATTAGCCAGCCTGGCGACAAGGGCTGCCAGGGCCGGTTCCGACGTGTCTCTTACAGGAGATGAAAATGCCCAAACTGAAGACCAAGAGCGGTGTGAAGAAACGCTTCAAGATCACCGCCACCGGCAAGGTCAAGCACGGCGTCGCTGGCAAGCGTCACCGTCTGATCAGCCACAATGCGAAGTATATCCGCACCAACCGCGGCACGAGCGTCCTGTCGGAAAACGACACGCCGACGATCAAGCGCTGGGCCCCCTACGGGCTGGATTGATGCGAACGGCCTGATGGCCAACGCGTCCTCAAGATAAGGATATACTCACATGCCTCGCATCAAACGCGGTGTTACCACTCGCGCCAAGCACAAGCGGATTCTCGACCAGGCCAAGGGCTATCGCGGTCGCCGCAAGAACACCATCCGCATCGCCCGTCAGGCGGTCGAGAAGGCCGGGCAGTACGCCTACCGCGACCGCAAGATCAAGAAGCGCAACTTCCGCGCGCTGTGGATCCAGCGCATCAATGCGGCCGTCCGCATGGAAGGCCTCACCTATTCGCAGTTCATGCACGGCATCAAGCTTGCCGGCATCGAGCTCGACCGGAAGGCGATGGCCGATCTCGCGATGAACGAAGGCGGCGCCTTCAAGTCCGTGATCGCCCAGGCGAAGGCCGCTTTGCCTGCGTAAAGCAGGCGGGGGCTGCGCTTCCGGCGCAAGCCCTTGCGCGGGTTCGCCCGCGATCGAACAAGCAAGGGGCGGGCTCCTTCGGGAGTGCGCCCCTTGCTGTTGCAGGAATGCAAGCGGTGCGCGCCGAATTGTAAGGACGCGACACTTCGCTTGTCGGATTGCGTCGCTTGCTGCACAAGTGGGGCATGGGGGACGCGCAGCAACCAGACATTGGCGACAGTTCCGAGCGAGCGGCGGGATATCGGATATCAGTCGACTTCCGCGAACCGCCGGCACAATTCGAAGGTTGCTTCACCAGCTTCTACCACCTGACACTCGACATCGACGAGCCGGGTGCGAAGGTGGTCGATTACCTCCACCCCGAATGGTCCAATATCCGCTTCTTCTGCGGCGGTGATCTCGATGCGCAGGTCGGCAGCTCGCGCGTCCATGGTCCGCCCTTCACCGCGACCGGGCCGAGCGCGCTGCCGTGCCGCTTCGAGCTCGGGCAAACGCGGCTTTGGGGGGTGGGGTTTCTGCCGCTCGGCTGGGCGCGGTTCTTCGATGCCGAGGCCGCGGCCTGCGCCAATATCGTCTGTGACGGGGCGGCGCATCCGGCGTTCCGGCACTTCGCCGGCCTGACCGAGGTGATGTGCGATCCGCAAACGACGCCTGACGAACAGTTCGACGCGCTCATCGCCGAGATGACCCGCATCATGCGTCCGACCCGCGACGATGATCGCATCCGCCGCGTCAACACCGAGCTGGTCAACGGCGAACATACGACGGTGGAGCAGCTTGCCGATGCCAGCGCGATGAGCACCCGCACGCTCGAACGGCTGTGTGCGCGCTATTTCGGCTTCCCTCCCAAGCTGCTGATGCGCCGCCAGCGTTTCAGTCGCAGTCTGGCCGCATACATGCTCCAGAGCGAGCGCCGCTGGACCGGGGCGATTGACGCCGATTACCACGATCAGGCGCAATTCACCCGCGAGTTCCACACCTTCATGACCATGAATCCGAGCGAATATGCCGCGCTCGATCACCCGATCCTGTCAGCTTTCATGGCGATGCGTGTGCGAGTATGGGGCAGCGCTGCACAAACGCTCGACGCGCCGGGGAAGGCCCGGCCATAGCGACGGCGCGCGACGGGCGCAGGGGGGAATAGAGGGCAATGCACGCCAAGACCGGCAGTTCGGCGCAGGTGAGGTTTGCCTTGCCGAGCGCAGCACTGCGCCCCTTCGTCACCACCTATTACTGCACCGATGTGATCTGCGCAGCGCATGAACCGTGGCTGGAGGATTACCTCCATCCCGAATGGGCCAATCTGCGCTTTCTCGGGCGGATTTCGGCGCAGGCCGCAATCGGTCCGGGCGAGGTGCGTCCGTCGCCGATGTTCGCCGCCACCGGCCCGACCAGCCGGGCGACGCGCTTTCGTCTCGGTTCGGGGCGCAGCTGGGGGATCGGCTTGTTGCCGCAGGGCTGGGCGGCGCTGACGGGGGCGCAAGCAGCCGATTACGCCGACCGGTTTGTCGATGGCGCTGCTGATCCCGCCTTCGCGCCGTTCGCACCGCTCGCCGCCGCGCTGGCCGCGGCCTCTGGCGACTTTGCCGAGGAGCTCGCATTGATCGAGGCGCATATGGAGCAAGTGCTCTCTGACGCCGCTCCGGTCGATCCTGCGATTGCCGCGCTCCATGCTGCGCTGCTCGATCCCGCGACGCTCACGGTAGCGGACATCGCTGCGCGGACAGCCACCACCGTGCGTTCGGTCGAGCGGCTGTCGCTGCGTGCTTTCGGCTTTCCGCCCAAGCTGTTGCTGCGCCGCCAGCGGTTCCTGCGCAGTCTGGAGCGCTTCATGCTCGATCCGTCGCTCAAATGGCTCGGCGTGCTCGATCCCCACTATCACGACCAGTCGCACTTCGTCCGCGATTTCCGCCGCTTCATGGGCATGAGCCCGTCGGATTATGCGAAGGCGGACAAGCCCTTGCTGGTCGCGGCGGCGCGGGCGCGGATGGCGGCTGCGGGGCAGGGGGTGCAGGGGCTGCACGTGCCCCAGCCTGCACAACCCGGCTGACGCTGAAAGCAATCGACACGCGCTTTGCAAAAGCCGCCAATTGCCGCTAGCGGACGGCGCGCGAAATCCCGCGAGCAGAATCTCCGAAAAGCCATGACCGACATCACATCCCAAAAACAGGCCGCGCTGGCCGCGATTGCCGGGGCGGCGAGCCTCGATGCGCTCGAGGCGCTGCGGCTCGACACGCTCGGCAAGAAGGGCTGGGTGAGCCTGGCGCTGAAAACGCTGGGCGGGATGAGCCCGGACGAACGTACTGCAGCGGCGCCCGCAATCCAGTCCGCGCGGGCGGAGATTGCCGAGGCGCTGGATGCGAAGAAGGCGGCGCTCGAAGCAGCGGAACTCGATGCGCGGCTGGCGCGCGAGACGATCGATCTGACGCTTCCCGCTCCATCGGCACCCAAAGGCTCGGTGCATCCGGTTTCACAGGTGATGGATGAACTGGCAGAGATCTTTGCCGATCTCGGCTTCGCGGTCGCCACCGGGCCGGAGATCGAGGACGACTGGCACAACTTCACCGCGCTCAACATGGACGAGACGCACCCCGCGCGGGCGATGCACGATACGTTCTACTTTCCGGACAAGACCGAGGAGGGGCGCGAGATTTTGCTTAGGACGCACACCTCGCCTGTCCAAATTCGTGCGATGCTCGCACAGGGCGCGCCGATCCGCATCATTGCGCCGGGCCGCGTCTATCGTAGCGACAGCGATGCCACCCACACGCCGATGTTCCACCAGGTTGAAGGGCTGGTGATCGACCGCAACATTCACCTGGGCCACCTCAAGTGGACTCTGGAGACCTTCTTCAAGGCCTTTTTCGAGCGCGAGGATATCGTGCTGCGCCTGCGCCCATCGTATTTCCCCTTCACCGAACCGAGCGTCGAAGTCGATGTCGGCTACTCCACCGAGGGTGGCCGCAAGGTCGTCGGCGGGCACGGCGACGCGCCGGGCCATGCGTGGATGGAGCTGGGCGGCAGCGGGATGGTCAATGCCCGCGTGCTCGAATTCGCCGGGCTCGATCCTGCGGAATGGCAGGGCTTTGCCTTCGGCCTCGGGATCGACCGGATCGCGATGCTCAAATACGGGATGAATGACCTGCGCGCCTTCTTCGACGGCGATCCGCGCTGGCTGGCGCATTACGGCTTCTCGCCATTCGATCAGCCGACGCTTTCGGCAGGCGTGGGAGCGCGGGCATGAAGTTTGCGCTGACCTGGCTCAAGGACTACCTTGAAACCGACGCTACCGTCGCCGAAATCTGCGACGCGCTGAACGCCATCGGGCTCGAGGTCGAGGGCGTGGAAGACCCGGCGGAGAAGCTGGCGGGCTTCCGTATCGCCCACGTGCTCACCGCCGCGCGCCATCCGGATGCCGACAAGCTGCAGGTGCTCACGGTCGACACCGGGGACGGCCAGCCGCTGCAGGTGGTCTGCGGTGCGCCCAATGCCCGCGCGGGGATGAAAGGCGTGCTGGGCCTGCCCGGCGCGGTCGTCCCTGCAAACGGCATGGTGCTGCGCAAGAGCGCGATACGCGGCGTCGAGAGCAACGGCATGATGTGCTCGACCCGCGAGCTGGAGCTGGGCGATGATCACGATGGCATTATCGAACTGCCCGATGATGCGCCGGTCGGCACGGCCTTCGCTGAGTATCACGGCGTCGATCCGGTGATCGAGGTCGCGGTGACGCCCAACCGCCCGGACTGTATGGGCGTCTATGGCATCGCCCGCGATCTCGCCGCGAAAGGTCTGGGTACGCTGAAGCCGATCACCATGCCCGCCTTCACGGCCAGCGGCGCGTGCCCGGTCGAAATCCGCACCGACGATCCCGAAGGTTGCCCGGCGTTCTATGGCCGCGTCATCAAGGGCGTGACCAACGGCCCCTCGCCCGATTGGCTTCAGGCGCGGCTCAAGAGCGCGGGCCAGCGGCCGATCTCGCTGCTCGTGGATCTGACCAACTACCTGATGCTCGGCTACGGGCGTCCGGCGCATGCCTATGACCTTGCGAAGCTCTCGGGCGCGGTGGTCGCACGGCGCGCGAAGGACGGCGAAGAGGTGCTGGCGCTCAACGAGAAGACGTACAGGCTCGATGCGAGCATGACTGTGATCGCTGACGACGCGGGTGTCCACGACATCGCCGGGATCATGGGCGGCGAACATTCGGGCGTGAGCGAAAGCACCACCGATGTGCTGCTCGAAATCGCCTATTTCGATCCGGCCCGCATCGGCGCGACGGGCAGGAAGCTGGGGCTTTCCAGCGACGCGCGCACCCGGTTCGAGCGCGGGGTCGATCCCGAGTTTCTGGATCAGGGTCTCGAACTGCTCACCGGGTTGATCGTCGAGCTGGCAGGCGGCACCCCGAGCGAGGTCGTGCGCGCGGGTTCGCCGCCGTGCGAGGCCAAGGTGGTCGCATTCGACCCCGGCCTGACGCTCCGCCTTGGAGGGGTCGCGGTGCCGGAGGGTGAGCAGCAGCGCATCCTCGAAAGCCTCGGCTTTGTAGTGGGTGAAGGGTCGGAGGTCACTTGCCCGCCGCGCCGCCACGACATCGAAGGTCCGGCCGATCTGGTCGAGGAAGTCGTGCGCATCCACGGGCTCGACAAGGTGGCGAGCGTTGCTCTGCCGCGCGCGGAGGGCGTCGCGCGCCCGACCGCGACGCCGCAGCAGATGCTCGAACGCAAGCTGCGCCGCGCAGGCGCGGCGAGCGGGCTCAATGAGGCGGTCACGTGGAGCTTCCTGCCCGAATGGGCGGCGGATCACTTTGCTGAAGGCAACGGCGGCCTATGGGTGCTCGCCAATCCGATCAGCGAGGACTTGAAGGCAATGCGCCCCTCGCTGCTGCCCGGCCTCTTGATCGCGGCCAAGCGCAATGCCGATCGCGGCGCGGCGAGTTCGCGACTGTTCGAGATCGGGCGGCGCTATTTCCGGGGTGAGCACGGCCTCAGCGATGAGAAGCCGACGCTCGGCATTGTGCTTGCTGGCGAAAGGACCGCGCGCGGCTGGGCCACCGGCAAGGCGCAGGGCTTCGATGCGTTCGATGCCAAGGCGCTGGCGCTTGAGTTGCTTGAACAAGCAGGTGCGCCGGTCGGCAATTTGATGGTGATGGGCGAGGCTGGCCCACAGTTCCATCCGGGCCAGTCGGCGACCTTGCGGCTCGGGCCCAAGGTGGTTCTGGCGCGCTTCGGGATGGTGCATCCGGCCACGCTCAAGGCGTTCGATGTCGACGGGCCGATTGCGGCGGTCGAGCTGTTCCTCGATGCGATCCCGGCGAAGAAGGGTGCAGCGTTTGCCCGACCCGGCTTCGCCCCGCCCGCCCTGCAAGCAGTGACGCGCGACTTCGCGTTTCTGGTGCCGGAAACGCTGGCAGCGGGCGATCTGGCGCGCGCGGTGCAGGGGGCGGACAAGGCAGTGATCACCGGCGTGCGCGTGTTCGACGTCTTCGCCGGACAGGGCGTGCCCGAGGGCAAGAAGTCCATCGCGCTCGAAGTCACGCTCCAGCCGGGCGAGGCCAGCTTCAAGGACGTCGAGTTGAAGGCGCTCGCGGAGAAGATCGTCGCTGCGGCGGCGAAGCTGGGGGCGGAGCTACGAGGGTAACCCTACCAACCCCCGTTCGCCCTGAGCTTGTCGAAGGGCTGCACTTCACGTTGAATGCCGCACAAGTAGAAAGAGCAGGGCTTCGACAAGCTCAGCCCGAACGGATTTGGTTATTGTGTCGAACAGAAGAACCTTCGCAATCATCTCGCACCCTGACGCGGGCAAGACCACGCTCACCGAAAAGCTGCTGCTGCAGGGCGGGGCGATCCACTTGGCGGGCGAGGTCAAGGCGCGCGGGGCTGCGCGGCGGGCGCGGTCGGACTGGATGAAGATCGAGCAGCAGCGCGGGATCTCGGTCACATCCTCGGTGATGACCTTCGAGAAGGCCATGGTAAACGGGGAACTCATCACCTTCAACCTGCTCGACACGCCCGGCCACGAGGATTTCTCGGAAGACACCTATCGCACGCTGACGGCGGTGGACTCTGCGGTGATGGTGATCGACGTCGCCAAGGGGATCGAAAGCCAGACCAGAAAGCTGTTCGAGGTCTGCCGGTTGCGCAACGTCCCGATCATCACCTTCGTCAACAAGGTCGACCGCGAGGGCCGTTCGCTGTTCGAGATCCTCGACGAGGTCGCCGATGCGCTGGCCTTGGATGTCAGCCCGCAGAGCGCGCCGCTCGGCATGGGCGGGCTGTTCACCGGCGTGCTCGACTTTGCCGATAACACCGTGGCCAAGCCCGAGGGCGACAGCCGCGAATACCGGGGCAAGCGCGAGCCGCTGGGCGAACTGGCCGATGACCTCGCCGAAGAGATCGAGCTGGTGCGCGAGGGCTATCCCGCCTTCGATCTGGACGCCTATCGCAATGGCGATTTGACGCCGGTGTTCTTCGGTTCGGCGCTCAAGAACTTCGGGGTCGAGGAGTTGATCGACGCCATTGCCAAATGGGCACCGCCGCCGCGTCCGCAGCCTGCGGGCGAGGAGCAGATCGAGCCGACCCGCGACGAGGTCACCGGCTTCATCTTCAAGGTGCAGGCCAATATGGACCCCAACCACCGTGACCGCATTGCCTTCATGCGGCAGGTGTCGGGCACGTTCAAACGCGGCATGAAGTTGACGCCGAGTGGCCTCGGCAAGCCGATTGCGGTGCACTCGCCGATCCTGTTCTTCGCGCAGGATCGCGAGTTGGCTGACACCGCCGAGGCGGGCGACATCATCGGCATCCCCAATCACGGCACGCTGCGGGTGGGCGATACCCTGTCCGAGCGCAATCAGGTGCGCTTCACCGGCCTGCCCAACTTCGCGCCGGAGATCCTGCGCCGCGTGCAATTGCGCGATCCGACCAAGACCAAGCAGCTCAGGAAGGCGCTCGACGACCTGTCCGAAGAAGGTGTGATCCAGGTGTTCCACCCTGAAATCGGATCGCAGCACATCGTCGGGGTAGTCGGCCAGTTGCAGCTTGAGGTGCTGATTTCGCGGCTCGAGGCCGAATACAAGGTCGAAGCCGTGCTCGAACCCTCGCCCTTCGCCACCGCGCGCTGGGTCAAGGGCGATGCGAAGGCGCAGGACGACTTCGCCGGGTTCAACCGCGCCAATATCGCCCGCGACCGCGACGGCGACATGGTGTTCATGGCCAAGAGCCCGTGGGACGTGAGCTATCAGGTCGAGAAGAACCCGCAGCTGACCTTTTCGGCGACGAAAGAGCGGTAATAGGCTGGGGGCTAAAAACCCCACGTTGACAGTGCGTCAGCCGTGGCAGCGGTATCTTGTCTCCCGGATCGCAGTGCAGTATTCCCCGTCTGGGGGAGAAAGTCATGGATTGGGTTGATAGGATCAAGAAAGTCCCGATCGCGCGTTTGGCGACTTTCTCGAAGACAGGCCTGATCGCTGACAATGTGGCACGCCAAGGCGAGTATACCGGCGCTACATCTGAAATATATGTTGTCCAGGATGATGGTCGGGAGTTCGCCGTCAGTGCGTTCGGCTCCAATATTGGCAGACCAGGGCACAGGATCACCGTTGTTTTTCTCCAGGCGGATGATTGGGAGAAGGGCTATGCGGTTGCATACCACAACCATAATCTCGACCGGACCATTTACGACCGACAGGTAAGCGGGTTGTCTGACGGGAAATATGATCCGAAGCTTGAAGGTCCTCCCTTGGCCGAGGGCTGTTTCGCAATCATCGGTGCGCTGGTTTTCAGTGTTGTCATCGCTGTGTTTGGTGCGCTGGTTGGGATCGGAGACGATATCGGCATCCCGGCGTTCTTAATTGCGGCGATCGCATTCTTCATCGCCTTGCGGAAATACGGCTTCAAGGGCGGGCGAAATCGCGTCGAGCGCATCAATCATCTGGTCGAATCCGAGATCGCGCGTATCCAGAAGTCCGAGGGCTGATCAAATCCCATCTGGTTTGAGGCTCCGCTCGTAGTCCCTCCGGGTGGTGCAGCCGCCAAGCCGGGGGCAGGAACAAGCCGCAGCTGACCTTCTCGGCGACGAAAGAGCGGTAGAGACCGTCCTCGCTCATCCTGAGCTTGTCGAAGGATGCAGTGCCAGACCCTTCGACAAGCTCAGGATGAGCGGGTTTGGGTGATTGGGATGACTTGCCCAAAGCAAAACCTTTGGCCAAAGCATCCCTCATGCAGCACTCCGGCCCGACCTCGCAGACCTTCATCTCGCAGCGCCTTCGGCTCCACTACCTCGATTGGGGTGGCCGCGGGAAGCCGCCGCTGGTGCTGGTGCATGGCGGGCGCGATCATGCGCGCTCGTGGGACTGGACCGCCGAAGCCTTGCGCGAGGACTACCACGTCATCGCCATGGATCACCGCGGGCATGGTGACAGCGACTGGGTGTCGGACGGGGTCTATTCCGCTGGGGACATGGTCTATGATCTGGCGCAGCTGATCCACCAGCTGGGCGTCGGCCCGGTGCGGATGGTGGCGCATTCGATGGGCGGCAATGTCGCGCTGCGCTATGCGGGCGCGTTTCCTGACATGGTGACCAAGCTGGTGGCGATCGAGGGGCTGGGGCCATCACCCGAAATGCGCGCCAAGCAGCGCGCTGTGCCCTATCCCGGGAGGCTCGCCGAATGGATCGAGAAGAAGCGCAAGGCTGCCGGACGCACGCCGCGCAAGTACGAGAGCATCGAGGCCGCGCTCGCCCGGATGATCGAGGAGAACGCCTATCTCACCGAGGAGCAGGCGCGGCACCTCACCGTCCACGGGGTCAACCGCAACGAGGACGGCACCTATAGCTGGAAGTTCGATCCGCATCTCAATGTCTGGCCGGTCGAGGATATCGGCGATGAATTCGTCGAGGCGCTGTGGGGCGCGATCACTTGCCCGACGCTGCTGCTTTACGGCGCGGACAGCTGGGCCTCGAACCCGGCCAAGGACGGGCGGATCGCGCATTTCAACACGGCTGAGGTGATCGAGTTCGAAAAGGCCGGCCACTGGCTCCACCACGACCAGTTTGATCGCTTTATCAAGACTTTGCGCGAGTTTCTCTAACTGCGTCATCCGCCAAAGGCGATGTTGGGAAGTTGACAAAGTTGACACCCTGTCAAGCGCCTTTTTTCGAGATTATTCGAGTTAAATCATAACCATAAAGCCGAAAATGCGAAGTTGACACTTTGCGTGTCAGAAAAAAATTCCGTTGGGGTGCCGACAATGCGAAAGAGCCGGAAGCACGTTACTGCGGCACTGCCGCTGTAGGAAAGCCGGGTGCGGGCGGGCCTCAGGAGAAGATGCGATGGCCGATTTCACCGATGCCCTGACCGACAAGCAGATCGCGATGATCGCCGAACAGCCGGTGTTCTTCGTGGCGACTGCCGCACACGAAGGACGGATCAATCTCAGCCCCAAGGGCTATGACGCGTTCCGCGTGCTTTCGCCCACCCGCGTTGCCTATCTCGATTTGGGCGGATCGGGCAACGAGACCCACGCGCACCTCGCCGCCGATGGCCGGATCACGGTGATGTTCTGCAATTTCCAGCGACCCGCGCTGATCCTCAGGATCTACGGGCGCGGGCGGGCGGTGTTGCCGCAAGATGCCGAGTGGGACGCGCTCGCGGCGCACTTCACTCTGCTGCCCGGCACCCGCCAGATCTTCGACATCGCGGTCGAGAGCGTGCAGTCGTCCTGCGGCTGGGGCGTGCCGTTCATGGCGCTGGAGGGCGAACGCGAGACGCTCAAGAAAGCACACCGCCAGTCCCATCCCGAGGAATGGGCGGCCAAGATGGCAACACGCACACGTAGCATCGATGGCCTGCCGACCCGTGCAACCGATCGCTACATCGCGGGCGAGGACGATTTGCTCTAGGCGCTTGCGCATGTATTCACGGCGGGCATCGCCTGCGCGAGGATGACCGCCATGTCGCTCCTGTCCCGCTATCCGCTCTGGCAGTTTCCCTTTTTCGAGGAGCCGGCGAAGATTCCCCGGGCCGAACGCGGGGCCGCTTTCGAGGCCATGCTGGCGGCGCGCGAGGAGCGGATCGCGGTGCTCAAGCACACGATCCCGGCGCTGGCCGTCGCAGTCGACGCCCTGCTCGACCCCGGAGCCGATGCTGTGTCCGCCGTGCAGACCATCGAGCGGTGGTGGGACAAGCGCTTTGCCAAACTCAACCTCGTCATCGATGCCGGGAAGTCGCCGCTCTGGCGCTGGGTGCTTGGGGTGGTGCTGTTCCGCAACGAGGCGATGATACGCCATACGGCCCATCGCCAAAACGACTGGTATTGCAACGATGATCGCGAGGTGGCGGGCCTGCGCAGCCTGATAGGCGATCTCGCGATCGTGTTCGGCGAGGCGCTGGCGCGGCGCCGGGCCGATTTCGTCTGGGCAATTGACGATGACGAAGAGGATGCGGAGCTGAAACTGCCGCAGTCCGGGCGGGTCGTGGTGATGAAGGCGCGCGACGGGGACATGGTACCGATCTGCTTCGAGTTCTATTGGTCGCTGCTCCGTTCCTACGAGATGCTCTTCGGCTTCCGCAGAAAGACGATCGAGTTCAAGGGCATCTGGAACAGCGATTTTGCGGGCTGGCAGGTGGTCAACGCCGTCAATGGCTGGTGCGATCCGCCGCCGCCGGGTATGTTGAAGGGCGAGGACATCGGCCTGCCGCAAAAGTTGCCCAATCGTTAATCACTCGCCTAAGAATTAGGCAGGCCTTCTACCGCAACTGCGAAGGAATGCGCGGATTCCGCTGCGTCAGGCGCGTTACACAAATATGGCACGCTTGTTGCTGTGCTCCCGATGGCCGGGATGATCCGGTGCAACAGGGGCCACAGATGAAGTTCATCATCGCCATCATCAAGCCGTTCAAGCTCGACAGCGTCCGCGAGGCGTTGAGCGGGATCGGCATCGCCGGGATGACTGTGACCGAGGTCAAGGGCTTCGGTCGCCAGAAGGGTCAGACCGAAATCTACCGCGGCGCGGAATATTCCACCAACATGCTGCCCAAGGTGAAGATCGAGGTTGCCGCCAGCGACGATGTCGCCGCGCAGGTGGTCGAGACGATCCAGGCCACCGCCAACACCGGCGCCATCGGTGACGGCAAGATCTTCGTGCTCGACCTCGCGTCGGCCACCCGCATCCGCACCGGCGAGTCCGGCGAAACCGCGCTGTAAGGGGACGAAATCAATGAAGCGCATTCTCTCCAATGCCGCGGTGCTGGCGACCGGGGCGGTCGTGCTGGCCGCACCCGCCTTTGCCGCTGTGGCGCCAGATGCTGCCGCGACGATCGCCGCTCCGGCGGTCGAAGCCGCTGCCGAAGCGGCTCCGGCTGTGTTCACCCCGACCGCAGAAATGGTCAACAAGGGCGATGTCGCCTGGATGATGGTTTCGACCGCCTTCGTCCTGATGATGAGCGTGCCCGCGCTGGCGCTGTTCTACGGCGGCCTCGTGCGCGCCAAGAACATGCTTTCGGTGCTGATGCAGGTGCTGACCATCGTCTGCGTTGCCGCGTTGGTGTGGTTCGGCTGGGGCTATTCGATGGCCTTCACGTCGACCGGCACACCCTTCCCGACGCTGTTCGGTGGGCTCGACAAGGCGTTCCTGGCGAACGTCAATGTCGGCACCTTTGCGGCGACCTTCTCGAACGGGGTCTACCTGCCGGAGCTGGTCTTCGTGATGTTCCAGATGACCTTTGCGTGCATCACGCCCGCGCTCATCGTCGGGGCCTTTGCCGAGCGCATCAAGTTCACCTCGCTGATCATCTTCGTGGTCGCGTGGCTGACGCTCGCCTATTTCCCGATCGCGCACATGGTGTGGTACTGGGCCGGGCCGGACTTCCTCCACACCGCGCCGACCGACATGGGTCTGCTGTGGGGCTGGGGGGCGCTCGACTTCGCGGGTGGCACCGTGGTGCACATCAATGCGGGGATCGCGGGGCTGATCGGCTGCCTGATCGTCGGCCCGCGCATCGGCTACAAGACCGAGCCCATGCCGCCGCACAGCCTGGTGATGACCATGATCGGCGCGAGCCTGCTGTGGATCGGCTGGTTCGGGTTCAACGCCGGTTCGGCGCTCGAATCCAACGCCTTTGCCGCGCTTGCCTTCATCAACACCTTCGTGGCAACCGCAGCAGCGGGTGCGGCCTGGGCGATGATCGAGCAGGTCACGCACAAGAAGCCCTCGCTGCTCGGCGCGGCTTCGGGTGTGGTGGCCGGTCTGGTCGCGATTACGCCTGCGGCGGGCTTTGCCCACCCCGGCACCGCGATCATCCTCGGCGCGGTGGCATCGGTGGTCTGCTACTTCTTCGTCACCACGGTGAAGAACAAGCTCGGCTATGACGACAGCCTCGACGTGTTCGGCATCCACGCTATCGGCGGGATCGTCGGCGCGATCGCTACCGGGATTGTCGCCGATCCGGCGCTCGGCGGGCAGGGGTGGATCGACTACACCGCCCCGGTCGCTGTCGCTGGCGAGTTCGACATGGTCGGTCAGGTGATCACGCAGATCAAGGCGGTCGGTGTCACCATCGCCTGGACCGGGATCGTCTCGGCGGTGCTGTTCGGCATCCTCAAGGTCACGCTGGGCCTGCGCCCCGACGCCGAAGCCGAAACCAACGGCCTCGACATCTCCGAGCACGGGGAGCGCGCCTACAACTAATCTTCAGTTTGGCGGGGGGAGGTCTCTCTCTCCCTCTCCCCTCCCCCCGCCTCACCCCGTTCCTCCTGCGAACGAACACACTGATAAGGCCGGAGTGGCGAAAGCTCTCCGGCCTTTTTTTGTGGTGTTTTTGCGCCTCAAGCGCCGGCGCGCGCGTCCGCGCGCTTGGCTTCCCTCCGGGGGCCCGGCCCTGCGGGCCACCCCTCCGGACGCGCGTTCGCGCTTGCGGCCCGTCCGTTGGCGGGCCGGATCAGTTCGGATAGATTGGTTTGGCGGTCAGGCCTTCTCGGCCGCCATCACGAAATCGGCGCATCGCTCGCCGATCATGATGCTGGGCGCGTTGGTGTTGCCGCTGACGAGTTTGGGCATGATGCTCGCGTCGGCGACCCACAGCCCGTCGAGGCCTTTCAGCTTCAGCGTCGGATCGACCACCGCATCCGCGTCCGCGCCCATGCGGCAGGTGCCGACGGGGTGATAGACCGTGTCCGCGCGGTTGCGGATCAGCTGGTCGAGCGCAGCGTCGTCATTGAGATCGACCGGGTGGCGATCCTTCGGCCCGAACGCCTGGAGCGCGGGAGCCTCGGCAATCCGGTGCGACAGGCGCACGCCCGCGCGCAGCACCGCCATGTCGCGATCATCGTCGAGGAAATTGGGATCGATCACCGGCGCGGCGGCGGCATCGGGTGAACCCAGCCGCACCGTCCCGCGGCTTTCGGGCCGCAGCACGCAGGCGTGAAGCGAGAAGCCATGCGCCTTCACCTTCTCGCGCCCGTGATCTTCGAGCACCGCGGGGACGAAGTGCCACTGCACATCGGGCGCAGGGGCATCAGGCATCACGCTCCAGAACCCGCCCGCCTCGGCATAGCAAGTGGTCATCACCCCGGTGCGGTGCCGACGGTGTTCGACAATCGCCGCCGCCATTTTGAGCGTGGCCTTCAAGGTCTGGCCCATCGGCACATCGCTCTCAGTCTCCCAGCCGGAGACGTAGTCGATATGGTCCTGGAGGTTGCTGCCGACAGCGGGCTTGTCGAGCACCACGTCGATCCCCTGCGCCTTGAGATGCGCCTCCGGGCCGATGCCGGACAGCATCAGGATCTGGGGCGAATTGAAGGCACCCGCGCTCAGCACCACTCCGCGACGCGCCAGCAATGTCTCGCGTTTACGCCCGCGCCTGATGCGCACACCGGTGACACGCCCGTCCTCGATCACCAGCTTCTCGACCAGCGTATCGGTCTTGACCGTGAAATTGCCCTGTTCGCGGATCGGCTCGACGTAAGCGCGCGCCGCCGACCAGCGTTCGCCCTTGCGCTGCGTGACCTGATAGAGCCCGAAGCCGTCCTGCGTTTCGCCGTTGAAATCTTGGGTTGTGCGCAGTTGCAGCTCCGCCGCCGCCTCGACAAAGGCATGGCTGGCGGGGTTGGCTGCCGTCTGGTCGGAGACGAACAGCGGGCCGCCGTCGCCGTGCCAGTCATCGCCCCCGCGCTCGTTGGCTTCGGCGCGCTTGAAGTAGGGGAGCACGTCCTCGTAGGCCCAGCCGGTGCAGCCTTCCGCCGCCCAGTTGTCGTAATCCCAGCGATTGCCGCGGATATAGACCATCGCGTTGATCGCCGAGGAACCGCCCAAGCCCCGCCCGCGCGGCTGATATCCGGTACGGCCGTTCAACCCCTTCTGCGGCACTGTCTCAAAGCGGTAATTCGCATTCTTGAGCAGGAAGGGCATGAAGCCCGGCGTCTTCACGAGGATGTTGTCGTTACGCCCGCCCGCTTCCAGCAGGCACACCCGGCGCGTGCCGTCCACCGCGAGCCGCCCGGCCACCGCGCTGCCTGCGCTGCCACCGCCGATGACGATGTAGTCGAAACTTTCCATGATCTCTCCCTTTGGGGGGGAGACTAGGCAGCTTCGACGGGGGTTTCAATTGGGTTTCGGGAAGCTACCGATTGTGCGGAGTCGGCTTGCCGGGCCTGCCAGCGGGCGCGGATCGTGTCGCTGGTCTCGCGGCTGCCGTCGTGCGTCCAGCCGGGCTCGCGCAGGAGGTAGCTCAGCTTGTGCCGCCAGGGGCTGCGCCAGATATCGGCGAGCATCCCGATCCATTCGTGGAACACCGACCACAAGAGGTTGAAGCTGCCCAATTGCTTGACGATCCCGTAGCGGATCGGCTCGTCATCGACTTCGGGTGTGAAGGTGCCGAACCACTTGTCCCAGACGATGAACACGCCCGCGTAATTGCGGTCGAGATAGCGCGGGTTGGTGGCGTGGTGGACCCGGTGGTGCGAAGGCGTGTTCATCACCGCCTCGAACCAGCGCGGCATCCGCCCGATCGCCTCGGTGTGGATCCAGAACTGGTAGATGAGGTTGAACCCGCCGCAGATAGCGATCATCGCCGGGTGAAAACCCAATAGCACCAGCGGCAGCGCGAACAGGAAGCCGAAGGTGAACATCCCCGTCCACGTCTGCCGGAGCGCGGTGGAGAGGTTGTAGTGCTGGCTCGAATGATGGTTCACATGGCTCGCCCACATCCAGCGGATGCGGTGCCCGGCGCGATGCACCCAGTAATATTTGAGGTCGTCGAGCACGAAGCACACCGGCCAAGCCCACCACACCGTCCACCACTCCGGGCCGAAATCGAACACCCGGTATTCATAGGCAGCGATGAACACGGTGAGCGCAAACCCGCCCAAAAGCGCGCCTGCGACGGTCGAACCGAGGCCGAAAGCGAGACTGACCAGCGTGTCCTTGGGCTCGTAAGCTTGCGGAGCGCGCAGCTTCGCCCAGATCATCTCGGCCAGCACCGCGATGACGAAAAGCGGCACGGCGTATTGGGTGGGGCTGAACTCAGGCATCGTGAGCCAAGCCTAGCCGATTGATCGCTTCGGCCCAAGCCTCGGGATCGGGCAGGGCGAGAAACACCGTGCCGAAGCGCGGTTCACCGCAGTCGACTTCGAGGTCGGTATGGCCGGGATCGCGCCAGATGGTGGCTCGGGCCGAGGAGCCGAGAATCCGCCCGGCAAAGCGGTTGCCGTGGCGCTTGATGACCATGATCTGCCCCTCGCCATCGCGGGCGAGCGCAGCCTGCCCCTGGGCGTCGCGGGTTATGGCGACGGGCGCGAATCCGTACTCGACCTCGCCCGCAGCGCGGCGCACTGCGGCATCGTCGGCGAGCGCCGCCGTGCCGCCAAGCTTCATCCACAGCGCGAGACCCGTCAGCGCGAGGATGGCGACCAGCGATGCTGCGGTCTCGATGACCAGCTTGGGGAGTTCCACGCAGCCAGCGCCTCAGCGCGGGCTAAGCATGTCGATCATCGCGCGAATCGGGCTGACATCGTAGCCCGCCTGCGCGGCGGTGCGGGCGATCAGCTCGGGATCCTCGCCCTGCTTGGCCGCTGCCAGCGCCCACAGCAGCGTCGACCGGGTGCCCGATCGGCAATAGGCGAGAATCGGCCCTTCGGCCTGCTCCATCGCAGCGATCATCGCATTTACCTGCGGTTCGCTGAAGCCAGCATGGCCGATCGGGATGGCGACGTAATTGAGCCCCGCCGCAGCTGCCGCAGACGCGATATCGTCCCCCTGCGGCGCGGAAGGCTCCTCGCCGTCCGGGCGGTTGTTGACGATCATCGCGACGCCGTCGGCGGCGGCCGCCGCCACATCGGAAAGCGCAAGCTGCGGGCTAACAAGCATATTTTCGGTAAGGCGGCGAAAATCGTTCATCGCGGTTCCTGCGCTCGGTTACGTCACTGGCGCATACCATGCCCAACGGCGCAGGCATTCACAAGCATCGCCGCGCCCGCTCCGCGCCGCTCGGCGGTGCGCCCGAGCCCGCGACGGTAAAATCGTTCGCAAAGCAAGCTTTTGTGCGCTATATGCAACACGAATATGCGCGCTGGACTCGATGCTCGGTGTGGATGTGTTCGATGCCTCTCGCTGTCCTCGGCATCGGAACATTGATGGTGGGGCAGCGTGACAAGGTACGAAGTTTCATATGGGTTATGATAAGGGACGCCGGCGCGGCCGCGACAAACGCGACGGTTTCGGCGAAGAGGGCTTTGATCCGTTTGGTGGCGGAAATGACGGCTACTCGCCGCCGCGCGATTTCGGCGGCGGTGGTGACCGGTTCGGTGGTGGCGGAGATCGCTTCGGCGGTGGCGGCGGCGACCGTTTCGGTGGCGGCGGTGACCGGTTTGGCGGCGGCGGCCCGCGCGGCGGTGGCGGCGGAGGCCCGCGCGGCCCTGGCGGCCCCGGCGGTGGTGGCGGTTTCAGCCGCATGCCGGCGCAGATCGTCGGCACCGGCAAGGGCACCGTAAAGTTCTTCAACGGCCAGAAGGGCTTCGGCTTCATCCAGCAGGAAGGGGGCGGTGAAGACGTCTTCGTCCACATCAGCGCGGTGGAGCGCGCCGGCCTCGAAGGCCTCGCCGAAGGGCAGGAGCTCCAATACAACCTGGTGGATCGCGGCGGCAAGGTGTCGGCGCAGGATCTGCAGGTTGTGGGCGATGTCATCGCCGTGGCGGCCAAGCCTGCCGCACCGCAGCGCGAGCTGACTGGTGAGCGGGTTTCCGGCACGGTCAAGTTCTTCAACGCGATGAAGGGCTTCGGCTTCCTCGTGCGCGACGATGGCCAGCCGGATGCCTTCGTGCACATCAGCGCGGTCGAGCGTTCGGGGCTGTCGGCCCTCAACGAAGGCGAGCGTTACGAATTCGATCTCGAAGTCGATCGCCGGGGCAAGCACTCGGCAGTCAATCTGGTGCCGGCCGAAGGCTGATCACCACCTTCCGCGTGTCGCAGCGGTTTGACGCAGCGGACGCGGATGCCTATGAAAAGCGGATGGCGGCTCTGGTTCGGGGCCGCCATTTGCGTTTCACCCAAACTGTTCTGCAATTCAGGAACCTGCTCATGTCGATCACCCCGCTCATGCCCGTCTATCCGCGCAGCGGCGTGCGGCCGGTTCGCGGCGAGCACTGCCACCTGATCGACGAGGATGGGACGCGCTATCTCGATTTCGCAAGCGGTATCGCGGTCAACCTGCTCGGCCATTCGCATGAAGGGCTGATCGGCGCGATCCAGCGGCAGGCGGCGACGCTGATGCACGTTTCAAACCTCTATGGCAGCCCGCAGGGTGAAAAGCTGGCGCAGCTGCTGGTCGACAATACCTTTGCCGACACGGTGTTCTTCACCAATTCGGGCGCCGAGGCGGTTGAATGCGCGATCAAGTGCGCGCGCGCCTATCACCAGAACGCGGGTGAGGCAGGCGATGCGGGCCGGTATGAACTGATCACTTTCCACAACGCCTTCCACGGGCGCACGATGGCGACGATCAGCGCATCAAACCAGACCAAGATGCACCACGGCTTCTCGCCCCTGCTTGACGGGTTCAAGTATGCCCCGTTCGACGATCTCGAAGCGGCCAAGGCGCTGATCGGGCCGAAGACCGCAGGCTTCCTGGTGGAGCCGATCCAGGGCGAGGGCGGTATCCGCCCCGCGTCGGTCGAATTCATGCAAGGGCTGCGCAAGCTCGCCGACGAGCACGACCTGATGCTGGTCCTGGACGAGGTGCAGTGCGGCGTGGCGCGCACCGGCGCGCTCTACGCCTATGAGCATTACGGGATCGTGCCGGACATTCTCGCGACGGCCAAGGGCATCGGCGGCGGGTTCCCACTGGGCGCGTGCATCGCTACCGAAAAGGCCGCGCGCGGCATGACCTTCGGCACCCACGGTTCGACCTATGGCGGCAATCCGCTGGCGATGGCGGCGGGGACGGCGGTGATGGAAGCGGTCGCCAACGAGGAATTCCTCGCCTCGGTGCGCGACAAGGGCGAGCGCCTGCGCGCACGGCTCGAACAGTTCATCGGCAATTATCCCGAGCTGTTCGAACTGGTGCGCGGCAAGGGCCTGATGCTCGGCATAAAGATGCGTATGGAGAGCCGTCCGTTCTACGTGCACCTGCGCGACAACCACCAACTGCTGATGGTCGCCGCTGGTGACAACACCATCCGCGTCCTCCCCCCGCTGGTGGTGGGCGATGCCGAGATCGACGAGTTCTTCGAAAAGCTGTCGGCGGGCGCGGCGAGCTTCAAGGTGCCCGAACCGGCATGACCGGCGCGTATCGCCACTTCCTCGATCTGGGGGATGCGGGGGGCGATGATGTCGCGGCGATGATCAATGACGCGATCGATCGCAAGGCTGCGCGCGCTGGCAAGCCCAAAGGCGCGGCTGACGCCGATGCGCCGCTGGCGGGCCGTGTGCTGGCGCTGGTGTTCGAGAAGAATTCTACCCGCACCCGCGTCAGCTTCGACATGGCGATGCGCCAGCTGGGCGGCTCGGTGTTGCTGCTCGAAGCCGGGTCAAGCCAGCTCGGACGGGGGGAGAGTGTCGCTGATACCGCGCGGGTGCTCAGCCGGATGGTCGACGCGATCATGCTGCGCACCGACGATCATGCGAAGATCGAGGAAATGGCGCGTTACGCCACGGTGCCGGTGATCAATGGGCTGACCGACAAGTCGCACCCCTGCCAGATCATCGCCGACCTGCTTACCGTGATCGAACATGGCAAGGCTTTGCCCGGGCTTGAGGTCGCGTGGTTCGGGGATGGCAACAACGTGCTGCATTCGATCCTCGAGGCGGCGGGGTTGTTCAAGTTCAACGTCCGGGTGGCAACGCCGTCGGGCTACGAGCCCGATCCGGCGATCGTGGCGCAAGCGCGCGCAGGCGGCGCGGCAGTCACGCTGACGCAGGATGCCCGCGCGGCGGCGCGCGGTGCCGATGTGCTGGTCACCGACACATGGATTTCGATGGGACAGGCAGACGCGGCTGAAAAACGCACGGCGATGGCGCCCTATCAGGTCAAAGCCGCACTGATGGCCGAGGCCAAGCGCGATGCGGTGTTCCTCCACTGCCTGCCCGCCCATGTTGGCGAGGAAGTCAGCGCCGCGGTATTCGAGGGGCCGCAATCGGTGGTGTTCGACGAAGCGGAGAACCGCATCCACGCGCAGAAATCTGTCCTGTTGTGGAGCTTCGGCCTGATCGGCAATTGAGCGCCGCGGGCAGGGGGCTTACGCCTGCCGCCTTGAGTTCCCATATGGGCGCGCATGACTGAAACGATCGAGACCTTTTCCGACACGCTGATGGGCTTCACCCTGCCGGGGCGCAATGCGCGCGGCCGGATGGTGCGCATTGATCGCGTGCTCGATGAAGTGCTGTCAGCGCATGATTACCCCGCGCCGATCACCCATCTGCTGAGCGAGGCGCTGGTGCTTGGCGCGCTGATGGGCGGCTTGCTAAAGGGTGAGACCGCGCAGATGACGATGCAGGCGCAGACGAACGGCGGAATCGTTCGTCTGCTGGTGTGTGATTATCGCGCGGGTGCGGTGCGCGGCTATGCCGATTTCGATGCCGAGCGGCTTGTGGGGCTGGGGGCCAATCCTTCGCTCGCGGCGCTGTTCGGGGATGGGTACCTGGCGATCACCTTCGATACCGAAGGGGCGCAGCGCTACCAGGGGATCGTGCCGCTCGAGGGCAATAGTCTGGCCGAAGCGTGCCAGACCTATTTCAGCCAGTCCGAGCAGATCCCGACGCTGATCCGGGTGGCCAGCCGGGCCGGCGCGCACGGCCGCGTAGCTGCCGGGCTGCTGGTGCAGCACCTCGCCGATGGAGAGGAAGGCCGCGAGCGGCTGCACGTGCGCCTCGATCATCCCGATTGGGAGCATGTCGCGGTGATGGCCGGTTCGATCGGCCATGACGAATTGCTCGACCCGGCGCTGTCGCTCGAGGCGATCGTGTGGCGGCTGTTTCATGAGGAGGACGAGGTGCGCGTGCAACCCGGGGCGCGGCTTTCGCGCGGGTGCCGCTGCAGCGTCGACAACTACGCAGCCATCATCGGCCGTTTTCCGCCCGAGGAACAGCTGGCGATGCGCGGCGATGACGGGATTATCGCAGTCGACTGCGCCTTCTGCTCACGAACGTTCGCGTTGCCGATTTGACCGTTCGTCGAAAAAATCGGCGCTCGCCGGGACGAGGGCCAATTTATCCAATCCGGATCGTGCAAAGACTGGCACCATGATCGAGATGAAGCTTTTGACCAACCGACCAATGCACATGGTGACGCTGGGGGGCCTCGTGGCAGGCGCATCCCTGTGGCTTGCCGCGCCTGGTCAGGCACAGGGCAGCGGTCTTGCCATGCTCGGCGCGCTGGCAAAGGGGCAGTGGACGATCAAGCAGCGCGGCGGTGTGCCCGATCGCAAGATCTGCCTGCGCACGGGGGCGGAACTCATCCAGCTCAAGCACCGCGATAGCGGCTGCAAGCAGATCGTGGTCGAGGATAGCGCCGCGCGGGTCACGGTGCAGTACACCTGCCAGGGCAACGGCTATGGCCGTACGAGCGTACGCCGCGAAACCGAACAGCTTGTGCAGCTCGAAAGTCAGGGAATCCACGACGGGATGCCGTTCCAGCTGGTCGCAGAGGCACGCCACACCGGCCCGTGCTAATCGGGACGCGCTGACCGCGCCGGATTGCCTTTGGCAGGCGGCGTGATAGGGCCGGGCCATGACCGTTTCCCAACACGAAAATGCGCAGCCCCTTGCCGTGGTGCTGCTGTCGGGTGGGCTGGATTCGATGGTCACCGCGGCGCTCGCTCGGGAGAGCGGCTTTGCAGTCCATGCGCTGAGCGTGGATTACGGCCAGCGCCACCGGCTCGAACTGGAATCCGCGCGGCGCATCGCCGAGCGCCTCGGCGTGGTGCGGCATACCGTAATTGCGTTGGATTTGCGGGCGTTCGGCGGATCGGCGCTCACCGATGCGATCGCTGTGCCCAAGGATGGGGTCGGCGACGATATTCCGGTCACCTATGTCCCGGCGCGCAACCTTGTCTTCTTGGCCCTCACCACCGCCTGCGCCGAGGCGGCGGGCGCGCGCGACGTGTTCATAGGGGTCAACGCGCTCGACTATTCGGGCTATCCCGATTGCCGCCCCGAATTCATCGCCAGCTTTGCCGAGACCGCGCGGCTAGGCACCAAGGCGGGGGTCGAAGGGGTACCCTTCACGATCCACGCCCCGCTGCAGCACATGACCAAGGCCGATATTGCCCGCGAATGCGCGCGGCTGGGGCTGGATCCGGCGTGGAGCTGGTCGTGCTACGATCCGGCACCCGACGGGCGCGCGTGTGGGCAGTGCGATTCCTGCCGCCTGAGGAAAAAGGGTTTTGCCGAGGCGGGGATTGCCGATAGCACTCGCTACAGCGCCTAGGCTAGCGGGCCAGGCTCTTACCAGAACAACAAGGACAGGGGATCATCATTGAGCGACGACGCGAGCGCGGCTGAACACCGCAGCCAGCAATCGGTACCAGCATACAGCTGGTATGCCCTCGGGGTGCTGGTGATGGTCTATGTCCTGAACTTCATAGATCGCCAGATCCTCTCGATCCTCGCTAACGACATCAAGGCCGATCTGGGCGTGGACGATGCCTATCTGGGCTTTCTGTACGGCACTGCCTTTGCGGTGTTCTATTCGCTGTTCGGGATTCCGCTGGGCAAGCTCGCGGATAGCTGGCGGCGCACGCGGCTGCTGGCAATCGGCCTGACCCTGTGGTCGACGATGACCGCGCTATCCGGCTTTGCCAGAGAAGCGACCACGTTGACCGTTGCCCGCATCGGTGTGGGTGTGGGTGAGGCGACGGCCAGCCCTTCGGCCTATTCGCTGATTTCGGACTGGTTTCCGGCACGCCTGCGTGCCACCGCGCTCGCGATCTATTCGTCAGGCCTCTACATCGGCGGGGGGGTTTCGATCTGGATCGGGGCGCTGATCGTAGAGAACTGGAACGAGGCCTTTCCCGAAGGCGGGCCGCTGGGGCTGGCGGGATGGCAGGCAGCGTTTCTGGCGGTCGGCATTCCGGGCCTGCTGCTCGCAGTGTGGGTGCTGTCGTTGAAGGAGCCGGTGCGCGGTGCGATTGACGGCTTGCCCACACCCGAGGAGCAAGCGCCGTTCGCGGGATTCTTGCGCGAATTGGTGGAGGTCATCCCGCCGCTCACGCTGATCGGTGCTGGGATGCGCGGTGCGGGAGCGCTCGCCACCAACCTTGCGGGCTTTGCATTCTTCGCTGTGGTGGCGCTCGGGCTTTCACAAGTGGTGCCCGCATCTGCCAATCTGATCCCGGGCCTGCCCGATGGCAGCTTCAAGGTGTCAGACCAGTGGTTGTTCCTGGGGCTTGGCTATTACGCGGTGTTCAGCTGGGCGATGGGCTTGCGGGCGCGCGATCTGCCGACTTTCCGGCTGACCTGGGGCTCGTCGGCATTCCTGTGCGTAATCCTCGGCTATGGCATGGTCGCGTTCATGGCCTACGCCAATTCCTACTGGAGCGCTCCCTATGCCGAACGTGTGTTCGGCGTATCCAAGTATGAGCTGGGCCTGCTGCTCGGCGCGCCCGGCGCGCTGGCGGGCTTCCTTGGCGTGGTGCTCGGCGGACGGATGGCGGACTGGCTGCTTGAGCGCAGGGCGGACGGGCGCATCTGGGTCATCATGTTCGGCCTGCTGACGCCTGTGCCGCTGGTCTACTGGAATTTCACGACGGACAGCCTGAACGTCTATTATGTTCTCAGCTTCCTGACGAACATGCTGACTGCTTCGGCGTTGGGGGCAGCGGCTGCATCGAGCCAGGCACTGGTTCTGCCGCGGATGCGCGGCCTGGCGACCGCGACATTCTTTTTGGCGACCACGCTGGTCGGTCTGGGGCTGGGTCCGTTCATGGCGGGCTATGTGTCTGCGATCAATGGCGACAATTTGTCGACCGGCGTGCTGTCTACCCTGGTGGTGACCCCGATCGGCCTCGCGTTGCTGCTCGGCGCGCTGGTGCTGTTTCCCAAGGCCATCGGTCAGATCAGGCAACGCGCCGAGGAAGCTGGCGAGATGTTTGACGCTGGCCACTAGGGTCGGGCGAAGCCGAGACGGCGCGCTTAAGTGATGCTGGGGCGAGCCTGGAGTGTGCTCGAGCGATCGTCCCGCGCGCGCCATCCCATTGGTCCCTCAGGAGCTGAGTGACATTGCGCCTTCGGAGCGCGGCGGAAGCTGCCAACCTTGTCGGTCGTTGCGGTGCTCCGTCGACCAAGAGCGAACCCAATCGATGGACGGGCGACCTGTTTGGCCGGCCCATAGAAAAAGGGGCCGGATTGCTCCGGCCCCTTCTTGTTCGTTTGCCGTAAGAGGCAGACTTACATGCCTGAACCCGGGCCGTAGGTCACTTCCACGCGGCGGTTCTGCGCTTCACGCACACCGTCTTCGGTCGGAACGCGCGGCTTGGCTTCACCGAAGCTTTCACCCGAGATCCGGCCATCAGGCACGCCGCGACCGGTGAGGTAGCTGCGGACCGAAGCGTTGCGACGCTCAGCGAGGCCAGTGTTGTACTTGGTGCTGCCCGCCCGGTCGGTGTGACCGGCCAGCATCACGCTCGCCGCACCGCAATTCGCGTAAGCAGTGACGGCGTTGTTGAGGATCGTCGCAGCTTCCGCAGTGATGTCCGACTTATCGAAGTCGAAGAACACGATGTACGGACCCGTGTTGCACGGCGCCTTGGGCGGCGGCGGAGGGGGCGGCGGGGGCGGCGGCGGCGGAGGGGGCGGCGGCGGGGGCGGGGGCGGAGGCGGCGGAGGCGGCTCTTCACCACCGAAATTGTAGGTGATCGAGCCCAGCAGCGAATGGGTGCTCAGCTTGGTTTCCAGCGACCGGCCCAGCGGATCGACCAGACCGATGTCCGGCGCGTTGAAGTAGCGATACTTCAGGCCAACGTCCCAAGCGTCACTGATCGGGGCGCGAATGCCCGCGAGGAGCTGCCATGCAAATCCGGTGTCGGAATCATCCCACACGCCCGGACCTGCGGGGTTCGCCGTGCCGTCCATATCGACGCGGGCAACCCCGACGCCGCCGCCTGCAAAGGCTTGCAAGCCGTCATCGTCGCCGAAGTCGAACAAGCCGTTGATCATGAAGCTCAGCGCGTTCACTTCGCCAGCTGCGGGGAGGGTGCCAACGAAGGTCGGAGATTCGCCGCCGACCGGGTCGAGCGCCAGACCTTGGTTGCCAGCTTGCACATCGGCAAGATCAGCAGCACGGTAACTGGCTTCTGCTTCGAGGCGGAATGCGCCGAAATCATGACCGACCGCGCCGCCGAAGTCGTAGCCAGTGTCGTAGTTGGCGGCTGCGTTATCGGCGACGCCGTCAACATCCAGGCTCTGGTCTTCGACGATCATCACGCCGCCATCACCCTGGATGTACCACTGGCCTTCGCGGGCCAGCGCGGGCGAGGCAAGCGCGGTCGAAGCCATCGCCATCCCAATGACGAGTTTGCGCATTCTGGTATTCCCCTTCCTAATGAACTTGAGGCTCGGAAAGTCTCTATCTGCTCCGTTTGCCCGAGGCAAGTCATCAAAAACCAGAGAGTGTTGCAGGAATGCCGCTATGCCGAGGGTGAAATCTGCGAACTGCCGCCACCAACAAAAAGGCTCAATGCGTTAGCCAACTTCAGCTACCGACAGGGCCGAACAATCCTATCCCCCTAAGAGATTGAACCAATTGGTTAATTGCGATCCGAGCCTCCGCATCGATTACCGCTCCGCCCGTGGGGGCCTCCGGAACCGCAGCAAACTGCCAGCCACCCTGGAAGAACAGCATGCGATCCGCCGTGCTGTCGAACACGCGCATGCCTTCCTTCGGCGCAACGAAATACCACGCGCCGGCAACGAAAATCGCAATATGGTCTTCCTCGCCGACCCATTGCTGCGTTGCGGTCGCCGTCACCCGGTAGCAGTCTCCCTCGTTCGCATTGGCGGGCGGAGCGGCGAGCGATGCGATCACCGTGCGCCGGTCGAGGGCATCCAAAATGCTCAGCGCGTGGTTGACGAAGAACTCCTTCTGCGCCTGGCCGGTTGCAAGCAATGGCAGTCCGATGTTTGGCGTGGTCGAAGGGAAAGGAAAGGGATCGGGCATGGAGACCTCCAAAGGTTCAGGAAAGGGCGGCGAGCAGCAGCGCGGGTGACTGGCCGTAGGTGCCCAACTGTTTGACCCACAGCGCGGCCGGGCCATGTGTGGCAATCAGCGCTGCGCGCTCGGCGGCAGTCAGCCGCAGCCATGGCGCATCGCGGACCCATGACTGGAAAGGCGCATCGACCGAGCCAAAGCCCACGAGGTAGCTTTCGCGTTCTTCAACGAGCGGCACATCCACGCCATCATTCCAGCCCCACTGGCCACGCGCGCGCCGGGTCCAGCTGAACCGCTGGGCGAGGTCGACCTCAAGGTTGACCACCGGATGCACTGGGCACAGCGGCAGGCGTGACAGGCCATGATTGGTCAGCGGCGCGATCACCGCATCATCATCGCCCGTGCCGATCGCAGCGATGCGCGTTGTGGCAAGCGGCGGCGCAAGCACGGGATCGAGCGGCACAAGGCTGTCATCTAGCAGGATCGTCAGAGTCTGCGCGCTGTGACCGAGCGCTGCCGCATGTTCGGTGCCGCCGCGTCCCCGCAGCAAGCCCGAAAGGCGCCAGCGCCGGTTGCCGAGTGGCTCTGCCTTGGCAAACTGGATGACCTCGCCGCCGATCATCAGGCGATTGGCTCCGGCGGCAATGCCCTCGATCGAGACATCGCTGAACGCCAGATCGTCAGCGACCAGTTCGAGCACTGCAAACGCGGCAGGTTCGAACAACAGCGCCGATGAGGCTGCCAGAGGTTCTGCCAGCGTGCCGATCACCGAGCGCGCAGATCCGCTAGAGCCAAGCTCAACCAGGCTGGTTCCCTGCACGACGAACAGCGCCGCTCCGCGCCACGCGCTGTTGGCTGCAGAAGCACAGGCAAACACCAGCGGCGTCGCCGGATTGGCGGTTCCATCGGCAGGCACTTCGATCGCGGCCAAGACGGTTGCGGGGATCATCTGATCAGGCGGAGGCAGAATATCGCCCGGATCGCTCGGGCGCGGTGGGCTTTGACCGGGAGCCAGCCGCTCCAGCTCCAGCTCGATGCCGCGGTCGAACCACTCCCAGCTGCGGATCAGCCACTGGCCTGGCGTGTCCGGGATCCGCACAATCGTGCCGGGTGACAGTTGCGGATCGAGTTCGCCGATCCGCCACGTGATTGTCTCGGCCTGCCAGCGCGCACGGTTGGCGCAGTCATTGGCAAGCTGGCGTGCCCCGCTCGCGGTTAGGGTCGCAGGCAAATCAATCATCAGCTCGCGCCCGGACGGTCGCGCACCGATCGCCCGCTGCACCCCGGGCTGGTAGTCGCGCTCCTCGTCGTAATAGCGCACAGCCGCCGGTGCACGATCAGGCGCGCCTGCGCGCTGCTTGTTGCGGCCTTCTTGCGCATCATCGTCGCGCTGGGTCAACTGCTCGGGCAAGGTGCTGACGACACTGCTGCCGGGAACAGGGCGTGGGCCAATCGCAAGTCCTTGGGTGCCAGACGTGCAGATCAGCGGAATGACTTGATCGATCCCGGCCAGCGTCGCAGCCAATGGTCCGCCTTCGTCGGCAAAACCTCGTGCCTGCGCTAGTGGAATAGCGGCGCTCAGCGAAACGGCATCCGGGACCAACTGTGCCAAGGAAACCGCCGCATCGGTGCCGTCGGCAAAGACCTCGAAGCTTAGCGCCGGAATGCGGTTGCCATAGTCGCCCAGTTCGAGGTTTTCGAACACCACATAGGCGCAATCGCGGAAGGCGGGTGCCTGATTGCCCTTGGCAGCCGCGATTAGCGGGTCAACGGGATGGTCGCCACGGCCGGCATAGAAACGCAGCTTGCCGCCGACCTTGAGGTCACCCTGACTCCCGCGCAACAGGTTTCCATCCGCCCAGATGCGCCCCAATTGCGCAATCGGCGTACTCGACAAGGCCACCGCGAAAGACGCGGAATAGGAATAGGTGATCGTCGAAGGTTGGCCCTTGCGCCCCTTGTCCTTGCGCTTGCTTTCGATGAGGTCGGTTGACCAGATCACCGTTCCGGGCACCCGCATCCGTCCGAAGTTGCGTGCAATCGGCTGGCCGTAGCTCGATGTGCTGATCGCCAACTCGCGCAGGCGCGGGCCTTCGCGTGAGCCGCCGCCAAAGATGCGCGCATCGACCTGTTGCCCGATCAGCGCTCCGATCGAACCGCCGATCGGGCCGCCGATGGCGCTGCCGAGCGCGGTAAGCACCAATGTCGCCATAGTTTCAGCCTTTGGTTGTGGGATCGATGCGCCACTTGGCGACGATCTGCCAGTCAGCTTCGAGAGGTTGCCGCACCACCTGCCGCAGCCCGGCATGGGCGTGGACGACGCTTGTGGCATCGGCCGCAATCGCAAGGTGATGCTGGCAGTGGCCCAGCGCGATCAGCAGCACGTCGCCTGCCATGATGGGCCCAGGAGACGGCACCAGTTGTGATCGCGCGGCACAGCCGAGCCATTGGTCTACCCCGGTATTGCGCAGGCCGTATCCGTCCGGCGCGATCGCCGGATGTCCGGTCGCTATCAGACTGGCAGACACCACGCCGACGCAATCCAGCCCTGTTTCCGGTTTGCGTCCGTGGAGGCGGAAGCGTGTCCCGATTAGGTCGGTAGCGGCGGCGGCCAGCGCATCGCCCGGTGCTGTGTCCTGGACGCCGGTCATGGCTGACCGTAGCGCGCCAGCAGGTCATTGCCGGGGAGGTAGGGTTCACCCCGAAAATTGATGCCGTTGGCGAACCGCCCCGCGCAGGTGGCAATGGTGTGATCGCATCCTTCGCGCAGTTCGATCCGCGTGCCGGGCGACGTGCCGACGACCAGCGGCCGATCCAGCCCCAGCCAATCTCCCTGCGCATCGATGATGCCGAAGGTGATACCGGTTTGCGGCCCACCCAGAAAGCGCACCCTCCCATCGAGGTAGTCCTCGCCATCCAGCCCCGTCACTTGCACGCGATTGCTCTCGGGATCGATCGCGCTCAGCGTCCGGATCGTGGTGAACCGCGCCGCCGAAAGTCCGCAGCCACGGCCGCAGAACTCGGCGCGGCAGGTCGGGCTGGTACGTGGCACCAGATCGCGTTCGAGCAGGCTCTTGGCGGACCGCAACTCTGCGGCGAATTGCGTGCGGTCATCCTCGATCCGCCCGATCTGTCCGGTGTAGAGCGTGTGATGATCGAGTGTCGCCCAATCGACCGCGCCAATGGTGATCGCAGCCTCGTCGAAGAGGCCTGCAGCAAGATCATCCTCGCGGATCGAATCGTGGCTGAGCGCACCTTGTGCCTCGGCGCTGTCGTTGCCGAGCTCGGCGGTCAGGCGGATCGCCGCCGGGATCATGCCCGGCGCGGCGCGGTGGGTCATCCCGCCGAAGTTCAGATCGCGGTCGTGGCTGGTGAAGGCCAGCGCCGTCCCGTCGCGCCGGAACACGCGCCAGAAAGTCGCAACCGTATCAAGTTCGCGGTCGAAATAGACGCGCATCACGCCACCTCGCGCAGTTCGATTAGCGGGATCGACGGGGCCTCTCCTGCCGCGAAATTGACCGCCGAGATATCGAGCCGGTCTTCGGCGAAGCGCACCGGGACATCGAACAGGAAACCAGCCCGCACCTCGGCGCCCGCCGGGGGCGCGGCGAGGAAGCGGACCATGCCTTGCTCGCCGAGCGTCCAGGCGGTCGAGGCGACGCCGCCGACGCTCACCACCAGCGTTTCGGGCCGGGGCCGGGTGATCGGGCGCACCTGCGGCTCGCTTGTGCCATAGGCCTTGATCAACTGGAAATCGGCGCGGGTGCCGTCGCCGGTGCCGATCAACTGGTCGAGCATCGTCGGCGTGCCGGTCATCGCGTTGGAGCTGTGATCGAACGGGTCCATGATGCGAAAGCCTCGCGCCGGGCCGCGCCGCGCGCGGAAGAAAGCAAGCAGTTCCGACAGTTCGGTTTCCGAGCGGATCCCCGGCCCGACATCGAAATGCAGCCGCGCATCCGACCACAGCGAATTGCGCCGCTCGTGCCCCGAAGCCGTGACCGCGATCGACGTCGAGAACTCGGGCGCGACCGAGGCGTTGCGGCCCAGCGCAAAGGGGTAAAGGACGTTGTCGAACGGGTCCATGGAGTCCTCCGGGGATGGGGCGAGGCGGGTGTAGCCATCGCGATTGACCTGCGGCTGCGCCCAGACATAGCGGCGGGCAATGCCGCGCACCGCGGCCTCGTCGAGCCCGCGGTCGATGCGCTGCCAGAACAGCTCGGCATCGGCAGGGTCGAGCACGAAGCCCGCCAGATAGTCCTGGTCTTCGAGCGGGTAGTCGAGCTGCGTCTGGATGAAGGCATAGGCCTTGCGCCGCGCGGCATCGGCACCGCTGGTTAGCCAATCGTAATCTTCCAGCTGCAAGCGGTCGAAGGCTGGCGATGCCCAGCCAAGCGGCAGGTTGGCGCGAAACAGTTCGGGCATCGCGGGATCGAGAAGGGTCGGCGTGAAGGCCAGCAGCAGCACTTCAGCGGGCCCGGTCGCGGCGGCGCGGACGGCAGCGGTGAGGTTCGCGGTGGATTGCGCCAGCAATGCGCCGGCGGCTTCCAGCAGCGCGATCTCCGGCGTGCCGAGCGGCGCGCGCATATTGGCAATCACCGGCGGGTTGCCGCCGAGCGCGACCTTCGCGGCATCGTCATAGAGGCAGATTTGCCCCTCGGAAGTCACCCACCACCACGGCTCGCCAATCTGGAAGCGGACGGGCAAGGCGGCCGCCTTGATCAAGGTGACGAAGGCTTCGGCAACCGCCTCCAGCCAGCTCATCGCTTGCGCGTTGGCGGGCGAGAGCAGGGTCGAGGGCGGCACCCATCCGGTCAGCGCCTGCGCGCCGTCGGACGTGCACTGCTTCCAGCTATCTGGGCAATAGGCATCGAACAGCTCGTAGGAGAGCGAAGCGATCACCTCGATCTGATTGGCCTTGGCGAGGGCAAAGAAATTGCCGTGCCAGGTGTCCGCCGGGGTGCACAATTCTCCCGAAGCCTCAGCCCTCATCTTGCCTGCCGCCTGCCGCGTGAGCCGCATGAAGTGACTCATCCCGACATAGTGGATGAGATCGTCGCGGTAGCCGAGACCGATCACGCCGCGCAGCAGCCGCGCCGGGGTCTGATTGTAGGAATGGTCATAGGCTGTGGCGATGCGCGTGCCGTGCGGCGGCACCAGCACGTCACCGATTTCGAGCATCGCGCGCGCGCCGTCCGCGCGGATTTCGGAAACCGTCACCGAGCCGTTGAACCGCGCAGGCAGAGCGGCGGTGCTGCCGGGGATGTGTCCGGGCGCGACCAGCGAGATGAACAGCCGGTCGATGTCGCCGGGGTAGACGGACTCGCCCGGCAGCCCGTAACCGCTTTGCAGCGTGGAGAACGGCAGAGTGATCCGCGCATCAGTTGGCGTGCCTTGCGCATAGTTCCACAGCCGCACATACCAGGTGCGCGGTGTGCCTGCCGCATCGCGCCCCTCGATCGTCAGCGTCGGCCCGTTGGGCAGATCGAGCGCAATCACGCCCTGCGACTGCCAGCGAAAGCTCAGCGTTGTGTGCGCATAGTCGCGGTCGGTTGCATAGGCGAGCAGCGGGTGATCGAGCGTATCGACACTGTCCCAGATCAGCCCGACCAGCTCGCCCGCATGGTGCAATTCGACATCAACGCGCAGCGCATCGGGCGCGGTGGTGACGACCGATGCCATCGCGGGCCTTGGGAAGTTGACCGTCCAGAAGCGTGGATCGAAGCGCTGGATGAAGCTGCTTTCCTGCCCGCGGCGTTCGCGGGCGAGCCAGAATGCCATGATCTATTCTCCCGATCAGACCTGTTGCAACGTGCGGCGTACCGCGCTCGCGATCTGGCGCGAGGAACGCTGCATCGCGGTCGGCGCGGCCATGCCGCGCGGCACCGCGAGCTGGATCGCGACCCGCACTTCGCGGCCTCCCGGGACACTGCCCGTCTCGACCCGGCCCGAGGCGGTCGGGACGAATACCTCCGGTCCGCGTTCACCGACCAGATAAGCCCGCCCGGGACTGACCGGTCCGCCGCTGGCGCGCCCGGGCAGGCCGAACAGTGCGCCGAGGCCCTGACTGATCAGACTGCCGAGGCCGCCCAGCCCTCCGCCGCCTCCGCCGGAGCCGCCGAACAGGCTGTTCAGCCCCGATTGCAGCGCATAGGCGGCGATCTCGCTGAGTGCGCTGAAAGCCACCCGCTTCAGATCCTCGAAGCCGAGGCTCCCGCGCCGGATCGCCGCCAGCAGGCCGGTTTCGAGCGCATTGCCCGCGCGGCCCAGCCCATCGAGCAGCGAGGAATCGATCGAGCGGCGCACGCCTTCCAGATCGGCAGCGAACCCGTCGGTGCGCGCGCGCACGTCGATCACCAGTTCTTCAAACGTGTCACTCATGACTGTCGCGCTCCATCATGCGGGCGATCATCTCGCGGCTGGGTGGGGAAAGGCTGGCGGCATCGTCGGGATCGGCAAGCGCCATCGCCAGTTCGGCGGGCGTCGCGCTCCAGAAGTCGGCCGGACGCCAGCCGAGCAGCCGGGCGGACAGGCAGCACCAGCGCCGTGCCGCGTCGGCGAAGGTGGAGGTCACGTCTCGCCCTGAAGCACCTGCGCCAGCACGCTGCGCACCGGCACGGTCGCGCCGACCAGCCCCATCGCCAGCACCGCCGCGCCCACCGCCGCGCGTTCGGGGCGGTTATCGGCCGGGATGCAATGCCACAGCAGCGCAGTCATCTCGGCCAGTGTCAGCGCGCCGCCCGCAGCACGCTCGACCAGCGCGAACAGCGAACCCAGTTCGGCCTCGGCGAGCACCAGGTGCTCGAAGGTCGGGCGCAGCACATAGCTCGCACCCGCAACACTCAGCACGGCCTCACCGCGCAGGGGATTGGGAGCGGCGCTCACGCGGGCACCACCGGGCCGGAGCTTTCGAGCTGCACGGTGTAATTGCGCTCGCCGTTGAAATCTCCGGCATAGTCGAGCCGCTGGACGAGGAATCGCCCGCGCAGTTTCTCACCATCCTCGAACGACAATTCGTAATTGTGGATCGTCCCCGCAAGCGCGTGCGCGCGCACCGCGCTTTCGGCGCTGCTGCCGAGGAAGATCCCCGCCGCGCTGACCGAGACGGAGCGTGTGCCTGCGCCCGACAAGAGATCGCGCCAGCCGCCCGATTCCTTGTGGGTAACGACCACCGTGTCGCCATTGATCGACATTTGCGTGGTGCGCAGGCCTGCAACGGTCTGGTAGGCCGGGGGCGTGGCCCCGTCGGCGATCTTGAGCAGGAAGGCGGCGCCGGATTGTGCGGGCATGATGATGGCTCCTTAAAGCGGTTCGAGGATGCGGAAGCGGTATTCGAGCAGCGCGGCGCGGGCGTTGTCGGCACGCGCTTCGCTGCGCGAACGCAGGAAGCGGATCGAGACGAGCTCGAAGCCGGGCTGGAATGGCGGCAGATCGAGCACGCGGCGCTCGACGGCGGCGAGCAGGGATGTGTCCCCGCCCGTCAGATCGGTGCGGGTTTCGAGTTCGAGCGCGACGCGGACCTCGCGCCCCGCCCGGTCCTTGGTGCCCCAGTCGATCGAGGCGCTGGCCGCGATCCCCAGCCACGGCGGGCTGGTGGAGAGTGGCGCTTCCTCTTCGATGGCGTTGATTGGGGCGAGCGCGGGATCGGCGCGTAGCCAGGTGATCAGCGCGGCGCGCAGGTCGTTCTCCATGGCGCTTACCTCCCGTGCCGGTCAGTGGTGAAATCGGGCCACAGCGCGGTTGCCGAGCGCCAGTCGGCGCGTCGGTCGCGGCGCAGCGTGTCGGCGCGGTTCGCTGCGAGCCGCGCTGCGCGGGCGCGCAGGCGCTGCACCAGCCGCTCGGCCAGAGCCTCGGCGCGGATCATGCGAGCCTCACATTGCGCCACGGGCGCCACAGCGCGGTGACGCTGGCGGGCGGTTCGGTGCCTGATTTGCTGTCGCGGTCGCGGAAGTGGTGCGCGGCGAGGCGGATGATGCCCTGCGCTAGAGGGGCGGGCACGCCGGCCCAGTCATCTGCAATCCCGACGCTGAGCTGCACGGCGATGCCGCGCCCTTCGAAGGGCCGCAGCAATTGCACGCAGGCGCTCCCCGCGATCCGCCAGGTCAGCGCGTCCGAGGGGAGCGCGATGGCTTCGCGCGTGCCATCCTCGGCGATCCGTGCTGCGGCGGTGATCGACTGGACGGGGCGAGAGACCAGCTCCTGCCAGCCGCTGACCAGCGGCACCACTTCCTCGACCGTCTGGCGCAGCGGGGCCTGCCCGGTGAAGGCTTCGCACAGGGTCACGCTCGTATCGAGCAGCGCGGTCAGCGCGTCGTCGTCATTGGGGCGGGTGATCCCCAGAAAGTGCTTGAGTTCGGCCAGCGCCGCGACGCCCGGCACCGGCGGCTGCACGATTGTCCGCTGCATGGCGGGTTCTCCTGAATTTGGGTCGTAAACAAAGCGCGCCCGCATCGCGGCTCAGGCGGGAGGTGGCCTGAGGCACAGCGATGCGGGCGCGAGACACCGGCGGGGGAGCAAGGGGGGCGCTCGACCCCGCCGGAGGAAGGAAGCGTCGGCGTTAAGGCCTTACGCTTCGATCTTGAGCAGCTTGATCGCGTTCGAATCCAGCACCTTCCCGCCCACGCGCTTTGTCGCGTAGAAGTGGACGAAGGGCTTGTTGGTGAACGGATCGCGCAGCACGCGGGTCGCGGCGTGTTCGGCGATCAGATAGCCGTGGCGGAAATTGCCGAAGGCGATCGGGAAGGCGCCGCTCGCCACATCGGGCATGTCCTCGGCCTCGATCACCGGATAGCCGAGCAGGCGATCCGGCTGGCCTTCGACCAGACCCGGCTGCCACAGGAACGCGCCGTCGGCGGTCTTCAATTTGCGCACATTCGCCAGCGTCGCCGCGTTCATCACGAACACCGCGCCCTGCCGGTGGCCGGATTTGAGCGTGTGGATCATGTCGATCAGCTTGGCATCGAGCGCGGTGCCGAGCCCGGTCGAGCTGCCCGAGCCGACATATTGCAGCGTCCCGAAGGCGCGCAGGCTGTCCTCGGCGGTCGCCTTGGCGGCGGTAAGGAAGCCTTCGGGCTGGTTGATGCCGGTGCCCTTGACGAAGGCCATGCCTTCGGCGCGGGCGAACTCGGTGGCGATCTCGTTCGCCAGCCAGGTTTCGATGTCGAACCCGGCATCGTCGAGCATCGCCTGGCTCGCCGCCGGATTGGCGTAGAGATCGCCCGAGGGCGGGGCGATTTCGGCGAAGGTCGGCGTGCCGGTCATCGGGCGCGGCGCGGCCTCGCTGACCCAGCCCGAAGCGACGCCGGTGGTGGTTACCAGCTTGCGATAGCCCGCGGTGCCGGTCTGCACGACCTGCGCGATGGCGCGGATCGGGCTGATATCGGTGAGCGCGGCGGCGATGGCTTCGTCGATCCGGCGCGGCACGGCGAACCCGCCATCGGCAGGGGTGACGCCGCTGACCGACTTCAGCTCGGTCTCGCGGCCCTGGCGCAGGTAGCCATCGACGAAGCCTTTGACTTCGGTCGCATCGCTGGCCGCAGCGCCGCCCATCGCCGGACGGGTGGCAGCGCGCGCGACCTTGTCGAGCCGCGACTTCACCTCGTCCACATCGCCGCGCAGCGCGGCAATATCGGCTTCGGACTGGTCCTGCCGGGCGATGATATCGAAGCTCGCGTCGAGCGGATCGGCGGCAGAGGGGGTCAGTTGGGGGGCATTATCCATGGGGCAGTGGCCTTTCGGTTAGGGAACAACGAAGCCCCCTCCTCTTCAGAGGAGGGGGTTGGGGGTGGTGACGAGATGCACCCGCGCGCCATGCTGGAGCGGGTGCGTGACGAGGCTGACTTCGAACAGGTCGATGGCGATGAGTTCGCGGCCAGCATCCGAGCGGCGCGCCGTGCGGGCGCGGTAGCCGAAGCTGAGGCCGCTGACCTTGCCCTCGCGCAGCAGCCGCGCGGCGCGGCTGTCGGGCCGGTCGATGCGGGCGATGACCCGGAGGCCGCGCGTGTCCTCCTCGGCATGTTCGATCACGCCAATCGGGTGGTCGGGGCGGTGTTGCCAGAACAACGGTAGCGGGCTTTTGCGGGCCGCAAGCGTGTCCACGAACGCGCCCCGGCGGATCGTGTCGCGTCCGGCATCCACAATGTCGAACAGCGCGGCGTAACCCGCAAAGCGGATCGGAGCGGGGCCGCTCACAGCAGGTCCCACGCGCCGAGCCGTACCGCGATCCCGATCAGCAGCAGCGCCAGCGCGCCGCGCACGATCCAGTCGACCAGCGCCTTCCACGCGCTCGTCTTGGCGTCGCGCCAGGCGCGCAGCAGCTCGCGCAATTCGCCCAGATCGCCCACCGCGCCCGCATCGCCGAGGCCCAGCCGCTCCAGCACGCGGTCGGTGGCGAGCGCGGAGGATTCCTCGATGATCGCGCGCAAGGTGACGAGTTCCGCCCCCTCGCCGCGCGCCTGCACCATCAGGCTCGCTAGAACATCCTCGCGGCTCATGGTGCTACCTCCTCAGGTGCGAACCCCAGCATTGCGCGCTTCTCGGCGCGGGTCAGGAAATCGGCTTCGGTGACCTGCGACCACAGCCGCTCGCGGTCTTCCGAGAGCGCCGGGATGCGGTCGAGATCGATCCCCAGCCGCGCCTCGGCGAACCACGGGGCGAGGCCCTCACGCAAAGCACCGAACAGCTTCTCGGCCATCGGCAGCAGCGTCAGCCGCCATAACGCGCGATTGGCCTCGCGGTAGTTGGCGTAGGTGTTGTCGCCCGGCAGGCCGAGCAGCATCGGCGGAACCCCGAATGCGAGCGCAATGTCGCGTGCAGCCGCGCTCTTGAGCGTGGCGAAGTCCATGTCGGCGGGCGACAAGGCCATGCTCTGCCACTTCAGCCCGCCGTCGAGCAGCATCGGCCGCCCGGCATTGCCCGCGCCGGAGAAGGCCATGTCGAGCTCGCGCCGCAGCCGCTCGAACTGTTCGTGCGCCAGGCTCGCCCCATCGCCCGGTTCATAAACCAGCGCGCCGGAGGGTCGTGCGGCGTTCTCGAGCAGCGCGCGGTTCCAGTGGGTCGCGGCGTTGTGGATGGCGACCGCCTGCCACGCCGCCTGCAGCGCGCCCGCGCCGCTGTGATCGTCGGTCGGGTGCATCGCGCGGATCGCGATGATGCCGGGCCAGCCGTCCTCGTCCTCCACCGCAATGCGCGTGGTGCGGGCGGCGACGGTGTAATCATAGGCACTCGGCCAGCCATCGGCACCGGTGATGACTTTGACCCGCTCAGGGCGAAGCGCGAACAGCTCGACCGGCGCGCCGCCCGCGTCCTTGAGGATCTGCACATAGGCATTGCCGTGGAGCAGCAGATGCGCGGCGAGCGTTTCGACCAGCGATTGCCCCGCAGAGGTGGCACTGACCAGCGCGGCGAGGCGCGGATCGGAGCAGTCGAGCGGAGCCTGCCCCACGCCCTCGGCCACCAGCCGCACCGATCGCTGGGCGATAGGATTGGCGATAAAGCCTTCCGCGATGGCGCGGCTGTATTCAAAGGGCCGCGCTGCCGGGCCAGCCTCGAAGGCCGGATACCAGCCGTTCATGATGGCGTGCTGCAAAGGCACGCGCGAAGGCGCCCCGCCCTTGAAGGCGGAGAGGAGGTTGGTGAGGAAGGGCATGGGAGTTCCTTTGTCGTCGGCGGGACGGGTTACGTTGGCGGATGACGGGGTGCATGACCGCCCCCGCAGCGCAGGCTCTGCTTGCGCTGCTGACCTTTGCTTAAGCGAATCATGCGATTACCCTGGCCCTTGGTGACGAAGGGCAGGTGAGGTGATGCGCGCAATCGGGAATTGGTGGCTGTTGCTGGCGGCGGTGCTGCTGCTCCCCGGCTGCGCCTTCGCCGAGGACACCGCTCCCGACTACCGCTATCGCCTG